>QWCK01000033.1_pt1 | contig 232584 bp, 186 predicted proteins | sample 1972571 | NCBI WGS metagenome assembly QWCK01 (sample SAMN09866710, study PRJNA288562) | Human gut metagenome isolate term2_stool, whole genome shotgun sequencing... | isolation source: gut | host: Homo sapiens | place: USA: California
GTGGAGGGGGGACCTCGAAGGAGCATATGGGTACTTGCAATCTCTGCGAGATTGCGTACCCTTGCTCGTTCGCCCTATACGCGAGCACACTCGCGTCCGGGCTCGCTCGCTGCGGGTGTTCGTAGTTTTTCTTAGCGGCTTTGCCGCTTAGAAAAACAGAACGGGACCCCATTTCTGCGACTGAGAGGCCCCGAACGCCGCCAGACCTCGCGCACTTAGACCCATGAACCGCGATTCAAACAATCGCGGCCACAGAAAAAGCCCGGTCGGCTGGGAATCCCAGCCGACCGGGCCAAAAGCGGGCAAAACCCAGCGAACTTAGCTGCCGAAGAAGTAGTGCGTCTCCGGGTTATCGGCGGCACGCTCGGCGTTGGTGACCAAGCCCAGCTCGGTGTAGCCAGCCATCAGCGGATGGTTCGGCACCACGCGAACTTGGTAACCCAGCGGGCCGGCGTTGTTCAGCCGGGTCTCCAAGCGGTAGGACACCACGCCGTTTTCTTCGCGTTCTGCCTGCATCGCCAGGACCTCAAAGCCGGACAGGTCGTCGTTGGTCGTGACGCGGCCCAGCAGCAGCTGCACCTCGACGTCTTCGGGACGCAGGTTCCCCAGCTGGACATCAGCAAAGAACGAGGCGCTATCCCCCACGGTCGCCACGTCGCCAACCTTGGAGACGACATGCTTCACCGCGACCTGATTCCAGCCCGAACGCACCCGCGCCTTGTAAGCAGCCAGGTCACGAGCCTCTTGATGACCCGCCCTGTTCAGCACCCGGCTGGAAGCAGCAATCGGGGTGTAGAGGTTTTCTACGTACTCGCTGACCATGCGCTGCGCCTGCACACGCGGACCCAAGGTCGCCAGCGTGTGGCGCACCATTTCCATCCAGTTACGCGGAATCCCGTTCGCGTCCCGATCGTAGAAGCGCGGAGCGACCGTATTCTCGATGAGGTTATACAGTCCCTCGGCCTCGATAGCATCGCGGCGCTCCGGGTCATCGACCCCGTCAGCAGTGGGGATGGCCCAGCCGTTGCGGCCGTCATACATTTCGTCCCACCAGCCGTCCAGGATGGACAGGTTCAAAGCGCCGTTGATGGCGCACTTCATGCCGGAAGTCCCGGAGGCCTCCAAGGGACGCAGCGGGTTGTTCAGCCACACATCCACGCCGGGCATCAGGGTTTGGGCCATGTCCATGTCGTAGTTGGGCAGGAAAGCGATGCGGTCGCGCACATCGTACTGGTCAGCGAAAGCCACCAGGCGCTGAATCAGGCTGACGCCCTGTTCGTCGTCCGGGTGGGATTTCCCAGCCACGATGATTTGCACCGGACGTTCCTTGTTCGTCAAAATGGCCGCCATCCGCTCCGGGTTATTAATCATCAGCGTCAGACGCTTGTAAGTCGGCACGCGGCGGGCAAAACCAATGGTCAAGACGTCAGGATCGAGGATTTTATTCGTCCAATCCAGCTCGGCCGGGGATGCCCCGCGTTCCAGCCAGGATTCCCGCACCCGCCGGCGAGCATCGAGAACCAGCTGCTCGCGTAGTTCACGGCGCAGTTCCCAGAGTTCCTCATCGCTGACACCGCCTTCCTCGGGCGGGCGCACCCACCGGTAGGTGTTGACGTGCTCGCCGGGATCCTGGTGCCCGCGAGCCAACTGCGCCAAACGGCCATCAGTCCAGGTCGGGCCGTGTACACCGTTGGTGATGGAGGTGATGGGCACCTCGGAGACATCAAATCCAGGCCATAGCTGGTGGAACATGCCGCGCGAAACTTTGCCGTGCAGCTGGGCCACACCGTTGGCCATCCGCGCCATGCGCAGGCCCAAAACCGCCATGTTGAATACGTTGGGGTCCCCGCCCTCGTACGTTTCCGCACCGAGAGCCAGCAGCTGATCGGTCGTCACGCCGGGAATCTCGATTGGTGCCAGGTAACGTTGCACCAAGGACCGGTCGAAACGGTCGATACCGGCGGGAACCGGCGTGTGGGTCGTGAACAGCGTGCCGGAACGCACCGCTTCAATAGCCGTGCCGAAGTCGAGGTGCTCCTCGCCGGTCATCAGCTCGCGGATACGTTCCACCGCCATGAATCCGGCGTGGCCTTCGTTGCAGTGATAGACCTCGGGGGTCGGCGCGCCGGTCAAGCGGCTGTAGGCGCGCAGGGCCTTTACCCCACCCACGCCGAGCAACAGTTCCTGTTCCATCCGGTGATCTTTCGACCCGCCGTAGAGGCGGTCGGTCACCAGGCGGGCGGCCTCATCGTTCTTGGCCACGTCTGAGTCCATCATCAGCAGGGCGATGCGGCCGACTTTTGCGACCCACACTTGGGCATACAGGGTGCGGTGGTCGGGCAAAGGCACTTCTACCAGCGCGGGGGTACCGTCGTCTTCACGTAACAGGGTCAGCGGCATGTTATCCGGGTCGATGACCGGGTAGGATTCGCGCTGCCAGCCTTCGCGGGTCAGAGATTGACGGAAGTAGCCGGCCTGGTAGAGCAGGCCCACGCCAATAATCGGAACGCCCAGGTCAGAGGCGGACTTCAGGTGGTCGCCAGCCAAAATCCCCAGGCCGCCGGAGTACTGGGGCAAAACGGCCGTCACGCCGAATTCAGCCGAGAAATACCCAATCGCGCTGGGCTTATCGGCATTGTTGAACTGGGACTGGAACCACTGGGGCTTTTCCAGATAATCGCCCAGGTCGCGTTCCAAAGCCTCGGCCTGGTTCACGATATCCGGGTTCGCCGAGAGCTCGTCCAGTTTCTGGACGGATACCGAACCGAGGAAAGCCGCCGGGTCGTGGCCGACTTCCTCCCATACTTGCGGATCTAAGGACGCGAAGAAATCGCGGGAAGGCCGGTGCCAGGACCAGCGCAGATTTTGAGCCAAGGTACCAATTGGCTTCAAATTTTCGGGAAGGACAGAGCGAACAGTAAATCTTCGTATTGCTTTCACAGTACCATCCTACGTGGTGGTCGTGGCATTTAGGTAAAAATGTGCGCAAAATGTAGTTTTGGCGGCCCCGCAGGACCGCCAAAACTTGGGGGTGTCATGAATAACGTTTATTCGCTGGCTTCTTCCGGCAGGGCGTAAGCATCCACATCGGCCGGCAACTCTACCGGTTCGCGGGTTTCTTCGTCCTCTTCCAAAGCCTGCAGGCCAGAGATGGCATCGGCGGCACGCGACCCCAGCAGGCCACGCATTTCGTCGAGGTAGGCAGCCACGGATTCGCGCTGACGTTCCAGCTTTTCGACCGTGCGCTGGGCGGCGGCACGCTCGGCTTGAGCTTCGGCACGAGCCGCTTCGCGCAGCTGCTGCGCTTCGACTTCCGCAGCCGAGATGGTGGCCTCAGCGGTACGGCGGGCATCCTCTTGACGGCGACGCACCACGGCATCGGTATCGGTCAGCAGGCGCTCGGCACGCTGCAAGGTCTCGCCGAGGTGCTTCTCAGCGTCAGCGACCTGAGCCTTCGCGGTGGCAACCATCGCGGAGGTTTCGGCCCGAGCCTGTTCGTGAGCCTGTGCGTCGGCTTCACGAGCGGCCGCGCGCGCGGAAGCAATCTCAGTTTCGGTGTCTTGGCGAGCCTGTTCTGATTCGGCACGCAGACGCTCGGCTTCGGCGCGAGCGTTAGAGATAATCTTGTCGGCTTCGGCGCGGGTTTCCGCCAGCAGCTTCTCAGCCATTTGCTGAGCCTGTTCGCGCACCTGGGTGGCTTCGGCAGTAGCGGTTTCGCGCAGTTCCTGAATCTCGGTCGCCGCTTCGTTGCGCAGAGCCGTGGTTTCCTGTTCAGCCTTAACCCGGGCTTCTACGTAATCCTTTTCGGCTTGGGCGCGCTGCAGTTCGGTTTCGCGGTCAGCAGTGGCGCGCAGGTCGTTGACCTGAGTGTTCACTTCGGCGCGCAGCGAGGCCGCTTCACGTTCCGCCGCGGCTACCAGTTCATCAGCGCGGTGCTGCGCGTTAGTGAGCACGGTTTCCGCTTCGGTTTCCGCCTGGGTGGTGCGTTCCTCAGCTTCGCGGCGAGCCTCAGCCAGCATGGAAGCCGCTTCGGCTTCGGCGCGCTGAGTCAGGCGCTGCGTGTTAGAACGGGTCTTTTCCAGTAAGGATTCCGCGTCAGCGTTCGCCTTATTAATAACGGTGGTGGACTGTTCCTCAGCGGAACGCAGCAACTGTTCGATGCGTTCGCCCAGACCGGTATAACTCGACTTGTCGCTTTCCTTTAGACGGCGCTGAGCTTCACCCAAATCCCCTGCCAGGGTGGCGTTACGCGCGTCAAGGGTTTCTACCTCACGGCGTGCCTCAGCCAAAGCCGTCATTAAAGTTTGAATCTGCAGGTCAACCTGAACGCGGTCGTACCCGCGCATCACGATTGGAAAATCTGTCTGCTCTTCGGTCACTTGTGAGTCCTCCTAAAGACGTCAACCAACGGGCAAATTAACCTGCCCCGCCAAACTTAGTATAACGATACCCTAAGTCTATAACGAAAAAATCTCTGATTAACCATTTACACGAACCTTTATGACATGGCTAAGTCGCTGTGGACCGCCAATCTCGCTAAAGTAAATGGTAGCCGGTTCCAAAATTCTCAAGGAGACCCATGTCATCGAATCGCACCACCCGCTATCTCAGCATTGCCCTGCTGATTGTCTCACTTTTGGTGGCCTTTATTGGAATATCTCGCCTGACTTTCCTGCGTCCCAGTGCCAACGTGGAGTTTCACAGCGAACCGACCAAGTCGGCAATCGTCCTGACGGGAGAGAATCTGTTGGAATCCACCGGGGAGAAGGTCACGATTCGCGCTACCGGGACAGCAAAACAGGAAGTTTTTTTAGGAATCGCTCTGACCACAGATGCGATGGCTTTTGCCAAATCGGTCAATCACTTGGAACTGACCGGTTTCAAAGCCGATAATCTGCTCACCTCCCGCAGCGTCGAGGCGAAAAAAACTAATTCTGCTCCTGGCGAACAAACTTTGCCGGGTGGTTTGCAACAGTTGGCGTCCCCCGCCCAAAACGACGCGGCAGATCTAACGTCCTTAGACATTTGGAAACAAAGCGCTCGCGGCACCGGTCACGCCTCTCTGAACTGGCAACTGAGCGATAACCGCTGGAGCGCGGTCGCGTTCGTGGTCAACCCCCCGGACAAAGCGGCGGGACCGCAGTTGGAACTGAAGTGGAAACTGAAAAATGAGCCCTCCAGCATCTCGGCTATCCTCATGACCATCGTGGGGATTATCGCCGCTGGAGCTATCGGGACTTACCTGGCTTTGCTGGTGCTGTCCGAACGGCGTTCACGCGCCAAACGTTTGGATACGTTGGAAAAGGATCAGGCACGCCAGCTCGCCAGTCAGGTCACTTCCGCGGTGGCGGGCGACGCCCCCACGGACACCGGCGTCATTCCGGCAGTCCACCCCACACGCCGCTCCTTGCGCATGGCTGAAGAAGTATCCGACCAGCCTAAACGTGGCAAAAAATGGCGGCACCAACCGGAGAGCGACGATGCAACAGACCCAGAAACGGAGGCCTCCCATGACGAATAAGCTGACGACCCTCCTTGCGGCCGGAGCGACTGCCCTGGCCCTGAGCGCTTGTGCCTACACCCCCACCCTCGTGACCTCCCCCAACGGCGGCAACGAACCGCCCGCTATTGACCAGCAACGCTTCACGGCAGTCACCACCGAGGCCAACGCCGTGGCTCAAAACGGGGACGGCGCTCGCGACTGGCAACAGCTGACCAGCCGTTTTACGAACCCGGCCCTGGGTATGCGCAACGGAGAATACCTGATGACGAACACGACTCGCGGCGCCAACCTGGGGGCACTTCCCCTGGCGAATCCGCAGGTCACAGTGGTGCAGCAGGCTACGGATTGGCCGCGCTACGCCTACACGGTTTCCCCCACGGTCGAAGGCCAGCCGCTCTACGTGTTCGGTTTCGTCCAGTCCTCGCCGCGCGCCAACTACGCGGTGTGGGGCTACACGAAACTGTTCCCCAAAGCCAGCTTCCCCGCGACTTTCAAGCCCGAAGTCGGCTCGCCCACGCCCCAGGCAGATTCCAAAGACTTCGTGGTTCCGCCGGGAGCTTTGGCGAAAACTTACTCGGACTTCCTCAACGACCCCAACAACGCCAAGGACGTTTTTGACACCGCGATTGATTCTTTTGCCGCAACTTTCGCCCAGCGGCGCACGGACTATTCCGCCCTCGCCCAGCAAAACCGCGGTTTGGAAGTCACTATGACCGCGCGACCGGGCACTGACGGCTGTATCGCCCTGGGCACTACGGACGGCGGAGCCCTGGTCATGGCCGCTCTGAACTACGACTTGACCATGAAGTCTCCCCGGAAACTCCAGCTCTCCCCCCTGGCTCAGGCTTACACCGGGAAAACGGCTGCGGCCTCGACCTTGACCGAAACGCACACGGTCGTGGTGCTATTCAACCTGCCGAACAAAGCCAGCCAGAACCAAAAGATTTCGGTTTTGGGCGCCTCCGATGCCGTCACGGCGATGAGCGCGGACTAGGGCGTTGCGGTCGCGTTTCGAGTCACGCTACCGATAGCGTTCACAAGGGCGTTGCCGCGGGTTAGAGGGGTTTCGCGCGATTTACATGCACTGGGGGTACAGCGCCATCAGACGGCGCGAGACGGCACCGGGATTTTCAATCGGCACCAGGTGCGAAGTTTCGTGGACCTCCACGACCTCGGTATGGGCGGCCTGAGCCATCGCGGCGGCACGCTCGGGGGAAACGACCGGGTCCTCTTCACCGCGCATGACCAGGACGGGTTTGCCAAAACTTTCCAGCAGCGCCATCTGGTCCGGGCGGGCCGCCATAGCCCGTTGTGCCCAGGAAATTCCTTCGTTGGAGGCTTCCTCGGACCATTGCACGGCCTCGGACACGACTTCCGGGCGCGCCCGGCGGGTCGAGGCGGTGAACTGGGATTCAATCTGAGGAGTCAGTAGGCTCGCGCGGTCCCCAGCCAGCATGGTGATGAGGTTTTCAAACCGGTCGGCTTTTTCGCTGACCGTATCCGCGTCCGCCCGGGTCCCAATCAGCCCCAGACCAGCCACGACATCCGGGTGACGTTCCAAAATGGTGAGCGCCACGTAGCCGCCCAGCGAGTTACCTACCGGAATAATGCGTTCGATGCCGAACTTGCCCAGGTTTGCCACGATTTCATCCGCAAACGCGTCCAGCGAGGGGGTGTCCATCATCGGCGGAGTCTGGCCGAATCCGGGCGCATCCACCATCAGCAGCGGCACCCCACCCAAGCGGTCCGCGGTCGGCAACCACATCCGGTGATCCATCGGGAAAGCGTGAAGCAGCACCATCGTAGGACCAATCGGTCCGGGGATAATGTCGCGGGCAATCATGTTCAGCATGGTTTTATCTTAAAGGATTTCCTCTAATACCGGGTAAACCCGAACAGTTTTACCCCCAACCCGGCACTGCCGGCCTCGCGTCCACGGCGTCAGCCGCCCGAACCGGTCGCCACCCGGCAGGTGCTCGACACGACTAGGGAGCGAAAAAATTACTTTGAAACAGCGCAAAAATGCGATAATCGGAACATGAGTGAACCTTATGCAGTACGCGGGCGCATCGTCACGCCGTCTTCCATAATCGTTGATGGAGCTGTCATTATTGACGGGGACTCCATAGTGTGGATGGGAGAAGCACCCCAAGCGCAGGCGGCAGGTTACGGTGCCGAGGTCGTGGCCGCACCTTCCCCGACTGACGGGCGCTACATTTTGCCGGGCCTGGTCGACACCCACTGCCACGGAGGCGGGGGCAGTTCTTTCCCCGCCGCCGACACGGTAGAAGCCATGATGACCGCGGTGTGGGAGCACCGGGTACACGGCACCACCACCCTGGTCGGTTCACTCTCGACGGCTTCCCCGGAGGACCTGCGCCGACAGGGCCAAATGATGGCAGATTTGTGTGACGCAGGCGAACTGGACGGGATTCACTTTGAAGGGCCGTTCCTGGCGTCGGGACGGTTGGGTGTGACCGGGATGCTCCCCGGAGACTCCCCCGCTGATTCCCTCCCGACCGAAGGGCTCAGCGCCAAGGAACGCGAGGAACGGGCTCGTGCCGTCCTCGGGTCCCAAGATTTTGCTCAAGTCCAGCCGCCAAACCCGGCTCTGACCCGCGAACTCATGATTACTACCCGCGGGCATACGGTATCGATGACGCTGGCCCCGGAAGGCAAACGCGCTATCGGTTCCGGTTCCGTGGCGGAAGTTTTGATTGAAAACGGGGCGGTTCCCGCCTTTGGACACACGGTCGCCTCCGCCGAGTTTATGCGCGGAGCCGCGGCCTGGACGCGGGAAAAGCTGGGGCTGACCCCCTCGGAAAAGCTGCGTTGCCCCCGCTACGTGGTGACCCACTTCTTTAACGGGATGCAGCCCTTCCACCATCGCCACCCCGGCCCGATGTTGGAGCTGCTGGCGGACGCGGCCGGAGGCGGCTGTATTCTGGAGCTGATTGCGGACGGCGAGCACGTGGACCTCAGTGCCGTGCGCAACGTGTTTGAGCTGGTCGGACGCGATTCAGTAGTGTTTGTCAGCAACGCGACCGCCGCCACGGGCATGCCCTTGAGCGAACCGAACTCCGACCCGGAAGATCCAAACTTGCACCTGGTAGACATCGTGCGCCGCGCCTGGAAAGGCGCGGGAATCCCGCTGACCGACGCGGTGTACTGCGCCTCGGTACAGGGCGCCCGCATTTTGGGCCAGACCAACATCGGCGAAATTGCAACGGGCAAACGCGCGGATTTGCTGGTCACAGATGAGAATCTTTATCCGCTTTCGGTGTATCGCTACGGCACCCTGGTGGCATCCGTACCAAAGAATTATTCGGATTAGCCCGTGCCCAGTCAGCGAAAGTCCAAACGGCGCGGTCAACCCTATCGCCCCTTGGATATGCAGCGCCTCGCCAGTGTCCCGCGGGTCGTGACGCGCGGCGGGCAGGAATATCACGTCCAACGTCTGACCGGCAGCGCCGGCCAGAAATCTTACGTCTGCCCCGGTTGCGGGCACGCTGTCGAAGCAAATACCCCGCATATCGTGGCTTGGCCGCTGAACGCGCCTTTTGGAGTGGACACCGGGGTGGGGGCTCGCCGCCACTGGCACAACTATTGCTGGGAATCCGGCACTACCGGGGGCTATTAGAGCCGATTGCATGACACCCCTAGCCCGAACAGGTTATGCGTGGCACAAGCGGGGTGCGTGGCGTTTTCCGGGTCGTCTGGCGGGGTTTAGAACAGCCGATTTTCGGCATCGAAATCCAAGCCGCGCATTTCATCGTAATTCAGCACGACGCAGCGAATCCCGCGGTCTGTGGCCAGCGTGCGGGCCTGGGGTTTAATCTCTTGGGCGGCGAAAATCCCGGTAATACCCTCCAGGTCGGCTTGCCGACCCAGCAAATCCAGGTAGCGAGTCAACTGCTCAACCCCGTCAATTTCGCCGCGACGTTTCACCTCCACCGCCACCGGACGCCCTTGTGCATCACGAACCAGCAGATCAACTGGACCAATGGGAGTGGGCCATTCCCGGCGCACCAAAGTCCAGCCCTCCCCCAGCCGCAGTGCGACCTGTTCCGCCAGCAGCTTTTGCAGATGCGCCTCCACCCCGTCCTTTTCCAGTCCCGGATCGACCCCCAAATCACACACGACATCTTCATAGACCGCAGTGATGTTAATCAGCAGGGCGTCCCCGGATTTGGCCTGTACCCGCCACGTTTGCGGGCCTTGCGGGGAGTCGGAATCTTCCAGTTCAATGTGCAGCTGGCAGGGCGGGCTCATCCAGTTCAGGGGCTTGTAGGAACCGCCGTCGCTGTGAATCAGCACTGAACCATCGGCTTTCACCATCAACAGGCGTTTCGCCGCGGCCAAATGCGCGTCCAAACGTCCCGAATAATTGACTTCACAATCCGCTATGACCAGGCGCATACTGTTAGCCTAGCCGAACCGCGCGAGGCAAGAAACTCAATAAACCATCTGGGTACGCGGCGGGGAGGATTCTTTCCAGCTGATCAAGCCGGAATAATCGTGTTCATCCATCGCTAACCAAAAATCGTCCGGCTCAGAAAAACCCTGACGCGGCGCGCGGCAATGCAAAATAGCCAGGGTATAGTCCGACCCCGGCTCGGTGTCTACCGCCGATTCCAAAATCTCAAAATCCGCCCGTTCCCAACGGCGATTCGAGCCCCAACGCAGGGAAATGACCCGATACCACTTCAGAAAATCCTCGGAATAATGGCACACCCCGGCCCGCCACGGATCGGTAGTATTGGCCCGCCACGCCACGTTGAAAGAACCATCATTTTGGGCCTTAAACCGCAAGCGCGCCAGGAAGTAAATCGCCAGCGCGCAAACGAGGAACAGCACCAGGAGCAGACTGGTAAACATCACGCTGGTTGCCGTACCCATGATGTTCCTCCTCACTCCCTAGAGCCGCCACATTGAAGCCCGGCTCTGTGGCCAATGCCCAAAGTGGCGGGCATCTCAATGACGCCGCCACTGCTATCCCCAAGTTGCCATGGAGAAAAACCGCAGAGCCTTATGGGCAATCATATCCCAATCGGACTGATTCGCGGAAGTTGATTAATTTAGTTTGCCGATGCGGAAGCCTGATCCGCAGAGCTGGCAGCCAAGCTGCGATCCAGCACTACGGTCACGGTGTTATTATCCACCGAGGCGAATCCGGCTTCGACCGGGAAGTTATGCGAATCCGCTTTTCCGGTCGAGCCCGGCGCGTCGACGCGCACCTGGCCAGCCCGCAGCACGACAAACAGCGGCTGGTGGCCCGGCAAGACCCCCAGGTCACCGTCTGCGGCGGGCATGATGACCTGGGACGCTTCTCCCTGATACAGGGTGCGCGAGCGGTCTACCACCGCAACTTTCAGCGTGTCTGCCATGGGTTATCACATTTCCTTTTGCAGTTTCGCCCAGGCCGCTTCGAGGTCCTCGATACCGCCAATGTTAAAGAACGCCTGTTCGGGAATGTGGTCGTACTTGCCTTCGCAAATCCGCTTGAACGCCTCGATGGTTTCGCTCATCGGCACGGTCGAGCCGGGTACGCCGGTGAACTTTTCCGCCATGTAGGTGTTTTGGGACAGGAACTGTTCGATACGACGCGCGCGCGCCACTGTGACCTTGTCCTCTTCGGACAGTTCGTCCACGCCGAGGATGGCGATGATGTCCTGCAGTTCCTTGTTCTTTTGCAGAATCTGTTTGACCTGGGTCGCGACCTCGTAGTGTTCCTTGCCGACATAGCGCGGGTCGAGGATGCGCGAGGTGGAGGCCAACGGATCCACCGCCGGGTACAGGCCGCGTGACGCGATGTCACGAGACAGGTTCGTGGTTGCGTCCAGGTGCGCGAAGGTCGTGGCCGGAGCCGGGTCGGTGTAGTCGTCCGCCGGCACGTAGATGGCCTGTAGGGAAGTAATCGAGTGACCACCCGCGGAAGTAATGCGCTCCTGGAGTTGACCCATTTCGTCAGCCAGGTTCGGCTGGTAGCCCACGGCGGAGGGCATCCGGCCCAGCAGGGTGGACACCTCCGAACCGGCCTGGGTGAAACGGAAGATGTTGTCGATGAACAGCAGCACGTCCTGGTTTTGCACGTCACGGAAGTATTCCGCCATCGTCAAACCGGACAGAGCCACGCGCAGACGCGTCCCCGGCGGCTCATCCATCTGGCCGAACACCATCGCGGTCTTGTCCAACACGCCCGCGTCAGCCATTTCGTGAATCAGGTCGTTGCCCTCACGAGTACGTTCGCCCACCCCGGCGAACACGGACACACCGCCGTGGTCCTGAGCCACACGCTGAATCATCTCTTGAATCAACACGGTCTTGCCCACACCGGCACCGCCGAACAGGCCAATCTTGCCGCCCTGCACGTAGGGGGTCAGCAAGTCGATAACCTTAATGCCGGTCTCGAACATCTGCGTCTTGGATTCCAGCTTGTCGAAAGCCGGAGGGGTGCGGTGGATGGACCAACGCTCCTTGACGTCCAAGGTTTCGCCTTCTTTCAAGTTCAGGCAGTCGCCAATCACGTTAAAGACGTGACCCTTGGTGATGTCGCCCACCGGTACCGAAATCGGGGAGCCGGTATCGACCACCTTGGCTCCGCGCACCAAACCGTCAGTAGGCTTCAGGGCGATGGACCGGACAATGTTGTCGCCCAAGTGCTGAGCCACCTCCATCGTCATGGTCTGGGTCTGGCCGGCTTCGGTGCTGCCCATGCCCGTGTATTCCACGGTCAAAGCGTTGTACATCTCAGGCAGTTGATCCGGGGGGAACTCCACGTCCACGACCGGGCCAATAACCCGGGAGATACGACCGGTTCCTGGGGTTTTCTCACTCATTTTCGTTTCCTCTAATCGGCGTTTGGTAATCGGTTATTTCTTAGAATCTTGGAGCGCGTCAGCGCCGGACACGATTTCCGTAATCTCGGTGGTGATGTCGGCCTGACGAGCCTTGTTCATGTCCAAAGTCAAGGTGTTAATCAAGTTGGACGCGTTATCGGTCGCGGCGTGCATGGCGTTTTGACGGCTGGCCAGCTCGGCGGCAGCCGCGTGCAGCAGGGCGGTGCGAATCCGCGACTCGACATACAGCGGCATGACGGCCTCGAGCACTTCCTCAGCGCTGGGTTCAAAGTCATACAGCGGCATGACGGACTTGTCGTCCGCTTCACCCAAACCCATCCCGTCAATCTGGACCGGTTCGTCGGGGTCGATGACCTTAATCGGCAGCATCTTGCGCACCTGGGGCACTTGGGACACCATCGAACGGAACTTGGTGTAAACCATGTACAGTTCGCACACCCCGCCCTCTTCAGGCGACTTGAGGAACGCGGCCAAGAGACTCTTGGCGATTTCCATGGTGCGTTCCTCGCTGGGCTTATCCGAATCCCCGGTCCATGCCCGGCGCACTTCCGTACCGCGGAAGTTGAAGTAGGACAAGCCGCGGCGACCCGAGACATAGACCACCGGGTCTTTGCCTTCGTCACGCAAACGTTCCAGCAGACGCTCGGTTTCACGCAGGATTGACGCAGAATAAGCACCGGCCATGCCGCGGTCAGAGGTGACCGCCAAAACCGCCACGCGGTTCGTGTCGGTGCGTTCCGTAATCAGCGGATGATCGAGTTTGGCGTGGGCGGACACGGCCGCGACTGCCGCCGCTATGGCCGAGTCATAAGTGGTGATGGATTCCGCCCCGGCGCGAGCCTTGCCCACGCGGGAGGCCGCAATCATCTCCATGGCACGGAAAATCTTTTGCAGAGTCTCAGTGGACCTGATTCTCTGCTTGAGAGCCCTTTGCGAACCTGACACTTTGCCCTTCCCTTACGTTCTGTTCGGTTACTTTCGTTGCTGACCAGCAGCGCTGGCCCAGGCGCCTCAGCGCTTCTTAACGATTTGTTCCTCGGACTGCTCCGCCTCGGCATCGCCCTCAATGGCATTCAAGTCAGCCTGGGGAACCAAGTCGTAAGACTTGCGGAAATCCTTGACGGCAGTTTCCAAACGCGCCACCAGTTCATCGGGCCAAGCGCCCTTTTCCTTGATTTCGTTCAGGATGCTGCCCTCGTTACGCAGGTAATCCAACCAGTCCTTTTCAAACTGCAGTACCTTGTCGGTCGGGATGTCGTCCAGGTAACCGTTCGTGCCAGCCCAGATGGAGCACACCTGTTCCTCAACGGGATAAGGCGTGTACTGGGGCTGTTTCAACAGTTCCATCAGTCTCTCGCCGCGGGTCAGCTGCTTGCGGGTCGTGGCGTCCAGGTCGGAAGCCAGCATGGCGAAAGCCGCCATCGAACGGTACTGCGCCAAGGTCAGTTTCAATGTACCGGCGACTTTCTTCATGGCCTTAATCTGAGCATCGCCGCCCACACGGGACACCGAGATACCTACGTCCACGGCCGGACGCTGGTTCGCGTTGAACAGGTCGGACTGGAGGAAGATTTGGCCGTCCGTGATGGAGATGACGTTGGTCGGAATGTAGGCCGACACGTCATTTGCCTTCGTTTCGATAATCGGCAAGCCGGTCATCGAGCCACCGCCCAAATCATCGGACAGCTTCGCGCAGCGTTCCAGCAAGCGAGAGTGCAGGTAGAACACGTCACCAGGGTAGGCTTCACGCCCCGGCGGACGGCGCAGCAACAGCGACACCGCGCGGTAGGCTTCGGCCTGCTTGGACAGGTCATCAAACACAATCAACACGTGCTTGCCCTGGTACATCCAGTGCTGACCGATGGCCGAACCGGTGTAGGGAGCCAGGTACTTGAACCCGGCCGCGTCCGAAGCCGGGGAGGCCACGATGGTGGTGAACTCCATCGCACCGGCGTCTTCCAACGCGCCCTTTACCGAGGCAATCGTGGAGCCCTTTTGGCCGACCGCCACGTAGATGCAGCGCACCTGCTTGTTGGGGTCACCGGACTTCCAGTTGTCGCGCTGGTTCAAAATCGTGTCAATGGCGATAGCGGTCTTGCCGGTCTGACGGTCACCAATAATCAGCTCACGCTGGCCGCGACCAATCGGAATCATCGAGTCGATGGCTTTCAGCCCGGTCTGGAGCGGCTCGAACACGGAACGGCGCATCATCACGCCGGGAGCCTGCAATTCCAGAGCACGACGCTCGCCCAAGTCCTTGATTTCGCCCAGGCCGTCAATCGGGTTGCCCAACGGGTCAACCACGCGGCCCAGGTAACCATCACCCACCGGCACGGAGAGCACGTCACCCGTGCGGTAGACCTCTTGACCTTCCTCAATCCCCGTGAAATCACCCAAGACGATAGCGCCAATCTCACGCTCGTCCAGGTTCATTGCCAGACCCAGGGTACCGTCTTGGAAGCGCAGCAGCTCGTTGGCCATAGTGCCGGGCAAGCCCTCGATGTGGGCAATGCCGTCAGCAGTTTCGGTCACGTAGCCGATTTCCTCCGCAGTCGCGGCGGATGGTTCGTACGCATCCACAAACTTGTCCAGGGCGCTCTTAATGTCCTGGGGACTTATTGATAGCTCAGCCATCAGCATTCCTTCTGTTGTCGTTCCATAGGGCCTAGCCCTATCGGTCATATTTTCGTTTCGTATTAGCTTGCCAGCTTGCGCCGGAACTGCTCGGCGCGGGACTTCACCGCGCCATCCATCACTGTGTCGCCCTGCACAATCTTTATGCCGCCCACCAGGTTCGGGTCAATGACTACGTTGACCTCAACCTGTTCGCCGCTACGAGCGGACAGCAACTGAATGAGCCGGGACTGCTGGGTTTCACTCAGCGGCGTGGCGGTGTAAACCGTCGCCATCCCCCGCTGGCGCATCCGCGCGGCCGAATCCAGCAAAGCCCGCAGGTCTGACGCGAGGCGACCGGGCGCCGCTTTGGCAATCACGGCATTCACCAGGCGCAACGCCAGGGGCTTGACCCCGGAACCGACCAGAGAGTTGAACGTCTCCAGACGCTGATCCAGGGGAGCACGATGATTGTCAGTCAGGAAGTTGCGCAAATCGCGGTTCTTGGCGACAACCTGGCTCATGGCAAAGATGTCACGCTCGACATCCTCCAGCTGGCCATTATCCTGGGCGGTTTTCAGCAACACGTGATTTGCCAGCAACCGGCAGGCTTCCTGCAGGTCAAGCTCGCTGGACCAACGGCCGGCGGCGAGTTCCAATACTCCTGCCAGGGCCGGCTCAGAAAGCTGAGAGCCCAAGATGGTGCGGACCAGTTCTTGCTTGTCAGGGGCGGTACGCGCCGGGTCAGACAAGTTGCGAGCCAGACGGATGTTGTTTTCCAGCAGTTCAGACAGGGCAAAGTATTCCTCGGCGACCGCGGGGCCAGTCTTCATCGTGGCTTTCCCCAGGGTCTTATCGACGGCCATGACCATAGCGGCCAAGGTCCTTACCGACGAGGCTCTCATTGACTTCCCTTACCTTCTCTATCTTTAAGCCACCGGCTGAGCTTCGAGTTCGTCGAGGAACCGATCCACGACGCGCGAGCTCAGGGCTTCATCCTTCAGCTGTTCGCCCACAATCTTTTCCGCGAGCTGGGTAGCCAAATCGCCCACGTCCTGACGCAGGGAGGCTTCGGCCGCGGCCCGCTCAGCAGCAATCTGGCGCTGAGCTTGCTCGATAATGCGCTTAGCTTCTTGATCAGCGCGTTCGGTGGCGCGGGAGACGATGTCCTCCGCTTGGGCGTTGGCTTTGTTGCGGATTTGCGCGGCTTCTTCCTTCGCGTCACGCAGTTCGGATTCAATCCGCTGCGTCGCGGCTGCCGAGTCAGCCTGCGCCTTTGCTGTAGCGTCCAAACCCTCTTGGAGTTTGTCAGCGCGTTCCTGCACCAGTCCGTTGTACTTCGGCAGAGCGACCTTCACAACCACCACCAAGATGACCACGAAGATAACCGCCGACCAAACGATGTCGTAAGTCTCCGGCAGCATAGGGTTCGGGGTATCGCCCGCCTTAGCTACTAGTGATACTAAAGTGCCTAACATACGTGCTCCTTACCGGAACAGGAAGCCCGTTACCAAACCAATCAAAGCCAAGGCTTCGACGAAGGCGATACCGATGAACATGTTAGTGGTGAGCTTTCCGGACAGTTCCGGCTGGCGGGCAATAGCGTCCTGAGTGTGACCAATCAGAATGCCCAAGCCAATGCCAGGTCCAATAGCGGCCAGACCATAGCCGATGGTTGCGAGAACAAGTGCACTTCCAGTCATGTTTTCTTTCCTTATTTGTTGTTATTCTCACGCCGGTTGGCGCGAGAAGCCTATTTGTTTTTCTAATGTGCGTGTACGGAGAGGTTCACATACACCGCGGTCAGAATCGCGAAAATGTACGCCTGCAGGAAAGCCACCAGGATTTCGAACAGGGTAAACGCGAAAGCTGCCGCAAAAGTCAGAATCCCTATCGGGGACAGCGCCGAGAGATGCGCAAAGAGGAAGTAGTTCGTGGCGCTCAGGGTCAAAGCCAGCAAGAAGTGACCGGCAATCATGTTGGCCAACAACCGGACGAACAGGGTGAACGGGCGAATGATGAAGGTGGAAATCGCCTCAATGGGGGTCAGCAGGAGATACAGCGGCCACGGCACCCCCGGCGGGAACAGAGAGGACTTAAAGAACTGGCCCACACCGGTCTCTCGAATTCCGGCGTAAATGAAAACGAACCAGGCAAACACCGCTAACAGTAGCGGAAAGCCCGGTTTTGCGGAACCAGCCAGGTTGAAGCCCGGAATGATACCCGCAATGTTCATGAACAAGACCGAGAAGAATACGGAAGTCACGATGGGCGTGTATTTGCGCCCGATTTCCTTGCCGATGACTTCCTCAGCAATGTTTTCCTGGCAGAATTTGAACCCGAACTCCATCACGTACTGGGCGCGTCCCGGGATGAGTTTGGCCCGCGTGGCGTACAGCACCAGACACAGCACCAGCAGCAGCGTCATGATGAGACGAATCATCATGACACGGTCAATGGCGAAAGGAGTTCCGGCGAAAGCAACGACCGGGGGGAACAAGTCCATAATGGTGGGGGCATGGAACGAGTCATCTGTAGCGGGAACCAAATTCGGCATCAATGCCGACATGAGCGTCAACTGCACTCCCATTGTTCTCCTTTGAGTCCTAAATCATGAGTTCGCCTAACAACGTTATCATGAATTTCAAACGGGATTTGCACGGGTAAAAACTAGCGTGGGTGAAAAAATGCAAAATTTCACTACTGCGTCGGATTTTCCCCTTCGGTTTCCGACTGTGTCGGGGGCGAGACCGGGTCTAACAAGGGCACTTGCGCTTTTGCCAACGCCACCGGAAAGACGATGGCCTGAACCAAAATCATGGCCAGCAAGGTGAAAAAAATTGTTTTTGCGTCCAGACCCGGCAACGCACGCGCCACCCCCAGAGCCAGCAAAATGACGATGATTTTCAGGACAAAATCCGCACCCATGCCCGCCATCATCAAGTCGGGATGATTCAAGGTAAACAGGTGTGTGGCAAACGTCACCGCCACCAGGCCCGCCCCCACTGCGGCACATAAACCTACGGAACGCAGTCCCGCCGATCCTTCCAGCCACGCCGCTAGTCCGGCCGCCACCAGCAACACCACCAGCACAGCTAGGGAGATCGCGGTCAGAGAAAACTTCACCGCCCGGCGAGTCCGGGGACCCACTTGAGCCGCGAGGAAAGCGGCGGATTGCTCAGGTCGGGGAGTCGTTTCGTTCACGGCTTTACGCTATCAGAAAGGGAAGAGTCACGGTAAAGGGCGTGTTCCGGGCCGTGGGGCTGGCGATAATTCGGGTTGAACCAGCGGCGCACCCCTTCGCGCCAGGCAGGCAGAATCTCGATGGTCGCCACCATTGCCAACAGGGAGGCTACCAGCATCAACACCAACACGTAGCGCATCCGCAGCAAAGTCAGCGAGGCCGCCCCCAGAGAAAACACCGCCGTCCACAGGTACATAACCAGCACGGCGCGCACCCGGGAACGTCCGGCATGGGACAGGCGATGATGCAGGTGACCAGCATCGGCTTGGAAGGGAGACTGGTGATGATACAGCCGGCGAATCACCGAGGCGACCATGTCAAAAATGGGGATAGCCAACACCGCCAGGGGCAAAACGATGGGCAGGAAAGACGGAAAAGCCTGGCGAAAATAGACGACTGCCGGGTCGATTTGGCCGGTGACGATGATGGCGGCGGCCACCGTCAGTAAACCCAACAGCATGGCTCCGGTATCGCCCATGAATATGGAGGCGGGAGAAAAATTGTGTGCCAAGAATCCCAGGCAGATTCCGGCCAGAGCCGCCGCCACCGTGGAGGCCAAAGAGGCGTAGGACGCGGCACCCAGCGTGCGCGACAGCGTGTAGGAATAGATGAACAGGCCGGTCGCGCTGATGGCCATCATGCCGGAAGCTAAACCATCCAAGCCGTCCACGAAGTTCACCGCGTTGATGGCAGCCACCACTACCAGCACTGTGACCAGCAAGGACAGGCGAGATGAGCCGATGGTAAGGCCGAAAATCGGGAAGGACGTCAGCTGGATGCCCAGCCAGGACATCAATCCTGCCACCAGGATTTGGCCTGCCAGTTTCGTGTACCAATCCAAGTCCCAGATGTCATCGATAACCCCCAGAATCACAATCAGGATGACGCCCACTGCCAAACCCTTGACGTGTTCAAAGCGGGCGGCATCAGCCAAAAATGGCGTGTGCGAGGCGATGGCCAGCGCCACGAGGAAACCCACGCCCATCGCTACCCCGCCCAGGCGCGGGGTCGGAAATTGATGGACGTCACGTTCCCGCACCGGCGCTAAAGTCCCTGTTGCCAGGGCAAACTGGCGCACCAGCGGAACCGTGAGGAACGTGACCGCGGCCGCAACCAGGAATATCAACAGGTAAAACTTCATACGGGCTTTAGTTTATCCGGTTAGAGGCGAGTTATTTTGCTCCGATGTGAATATAGGGGGAGATATGCCGGGTAGCTGCCATTATTGGCAGCTACTGCCCATATCCCCCGGTATAAGTGCACGAAGTTTCAAGCTAGGGCGGCGAGGATGTCAGCCAGGGTGATATCGCCTTGGCGTACCAAGCGCGGGGTGCCCTGTGCCAAGCTGACGATGGTGGACGGATGCCCGGAGGGCGAAGGGCCAGCGTCCACGTAAACACTGACCTGCTCACCAAAATATTGGGTGGCGGCGGCAATGTCGGTGGCAGGAGGCCGAGTGTGCAGGTTGGCGGACGTGACGGCCAGCGGGCCGGTGTGGCCCAGGATTTCCAACGCCACCGGGTGATCGGGCTGGCGCAGCGCAATCGTCCCGTGGGTTTGCCCCAAATCCCAGCCCAGAGCCGGATTGGCGGTCACGATAATAGTCAGGGCACCGGGCCAAAAGCGCTCAGCAAGTACGCGGGCGGCGCGCCGCTGACTCGCGCTAGCCTGCGGTTCGGGGGCCATCAATTCCTCCAGCGCCGCCGGACCGGAAACCAGCACCGGCGGGGGAAAGTCCTCCCCCCGGCCTTTGGCCTGCTGCAAACGCGCCACCGCCGCGGGGGCAAACGGCACCGAGGCTATTCCATAAACCGTATCGGTAGGCATGACCAGCAGCTCATCGCGTTTCACCGCCGCGTCTATCGCCGCCAGGTCAGACAGGGTAATCGGCCCGGTCAGGGCATCAACAATCTTCATAGAGCCGATTTTAGTCCCCGCGCCAGCTAAACCGGATAAACCAACTCAACCGGCATCCCCGGACCCACCGCGCTTGTGACCGTGCTCCCAAAAACAGGCACAGCCGGGCAGTGTCTCAGCTGACAAACCCCATCAGCGCCCACATCCGCGGCAGCGCGAACACCAGCGTCAAAGTGGCGGCGGTCCCGACCACCAAACCCAGCAAAGCCATCTGTTTCACCGAGATTTCCCCAGTGGCATAGGCGATGGCGTTCGGCGGGGTCGAGATAGGCAGCGACATGCCCAGCGAGCAGGCGATGGCTACGGCGCAGGCGACCGTGACCGTATCGACCGAATCCCCCAGGGATACCGCCAGGGACACGGCCAGGGGCACCAGCAGATTCGCGGAAGCCGAGTGGGAGATGACGTTGGCGATAGCGAAACCGACAAAACCGAGCAGCGCCACAATCAGCACCGCACCCAGGGAATCCCACGGCACGGAGTTGACCAGGAACTTGTCCAGGCCGGTGTTCCCGATACCTTCACCCATCGCGATACCGCCTGCCACCAGCCACAGCACCGGCCAGTCGATGCTCTTAATGTCCTCGCCACTCATGACTTTGAGACACAGCAGCGCCACGACAGGCAGGAACCCGACCACGTTGGAGGAAATCCCGTGCAGACTCTCGGTCATCCACAGCAGAATCGTGGATCCGGCGATGATGTAGAACAGCACGGCTTTCGGGGTTTTGTTCCACTGGGAAGTCATTTCAATGTGAATCACGGCATCGCGCGGGATAAACACGGCGCTGAGGAACAGCCACGACAAAAACAGCACCACCAGCATAAACGGCACCGCCATCATCATCCACTGCCCGAAGGACACGTGAATACCCTGGGCGGCCAGGGCGCCGACCGCAATGGCATTGGGCGGGGTGCCGACCGGGGTACCGATACCGCCCACGTTGGCGGCCAAGGGAATCGACAGCGCCACGCCGGCTCGCGCCCGACCCTTAGGCAGTGCCGCCAAAATGGGGATGACCACGGTAAACATGGTGGCGGTCGTGGCGGTATTGGACATAAACATGGACAGCAGAGCGGTAATCAGCATCAGCCCCAAGGTCGTCAGACGCGCCTTTTCCGGGAAAGGTTTGAGCAACACCGCCGCCAGGTTGCGGTCCAGCGAAAACTTTTCAGCGCCTTCCGCAATCATAAAACCGCCCATGAACAGGATGATTGTCGGGTTGGCCAGGGTCGCGAAGTATTCCGAATACTTGGCGACGTGTTCGGCTTGCGACGGGTCTCCGCCGGTGGGGTCAAACGGTGAACCGGTGGACACCAGCATGACCTCCAGCCCGATGACCAGCACCGCGGTGGCGGTCAGGGGAATCGGCTCGGTAATCCAAAACACGATAGCCAGCAGGAAAATCGCCAGCATGCGTTCGCCGGGCACGCCCAGATTCGGGATGTCGACCAGCAGCGGAACGAAGAACGCGATAGCCCCCAGCACCAGGCCAATCTTTTCTTTCAAGCCTAGCGGGGCGGTTTTCTTAACGTTAGAAGGGGGTTTGGGCCGCAAAGTGCGGATGGGACGTTTTGCGGGTTTCGGGGTGGCAACACGAGACGGGGGCGGAACTGCCGCGGGTTCGTTTCCTTCCCGACTCGCACCGGATGGTTCGATAGCGTTTTCGGATTGCGGATTATCTGGATTACTCACTGATCCTGCCCCTTTGTTCCTCGCTGTTCGATGCCACGTGCCGGCAACAGGTCAGTCCGGGCGGCTGAGCCCTTTGGTCAGCTCCATCGCCCGCGCCGGATCCAGCGCCGAGAGATAGGGCACCGGGTCAATCCCGGCCAGTTCCACGTAATCGGTCAACATGGTGCGCACCACGTCTTGGAGTTCTTCGGGTTTCCAGGGTTTCGCCACGTACTGATCGAGCCCGGCTTCGTTCACCGCACGCACGGTGTCAGATAGGTCAGCCTGACCGGTCACCAGGACTTTGCGGGTCAGCTGGGTGCGTTCGTCGGACATCATCTGGCCCATGAACTCGATGCCGGTCGTGCCGGGCAGCCGATGGTCGCACAGTGCCAGAGCCAGGGCATCGCCATCGTTTGAAATCTCGTCGATGACCTCCCACGCGTCAGGCACATCCTCCGCCGGTTCGATGCGTAAAGTGTCCGCGAATCCCAGCAGGTCACGGGTCACAGCGGCACGAACTTCCGGTTCGTCTTCAAGGATTAGGATGGCGAGTTTCATGGTTTCTCCTTCATTGGGGACTTTTCTATTGTTTCACTCCATCGCGGGATTTGGACCAATTTGCCGGAAAACGTCAGAAAACGAAAACCAGCAGTCCGCACGAAACCGCCCGACCGGGCTGGTGACCCTAAAGCGAGACCGGAATTCCGGTGGTCGGCAGTTCCACGGTGGCCAGGGTGCCTGTAGGGTTGGAGACGTTTTCCAGCCGGATGGTTCCGCCGTGATTTTCCACAATCGAACGACACAGCCCCAGGCCGATACCCATACCGAACCTCACTTCGCCGCCTTTGGTAGAGAAATGCGGCTGGAAAATGTGTTCGATGACATCGGGGGCAATGCCGGGTCCGGTATCGCGGAACGTCACCACGATTTGGTCGCCGCAGGTTTCCGTTTTAATGGTTAGCTGCCCAATCATTCCCGCCAGTTCGTCTCGGTCGGTGGGGCGCTTGCCGACCGCGTCGCTGGCAGCGGAAGCCTCGCCGGACATGGCTTCCACCGCGTTCGTAATCAGGTTTGTCCACACTTCGTCCAACTGGCCGGGGTGACAAGAAATCCGCGGTAGTTCGCCATAATGCACGTCTAGGTCGATTTTGTCCAAGCGGTGAGACAACAGGCGCAGCGTGTCTTGCAGGCCCGTGTTGACGTCAACGTTTTGTACCGGATCCCCATCGGGACGCGCATAAGAGCGCAGGGACGCCACCAGGTCGATGATGCGTCCCGAGGCGGTACGCAGGTTGCGCAAACTGGTGCCGATGGCGGCCGCTTGTTCCAAGGCCCCCAGATCCGTGTCCGGGTTGGCTTTCATGTCCCTGGCGAGGTTGCGGGCCAGGTCAGTGCTGTAGACTCCCGCCACGGACAGGCGTTCCACCAAGGTTGCGTCTCCCAGGATTTCCAACAACTCACGTTTGCGCGCCCGTATTTCCTTGGTGGACAAGAACGGGGCCTCCTCGGCATTTTCCAGGGATTCCAGAGCCAGGTTCCGCCACGTTTCATCGGGGCAGGTCGACAGCAGCATGCGCATATCCTCGTGAATGTAATCCGCAGCACGGCGAATCGCCGCCACCGGATTATTGAGTTCGTGGGCCACACCCGCCGCCAGCTCACCGAGCGAGGCAAACCGGGCTTGTGCAGCCATTTCCTCCCGAGTCTCGCGCAGTTTGTCCAGGGCTTTCGCCAAGTTCGCCCGCTGCAGCGCCAGTTGATCGGCCAGGACCGCCGACTCTAGGTGCAGATTCTCCGCACGACGCAGCCGGCGATCATAAGTGCGCATAAACAAGGCTGCCACCAGCAGCGATACTCGGGAGTCCCCGGCAATAATCATGTTCATTTCATCGAGGGTGAGGCTGACCCCCACGACCTCTTCAGTCACCACGGCGGTAAAGAAGGCGCCGATTTCCTCCCCCGAGGACAGCATGCCGATGATGCGCCCGGTCGAAGCATGGTGCATCAGCAAATCCCCGCTCGCCGAGGAGCGTTCCAGCGCGATGCTGCCGGATAGCGCCAGAATAATGCTGCGAACCGGCTGGCCTTCCTCGGTCAGGTGCGCTCCCACCGGGAAGGTAATCCGTTCCTGGGGTCCCAAGATAGTCTCGGCGCGGCGCACGATTTCGGCGATGATTTCTTCATCGTCCTGTTCGAGGTCAAAAACAAAGCGTCTTTCGTACATGCCACTATCATGCCGGAATTTCGCGGGCGCACGGGTAGGTTTGCGAGCCGAGGATATTCTTCGGGCGTTAATCCTATTAATTTGCCTCGGTGTGCCATATATGGCACACCGAGGCAAATTAATAGTTTTTAGATAGGGTGCAAGCCCCGGGCTACTCGTAACGCAGTGCCTCGATGGGGTCGAGCTTGGCGGCTTTGGACGCCGGATAATAGCCGAAGAAAATCCCGATACCCAGCGAAAACGCCAGCGAGAACAGCACCCCGCCCAGGGGCGGAATCGCGGGATTACCCATCGCGTTGGACCCCAAGTATCCGGCCAGACCCCCCAGGGCCACGCCGAGAAGCCCTCCCAGCAGACACACCATCATGGCCTCGACCAGGAACTGCAGCCGAATATTCCACTGGGTCGCCCCCAGAGCCTTGCGAATACCTATCTCTCGGGTACGTTCGGTGACCGCCACCAGCATGATGTTCATCACCCCGATGCCGCCGACCAGCAAACTCAGCCCCGCGATAACCGACAGCCCCAAGGCGATAGTGGAAAAGACTTTCTTAATCTCATCCATCATCGAGTCCATGGAATCAATCATGACCCCGTAATCCGAGTCAGCCCAGGTTTTATCCAAGAACTCCTGCAGATCGTGCTTCAAAGCCTTCGCATCGGTGCCGGGAATCGGACGCAGCGTCGCCCAGTTGAACCCCGGTTCCTTAACCCCGCTAATCTCCTCTTCCAAAGTGTAGGGGATATAGAAACTGTCCCCGCTCGGCCCGCCGCCACCGATGAGAGCGTTGGCAGCCCCTTTCATTTGCACCTGCCGGGCGACCCCGATGACTTGAAAAGTCATTTGGGATTCGTCACTGTCAAACTCGAAGCTCTGGCCCACGGCGTTTTGTGCCGCTCCCCCGAACAATTTTTTCGCCAGGGTATCGCTGATAACCGCCACCGTGTCGGCGCTTTCGATTTCACCGGCATCAAAACCGCGGCCGGCGACCATTTCCATATTGGACCCAATCAGGAAATCCTGGTTGGTGGTTTGCACATCCGCGTCCACATCTCCGGCCGCGCCCTTAGCGGTGCCGAAACTGCCCATACCTTGCACGCTGATACCTTTAACCTGGTCGGAAAATTCCTCACGAATCTGATCCAGGATTTCCGGAGTCAGGTATTGGTCATCCCCGTTACTGTCAGCGAAAGCTGAGCCAGACCCGCTATCCCCAGACATGTCCTCGTCCTCGGTACTCTCGGAATCCCCAACCACATAAGTGGGGTCGTCCGAGCCGGACTGTGCTTGGCGAGACTTTGCTTTGGCAATATTGTCCTTGGTATCTACCGAGAGGTACATGTCCTGACCCCCCAGGGAACCGAGCGAGTCAGTCACCGCGCTGGTCACGCCGCGGGAAATGGTGAGAATCGTCACCACGGAGGCGATACCGATGATGATGCCCAGCAGGGTCAAAATGGCGCGCAGCTTGTTCGCCCACAATCCCGCCAGGGCCAGGCGCACGTTTTCTCCGAAAGTCATTGGGCGCCTCCTTTGGTCGACACACCCTCGCCCAACACACCGTCAACCATGGTGAAGATGCGCTGGGTTTGCTCAGCCAGCTCCGGGTTGTGGGTAATCAAAACGATGGTTTTGCCCTGCTCGCGGTGCAGCCGATGGAACAGGTCCATGACCATGTGCCCGGTGGCGGTGTCCAAAGCACCGGTCGGCTCGTCAGCCAAAATAATGTCCGGGTCATTAGCCATCGCCCGCGCAATCGCCACCCGCTGCTTTTGCCCACCAGACAACTCGCTGGGCTGATGGTGGATTCGTTCGCTCATTTCAACCAGTTCCAACAGTTTCAGTGCCCGTTCCCGGCGCTGAGCACGCCCGATGCCGGCGTACATCATGGGCAGCTCCACGTTTTTTAACGCGTCGGTACGGCCCACCAGGTTGAAGTTTTGGAACACGAACCCGATGGAAAGCGAGCGAATCAACGCCGCCTCGTTATCGTCAGCTTCGGAAATGTCCACGTCCCCCAGCAGGTAACTGCCCGAGGTGGGGCGGTCCAGCAAGCCGATGATGTTCATCAGGGTGGATTTGCCCGAACCGGAGGACCCCACGATGGACACGAATTCTCCCGGATAAATCGCCAGGTTCACGCCTTTCAGCACGGTCAACTCGTGGTCGGTGCCCAGGAAGAATCCCTTATAGATGTCGCTCAGCTCGATGACCGGCTGTCCCTTCGCCGCCCCCGGCTGTCCGCTACCCTGCCCGGTGGGCGCGGGAGGGGACGCTTGTGAATGCGCCCGACCCTCAGAAAAGACCCCCGGCAGGCTCATGATGTCACTCAACAGTCCCCTCCATCACCGGCGGAGTATCGACATAGTGACCGGTTTCCCCGGACAAGCCGACATAGTTCATGGCGTTATCCAGCACGGTCGTGCCTTCTTTGATGCCTTTACCCTTGATTGCGGCCATGCCGTTGCCTTCTACCAGGACTTCCACCTGGACTTCGCGAATCTTCGGCTTTTCCGAGTCGGGGTTGTCTATCACCAGTACGGACTTCGGGCCATCTTCCCGAGAGACTTCCGGCCCGGACATGTCTCCCGGACCGGGAGCCGCCACGGACTGCGAATCTTTGTCATTGTCGTCAAGCGGAATCATCGCATCAACCAAAGCACCCTTCGGCACGGTCAGAGCGTTCTTTTCACCGGCAACAATCGCCTTTACTTTGGCGGTAGACCCCAGACGCAAGCCCTGCAAATCGCCCGTCACCGTGATTTGCACCGGGAACATGACCGAGGCATTGCCGCCCCCGCCCTGTTCGCCGCCCTGGCCGGGCTGCGTGGCAGTCTGGTCGAGGGCAGCCGGAGAAATAAAGGACACCACGCCCGTGAATTCCTTATCCCCGGTGGCCGGAGTGGTGAAAGTGACCTGGTTACCCACGCTGAGCTTGGAGACCCCGGATTCTTTAATCTGGGTTTCAATGACCATGTTTTGGTCATCTTCCACCGTCATCAAGGCGCCTTCCGGCGTGGCACCGACCTTGGCGGTTACGGAGGTCACAATGCCTGACATCGGGGAAGTTACGTGCGCCGAGCTGATGTCGGCCCGCAGCTTTTGGATGGCGCTTTGCCCTTCTGCCATGCCCGAACCCGCCGAGGCTTGCGCGGCCCGCAACGCTCGCAGATTCGAACTCACTTCCTGAGCTGCGTGGATTTTGGCGTATTCCAAGCTGATTTTGGCGTCAGACAGAGCGCCTTGCGCCTTCGCGACCGCCTCGCCGGCCTCGGTTATCTGGGTGTCAATCTGGCGTAACGCAGCCTGGAATTGGCGCCGTGCCATCCCCAAGTTTTCGTTCGCGTGGCCCACGGAAATATTGGCCTGAGCCTGCTGGGACCAGGCCGACCTGGCGCCCTTGCTGCCATCATCAACATTTTGATCCAAGGTGGCGACCTGCGCTTCCAGCTCCGCGATACGCTGGTTGGTTTTCTCGATGAGTTCCGCTTTGTCTGCGGGGAGTAGGGTCTTGTCGGCCCGCAGCTGGGACAGTTGTTTCTTGGCCAGGTCCAAATCGGCTGCGGCCGAATTCCGCTCAATGATGGCGATGTCGCGCTGCAGGTTCGCTTCGGAAACCGCGGCTCCGGCTCGACCCGCTTCCATCTTGGCGTTTTCCACCTCTTGATAAGCCGAGCGCAGGGCATTTTCCTGTTCCAGCAAGGCTTGCAAAGTGCGGTTGTTTTTTTCCTGCTTCATTTGTTCGTAGGCTCGTGAAGATTTCACGTATTCGGTTTCGGCTTCCCGCAACGAGGTCTGGGCTCCGCGGATTTCCTGATTCATGCCCTGATCCAGGGCGCTTTTCGCATTTTGATAGTTTTGGGCAGCCTCGTCGATGCTGTTTTGCTGGGTGACGCGGCTTTCGTTCAGCTGTGCCTGTTGGCTAGCCAGTTGCGAATTCGCCTCGGAACTGTCCAACTGTGCCAGCAGCTGACCCTGGTTCACCCGGTCCCCCGCCTTCACGTTGAGAGCCTGTACTTTCGAGTTCAGCGAGGAGAACAAGGTCATGGCCTTGGCGCTTTTTAGCGTGCCGGTCATGCTGATGGTTTTGGTGACGTCCTCTCTGACGACGGTGGTGACGTCCCCGCGATAGACGGCGGTGGGGTCGTACTTGGGAGCCCCCAGGCCCATCACTGCCGGAATGCCAAACCCGGCAATAGCCAAGACGGCTACCGCGCTCACTCCAATGATGACTTTCTTTTTACGTCCCCATTTACGACCGGACTTTTTGTTTCCCAACTGCGGTTTTTTCTTTGCTTTCCACCGTTCTTTCGGGGACTTCAGTCCTTTGGCGGGCTTTTCCACACTGTCCCCAGCCGCAGCGGGGGTGACGGTCGGGTCCTCGAGGGGAGTGAACACAGGTTCGTCGCTCACAAATTACTCCTTATTTCAAAAACGCATTTGAAAAACTATAAACTCCCGAAGGTGCTTTTACCCTGTTGAGAGCGGAAAATCCAGGAAAATCGGTCCGAAGTAGGAGGCTTCGTCACGCCCCGGACACGCCGCTCTCACCCTTCAGGAGGAGACAGTCCCAGATTATCTTGTCTCCCCACTCAGCCGCCATCAGGGTTACCCCTGATTTAACCCTGACGAGCCCCGAGGCATCCCCCGGCCGGCGGCGTAGGTGGGACCTCGAAGGAGCATATGGGTACTTGCAATCTCTGCGAGATTGCGTACCCTGGCTCGCTCGTCCTGATACGCGAGCAAGCTCGCGTATCAGGACTCACTCGCTGCGGGTGTTCGTAGTTTTTCTTAGCGGCTTGCCCGCTTAGAAAAACAGAACGGGACCCCATCTCTGCGACTGAGAGGCATCCCACCGAAGTCGCCAGGCCGGTGCTATTTTGGCAGGCCGGCGGTGTTCAGGCTAAAGAATATAAGAATCGGGGGCGGCCACCTAGGTCGCATCGGGTTTGGGCGTCCCTCAGCCCCAGCGCTTGGGCAGCCTGTACCAGGGCCGTGCCTTGTGACTCGGCGTGCTCCATCACGATGGTGGCACCGGGGGCTGCGACCGCCGCAGCCGCCGCCAAAAACGCCCGCGGCCGCTGTAGTCCATCGTTGCCCCCGCCATAGAGCGCCAACTGCGGGTCCTGGGCGGCTTCAGGCTGGGTCACCGGGTCGACCACGTAGGGCGGGTTGGTGGCGATGACGTGGAACTTTGGCGGGATTTCGGCGCGCACAAGGGCGTTGCGCAGCGTCTGCGGGTCGGTCGCGTCAGCGCGCAAAACCCGCGCCGCTACCCCGGTAAACCGGGCGTTTTCCACCGTCAGGTCCACCGCCGCTTCTGACACATCCACGCAGGTCAAAACGGACTCGGGAACCTCGGAGGCGATAGACAACCCCAATGCCCCCGAACCGCAACCGAGATCCAGCACCCGCGGAGCGACCCCTCGCCGCACCCAATCCGCAGCCGCATCAATGGCCCCTTGGGCGACCCACTCCGTCTCGGGACGCACCACGAACACTCCGGGGCGGGCGCGCAGGGTCAGGTGGCGAAAGTACATGACCCCCATGACATGCTGCAACGGGACCCGGGTGGCGCGCTGTCCGACCAGCTCAAAGAACCGCTGCCAGGTCGGCCCGTCCAGACGCTCGCCGTAGCCGGGCCGGTGACCCAACACGTGCTCCAGCAGCAGACGCGCCTCACCGGGGGCATTGTTGATTCCGGCCTCGCTCAACACGAAAGCCGCGTCGTTGAGTGCCGAACGCGCTGCCGCTTGCTGGGGTATCTGCATCGAATTCCTTCCGCCGTCCCGGGCGACACGCATGTGGACTAGTGCGCGGACTTGCCCACCGCCGCCAAACGGGCGGCTTCATCGGCATCAATAGCGGACTGGATGACCGGGGCCAGGTCACCGTTTAGCACCTGGTCCAGGTTGTAGGCCTTGTATCCGGTGCGGTGATCGGCGATACGGTTTTCCGGGAAGTTGTAGGTGCGGATTCGCTCGGAGCGGTCCACGGTGCGGACCTGGGAGGCGCGCGCCTCAGCCGCTTCCGCCTCGCGCTTTTCCGCCTCCAGCTGCATCAGGCGGGAACGCAACACCCGCATGCCCGCTTCTTTGTTTTGCAGCTGGGACTTTTCGTTTTGCATCGACACCACGATTCCCGTGGGCAGGTGAGTGATGCGCACCGCCGAGTCGGTGGTGTTCACGGACTGGCCCCCCGGCCCCGAGGAACGGTACACGTCAATGCGCAGGTCATTAGGGTCAATCTCTATGTCCCCGGTTTCCTCGGCTTCCGGCATGACCAGCACGCCTGCCGCCGAAGTGTGGATCCGTCCTTGGGATTCGGTGACGGGAACCCGCTGGACCCGGTGTACCCCACCCTCGTACTTCAGGTGGGCCCACACGCCTTCCTCCGGGGTGGGGTTGCCTTTCGCTTTGAATGCAATCGAGGCGTCCTTGACGCCGCCGAGGTCCGATTCGGTCAAGCCCAGGACCTGCACCGTCCAGCCCATCTTTTCGGCGTAATGCTGGTACATTCGCATCAAATCACCGGCGAACAGGGCGGATTCCTCACCGCCCTCGCCAGCTTTGATTTCCATGATGACATCGCGGGCATCGTCGGGGTCGCGCGGGGTCAGGGCCTCGATCAAATCGGCGTTGGCTTGCTCAAAAGCGGCCTCAAGCCCGGGGATTTCCGCGGCAAAGTCCGGGTCCTCGCCTGCCATCTCGCGCCCGGCATCCAAGTCGTCACGTGCTTGCAGCCAGCTTTGCACCACGGTGTTGATACGGCTCAGTTCCGCGTAGCGGCGGCCAACCTTGCGGGCATGAGCCTGGTTGGAGTGCAAATCCGGGTCGCTCATCTGTGCCTCGACCTGGTGGAACTCTTCCAGCAGGGCTTCCACGCCGGCAAATTCTTCAGGGAAGTCACTCATTTCTGACCTTTCATTTCATGTGCAAATCTGGGTGTTCACCAGGCAAAACCCAGAAATAAAAGACACCGGTCGGTAACGTGTACCGACCGGTGTCAAAGTTTCGCTATTCCGCAGCGGCGGGAGCCTTAGTTTCCTCAGCTTTTGCGGCCTGCTTGGCAGCCTTTTCGGCGTCCTTCTTAGCTTTATCAGCAGCTTTCTTCTTGGCGTCGTTGAACTTGGCGTAGCGAGCCTCGAAGCGAGCCACACGACCGCCGGTGTCAAGAATCTTTTGCTTGCCGGTATAGAACGGGTGGCAAGCCGAGCACACGTCCACGCGCATCTGACCGGAAGTCAGGGTGGAGCGAGTCGTAAAGTGATTTCCGCAGGTGCAGGTGACCTCGGTCAAAACATATTCGGGGTGAATTCCCTGTTTCATAATTACTCCTTGGGTTCAAGGGCCCCGGGTCCCGCGGCGAAGGCTTTGGGTGAACCGGAAAGACCAAGGGTCTATTATGCCACACTCCGCAAAGTCACACCAACCGGCGCTACCACGGTCGCTTGGCGATAGCTACCGGTATGGGGGCTTCTCGATTCAATGCGGTAATCAGTTATCATAAACATGGCATAGAGGGGAAACCATGGCACAAGATTTTACAAATCCACAGCTGGAAATTCGCGGTGTCGTCAAGCAAAAACGGCGCTGGCCCGTCGTTACCGGCATCAGTGTGGGGGTCCTCGCCCTTGCCCTGGCCGGTAGCGGCTGGGCTTATGCCACTCACTATTCCAATCTGGCCCTGCCCCACACGATGGTGGGAAACCACGATGTCGGAGGCCAGACTCCCGATGAACTGAAACGCGGTTTGACGGACCGCTGCCAGACTCTGAAAGCCACATTTAGCGGTGACGTCCCTGAAACCTCGTTAAGTCTGGGCCAGATGGGTTTGGACTGCGACGTTCCCGGCACCGCCGCGGCTGTGATGAAAGCGAACCAGAACCTGAGCGGAGTTTTGGCCTCCACCGTCAGAGAACGCAATGTCACACCCCTTTTCACCCTAGACAAAACCGCCGCCACCCAGGCAGCCCGGGCTTTGACCGCGAAGCGACCTGACACCGTCGTCGACCCACATCTGGGGTTCAACAGTGAACAGGGCTCCTTTGCGGTGCAGCCGGGCAGCGCCGGGCAGGGCGTTGACCCGACAGTCCTCATCGCGGCCGCCGAGAAGACTTGGAAAACCCAGACGAAACAATCCATAAAGGTGAAACTGACCGAAGTTGCGCCGAGCGAAGCGGATCCGCAGCTGGATACCTGGGCGCAGCAGGCTAACTCGCTCATTGCCCCGACAGTGAACCTGATTGGTCGCCGAGTTGGACACATCATTTCCCCCGCGGACAAAGCCCAGTGGGTCGAAGTCACCGAAAACGGACCGGTCATCAGTCAAAAGCAAGTATTGGCTTGGCTAAAAACGTTCACCGACCAGGAAATCGACGTCAACAACAGTCCGGGCGAACGCACCATAACCAAAGACGGCTACCTTTTGACGATGACGAAAATGGCTCTGGACTCAAAGAAAGTCTCGAACAATGACACCATTGCCGCTGAAATCACCACGGCGCTGAACAGCGGGCAAAACTACCGCGGAGTCTTTGAGATGGAAGTCCAGGAAGGCAAGTTCAACGACACCGTGGTGGACCAAAACCTTCCCCGCCCGCCCTACAACGCCAAACCCGGAGAAAAGTTCATCAGCATCGACCTGACCAACCACACCGTGGCGGCATGGGTTGGCGACAAAGTCGTGTGGGGGCCGGTCGAGGCAGTCCACGGATCGCTACCCTCCCCGACGCATCCGGGAATTTTCCGAGTCCAAACCAAACTGGTGAACGCCCATATGAAGAACGAAAAAGCCTGGGACGGCCCTTACGACACCTGGAGTCCGTGGACCATGTACTACCACGGCGGCTACGCCGTACACGGCACCTATACCCGCTGGAACTGGGTCCAAACGAACTATGGGGGGTCGCACGGCTGCGTGAACCTGAAGCCTGCGAAAGCTAAGGAACTGTTCGACTGGGCTCGGGTAGGAACCCCGGTAGTCATCCACCGGGCTGGGGTTATCTAGGTTTTTGAAAGGTTTTACGAATGAGCTTCCTCTATCGCCCCACGCATCTGACGCCGCAACACCGGCGTCGGTCGTTGGCGACCAACCCCAGATGGCTCGCGGCCGCGGCCACGTTGCTGGTGGTGGCCGGAGGCGGCTGGCTCGCATTTGGCTACACGCCGCTTTGGAATGAGGACCAGTCCGCCCAAATCAGCGCGGCGCGAGACTCGGCGTGCCAGCGCAACGTCACTCTACGCCTCGGCGACAGCAGCTTTTTGGCAAAGCCAGACCAGGTTTGCTCCTGGCTACATCCGGTCCCCCAACCGGTCAAGCAGCTCAGCTCGCAACCCCTGCCCCCACCCCGCTTTAGCACTGACGCAATCACTCAGTGGGTGAGTTCTTGCATCGCCCAAGTCGATAAACCCGCCGTGAACGGAAACCGGCAGGTGGACAGCGACGGCCACCTGGTACGTTTACTCAAAGACCCGGTTGACGGCGCGGTCGTAGACAAACCGGACAGTTTGGTTTCACGCATCGCCAAAGCCCTGGACAAAAAAACAGGTAACGTGGAAGTCACCACGAAGTTATCTGCCCGCCAAGGCGGTTTTGACGACACCGTCGTTCCGGCCCCGGCGATGCCCTACGCGCCCCAGCCACAAGAACGGTGGGTCGATGTGAACCTGACGAACCACACTACTGCCGTCTATGACGGGACGAAAGTCATTTACGGACCGGTGGCCGCGGTGGACGGCCACGCCCAAGCCCCCACGGTGCAAGGGGTTTACAAGGTGTACGCCAAGCTGGAAATGCAAACCATGACCGGGGTGGGATTTGACGGCCCCTACAGTGAGACAGCCCCGTGGATTTCATACTTTTCGGGAGATTTTGCGCTGCACGGGGCACCGTGGCGCTCCACTTTCGTCTATACCCCTGAAAAAGGCTCTCACGGTTGCGTGAACCTGAGCGTGACGGATGCCAAAGCGATTTATGACCTGATAAGCATCGGCACTACGGTTGTGTCTCACACTTAGTCCACGTAGCCGGCGGCCGATTCCTCCAGGTCCCCGCTCAGGCCAGCCCGCAGCGCCCGCCGACCGAAAAACACCACCCATGTCACCAGGGCCACATAGACCACCGCCGCCACCGCAATCTTTACGGGAGTCAGCAACGCAGACGGGGTCAAGAACGCTTCTTCCAGGCCCGAAATCCCCAACAGGATAATCAGCCCCGCCGCTACCGGCCCAAACTGGCGGCCCGCACGCGCTAGGGACACCATGCGCGTATCCTCACCGGGCACAAACAGCGCCCAGAACAGCCGCAAGGCTGCGGCGCAAGCCAAGACAATGCAGGACAACTCGAGCAGTCCGTGAGGGGTAATCAACCCAAAGAAAATCCCCAAGTCACCGTACTTGGCCATGATGGCCCCGGCGACTCCCACATTGGCGAAGTTCGTCAGCAACAGGTAGACCGGATAGGCGCCGGTAAAGAACAGGGCTACCATCAGCACGGCAATCGTCGCGTTGTTCGTCCACACCTGAGCGGCAAAATCCGGAGCCGGATAGTTTGAATAATAGGCTTTGAAAGAATCCTCGGCGTATTGGCGCAGTTCCATCTCAGATTGCTGGGCCAGCAGAGTCTCCGGGTGGGTGTAGACCCAAAAACCGGTGAACACGGCGGTAATGAGTGACAGAGCCGTGAGCACCAGGAAAACCGGCCCGATACGGTACAGCGCCAGGGGCAGAGTCACGGTAAAGAACCCGCCAACAGACTCCCGAAACGTTCGATGCGTCCCCCCGATACGCCCTCGTGCCATGGACACCAGGTTCGTCAGATCCAGCACGACATCCGGGTCGGTCGGCACGGAAGTAATGGTCGCCAAGTCCGCGCTGGCTCGATGATACAAGCCCATCAATTCATCGATTTCCGCCCCGCTCAGACGGCGTTTCCGGTTCAGTTGAGCCAGGCGCGACCAGTCCTCAGCTCGCCCTGCGGTATACGCATCGATGTCCATGCTGCTAATTTATACTTAATGGAACATTTTAGCGGAACGAAAATCCGGCCCGATGTGGTCATCACCGGTGAAGCCATCGCCTTGCTGGTGCAGCCGGCTTCGTTATTTTTGCGTGTCGTTTCGGCCATTATTGATGCCATTGCCATCATTTTAGGGATGATTATCACCTACGAGGTGCTGTTCCTGATACTGAGTCTGAGCGGGGAAAATGACGACTTCATGTATTTTTCCAATGAGGCACAAGTCGCCGCGTTGGTTTCGATAGTCACGGCGCTGTGGCTGTTCCTGGTGCCGATGACGGTAGAGACTCTGACTCGCGGAAAGTCGTTGGGGCGTTTCATCGTGGGGACGCGCATAGTCCGTGACGACGGCGGTCCTATCACGTTGCGCCACGCGTTCGTGCGTACCTTGATTGGTTTGGGCGAACTGTGGGCGACGATGGGCGCCGGGGCCATTATCGCGGCGTGGACGAACCGCAGAGGCAAACGTATCGGGGATATTTTCGCTGGAACCTACGCCGTTTCCGAGACTTCCGGGCTGACCCGCCGACCGCTGCTGCTGGCTCCGGAACTTGCCCAGTGGGCCAGCGAGGCCAATGTCGGCGAGCTGGACGGGGTTACCACCGTGACTGCGCGCCGGTTCCTGCAAAGCGCCACCAAGATGGACCCGCTCCACCGCCAGCAGGCGGCGCAAACGCTGGCCACCGCCCTTTTGAACCAGGTGTATCCGCCGCCTCCCCCCGGCACAGACCCGGAGCGGTTCATTGCGGCGGTCCTGGTGTTGCGCCGGGACGCCGAATACCACACGAACAAGGCTATCCAGGCCCGACTGGAGAAAAAACTTTCCGCAGTATCCGGTTCCCGGTACGGGATTTAGAGCCGGACTGACCGGTATTTCCGCGGCGTTTGCCCTGGCTTAGCGGGGTTGCTTCCAGTTTCCTGCCCCCATCAGCAGCGTGGTTAGCTGGTGAGGTGGACGTAGATTTGGCTGGATACGGACAGGTCTGGAATCGGTTCCAGGGCATCAATCCCGTCGCCATCCCCCAGATTAGTGGTGACCAGCTGAGTTACATACAGGTCGGGAGCCTCCACCAGTTGCGGAAGTTCCTCTTGGAGGGGCACGACCACAGTCGTCATGGCGTTGACGACGTGAGTGGCTCCGGCAACCCGGTATTCCATATTTTCGGCGTTAAGGTTCGTCACCAGCAGCTGGCGCTGTGTCGCGGCGGGTCCCATCACCACTCCTCCACCGGTGGAAAGAGCAGGCAACCACGCCAGGTCACGCACGAATTTATCCGGGTCGGTGGCGGAAACCGAGCCTTGCCGATAGACCACCGCCCCTGCCGCCACGGGCTGGGTGGCGTTGACGATGACTGCGTAGTTGCCCGGCTGCAGGCCACCCAGCGTGAAATCGAGCACTGCGCCAGGATCCAAATCCAGGTCTTTGCCCCCCGGCAGCGGGAAACGGCCGTTCTCATTCACGACTTCAATGGTGGCTCGCGCCGAATCCGCACCGGGATTCAACAGGCGTACCGCCCCGAGACTCCCATCCATCGCCACGCCAGGAATGACCTGGGTGGTGTGAGGCAGGGTCGAGGCGTGCACCAGCGAGACACCCCCCGCAGTCAAACCCAGCAAACTATGTGTCATCAGCGAAGATGCCAGACCAGCTCCGTTCGCAGTGACCCGCACTACCAGGCGCTGGGTTCCTCCCACCTGGGATTCCAAAGGAATGGCCTGCAGCTGGTGGGCAGGGACGCTGATTTTGTCTCCGCGGGGGAAATCGAGTTTCCCGGTGTCGCCCCACACTTCTACCTTGGCGTCAACCGTATTGGCCGAGGGGTTCATCAACTGCAGGACGCTCGATTCCCCGACCTCGGTCGACCCGCCGACCAGCCAAGATTCCAGCTGAGCCGGCTGGCAGGACGCACTGGCCAGGCCGCGGTAGTCTCCTGAGGAAACTGACTGTTCGATATCCGCCCCAGCTAGGGCCACCTTGCCATCCCACGGCTGGGCGGTGAGGAAACCGCTGACCGGAGTGGAAAAACTGCCGTAAAGCATCGCCGATTTCGGGGTCAAGTCCAGGTCGTTGCGGGGATTTTCTGGAGGCGGCGCCACTTCTTCGCTGTCATCCGCCGCTAAGTGCATCCCCCCGGCACGATGCGTTTTGCTCGAGGCCGTTTCCTCCGGTGTCGCAGCAGCGGGCTGCGGGGCGGGGCCTAATGAACCCAAAGGCTGGTACACCGCCTTTTCCGGGACTCGGTCAGTGCGCGCCAACACAGTGGAAGTCATCGAACCCGCAATTTTGGGCGGGGCTAACGGATTGCCGGCTCCATCGACCGCCGCGGGGTTAACTGTGGGCGGCACCTGGGGACAAGCCAGGGTAATCTGGCCGGGAGGCACCGGCACGGGCTCGCCGTAGCGAGGCTTCTGGACGGCTGCCGGTCGGGTCAATCCAACGGCGACCACCAGGCCCGTCACGGCAACGACCAGCAGGGTGGCCAGAAACCAACGCACCCCGTCCCAGCGACTGACCGCCACGTAACGAGAACCAGCCGCCCCCTCCTCTGGCGGCTCCATCTCTGGCAGAGAATCCTCGACGGTTTCCAGTTTCACAATCTCACCTCCGACACCCGACGCAGCGGTAGGGCCGCAGCCAGGGCAATCAGCAGGGACAGCAGCAACACCGCGCCCCATAACTGGTAAGGAAGATAAGCATAGGTGATGGTCACGGTGCCGGGATTGGGAGGCAACTGGTAGAGCGCATTCCACTGACCCGAATCTACCGGTTCAATGATTTTGCCGTTGAATCGTACCGTAATGCTGCTATCAGCGCGTTCGCTGAACGCCAGCAGCCGCCCGGCCGGACCCGCCTCGACGTGGGTCTTTCCACCCCGCACGTTGAGCGCTTGCGCCGTCACTTCGCCGGTCGGCCAGGAGGGATGCCCCCCCTTCCACTGGGCCGGGGCGACCCGAGCCACGCTGACTGCAGCGGAATCGACCAGGCGCCACACCGTGCCGGCCTCCGTGGTGGTAATCCTTTCCAACGGCGCGGCCGAGTCCAACGTGTTGATCAGGGTGGTGGTCGCCGCGTCCTTGCTGCGAGGCACGATGATGAAGTTCACATCCAGCTGGGCGAGCTGCTCTCCCAGCTTCGGGGTGGAGCCTCCCAGCACCGACGCCACCGTAGCCTGCAGCACCGCGTCAGCCGCATCGGGGGTACGCGAACCGGTCACGTTGCGATAGTTTTTCAGTTTCAGGTAGGGGGATGCCTCAAAAGTCGTGTCGCGCCAGTCCCGCCATAGACCGGCCGTCACCAGGGTGGATTGGTTGGGGGCGCTGGAGACCTCCAGGTTTAGGGCCCGCAGGTGGCGTGGGGAGGACTGACCTTGGGCGACCGTGGCGGGGAGGCTCACATCCCGAAAAGTTGCCAGCGCGTTGAAATCGGACGCGCCGGGAGCAACCATCTGGTTCACCAGCAGCGGAGTGGCCCCCAAAACCGGGATTAGCACCGCCACAGCCACCACGGCCTGGACACTGCGGTTGCTCCAGTTGGCTATTTCAACCGGAATCGTCAATTGCAGACGCCCCACCGAGAACAGGGCGGAAGTAATCAATCCCGCGTGAAACAATGCCAATCCCGGCCCGCACCAGGCGCACACGGCGTTGGCTCCAGAGACGGAAACCGGGGTGGAACTCGCCAGCCACGCCGTCACCAAGCCGCCCAACGCGAACAGCAGACTCCAGTGAGCCCCGGTGGAATGGCCCGGAATAATCACCCCGACCACCACGGTCAACAGCAGCAAAGCCAGGGGCAGGAAAGCAAGGAGTTGCCAGCCGGGCAGGGCAATGGGCAGAGAGGTCGCCGCCACGTCCACCGGCCAGGCTGCGAGTAAATCCCACCAGTTCGGCCTCGGGGTGGGTAGCGGCACAGAAAGACTGGACAGCCACAGGGGCCATTGGGCGGGAGTACCGACTGTGCGCACCACCGTGGGCACCGCCAACAAAACAGCCGGAGCCAGCACAATCAGGGCATGGACGGCTTTCAGCCGTAGACGTGCCGGAATTGGGCTCCAGCCCGGGTCTGGCGCCTCAGTTTGCGCCCCGGCAAAAAGCGGGTTAGCGACCCCTTTCAGCATCGCCATTCCCACCAGGAGTACCACCGGGATGACCATAATCACGGACGCACTAACCGTCAGGAAACCGGTGAGGGCGGCGATGCCGACCTGGATAATCGCAGCGGAATGCACGTTGACCGTGACCGGTTCGATTTCTCCCATCACGGTGCGGGACACCGGCATCCCGGTGCCACGAGCTAGAGAACCGGCAAAAAGGGGCACGCTCACCGCTAAAACCCACACCGGCAACTGCCCCAAACCCATACTAACCAGCAGATTCGGACTCAAGGCCCAGGAGAGGGCAACCAGGGCGCGCAGCGTGCGGGAATCAGTGAGAACCCCGGCAGCCCACCACGCGCTGAGCCAGGCCAGCGGCAGGGTTGCGAAGAGCAAAACCGCCAGCACCACCGGCCCTTTTACCCCGACGAAACCCGCGATTTGCCCCAGGCTCGCCACCTCCAGACCCAGGGGGTCCACCGCCCCGACCGCCGAACCGTAGCCCAGACCGGCAGGAATCCACCCGGAGATGAGGTTGGCCCAAAAATCCTGGTTGTTCACCGGCAGGTTCGCCAGCGCTCCGCCGGACACCCCGCCGATGGCAAAACGCCAGCCCAACAGCCCTATCAGGGTTAGGGCAGCAGCAACGACCCACACGAGAGTGCGATCCACGGCCTTTTCGGTATAAAAGTTGCGCCGCGCTGCCGCGTCCGCGATTTGCGGGCGGCGCTGGTCTTTGGCGACACGCCGGGCCGTGGTTTTGGCTTGGCGGATTTGGGAAGATTTCACTTGAAGAGGCCGCAAAGTGCGGGGACTCAACTTGCTTTGGCGCACCCGCCGCAGCCGGGATTGCCACGCGGCAAAAGGCCGGAACACCGTCACCAGGGTGGATTGCAGTTCTCCGGCCGCGAGCTTGGGCTCTTTCGTGAGGATACGCCAGAAAAACCGCAGTAGGCCGAGTACCAGAACAATCAGCGGGAGGAAGATAAACAGCCACCAGGGTGCCGCCACCATCCAGTTGTGCAGCTGAGCGGTACGCCGGGCGGTAAAGGAACGCTTCGCATCGGACTCCAGCTTGCCGTTGGCTTCCACGTCGCGCCCGGTGGGGTCGAAGCTGCGGGCGGAACGGGCGGGACGCCCCCCATCGGGACCGCGCAGCCCAAAGTAGCCCGCCATCTTGTGATACACCACAGCGCGCGGCGCCACCACGACCCGATACCCGGCCAGGTGTACCCGCCGGGAAAACTCCAGGCCATCGCCGAAAGGGCCCAGGTGCGGGTCAAAACCGTCCAGGCGGCAAAACGTTTCCCAGTCCACCAGCATTCCCGCCGTGCCCACACCCAGCACGTCCTCGCGACCGTCATATTGACCCTGGTCGACCTCGCCGGTGTCCATTTCTTGCAAGCGCCGTCCGGAGCGGGTAGCGCGAATGCCGACCTCCACGATTTGATTGGCTTTGTCCCACAACCGCTGTTTCGCGCCGACGACTTTGATGGATGAGCCAGATTCTAGGACTTTCAGCTGTTCGGCCAGGCAGGAGGGAGCCGGGGCGGAGTCGTCATGCAAAATCCACAGGGCGTGAGGTTTACCCGGAGCGGGCGTGGGGAAATCGGGCTGAGCTTTGGCTTGGCGCAGCGCCTCGCCCAAGTTGGGGGCGCCGGGAGTTTTCAGGACTTTCGTGCCGGAACGATGAGCTACTCCGGAACTGGAAACGTCGATGACGAACACTTGCTGCGGTGCCAGGGTTTGCCGAGACACCGCCAAAAGGGTTGCCGCCAGGTAGGGTGTCTCCCCGGAAGTGACGATGAGGGCGGTAACTGCAGTGCGCACAGAGTTAAGGATATTACGTCCGTATTGGGGTCAGGACGCGCGACGCTTCATACGACGACGTTCCCGCTCGGACAAACCGCCCCAGATTCCAAAACGTTCGTCGTTTTCCAGCGCGTATTGCAGACACTCGGCCTTGACCGGGCAGCGGGAGCAAACGTTTTTCGCTTCACGGGTCGAACCGCCCTTTTCCGGGAAAAAAGCCTCCGGGTCGGTTTGCGCGCACAGTGCCTGAGCCTGCCAGGCCAGCGGTCCATTGAGAATTTCGTCAATCTCTGGGGTTGCATCAGCGAAATCGAGATCGCCTTCACCAAACAGATTCCACAAGGACCCTTCACCTCATTCGCTCTGACAACTTCTGTAAATTTGGCGTCGCGTCTCAGGGACACCAAAACCGTTACCTCTAAGTTACACGCGTGTGATTCAATAGTTCAAGTGGTTTCAGGCGCCGAGTTTGGCTCAAGCATGCGAAAATCCACCAATTGCACAGCTCGAGAGCAAATGTGAGATATGTCACATAGGTTCGACACGCCCGTGGAACGTTTGCCACAAAAACAGGTTTGGGACTAATTGCTGACTCGTGTCAGGGGATGTCCGCCTGGAGCACAATCCCGGTTCCGGCGGCATAGACCGGGACCTTATCCGCCCGCACAAACACGACTTCTCCCGGGTGCAGCACCAAACCGGCAGTCGCTCCGTCACGCAAGGTCGGAGTGCCTTCGAGGCCCAGAATCAGCCGTCCGCCGTGGCCGGGCAGCGCCAGTTCCCGCCCGTCCAGGCGGGTCACGGAAAACTCGAAATCGTCCACTGGGGCATAGAACACCTGGGTCGATTCCGTCACCCACTCCGGGGCGATGCGTACCGGCGGGGCGGCGACATAATCCAAACAGTTCAATAGCTCCTGACAATCCACGTGCTTCTCAGTCAGCCCTGCCCGCAGCACGTTATCCGAGCTGGCCATGACTTCCACCCCGAGCCCGGAGAGATAGGCGTGAATCCCGCCGGGAGGCGTAAACAGCACTTCCCCCGGTCGCAGGGTCACCGGGTTCAGCATCGCTGCCACCACCGCTCCGGCATCCCCCGGATAGGAACGCGCCAAACCCATAACGGTACGGTCCACCCGCACGGACGGCGAAGTCCCCGCCTGCAGACGGTCCGTCATCGCCGCCACCGTGGCCTCGACCTGCGCCGCTTGTGGGGTCGTATGCGGAGACAAGAGCCGATCCACCACCGTGCGGATACCCTCAGGGGACGTATTATCCCGCAGCATAGACACGATTTGCACCGCTAGCTCCGTGTCCAAGTCAGCGAAGATCTCGATGATGCGCCGGGGCGCCCGAAACCCCGCCAGCGCCTCGAACTTCGTAATCGCATAGATGAGTTCGGGTTTATAGTTGGGGTCCTTGTACAGCCGCTGCGGGGAATCCAGCGGGATACCCGCCAATTCCTCAGCTTTGTAGCGGGCTTCGGCACGCTCCCGGTCCGGGTGGACCTGCAGGGACAACGGGCGTTTCGGGGCGATGAACTTCATCAGGTAGGGCAAGCGCGGTCCAAAACGCTCCACCACCGAAGCCCCCAGAGTGCCCACGGGGTCAGCCGCAATCCAATCCTCCAAAGTCAAGGGGTCCTCCTCGGGCTGCCCCGACGCGTCGAGCAGGACCGAGGGTGACAGCTGGTGAGCGCCGAACCACACTTCTGCCAGCGTCTGACCGGGCGTACCGATGCCAAAGCGCTCCTGAATAGCCGTATCCGAACCCCAGGCGTAACGTTTCTCAATCCCTCCGATGCGCTCCACGGCGTTTCCCCTTTCGTTTGCTTGGGATTAATTTTAGGGAGGTTTTCGCCGTTCATTAGTACTTTCGGGTGGGTTTTGGTTGGTAGGCTTGGTTTCATGCGTGGAATTATTTTGGCCGGCGGGTCCGGCACTCGTTTGCATCCCATTACTTTGGGCACCTCGAAACAGCTGGTGCCGGTCTATGACAAGCCGATGGTGTACTACCCCTTAACGACCTTGATTCTGGCCGGGATTCAAGACGTCCTGGTCATCACCACCCCACACGATGCCCCGTCTTTTCACCGTCTGCTCGGCGACGGCTCCCAGTTCGGGATTCACCTGGAATATCAGGTGCAAGAGGTCCCCAACGGCCTGGCCCAGGCGTTCGTGCTGGGGGCGGACTTCATCGGTTCGGAAGAAGCTGCCCTGGTGCTGGGCGACAACATTTTCTATGGTCCGGGCATGGGCGACCAGCTGCAGCGATTTAAGGGCATAGATGGCGGAGCCGTGTTCGCCTACCACGTCCACAATCCCAAGGCTTACGGCGTGGTGGAATTCGATGAGAACTTCCGCGCCATTTCCATTGAGGAAAAACCCGCACAGCCCAAGTCAAACTATGCCGTGCCGGGTCTGTATTTCTATGACAATGACGTGGTAGGGATTGCCCGAGATTTGAAACCCAGCGCCCGCGGGGAATACGAGATTACGGACGTCAACCGGGTTTACCTCGAAGCCGGGAAACTGCAGGTCGAGGTCCTGCCACGCGGCACGGCCTGGCTGGACACCGGGACTTTTGATTCCCTGGCAGACGCGACCGCTTTCGTGCGAACCGTAGAAAAACGCCAAGACCTGAAAGTAGGCTGCCCCGAAGAGGCCGCTTGGCGCCGGGGATTTTTGAGCGACGCGGAGCTGGCCGAACGCGCCGAGCCGCTGCGCAAATCCGGCTACGGGGACTACCTGCTGGGGCTGCTGGAAGCCTAGCGCCCCCGCGTTGTCAGAAATCGGGGATTAAATCGGGGTTGCTGGTCTATATGACCAGCAACCCCGATTTAATCGCGAAATAGCTACAACGGCTTTGTCTAGTGGCCCTGTTTCGCGTATTTTGCCTCAGTTGCTTCCTTTGCCGGACGCCACCAGTCCTCGTGGGCGGTGTACCACTCGATAGTGTCGCGCAGCCCCTCCTCGAACGAGGTAAACCGCGGGGTCCAGCCGGTTTCCTGACACAGCTTCGTGTTGTCAATCGCGTAACGCCGGTCGTGACCGGGACGGTCCTTAACATGGTCGAAGTCGTCTTCGGGGAATCCCATCATCCGGTTCAGAGTTTGCACGACTTCCAGGTTGTTTTTCTCACCGTTGGCGCCAATCAGGTAGGTTTCGCCCAAGCGGCCTTTCTCAATAATGGCCCACACAGCAGTGTTGTGGTCATGCACATGAATCCAGTCGCGCACATTCAAGCCATCGCCGTACAGGCGCGGACGCACCCCGTCGATGCGGTTTGTGATCATGCGGGGAATGAACTTTTCCACGTGCTGATAGGGTCCATAGTTGTTTGAACAGTTTGAAATGGTCGCCTCCACCCCGAAGGAACGCACCCAGGCGCGCACCAGCATATCGGACCCTGCTTTTGAAGCCGAGTAGGGTGAGGAGGGCCAGTAGGGCGTTTCGGGGGTGAACTTGTGGGGGTCGTCTAGCGCCAGGTCGCCGTAGACTTCATCGGTCGAGATGTGGTGGAGACGCACGTGGTGGCGCCGACAGGCCTCGAGGATATGGAAGGTGCCCACCAGGTTGGAATAAATAAACGGCGAAGGATCGACCAGCGAGTTGTCATTGTGAGACTCGGCTGCAAAATGAACGACCAGGTCAGCGTCCTTCACAAGGGAGTCCACCAGGTCGCGGTCGGCCAGGTCACCGACCACCAAGTTCACCCGATCCAGCCCCGCAATCGAGTCCGGGTTACCGGCATAGCCCAGCTTATCCAGCACCGTCACGGTGGCATCCGGGTAATCCTCGACGGTGGTGTGGACAAAGTTAGCGCCAATAAAACCGGCTCCGCCGGTGACCAAAACGTGCATGAAGTTCCTCCTTTATTTCAACGCTTTCCAGCCTACCTTGGCCAGGGTGGGTTTTAAAACCATCTTCTGTGCAAAAGTCTACCGCCCCCGGTTATCTCTGGCGCGTCTCTAGCCGGTTTACCGAGGGGGTCAGCCCGCAAAGTTCTCGGCCTGGAGTATGACTTGCTAGACTGAGTGGGTCCAAAAATTCAAGGGGAAAATAGTTATGTCGAATGGTTGCCTGGTCACGGGCGGAGCGGGGTTTATCGGGTGCGCGCTATCCCGGCCGCTCGCTGAACGTTTTGACCGCGTGGTTGCCCTGGACAACCTCCAGCCTCAGGTTCATGCTCAGCAGGTTCGCCCGGCGGCGCTCGACCCTCGTGTTCAGTTGGTGGTCGGGGACGTGGCAGATGCGGCGGTATGGGATAGCTTGCTGCAAGATTTCCAGCCCCAAGTCATCATTCATCTCGCGGCCGAGACCGGTACGGGGCAGTCTCTGCGCGAAGCGACCCGGCACTCCCGCACCAATGTGCTGGGCACCACCCAGATGACCGATGCTTTGGCACGGCGCGAGGCGATTCCGCAAAAAATTATTTTGACGTCCTCACGGGCTGTGTACGGCGAAGGACGTTGGCACGATCAGGAAGGAAACTTCCGTTATCCGGGAATGCGCACCCACCAGATGCTGGCCGCCCAACAGTGGGATTTTGCTGGGCTGAAACCTACAGCCCAGAGTTCTCACGAGGTGAACCCCAGTCCGGCCAACGTGTACGCCGCCACGAAACTCTGCCAGGAAAACCTTTTGACCTCGTGGTGCGGCTCGATGGGAACCGAGTTCGTCAAGTTTCGGCTTCAAAACGTGTACGGAGTGGGGCAGTCCTTGACTAATCCCTACACCGGGATTGTGTCCATGTTTACGCGATGGGCCAAAGCCGGGAAAGCCCTGCCGGTCTACGAAGACGGAGCAATCATCCGCGATTTTGTCTATATAGAGGACACCGTGGCTGCGATTATGGCGGGCATCGACCAAGGCACGAACCGGTATGCCTACGATATCGGCACCGGTGTGGCCACCACTATACTGGAACTCGCGCAAACCGCCGCAGCCTATTACGGGGCTCCCGAACCGGTAATCACCGGAGAATTCCGGGAAGGCGACGTTCGCGCCGGATGGGCCGATATTTCCGCGGCCCGCCGGGAACTCGGATGGGAACCGAAGATAAGTTTGCAGGAAGGCATTGCGAGACTGTGCCACTGGATTGACGGAGGCGCTCTTGAGTAAATCAGACACCAGTCCCACTCCCTCAGCTGTAAAGAAATCCGAGTTTCGTCACACTATGGCTCTGGTTTGGGTGTTGGCAAAAAGAGAGATTTCTGCTGAGTACAAGGGCACGGCGTTGGGTAGGCTGTGGTCCCTGATTAACCCCTTGGCGACAATCGCGGTGTACGCCGCGATTTTTGGGGTTATTTTCCGCGGCGGTGTCGAGCCCGGAATTAACTCTCACGTGCAGTCCTTCGCCCTGTACATCGGGATTGGAGTGCTGTGCTGGGGGTATTTGTCGCGAGTCATTCTCAATGGCATGAACGCTTTTATGTCCAATGCCGGGCTGCTGACGAAAGTGTATTTCCCCCGCTATGTCTTGATTCTGGCCTCGACCCTGGCGCAAACGTTTAATTTCCTGTTCGAGTTGCTGGCCTTGCTAATCGTGTGCGCCCTGGTGGGAGGGCCGCTCGTGTTCCTGTACGTGCCTTTCCTGGTGCCGGTATTAATCATCACCGCGGCCTTTGGAACCGGTTTAGCGCTCATGCTGGGTATTGCCACCGTTTATTTCCGCGATATTTCCCACCTGTGGGAAATCTTTACCCAGGTTTGGATGTACGCTTCCGGGGTCGTGTTCCCTCTCTCGATGCTGGTAGCCGCCCAGGATTCCCTGTATGAAAAAGGAATTAGTTTCAACGGTCAGCCGCTGCCCTTGGACATTATCTTTCGCATTAATCCTGCCGAGCTGCTTTTGGAAGCGTACCGGGCTGTTTTCTATGACTTCACAGCCCCGCCGCTGGAAGTTTGGCTAGGCTCTATCGCCTGGACCCTGGTGAACCTGCTGTTCGGTATCCTCATCTACCGAAAGTTCCAGGCTCGAATCGTGGAGGAAATCTGATGCCATCCGCTGTCTCCCCCCATGACCCGGAAATCGCTATCAAGGTTGAAAACGTCTCGAAAACGTTTCGCGTCTATCACGACCGCAACCAGTCCCTGAAACGCCGGCTGCTGTCAGGGCGCAAAAATCGTTTTGAGGAGTTTCAAGCCCTGCAGGATGTGTCGTTAGAGATTCCGGTGGGTTCCACTTTCGGCCTGCTCGGCAAGAACGGTTCGGGCAAATCCACCCTGTTAAAGTGCATCGCCAAGATTCTCGCCCCCAACCAGGGCAGCATCACCTCTCACGGACGCATGGCAGCCATGCTGGAGGTTGGATCCGGTTTCCACCCCGAACTGACCGGGCGGGAAAACATCTATTTGAATGGCACGATTCTGGGGATGAGCCGTGCCGAGATAGACCGTAAATTTGACGAAATCGTGGATTTCTCCGGGGTAGAGCATTTCATTGACCAGCCGGTTAAGAACTATTCCTCCGGTATGTACGTGCGTTTGGGTTTTTCGGTAGCTATCCACGTGGAACCCGAAATTCTGCTGGTCGATGAAATCCTGGCGGTAGGGGACTTGGATTTCCAGGAAAAATGTCTCGACAAGTTCACCCAGTTCCATGACGAAGGGCGCACCGTAGTGGTCGTTTCTCACGCTCTGGATCAGATGCGCACCTTCTGCAGTCAAGCGGCTTGGCTGAATAACGGCAAAATCGTGGCTGTCGGCAACGCTATGGACGTGGTCGATCGCTACGCCAACACCGCCCACGGCGCCGAAAAAGTCGAAGGCGGCGGAGTCCGTTTTGGTTCGGGTGAAGCCCAAATCACCAAGCTCGAATTATTGGGCGAATCCCCGGATAACTCTCGCCAAGCGCAGCAAGTCAGGCAAGGAGTGCGCGTCCACACTAATGAAAAGGTCACGATGCGTATCCATTATGAAGCCAAAGAGACGATTAAGCGTCCTGTTTTCGGGGCTTCTATCGACACCCGCGAAGGGGTCTGGGTCTGGGGCTACACCTCCCTGGACGATGGGTATGTGCCAGAGTCGATTCCGAAGGGAACGGGCTATATTGACATTGTCGTCCCCCGCTTGCCGCTGCGCACCGGGGCATATTATCTCTCGGCTTCAATCCAGAATTTCGAACTGACGAACATCATTGATGCCTGGCAAAAGGCTGTGGCGTTCAAGGTCACTCCCTGGGCGGGAATGGAGTCGGCGGGCATAGTGACGCTGAATTCGCATTTTGCGAACTTGACCCCGCCACAACCGATGCTGGAACTGCCCACGCGCGATACGGACTATTGGACCCGGATGACCGGCGAGGACAACTCTGAAGATTCAGGCGAGCCGGAGGCAAAGGCCTAACCTACCGCCGACTGACCCAATCAAGTCAGTGTTCACACAGTTACGAGGCGGAACGCTCCGGGTGGCGGATCTTCCGAATCAGGCTCATAATCAGCCGATGAACATGGAACAAAACGAACCCGACCGCCCCCGACAGCAAACAGAGCACCAGGAAAGCCACGTACTTCCACCCTTGTGAAAAATCTTGAATCGGAAAACGATTAAACGCCTCCGCGATAATCACGTGGTGAACCAGGAAGATGGCGTAGGAGTATTTCGAAATCCAGTTCACAATCTGGGTAACGCCCCAGACTTCCAGGTATTTACCGATGAACACCAGAACCGTGAAAGCCGAGATGCCCACCAAGGTCACCGCCAGGCGGTCGGGAACCTCAGCGAAACAAAACGCTGCGAGAATCAAGATACCTACCGCGGGAATGAGCGCCCACGGGGAGACCTTTTTCCAGTAGGTGGCAAAGTACATGCCAAACAGCAGCTCTGGGATGCGGAACGGCAACAATACCGCCGTTGAGTAGGGCAGCGGGTGCAGTTGCCAGAAAATCATCGCGGCAGCGTATATCCCCAGACCGAGCACAGCAGTCGCCCAGGGGTACTCTTGCACCCCCCACAGCATGAGGGGAAAAACCAGATAAAAGATGACGATGAACCCCAGGAACCATTCCCCTAAAAGGTACATGGTCGGCACCCCGAAGTTAGCCACGAGGCCGTCCATAGCCATAATCGTCAACGGAAAAGACCGGTAAGGCAGCGGGCCTACATTTGCCCTGTACACCAGGAACCGCAGAGTAAAGAAAACCGCGTAGGCAATCCAAAACATGGGGTAGATACCCAAAAAACGTTTCTTAAAGAACAGTTTTAAATCGAGGGGACGCCGGTAAGTCACCGTCAGGGCAGTGCCAGAAATCATCAAGAACAGGGAAACACCTAGGTCGCCAACATAAATATGGAACGGGTGATTGGTAATGATCCATCCCTCAGCCGTGAAAAACGGGTTGTTGAAATGTGTCAACAAAATCAGCAAAACACTGAAAGCTCGGACGAAATCCAAATAGAACAGCCGCTTCTTTTTGGCTGGTTCACGGGAGTTCGGAGAATTTGAACTGGTCGGGGAAACTTCTGAAAGTCCGCTGGTTTCGTTCATAGACCGCGCTTCCGATCCATGCGTTCCCGGTATTTGCGGCGCATCTCGACGTAGGTCTGACGCGGCAGGATTTTGCGCAACACCCGCACGTACAGCTTTCCCTTTCCGAAAACAGTGAAGGGCAATTTGTCGGCATAGTTCATGTTCTTGACGTAATAGGCCAGATTCGTCAGTTCGATACGCGAGAACTCATCGGAGAAACAGTGCGCGGAAAAGTAGCCGGCAGATTGCGCCACGTAGGCATAAGCCCGTTCTATCGCGTGCAAGATGGTGCCGTCAGTGTTGTTGGGTTCGGGCGGGAAATCCTCCCACTGCCAGTCCCGGTCATATAGCGGAGCCAACGCGGCGGGACGGAACCAGAACATGGTGCCCAACGGGGCTATGGGCTCAACGTCCTTTGACAGGGGGACCTGGCATCCCAAATCGTTGAGAAGTTCCACAGTGTTGTTATAGTTCAAGCCCCAACTCGTGTAGATATAGGGCGCAAAATAGTCCGCATGGTTCGGAGGCGGCGGGAACATCATCCCCAAGCGTGGCTCTTGACGGAACTTATCAATCAGATTGGTCACATATTCCCTGGTGGCAAACATGTTCTCAAAGCACTTCAACGCAAAACCGTCACCAATCGAGCCCTGGCTCAGCTGAGTGACTTTCTTGTCGTGAGCAAAGCACACCAGGTCGTAATCATTGATGATGTCCTTGACCCCCACCAGCAGCGCGGACACGTCGCGGCCGCGATTCTCGATGAGGCGAATAATCACGTTGTAGGGAAGGTCCTGGGTCGCTTCCCGAACTTTCGCCGCTTTTTCCTCACTGCCGACCGTGATGATGATGTCAGTGCCGGCGGGCATAGTCGACACATAGGCCAAAAGTTTGGGCAGTATATCCAAGTAATACACGTGCAACACCATGGCGATTTTCAAATCGGGGGCGTTTTCCACGCAGGGCGGGTTCACCGCGCGAGTGGGGAACACGTAGGTGAGTTTCAGATTGTTCACCAGGTTCATGAGGTTCATGGTCCTCAGCGCATTGTTCCAAATCAGGTTCACATCGTAGTCGGTGTGGTCACGCAGATATTCATAGAGGTCACGAGTGTCCTGCCCGACTGACTGCATCAAAACGTCACGGTAATCGTGAAAGAACGAACGGCGCTTGAAAATCGGACACCGTTTTTCCTTAATGATTTTCACTGGCGAAAACATGATGGGAGCAAAGTTATAGCCCTGTAAATCCTCAGTGTTGACATACACATCAGATTTAAAACCGAGTTGTTCAAAACGCTTTGTGAAGGGAATCTCGTGTTTCCCGACCGAATCGTCATAATCCTTGATAGTTGGCAAATCGCGCCAATAGTCTTGGAACACCTGGGCGGTAATCAGGGAACGACGATAGGCGTGGAAATGCGACTGGATGTGACGCGGAATGTAGCCTTCCGGGGTCGTGCCGAAAGGATCCATGGGGTATTCATGAAACCAGGTGATGCCCCAGAAATCGATATCTCGCTGATTCATCTCGGTGAACATTTCCGAGAAAGGATAGACCGGACCCATAATCGTGGCATTGAACATGATGACTTCATCGAACTGCGCCAAATGGTCCCACCCGGTTGTCTCCAGGGCGGTTTTGTAGGCCCAAGCGTCGAGCCCTTCGTTCTCACGTACAATCAGCCGATCCGACCAGGACTCGAATTTCTCCCGACCCGCCTGATTCAGCGCTCCGTTAACCACAATGCACAGTTCGTCAAGGTTTTTCCGCATGTCGAGGACCATCGTGTCAACGTAGTCGTCGACCACCCCGTCCCGATCATAGAAAAAGAAAATCCCGAACCGCTTGGGGTTTTCCGGCATGACAGTCATGTTTCACCTTCCATAATTTGCCTGTTGCTGAGGCGAGCCCAATCCCCAGGTCACCCGGTTGCTTTCCCGAAATGCTGGCTGATTCACTAGGAAACGATGGGGGCTTCGCCCGCGGCCGCCAGGATTTCGGTAATCTTGTCAGGATTTCCCCACTCGCCCGGAGAATCATAAGGGCGGTCAGGGTAGGCACCATAGTCGAGGGTGATGTCGAGATTGTTTTCCTTAATGTAGGACTCCACACGCTCAGCGAGGGACTGCGGTTTGCCAGTGCAAACGTTGATGATGCCATCCACAGCGTCCTGAGTGGCGGCAACGGCAATCTGACGTGCCAGTTCGTCTACGGTGATGAAGTCGTAAAGGTTCTTGCCCATAGTAAAGGGAAAGTGCTTTTGCCCGGCCTGGCCGGCTTTCAACAGTTTGGAAAAAATCGAGTCACCGCGTAAATCGTCACCGGTGATGTAGTAGGCACGCAGCCACTGCACCTGAACATCATGCTGTTTAGCCGTCAGGAAAGTGAACTGGCGCAACGCATTTTTCGCAATGCCGTAAAGCGACTCGGGGTTGCAGTTAGCGGTTTCATCAATAGCGCCCTCCCAATAACCCACTTCGTGCATGGTCCCCATGGTGGCAAAGTGCTTTAAGCCGCCTTTAAAGAGGTTCTCGGTGAAATGCATATGCGCCGCAAGGTCATCGATATGGCTGGCGGAATTGTGTTTGAATCCATCGCGCCAAGCCATGTGCAAGACAATCTCGGGACGGCCAATCTCATCATAGATAGTCGGCGACCCCGAAAAAATATCCGCCTGCACCACGGTAGCCCGCGGGTCAATCCCGGAGGTGACGCGGTCTATGACTGAAACCTCATGACCGCGCTCTAACAACTTCACGACAACGTGCCGACCAATGTAACCGCCAGCACCAGTAACCAGAATCTTCTTTCCCACGCCCCAATGCTACCAGCGCCATACCCGGCTTACCCAAATAGCTCCCAGTTTCGTTAGACTAAATGTGTTGGATATTCCAGGAGGAATCTTGAGCAAAGTCGCTGTCGTAACCCGTACCCACAACCGCCCCTTGTTCCTGGCTCGTGTCTTAAAAACCGTGGCGGAACAAACGTTTTCGGATTATGTGCATCTCATCGTGAACGATGCGGGCAGTCCGGATGCTGTCAGGGCTGCCGTAGCGCAGCTGCCCGCAGCTGCGCAATCTCGGGTCGAAGTCATTAACAACGAAGTGTCTCGCGGCCGCGAGGCGGCGGTTAATCCCGGTTTTTCCCGGGCTGGCGAAATGGGCGTGACCTATGTGGCAGTGTTGGACGACGACGATAGTTGGGAGGCGGATTTCCTCACGGACTGCGTCGCTTGGCTGGATAGCAAGCCGGATTACGTTGGGGTCGCTACGCGCACCACCTTGGTTTACGAAGAAATAAACCGGGAGGGCAACGCAGTGGTTGAGCTTCGCCGCGGCCCGCTGGCTCCAGATAAACATACCGTTGCTTTGGAGGACATTCTGCAGGTCAATTGGGTGCCCCCGGTTTCCCTGCTGTTCCGCGCTGAAACGTTGCCGAAACTCACGGGTTGGCGCGAAGATTTGCCGGTTTTGTCCGACTGGGATTTTTTCCTGCGCATGCTTCTGTTGGGACCGGTGGGATTCATCGACTCACCCTTGGCGAACTGGCATCACCGAGCTAACGCTGTCGGCGATGATGGCAATTCGGTGGTGGTGGCCGCACAGGATCACAATGATTTTCACGCCATTATCCGGGACCAGGCTCTGCGCGAAGCGTTGACCTGCACCGCGTCCCCGAGTACGCAACCCGATTTGAAAACTTTGGCCCAGCCGCTTTTGCTGGCGCATTACGCCAAAGCCCTGCGAGAAGAAAACGAAAGATTAACCCAGCAGCTTAAGGAGCTACAGCTCCATCAGCGGGAGCGCAACGAGGAAATCGTGCGCTATTTTGACGAAAAAACGCAACGCCTGAGCGCTCAGCTCGGAGAGGTCGGCGAATCCGTTTTGCTGCTGCACGAGCGGATGAACTCGATGGGTTTCAAGGCGCGGTGGCGCCGTCTATTTCATCGCGGCTGAGTTTGCTCCGCAGGCCTCGATTTTATACACCGTGGCTTCACCTAGCTGCGCGACCGGAGCGAAACCGCTGGTCACATCCACGTTGTGCAGGCCGGGGTAGGTAAAGTCACCTGCGGACACTCCCGTGGCATCGGCGTAGTAGTGGGTGATTTGTTCCTGCCGAATAATGGCGCAGACCTTGGGGTTCGTGCCGATTTCGCGGAAGTGGTCGGCCAGGTACTTGCGGTTTGCGTCAAAGGCCGACCCGGACAGCTGCAGGTAATAGGTCGGTATGCCCGTGACGGCGTACAGGAGGCCTTCTCCGGCGGAGGGATCGCCGATGACCAGGGAGTCTTGCGGCAGCTGGAGGTTGGACATGGCAGAGAATTCTTCGCTCGACACCCACGGGGCGTGGAATTGGGAACCGGGCACGAAGGCGATGGTGGCCAGCAGTACCCGGTCAGGATAGAACCGTGGAGCTATCGGAGCGGCCGCCATCCCAGCGAGCAGGACCGTGGTGAGGGAGGCGACCCCGACACGCACCGGCACAGCTCGTGACGGTGAAACTCGTGACGGCACCGCGCGGGACAGAACGACCGCGAGTTCTCCTACCACGCCCGCCGCGAATACGGGCAGGAACACGGCAATCCCGGATCCGATACGGTCATAAGCCCCGTACCACAGGCCGGTGAGGATGCTGAGCGGCCCCATCGACACTTTTGTGGCCGCCACCAGAACCAATATCCCGGTAACAATCGTCGCCAGCCGCAGGTCGCGGCATTTTGCGGTGTACCAAACCAGGCCTAACAGGCTGAGCAGGCCCAAGGGAAGTGGCAGCCACCAGGGGTCTCGATAGATTTGGCTCAGGCCGAGCATGGCCGCGAGCGCCCGCAAGGTCTCCAGATTGTCCCCGGCTTGGGTGGCCCGCGCCCCGATTCCCAGCCGAGCCAGGCCGAGGGGCACCACCAGTCCCCCCGCCAGGGCTGCTAAGACAACCCCCAACCACCACCACGGCTTGAGTTGGCGTTTCACGACCGCGTTCAACAGGCAGGCGAACACGGCCAGACAGAGGAAACCGAAAATGGAGGGGTGGGCATGAACGGCGGCGAAAATCACCAAAGCACCCAACACGGTCTTGGGGAAAAATCGCGCCCAGAGCCGCGAGAGGGTGACATCCGGGGCCTCGCCCGCATGCCAAGTCGCCAAAGTATCCACCGATCTCAGGACGACCCACAGAGCCAGGGGCCACCACATGACCGCCAAAATGTAGGGGTAGAGGGATTGCAAAACCCCGAGGTAGTAAGGAAAAACCAGGGGCCAGGGGCTCAGCAGGACCGCCAGGGGGACACTGGGGTGGCGCTGGCCAAAGGCGTATTGGGCCAGCAGGGCGACTCCGAGCGGCCACGCGGTGAGAGTGAGGGCCATCAGCAGGGCGTTGGATAGGAGCGTGGGGGTGGCGTAGGGGACAAAGAGGCTCAGCAGCGTCGCCCACTGAGCCGGGTAGTACACGCCCTGACGGCCGGGATACAGCGAGTCCAAGGCCCCTTTCCAGGCGGCACCGCCGTCCTCGGCCACAACCCGCACCGAGGAATAGTGGAACATCGCATCGAAGGATTGCGAGGGAGCTGCCAGTATCGGCAAGGTTTGCACGAACGGTAGCAGTTGGATGATGCCGGCCGCCACCAGAGCCAGGACCAGCGAAATCACGAACCAGATCCGCGACACAGAGGCATCGGAGGCCACCGGGCGCGCCGGCATCTGCGCAATCATGGCGTGTCCTCCCCGCGGCTGGCGCCTCAGGGAATACACCCGTTTAGAGCAGACTACGGCCACCAGGAACACCAGGAAAGGCCCGACTACCTGCAGGTTCCACGGAATATGCAGCCAGGCCAGGACCTGACCGATTACGGCCAGAATACCGGCGGTAATCGGGGCGCCCAGAGCGAGGGCAGGCAGGAGGCGGAAACGCGCAGCCAAGGCCAGGAGAAAACCGGGAAGAATCAGGATAACCGCCAGTACGGCTATACACAGCAGGAATGCCGTCATCGCGCCGATCCCGATTCTGACGCAGGCGACTCGCCTGACGCGGGGGGCGCTGTCAAAGGGGCGGGCATTGAACCCACGCCAGCACGCAGTGCTCGCAGGATTGTTGCGGCGCGCTGGGCCCGGTCACGGGTCAGTCGCGGGGCAAACACCAGGTTGAAGGCCACGAATTTCGCCAGCCACACCGCGTAACCCAGCCGCCAAGTCACCGGTATCGGGGCGATGCCACGAATCAGCCAGCACGTGTTGCGCACCAGGTAGAACACTCGGAACGGCGAGTGAACATGCACGACTTGGGCGCGACCTGGAATCTTCACAACATCGTCGCCGAGCTGGTGGTCAATAGTCGCGCCGGTCACCAGGACGGTGCCGCAGCCAGCCGCGTTGGCTCGGGCGGACCATTCCAAATCCACGTGGTCAATGAACATGTCCGCGTTCATCGGCCCCACGACTCGCCAGGTTTCCACCGGAACGTACAGCCCGGAGGCAATGAGGAAAGCCGCGGGCAGTATGCCCCCGTCGGAGAGATCCGCGGATGCAGCCCGCAAGGTCGTATCCGGATAGCGGCGCGGCCCGAAGCGGGTAAAGCGGTAGGCCAGTATGTCGCGTTTACTCGCATCGGTTTCGCGTTGGTCAAAAGCCAGGCCGCCCAGCGCCCCGATGTTACCAACCACACGCCCGTAAGCCCCCTCGATTTGCGCCACGTAGTCACTGGCGAACACCGAGTCGTGGTCAAAGAACAGCAGTGCGGTGGCACCGTGACGGATAGCATGGCGGGCACCGAGGTTTTGGGCAGCCGCGATGCCGAGGTTGCGTCCGAGTTCCAACACCACTACCCCGCGTTTGGTCCAAGCCTGCCAGTATTCGTGCAGTTCCGCAGGGGGGTCCGGGGTGTTGTCGACTATCAACACCCGTTGGACCTGGGTTTGGAGCGAGGCGATGACCGCATCGAGCCGGGTCGTATCGGGGGCATAAGCCACCCCGATTGCCCACACCTGTTTTTGTGCTGTATCTACCATCCCTGACAGTTTAACGCATCGCAACACACGACATTGAGTAGCGGACACAAAGCCGGTCAACCAGGAAACAAAAGCATGACCCCCCTCAGGCACAGCGACACAAAACGCCACCACAGTAACGGTTCCCTTGTGACAGTGAACAAACAACAAACCGAGCGGGAACGAACCAGTTAGAATAAAAATCGGCTTGACCCTCACTCCTGCAAACGTTGACGGTCTATTTTGAGAGGTGTTTGCCATGAAAAAGCTAAGTGGCTCTGTCTTGGCGCTGTTGTGCCTGTTAGCGCTGGGTTCCTGCGCGAATCAGTCCGAACACTCCACTGCCAGCAAGACACCAGAACAGTCTGCCGCCACACCTACCACCACTGCACCTGACATCGCTACTCCGCCGCCCGTAATCCCCACTCCTACCGAATCGGGAGATTGGAAAGCAAACCTGCCCACCAACGACTATGGCGAATATCTGCTCTCTAGGGTTTCAGCAGACAGAGTTATTGACGAGAACGACGTTGATTTCACGGACTGGGTTTGGAATCACCTGGCTCAATATGACGGTAAGCACGAAATACTGGCCGCCGCCTACGTAACCGGATTCGACCCCGACAAAAAACCCGAGGTCAAACTGTATGAGGGTTCCCTCACGACTTTAGGAAAAGACCTGGCCAAAGCCGATGAATCACAGGTTCTCGCCCCCGGGGAAGGTTGCCTGCTGTACTACGAGGGGCACCCACAAGTGTGGATTCTCACCGATGACGGGTCAATCTATCAAGTGCGCTGGCCTCGGGATCGCTGCGAGCACAACATGGAAATGGATACCAAGTATCCCTTCATCTCCTCAAAAATACTCGGATAGGGTTAGCGCCCCAAAGACGCCACGTAATCCAAAGTCGCCTGGTAGTCCGGCAGTAAGCCCTGTTCACGAGCCTCGGCCAGGCTCGGCGCGGCCGTGTCCTTTTCCGAAAGAATGACTTGCAGCGGCCGGCCCGCCAAGTCACGATCCGGCCACTTCAGCGCCACCTCGGAGTCAACCGGGGAAACCCCGTGTTCGCGCCCCGGATTGTAGCCCGCGGAACACAGGTAAACCACGGTGGAGTTGTCCTCCAGCGCTACGAAACAGTGCCCCAAGCCCTCCGAAAGGTAGATGGCCCGGCGATGTTCGCCCTCCAGCAGCACCGAATCCCACTGACCAAAGGTGGGGGAACCCACGCGAATATCGACTGCGAAATCCAACACGGCACCGCTCGGACACATCACGTACTTGGCCTGGCTGGGCGGCACTTCCGCGAAGTGAATCCCGCGCACCACCCCGGCTTTTGAAATGGAGCAGTTCGCCTGCACCAGGTTTAGCGGATGTCCCACGACCCCGGCGAACTCGTCCATCTTGTACATTTCCATGAACGCCCCGCGCTCATCGGGGAACTGTTTGGGGGTAATCTCCCAAGCGCCGGGTATCTTTAGTTCGCGGTATTCCATCGTATATTCCCTCCCTAGTCGGTGGCTGTTTCAGCCAACAATAGTTTAGTGGGTTTTTCCGCGCTCGCTAAGCAGCTCAGGCCGGTTAGCGGGCAAATCCGCTGGCCGCCATTGTTTCGGTGTAAACCTCGTCGTATTCCGCGGCGATGGCGGTCGGCGAGTAGCGGTCCCCGACAGTTTCAGCGACTTCGCGGGGCTCCATCGTGGCGGTAGCAGCCTGCAGCTCCTGGCAAGCCTCAGCCCAAAACTTCGAGTTCTTTTCCGTCACGATGCGCACGACCGGTTCGGTATCCGCGCTAATCCACTGCAAATCGCGGGCGCCTTCGCCCAAGACCAGGGGCCGACCCGCCAGGAGGGCCTGGAGGGCGGGCACGTAAAAGTTTTCCTCCTTGGTGGGGCCAATGAACAAATCTGCGGCATTGAGGGCTTCCATCACTCCGACCTCGTTGGCGGAGACAAAACGCACGTACTCCTCTAGTTTCAGATCCTTAATCTTTTCCTGACTCCGAATCTTCGCAACCCCTTCACCGACCCAGGTCAGGGTCGCGTCCACCCCGGCGGCGCGTAAGGTTTTCACCGTGCGAATCGCCACTTCCGGCTGATGTTTCGCGTTGACCGCACCAACCGAAACCAGGCGCAACTGACCCGCCACGCGCGGGCGTGGGACAAACTCGTTATCAGCGGGAACAGAACTTTCTACCCCCTCGAGTGGCGGCAGCGAAGGATACAGGGGGGACGGCACAATGTAGGGCACCGCGGCGGTGTAGGACGAGAATCGCCGGGAGGCAATATCCTCGAGCATTTTTACCGCCGGGGCAATCAAACCGTCCGGACGCAGCAGGATTTCCTCCACCGGCAGGATTTCCTGAGGCCAGTCCATCGGGCTGGTCAGCTGCCACGGCTCGGTATGCACCCAGGCACATGCCAGCTGTTCTTCCTCTCGCTCGGGCAACCCAAACGGAATCAAGGAACGCTGATTCATCGTGTGAATAATGTCGAAACCTGGAGCTAGGGCGTAAACAACTTGAGCAGCGCGTTCGAAGTCCTCCGGGGCGCGCATTGCATTGGGAAAGCCCCGCACTTCCACGTTGGCATCCACGTAGTGACTTTCCTCACTGCCAGCCGCTTCAGAACGCAAATGCACCACCGTCACCTGGTGATTCATCCCGATAGCCTGGGCATTCATGCGCACAAACACGCCGGTGTTGGGAGATTCAATCGTGGGATATTCAGTAGTAACAATGGCAACCTTCATACTGTCCATTATGTCTCATTACTTCGGCCGGGTTGCCGGTTCTGGTCTACTGACTGGTATTGACTGGACAAGCGCGGAGGGTGCGAATCCGCTCAGCGCACGTGCCCGGGGCAGGTGTCGTAGTTGACGCGATACAGGCGCTGGCCGATGAACTCGTAGTCCCCCGTGTCCACCACGTTTTCCGCAATCTTTCGAAGCATGTGCTGGGGCGGGCGAAACTTTACATTCGGTTCTTTCCACATCCAGATGTAGGTGCCGTATCGCGAGCCGGCCGCAAGGGTATCGTTGTCCGAGTAATAGTGGGTCACCCCTTGTTCCTTTAGATAGTCACAAGTTTCGGGGGAAATTTGGCCGTCATAGAGGTCTTTCGTGACTTCCAGGGCTCGCCCGGTGGGGTAGCTCATGGCGGGACGCACCACGTGGACTCCACCCAAAATCCACCAAAACGGGGTGCCAATCTGCGGAGCGCCCCAAATGACGGCATCGCGCGGCAAAGTCGGAGCCACCCGTTCGATGAACGCCTGTTCTGAGGCCGTGACCATCGTGCCGCGAACGATGACCGCCGGATCGTAGGAACCGTCGATAACCGTGAGGCGTCCCCCCACGGTCCCTCCGCATCCGCTGACCAGCACCACCGCGGCAAGTGACCACGAAAACCACCGATAGGCCTGCGGGCGCGACACCCAACGAGGCATGGCGACGAGCCGTTCCAAACCGCGCGACAGGGCTAGTGACCCCAGAGGATAGGCACACATCAACACCAGCGGGGCAATCCGACCGGACTGCAGATACCACGGCGCCGTGAGGTAGTATCCCGGCCACACCGGCCCGGCCGCCAGCAGGAAAAACGCCGTGCTCACGACTAGCCCGCCTACCAGCCACAGCAGTCGGCGCTGACGCACCAACCACACGCTTGCCACCACCGCTGCCACCGTATAAATCGCGCCACCCAGCCCGAAACCCGCAAAGAACGGGCCTTTCGGGTAATCCACCAACAGCCGCCAGGTCATGTCCCAAGTGTGGTTATGCGGGTTGGCAAACTTCGACATGGAAACCAGGCGAGGCACCATCACCAGCCAAAACCCGACCCCCAGCACGGCCGCAATGGCCAGCGGCACGAACAGCTTTACCACTCGGGACACCTGCCAGCCCCGCCACCAGCGCCACCCCAGCACCAAGGCCGGCAGGAACATCAGCAGCACCAGGTTGAACACCGCAGCGGGGTGAGTGCAGCCCAGACCGGCCAGTCCCACCAGCCAACCCAGGCTCATCCACGGGGCGAGCTGGGAGGACAGCAGACTGCGGCGGAGGCTTCCGCGGACTTTTTGCCCGCAACGCCGTGCCGTTTGGCTGGCAGAAGGGGTGTCTTCGGGTGTGTCGGGAGAGGTTCCGGCAGTCTCGTGGCGAGGATACTTCACCGGGGCGGGGCGCAGACGATAGATGGCCACGGCAAAAATCACCATGCCCGGGGTGGCTATGAGCGAAAACGTGTAGGGCGGGGTGGCCAGGTTCGCCATATAGTTGGCGGTGAAGGTCGAGCTGGTGGCCGCACCCAAGGCAGTCAGGGCCGCGGTGGTTCGGCTGACCTCGCCCGCGCCTTTCCAGGACGTCAGCGCCAATAGGGCAAACAGCCCCAGCAGGGCCGGCCACAGCACCAGCACGGCCGTCATCGCGCCCGCGTAAGACTGTAGCGGGGAACCGGGCAGCAGCGCCACCAGGTTATGGAAGATATTGGGGTAATACGCCCCGACCCCTTCGTTCATGGGAGCCAACGTGACCCAGGGGCTGGCGGAAGCGAACTCACGCGTATAGCGAATCCCGGACAGGTGAAACACCACGTCCCAGGTTTGGGGCACCCGCGTCGCCAAACGGGTCGCTACCAGGTAGGGCAGCGCCGACAGCGCGGCGCAGCCAGCAAAAACTGCCCACAGACCGCCAGAAACGCCGGTAGAAGGAACTCGGGGCCAGACGGCTCTTGACTCTCGGCGCAACGTCCACAGCCTACCCACCACGAAAGGCAGACAGATGAGCACCAGCAGCGGCAACGCCAGCCACGCCTGCCACGGCAGGTGCAGCCCGATGGCAATCCAAGTCGCCCCGGCCCACACCCCCAAACTCACCGCCGGAGCGGCCACAACGCGCAAAGCCCCGTGCACCCCCAAACCCCACAGCACCGTCAGCCCCGGCGCCAGCAGGTAGACCAGGGCTACCAGTGTCGCGCCGGCCAGTACCAAAACATCAGTCACCGTGGGTGACTCCTTTCGAGCCAGCGGTTGGTGGAGTTTGCAGGAAAGCATCGAAGATTTCGTCGATGACTTTCGACTGGGATTCAAAAGACAGCGGGTCAGCGGCGGTGGCGGCGGCTTGCTTGTAGCTGGTGATTGCTTGGGGGGTGAGACTTTGCAGGGCAGCCACAATGCTGGGCACACTGAAATCCTCAGAAACCACCCCGAGTCCGTATTCATTGACCACGTTGACCATTTCGACCGTTGGCCCGATGGCTACCGCCAGTCGGGCTTGGACAAAGTCGAAAAGTTTATTCGGCAAGGTCAAGCGGGCGTTCGTGTGCGTGGGGGGAATCCAGAAAACGCCTACATCATAAGCGTTGAGGGTGGCCGGCAGTTCAAAGGGCTTCACCGGATCATGGAAGCGAATCCGCGGGTTGCTCCCCGCGACTTCGCGTAGTTTTTCCAGGTAAGCTCCTCCGTCTCCGGCAGGAACCAGGTACAAATCCAGGGTGAAACGCGGACCGGCTTGGATGGTGGCCTCAATCATGGCTTCGATGTTGCGCCCGAATACCGCCCCGCCGGAATGCACCAGGCGGATGACGCCGTCAGGTACGGGCGTGGGTTGCAAATCCGCGTAGGGAGCCGCGTTCATCAACAGGCGGGGTCGCACCCCGTAATGGCTCTCATAAAGTTTGGCGATTTCGGTTCCGACCGTGGTCGCGGCGGCAGTTTGGGGCAAATATTTCCGGCAAATGTGCTCCATCAGGGGTTTGACCAAGATTCGCCACGAGGCAATATGGGTGCGTTCCCCGGGAGCCCATTCATGGAGGTCAGCCCACACTGGAGCCTGGTTGCGCCGGGCGATTGCGAAAGCTAGGGGCAGGGCTCTCGCGTCGTTGGCGACGATGGCGTCAAAAGTCCGGTCTGATAGAGCCTGTAGAGCGTACTGGTTTCCCGGTGCCGCCAGTTCTGCCTGGTTATGCAGGTGCAGGGCCAGGCGCAAAACCCCCAGAGGGGTTTGCGGCAAAGATTTCGCCGAGTCGGGCACTTGGATATGTTCGCTAACATAGTCGGGCTTTGGCCCGTAGCCCAAGCTGGTGACGTGACCGTGTTTGGCAACCACGCTAATCTCGCGCAGTACTCGCGCGTCACTTTCAATGTTTGAGAAAGAAATCACCAGGATTCTAGGGTCATTGGGCATGGTCACATCATACCGCCCGAAGGAAAAAACAGCGCTGGTATTATCGTTTCATCGAGAGGAGTCAACGTGAGCAAATCCAGTGAGGATTATCTGCAGGTCTTACACCTGGGTGACCCGGCGCATACCGCCACCCTGCTGGCTCGCGCCGCGAATGAGACTGGGCGAGCCTGGCGCGTGCTACCCCTGGCGCAAAATCCACAGACCGCGAGCCCGGTGGCGCAAACGTTGGGTCGAGCCTGGCGCGGAGCCTGGTGGGAGGCGCGTTTATGGGGTGCGAAGTTGTCTCGTCCTCGCATACATCTGCATTCGGCGATGGCACTGCCTCACGTGGGTTGGGCTTTGGGGGATTACGTGTTGCATCTGCACGGCACGGATATTCGCTCACGTCGCTACGAACCTGCCTATACCAACCGGATTCATGACGCGGTAGCCCACGCCCGCCAAGTGTTTTATTCCACTCCTGACCTGCGTGAACATCTCACAGATTGGCGGCCGGAAGCGCGGCTGATTCCGGTGCCGGTGGACCTGGATTGCCCGACCGCAATTAATCCTTATCGTTGTAAAGCACGCTCCACTGGTTCCTATGTTTTCTTTGTTTCCCGGTGGGAAGCCGTGAAGGGGGGAAATACCCAGGTAGAGGCAGCAAAGTGTCTGCGCGCGCGGCTGCCCCAGTCAGTTGCGCTGGTCGGTTTGCAATGGGGAGACTCGCAGCTGATGGATGCAGCCCGGGAAGCCGGAGTCTGCCTGATTCCAAAACTACCGGGGGCGCAATACCGCCAGGTTATCCGGGACGCGGCGGCCTGTGTCGGGCAAACTGCCGGGATTCTCAGCGCCTCTGAACTAGAAGCGCTGGCGGAGGACGTGCCGCTCATCGCGCCGTTGAATCCGTCTTGGTATGACGCCTCGCACCCTTCACTGGTTGACGTTCCTGTCTGGGGCGGAACCGCCTTGGATCCCATGGACAGCGAAACAATCGCGAAACTGACGCTAGCGGCGCTGCAGACTCCGGTCTCGCAGCGCCCACTGACCCGTGACTGGGTGCAGCGCTTCCATTCACCCACCGCTGCCCTAGCCGGGGTTCTGGAAGGATATCGCGCCGCAGGGTGGTAGTGCGCTCTAGGCGTCAGTCGCCAGTTTCGCGTTGGCAAAAGCCGCGGTCGCGTCGCTGTCCGCGCTGGCGCCGCCACCAACTCGCAGGTAGCGCGCGGCGGGGAAACGCGAGGGCGTGAGGATACCACGGCCGTCAAAAATCGCTTTTGCTCCGGGCAAGTCCGTCGCGGACAGTTCCCGATATCCGGCGTGGTCAGCCTGGAGAATGGCGGCCTCGACCGGCTCGCCCAGGTGGTAGGGCTCCCAGCCAAACCCGCGCAGCTCCTCATCACTGAACATCGGGTCGTGTACCACCACGTGTGCCCCACGCTGCGAAAGCTCCGCGACAGTAGCAAACACGCCGGAAAACGCGGTTTCTTTCACACCGCCGCGATAGGCCGCACCCAGCACCACCACGGTAGCTCCCGAAAGCGCCGTACCCCGCTCTTCCAGGGCTTGTGAGAGACGTTCCACCACGTAAGCCGGCATTTCCGAGTTGGCCACCCGGGCGGAGCGCACCACCGTTGCGTCAGGATCAGTCGAGAGGTAGAGCCGGGGATAGACCGGAATGCAGTGCCCGCCCACGGCGATACCGGGACGATGAATGTGGGAATACGGCTGAGAGTTACAGGCGTTGATGACTTTCATCACGTCAATCCCGGCACTATCAGCGAAACGCGCGAACTGGTTGGCCAGCCCGATGTTGACATCCCGGTAGGTGGTTTCGGCCAGTTTCGCCATTTCGGCTGCTTCGGCGCTGCCCATATCCCAAACGCCGTTCGGTTGGGGCAGGTCGGGGCGCTGGTCAAAATCCAACACCGCGCGATAGAACTCGATACCGCGCCGGGTGCCTTCCGCACTCAGCCCCCCCACGAGTTTCGGGTAACGGCGCAGGTCAGAGTACACCCGCCCGGTCAAGACCCGCTCTGGGGAAAACACCATCCAAAAGTCCTGACTCTCGTGCAGACCCGAGAGTTTTTCGAGCATCGGCTGGAAACGGTGACGGGTCGTGCCCACCGGCAGGGTCGTTTCGTAGCTGACCAGTGTGCCGGCGGTGAGGTTTTCCCCTACCGAAGTCGTGGCCGCGTCCATAATCGTGAGGTCTGGCTCCCAGGTCTGGTCGTTGACGAACAGCGGAACTACGATGACCACCGCGTCAGCTCCGGGAATCGCCTCGGCGTAGTCCGTGGTGGCGCGCAGTTGCCCGGCGGGAACCAGCTTGGCCAGGTATTCGCCCAGGTGAGCCTCCCCGGGGAACGGCTCCTTCCCACTGTTGATGGCGGTAACTGTATGCGGATTGATGTCTACCCCCGTGACCTGGTGACCCTTTGCAGCGTATTGGGTCGCCAGCGGCAGGCCTATCTTTCCCATTCCCACAACAGCGATTTTCACGGCGTTTCCTTTCTTTCGCGGCACTTACGTGGTACCTGTGCAGCATCGCAGCGCTAACTCGGCGCCATCTGTCCACGGTTGATTCTACGCTAGACTGACACCATGAGTGCTGAGCTTCCCGCATCCCCGGCCGGGTCAAACCCGGAAAAGCCGGGGAACCCTGGGGAACACGAGGTTCCGGACGCACCGCCCTCGACCGCAGACAACCCCGGACTGCGGGCTTGGCTCGGCCGCCACCGAGTCCTCACCGATGTGCTGACTATGCTGGGCGGCACCGGCGGGGCTCAGCTGATTACCTTGCTGGGCTACCTGGTTTTGGCCAGGATTTATACCGACAGCGATTTCGGCGTGCTTTCTATCATTGTTTCTATCGGTTCGATTGGTGCGGTGCTCGCGGCGGGACGCTACGATCCGGCCATCATGCTGCCAGATACTGACCGGGAAGCGAAACAGGTCGTGCGCCTGGCGGTGACGATTAACGCGATTTTTTCGGTCATTTTCCTGGTCGGGTGCGTGGTGGCGACCTTTGCGCTGTGCCACGTCTGGCCACAAGTCGCCCCGCTGCTGATTTTTGCCGCCCTGTATGTCACGGTTACTTCCTTGAGTTCCATTTGGACGTTTTGGTTGAATCGGCTGGGAGAATATCGCCAAATTTCAGCCAATCGTCTGTTTAGCGCCGTGGCGCAGGTCGGGTTACAGATTGGGGCTTGGCTGGTTGGTTTGGGCGGGGCCGTAGGGCTAATCGGCGGGCGAATTTTCGGGGTCCTGGCCGCGACTATCACCTTGGGTTATCGGGCACGAAGCAGCCGGGTAGATGTGGACAAGACCCAGGGGGCGAGGCGGCGAGCCTTGCGCCGATACCGGAAGATGCCCCTGTTGAACGGGCCGTCCGCTATCGCTGACGCGGTGCGGGTCAACGGTATAAACCTGATGATTGCGGCGTTTTTTTCCACCGCCATGCTGGGGCAGTTTTCTTTCGCGTGGCTCATCGTGCAGGCTCCGGTCGCCCTGATTAACGGCGCGGTGTCGCAAGTGTATTTCCGTGAACTGACCAATACCCCACGTGGCCAGTTGCGGGCGATGGCCGCCAGCGTCACGAAACGCGGCGCTTTGGCGGGTTTGGTGCCGTTTGCGGCTTTGGCGGCGCTATCCCCCTGGCTGATTCCGCTCATTTTCGGGGCGCGCTGGGAGATGGCGGGTCTGATTGTGACGATTTTATGTCCGTGGCTCTACGTGAACTTGGTGACATCCCCGGTTTCCAACATTTTTGTGGTTACGGAAACGCAGCAGGTTTCCCTAGGGTTTTCCCTCGTGTTTGCTGCGGTTCCCTTAGGGATGCTGGGGCTGGCGGGCTGGCTCGGCTGGGGAATCCTCGCCACCTGCGGGGTTTTGAGCGCCGCCATGACCGTCATGCTGGTCGTATTCATCTGGCTCGCCCTGCACGTCGCTGCCCGCTTCGACATGGCAGAAGCCTAATCTCCGTCCGGCTGACGGGCCTCGCTGGGCTTGCCCAGCATCCGTGCGACCTCGCTTATTACGAATGAGGCCACTATCAGTGCGGTTCCTAAAGGCATTAAAAACCACGAACTAATCGAGCTGAGGAACGCCATGAACATGTATACGCCGTCAATAGGACGCTCTTCTGCCACAAAGCCCGATGTGAACTGGGGCTGAACAAACTGCATCACCACCGCGAGGACGACGACAACAATACCCGCCACCAAATACTTTCGCGCCCTGTTTTCCATGACTCCCCCTTAGCTTCGATCAGTAAAGCCGCAGATATACCCCGTGACTCCATCGTCACGGTGTCTTAAATTTAGCATTTGGGCAGTGGGTAGTCTAGACCATATTTACAGACCGGATTCAGCCCTGAGCTGCGTGTTCCACCAGGACTTTTACGGCTTCATGCGCGGCGGTGCCAGTTCCGTAGGGGGTGGCGGCGGTCGGCTCAGGCAGAGACCGGGTCGCCGCCTGGACCAGCGAGGATGGCTCAGCCAGCTGGTTCCAGCCCAGCTCCACGGTTTCCACCCACTCGGTTTGAGGCCGCACCGTGGTGGCCGGAACCCGCAACAAAAACGCTTCCTTTTGCAGCCCCCCAGAATCCGTAACAATGTGGCGAGCCTGCAGCGCCGCCGCCACCAGCTGCGGATATGCCAGCGGTTCGTGCAGGCGAACGGCCCCGCGCGCCAGGTTCACGCCCGCCGCCTCCGCTTTGGCGCGCAAGCGCGGGTGGGCCAGCAACACGACCGGGAACGGCAGGTCCGCAAGAGCCGCCACCACGGCCTCGAGACGGCTCGGATCGTCGGTGTTTTCGGCTCGGTGAATGGTGGCTAGGGCGTATTGCGCAGGCTCCAAACCGAGTTCAGCGGGGAGAGGATTCGCAATCTGCCCGGATTGAACCCGGTCGCGAATCGTGAACAGTACGTCAGTCATCACGTCTCCGACCAGGACCGAGCGGTCCTCCAGGCCTTCATCTGCCAGGTGGCGCATCGCGACCTGGGTGGGTGCCAGCAGCAAATCCGCGGCGTGGTCGGTGAGCACCCGGTTGATTTCTTCGGGCATGTCCCGGTTAAAGGAACGCAGCCCGGCCTCCAGGTGCGCGACCCGCTGGTGAATCTTCACCGCCGCGAGCGCTCCGGCCAGCGTCGAGTTTGTGTCCCCATAAACCAGCACCCAGTCCGGCTGCGCCTCAGCGATGACCGGCTCCAGCTCGGCCAGCATCCGCCCGGTTTGCACCCCGTGACTGGCACTACCCACGTTGAGATGTACGTCAGGACGCGGAATCTCCAGGTCTTGAAAGAACACTTCGGACAACATCGGGTCATAGTGCTGACCGGTATGGACAATGACATGTTCCGCCGACGCCTCGGCACATGCCTTCGCAATCGGTGCCAGTTTCACGAACTGGGGGCGCGCCCCCACAATCGACATGATTTTCACGTCTCTAACTTACCAAGCCCGGGGCATCTGTACCTAGGAGTGAAACTAGCGAACCCGCGAAAGCGACGCCGGACTCTAGTGACGTATCCGCGCCAAAACCACCCGAGCCGCGTTCTGGCCGGTCAAACGCAACGAACGGTGCTCCTGCACCCATTTGCGTGTCTCACCGGCCCGCAATCGTCCCTCTAAAACGCTGGTCAGAGCCATTTTCAGGACTTCACGGTCATAAGGCAGGGCCAAACCTAACCGGTTTTCGGTGATGTCCGCGCCGGCCGGACCCGCGCCCACGTAAATGACCGGAGTTCCGCAAGCCAGCCCCGCCAGCACCTTGGTCGGGTAGGCGAAATCGTAGCCCAGCCCAGGTTTGATACTGACCAGGCAAGCCCGCGCCTGACGCTGCCACGCCGCGGCCTCAACCGGAGACACCTGGTCGAACAGGATTCGCCCCGGCTCCAGGCGCTGGGCAATATCGCGCATAGCGGCGAAAGAACTGCCCTGCCCCAAGAACAGCAGGCGAGCACGGGGAAACTTCGGGGCAACTTCGGCAAACGCCTGGGCAAAAATTTCCGCCCCCTGCCACTCCGAAGCCGTCCCGGCATAAACCAGCCAATCCGCGGCGGCAACCTCATCGACGTTCAACCCCGCCACCGGCTGCGGGGCGGGACCGAGCGCGGTAAACACCTCGGTATCTATCCCGTTTTCCACCACGGCCACCCGCCGGGCTCCCAGCTCCTGACAACGGGCTGCCACCTGGTCAGACACGGCGATGACCGTGGCGGATCCGCGCAGCGCGAAACGTTCCACCGCCCGCAGCGCCCGCACCACCCAGGCAGGGGCGCTCGTCTGAGCCGCATCTGACCAAATATCGGCGGCGTAATACACGTAAGGACGGCGTTTCCAAGCTGCCAAAACGCGCAGCATCGCCCCGGTAGTCGGCGGCGGCTCGCTGACGTAAACCCTGGGGCTCGGGGCGAACAGGAGCCGGAAAAACGCGGGAATGTCAAAGCTCATATAGGGCAGGTAGCCGCGAATATACCCGGTTTCGTCGCGTTTGGCCTGGACTCGTTGGATGTGCAAAAGGTTCCCCGCGCCGGTTTGTGTTTCGACTTGCGCCCGCGCGTCGCGGTCAGTGCCGGGGGCGGGAATCGTGGTCAGGACATTGACGGCGGCCCGGTGTTCCAGCAAGGCTTTCACCAGGGCTTCGAGCCGGAACGAAGCTGCGGCCGGCTCCGGGGCGAAAATCCGGGAAACCACGGTGACATCAGGACGTGCGCGCATAGCTCCATTCTTTCCAAGTTTTTCCGGTCACGAGGACGGATTGGCTGCGTTTTTCGGTTTGTCGAAGTGGGTCGTAAAACCTATTGTGTTGCGTCGGTATGCCAGAGATGACACAGCGGGGCATTTTTTCAGGTTTGGTGACGAAAGGGGGTGCCGCGGCGCTTTCAGGTCGCGACTCTACAGGTTGACCGTTTGTCCTGTGTCTCGCGACTGGACCATCGCTTCCAACACCCTGAGAGTCTGCAGCGCGTCCGTGAGCGGCACGATTCGGCTGGCGTCCCCGTTCAGGGCGGCCACAAAGTTCTCGTGCTCGACCCGCAGCGGTTCACGCTGATCCAAGGCGTACTGAGTCACTTCCCCGACGCTGACCCCGCGAACGTTCGCCACCTGATCCCATTCCACAGCTTTCGTGCCATTTTCATAGAACGTCAAAGTGGAGTTCATCGTGTCCGCAACCAGCGCACCCTTTTCACCGGTGACGGTGGTCAGGCGCTCTTTGAATGGACTGAACCAGTTGACGATGTGGTTTACCAGCACCCCGTTTTCCAGCACCCCGGTGGCAAACAGCAAGTCTTCATGTTCGCGCCCAGATTTGCGAGCCGTCCGGGCGGACACGGATTGGTAGCGCGAACCCGCAATCCACGCGGTCAAATCCACGTCATGGGTAGCCAGGTCCTTAATGACCCCCACGTCAGAAATTCGGGCCGGGAACGGGCCTTGGCGCCGTGTGGCAATCTGGAACACTTCCCCGAGCTCGCCGGCGGCAACCCGCTTTTGTAGCTCGATTAAGGCCGGGTTGCAGCGTTCTACGTAACCGGCGGCACCCACCAGGTTGGTTTGCTGGAAAGCGGTCACGATTTGCTCGCCTTCCGCAACCGTGCGGGCCAGGGGCTTTTCGATGAGGGCCGGGACACCCGCGGCGGCCAGCTGCAGCGCCACTTCCAGGTGAAAAGCCGTGGGCACTGCCACGACCGCAGCCTCGATACCGGCGCCAATCAGGGCCGACACGTCGGGAAGAACCTCCAGTTCCCCCGCCACCCCGAACTTGTCGCCGGCCGGATCCGCTACGGCGACGAGGGTTTCGCCAGGAGTCTCGCGGACGTTGCGGACGTGGTGTCTGCCCATCGATCCAATACCGATTACTCCAACACGTATTTCTTTCATGACTTTCCTATCTGCTTTGAGTTCCGGCTGAAACGGTCCCCCGGACCGTTTCTAAACGCCTCCACACCACCACGCGGCGCCCCTATGCTAACGCACCGGCGCCGCGCTGGAATCTAGACACCGGCTTTGGCCAGGGCGTTCACGGCAGCCACGATGCGTTCCAGGTCCTCCTGGTCCAGGGAAGGATGCACCGGCAGAGACACGACTTCACGCGCGGCCGCTTCGGTCTGGGGCAGTTCCAAGCCCGGCGCGAAGTGGCACAGGGACGGCAGTCGGTGATTGGGAATCGGGTAGTACACGCCGGAACCAATCTGGTATTCCTCGCGCAACGCCTGGACAAACCCATCGCGGTCGGCCGTGACCCGAATCGTGTATTGGTGGAACACGTGGGAGGCTTGCGGAGCAATGGACGGGACAGCGACTCCCCGCAGGTTCGCACTTAGGAAAGCCGCGTTTTCCTGGCGTTTCGCGGTCCAGCCCGCGACCTTTTTCAGCTGTTCACGCCCGATTGCGGCGTGAATGTTCGTCATGCGCAGGTTAAAGCCGATGACTTCGTTTTGGTACTGCTTTTCCATGCCCTGATTGCGGTACAGACGGCACTTGCGGGCATGCTCGGGGGTTTCAGAGGTAATCATGCCGCCTTCACCGGAGGTCATATTCTTGGTCGGATACAGTGAGAACGCCCCGAACGTCCCAAATGTCCCGACCGGCTGGCCGTCCCAAGTCGCGCCGTGAGCCTGGCAGGCGTCCTCGAAAATCATCAGGTTGTGTTCGCGCGCAATCCGACCTAGCTCGGTCATATTTGCCGGGTGTCCATAGAGGTGTACCGGCAAAATCGCCTTGGTGTTCGGCGTGATGGCCGCCTCAACCGCAGCGGGATCGAGGCAGAAATGCTCCGCCTCAATGTCAGCAAACACGGGCTTTGCCCCGGTTAGCGCCACCGAATTCGCCGTGGCAGCAAACGTAAAGGACGGCACGATGACTTCGTCGCCAGCCCCGATTCCCGCCGCCAGCAGCCCGCACAGCAGGGCGGAAGTTCCGGCGTTGACCGCCACGGTTTCCCTCCCCGCCCCCAGCTGGGTGCCAAATTCCTGTTCAAACTCGGCCACTACACTACCCTGAGCCAACATTCCGGTGCGCAGGACCGCATCCACTGCTTCGCGTTCTTCCGCGCCGATAATCGGCTTGGCTGCGGGGATGAATTCTTTACTCATATTGTCTCCTTGATTGTGTATTCTCTAAAGCCTCAGACTTCGTCCAAAGTCAGCGTTCCGTCAGTTTCGGTATAGGTCTGTCCAGTCACGGGACACCGCCAGCACCCGGCTTTACCTTCCACCGCTTCGAGGCGCACCCCGGCGCGTCCTACCCAGCCAATCTGGCGAGCCGGAACGCCCACCACCAGGGCGTAATCGGGAACGTCACGGCTGACCACCGCGCCGGAACCGACTGTCGCCCACTGCCCCACGGTAACCGGGGCGATGCACACTGCCCGAGCCCCGATGGCGCAGCCATGGCGCAACGTCACCCCCACGGCTTCCCAATCAGTTGCGGATTTCAAGGTGCCGTCCGGGTTGATGGCCCGCGGCCACTGGTCATTGGTCAGGACCGCGGCCGGCCCGACGAACACGCCGTCTTCCAGCACCGCCGGTTCATAAACCAAGGCATAGTTTTGAATCTTGCAATTCGCGCCGACTTTCACGCCGGCATCTATGTAGGCTCCGCGTCCCACGATGCAGTTTTCTCCCAGCACCGCATCTTCGCGGACCTGGGCGTAATCCCAAATCGAGCAGTCGGCACCGATTGCAGCCGACGGCGCAATTTGGGCGGTTTCAACGATGCGACCCATAGCTGCCTTTCTGACCAAATCAAACTCCTCCATCTTATCCCAACGGAGCCTTGCGGAACCTGGTGGAAAGCGGGCGGTCCAAACAATATCCGAGTTCGGTGATCGAAATCTGCGATTAAAACGGGGTACGTGGCTATATAGACCAGCAACCCCGATTTAAACGCGAATTAGAATCGCTCCGCAACGGACACCCCCGATGCCGAGGACTCCTACCACGCAAATCTTCCCGGGCACAAAAAACGGGGGCTCGGGAATCGCTCCGAGCCCCCGCAGTTCAGACCCTATTTGGCACGGGGTGTCGGGGTGGCACCGATGGATTGCAAGGTCACAAAGACCTGGTTAATTTGCTCCTGTGCCACCGCGCCGGGTCCACCCAGGGCCGTAGCCGTATGCGCCTGGAGACGCACAATTTCAGCGGCGATGCTCCCGTTCAAAGATTTCCCTCGGGCGTCGGGCAGTAGCAGAATCGGCCCGTCCGTCAGCACCCCACCAGCTACCGCGTCAACCGGGTTCTTTCCAGAAGCCAGGTAGACCTGCGCGGAGCCTTGCGGGAACTGATATTTACTGATTTCACGGGCAGTCTCGTAGCGGTCGGCCCCAGAGATACGTTCGGAGGCACGCCCGGCGGAGGCTTGGGACAAAATCCGATTCGAGACCGCGCCCGGTCCGCCCAAAGCCACCACTTTGGCCGGGTTTATGGCCGCAATCGTCTGGGTCACGACCGAGGGCAGCTTGCCGTTGGTGGGAACCAGAATGACCGGCCCAGCTGTCAACGAACCGGCCGCTAACGCGTCTATCCCTTGTGACATTTCCGCCAGGAACACGGCACTGGCCGGTCGCGTTCCCGCGGCGTGACGGGCAATGAGGGCAGAAGTCTCCACTCGGTCGCGGCCGCCGATACGCTCGGTAGCCACACCTCCCGCCGCGGCATTCAACGCCGCGTTGCTCACCGCTCCGGGGCCGCCCAAAGCAACCACTTTCGTAGCTTTCGCTTCTCGCACGTAGTTCGCGACCGCCGCTTGAGCGTCCCGTTTAGCCGATACCAGCACAATCGGGCCATCCGTGAGCGACCCGCCGGCCAGCGCGTCAGCAATATTGACCGCGTTGGCCAGGTAGACCGTGCGCGAGCCTTGCGGGAAAGCGTAACGGGCAATCTCAATAGAGGTGCCCACGCGATCTGCACCAGCCAAAGCTAACGGAACGCCGGCATTAATCTGGTTTTGCTGGAGTTGGGCATAGTCGGGCACTTTAATCGGGTCGCCCGGTTGGGAAATGTATTCCGCGACCATCTGGCGCAACGTCGGCAGGAACGCATAAAAGGCGTTGCCGGGGCAGGCGGTGGCGCCGACGTCACGGTGTCCCGAGATGACCGGCGCGGTAATAGTTCCTTTGCCCTTGTGGATTGTGGTCTGAAGTTCCAGGGGATCCAGGCCGGTGGGCTTCAGTTTGTAGGCAATAACGCGAGACACCGTGTCTACCGCCGCGTCCGAGGGACGGAAATCCGTGTAATTGCCCAGCACGGAAATCCCAAAAGTCCAAGAGTTCACGCCCGACGCATGGGCGCCGACGGTGTTGTAGTGCCAGAAATCGCCGGCACGCCCCTGCCAAGCACGCCCGAAGTTATCCACCAGAACGTTGTAGCCGATGTCTCCCCACTTCAGACTGATGGCGTGGTAGCGGTAGATGGAGCGCAGGATGCTGGGAACCGCTTCGGGGCTGTAGTCGTTGGCGGTGGCCGTATGGTGTACGACCGCTCCCGTCACCTCGCCTCGGTAGGCTCGCCAGCTCCGCCAAGATTCGTTAGCGCCCCAGTCTGCCCGCGTGTACAAGGTAGAGGGCTGGCCGGTAGCAGGCACTTTCGTCCATTCGTTTTCTACGTTCGAAGGAGGGATGACTTTGTTGCCGGCATCGTCCTGATTGTCCTTGGTAGCGTTCGGGTCGCCGCCATCCGGTCCGCTGGCTTGCCCCGGAGTGACGAGGGTAGGCGTTTTCGCAGAAACGAAGGCATGAGTGTGTCCCTGATCGTTCAGGGCGTAGTTTTGGTCGGCTTGACGCGTACCGGGGTCGATGACCTCAACTTTGGGTTGGAATCCCACCGCTGATTCGGGCAGCACCACTGCCACTTCGGCTTTGGCCGCATTGGACACAATCCACGGCTCGCTGGCCGCAATGGAACCGTCCCGGCTGGACTCGAAGTCGTCGCCGATAGTTTGCCAGGTTGACCAGGCGCCGCCCTGCAGGTAGCGACCCAGTACCGCCAAAGGTTGAGGTCCGTCCGCCGGCCACTGCACCGCCACCAACGACACTGCGGACTTCAGGTCTACGCGCGATATCTGCTGTTTTGTGCCGGCGTTCGGGGTGGATTCGACGTGTCGCGACTGGGTCACCAGACCGCCGCTGCCCAAATGGGTCACTTCCCCGCGCAGGGAGGCCTGGAATTGCGCAACGTGGTCACCGAGTTCTGACCCACTTAAACCGGGCACGGAGGCCACGGCTGAAAAGTCTGTACTGTAAGTCTCGCTCGGCGCCGTATCTCCCCCGGAGGTCGGGGCCGCGAGAGCTGGACTGGCCAAAAGACACAGGGCGGACAGCGCCCCCAAGATGACGTACTTAGGCATTACTAACTCCAATCAACACTGCACAATAGCTTTCCCGATTTTTTGACCTGTGTCCAGATTTAGTTTCGGAAACCACTCAATTATTATGCGTTTTGATAGCTTTTGATGCTTAATTTTCACATCAGTAACAATAGTAACACATTCTGCAGGTGTGCCCCGCACATTTTTCGCCTCGCTCTAAATCTGCTTTCACGCAATCCGCCCACCCATGACACAATAGGTTCGTGAGTGAAAACGGGAAAACTAGCGCCCTCGTCGGGTCTGATAGCGCCGCCCGGCGCGCCGGCCAGGAAGTCGCCTTGGTCATCCCTATCTATAACGAAGGCCCCGTCATCACCGAAGTTCTCCAGGAAGCCAAAAAAACTTTCCCCCACCTCATCTGCGTTGACGACGGTTCCAGCGACGACTCAGCCGCCCTGGCTCGCGGGGCCGGAGCCACCGTCCTGACTCACGCCATCAACTTGGGACAAGGCGCCGCCCTGCAAACCGGCATCACCTACTTCCTGCAAAACACCGACCTGCCCTACGCGGCGACTTTTGACGCCGATGGCCAACACCAAACCGATGACGTGGTTTCCATGTGGAACCGCGCTAAAACAGACCAGCTCGACATCATCTTTGGTTCCCGATTTTTGTCCGAGAAACAAGAGATGGGAACCGCCAAACGCATTGTGCTGAAAACCGCGGCTTGGGCGACCGCCCGCACCACCCATATGTTGCTGACTGACGCTCACAACGGACTGCGCCTGCTGTCGCGCCGGGCAGCGGGCACGTTGAATCTAAAGCAAAACCGCATGGCTCACGCTTCGGAAATCGTGGCGCAACTGGGCAAAAGCGGGCTACCCTGGGCGGAAATGCCGGTCCATATCCGCTACACCGACTATTCCAAAGCCAAGGGTCAATCCTTGTGGAACTCGATAAACATCGTCATGGATTTAGTGATGGGGGTGCGCTGACATGGGTGTTTTCACAAGTGTAGCCGGGCTGGTTCCCGCTTCGGTTCCGACTTTGCTGGCGTGGGTAGCGGCCGGCCAGTGGGGTATCAAGATTGTCCTGTTAATTGTGGTCGCGGTGGGGCTGGTTTATGTGTCCCGCCTGCAAGGAGCCCGCGACCTGGCTTTGCGGCGCATTCTGGCGCTGCTGTTCGCGGTTTTGGCGGCCGTGGCGATTATCTATCCGCCCGTCATTTCCGCGGTAGCGGCATTCCTCGGTGTGGGACGCGGCACCGATTTATTGCTGTATATGCTGGTCATAGTGGTGTTGGCGACCTGGCTGGTGCAGTGGCGTTACAACATCGCCGTACAGACGCGCCTGACCGAGCTGACTCGGGCGCTGGCCCTGTCCGAGGCGCGACGCACCGACCCTAACGACGAGCCAAAACCCGATACCGCAGCCGCAGACCCCAGCTAATCAACATCAGCAGCGGCAAAGCAAACGGCTGGTTCACATAGAGCCGGTCCAGGAAAATCCGCGCCGAATCGTGGTGAGCCTGCAAGACCCGCAAGTTTCGTTTCTGACCCGCCCCCAAGGTCTTGTTACCGGTCGTAGCCCCCTGTTCGTGTATCGCCACGGCGCTGCCCACGAACAGCGCCCCGCGCCCCAGGAAACGCCGCGCCCGCCAAGCCAAGTCCACGTCCTCAAAGTACATAAAGTATGCCGGGTCAAAACCGCCCAGCTGTTCCCAATCTGAGCGGCGAATCAGGATGCAAGCCCCGCTGACCCAGTCCACCTCGACTGCGTCAGTCCCCCGCCAAGCCGACCCCCAATACCGGCGAGTCCACGGGTTTCCCGGCCACACTCGCCCCAGCAGCGCGTGGCCGATTCCGATGGAAATATAGGGAAAAGACCGGCCGGTGGGGTAACGTGTACCGGTTTCGTCCACCAGGGCCGGGCCGATTATCGCCGCCATGGGATGAGCCTCGGCGGCAGCAATCAGGGTGTCCACAGCACCGGGGGTCAGGCGCAAATCCGGATTAGCGAATAATAGCCACGGCTCACTGCCCCCGAAATCGGAACCAAAATTGTTGCCCGCCCCGAATCCTGGATTGTCCGGCAAGGATCGGTATTCTGCCCCGAATTCTTGGCAGAGAGCCGCCACTGCAGTATCACAGTTCTCTGAGTTGTCCACCACCACGGTGTGAATTGCCTGGCGGGAGGCCTCGGGAAGGCTCTGAAGCAGTCCGCGTATTCCCTCCCCGCAGTGATAAGCGACCGTCACCACGCGAATGGCCGGGCGGGCGACACCGGGCATCGGGGCCGGACTGGTGGGTGCTGCGGACGAATTCGACACGAACTTTCCCCTCCCTACCGCACAAAATCTAGGAAAATCATCGGCCCAAGCACAACCGTGCCAGGAAATACCCGACGCTTAAGTCTACAATGGCCTGGTGTCATCAAAGCACCACCCTGTTGCTTCCCACGCCGCCGCTCTAACTCGCCCGCGGCGAGGACTACGCATTTTTAGCCTTGTGGTACTGTTCTTGGCGATTTTCAGCCTGAGCTTCGCGGGTCTGGTCAATGCCGATATTTCCTCGTGGACCAAGAAAGTGAATGTGAACGCTTTCCTAGAGGACGATCGCCAAGAGAAAGACCTCCCGGAGGACAGCTTCGCGAACCGAGACTTGAACGTGCTGGTCATCGGGTCAGACTACCGGGCGCAAAAGGAATACGACGAGATGGGCCGGCGGATTACCGGGATGCGTTCGGATACGACCCTGGTGGCGCATATCAGCGCAGACCGCACCCGCGTGGAGGTCATGTCTATCCCGCGCGACCTGATGGTGAAGCGCCCGGCTTGCCTTCGCGCTGACGGAAAAACCGAGCCCGCCAGTCAAGGTCTGGTCCAGTTCAACTCCGTTTTTGCCCTGCTGGGACAGGACGAGGACGTGGCTGCGGCTACGGCCTGCACCTTAAAAACTGTGGAGCAACTGACCGGGATTTTCCTTGACGAATTTGTGGTCGTGAACTTTGACGGTTTCCAAGACATGGTGGCGGCCCTGGGCGGGGTGCCGATTTGCCTGGAAGAAAAGATGAAGGACAGCAAGGGCACCATTGACCTTCCAGCCGGGTGCCAAACGTTGAATTCCCAACAGGCTCTCGGTTTCGCCCGCGCCCGCTACGGGGTGGGCGACGGCTCGGACATTTCCCGGATTGGCCGCCAACAGCAACTCATAGGCGCCATGATGAAGGAAGCCAAGAGCCGCAATATGCTCACCGATTTGCCGACCCTATACGCCTTCATGAAAGCGGGAATGAGGTCCCTAACCACCTCGCAAAGTTTTGGCAATGCTCAAAATCTGGGCGGTTTGGCGCTGTCCCTATCGAAAGTCAAACCCGACAATATCCGCTTTTACACCCTGCCTTTCGGGGAATACACTCCCGACCGGGCGCGCGTGGCAGTAGCGGATAATGCCGTGGAAATGTTCGATGCCTTACGTTTAGACAAGCCGGTTCCCTCCATTTTCCCCTACCAGGACATGAACGGGAACCTCCACGAGCCCAGTGAGCAAGCCTCCTCACTTTCGCCCGATTCCGCCAGTTCCGGCGGGTCTGTCCCTTCACAAGGGAGTAACACCGGTCGCACTGAAGGGTCGCCTTCCCGGGGGACGAGCGGGACGAGCGGCGCAAATTCCGCCCACCTTGGGCAAACCGGGGGAACAACGAATAGCAACTCTGTCGGCAACGCCGCGAGCAGCCCGGAACCCCCGGCACACAACCCCGGCACCGCGGGCCATCCGAACTCGGCAAACACCAGCGAAACGGAAGGAAATTCTGCCAATAACGCCCCATCCGGAGAAACGTCCGGGGGCAGCGGCACTTGGCAGGACACCCAGCAATGACTTTGCCGCCGTCATTTCCACCCGAGAGTTCCCCGCGTAACCCGAACCCCGGAAGTTCTTCCACTGCTCGACCGGAGTCCCCTGCGCCAACTTTCCCCAGCCACGAAACCTCACGGGGACGTCCGGATTCTCGCAACGCCGTGGTAGTGGGCGGCTCCTCCACCCCTAACTCGCACCGGCAAGGGCTGAGCTATGAAGATTTGGCGCTACCAGCCGCTTATGCCCCCGGTTCGGCAGCAAACTACCGCCCTGACACCCCCGGTATTCCCAACTCGCCCGGCACACCCCCGGTGCGGGCGGCTAGCCCGAGACCCGCACCCGACCTGGTGACCAGCCCCGAACCGGTACTGCCCGCCAGCCAACCCCGTACCGGAACCACCCGGACTCGCAGCTGGCCGAAACGAATCTTTCTCACCATTTTCACCCTGTTTTTAGCATTGATTCTGGCCATAGTGTTTTGGGGACTGTTCCTGATACACCGAGTGGACACGAACCTGGGACGTACCGATGCATTGAGCGGGGCAGCCGACACCCCCGGCACGACCTGGCTCATCGCCGGTTCGGATTCCCGCGAAGGCACCGCCGAAGCGAACAGCGGGGTACAAGGCCAGCGCTCTGACACGATTCTTTTGCTGCACCGGGCCACCAACGGTACTGCCACACTGGTTTCCCTGCCTCGAGACACCTATGTCGAGATTCCCGGCCACGGCCACAACAAACTCAACGCCGCGTTTTCTATTGGCGGGCCAGCATTACTGGTTTCCACCGTCGAGGGCTTGACCGGGCTCAGCGTGGATCACTACGCCCAGCTGGGGTTCAACGGCGTAGCCCAGGTCGTTGACGGGGTCGGCGGTATCAATCTGTGCTGGGATCAGACGTTTTCCGACCGGATGACGGGGCTGAACTGGCAAGCCGGTTGCCATGATGTCGACGGGCCGACTGCCCTGCTGTTTGCGCGGATGCGCTATTCCGACCCGCTGGGCGACATTGGGCGCACCCAACGCCAACGCCTGGTCATCAGCTCCACTTTGAAAAAGGCGCTGAGCCCGGAAGTGCTAGTTAATCCCGCCCGGCAAGTGGCCCTAGCTGACGCGGGCGCAGCTGCCCTGACGGTTGACCGTTCTACCGGGGCCCTTGACATTGGCCGGATGGCACTGGCACTGCGGAAGGCCGGGAACACCGGGCTGCAAGGGGTGCCGCCTATCGCGTCGCTCGGTTACAACCCCGGCGGCGGGGTGGGCTCGACGGTGAAGCTGGACGAGAGCCGCACCCCCGCTTTCTGGGAAGGGCTACGCAACGGGACCCTCACCCCTGCCGACCTGACCCCGCAGTTCTAGGCTCGTTGTTATCGCTCGTTTGGATAGCCGGCCGGGTGGGGCGTCGCTCGCGGAGGTCTCGCGCGACTTGGGGGGTCACAGACCCCCCTCGGAAAATGCTTGCAGAGCATAGCATTTTCCTCACCCCCTAGCGTCGCCTGCGAGTACCTCCGCCTTCGCTCCCCCCGCCCATACCAAGACGCGAGCGACATCTCGCCTACCCCAACCACAACCCTTGTGACGCCCAACCGGATTACGGCTCGAGCTGCACCCGGCCGAACGCGAGGACGAATGCTCCAATCCCCGCCCCGGGCTGGGAACCCACGGGGTAGAATGGCGCTATGAGCGAAGCTGAGAATACGCCCCTGGTGGGCTTGGTGATGGGTTCGGATTCCGATTGGGCGACAATGTCGGCCGCCGCGGAGGTGCTGCGCGACTTTGGGATTCCCTTCGAGGCTCGGGTCGTGTCCGCCCACCGGATGCCTATCGACATGCTGGAGTACGGGACTGCGGCGGAAAAGCGCGGTTTGCGGGTGATCATTGCCGGCGCGGGCGGAGCGGCACACCTGCCGGGGATGCTGGCGGCAGCTACTGTCCTGCCGGTCATCGGCGTGCCAGTTCCGTTGAAACACCTGGAAGGCATGGACTCCCTGCTGTCTATCGTGCAAATGCCCTCCGGGGTGCCGGTCGCTACCGTTTCTATCGGAAACGCGAAGAACGCCGCCCTGCTGGCTGCCCGTATCTTGGGCGCCGGGGAAGGACCATTAGCGGAACAGATGCGCGAACGCATGTTGCAATATCAAGCCCTGCTGCGCCAGGTAGCCATCGACAAAGGCGAAGCTCTGAAAAACGTGATGGACACAGAGGAGAACTGAGTTGACCACCTATCATCCGCCCGTAGTGGCGTGTATCGGCGCTGGTCAACTGGCCCGAATGCTGGCTACTGAAGCCGGCGAACTGGGCTTTTGCCTGCGAGTTTTAGCTGACTCCCCCTCGGATCCGGCCGCTTTTGTGTGTCCGGAAACTGTGGTGGGTTCCCCTGACGACCCCGAAGCGTTGCGCGAGCTGTTGGACGGGGCTGACGTGGTGACTTTTGAACACGAGTTGATTCCGGACGCCGTTTTCGATGCTGCCGCCGCGGCCGGTGTCCCCGCCCGGCCTTCCCAATCCGCCCTGCTCTATGCAAAAGACAAACTGGCGATGCGCCAGCGTTTGGGTGAGTTGGGGCTGCCCATGCCCGCTTGGGCCAATGGGGCGGATTTGGATGCGGTCAAGGACGTGGGTCGGCGCTGCGGTTGGCCGCTGGTGGCAAAAATCAGCCACGGTGGATATGACGGGCGCGGAGTGCGTCTGGTATCCAGTTTGGACGAGTTCAAGACCTGGCGGGAAGCCTTGGATGAAGGCATCGAGTGCCTGGTCGAGCAGCGGGTTCCTTTCAGCAGCGAGCTGGCCGTGATGGCGGCGCGGCGCGCTTCGGGCGAACTGCGCACCTATATCCCCATGCAAACCTGGCAGGAACAGGGACAATGCGCGGCTGTTTTGGAGCCGGCGCCGATTCCTGAGGACATCATTGACCAAGCTGAGGACTTGGCGCGCCAAATTGGCGTGGAACTCGACATCACCGGGGTGTACGCGGTTGAAATGTTCCTGGTGAAAACCCCCAATGGCAAATACCGCCTGTACATCAATGAACTGGCCATGCGCCCGCACAACTCCGGACACTGGACCCAAGATGGCTGCGTGACTTCCCAGTTTGAACAGCATTTGCGGGCGGTACTGGACCTGCCATTGGGCGACACTTCCCGCACCGCACCCTACACCGCAATGGCTAATGTCCTGGGCAGTAAGCTGGACGACCCGGCTCTGGCCGTGACCAGCGTGATGGAGAAATATCCCGAAGCCAAGATTCATCTGTATCGCAAGAGTAACCGCCCTAAGCGCAAACTTGGTCACGTCAACGTCTGCGGCACAGACCCCGATCTGGAGCTTTCCACCGCCCGCGCGGCCGCTAACCTGCTAATGGGCAAGTAAACGCCGCCCCGACCTGGTGACCCTAAATATCGTGGCGGCCCGGAATACCGAGCCGCCACAGTGAAACACCCAACTAACGCAACGACAGGTGTCGAGACAGCGAGTTGTGGGCAAACCAGTAGCCGACAATCAACAGGGGAATCAAGCCCAGCATTCCCAGCGGAATGAATACGCCGGCCCCTTCGTTGGTCTGCGAGAAGATAGCGCCGATAAGTAACTTTGTCTGGGCGCTGCCTGCCGTAGTCGTGATGTGCAACGTCGCCGGCACCAGGAAAGTAAACAGAGCCAACACCGCCTCATAAACCACATAGAGGAGAATCGCGCTGATGGTCACCGCCTTGTTGGTGGACAGGTAAGCGAAGCCGAAACGATTAGCCAGGGCGGAAAAGCTCACCACCCACAGCACAAACTGTGCCGTCGCCAGCAGTAAGACCACGATCATAGTGATGATGAGGTAGGCTGGGGTGCTTTGCAGGAGTTGCCCGATAGCCTCCCAGGTCGCAACGAATTTGTCGCCGAAGCTCAGCTCGGGTCCTGCCGACCCCGCCATCTGGGTAAAGATGATCCAGCCCAGCGCCAAGCAGCTCCAACAAATGCTGAGTAGGACCGCGATAAACAGCCACAAAGACTTCGCACCCAGCACTGTTCCACCCGAGGCCGGCAGGGTGTTTGTAAAGTAGCCGCGCTGCCCATAGGTGGTCTGGTAGTAGTACTTGGAACCCATGATAAACACGAGGAAAGGAATGATGATTGCCACTAGGGCGCCGATGGTGGTCCCCGTGGTGGCCAGGAAACTTTGGTTAGTGAGGCTCAGCAGCCCCGAGGCAAACACCACCGCCAAGCCGACAGCCAGATAGAGCAGCAGCTGCCAGCCCATTTCTTTGGCTTCATACTTGAATATTTTAGCGAACATGGGAGTATTCCTTCCTAAAGATGAGGTCCAGGGACATACCGTAGGCTTCCCGCAGTTCATCAGCTTCGCCCTGTTTGAACAGCTTGCCCGCGTGCAGGAATACGGCTTCGTCCAGTACCGGCTCAATGTCGGTAACCAGGTGGGTGGAAATAAACAGAGTCGCTTCGGGGTTCCAGCCTTTCACAATGGTGTCCAGCAGGGTTTGGCGCGCCGCCGGATCCACTCCCGAAATCGGTTCGTCCAATAGATAGAGCCGGGCGGAACGTGACATTATCAGCGCCAGCTGCAGTTTTTCACGCATCCCTTTGCTCATGTGGTTGGTTTTTAGGCTGCGTTCCAGCCCCAGGAACTCCACCAGTTCCGTGGCTTTTTTCGCGTCAAAGTCCGCGAAATAATCCGCGTGCCGGTTGATAGCCGCGTCAACACTGATTGATTCGGGCAGCCAGGCGGCATCGGGCAGGAAAGAGGTCATGGCTTTGGTTTTCGTCCCGACTTCCTGGCCGTCGATGCGGACTTGCCCGCTGGTAGGTTCCAGCACCCCGGCCAGAATCTTTAACAGCGTGGTCTTGCCCGAGCCGTTTTCACCCAGCAAACCGACGACTCTCCCGGCGCTCAAGTTGAGGGTAAGCTGGTCTAATGCCGGTTTCACCACCCCGTTTACTTTGATGCCCTGGTAGCGTTTGGTGAGGTTGGACACTTCCACTAAGGGTTGCATCTCAATCACGTCCTTTCCATTGACTGTTCAACAGATCTTGGGCTTCGCTGAGGCTCAGTCCCAAAGTTTTCATGTCTGTTATGAAGTTGTGCGCGGAGGTTTTCGCCAGATCCTTGCCGAGTTCCCGGACAGTTCCGGCATCTTCGGTGACGAAACGTCCCAATCCCCGGCGCGAGGCAACCAAGCCGGTGCGCTCCAGCTCGGTCAACGCCTTTTGCATGGTGTTGGGATTGACCCCGTACTCGGCGGATAAATCGCGTACAGAGGGAATCTGGGAACCCCGCTCCCACGCTCCGCTGGTGATACGCCGTGAGAAGTCGTCAAGCAACTGACGCCAAATTGGCGTTCCAGTATCGAAATCCATCAGCTTCTCCTTACCTAGACAAACGCGGTACCATGTTTGTGTACTACAACACTAATACACCATCACACAGCTGTCAAGGGGAAACTATTTTGCAGCCAATAAAGAGGAAGATTTGGCTCAAGCCCACAACGAGGGCCAGAAAATCCCCAGTTCGCCAGCCAGCTTTCGCAACAAGGGCAGGGAAATCCCGATGACATTGTGCGGGTCGCCCTCGATACCACTGATGAATGCCCCGCCCAGGCCGTCAATCGTAAATGAGCCGGCGACTTCCAGCGGTTCCCCACTAGCCACGTAGGCGCGAGCCTCCGCCTCGCTAAAATCCGCGAAATGCACCACGGTAGACTCGGTGCGCCCCACTTGCGCAACCGGCTCGGCCGCATCGCTGCGTAAACGCATCACCCAATGCCCGGTGTGCAATACCCCGCAATCCCCCGCCAGGGCACGCACCCGCGCGAGGGCCACCTCGGGATTATGGGGTTTGCCCAGCACTTCGCCGTGAAACTCCAGCATGGAGTCACAGCCCACCACCAGCGTGTCCGCACCCAACGAAAGCGTAGTCTCAAGCTCCCCCGCTACCGCCCGCGCTTTTGCCTGCGCGAGCGCTAAAACCTGCTCGGCCGGGCCAGCTGCGCGCGAACGCAGCTCAGCGAGCAAAGCGTCCTCATCCACGTGAGAAACCCGCACCACCGGGCGCAACCCCGCCCCCTGCAACACTTTGCGCCGCGCCGGGGAAGCGGAAGCCAACACCACGCTCACCGCGGCCACACCCCTTGCAGAATCCGATTTTTCCATGCCTCTAGCCTAATCGCGCGGGTTTGAATCGCCGTAACTCATAAAGCGCCTCAGAAGTTCCCGCAGCTCAGCCCAGGTTTGGCTGCCCGGCACTCGCAAGGACCCGTGGAAGGTCCCGGCATACATATGAGTCTCCACCGGCACCCCGCAATCAGCTAGGCGCAGCGCCAGACGCAGCCCTTCATCGCGCAACGGATCGATGGGGTTCACCACGATGAGACTGCGCGGCATTTTCTCAGCCACTGCCGGACTGTCCAGGATTTCCGTCAGTTTCGCACGCAGGGCCGGGCTCGGCGCCGCCAAATCCCAAGCCTCCCGATTAGCCTGGGCCGTCCAGACCGGGCCGGCGGCGTGGGTTTGCATAGATTCACTCTCGCAGCGCGGATCCAAGCAGGGTTCAAACAGAATCATTCCCGCCACCGGGCACTCCGCTGATTCCGCCATCAGCTCCGCCACGGAATAGTACGCCAGCCCGGCCCCGGCGGAATCGCCAAAAACATATACTTCCCGCCCTAACTCGCGACCCCGCTCCAGGGCATAGAGCAGCGCCGAGCGGCAATCCGCCACCGCCCGGTCCACCGAAAATTCGGGCGCCAGGCGATAGTCCGCGGACAGGACTTGTGCCCCCAAATACTCAGCCAACTCAGCATTGTGCACATCGTCAAACCGGGCTCTACCAGCCACGTAGCCGCCGCCATGGAAGGTGAGCAAGATTGGCGCACCGCCCGCCCGACCTTCTGCCGCCGCAGACTCCGCGGTAGTTTGCGGAGTGAAACAACGGAGCTCCATGGGTTGGCCGTCTCCGCCGGGGATTGTCCTCACCTCGAGGTTTACTCCGGTCGGGGTTCCTGTGGACATACCTAACATTCGATCCCCTTCACTTCGCATAGTTTGCAGGTCACAAGGTGTTTGTGGGGGCGTGGCGGCGATTGCAGGCATCAGTTCAGGGCACAAGAAGGGTTGCATCGTTTTGCCTTTCCGGTCAGCCCGCGTAGCGGTGGAGCCATTCGTCTAAGCTGGCGTGGTATTGTTCCGGGGCGCCGAGCCGCACGCCGTGACCAGTCCCGGAAATAACCTCGGTCTGCACCAAAGGGTTACCTACCTGGGCGATAGCGTCTACGCCCGCCGGACCAATCAGCACTTCAGCAGTGTCTGAGGTTACGACTTTAGTCGGCACGCGCAGCGCCGCGACGATTTCTGGCCAAGGTTCGCGAAAACTGACGATACCGGTGGCCAGCAGGCGCGGGTCCACCAGCCCTTTGCCTAATGCCCAGCCATAGTGTGAGGCGGCGCTCCAGCCAGGACGCTGCGCCACGTTGTCCGCCAGTGTTTCCACCGGATTGGCCTGCCAGGTGTGTTCACAGCGGGCGACCTGTTCACCAGCCCGCTGGCGATATCCGGCCGCTTGGGAGGAACTGAGCCAGGCCGGGTCCTCGAGAAAGAGCGCTTTCATCAACTCTGGTCGGCGCACACAGAGGTAACTGGACACGGCTGCCCCCATGGAATGGGCTACGATGACCGGGGTTTGCCCATAGAGTTTTTCCAAATGTTCAAGGGTCAGCTCCAGCTCCTTTGCCGTCGCCTCACCTGGGTCATCCAACTCGGAATCTCGCAAACGTCTCGAAGTGCCGTGTCCCAGCGAATCCAGTGCCACCACGAAGTAACGGTCGCGCAGATGGTTTAGCAAATCGACCCAGGCCAAGGCCGAATCACAGACTCCGTGAACCAACACCACCATCGGGTTTTGCGGCTCACCCGACACATAATGGGACAGCATCACCAGTTTCCTTTCGTCAGCCCCATTCTAGCTTTGGTTGCGTTCCCACCCGGAAGAACGGGCAGGATACCCGCCAGTCACGCTCAAAAAGACTGGGAATACTGAGGAATAATTTAAATGTTCCGTCGAATAGCGCAACGGGTCAAAAGAGGGTAAAGTTTTACTCGATGATGACTTAGGGTTTCACCATTCTCCCAGTTCACGAACACCTGCGATAATCCAGAGTTTCGGTCAATTCGAGAGAACGGAACCAGGAGATAGAAAAGCGAAAGCAGAGGAAGAGGAATGACCAGAGTCCTTTTAGTCGAAGACGATCCCGCGATTGCCGAGCCGCTGACCCGCGCTTTGCAGCGTGAAGGCTACGAAGTCGGCGCCCACGTTACGGGCGGTTCTGCCCTGAAACAGGTCAATGACTCAGACATGGTGATTTTGGATTTGGGGCTGCCCGATATGGACGGCCTGGACGTAGCGCGCACGATTCGCGCCCAAGGCCTGACCATTCCGATTCTCATTCTGACGGCACGTACCGGCGAAGTCGACATGGTGGTGGGCCTGGATGCCGGGGCGGACGACTACGTCACCAAGCCTTTCCGGCTGGGCGAACTGCTGGCTCGCGTGCGGGCTCTGCTGCGGCGCTCCGGCGGGGAAATCACCGAAGAAAGCGACCTGACCGCCCAGGACGTGCGCATCGAGGTTTCCGCGCACCGCGCTTTCCAAGGCACGCGCGAACTGCAGCTGACCGCGAAAGAGTTTGAACTGCTGCGGGTGCTGGTGCGCGAGGCCGGCGCGGTCGTGGAGCGGGAAGCCATTATGCGGGAAGTGTGGGGCGGGGATCCGTCAGGTTCCACCAAGACCCTGGACATGCACGTCTCGTGGCTGCGCCGCAAACTCGGCGACGACGCGAACAATCCGCATTACATCACCACCGTGCGCGGCATGGGCTTCCGTTTTGAAACTGCCTAGCCCTTGCGCAAGCAAATCCTGATTTCCATCCTCAGCGCGGTCATCATTGCCGTGCTGTTGCTGGGTGTGCCCCTGGCCGCTTTCGCCGTCAATCAGCTGTGGGATTCAGCCCGCGCCGATGTTGACGCAACCGCTAAACAATACGCGCTAGCCCTGGACCGTACGTCTCTGACCGGCCACTATGTGACTGACGTGACCGTGGCCAGCTGGCTGTGGCCGGGACGCTCGGCCGACACCAGGGTGGAAGTCACCACTCAGGACGGGCGGGATTTGAGTTTTGGGACTCGCCCGGTTTTCCCGCTCGTCTCTAGGGTCGAGACCGCCACGGGAGCCACCCTGACAGTCATTTCTTCCTCGGATAACGCCCGTTCGCGTTCCGTAGTGTTTGTTTTGGTGACTCTTTCCGGGGTGGGGGCAGCAGTCTTGGTCGGCGCGTTCATCGCGCTGCGGTCCTCTCGCCGAATCTCGGCGCCGCTCATTTATCTGTCCGCTCAGGCTGAGCAGCTCGGTTCCGGCGGGGTACGTCCCCGCGTGACTCCCTCCGGGATTGAAGAAATCGACCTGGTGCAAGACGAACTGGTCCGAGCCAGCGAAAACCTGGCGGGGCGTATCGCCGCGGAACGCCAGTTCGCTTCGGACGTATCCCACCAGCTGCGCACCCCGCTGACGGCCCTGTCTATGCGGCTAGAAGAAATCCAGATGATCAGCAGTGAACCGGAAGTACAGCAAGAAGCCGAACAGTGCCTGGACCAGCTGGAACGCCTGACCGGCGTGGTCGAGGACCTGAAACGCAACTCCCAGAACGCCGGCGGGGGCACCACCCAGGCGATTAACGTGGACGAATTCCTGGTGCACCAGCAAAACGAGTGGGAAAACCAGTTCCGGGCAGCGAATCGCCCACTGGTGTTCCGTAACGAAACCGACCGCCCCGCCCTGGCCACTCCCGGCTCGCTGGGCCAGGTCATCGCCACTCTGCTGGAGAATTCGTTGAAGTATGGGGCGGGCACGACTACGGTACGCGCCAAGATGAGCGGCAACAAAAAGGGCATGTATTTCGAGGTCAGTGACGAAGGCGAGGGCGTGGACGATGAAATCGCCCCGGATATTTTTAAGAAGGGCGTGTCGGGACACGGTTCGACCGGGATTGGTTTGGCGCTGGCCAAGCAGCTCATTGAAGCTGACGGCGGGAAACTCGAACTCATTGTGCGCCGTCCCCCGACTTTCCAGGCTTTTGTCGCCACCGTGCCGGCATCCCTGGATCCGAACAAGGTGTTGCCACAGGGCGCCATTATTTCCGTGTCCCATCCCAAGCGCCGGTTCTGACTTTCCCGGTTAGACCGGCGATTTTTCCCGATACGCGGCACGAGGCTCGGTAGGATTTTTTCGTGGACATTTTTCGGGAAGGTAACTGGCTGTTGCGTGCCGATGCGGCGGCAGGTTTACGGACGCTGCACCAAGCCGGGCAACGCGTGAAAATGATCTACATCGACCCGCCCTACAACACCGGAAACACTTTCGCCTACCACGATCGGCGTGCGAAGGACGAGTGGCTCGCGATGATGCGCCCGCTATTGGCGGAGGCACGCGAGCTGCTCAGTGCTGACGGCCTCATCTTTATCTCGATTGACTTTAACCAACTGTGCGAGCTGAAACTCGAGATGGACCGCATTTTCGGGACCGCAAACCTGATTGGCAACTTCGTGTGGGTCTCTAACCTGAAAGGCCGTCAGCTGGGGGCCGGACCGGCGGGAACGCACGAATACATCTTGACTTATGCCCGCGATGCCACCCAGGTGGGCCAGCTCCGCGGCCGCACCGAGCTGTTGCAACAACTCATGCCTACCGTGTATCACCTGCCCCAACGCCAAGTGAAACACGATGCGCGCGGGGCTTATGTCACCAAGAACGAGCTGTACAACACGAACTCGAAGTTCAATGAGGTCACCGCCCCTTCGATGGTGTTCGACATTCACTATCACCCCCGGAGCGGAGCGGTGCGCACCAGCGAGGTCGGGGCCGCTGACCCCGAACTGGCAGGTGCCGGCTGGGTTAGCGCCCACCCCCATCCGAATGCGAAACCGGGACTGAAGTATCACGCTTGGCGCTGGTCACGAGCGAAGGTGGAACGCGATTATGCTGACCTGGAATTTCAGGTACACGGCCGGGGTGCGCACCGCAGCCTAAAGATTTATACGAAAATCCGAAATTTTCATGAAACTGCCCTGAAAGACCTGGTCATGGGGCCCTCAACGATTTCGGGGCAACGAGAACTGCAGCATCTGGGGCTCGGCGGACTGTTTGAAACCCCGAAGCCCACGAAGCTGCTGCAAGTCCTCATCGAAGCCGCTACCAGCCCCGGCGACACGGTCCTGGATTTTTTTGCGGGCTCGGGCACTACCGGGCAGGCGGCGCACGCCACCGGACGGCGTTTTTTCCTGATTCAGCTGGAAGAGCCATTTAGCGCCACGAAATCCGGCCCGGCTGGGGAGCAGGGGCTGCATACCATCGCTGACCTGACTGCCGCCCGTCTGCGGGCTGCCGAAGTTCCGTTCCACGAACTGCGCTGTTAGCCAGCTTGGCACGGGCGGAGCCCCGCTCGCGCACCACTTCACTCAGCGGCTGGCGCTCGGTTGGCTGCCGAACCCTTGAGCCAACACCAGCCACAAAACGCACCCGGACTGGGCAATCACTACCTCCCACTGGGCAACGCGACGCCTCGCACCACCACGCCACCAGCCGTCTTGTGCCACCGCCCGCACCGACCTCGACTGGCCTTGACCGACCCTAACCAACCCGACTCCCCCTAAAACCCTTGAGAAACCGCGAAATTCTTGGTAAATCCGACTTGTGCTAGGCTTGGAATCCGGGAAAGTCCCGCCAATTTGCCACCCATCAGGAAGGCTATATATATGAATTCCCCTAGCCGTAAAGGCTTCGACACCTACCTTTTAGTTTCCGGATTTGCCCTGTTCGCCATGTTTTTCGGCGCCGGTAACCTGATATTTCCGTTCCAAGTCGGCGTCAGCGGTGGGGCCAACGTGATCCCCGCGGTTATCGGAGTTCTGCTGACAGGCGTGCTGTTCCCGGTGGCTGGAATGATGGCGGCCTCCACGGACGCCTACGGAGCCGGGCGGATTGCGGACCGCATCGGACACATTCCGGGCCTGATTCTGACCGTAGCCGTATTCCTGTTCTGCGGGATGCTCTACGCGATGCCCCGCGTGGCGACCGTGTCTTGGGAGATGGCTGTCCGGCCTTTGACCAGCCTCGGAGCCCAGAGCGGGGAGACCGCCGCGAATCATGTCGGGCTGTTTATTTATTCGTTGATTTTCTTTGCCATCGTGCTGATTTTGCTGAATCGCCCCGACCGGATGCTCGATCGTATCGGTCAGTACCTGACCCCGGCACTGCTGATTTTGCTGCTGGTGATGATTGCCATCGCGATGTTTAAACTGCCCAGTGTCGAGACACTCCACCCCGACCCGTCTTACCAGGCATCGCCCTTCACCGCCGGGTTGATTACCGGCTACGGCACGATGGACGCCTTGGCCTCCCTGGTGTTTGGCGTCGTTATCATTACCCAGCTGCACGCTCACGGCTACAACGAAAAGCGTTCCGTGTTCCGGGCCACGACCTTTACCGCCGGGATTGCCGGAGCGTCCCTAGCTATTGTTTACACGGGCTTGGCCTTCGTGGGTACCCGCGTGGCTGACCAGGAGATTGCTAACCCGGCTGCCGGTCTGTCCCTGGCGGCGCAAATGATTTTCGGCCCGGTCGGTCAGATTTTGTTCTCGATTATCGTGTTCCTGGCCTGCTTGACCACCGCTACCGGGCTGATGGGAGCCTCGACCCAATACTTCTGCGACCTGTTCCCGAAAGTTCATCGGTCGACCATGCTGGGTATTCACGTGGTGGTTTCCCTGCTGGTGGCCAACCTGGGCTTAGAGAACATCCTGGCCATCGTGGTGACGATTGGTTTGGCGACCTATCCCCCGGCTATCTGCCTGATTCTCATCGCCCTGCTGGATTACACCATGAAGCGCCAGCTTTTCTGGACCTACCGGCTGTCCGCGTGGGTAGCCACCATCATCGGAATTTTTGAAGCTATCTCGACTTTCAAGCTGCCGGCTTGGGAGAACGTCAGCGGTTGGCAGCAGGCTCTGCAAGACGTTTTGCATGTCCTTCCGCTGGGCAGTGTCCAGATGGGCTGGCTGACCCCCGCTCTGGCCGGGGTCGCGGTAGGCATCGCCATTGACCTGCTCCACCCCGTTGATGTGTCTAAGCTGCCGGTTTCCCAGACTCCGACCGGGATTCCCGACCGGAACTCGGAGACGGACGACCTGCCGGTCGAGGGCTAACGGTCGCAAATCCGTAAATACACGTTGGGCACTGCAGATATCTGCAGTGCCCAACGGATTTATAAGCCTGTGAACGGCTTTCGGAGTGCGACGCACCCCGAAAGCGTTGCTACTTCAGGGTAACGGTAGCGCCGGCCTCTTCGAGGTCAGCCTTGGCCTTCTCAGCGTCTTCCTTCTTGGCGCCTTCGAGGATGGCCTTGGGAGCACCATCAACCAGGTCCTTAGCTTCCTTCAAGCCCAGGCCGGTCAGAGACTTGACGACCTTGATAACCGGCACCTTGGAGGAGCCAGCGCTCTCGAGCACTACGTCAAACTCGGTCTTTTCTTCGCCACCAGCAGCTTCGCCACCAGCAGCCGGAGCAGCCGCCACGGCCACCGCAGCCGGAGCAGCGGCGGTCACGTCAAAGACCTCCTCGAACTTCTTAACGAAGTCAGAGATCTCAATCAGGGTCATATCCTTGAACACGTCGATCAGTTCATCAACAGTCATTTTCGCCATTTTAGGCATCCTTTCGGTTTATCCGCCTGGTGGTTCCTGTACACCGGGCGTTGCTCGCTAGGGCGAGCGCATTTCTCTTTGAATCTAGGTCTAAAGTAAAGCGCCTTAGGCCGCGAGTTTTTCGCGGTAGGCATCGATGGTGCGAACGGTCTTGGAAGCCGAAGCCTGGAACAGCCCGGCAGCGCGAGTTTGCAGCGCCTTGAGCAATCCAGCGGACTTCGCCAGCAAAACTTCGCGGGATTCCAGGGAAGCGAGTTTCTTAACGGCGTCAGTATCGAGGATTTCCCCGTCCATGATGCCAGCCTTTAGAACCAGCGCCTTGTTATCCTTCGCAAAGGTATCCAGAGCCTTGGCGACGCTAACAACATCACCATCGGCCGGGACGAAAGCGATAGCGGTCGGCCCCTCGAGATATTCGTCGAGACCCTCCAACCCCGCTTCCTTCATAGCCAGCTTCGCGAGCTTGTTCTTCGCTACGGAGTAACGTACTCCTACCCCAAGCGAGGTACGCAGCTCTTTCATCTGCTTTACGGTCAGACCACGGTATTCGGTCAAAATGACAGCGGCGGAGTCCTTCGCGGATGCCGCGAGAGACTGCACATCTGTGACTTTATCAGGCCTTGCCATGAGCCCTCCTTCCGTTTTTAGCCGGCGTCACGGAGTTTTGGGCAATAGAAAAGCCCCGGGCGCAAGATCCGGGGCGTACAGTTACGGTTTCCGCCCTCTCAGGGTTTTATCCCTGTACAAGGTCGGTGGGTCACCGTTCGTGATTCGCTTATCGTTTCCTGCGCAGGCTCAGCTATCGCTGAATTATCCATTCGGACCGGCGGTCTTAGGCTCGTACAGATTAGCACATTGGCCGCCTGGAGCCAAATCGCAGTATCTAAACATGAACCTGCAATCATGCAGAGTCCCAGGTTTCTTGGTTCGTTGGAAGCGCCTGGCACGAACGACCGATTTCACCTTACCGAAAGCAATCTCAACGAAAGCCAAATCGCTGTTACCTGCAGGTTTATCAAACTAATGGCTGGAGAATGCCCTGAATACGTTTTGAAATCGGTTACTCGTGCAAACACCTTGTAACCTCGCGAGCACACTAGGGGCGCAGGAGCTGTTCGATGGCGTGGCGGCGGCGGTTCAGAGTGAATCCGGGCTGGTCGAACTTGGTGAACTGCCAGGGCGCCGCCAGACTCATGAACGTGTTAATGGCGACTTCCGGACTGGTTTTCATGCCGTCTTGCAGCCAGGAACGAATGATTACAAACGTGTTTTGTACCTGCTGTTCGGCAGCCATTGAAACCCACAGGTCACCGTTATCGTCCCCGGAATAGGTCACGTAATCCTGAACGTAGCGTCGCAGATATTGGTGAAAGTAATCACTGAAATAACCGCGCGTCCCTGATGAAGGTACATCAAGGAAAATATGCTCATAGACTTCGGCGTGACTGGCGATGTGTTCCAGCAGCTCGATATAAATCTGGCGCCAGCGCAGCAGGTAGTTTTCCCGACTGTCACTGAGTAGCTGGCCAATAGCAGGGAAGAATTCATGAATTTCCGCTAGCAAACATTTGGCCAACAGTTCGGCGGGACTGGAGGCGTGGGCATAAAACGTGCCCCGGGACACACCCGCTGCTTTTGTCAGTTCCGACACTGACACGCCCTCGGGAGCTCGGGTGGCGCAGAGACGCAAAATAGCGTCGTTCAGGCTGGCCCGCGCGCGGGCATAGCGAGGATCCATCACCACCTCACCGGTAGGAAAGCTCAAAGGCTCGTTTCTTGCCACGAATTTATTGTGGCACAACCGGCAGACAGACCGAAACAGAAAAAAGAATTACGCAACATCTTATTGAACACGTGTCCAATAGTGTGTAATATAAATCCTGAAGCAAAGTGGCTTCATTTGAACTGCGGAAAAGGAACACTTATGGCACAACAGAGCGAAAAGACCTCGGGAATTTCCCGGCGGTCATTTTTACAATGGTCCGGTGTGGCTGCTGGAACCGCAACCTTGCTGAGCATGGAAGGCTCACTTCCGGGCTCTTCGGCAGCCCACGCCGCCGCATCTGACGACACCAAGCTGGTGTGGTCGGCTTGTACCGTGAACTGTGGTTCGCGCTGCCCACTACAGCTGCAGGTCAAGAACGGTCGGGTCGTGCGGGTCCTGCCTGACGACACCGGCACGAACGAACTCGGCTCGCAATCCGTGCGCGCTTGCGTGCGCGGCCGCTCCATTCGGCACCGGATTTATAATCCTGACCGGCTAAAGAAGCCGCTGAAGCGCAAACCCGGCACGAAACGCGGTGCCGGCGAATGGGTGGAAATCAGCTGGGAGCAAGCCCTGGACGAAATCGCCGAAAAGATGAAGGAACTCAAGTCCAAGTACGGCAACGAAGCCTTTTATATCAACTACGGCACCGGCACCCTAGGGTCTACGGTGTCGACCTCGTGGCCTCCGGATGTCTCCGCTTTTGCCCGCCTCATGAACTGCTGGGGCGGCTACCTGGATCACTATTCCGATTACTCCACGACGGAAATCACCACCGCCTACCCATACTTTTACGGGACTTGGTTTGGATCGAACTCGCTGGATGACGCGGCCCGCTCAAAGCTGCAGGTCATGTTTGGCAACAACCCGCTGGAAACCCGGATGAGCGGGGGCGGGCTGACTTTCACCACTATTGAAACTAAGAAAGCTTCCGGGGTGCGCACCATCATCATCGACCCGCGCTATTCCGAGACTGCCGTTGACTTGGCGGACGAGTGGGTGGCGTTGCGTCCGGGGACAGACGCGGCTCTCATTGCGGGCATGATTCACGTCATGCTCCAGGAAAACCTGCACGACCAGGACTTCTTGGACACCTATTGCGTTGGCTTCGATGAAGCCCACATGCCGCCCGGAGCTCCCGCGAACGCGTCCTACCGCGCCTACATCGAAGGTAAGAAGGACGGGATTGAGAAAACCCCCAAGTGGGCCAGTGAAATCACCGGAGTGCCGGAGCAAACCATCCGCCAGCTGGCTCGTGAAATCGCCACCGCGAAACCCTGCGCGATTACCCAGGGCTGGGGCCCGCAACGCCACGCCAACGGGGAAAACGCTTCGCGCGCTATCTTCCTGCTGGCATGCGTGACCGGAAACGTCGGCATCCCCGGCGGTGGCAACGGCGCTCGGGAATCCTCACCCGGCATTGGGGTAGGCAAGATTTTGACCGCCTCAAAACCGAATCCGTCGATGAAGATTATCTCGGTGTTCTCGTGGCTGGATGCCATTGACCACGGCGAAAAGATGGACACTTTCAACTCGGGCGTAATGGAAAAACCCGAATTGGGCGTGCGCAACTTTAAAGTCCCGGTCGATGATAACGGCAACCCCACCAACACCAAGCTCGATGTCCCCATTAAGATGGTGTGGCAATACGGCGGAAACTCGCTGGTCAACCAAACCGGGGAAAACGCCGCTTCCGTGAAAATTCTCCAGGACGAATCTAAGTGCGAACTCATTGTCGACTGCGACATTCAGATGACGGTGTCCTGCCGTTACGCAGATTACGTCCTACCGGGGACTTCCGCCGCTGAGGAATGTGACTACCACGAAGGTGAGAACGGCGCTCCGATGGCATACGGAATTGTTTCCTCCCAAGCCATAAAACCCCTGTATCAGTGCAAGGACGTTTACACGATTTGCACCGAACTGGCTGATCGCCTGGGCGTAAAGGACGACTTCACCGAGGGCAAGACCCGCGAGGGCTGGCTAAAAGAGGCGATTGACACCGCACGCGCCGACGACCCTGAACTACCCACTTTTGAGGAATGGAAAAAGATGGGCGTCTACCGTCGCAACGATGGACCCATCGTATCGATGGAAGACTTCCGCACGGATCCGCAGGCCAACCCCTTGCCCACCCCCAGCGGAAAGATCGAAATCTATTCCCAGCGCATCGAACAGATGGCTACCAAGTGGACCTTCGACGATTTCCGGGAAAAGGCCGAGGGCGACCGGCTGGTACCACTGCCCGAGTACGTGGAAACTTGGGACGGGCAAGCCTCAACCAAGAACGGCAAGTACCCGCTGCAATGCATCGGCCACCACTTCAAAGGTCGGACTCACTCGACCTACGGAAACGTGGACTGGCTGCGGGAGGCTCACCTGCAAACCATCTGGATTAACCCGATTGACGCCAAGGCTCGCGGGATTAAGAACGGCGACTTGGTGTTTGCCTACAACGACCGCGGTACCGTGAGGATTGAAGCGAAAGTCACTCCCCGCATTGCTCCCGGAGTCGTTTCCCTGCCCCAGGGCGCGTGGTATCACCCGGTCGAGGCCTCAGAAGTGAAGCCCCCGGCTGGAGCTAACCAGGATATTCCGGTGGACATCGGCGGAAACACCAATACCCTGTCCTCGCTGCACCCCTCGCCCTTGGCGCACGGCAACGCGGTACATACCATCACCGTGGAAATTGAGAAGGCTTAGGAGGATACATCATGGCTGAAGACTTCACTAAAGCTGGCGCCAAGTACGGGTTCTATTTCAATCAGACCCGCTGCAACGGCTGCAAAGCCTGCCAGATTGCCTGTATCGACAAACACGACCTGCCGCTGGGCGTGCACTGGCGCAAAGTCGCGGAATACTCCGGGGGAACCTGGAAAGTCCAGGGCAACACCTTCCAACCGAAAGTGTTTGCCTACTATGTTTCCATCTCTTGCAACCACTGCGAAAACCCGATTTGCATGGAGGTTTGCCCCACTACCGCGATGAGCCGCCGCGAGGATGGCACCGTGTACGTGGACGAATCGAAGTGCGTGGGTTGCCGCTACTGCCAGTGGGCTTGCCCCTACGGCGCGCCTCAGCTCAACCCGGAGACCGGACACATGTCGAAGTGCGACCTGTGCTACGACTACCGCTCGGAGGGTAAAGACCCGGCCTGTGTCGCGGCCTGCCCCTCGCGCGCTTTGGAATGGGGTCCCATCGAGGAACTCCGTAAGAAACACGGCGACCTCAACGGGATCGCTCCCCTGCCCGACCCGTCTTTGACGAATCCGCACCTGGTCATTGAAGCGCACCGGGACGCGGAACCGTGGGATCAACCCACCGGCGAAATCACCAACCCGAAGGAGATCTGAAAATGGAAGAACTCCCTATGATTCTGTTTACCGTCATCGCCCAGATGGCAGTCGGGGCTTTTTGGGCTCTGGGGCTCGTCCAGCTGCTGGGACGGCTCCGCAAACTGCCTGGTGAAGCCATAGACCGGGTGACCGACACGTCTCTGTTCGCGGTCGGACCGCTGCTGATTCTCGGTTTCTTCGCGGCATTTTTCCACCTGAACGACCCGTTGCACGCCCCGTTCACCCTGATGCACGTCGGTTCCTCGTGGCTCAGCCGCGAACTGTTGAGCGGGGTGCTGTTCGGCGGTTTCGGCTTCGTTTTCGCCCTGTGCCAGTGGAATAAGTGGCTGAGTCGGACCCTCCGCGATGTGCTGGCGGTCCTCACCGCCTTGAGCGGCTTGGCTCTGCTCATCTCGATGAGCTGCGTGTACTGCACGCTGCGAACCATTCCGGCGTGGCACACCCCCGCGGTTCCCGTGTTCTTCTTTGCTTCGGCTCTGTTGACCGGTCCGCTCGCGGTGGCGCTAAGCCTGCTGCTGGTGTGGAAAAAGGCACTGTCCGCGACCGAAGTTGCAACCGAAGCGAAGGGGTGGCGCTCGCGTCTCGCGGTGGGTCAGATTAGCGACGACCTGAAGTCGCTGGTGCATTCCGCCATGCAAATCCTCACCATTGTGGGGGCGGCCAGCGGCGTTGTCATCATGATTACCTACCCGGCTTACCTGTTGGGTCTGCATCAGCAGGGCGGGGCGGCGGCACAAGTCGCCGACGCTATCTCGGGTGGTTTCCTGACCTGCCGTCTGGTTCTGTTGGGTATCGCTGTCATCGCGGCTGGTGTGTTTGCATTCACCCAGATTCGGTTGCACGAGAAGCCCACAACCACCCTGACGGCGTTGCTGTGCGGTTCGTTGCTGCTGGCGTTCATCAGCGAACTGATGGGCCGAGCCGTCCACTACGAAGGCTTGTGGCATGTAGGCTTGAATACAGTGCAAAACGTTATCGCACCCTAACCGGGGTCCTAGAGACAACTCGGTGGCTCCCGGCGTATAACCGGGAGCCACACTTTATGACAGAAGGAAGATACCCATGAGTCAGCGCGTTGACGCTCCCTATCTCGATGCTTTTGCGGCGTCTTTTTTGGTCCTGGGCCGTCTGCACCTGGGCCACGCCACCGAGGGCACCCGCCGCAAAATGTATTCCCAACTCTCGGACTGGCCTTTTTGGTGCGAACCGTCCCCTCTCCCGGAGCTGGCTGACCTCCAGACGGACGCCCACGCCGCCCACACCCGCGGCATCGGCCTGCTGCAACACTCTTGGGAGAGCCACGAGGACGATGAGAAGATTCGCATGGATCAGGATTTCCTCTACGGGGTTTCGGCCAGCGCCCGAGTTTCTCCTTTCGAGTCGGTTCATGTTGGTGAGGAGCAGCTGGTTTTCGATACCGAAACGATTCAAGTCCGGATGTACTACTCTCGGCTGGGCTTGCAGGCTGCTCGGCTGCACACCGAACCGGATGACCACCTCGGGCTGGAGTTCGCCTTTTTGTCTCAGGGCTGCCAGCAAATGATGACGGCGCTGGAACAGGGTCGGACGGAGGATTACACCCGCGTGCGCGACATCGTGGCGGCTTTCACGGCCGAACACCCCTTGCGGTGGGTTCCCGCGACTTTGCGCGAAGCCGAGGCACAGTCTCAAACCACCTGGATGCAAGGGGTGGAGGCCCTAAGCTACGCCGCTTTCGCGTCTTGGTGCGTGACCCTGTCCACCCGGGAGTTGCTCGCCTCCGCGGACGTGGTGTCGGGGTTCGCCGCTCCCTACCGGGGCGTTACGCCCGGTCACAAGGGCGTTGCGGCGGGCAAGTTCGGCGACCCGGGAGTGCCGGGGGAAACTCGTGAAACCGCGAGCGCTGCCGCTCCCCTGACCGGCAAGCCTAGCGAACCCGGACACCCCGGCGACCACACTTCGGAAAACCCCACCCGATGAAAGACTCCCTGCGCGAACTGCTGCGCTTTTTGAGCGCGGGTGAAGTTCCCGAAACCCTGATTTTGGCCTGCGACCACAGCCCCCGACCGCGTGTGCCCCGCCGGGCCTGCGCACTGCACTACGATGCCTGCTGGGGCGAGGCGCCTTTGGGCTCGCTCGCGCAGATTCTGGCACTGGGTGTGGGGCGCATCGATTTTGTCCCCTGTTCACGAGACGGAGGCTTGCGTCGGCTGCTACAGCTCGGTGACACGGTTTTCCCCGGCCGCTTACGCCTGTGGGAGGAACCGCACCAGGGCGGGTTGGCCGGAAAATGGGTCGAGGTTTCGCGTCTCGGGGTATCGCGTCGGTCATTCTTAGGGCTGTCCACCACGTGCGCCCTAGACTTGAACGCCAACTGGCAAGAACGCAGCGCGCAGGCTTTTGCTCTGCTGGGGGTGAGCGAGCCGCCGCCAGACCCGCCGCCGTCATGGACCTTGCAGGTCAGCACGTGTAGCGTTTGCGGGGTATGTGTCGCCGCGTGTCCCCACCAGGCTTTGTCTCTCACGCCTGACCCCGAGGATGCCAATGTGCTGATTCTCACGCAAGACTTGGCACGCTGCGAAGCTGACGGCACCTGCCTGAAACTGTGTCCCGAGCGCACCCTGGCGGTGCGAGGCCACCCCACTTGGGCGGAAATCCACGATGGTGCCACCCGAACCCTGACTGCGGTGAACACGAAAGTCTGCCCCTCGTGCCACAACCGTTTCCCCGCCGGTACAGGCGAGTTCTGCCCCTTGTGCGCATTTAGACAGGACCACCCCTTCGGTGCACTCCCGCCTGACGTGTTCGGTGTCGGTCCTCGCCGCGGCTCGGGCGAAACCACGGGGAAAACCGGGCTCAACTAAGGGCCCAAATACACCGGTGGGGCCAAGGTTACCCCTGACCCCACCAAGAAAGACAGTGCCTATTCCTTAACCGCTAAGGACAGCGGAATCGAAGGACCCATCGTCGTTGAGATGGAAGCCTTCTTAATGTAACGGCCCTTGATGGTCGAGGGACGCAGACGCTCAACTTCCTCCAGCACAGCCCGGAAGTTCTCGGCCAACTGGGCGGCCTCAAACGAGCACTTACCGACGATGAACTGCAGGTTAGCGTGCTTGTCGACGCGGAACTCGATACGTCCGCCCTTGATGTCCTTGACCGCTTTCGCCACGTCCATGGTGACGGTACCGGTCTTGGGGTTCGGCATCAGGCCGCGCGGGCCGAGCACCTTACCCAAGCGACCGACCTTGCCCATCAAGTCAGGAGTCGCTACAGCCACATCAAAGTCGGTGTAGCCTTTGGAGACCTTCTCAATAAGTTCGTCCCCACCGACCTCGTCAGCGCCCGCCGCCTCGGCGTCAGCGGCCTTATCACCTACGGCAAAAACCAGGACCCGAGCGGTTTTGCCGGTGCCGTGAGGCAGAGAAACGGTGCCGCGCACCATCTGATCAGCCTTGCGGGGGTCAACGTTCAGACGCATAGCAACCTCAACGGTCGCGTCGAACTTCACGCTGGAAGTTTCCTTGACCAGCTTGAATGCGTCGTCGATGGGATAGAGAGTGTCGGGAAGAATCTTCTTCGCGGCCTCGTTGTATTTCTTGGCGTGTTTCATGTTCTGCTCCTTACGCAGTCGTGGTGCGGGCAAACACTAAGCCCCTCCACAGTTTTTGACGATTAACCGACCGTGATGCCCATGGACCGAGCGGTGCCCGCGATAATCTTTTTCGCGGCCTCGATGTCATTAGCGTTGAGGTCTTGCATTTTTTCCGAAGCAATCTTTTCTACCTGATCCCAGGTCAGATTCGCTACCTTGACGGTGTTCGGGGTGCCCGAACCCTTCTGAACGCCCGCGGCCTTGCGAATCATCTCGGAGGCCGGCGAGGTCTTCAGCACGTAGTCGAAGCTGTGATCCTCGTAAACGGTGATTTCCACAGGAACCACGGAGCCGCGCATCGACTCGGTCTTGGCATTGTAGTCCTTGCAGAATTCCATAATGTTCACGCCGTGTTGGCTCAATGCCGGGCCAATCGGCGGTGCCGGGTTTGCCCCACCGGCCTGAATCTGGAGCTTGATAACTCCGATGACTTTTTTCTTAGCCATATTTTTGGGTCCTTTTCCATAGGGGTGTCGACCTGGCAGGTCTCCACCCAAACTTTTTTGACTTCGTGAAGGTCGTGGTGACACGGTTTTCACTCGGTCTGCATCGTTTTCTCGCGGTGATTTCCCCGCGAGACGCCGCCCGTTTACGGGCAGCAAAAGGCGCACGCCATCAAGACGCACAAGGAAATATTCTAACGCTCCCCCGGCTTTTACACCAATTTAGCCGATTCCCAAGTGCGCGGCGGAGGGCCGCGGCAAAAACACCAGAAGCACGTAGAACCCCAGCAACACCAGGAACCCGTAGTGCAGGCCTAGTGCCGCCAAGAGCAGCCCCAGCAGCAGCGGCGTCACGATAGCGCCAATCCCGGAAAGACAACTAATGATCGCCGCCGCATGTTGCTTTTGCACCCCTGGCAAGCCGGAGAACTCGGTGGCACTGATGGGGTACAGGCAGCTCACCCCCAGGCCGCTGATGAACAAACCGACCACCGCCACTCCGACTGAGGGCACGAAAGCGACCGCGGCCGTACCGCAGAATCCTAGTCCCACAAAGACCCACCAGGCTCCATAGCGCCGCGCAAAGACGGCTCCGCCCAGACGGCCCACCGCCATGCCGACAGCAAACGCGGTTGCCAGTCCCGAGGCCGGTGCCAGCTCGACCCCCAGCTCCCGCAGGCGCGTCACCGCCCAGGCATACATGGCGAACTCGACTCCGGCCGTGAGGATGAGCCGCAGGATTTGGGAAGTAAACAACCACTTGGAGGGCTTCACACCGGGTGTTCGGGAGGCGCCGGAGTCACGGGAGCCCGCAGAAGCGCTGGGCTCACCGGGTTTTACGTCCGCAGCAGCGGGGGTGGGCTGGTCGCTGGCGGCATCACCCGTTACGGACGGCAACTCGGTTGGCGCGCTCAAGCCCTTTTGCAACACCTGCCGGAATGGCACGGCCGGGAGTCTCCACCCCCACACCAAAGTCGGCACGGCCATCAGCAAGACAAACCATAGCGCCATGCGGCCAAAACCGGGAAATACGCGCTCTACCAGGGCAAAAACCACCGTCGTTGCAATCGACACCGAGGAGGAAATCCCGACGGTCAATGACAGGTACTTCGTCCCCTCGGTACCGACGAATGTGCCGGCGACCGCGGCCGAAACTGTGCTGCCACCCAGGCAAGCCAAAGTCACACCCACCAAGCTGACCGCAATCGAGGGACTCCAAGCCACCATCCCCGTGCCCAGCAGGACCAACAGCGGGGCGAGCCGTAGCGACCAGACCGGGCCGTTGCGCATCACCCACGGTGCCAGCAGCCCCGAGACCAGCATGCCAAAGCCGTAGGCGGCGCCCAGCCAGGTGAAAGCCTCGGGTTTCACGCCAAGGTCGCGTGACAGGGTGGCGATTAGACAGCCAGCTGCGGTGACATAAAATCCCGCCATCGACAGCCCCACAGCCATCGGCGGGAACATGCGCTTTTGGTTGTGCCAGATATCGGGTCCTACCGGCACAGCTAGAGGTTGATTATCACGCAAAGCACACCCCCTAGGCTGCGTTCACAGAATCATCTCGACGCGGATAAAACACGTAAATAAACGCCACCACCATAGCGATTGTTAGGAACAGAGCCGACCCCGTGTAAGCCAGGATATAACCATGACACCACTGAGCGGCTTTGCTGGTTCCCGGGACAGCAGTGTCCAGTCCAGCGGTAGCCCCAAAGAATACTCCCGTAAGGACAGCGGTTCCGATAGCGGTAAAGATGCGCTGACCGGTTTGCTGAATGCCTCCTGCCAGTCCGCCGCGGGAAGCGGGCACTTCCAGCATGGCTTGGGTTTGGTTCGCCGAACCCATCGCTCCGGTACCAAATCCCAATACTGCCAGACCTGCTGCAATCAGCCAGACGGAGCCTCCCTGGGTATAAACCCACGCTAACACGGCTGTGAGCACTACCCCGACCAGCATAATTACCAGTGACCAGGCTTGAATGACCCGACCATATTTCATGGTGTGACGCGCTACGGCTACCGAAGTAACGCCCGAGAGAATCGCTCCAGGCAGACCACTCAAACCAGCGATGAGGGCTGTTTGCCCGAAACCATTTTGTAAAAACATCGCGTTGATGGCATAGATTGAGGGAATTCCTAAAAATTGGATAGCGCCTACCGCACTAGAAAAGCTATAGGACGCAATTTTAAACAAACTCAAACTCACCATCGGGTAGTGTCCCCGCGCCTCGTAGACGCGTTCCCACCACACCCACAGGGCAAACACGACCAGGGACACCGGAATCAGCACGAAGCGCCACAGCGACCCGGTGGTTACGAATGGCAGCATGATGCCGATGACCGCCACACCCAACAGAATCATTCCCAGCGGATCGAGATCAACTCGAGAACGCTTCGGAGCCTTTTTTCCAACCTTTGCCGCGCGGGCGATATCCGCTTCCAGAGCTTCTTTGCGAGCACGGCGGACAAATATCCGTTCGCGTTTAAACGGCAGCCAGTACACAGCACAGATTACTCCGATGAGTCCCAGCGGCAGGTTCACGGAAAAAGCTAAACGCCAGCCTTGTTCACGACCAAAAATCGCTATCAGGACGCCTGCCATCATTGGTCCCAGCGCAACAGCAACCGAAACGACCATGCCCATCAGTGCATAAGCCCTCGCACGAGCTTGACCGGAAAAATACTGTTGAATAATTCCCGCGGTCTGGGGACTAAAGATACCGGCCGCGAAACCTTGCAGGATACGCATCCAAACCAACATGGCTCCGGAAGTCGAGATGGCGCACAGGAACGAGGACACGGAAAACAGCGCGAGACCCAGGACAAATAGGACAGAACGTCCAAACAAATCGCCGATACGCCCCATCGGCACCATCGACAGCCCGATAGCCAGGGCGTAGCCGGATACGACCCACTGCACCTCTTGGGCACTGGCTCCGATAGAGTCGGGCAGCACCGCAAGGGCGACGTTCACGGTGGAGACTTGCAACAGGGTCAAAGCCAGTCCCATCAGGACCACGACCAGGATTAGTGAGGTGCGATATTTCTTTGCGGAACCGGGGACAGTGACAAACTGCGGATTAGCGCCATTATCAGGGGAAGTCAGTGGGCTGCGATCCTCAGCAAATTGCTCGCTGTTATCGCCGGAAAAATTAGTGTCCTGTGCCATGTGCCGCCTGAAATCTCCGTGCCGTAAAAACCCAGAATAAAGTAATGGTGGCGGGTAAGGGATTCGAACCCCTGAAGCATTGCGCAGCTGATTTACAGTCAGTCCCCTTTGGCCACTCGGGAAACCCGCCATACGCCGAAAGCGCCCAACTAGGCTACCAGATACGCCGCTATTTTCGCAAACGTTGCCCCTGCGAGCGCAAGGGCAACGGAGATTTGTGGAATATAGGTGGAGTATAGCCGGGTAGCTGCCATTATTGGCAGCTACCGCCCAAATCCCCCGGTTTATTGACACCCCTGACAGGTACACCCGGATTCTCACAGGCTTTGAAAACCGCTGAGGCATATGCATGAACGACCGATTTCGAGTTGGAATCCGCAGTCACGCCCGTCGTTCCGTCTATAAAACTGCTGGTAGACGCATTTTCGAGTCGGCAGAGTGGCGCTCGGAGGCGGTGAAATCGGTCATTCGTGCTGGATAGTGCGAATCTGGGCGATTGGCAAAGCGCTACAAAATGACCGGCTCGGGAACCAGGGTAACCCCATAAGCTCTCTGCACCGCGGCAATGATATGGCTGGCCAGAGCCTGAATGTCCGCGGCCGTGGCGTTGCCGCGGTTTGTTAGCGCCAGGACGTGTTTCGTCGAGACTCCCGCGCCCGCTCCCGGCAGGGCAAATCCTTTCGTAATGCCGGAGTGCTCGATGAGCCAGGCAGCAGACAGTTTCACGCCCAACTCCCCGGCACGGCCCGGCAGCGCCGCCTCCCAGCGGGGAGCATCCTGCGGTAGCTCCAAAGCCACGGCCGCGTCGACCGGCAATATCGGATTGGTAAAGAACGACCCTACTGACCAGGTGTCATGGTCGGATGGGTCCAGAACCATGCCTTTGGAATGCCGCAGTTCCAGCACTGCCGTGCGAATCTGGGCCGCCGGTACGACCGTACCCATCGGCACTCCGAGTGCCCCCGCCAATTGGGCGTAACGAACGGGTGTGCCCCCGCCGCGCTGCAGCGCAAAATCGACTTCCAGCACAATCCACCGCCCGGTGGCAGGGTTTGTTCCGGGGCGCGCCGGCGCAAACTGCGGCGTCCCAAAATTAGCTCCGACCTGCAATCGAGACTGTTTTAGTAGGGAATCTCGGTAGCCGAACCGGAGGTCCGCGGCGCTCAAATACACTAACCTGTTCTCCTGGCGATCCCACGCCGTGACTCCCAGCAGGCAGTCCGCGACTTCTCCGCCGTAAGCCCCGATATTTTGCACGGGCGCCGCCCCGACCACGCCGGGGATTCCGCTCAGCGCCTCCAGCCCGGAAAACCCTTGCGTCACACAAAACTCGACCAGTCGGTCCCAAGCCAGCCCCCCGGACACGCTGAGGAATACGCACGAGGGCGTGGCGGCGGCAAGCTGCTGGGCTTTCGCCACGACCGCGGCGGCATCACGAATGCCGCGAGACGCATCAGGGCGCAGCTCAGTGTCGGGTTCACGCCCCTGAGATGGTTGCTCGCCGCCAGCGCGTAGTTCACTGAACTCCTGCAAGGTCAACACCCGCACGTCCTTCCGGCCATCGCGAAGCACTAATCCAGGAAACTCGCCGTCCACCGGCACCAGGTTCGACCCTCCACCCAGGAACAACAGCGGCTCCCTGGCCGCATCAGCTTGAGCAATCGCCTGAATCAGCTCGTCACGCCGCGTACTCAGCAAAAAGCGGCGCGCTTCTCCCCCCACGCGCAAAGTACATAAATCTGCCAATCGCACTGATCAGGTCTCCTTTATCCCCGCACATTGTCCCTGGTTCGGGACGTGTCCGCTAGGGCAGTTCTTCGATTTCGGTCTCGCCCTCAACGAATTCTTCGTACTGTCTCGGGGCGGGTCGCGGCTTGGCAAAGGTCGGCGGGTACACGGCCCGAGGGTCGATTCCTTCATCGGCCGCTTCCATGTTCATCGGGGCGTAGGGCTGTACGGGAGGAGGAACGTTGGGTCCGGCGGGGTTCACAAGGCCGGGATTTTGGGGAAATCCCGGATTCGCCGGTGGAACTGGTTGGCCAGGGTTCACCGGCGCGCCCGGAACCTGCGGGCCGGGCTGTCCCCAGTTAACCAGGGGGTGCAGGGACGGTGGCGACGCGGGAGCACCCACGGTGGAGTAGCCTTCCATCGTTCGCACCACAAAGGGATAACCCGGCGCAGCCTGATGTTCTGGCACCGCAGGATTCGCCGGATCCACGTGATTCACGGGATTGTTTAGCATCGGCGCGCCAACCCCGGTTGGGGCTCCGAGCCCGGCCGGACCCATCGGCGTGCTTCCTGCCACCGGCGCACTAGGCTCCATGGGGGCGCCGGGAATAGCTGGCGTAGTTCCCGCACCCGGCCCCGCTGGCGCACCGAAACCGGGAACCTGAGGTCCACCGGGCTGGCTAGCCAATGCTGCGTTCTGGGGCTCGCCGCCCGGCCAGTTATTCGCAGGATTCGCTTCACCGGTGCCCATCCCGCCGGGGGAAAGGGGGTCGCCAGGAACCGGGAACGCCCCACTCTGTGGACCTGCCACGGGCTGAGCCGGGAACGCCCCGCCCTGCGGACCCGCCGCAGACTGACCGGAGAACATAGAGCCTTCCGGCCCTGCCCCGGAAACCGCCGCGGGATTCCCGGGAGCCCCCGAGGCTACACCATTGGTCCCTCCCGCATCCAAGTAACCGTAAGGCTGCGGATTGGGAATAGTGGGCGCGCCGTTGGGCCAGCTCCAAGGATATGCACCGTAAGCCCCCGCCATGTTGGGATTCATCTGCCAATATCCCGCCGCGTTGTAGCCGTACGGGTCGTAGCCATAGCCGCCGTAAGGGTCGGAATATCCGAGATTCCCATATAACTCCGCGTAGGGGTTGGCCGTCCCGTAGCTGTAGCCGTCCGCATAAGACTGGACATAAGGGTAGGTTCCGAATTCTTCATAAGCGCTGGTGTAACCGCCGTAGGGGTTGCCATATCCGTAAGGGTCGTAGGCATAAGGGTCGAAGCCGAAAGCTTCAATGGCCAGTTCCTGCATTTCCTTTTGTTTTTCCCAAGCCTTTTCCTGGCGCTCCATCGCGTCTTTTTCTTTGTAGAAATCGCCCCATTCCTGCAAAGTTTGGGAGTCCAAACCAACCGCGGTGTCGTTGACGGACTGACCCAACAGTTGCACCAAGTTCGAATCCAGAGGTTTGCCGTCCTCGGTCTGTCCTTCGGGCAGCCCGACTGTGTCCCCATGCTCACCGTCTTGGACCAGCGCACCATCAGGTTTTATCGGAATCAAGTTGGACGCCACACCCTCGTTCAAGGCGACACGGTGTTCCACCAGTTCCCGCACAGCTTGGCGAATCTCTGCCAGACCTTTGCGTTCCTCCGGGTTCAGCCCGACCCCCGCTCGTGCCGCCACCTTCGCCATATATGTGAAGGCCTGGGCGATTTCTTCGGGAGCCGAACCGGAACCGGGGGCGGTCAGCAAATCTTTTTGAGGATTTTCCAGCGTGGACACTAAAATATTTTTCCTCGGCTGGGGAATCGAACCCCTAATGAGTTCGTCCTCGTCATAGTCCAACATATTCCGGAAATTTTCCAAGGTGAACAGATTCGGGTCGCGTTTTTCGCTCATCAAATTTTTTCTGAGTGCCTTCATCAGACGCCGGGACGGATCCAACTTGCGCATAAACCACCAGGTAGGGATACAGGCGATGCCCAGTGAGGTGAGAGATACCACCCAGCTCAGCACCAAAGAAACAGCCGAGATGGCGAACGGTCCGCTTTCGTATTGCAGCTGGGCCAGGAACTGCAGACACCGCGACACTCCCGCACCCAAAATGAACGTGGCGAACTTCTGCACATTGTTCAATTCTTCGCGCCGCATCGCCATATCCACCGCCAGAGGCACCCCCGGAATGGGGTTACGCCACGAAATCCGGTACTGGATATACACCGACATGGTCAGGAAGATTGAGCCTGTTATCAGGTAATATGCCGCTGCGGCGATAACTACGTCCCTGGGAATCGAGGCATTGGGTTTTTCGAACAGGACTCCGCTGACAACCATCATGATTTCCGTCGCTATCCAGATGAGGATATACACAACCCACGTCCACACCCGGAAACGCGGACTGATGACCCAGTTGCGGTTCGGAACCCAATTCAAGGGCCGGGGAAACCAGATGTGAACCATCAACAGGTAAGGCAGATGGAAAGCGACCCCAATCACCAGCACCAACAGAATATTTATCGACTTGTATGCGTTTTGCGTCAAAAAACCGGAGTTATACAAGCTGATAAGGGCAGCCGGGCTTACCATCACGCCAATGAGAGCGAAAGACAGGGCGACACGAAAGGTCCAGCCAAGCTGGAGCAGAGCTCGACGGTAGTGCATCGGTATAGCTCTGGGAACCTGGGGCCGAAATGGAACCATGATGATAAAAATTGCCAGCATGATTGGCAATGGCCCGAACTTGGTAAAAACCTGAAATGCCCACGCCACCCCATTGGAGGGGAAGGTTAGCCATTCATCGAACACTTAGACGCCTTCCCGCTGGTGAATCCAAATGCTGCCCACCGGGCAGATTGCTGAGAGTTTGCCGGCAACAGGCTTTCGGCCGTTTCCGTGGCAGCCTTCACAGGATTAGCTAGAGGCACACAGCGAAACTCGTCGCCATCCCGGAAAGCAACTATCATCAGATTTTACCCGTTTAATTCCCAGGATTGGAACTCTTGAGCCACAAATCGATTTGCTCCAGCAGTTTTGTCTTGGTTGGTGCACTGGCCAGCGAGGCCCGGATAGAGCCTGCCGCCAGTTCGGCCAGCTCCCGGTCGGTGAACCCGGCGACCTGACGAGCAAATTCGTACTGGTCCAACAGCCGAGACCGGAACAGCAGCGGATCGTCTGCCCCCAGCGCGACCGTAGCTCCGGCCTCAGTCAAGGTGCGCAAGGGAACTTCGACGAGCGTGGGATACACCCCTAGGGACACGTTCGAGGCTGGACACACTTCCAGCGCGATACCGTGGTCGACCAGCGACTTCAGCAGGTCGGGTTGTTCCGCGGCCCTGACCCCGTGGCCCAGGCGGGCGGGATGCAGGTGGCGCACCACTTGGGCGATATGTTCCGGGCCGCGCAGTTCCCCGCCGTGGGGAAAGCTGGCCAGCCCCGCCCTCGCGGCGATGCGAAACGCCGGTTCAAAGTCAGGGGTGGAACCGGCACGTTCATCGTTGGACAGCCCGAATCCGATGACTTCCCCCGGCTGATCCCCGGCATAGCGAGAGGCTAAACGAGCCAAAGTCCGGGCATCCATCGGGTTGCGGGTGCGCGACGCCGCCACAATGACCCCGATTTCCACCCCGGTTGTGGCGGCGGAAACTTTCGCTTCGTCCAGGATGATTTCCAGGGCGGGGGTCAGTCCACCCACCCAGGGGGCATAAGACGTGGGGTCGACTTGTATTTCTAGACGCCGCGAGCCTTCCGCCGCGTCATCCTCGGCCGCCTCCCGCACAATGCGACGCATCACTGTTTCGGAGCGCACCAAGGCTCGCGCCAGGTCATAGGAACGTTGAAAACGGAACCAACCCCGCTCGTCAGCCGGGACGTGCAGGGGGTCGCCTTCCCCCATAAAGCGAGGCAGACGCTGCTGAGTTTCCCGAGCCAACTCCAGCAGGGTCTGGGGACGCATCGCCCCGGTAAAGTGCAGGTGTAGATGTGCTTTGGGTAAAGCCCGCAAATCCCGCTTTAGTTCACTCACGGTTACTAATCTAGGTGGTTTTCGTGCCGGAAAAAACTTTGCCCGCAGCCGCCGGGTTTCCGGGACTAATATCCAGCCATTTCTTCCAGCCGCTTAATCCTTTGATCCATCGGGGGATGTGTCGAGAACAGGTTACGCGTCCGGAACGGGTGGGCAATCATCATGGCAGACACAGTTTGACGCTGCGGAGTGGGCGTCAACGGGGCACGTGCCACCCCGGTTTCCAGCTTCTTGAGCGCCGAAGCCAGCGCCAACGGGTCATTAGCCAGGCGGGCCCCGTCCTCGTCCGCATCAAACTCGCGGGTCCGGGAGATACTCAGCTGAATCAACGAGGCGGCGATAGGCGCCCCCAAGGCGAGCAGCAGCGTGGCGATGACGCCGCCGCCTTCACGGTCCCGTCCTCCAAAGAACAGGGCGAACTGGGCTATAGACGTGATGACTCCGGCCAAACCAGCCGCCACCGAAGACGTGAGAATATCCCGGTTGTACACGTGCATGAGTTCGTGACCCAGCACGGCCCGCAGTTCGCGCGGCTCCAGAATGTCCAGAATGCCCTGGGTGACACACACCGCCGCATGCTGCGGGTTGCGCCCGGTCGCGAAAGCGTTGGGGGTTTGGGTTGGGGCAATGTACAAGGCCGGCATGGGCTGGCCCGCCTGCTGGCACAAGCCCTGCACCATCGAGTACAGTTCGGGGGCTTGCTGGGGGGTGAGCGGCTGGGCGTTCATGGCACGCAAAGCGATTTTGTCCGAGTTCCAATAACCCACCGCGGTTTGAATCAGGGCGATGGCGCCGAACACGATAATCCACGTGCGGTTTCCGGTGCCGCCCGCTAACAGGGCGCCGATTGCCAACAGTACCATCCACAGCACTCCCAGCAGCACTGCGGTTTTCAAGCCATTGAAATGTTTCTTCACGCTTTGATTGTAACGATAAGTGCGCTAAATCTCGCCGGGAAGTCTCCACCTACGGTACGAATTTCCGTGCTATTTATTGTTTTTCGCACCCTCCGGGGAGGCTCCGGGCGAGACAGCTTCGGTGGCAGGCGGCGGTGTCTGGGGCTGCTGGCCGCTCGGGGGCGGCTGGTCGCTCGGAGGCCGGGCCGTCTTGGTCGCGCGAGGCAGCTGATTGAGGCCCGGATTGGAAAAAGTCTTAATCCGGCTCACCGGGAAATAGCGCAACACAGTGCGACCGACAATTTGTCGCTCATCCACAAAACCATGATTGTTGTCGTCCTGATGGTAGCGGGAATCCCCGGAATTATCGCGGTTGTCCCCCATCACCCAGTACTTGCCGGCGGGCACGGTCACATCAAAAGACACCGGTATCGTGTTCGCGCCCTTCTTCACGTAGGGTTCCGCCACGACCTTGCCGTTGACCTCAATCTTATTTTGGACATTGCAGCAGGTCACGTGGTCCCCGCTAACCCCGATGACGCGTTTGACCAGGTATCCCCCGGGATATTCAGGTTTCAGCTGCAACACCCGCAGCCCTTTATCGAGGGCCTGTCCGAAGGCGGTAGCAGCAAAACCGGTGGGGTTGTCGTTCTTAAACTCGTCAGGCAGCCAGTTGTGGCGATCCTCGAACACTACGATGTCGCCGCGCTCAATTGGCTGAAAGTTCTTCATTTTCGAAACAAAAATCCGGTCGCCCTTCATCAGGGTGTTTTCCATTGACTCGGAAGGAATCACGAAAAATTGAAAAACAAACGCTTTGGCCAGCGCCATTAAGACAACAGCGACGACCACCCCCACAACCAAGTCCACCCACCACGGCGAGTTCTTAGTTTTCTTGCGGTGAGTGCGCGACAGTGCGGACTCGGGGGTCGCTGCGGCGCGTTCGGCGGGGTCCCCAGTGTCCCGGGTCAGCTGCGTCTTTTTTCTCACGTCCTCAATCCTACCGTTTGACCCACACCGATTGCGTCTCAGGAATAGAATTTGGTCTAATCCGGGGTCTATGTCAGCCCTCGGTGGGAACAATCTGCAGGAAGGCGGGCAAGATGTTGTTTTTCAAACCTTTCAAGGCTCCGGTAAAGGGTGCCGTGGTGTTGATTACCGGAGCTGGGTCCGGGATTGGTCGGCTGATGGCCGTGGATGCTGCCCGGCGCGGGGCCAGAGCCGTCATTATTTGGGATTTGAATGCCGAGGCCGGGGAGGAAACGGCCGGTATGGCGGAAGCTGCCGCCACGGCGCCGCGTTTCCGTTCCGGGGCGTTCACGGTGGACGTCACCGATGCCGAGGTCGTGCATGAAGCCGCTCGACAGACCTTGAGCGAGTACGGCAGGGTTGACATCCTCATCAACAATGCCGGTATCGTCACCGGTAAACCTGTGTTGGAAACGACCGACCGCGATGTGCAGCGTTCTTTCGAGGTGAACACGATTGCCCACTACCGTACGGTTCGCGAGTTTTTGCCGGGTATGATTGCGCGTGACCGCGGTTCAGTCGTGACTATCGCCTCAGCAGCTGGGTTGGTCGGGGTGCCGCGCCTGAGTGACTACAACGGTTCCAAGTTCGGGGCGGTCGGTTTTGCCCAATCCCTGCGTGAGGAACTGCGCCATATGGGTTCACACGTCCATACCTTGCTGTACTGCCCGTATTACATTTCGACCGGGATGTTTGCCGGAGTGAAAACAAAGTTTTCCCTGGTTTTGCCCATCCTTACTCCGGAAAAAGTCGCGACTCAGGTTTTGGACGCAATCGACAAAGGGACCCAGTTTAAGGTCCACCCCCCAATCGTGCGCGTGGTACAGATTTTGCAGGCCTTCCCGGTACCTTTCATGGACGCGATGGTGGAATTCTTCGGCGTCGCCGACACAATGAATGAGTTCAAAGGCCGCGCCGGCGACGCCACGAAGTAGCGTCAAATCGGCGCGGCAACAGCGCGAAGCCGTTAAGAAACGGTGCTGGTGCACCGTTTCAGGCGAAGCACCACAAAAATAAAACGGCGACGCTACGAAGTAGCGTCAAATCGGCGCGCCTGCGTACCCCAATCCCGGAACAGCACAAAAAAGGATTCGCCGCACAGATGTGCAGCGAATCCCCTGTTGCCTTACTTTCCGGATTTTTTGGATTTACCGCTGGAATCAGCGGCGATCTCTTCCGCACAGGCTTTCACGGCATCGTCAACGGTGCGACGGTGTCCCGGCGTCAGGTCGTTCAACCGGCCCTCAACCACCGTAATCACGGTGCCGGAAGGCAAATCTTCATAGACCTTATCGGCTGCGCAGGCAGCCAAAGCCACAGACATAACGTCCACCACGGCGGCCTCTTGTTGCTTGTCTTTAGCCTCCCCATCGGCACCACTCTTGGCGGCGGCGAGCTGGTCAGCCAGAGCCGTAGAAAACTCATCCTTGCTGGGTTTCGTCCCGTCCTTGGCTTCGTTTCCGCAGGCAGTCAAGCTAAATACCAGGGCTCCCGCCAGGCACAGTCCGGCAATTTTACGAATCATAGTGATATCCTCCTCAGTTTCAGGTCTACTTTAGGCGGTTAATTTGCAAGTGTGCAAAATCCGAAAGAGCGGCCTTAACTTTTCCTTCGGCAATGTGGTCCAGGTGCCCCAAGGCTCGTTCGACCCACTGCCCGGCCAGTCGCTTTGTTTCCGCCGTCACGGGGTGCGCCGCCAACTGGGCTGTGACCTGGGCTAAAACCGCATCATCTTGCAGGGCGTCCGTATCGCTAATCGCTTTCAACAAGGCGCGGTCGGACTCGGTGTCCCGGCCCTCCTGCACGGTCTTTTCCAGTAGCAGGACGGGCAGGGTTTTCGTGCCGTCGCGCAGGTCGGCTCCGGGATTTTTTCCGCTTTGAGCCTCGGTGGCCTGCAAATCCAGCACATCATCGGCAATCTGGAACGCCACGCCCAAATCCTCCCCGAACTGGGTCACGGCCGCGACCGTGGCCGCCTCGCAGCCGGATAGTTCCGCTCCGTATAGCGCGGCGCAGCCAATCAGCGCGCCGGTTTTGTCCCGTAGCACGTCGATATAAAACTCTATGGGGTCGTCATCATCGCCGGGACCGAAAATGTCATGCATTTGCCCCAGGCACAACCGCTCGAAAGTTTGGGAATGCTGCGCCACGATGCTAGGTCCGAGTCCGGACACCAGCAGGGAGGCGCGGGCAAAAATCAAATCTCCCGCCATCACCGACAGGGTGTTCGTCCACTGCACGTGAGCCGCGCGCACCCCGCGGCGCACGGTCGCTTCATCCATCAAATCATCGTGATACAGCGAAGCGAGGTGGGTCAGCTCCACCGCCACCGCGGCTCGCTTAACCTGGGTGGACACCGGCTGATCCGGGGCTCCCAGCTGGGAAATGAGCAGGGTCAGCAGGGGACGCATCCGTTTTCCGCCCGCGGCTCGCAGGTGGGAAACCAACTCAGAGGTGCTATCCCGCTGCGTCTGGGTTTCCCGCACCAACATCTGTTCGACGTCGTCTAAGGCGTCCTGGAGTTTCGTCTCTAGTGAGCCCGGTGTCTCTAAGACAGAATCGGTCGAGACCGGGTATTGCGTAGCGGCCAGTTTTTTTCTCACGGGTTCAAGACTATGCGCCCAGAGTAAACAACGCCAAAAGCGGCTGGCTGGCGACACCCAACGCGATGGTCGCCAACGCGCACAGCACGATGACACACTTGGTCAAGCCATCGCCAGTCGAGATGGTGGCGGTGTCTGAACCGGGTTCGGTAAAGAACATTCGCATGATGACCCGGAAGTAAAAGAACGCGGTAACGACCGAGGCCAGCAACCCAATCAGGACCAGGATGCCGTTGGCGGGATCCGCCGCCAAGCCTGCCTCAAACACGACGAACTTTCCGATGAATCCGCCGGTCAGAGGGATACCCGCGAAGCTCAGCAGGAATATAGCCATTGCGGCGGCCATGGCCGGATGCTTACGCCCCAGACCGTCCCAAGAGCTCAGCGCCGAAGCCTCCCCGCGCACCGTGCCTTCTGCGTCCTCGTCACGCACAATCGAGACGACCGCGAAAGCGCCGATGGTTGCGACGCCGTAAGCCAAGACGTAAAAGACTATGGAAGTGAAAGCACTCCCCGTAGTCCCGAACAGGGCAATCATGATGAAGCCCACGTGAGCAATCGAGGAGTATGCCAACATTCGCTTCACGTCAGTTTGGACGATGCCCAGGAAGGTGCCCACCACGATGGTCGCGATGATGACCATCCACATGAGGACCACGAAGTCCCAGCTCAGCTGCGTGTAGAGGAAACTGTACAGATGTAGCAGGGCACCGAAAGCGGCGACTTTCACCCCAGCCGCCATGAAGCCGGAAATCGGCGAGGGTGCGCCTTGGTAAACGTCGGGAGCCCAGGCGTGGAACGGCACGGCGGAAACCTTAAAGAACAGGCCCACCAGCAGCATGGCTCCGCCGGTCAGGAGCATCCAGTCCAAGCCCGAGTTCAAGGACACCGCGTTGGACATCTCAACCATGCTCAAAGTTCCGGTGAAGCCGTAGAGCATGGTGATACCCATCAGGAAAAATGCCGAAGCGAAAGCGCCGAGGATAAAGTACTTCAGACCGGCTTCTTGGCTCAGCAGGCGGCGACGCCGACCCATTGCACTCATGATGTAGAGCGGCAAGCTCATCAACTCCAGCGCCACGAACAGGGTCAACAGGTTCCCCGAGCTGATGAAAGCCATCATGCCGCCCAGCGAGTAGAGGAACAAGGCGTACATTTCCGTGCGCTGGTAGCGAATCTTAATCGCGTAGTTTTCCTGGGAAGATCCAGGGGTGTCGGCCGCCTGGGGAGTAAACGAGCCGTCGTTCGGGGTGGAGCGGTCAATGACAACAATGGCCGCCAACAGCCCTACCACCAGCAAAACCAGCTGGAAACCCAGCGAGAGCTGATCCTCAAACAGGGTTCCCGCCGCGATTTGCCGCGCCCCCTGCTGACCGACCACGGAGAAACGCCATGCCACCAGGATAATCGCTGTAATGATGCTGGCGATAGTGAGGAAGGCGTTGACGCCTTTACGGAAGCCGGGCCAGGGGAAGGCCTCGATTAGGGTCGCTAACACGGCGGCGCCCAGCAGGACTAGCAGGGGGCTTAGCGCATCCCATTCCACCACGGGGCTAACCTCCAAGGTTTTCACAATCACCGGAAGAATCGCATTCATTGGGCGCCTCCTTCGCTCGTGGCTAAGACAGCTGAGGCAGACACCAACCCGCTATTAGACACCGCTTGATACATGAGAGCAGCATCAGGCTTGATCAGGTCCAAGGTCGGTCCGGGCAGAACACCCAAACCAAACATCGCTAAAACCAAGGGAACCATGATGAGCTTTTCCCGCCAGTTCAAATCGTCAGCCTCGCGAACCTCGCCGTCAATCGGCCCGGTAAACACATTCAGGTAAGGCACCAGTAGGTAAACCGAAGCCAGCACTACCCCGAGGATAGACACAATCGCTGCCGCGATGTTCATCTTAAACGTGCCGACCAGAATCAAGTATTCGGGCAGGAAACCGGACAGGCCAGGCAGGGCGATAGCCGCCAAGCCCGACACCAGGAACAGGCCTGCCAAAGTCGGGGTAACCCGCTGGAAACCGCGGTAGGCCGCGATTTCTTGGGTACCGCCTCGCGTAGTCAGCCAGCCGCTCAACAGGAACAAACCGGCGATAGACACCCCGTGGGCGACCATGTAGAGCATGGCGCCCTCAATCGCGGTCTGAGAGCCAATGTACAGCGCCAACACCATGAACCCGAAGTGGCTCACGGAAGTGAAAGACACCAAACGCAGCAGGTCCTTTTGCGAAATTGCCGCCAGCGCCCCCCACAGAATCGAGATGATTGCCAACACCACGATAACGGGCGCAACTTTGGCGGAGGCTGCGGGGAACAGCTGCCAGCAGAACATAATCATGCCCCAGGTACCGACCTTGTCCAGCACCCCCACCAACAGCACGGAGGTGCCGCCGCGGGCAACCGCCGCGGTAGAAGGCAGCCAGGTGTGTACCGGCACCATCGGAGCCTTGATTGCGAAAGCAATGAGGAAAGTCGTCATGATCCACATCTCGGCTGCCCCGGGGTGGAAGTTCCCGGAGGTCAGATAATCCATGTGGAAAGCCCGGTCGCCACCGCCGGAATACACGTACACGCCGATGATGCCAAACAGCATGACCAAACCGCCCGCCAGGGAATACAGCACGAACTTGATAGCGGCGTGGCGGCGCACTTGTGCATCACCGTTGCCGTAACGGCCCACCAGGAAGTACAGCGGAATCAGCATCCCCTCAAAAGCGATATAGAACAGCAGCAGGTCACGGGCGGCGAACAGCAGCACCATGAAAGATTCCAAAGCCAGGATGAGGGCAGCGTAGCCAGCTGCCGCTTTCGGGTCGGTGTCGTCCCGCCAGGAAGCCAGAATGACCAGGGGGGTCAGGGCAGTGGCGAGGATAATCATCACCATGCCCAGCCCGTTGACGCCCAGCGCCCAAGACAGGCCAATCGCGGGCATCCACGAGTAGGATTCGCCCAGTTGGAAAGCTCCCGGCGTTTCCGGGGCGAAGTCATAGCTGGTAAACAGGGCCACCAGCACGCCTGCCAGGACGGCACTAGACACGGCGAGGGAAACTTCCCGGCCGATGGAACGCAGCCAGGGGATGAGCCAGATTGCCAGAGCGAACCCCATCGGGATACACACCAGCAAGGACAACCACGGGAAACCAGCCGTTGTCGGAATAGTTGTTTGAGTCAAAACCATGTTCATCCTTTGTTTACCTCACAGCCTTGTCGCCAATACCAGGACAAGAGCCAAAACTGTGCCGAACAGGGTCCAGCCAGCGTAGCGGCGCGGGGAGCCGGAGTGAGCCAGCGCCCCGACCTTACCGAGCCAGAGTGAGAGCCGACCGGTGCCTTCCACGATGCCGTCGATGACCACCCGGTCTGCCACCGCCACCCCGGAGGACAGCGCCAGCGTGGGGATAATCGCGACCTTTTCGTTGACAACGTCTTGGTAGAGGTCCTCGCGGGCCGCCATGATAAAGGCGTTGGCTTCGGGCACGGCCTTTTCGACCGGACGTTTCATGAACAGCGCCCACGCGGTGAGCACCCCGATGATGACTACCGCCAGGGTTAACCCAATCAGCAGGGCTTCGGGCATGACCGGTTCGCCGGGTTCGACCATCTGGCCGCGAGTACCGATATTCACGATGGGGTTCAGCCACGTCACGAACAGGTTACCGACCGAGAGCAGGCCACCGAGCGCAATGGAGAACACGGACAGCACCAGGAGCGGAATGGTCATCCACGGACCGGCCTCGTGCGGATGGACCGGGGCGCCTTCCGCTTCGGTGGTCCACCGGGCCTCCCCGTGGAAGATGAGGAAGAACAGGCGGGACATATAGAACGCGGTGATACCGGCACCGAACAGGGCGATGAGACCGAACACCCAGGGATACCAAGTTCCGAAGTTCGGGTTGGGCAGGAAAGCCGCCTCGATGATTTTGTCCTTGGAGAAGAACCCGGAGAACGGCGGGATTCCCAGGATGGCCAGCCAGCCGATAAAGAACGCGAACCAGGTAATCTTCATGACTTTGAACAGCCCGCCGAAACGGCGAATGTTGACCTGTTCGCCCATCGCGTGCATGACCGCACCGGCAGACAGGAACAGCTGGGCTTTAAAGAACCCATGGGTAATCAAGTGGAAGATGGCAAATGCCCAGCCGACCGGGCCCAAGCCCGCACCCAACATCATGTAACCGATTTGACTCATGGTAGAGGCCGCCAGGACCTTCTTCATATCGTCTTTCGCGCACCCGACGATGGCCCCGAACAGCAGGGTGATTGCCCCAACAATGGCCACGACCAGGGACGCGACCGGGGTTTGCGTATAGACAGCACCGGAACGGACCATCAGGTACACGCCCGCGGTCACCATCGTGGCGGCGTGAATCAGCGCGGACACCGGGGTCGGACCGGCCATAGCGTCACCGAGCCAGGCTTGGAGGGGGAACTGGGCGGATTTACCGCAGGCCGCCAACAACAGGAACAGGCCAATCGCCGTAGCCCAACCCGGCCGCAACGTAACGCCCAGCACAACCGCAAAGTCCACAGAGCCAACCACAGCGAACATCGACATCATCGCCAGCAGCAGCCCCAGGTCACCCACGCGGTTCATGATGAAAGCCTTGTTGGCGGCCAGGGCATTGTTGTGAACCTGGTTCCAGAAACCAATCAGCAGGTAGGACGCCAAACCGACGCCTTCCCAACCGACGAACGTCACCAGGTAGGAACTGCCCAACACCAGGGTCAGCATGGAGGCCACAAAGAAATTCAGGTAGGCAAAGAAACGGCGTCGGTCGGGGTCAGCCGCCATGTATCCCACCGAATAGATGTGAATGAGGCCGCCGACAAACGTCACCAGCATCACAAACGAGATGGACAGCGGGTCCAGCAGCAGACCAAAGTTCACGTTCACTTCCGAACCGGGCAGCCAGTTCCACACCGTCAGGGTTTGCGCCCGGTTTTCAGGGGAGCGTCCCAGCATCTCTGCCAGAATGACCACACCAATCACGAAAGAAGCCCACGGCGCCAGCATCCCCAGGTAGTGTCCCCAGGAATCCACGCGGCGCCCCGCGATGAGCAGGAACATGGAACTGACGAAAGGAATGGCAATCATCAGCCAGGCGTATTGAGCCATGCCGGTGGCGGCCCCGAATTCCAGAATCGCGCCGCTAGCCAGCCCGTTGACAAGATTGAAAGTTTGCAGCATGTTTTCCTTTCCCCCTTAACCGTTCAACAGGTTGAAGTCGTCGAGGGAGGTGGTGCGCCGGGAGCGGAACAGCGACACAATCAGGGCCAAGCCGACCACGACTTCCGCCGCCGCCACGGTCATCACAAAGAACGCCAAGACCTGGCCGGTCATGTTGGCGTTGGCTTCTCCCAGAGCCACCAGCGCGATATTGCACGAGTTCAGCATGATTTCCACGCCCATCAGGGCGATGACTGCGGAACGGTGGAGCAGCACGGTCAGGGCGCCCACGGCAAAGAGGCCCAGGGCCACGAATACCAGGAACATCACGTTCATGCGTTTTCTCCTTCTTTCGTGGCTGCACCGGGTTCGGTGTGGCCCGCAATAGTGTTGTCAAGCGGTTCTGCCTGGTCTGGCAGGGTCTCGGGCGCGCCCGTTCCGGGCATTCCTGCCGCGCCGGAACGTGCGACCAGCGCGGATGATTTCGCACCGTGCAAGCTCACGTCGCCACTGGCTTCGGCCGCCAACGCGCGAGCAGCCCACGGCGAGGCTTCCCCAAGCGAGCGTTCTTCGCCGCGAACCCGCACCACGCGCGGCACGGATTCCGGCACCGGACGCAGGGTTTCGCCGCTGATAGCCGGCACATCCAAAGCATTGGTTTCGGCGTAAACACCCGGCGGCACGGTCTGACCCAAGACATGACCGGTCTCCCGGTACGCTTTCATCCGCTGTTTCACCAGGAAAGACTGGGTCACGCGCGGCAGCAGCGCCTCGGAGTGGGTCAGGCTCATCGCCCCGAGGGCGGCCACAATCAGCAGGGTCGCGACCATTTCCAGCGGAGCATAGTAAGTGTTGATGACTTCGGAGGCCAGCCGGACCGGATTCGGATCCCCGCTGGGTTGCGCCGGAGCCCCATTCACCGTGGTGTTTGCGGCGGCCACTATCGCCATAATCCCGAAAGCGACGACCAATAGCACCGCCACCGCCACGGTCACGACTTTGGAGTCTCGCGGCGAGTCCACGGCTTGTACCCCCACCAACATGATGACGAACAGGAACATCATCATGATGGCGCCGGTGTAAACCACAATCTGAACCGCGCCCAGGAACTCGGCACCGACCGAAAAGTAGATGCCGGCCACGCACACCATCATGGCGACCATGTAGACCGCGGCGTGAACAGCCCGATTCGACAGCGCGACACCCAAAGCCGCAATCAACGCCAGGGCGGAACACACCGCTACGAAGATTGCCTGACCGGTGCCCATCTCGGGTAAGGCCGCGGCCGCTTGCAGCAAGTGGCTCATGCTTTCACCTCCTGTGCCGGTTTCCCGGCGCTGGCCAAGGAGGCATCGTGCGGACGGCGACTCGCGACCCAGCCAATCTGGTCGGGGGTCGCGCCGGTGACGCTTCCGTTGTAGTAATCCATGTCAGAAGTGCCTGACGCCATCGGGTGCGGCGTGTCGAGCATTCCGGCATTCAAAGGAACCAACAGGCGGTCCTTTTCAAAAATCAAATCCTCGCGGTTGTCGTCCCAAATCTCGTAATCGTTGGACATCGTGAGAGCCCGCGTCGGGCAGGCTTCGATGCACATCCCGCAAAAGATGCAGCGCAGATAGTTGATTTGGTAGACCCGCCCGTAACGTTCCCCGGCGCTGTATTGTTCCTCCGGGGTGTTCGAGGCGGCCTCCACATAGATGGCGTCGGCCGGGCAAGCCCAGGCGCACAGTTCGCAGCCCACACACTTTTCCAAGCCGTCCGGGTAGCGGTTCAGCTGGTGACGTCCGTGGTAGCGCGGCTGAGTCGGCACCTTTTCGAACGGATACTGTTCAGTGACGTAGGGGCGGAAGAAGTTGCGGAACGTGACTCCGAAACCGGCGACCGCTTTCAGCGACTCCGCGATGGGACCTTTTTTCTTCCGTTGCCACAGCTGGGGATCCGCGTCCGCGGCGGGGGCGGGACCGGTTGACGAGGCGGCGCGGTCCGGTTCGTCAGGGGAGGCGACCAAGTTGTTGTCAGAAGTTTGCTCGCTCACTTTTCTTCCTTTCCGCCCGTGATGGCCGTTTCAGCCGGGATGTTGGGAGTTACTTTCAAGAGTCCAGAACGCGGACTGGGGGGCAGCTCTTGTCCCGGGAGGGGCGGGACCGGGAATCCGTCCGCCATCGGGTCGAAGGGTTTGTCCGCAACCGGTTTCGCTTTCTTGACGGGAATCAACATCACGATGACCAGCAGCACCACACAGACCCCCGCTACCGCAATCATGATTTGTTGCGAGTTGAAGCCGAAGAACACGGGCAGCGCCTTAATCCAAGCCACCGCTATCATCCACACGAAACCGACGGGAATCAGGACCTTCCAGCCCAGGTTCATGAACTGGTCGTAGCGGAAGCGCACCTGGGTGCCGCGAACCCACACGAAAATCCAGAACAGGAACCACACCTTGAGGGTGAACCACAGAATTCCCCACCACGGCGACCCGGTGACGGGGTTCATGAAGTCCCACGGCCACGGCGCTTTGTAGCCGCCCAGGAACATGGTTACCGCCACGGCGGAAACATTAAAGATGTTGATGTATTCCGCCAGGTAGTACCAGGCGAAGTTCATTCCCGAGTATTCGGTTTGATGCCCGGCCACCAGTTCGCTTTCGCATTCCGTCAAGTCGAACGGCAGACGGTTCGTTTCCCCGAAAGAAGCAATGAGATAGACGATGAAGGCGGGCAACAGTCCCAGCAGCCAGCTCGGATCCTTTTGCGCCTCCACGATTTCGGAGGTGGACATGGAACCAGCCATGATGAACACGCTGACCAAGGCGGTGCCCATCGCCAGCTCATAGGAGATAACTTGAGCCGTGGAACGCACGGAACCGAGCAGCGGGAACGGAGAGTTCGCCGACCAGCCACCCAGAACAATCCCGTAAATCCCGATGGAGGAAATCGCCAGCACGATTAGCGTGGCGACCCCGGAGTCAAACAACTGCAGCGGGGTGGAGATTCCGCCAATCGTCACGTTGGGCCCGAAGGGAATCAGCGCGAAGATGGCGAAAGCCGTGAATGCCACCAGAATCGGGGAAACCAGGTAAATCAGGGTGTCGGCGCCTTTGAGACGGAAGTTTTCTTTGAACACCATCTTGCCGGCGTCCGCAACGGCTTGGAGCAAACCGAGCGGGCCGCGCACATTCGGACCGGGACGGGTTTGGATACGGCCCAATCCGCGTCGCTCCACCCACAGTGCCAACAGCACGTAGAGAATCAGCGTCACGATGATAATCAGGGCTTTGATGAGGGAAATCCACCAGGTTTCCTGGCTGAAGTCAGCCCCTTTCGGAGCCGCTGCCACGGCGGGCCACAGGTCAGCTCCCATAACGGTCAGAATAGGAATCAATGTGTACATGATGGTTACGCCTCCGCTGCTTTCAAGCTAACAAGCTGGCCGTAAGCCGAACCCAAGGTTTCGTGAACCAGGGATCCGGGGGAACATTCCGGCATCCACACGACCCGCTCCGGCAGGTCAGTGAGTACCACCGGCAGAGTCAAGGCGCCTTTCGGTCCCGTAATCTTGGCAAAGTCGGTAATACCGTTTTCCCGGGCGGTTTTCGCGCTCATGCGCACCACCGGAACTTTGGCAGTCCCTGCCAAGTACGGTTCGCCGTCTTGGCAGCGCCCCGCGTCCAGCAGCGGCTTCCAGGTGATAACCAGAGCCTGACCCGCCTCGGGGGGAACAATGGGAGGATCCTGCCGGAAAGGCGCCCCCAAACGGATACCTTGCCAGGGCCCCAGCTCCTCGTATTCGTGCCAAATCGCGGCCAGAGAATCCAGCCCCAGGTCGTAGCCCGCGGCCCGACCCAGCAGGTTCATGACCTTCCAGTCCGGCAGCGCGTGCGAGGCCAAAGCCTGGCCGAAGGGACGCAGCCGGCCTTCCCAGTTGATGAAAGTACCGCTCTTTTCGTGCGGCGGAGCCACCGGCAGGACGACATCGGCGTACTGGGTAATCTCGGTCTTGCGCACCTCCAGCTGAATGACGTGCTTCACGCCTTTGAGGACTTCCCGCGTGCCGTCCGGGTCCTCCAGGTCGCGCAGGTCCACCCCGCCCATCACCATGGTGGTGCCGGGCAGGAACTGTTCCCAAGCCTCGGGCGTCAACATACACCGGAAACACAGCGGCAGATTCTCATGCAGCGGTTCCTTTAGGCCCCAAGCCGCATCGATGTCGGCGCGTGCCGCCGGGTCGGTTACCAGGCGACCGCGCGGCAGCAGACCGGGGAAGCAGCCCGCCTCAATAGCAGCGCGTGAACCAGCGCGCCGCGGTATCCACGCCCAAGCAGCGTTGGTGGCATCGGCCAGGCGCGCAGCATATTCCAGCTCGTCAACGACCAAGCTGGCACGCTCCCCCATCAGCACCAGTGAGCCGGGCTGGCTCAGGGATTCTTTCACCCAAGCAAACTCGCCTTTACCGGCGGCAATGTCTTGCAAGATTTGGAGTTGCTCCCCCGGCTGGTTTTGCACCAGGGTGGCACCGAGTTTGCGCGCGCCATCACTGAGGAACGAGGCGAGCGTAGCGACCTTCGTGCCATGGTTTTGCGTAGCTTTGCGCAGCCGCAGGAACAGGGTGGCGCATTCGTCCTCCGGTTCCAGGTCGACCAGGAACACAAACGGCGCTTTTTCAATGTCTTGGTAGGTCACTTCCAGAGGACGCCCTGCGACCCGCATTTTGATGAAGTTCACTTCGTCCATGCGGAAGTCTCGCGAGCGCGCATCCACAATGTTCGACTTGCCTACCACGTGAGCAAACTTGCCCCAAGCGTAGTAGTCCTCGAGGGTCAGGTGTTCGCCGGGGAAGAACGTGACCTCCGAGTTTTGGGCAGATTCTTTAACATAGGCGGCGGCCCGGGAAAGGGCGGTACCCCAGTCGGTTTCCTCCAACTCGCCCGCGTCGTTACGCACCATCGGGCGGGTCAAACGGTCCGTGGAGGACTGCCACGCGAAAGCGTAACGGTCCTTGTCAGAAATCCATTCCTCATTGACCTCGGGATTGTCCCCCGCCAGCTGGCGCAACACGACCCCACGGCGCGCATCGACGCGGATTTCCGCCCCACTAGCGTCCTGGTCAGTAATCGAGGGGGTCGAGATGAGGTCGTGGGGACGCGCCCGGAAACGGTAGGAGGCGTTCGTAAGCGCGCCGACCGGACAAATCTGCGTGACGTTACCGGAGAAGTACGAGGCGAAACGTCGACCGGACACGTCGCGGTGCGCCACGTCCGGGTTACCCGAATGCATCGAACCGATAATGCCGGGCTCCCCACTCGGGCCGGTCATCGATTCACAAGCCGTGACGGTAGCGCCGTCCGGGTTCGCCTCTTCGTCATAAATCCCCAACACCTGCGTGTCAAAGGAACCAATGTTTTCACCCATAAAGAAGTGGTGATCGCATGGAGAGGAACCGCCGCCCCGCCCTTGTAGGTCGATGAAGGCGTCACCGGCGATTTCTTTACCGAAACGCACGCAGCGCTGGCACAGCACGCAACGGTCCCGGTCCAGCAGAATCTCGGAAGTCAGGCGCACCGGCTTGGGCCAGACACGCTTTTTATCGGTGAAGCGCGAGGTCGGGTTGCCCTCCATGAACGTCTGGTTTTGCAGGGGGCATTCGCCGCCCTTGTCGCAAACCGGGCAGTCCAGCGGGTGATTGACCAGCAGGAACTCGAGGATACCGTTTTGGGCTTTGGCCGCGACCTCGGAGGTGAACTGGGTGTAAATCTCCATCCGATCCGAACAGGTGGTCGAACAGGCCGGCATCGGTTTGGGCATCTTGGCGACCTCGCCCTGCCGGTTGGGCATGGCTACCTCTACCAGGCACGCGCGGCACGCCGCTACCGGCTTCAGCAACGGGTGGTCGCAAAAACGCGGCACGTACACTCCGGCCATCTCGCAAGCCCGAATCGCCAGGGTGCCTTTGGGCACTTCCAGGGGCTTACCGTCAACTTTAATATTGACCATTTGCACTTCGTCGCTCATTTATTTACCTGCCTCGCCCGATGCCTCGTGGTAGTACACGCTGCGTTCGTAGGGGAACAACTCCCAAGCCGGGGTTGTGTAGCCTTTTTCAAACTCGTCACGGAAACGTTCAATGCCGGACTTCACCGGGGTGATGGCTGCGTCGCCCAGCGCGCAGAAGCACCGCCCGCCAATCTCGGAAGTAATCGACAGCAACTTGTCCACGTCACCAACCTCGCCTTTACCGGCTTCGAGGCGGTGCATGATTTGCTTCATCCAGTAGGTGCCTTCCCGGCACGGGGTGCATTTGCCGCAAGATTCATGCTGATAAAAGTCCACCCAGCGGGTCATGACGCGCACGACCGAAGTCGTTTCATCAAACACTTGAATAGCGCGGGTAGCCAGCATCGAACCGGCGGTGGCGACTTCCTCATAAGTCAGGGGAACATCGAGTTCTTCGGGCGTAAAGATAGGCGCCGAGGAACCCCCTACCGCCCAAAACTTCAGGTCATGACCGGAGCGCATTCCGCCGCAGTATCCCAAGAGTTGCCGCATCGTAATGCCGAAGGGCGCCTCGAACTGGCCGGGGTGGGCCACGTGGCCGGAAATCGAAAAGATACCATGCCCCTTGGACTTTTCCGTACCCATCGAGGCGTACCAGTTATCCGAGTACTTAAAGATGCCGGCGACCTGGGAAATCGTCTCGACATTGTTGATGACGGTGGGACGAGCATACAGCCCCTGGGCGGCCGGGAACGGCGGCTTCAACCGCGGGTGTCCGCGCCGGCCCTCCAACGAATCCAGCAGGGCGGTTTCCTCACCGCAGATGTAGGCTCCTGCCCCGGAGTGGGCGGTAATCTTGAGGTCGCCCAGCAGTCCCGCCTCGGTTGCTTCCCGGATAGCGGCCAGCAGTCGGCGCAGCGGGTGGGTCACTTCTCCGCGCAGATACACGAAAGCGTGTTCGCAGCGAATCGCCCGGGAACAAATCGCCATTCCCTCGATGAGGGCGTGCGGGTTCGCCATGATTTGCGGAATATCCTTGCAGGTCCCCGGCTCAGACTCGTCAGCGTTCACCGTCAGGTAGCGCGGCAAACCGTCATCGGGAGGCAGGAACGACCACTTCAAACCCGCGGGGAAGCCCGCGCCACCACGACCGCGCAACCCCGAGTTCTTGACCGCAGCCAACACATCAGCGGGATCCATCGAGTTGGCCTTTTCCAGACCCTTGTAGCCCCCGCGAGCCCGGTAGGCTTCCAGGGTCCAAGACCGGTCCACGCCCCACATATCCGACAAAATCGGGGTCAGCGGCACCTCGCCACCAGGAATGTCAGTCAGGTTCAGTTCACTCATGACTATTCACCTTCCTTCGCTTCGGGAGCGGACCAGCCCGGGTCGCTGGGGATTCCCCAACCTTTTTCCGCAGCGATGCGCTTGCCCAGCAGGGTGGGAACCCCGGCGGATTCGCCCTCATCGGCCAGTCCGTCCTCGAAACCAGCCAAGAGGTGCTCGTTTTCCTTAAAGGTCGGGACGTGATTCGGGCCGCGGGTCGGCTGCACCGGGTTGCCGGCACGCAAGTCGTCAACGAGTTTCACGGCAGATTGCGGGGTTTGGTTATCAAAGAATTCCCAGTTCACCATGACGACGGGGGCAAAGTCGCAGGCGGCGTTACATTCAATCGCTTCCAGGGTAACTTTCCCGTCCGCGGTCGTTTCTCCGTTACCGATGCCCAAGTGGTCGCACACGGTTTCCCAAATTTCGTCGCCACCCATGACGGCGCACAGCGATGTGGTACACACCCCCACGTTGTATTCCCCGTTGGGACGGCGCTTGTACTGGGTATAGAACGTGGCGACAGCCGAAACTTCCGCGGGGCTAATCCCCAACAGTTCGGAGCACAGCTCGATACCGTTGGCGGACACGAAGCCGTCCTCGGACTGCACCAGGTGCAGCAACGGCAGCAGAGCCGAACGCGAATGCCCCTCGGGGTAGCGAGCAATAATCTCTCGACCCTCGCGAACCAGACGCGCTTTGACGTCTTCAGGATACGGTTTCATCGATCCACACCTCCAAACACCGGGTCAATCGAACCGATTGACACCACCAAGTCAGAAATCAAGCCACCCTCGCACATCATGGAGGCAGATTGCAGGTTTGCATAAGAGGGGTCACGGAAGTGCGCGCGGTAAGGGCGGGTACCGCCATCGGTCACCAGGTGCACGCCCTGGATGCCCTTGGCGTGTTCAATCTGGGTGTACACCTGACCGGGCGGGATTCTGAACCCTTCGGTCACCAGCTTGAAGTGGTGGATGAGTTCCTCCATCGAATGTCCCAAAATATGCGAGACGTGTTCCGGGTCCTGGCCTTGGCCGTCCGCGCCGATGGTCAGCTTGGAGGGGTAAGCGAACTTCGGGTCGGCAATCATGACCGGCTCACCCTCGCTTTGCTCCAAACGATCCAGCACCTGGTACACAATGCGCAGGGACTGGTACATTTCCTCGAAACGCACCTCGGTACGCGTGTAGCAGTCGGAATGGTCGCGGGTGGGAACATCGAAAGTGTAGGTCTCGTACCCGCAGTAGGGCTGCAACTTGCGCATATCCAGCGGCAAACCGCCCGCTCGCAGGCACGGACCGGTCAGGGACAGCGCCATCATGGTAGACAGCGGCAGCCACCCCACGTTCTTCATACGGCCAATAAAGATGGGGTTGGCCATAATCAAGTCCTGCATTTCGCCAATGTCGCGTTTCACCAGCGGGAGCTTTTCACGAATCATGTCCACCGTGTCGTCCAGCAGGTCATTGGATACGCCGCCGGGTCGCATATAGGTGTTGTTCATGCGCAGGCCGGTGATGTGTTCAAAAATCCGCAGGATTTCTTCACGACCCCGGAAGCCGGTGGTCAGCATGGTCGTCGCGCCCAGTTCGTTCGCGCCGGTGCCGATAGCGACCAGGTGCGAAGCAATCCGGTTCAGCTCCATCAACAGCACCCGGATTTCGTTGGCCCGCCGAGGCACCTGGTCCGTTACCCCCAGAGCTTTTTCAACGGCCAAGCACCAGGCGACTTCCGAAAAGAACGGCGCCACGTAGTCCATGCGGGTACAGTAGGCCACGCCCTGGTTGTAAGTGCGGTATTCCATGGATTTTTCAATACCGGTGTGCAGGTAGCCAGTACCCAAACGGCAATCCTTAATGGTTTCGCCTTCCAGCTCCACGATGACGCGTAGCACACCGTGGGTGGAGGGGTGCACCGGGCCCAAGTTGACAGCAATCCGGTCATTGTGAGCCGACTCGAGGTCCGCAGCCATCGCGGCCCATTCGCCGTCCTGAACGGAAAACTCCGGCATTCCCGGCACGTAGTCGCCAGCTCCCGCCGGGGCATGAACATTTTGTGTTTTTGCCTCTGGGTTCATAGTTTCGGTACTCAACTGTAGCTCCTCCGCGTGTCAGCCGGCGGGACGGTGCCGCCCTTGAATTGCACTGGAATCCCGCCCAGCGGGTAGTCCTTACGCTGCGGGTGTCCGACCCAATCGTCGGGAAGCAGGGACCGGGTCAAGGCCGGGTGGCCGGTAAAGATGATGCCCATCATGTCGAAGGCTTCCCGCTCGTGCCAGTTGTTTCCGGGGTAAATATCCACGATAGAGGGGATTTTCGGGTCTGACTCGGGGGCCGCAGTCTCGATGCGCAGGTTGTGGTTGTGGGTCACGCTGATGAAGTGGTACACGGCGTGCAGTTCCCGTCCGGTGTCGTGCGGGTAATGTACCCCAGACACGCCCATGCACAGCTCAAAGCGCAAGTCCTGGTCGTCACGTAGCGCTTTCGCGACCGTCACCAAGTGTTCGCGGGCGACGTGAATCGTCAGCTCACCGTGGGAAACGACGACCCGGTCTATGGCAGTGAGAGGATCCACCCCGGCTTCACGCAAATCTTCCTCCAGGTAGTCCACACACTCGTCAAACCAGCCCCCGTAAGGCTTCGGGGACTGCCCGGGCATCGTGACTTCCCGATGCAACTGGCCGTAACCGGAGGTATCGCCGGTGCCGTGAACCCCGAACGGATTGTCACGCGTCCCCAGGGATTCGCCGCGAGGATTGGCGTACTGGGGCAGTTTCGGCTCCAGTTCGCCCTCCGGGGCGGCTTGCAAATCTTGAGTTTCTTCGCTCACGCCATCAGTCCCTTCATGTCGTTCAACGAGGCCGCCTGCAGCGCCGCGGCTTCCGCCTTGCGGATGGCTTCCTCACGATTCTTGCCCAAAGGATCGACCTTGATGTGGTCACGCAAGCTCAGCAACGCCCCCAGCAGCATTTCCGGACGCGGCGGGCAACCCGGCAGGTAGATGTCTACCGGCACCACGTGGTCGCAGCCCTGCACAATGGCGTAGTTGTTGAACACGCCGCCGGACGAAGCGCAAGCCCCCATAGAAATGACCCACTTCGGGTCGGCCATCTCGTCATATACGTTGCGCATGATGGTGGCCATCTTGTGCGAGACCCGACCCGAAACCAGCATCACGTCAGCGTGTCGCGGAGAGGAACGGAACACTTCCGAACCGAAACGGGCGATATCGAAACGCGAAGCCGCGGTCGCCATCATCTCAATAGCGCAACACGCCAAACCCATCGTGACGGGCCAAATCGAGAGGGAGCGCGCAAAATCAGTGAGCTTTTCCGGCAACGCCGCCAAGCCGTCAGAATCTTGATCCAACATTTTATGGTTTCCTCCAAAATACTTGGAACGGTTTAGTTCCAGTCAAAGCCGCGACGGGCCCACACATAGATAAAGGGAACTGCCAGCAGTTCCACGAAAGTCATCATGACGAACATGCCGAACTTTCCTTGCTGGAAAAAGGAAATCGCCCAGGGGTATAGAAAAACCACCTCGATGTCGAAAATGATAAACATCATGGCGGTTAGGTAGTACTTAACCGGGAAACGCGCCTGGTTTCCGCGATTCGCAGTGGGGTCACAGCCACATTCATAGTTGGCATTCTTAACGCGGTTTGGCTTCGTAGGGCCGAACAGATAACCGGCTAAAACCCCTGCTAAGGCCACCAACCCGGCTACTAACAGCATTATCAGCAGCGCTACGTAAACGTTCATAGCTTCTCCATCTTTGAAACACCCGAGCTGCCTGCCGGCACCGTAACCAGCAAAATCTTCCCAGGCGAGTTGCCAGTTCCACCCTACAAGTTTTTCCCCTAGCCCAGTAAATTTTGTACGGAATGCTGGATTATCGCCGAGCTTCTCCGGGTTTTGGGCAGCCTGCGGCCCGTAGCGCGGATTCGATTTAGGAAAAAAAGAGTTTTCTTATTGGGACTTGGGTCCCTGTTGAGAGAGGGCGCCCGGCGGGAAATTTTGCCCACTCGTGCGTAGTGCCGCATCAGGAGACCACCCACGCGCCACCCTGCTGGTTTTGGGCGCTGGGCGGGGGAACCTAGGATGGATGGGTGCTATTCGTCCACACTCGCGCTCTTGACCGCGATTTGTCCCCGGAGTTGGTCCCGATGGAGGCCGCGGCATTCCCCACGGACGGATTTTTCTTTACTTCTCCCCCTGCACAAGGCGCCCCCCTGACGTTGGCAGCGCCGGGTTTAGGTGATTTTCCCGGTCAGGACTTTGCGCCGGCCTGGCATTGGGAGGACGGCTCGGACCTGGATCGGGCTGGCGCGGCGTGGTACCTGGTGGGACGCCACGCGCGGGTGTTTGATGCGGTGCAGCGACGCGGCACGGGCCCGGTGGCTTTCGCGTCCTTTGGTTTTAATAGCGCGGCTGCCTCGGTTTTTGTCCTGCCGTCATTCCTGGTGGGCAGCGATACCCAAGGGGCGTGGATTACCGTGGCTTATCAAGCCGCGAGTCCCGATGAGCCTCGAGCGGCCCGATTGTATCGGGCCGCCATGGCTTGGATTAAAAACTTTCCCCACCGCCAGCGCCAAGATGCCCTGCAGACGCGACCTGCCGCCGTAGTGGGAAAAACGTCTTACCAGGAAAACGTTGCCGCCGCCGTGCGCGCTATCCGCGAGGGCAAAGCGGAGAAAATCGTGATGGCTCGCCCGGCTCGCTTCGAGTTCGCCGGGGAGGCTGGCGCGGCGCGGGCGCGGGCTGCCGGCGGGGCTTTGACTGCCCGCCTGCGCGAACGCTACCCGACTTGCTGGATTTTCAATGTCGAGGGGCTGGTCGGAGCCACGCCGGAGATGCTGCTGGAGGCTGCCGACAGACGGGCACATTCGCGGGTTTTGGCGGGCACGGCGACACCTGGCGAAGACGTGGATTTGGCTCATTCGGCGAAAAACCTGGCGGAACACCAGGTGGCGCTGCGTTCGGTGGCCGAGCCTTTGCGTCGCGTTGACCCCGATTTGGAGGCGAGCGGGCCCTACCTGTTACAGCTGCCGAATCTGACCCATCTGGCCACGGATTTGCACCTGCGGGTGCCGGCGGGCAAGACGCTTTTGCACCTGGTCGCGCAGTTTCACCCCACGGCGGCGGTGTGCGGGCTGCCGCGGGATTTTGCGCGGACGTTTATCTCCCGGTTTGAAGCGGATCGCGGGCGTTACGCCGGGCCGGTCGGCTGGGTCGATGCCCAGGGCGGGGGCCAGTTGGCTTTGGCGCTGCGGTGTGCCCAACTCGATGCCCTCGGCGTGGAGGCCTGGGTCGGGGCGGGCATCATGGCAGATTCCGACCCGGAAACCGAATGGCGGGAAACCGGGGCAAAACTGGCGCCAATCCGGGATTGTCTGGACTTGTCGGCTGAGTGAACCGCGGGACGGAGGGATTGCCCGAACTCGCGGCCTTGCCAATGGGCAGGTTCAGTGCGACCGCTGCCCTAGCGGCTATAGGTGGCGGTCAGGGTCGCGCGTGCCAAACCGTTGAACAGGCTCATGAAGTGTACCGTGGCGTTCGTCGCGGTGTCCGGATCCAGCTCCAGGCTGGGGATTCTCAAGGCGTGAACAGCGAAAACATAGCGGTGATCCCGGTCCCCCGCCGGCGGGAAAGGACCGTCGTAGGCAAAATCCCCGCTGTCGTTACGGATGTGAAAAGCTCGTCCGCCCGTTAGGGCTTTAATGGTTGCGTCGTCCGCACCTGCCCCCAGCGGCAGGGAAGTCACTGACGGGGGAATATCCACCACGGTCCAATGCCAGTAGCCAGACGGTGTGGGGGCATCGGGATCGAAACAACTCAGGACGTAAGAGGCAGTCTGCGCCGGAGCCCCGGACCAGGACAGCTGGGGTGATTGGTTTGCGCCCTCCCCCGAAAAGTCGCGAGGCATAGCCACTCCCTCCTGCAAGTTTTCACTGGTGAGGGTAAAGGACGGTAGCTGCGGTAGCGCTTCGGCGTAAGGGTGCGGGGCAAGGGGGCGAGAATCTAAGTTCATGGTGTTTCCTAACTGTTGGGGTATTCGGGTTTCGGTGTGCGGTAGGTAATCTCGCCAACCGGCACGGCAGTCTGTGCTGACCGGCGAGGACAGATACGCCTTAAGTGTAGCTTGGCGTTACCCAGACCCGCTCCCTCTAAACCCCAGGTATTACAACTGCGGAACGCTACTTTGAGCGATTTTGTGACATGTAGCAAAAACGCTCAAAGTAGCGTGTGCAGCAAACCTGACTCAGGACTCTGCGCCATTGACGCTTAGCTTGACGCCACGTCGCAAGTGTTTACGAATATCCTCACTCTAGAGGCTGCTCTCCCCAGCTGAGGACATATGCACGAACGACCGATTTCAAACCAAAATCCGCACCGCGGCTCCCCTAACTTTTGCAAAACCGCTGGTAGACCCGATTCCAGCCTAATCAGGTTTCGGCAAACCGAACCGAAATCGGTCGTTCGTGCAGGGCATGACGTAAAACCCGGCCGCTAACCTGGCGGTAGGATAGAACCCATGCGCGCGAACCTAGACAAGAATCCTCACGACGTCCAATCCATGTTCAATGCCGTGGCCGGCCGTTACGACCTGATGAATTTCCTCGCCTCTCTGGGACAGGAAAAAGTGTGGCGCACTCACGTGAAGCGCGCGGTAGTGACGCGGCCATTTTTGAAGGTGCTAGATGTGGCCGCCGGAACCGGTGCCAGCTCGATTGAGTTCGTGCGCGCCGGAGCCACAGTCGTGGCGGTAGACTTTTCCGAAGGCATGATTGCCGAGGGGCGCCGTCGTCACCCGGAGATTGACTTTCAGCAGGGCGACGCGATGAACCTGGACTTTCCCGACAACACTTTTGACTGCGTCACCATCAGTTTTGGACTGCGCAACGTCTCGGACCCGGACCGGGCTTTGCGGGAGTTCTACCGGGTAGTACGCCCCGGCGGGCACGTGGTGGTGTGCGAGTTTTCCCGCCCAACTTTTGCCCCGTTTAGAGCCGTTTATCGGTTCTTTTTGCACCGGATTATGCCGCCGATTGCCCGGCTATTTTCCACCGACGCGGTGGCGTATGACTACCTGGCGGAATCTATCTTGGCTTGGCCCTCTCAGTACGAGTTCGCCACCCACCTGCGCGCGGCGGGTTTCGAGCGCCTGCAGCTCAAGAATCTCACCGGCGGTATCGTCGCTCTGCACCGAGGCTACAAGCTGAAGTAGGCGCCGCCCCGGAGGAATCTCCTAGATTCGGCAAAACGCAAAAGTTTCTTGTGGCGCTTTTTCGTCGTATCTCCGGCTTTCATAATGACAACGTATTGCTGATAGACGAATTTCTGCTAAAATCGAACTAAGGAGGAGCGCCATGACAACAACGAATTTAAACATCAGGACTGACAAAGACGTCAAAGAACAGGCAGACCGCATCTTTTCGGAACTGGGCCTCAACATGACCACAGCTATCAATATGTTCTTGCGTACTGCCATTCGCGAACAGGGAATTCCTTTCAAGTTGAGCCTGAATGTCCCCAATGACGCTACCGCCGCCGCGATAAGGGAGGGTCAGCGGATAGCAGCCGACCCCAACATAAAGGGCTACTCGACTCTCGATGAGCTAAAGGCCGCTTTGGAAGTATGAAGTACGAAGTCAGGTTTACGAGTCAGTTTAAGAAAGACGTGAAACTCGCAAAAAAGCAGCACCGGGATTTAGATAAACTTTTCAAAGTTATCCAAGTCCTGGCAGAGGGAGACACTCTGCCCGAAAGATACCGCGACCACAGCCTGTCCGGCACTTTCGCGGGAACCAGGGAATGCCACATCGAACCGGACTGGCTGCTGATCTACGAAGTCCGCAGCAATGTGCTGGTGCTGATGCTCTATCGACTCGGAACCCACGCGGAACTGTTCCAGAAATAACTTGAGCTGCCTGTTTCCAGGCAGCTCAAGAACCTCACCGGCGGTATCGTCGCCCTGCACCGGGGTTACAAGCTGAAGTAGCCACACCCCCGCGTAAATGCCAGGATGGCCGCCGCCCGGAGGCAGCGGCCAAGCCAGCTAGACACGCGCATACGACTATTGCGCCTGGAGCGTCACGGGAATCTTCTGTTCCTTTCCATCGCGCACCACGGTCAGTTCCACCGTGTCGCCCACGGCATATTGACGCACGAAGCCGACCAGGGACAACGAGCCTTTCACGGGCTTGCCGTCAATCTTGGTGATGATGTCGCCCTGTTTCAAACCGGCTTTAGCAGCGGCGGAACCGGAGTTGATTTCCTGCACCCGCGCACCCAAACGGGACACTTTGTCCACGGTGGCGACCTCTTGTCCCACCATGACACCGAGCGCCGCGTGCACCGCTTCGCCGTGATCAATGAGCTGGGTAGCAATCATCGAAGCCTGATTAATCGGGATGGCAAAGCCCAGCCCGATAGAGCCCGCTTGGCCCTCTCCGGTCGAGCCGCCGGAACCCGAAAGACTCGCAATGGACGAGGTCACGCCCACTATCCGCCCTCGTGAATCGAACAAGGGACCGCCGGAGTTACCCGGATTCACCGCCGCGTCCACCTGAATCGCGTTCGTGGTGACTTCGGTAGGAGCGGTGCTTTTTTCAGGCTGGGAAGGCTGTATCATGCCGCCACCAAAGTAACGCCGCAGACCAAAGGGGTCTTTCTCATCTTCACCATCGGGACTGCCCCCCTGCACCGCTTGCACCCGCACGGGACGGTCCAGCGCCGAGACAATACCCGTGGTGACGGTAGACGACAACCCCAGCGGGTTACCGATGGCCGCGACCGACTCCCCGACCTTCAGATCGTCGGAGTTACCCAACGGTGCCACGGTCAAATCTTTCGGCGGGTTCTCGATTTTTATCACCGCTAGGTCAGTCAGCACGTCACGGCCCACGATTTTTGCTTTGTACAAGCGTCCGTCGAACAGCTCTACGGTGATGATTCCGTTGCCGTCCGCGGCGCCTGCCACCACGTGATTATTGGTCAGAATGTGGCCTTTCGAGTCGATAATCGAGCCGGAGCCCTGGTCGGATTCGTTGTTCGTTTCCACCGAAATCGCCACCACGGCGGGGCGGACCGCTTTGGCCACAGCCTCCCAGTTCGGGTTCTGCGAGTTGGAATTTGCCACCGGCTCGGGGGTAGCGACGTCCTTGTCCTCCGGGTTGAACAGGGTCGAACTGGTCGTTTCTGTGTCATGCCCGAACAAGCCGCTCTGTTCGATAGCGTACAAGCCGCCGGTACTCAGCAGCGATGCCGCCACCGCGACGCCAATCAAGGCTCCCCATCCGGGACGGCTTTTATCCTTTTTATCCCCCGGGGTCGCCGCCCAGGTCAAGCTGTTTTGCAGCGGGTTCGTTGCCCCGCGCGTGCCGGCAAAGGGGTCGGAAGTCGCAAACGGGTTGCCGCCGGGGTTACCCGGCTGTCCGGGGTTGGAGCCGGATGGTTGCCCCTGGTTCGGGCTGGCCGCGCCGGATAGCGGGTTGGCCGGGTTCGCGAGGGGGTCGGAAAAGCCCGGAGTGGTGCCCCAAAAGGCGTTGGCTCCGTACTGTGCCGAAGGGTTCGCGCTCGCCGGGTTGGCAGAAGCGGGGTCAGTCGCGTTGTCAGAAGCGGGGTCAGTCGGTTGGGTTGGGGCGGCCTCAGTTGAGTTGGTTGAGGCGGTGCTGAACGAACCGGTGGAGCTGTTCAGGGGCTGTTCAGCGGGAACGCTCCCGGACGGGCTTGTGAACCCGTCACCACCCGGACTTGTGAACCCGTCATCAGAAGGACTGGCGAACCCCGCGCTCACCACTTCACTAGAAGCGTGGGCCACCGGCCTGCCACCCGACTGGTCGGCGTTATCGCTGTCCGCAGCAGGCTCAGCACTGGCCTGGCCGGCGGGGGTTACTGAGATAATCCGGCCACTCAGGCTCGGAGTTTGCGTCTGGGCGGGCTGCGGGTTGTCCGATGCCGCAGCCTCATTAGAGTTCTGGGGATTCGCGGGAATCTGCGTTTCTTGATGTTCCGGAGTGGACTCGGTATTTTCCTGGTTTTCTGACGCGGGCGTTTCCTCGGGGGAAGCCCAGGGGTTATTCGTATCGCTCACTGTTTACTCCTCATAAAGTTCTCACCGGTTTTGACCCGGTGACTTCAAAATTACCTGGGAATCTGGCAGAGGTCTGCGGTCAAAGCTCGTTCCCAGGTAGGATTTGCCGGGTTTGGGTTCTCAGACACCGGCGCGAGAGTTTCTACCTCTGATTTCGACACTTTTGCAATAAGTTCCCCAACCGCAGGATTGTTCAAAGATAGGCTCACAGGACGACCTCCAGCAGGCTCAGCCCCCTGACCGGTTGGGTCAGGGCGGAAACCAGATCTGCCTGATTGTCTACCAACTCAGCTTGCCAGTCCGCCGCCCGAGCCAGCCCGCAAATGTCTCCGACCTGGGGAGTTAGGAACATTCGGGTGAAGGTATCCGCCGGGGCCGCACCGTGCTCCAGGCCGCCAAAAATCCGTCCGCCCCCGTTATTTATGACGATGACCTGCAAGTTTGGTACCTCTTCGGTGCGGCCGTGACTCAGGGCACCCAGGTCGTGGAAAAACGATACGTCACCAAAAACCAGCCGCATCGGCTGACGCCGCGCCAGCGCCGCCCCCCAAGCCGAGGCAATGGTGCCATCAATCCCGGCCAGGCCTCGATTGGTAAAGACGCGGTTCGGGGCAGAATTGCGCGCCACCGCGTCGAAAACCCGGATAGTTAGCGAGGCCCCCAAGTAAAGGTCCACCGGCTCGGGCGCAGTCATGGTGCTGTCCCAAATCGCTTGTGCCGCGCTATGGAAACCCCAGTCCCCGCTCAGGGCCGCGACCGCGTTTTCCCCCGCCACAAGCCACATTTCCAGCCAGCTTTCCGGGGTCTCGGCGGACTGGTGGGGAGTCAAGCGTGGTGAGGGCTTCGCCGCTTTCGCCAGTTCACAAGCCAGGGTGGACGCGTCTGTCCACTGCCGGGCGATGTTGTCGGCGAGGTTGACCGTTGTTCCCGGTGCTCCCACGGTTTCCACGGGAATGTCGCGGCGGGCAATGAGTCGCGTAATCGGCCTGGTCAGGGTGGGTCGGCCCGCGACTATGACTCTTTCGAGGTTGTGTTCCGCCACCTCCGACAATGTGGTTCCGGCGGCTTTGGCGTATCCTCGCACCGCATTGGGGTGGCACCGCCAGGCGGTTTGCGGTTCGGCCAGGACGGGAATCCCCGCGTTTTCGACCGCCTCGCACAAGTCCGTGTAGGTGGCGTCGCTGAGGTCCCCGGCAATCAACAAGGTGCCACGCGGCGCCTGGTGCGGGTCCAGAGGGTCCTCGCTAGCGATAGCGCTGGCGGAAGCTCGAGCGGCGAACGCTTCTATAGTTTCGGGAGGTGCCAAAGGTTCGATGAAGCTGGCGTTGATATGTACCGGCCCGGGGAGGGGGAAGTGTTTTTCGTTGGTGGCCGGGTGGGGTGAGGGACTGACGCCTCGGCAAGACGCCACGGCGGCGGACACGGCCTGCTGCAGTTCTGCGGCGGTGACACCGGGCTGTATATCGGTGGCGAACCGCACGAAATCCCCAAAAATCCCCGGCTGCCAGGTCGTTTGGTTCGCCCCGGTGCCGCGCAGCGCCGCGGGACGATCCGCGCTAAGGACCAGCAATGGCAGACCCGCATGGGCTGCCTCCATCACCGCGGGCAGGGCGTTTCCCACCGCGGTGCCGGACGTCATCACCAAAACTGCCGGATGCCCCGCGCGCGTTGCCCCGAGAGCCATAAAAGCCGCATCGCGCTCATCGATGCGCACGTGCAGGTTCAGGCGGCGGCTGGCTGCCCACTGGTTTAGGGCATAGCCCAGGGGAGCATCCCGGGACCCGGGGCAATAGAACCAGTGGGAGAATCCTTGCTTCACCAATAAGCGCACCAAATCCCCAGCGTATTGCCGGTTTGAGGCGTCCTGATTGTCTCGCTGACTGGTGTTGTCCACAACTGACCCTTTCAATGCTTGGCATCTTGCGTTCCCGGTTTCCGTGAAACCGGGAAACCGTTGCCATGCCGGGAAACGAAAGCTGTTTTAGAAACTGCAAAATTTTCGTCTCCGGGGTCAATGTTACCTTTCAAGCACTTTCGTGCATACCGAAGGGAGGTTTATGGACAGAACCCAGTAATAAAGTTTCGATTCAGTTCAATAGTGGTGCAGCGCGGGGATCTAGCCGTCTGGTTGCGCGGGCGTTCGCCAGTTTGGTAGCGCTGACGTTAGCCGTTGTGCAGCACTGATGCTAAACCATTTTGCAGGGCTGATGTTCAGCCATGCCGTGGCGCGAGCGTTTGGTTGTCTATGGCGCGTGTGTTTAGCCGTTTTCTTGAGGAAGCTGGATTTTTGTGGCCTGACCGCGGTGAATCCAGTAGCCGCGGGCGGGCGGGAACATGGTGCCGTCTTGGGGGACGCTGACGCCGAAGATGGCGGTGGTGTCGGCGGCGCTCAAGCCGAGGGACAATCCCGCGGCAGGGGCTTTGACCACCGCATTCAGTTCGGAATCTGTCATCCAAGACAGCCCGTCACGGGAATTGGCAGCGCCCGAGGCAATAACCAGGTGTCCACGGCTGCGTGCCGCGCGGATGACGTCTGCCATAGCTGCGGCGGCATCCGTGTTCAGCGAGAATCCGGGCAGGTCGGCAATATAGATGGCTAAACCGGGGAATCCCGGCGGGGATTTTTGTTCCGCAACGGAAAGCAGCTGGTGATAGAAGTCGCGGAAGTCTGCGAAACCACAGGCGACCGCGTCCCAAATCTCCAGGCCAGCCAGGGTTTCCAACGCGGGCGAACTATCCTCACGGCTTTGGGCAGACAACAGCACCATCCCGGTGTCCGGGCTGGAAGTGCGCAGCGAACGAGCCAGCCAGCGCATGACCGCCAAGCTCACCGCCCGGTCGACTTCCCCGTCGCCTCGCGCGATGAGGTAAACCCCACTGGTGATGGTATTGATTTGCCGGCCTCCGGGGGCGCTCAGTCCCAGTGCCATTTCTCCCTTGGGGGCAGTGGTGAGGGCGGTGGCGAACACCGGCACTGCCAACCGGCCAATCCGGTGGGCCGGGGTTTTTGCCAGTGTCCCCAAGCGCTCCAGGATGCGTGTCTGGGCTGGCTCGGAAGGGTCGTTACCGAGAACAGCTATCTGAATAGCTCGCGGGTCATCCGCAACCAGGCCGCGGCCGGGGACGGAACCGTTTAACTCGATTCGCATTCCGAATGCGCCTCGCCACGCTGCCGGTAGGTTCTCAACGCTCTCGGCACTGATAACGAAGTGGATTCCGACGACTCTGCCTCCGGTGATGAGTTCCAGGAAACTCGCGGAACTGGCTCCCGGCAGGGATTCCAACACGGCTTCCAGACCGTCAATCGCGACGATAATTCGCTCGCCACGGTCGGTTTCGCCACCAGCTACGCTATCCGCGCCGGGGGTTGCACTGGGGATGGCGCCGGGGTTCGCGCTGCGGGTTGCTCCGGTATCCCGCCTGGGTGTCGCCGAGTTCGGGGCCTTGGCACCGTTCTGTTCGCTGGACTGCTCACCGAGCTGTTCCCCGCGCAGCACTTCACGCAGTTCGGGGAAACTGCGGGTGGCGTTGCGCAGCGCAATTTCGGTGCGCCAACGCCACCGGCTGACCAGGTACTCAATGGTGTCGGCAATCGTCTCCGGCTCGTTGGCATGGGCTACCACACCCACGTTTGCCCAGTTCGACAGCACATCGAGGGTGGGGTCGGCACTGCAGACATAGAGAGTAACCGGACGACCCCCGGTGTTCAAACTATCGGCAGCGATAGCTCGCAACACTCCGGTGCGCCCGCTGCCGCTCGGACCTGCCACGAACAGGTTGCCCTCCCGGTCAGGGCTAAAGCCAAAGGGGACGACGTCTTGGCGTCCCAGGTCATCGCGTACACCCAGGCGGAACTCCGTGTCGCTGGATTGTCCCAAGGCTGCCAGGTCATAAACCTTTTCCAGTCCGGAAGTCCAGCGCCTGATTGTGGATTTCCCGCGGCAAAACGACCCTGCCAGCACTGACAGCGGCGTTGCCGCCCGCGGCACATCTACCGTGGGCTGGTCCCCGCTCTTGCCAGCTCGGCTGGAACTGCGACCTGCGAGGGCCGGAACTCGCCATGATCCGCCCGCCGATAGCTCTGTTGGGAACGCCGCTCCGCCCAGGGCAGTGAAATTCACGGGAGCCAACTGAGCGTCAGCGAAATCGGTAGTCATCAGGGTATTTAGGGTCTGGAAGCCGGTGGCTACCCCGCCGACCAGCAGGACTCCGCGGCCGGGATGCGCGAAAGCCGAGCGCGGGTCCATTTCAAAACTGCCGCAAACCATCTCTAGGGCTGCGTCCTCCAGGTGTAACACCACACGTGTCGGCAGGTATTTCAGGGCTTCGCGCGGGAGCTTTTCAGTATCCCCACTGCTCACCAGCAGGTGCAATCCCAGGGCGCGGTACATGTGCAACCGCTCCGCCAGCTGCGAGAGCTGCCGTGAGTTAAATGCCTCCCCAACAGCTATGACGACAATTAGATCCGCCGGAACTCCCGCAATCTTGGCTTCGCGTGCCCGCGCCAGACTGCCCGCCCCGGATTCGCTCAGCCAAATTTCGCGCCGCTCGGTTTCCGCTTCCAAGTAGCGGCGCAGCCGGGCAAACACGGCATCTCCCCGCCCTGGCTCGATACCTAAACAGTGCGGGGCTTGCCCCACTTCGCCCCATTTCGTGCCGCGGGAATCAAAAATAATCCAGCTCACGTCCTCCGGACGCTGGGTCAAGGCCAAACCCGCCAGATAGGCAGCGATGACATTGTTCCGAGCAGCCTGATTTTCTCCCGCTACGATGGCGTTCTGGCCATCAGCCAAATCCAAAGTCACCGGGCCGGCAGTGCCGTAGCCGATTGCCGCCGCGCAGTGGGATTCATCCCCCGATTCACCTAAAACCGCCACGCTTTCGCCGGCCGTCAGGGGGTAAACATCGGTCAGCTGGGCGACTACGGGCAAAGGCTCGGCGGTTTTACCGGGCAGCTTCAGGTTGGCCAGGAGTTCGGCGATTTTTCGCGCGCTGGGGGCGGTCAGCAGCAGGGGTTCCACGCTCAGCAGGCTCGGGCGGGCGGACTGCAGGGGAATCCCGTTCGAAGCGGTGTGGCGCGGGCCAGGCGGGTTAGCTCCGGGAATGCGGGACACACCGTCTTGCCAAGACCCGGTCGCCAGGTCCAGGACTTGCCGAGCGGCGCTGACCGCACTGCTGAGGTCGTCAACCGCGTTAACCAACCAAACGCCAGGTTCTGTAGCGAAATCTTCCCATCTTGAGGCGGCCGGGACTTCTCCGTCCACCACCAGCAACAGGCGTTGGCGCGAACCGCGCTGTCCTTTGCGGCTGGTCCAGGCTTGTGCCAGACGTTCGGCGCTGGTTTCGCTCAAGTCACTGACCGGCTCGACAGCTAGATCCTCGCGCACCGCCTCGCCGTGCGGCAGGAAGCTGACCCACGCCCATTGAGCGGGTTTCGCCCCGGCGACCACGATTTTCAGGTCGGCCGGGGAATAGCGCAGAGCGGCGCGAATCAGCAACTGATTCAGCGCGGGTCCGCGCAGGTTGCGCGGACCGGTCACCGCTAGCGGGCCGGAATCAACGGGAACATAGGCGACTTCCAGGCCGGTGTGCCCCTCGCCGACAGCGGCGGCACCAATCGCGCTGATTCGGCGGTTGATGGCCGCAACTTGTCCCGAGGTCGTGTGGCTCGTCTCCGCGTTCGACCCCGCCATCGCTCCCCAGCCACGAAACGGGGCCACATCTGCGGGACTGCTCAACGTGATCTCGGAATGAGCCTGGGTGAAACCGACCGGAATCCGCATTTGTGCACTCGCGTGTCCCCACAGTCCGGGCAGCAGGGCGTTGCGCGGGTCCGCCAGATCGGTGACGCTGGCGCGTATCGCCGCGTCACGTTGGTCCAAAGCCGTCTGAATCTGCGGAGTGAGCGCAGCCATGTCACGCTCATACCGTACCCAAGCCGCCCGGTTTTGGGTCAGAGCCCAACCCACTTCAGCGCCGCCCGCCACCACAGCGAGCCCCAGCAGGGCAAACGCCGCAGCGCTGGGAAAAATGACCGCCAACACCCCAAACAGGGCCACCGGCACCACAGGCACGGCGAGCGTAGCGGAATTCGCCAGCCACAGGCGGGGCCGGGCCGGCATTTCTACGTTGATTCCCAACGGTTCGGGGTCAGCAACCGGTTGGGGGGAATAAGTCAGCAAGGACTTCATACCCGCCGGAGCTGGCGGCAACTCGGCGTTATCCCCCGCGAGTGCTAAACCTGCTCCCGGCGGTATCGGCGCTTTCGCCAGCGGCAACGCTCGCGGTAACACGTAAGGTTTCCCAACCTGCGCCGGACCTGACCCGCTAGTCTCGCCACTCGGGACTTGTGACCCCGCGGCCTCGGCAACGACCGGCAGCGACCCGGTGCCGCCCGGATCCAGCAGAGGTGCTAACGGCGTGACGGTCAGGCGAGAGGTCGGCCCTCCGCCCAAAGCTGCGGCCACATCGGCAACCCGGGCGCGCGCGTCCGCGTTTAACAGCACTTCTGTGGGATTGCCCTCCACCAGGATTCGGACCGGTCTACGCATCAGGCTTCAAACCTCAACAGGTAGTTTGGCGCCAGTTCCAGCACGTCGCCGGGTTGAATGTTGTACCGCGTGTGCGGCTGCAAGTCCACTATCTGGCCCGTCGTCCGGCACAAGCGGGTGCCGTTATCCGAGCCCAGATCCTCCACGCTGACTTCCCAGCCTTGCGTACTAATACGGGCGTGAGTGCGGGAAATTTCGAGGATTTCGGGCGGAGTAGTCAGGGAAAACACCCCTTCGCGCCCGTGCGTCTCCGGGGCGCGACCCACCACCAAATCGCCCGTCAGCTCAACAGTTTGCTGGTCGGTGGAACGCACCCAGCCCAATTTCGGGAATGCCACCTGAATCGGGGCATCCAGGACTCCACCGCAAACTCGGCAGCGGGGAAAATCCGGCGGATTGTGATGACCCAGCGGACAAATCCGCACGGTAAACGTTTTGCCTCCGTTGGCGCTGTGTTTCATAGTCATCCCTCGCTCTCCGGGGGAGGCGGGGGCGGCAGAAGGGAGCCCGGCGGCTCGGGTGGCTCGGATTGCGCCGATTCCGTGGCCGTGGGTGCAGATTCCGGGGCAGTTACGTCGACCACAATCGCGGTGACATTATCGTGCCCTCCCGCCTGCAGGGCCAGGTTCACCAGGGAGTTTACTGCCGCTTCGGGGTTGGGGTATTCACCCAGAGTCCGCCCAATAGCACCGTCGTCAATCATGGAATGCAAACCGTCGGAACACACCAGGAAACGCCGGGGCGTCGCCACCGGATAGGTCCAGGTATCAATCTGCGGCAACCCGGCTTGACCAGCTCCGATAGCGCGGGTGATGACGGAACGGGTCGGCCAGACGCGGGCTTCTTCTACAGTCAACATCCCCGCCTCGACCATCTCGGCGACTTGGGAGTGATCCCGCGTCAGGCGGGTCAGCAGCCCTTCTCTCAACACGTAAGTTCGCGAATCGCCCACGTTGAGCACCAGGAACTGTGCCGTTTCTGACCCGTCCGTGGCGGTGGCTGACGCTGACCCGTCTGCCGCGCCCTGCCCTGGTGAATCCAGTACCACCAAACCCGTCAGCGTGGTTCCCGGCGGGGAAATCGTGTAATCAATGTTTGCTTCGACCAGCCCCATGACTTCCTCGCAGGCCGCCTCCAGAACTTTGCGCACCACCGGCAGGCTCACGTCCGTGCCGGTCAGAGGCTGAATGTGCCCCAGCAGTGTGGCCGAGGCCTGCTTGCCTCCGGCGTGGCCACCCATTCCGTCCGCAACCAGAAAGAACGGCGGAGTCGCCAGGAATGAATCCTGGTTTTCAGCCCGTTTCAAGCCGATATCGGTGGCGGCAGCCCAATGCAGCGTTTCCCCGTGAGCAAACGTCCAGGTGCCGGTTTCGATTTCCATCGGTTTCGTCTTTCGCTCCTTATTTGCAGTTTCGCTGCTGCTGCTAACTAAAGTCTAGCGAACACGGCGGCTACCTGTTCAACTCTTTCGCGCCACCGTTTGCTGACCGCCGGGCTCACGGGTGCCAGATTTCCTTTCAGTTCCAAGGTTTTCGCCGGATACAGGCAACCGTTTTCGAGGCGGGGATCCGCGGTGAGGATACTGTCGGTGAACAAGCGCAGTGTCCCAAGTCCGCAGGCGGCTGTCGTTTCCAGCTGGGTCGCGAGGGCCAGTCCGGCACTCAAGCCCACCCCGGTATCTAAAGCTGAGGACACCACCAAGAGGGGCGCGCTGGTGCCGCCCGGAGCAGCCGTCCGTAGCCCGTCCGCCACCAGGGCCGCGGCACACGCCGGACCGCCCAGGGGCATCGCTTTGATGACGGCAGCGGCCAGCCCGCTGGCGATCACTTCGGTGAGCTGCCCGCCCAGGCGGATAGTTTCGTCAGCCGCCACCGGAATTCCCGTTGCGCGCTGCAGCTCGACCAGTTCATTGAGGGTTTGACAGGGCTGTTCGGCATACTGCAAACCGGCCGGTCCGGCTGCCTCGCACAAGCGCGGTAGCACGGTTTTTGCCTCAGCCAGACTCCACGCCGCGTTAGCGTCCACCCGAATCTGCCCCGCCGCCCCGAGGGCCGAACGCACCGCGCGAATCCGGGCGATATCGTCCTCCAGGCTGCTGCGCGGGTCGGCGACCTTCACTTTTGCCGTGCCACACCCCGACTCGCGAACCAGCCGCGCCGCGGTGTCCGGGTCTACGACCGGCACCGTGACGTTGAGGGGAACGGGGGAAGGCTGCGCCGGTAACCCCAGTGCTGCCACCGCAAACGCCCCGGAAAACCAGGTGGCGGCGACTTGTGGAGGATAGTTGTCAAACGGCGCCGCCTCAGCCAGGCCGGCACGGCCTTGTAAAATCAGCCCTTCCCGCACCGTGATATTGCGAAACTTGACGCGCATCGGCAGGGAGTACACCCACGCCCGTTTGATTCCTTGCGCGGTAAACAGCTGGGCGCCGTCCGCGCCGGGTTCAAAGGGGGACAGGCGGGCGGAACTGCCGGAATCTTCAACGCGGCTGGTCACGACGCCACCACGGGACCGGCTGTCCTTCCGGAGTCCGGCAGGGTCAGCGAGGCGGCGACTTTCGCCCCCACGTCGGCAAGCGGCCCAAAATCGGAGCCGGCGACCTGAAAAGCCAACACCCACAAAGTGTCCCCGATAGCCGCCGCCCAACGCTGCTGCACTCCCCGACCGTCCGATAGGCACGAATCAGCCCAGATAGCGGGGTTTTCAGCCAGCTGGGAAGTCCCTACTTCCCGCGGCTGCCAACCGGCGGGTACCGCCAGGCGACGCAGCCAATTCACGCTGTGCTCCGGGCTTGTCAGGGGCGCGGACATCAACAGAATCCGCGAATGCGGGGTAAAGTCGTGGGGCGTATCCAACGCAAAACGGCTTTCTAGTTTTAGCCCGGAGACGCGAGCGGGGGCACTCGGCTCCAGGTTCAACACCCAAGTTTCGGGGTAAGCCAGCGAAACCCCATCAATCATTTGGGTGTCGAAATAGTCAAACCCGCGCCGGTTGACTTCCCGTTCCCGGCGCTTTTGCGCGGAACGGGTGCGTTCCAGCGCCCCCAAAGCCCCGTAGAGACGTTCCTCTTTCATCCACCGTGGCTGCAGGAAGCTCGGCACCGGCGCGGGAACTAACGCCCAAAACGCCACCCCCAGGCCAATCAAAGCCAGCAAGGCCGCCAGTGGAATCCCCCACACTCGCCAAAAGGACAGGCCGGTGCCGTAAGTCACGCAGGCCTCGAAAATCGTCACACCCAGGCACAGAATGGTCAGACCGGGAATCATGATGGTCACCACCCGGTTACCGAGCTCAGTTTTCCCGAAACCGTCGCGCAGGAATTTCGCGTAGGGCGTCACCCAGGTCACGACTATCAGCGCGATTCCCACCAGCGTGGCAACCAGGAACGTGAAATCCACTCTGACCTTCTTTCGGGTTTACATATCGGGTTTGGGCCGTTACCGAGCTCTCTAGTAATAATACGGAAACTCGTCCCAGTTCGGGGCGCGCTTCTCGAGGAAAGAGTCGCGGCCCTCACGCGCCTCCGCGGTTCCGTACGCCAGCCGGGTCGCTTCCCCAGCAAACATTTGCATTCCGACCAGGCCGTCATCCACCGCGTTGAAAGCATATTTCAACATGCGAATCGCCTGCGGGGATTTCCCGGCGATACTCAGCGCCCACTCCCAACCCACGCGTTCCAGGTCCTGGTGCGCCACCGCGCGGTTCACCACTCCCCAAGCCTCGGCCTGGGCGGCAGAATAGGTCTCGGCCAGGAAGAAAATCTCACGGGCGCGCTTGTCTCCGGCTTGCCGCGCCAGCAGCCCCGAACCGTATCCGGCGTCGAACGAGCCAACATTCGCGTCAACCTGTTTGAACTGGGCGTGTTCCCGGCTGGCCAGCGCTAGGTCGCAAACCATCACCAGCGAGTGTCCCCCGCCGGCCGCCCACCCGTTGACCAGAGCTATAACCGGTTTCGGGGTGGAGCGAATGAGGCGTTGCACTTCCAGGATATGCAGCCGCCCGTAGCGTCCGGCCACGTCTCTCGGGTCGGGGAGGTCCGCAGTTTCTGGGGTTTCCGGGTGTTTCAGGTCAGCAGTCCGGTCGGCCCCGTTTTGGGTTTCACAAGGGGGTTCGGGTGGGTTTTCCGCTCCCTCTGGCGGAAGTGGTGCGTTGTCGCGCGGAACGGTCACGTGATACTGGTAGCCGTCAGCGCCACGAACCCGCTGGTCCCCGCCACTGCAAAACGCGTAGCCGCCGTCACGCGCCGGTCCGTTGCCGGTCAGCAAAATCGTGGCCACGCTGGCAGTCATGCGAGCGTGATCCAGGCAGCGATACAGCTGGTCAACGGTTTGGGGACGAAAGGCGTTGCGCACTTCGGGTCGATTGAACGCAATGCGCACCACCGGTGCCGGGCTGCCGTCCGCGCCCACGCCCCGGTGATAGGTCACATCACTCAGTCCCTCCAGACCGACTTCCCGCCACCGTTTTGCCTCAAAAACATCTGACACTTCGTCCATGACCCAAATCTTAGTCGCTGCGACTGGAGCAAAACCAGAAACAGGCGCACAGTCACCCTTCACCAATTGGTTGTGAGCCGCGACAATCAACCAAGCGATCAGAATTCCATATTTTCCTTAATAGCTCAGCGCAAGGTGCTGTAAAATTGTTACGTCCAGTTCACACATGCGTATGCGCATTTTTCACAGAGGATTTGGTAAAAATGGATATTCCACTGTTTTTTCAAAACCCCGCGTTCGTATACTTCATGACTTTCTCACCCTATGTATTGGGATTGATAGCTATCGTCATGCTGGTGGTAATCGCGATTGAACTGCACAGAATCATCGAACTGATACAGGCCCAGAGAGACAATCAAAAAACAGTTTCGCCTGCAGACCAAACAGTTACTGGAAACTGAAGTTTGTGTTGGGCAGCAGCTCAATCCAGGTGGTACCCCGGTTGAGTAGGACGGGCGCGCCGGCTGAATCCGTCAACAGTAGCGGCGAGCCTTCGGAGTCTTTGGACCAGGTCACTTGGGCGATTGAGCCTCCGCTCGCCACGTAGGCGGTTCCGCCGCCGGTTAAGACCGTTTCCGGGACAGAAGCCCCGGCCGCGTCCTTTGCTCCGGTGTCGGTGATGGTGGTCAACACCACCACGACGTTGTCGGTTTGTAGCGGTGCCCCCGAACGGGCGCTCGCCGCCACTCCTCCATCAACCCGCTGCCAGCGAGAACCGGTCCAGGCGTAGCCCGCGACCAGGGAAGGAAAACGCGCCGCCAAGGAGTTCGCCGGAACTCCTGACGAGACTGCGGTGGGACGCTCCCCCTGGTCAGGGTTAGCAAAATCGAAAATCCGAGGAGCGTCAGGCTCAATAGTGCGGTCTTTGCCGACCTTCTCGTAAAGTTTAGGAATGGATAGATAGAGGTTGTGGGGCATAGCGCGGAACTTCACCCGATACAGCGCCCCCAACGCCTGATCCTCGTTGAATCCGCGCAGCCCTGCGGCTTGCACCCGGGATTCATAGACCGGCACGCCACCGGAATAGACCAGCATCCCACCGAACGGAGCCGCGATGCCCGGATCCATCGGACGTACGGACCGCACCGGACCGATTTCCTCGGGGGTATGCGCATGGAACACAGCGTTGTACCTGGTTATTCCGCCTTCAACCTGTTCTTCAAACACGATGTCGGCTTCTTCCAGCCCGGATTGGGGACGAGCCGCCACGGTGTTTTCCACTTTCACTGCCACCACGGGGTGCGGGGTCAGGTCCTCACGAGGCAGGCCGGTCAGGGGCCAATAGTCGTCAGGTCCCTCAGCCAGCTCAGAATCGGTTGGGGTTGGAGCCTCTTCGGGCTCGGGGGTCGAATTTGCACAGGCCGTCAACCCCAGCATTCCCAGCATTGTCCAGAAAGCCACCAAAACCGTTAGAATCTTATTGAAACCGGCTGTATGACGGGTTCCGGGCACGTTGCTACGTCCGGCGCAAACAACTTTGTTTGCCACATTTTCTGCGGTGTTGTCCCAGGTTACAGCCATAATTGAACTTTAGCGTTAAGGCAGGGTGAAGTTGGTGAGTGACACAGCGAAGCGGGGGGTTCCCGTCCGGTTCTGTTTCCTGACGGGTGGCACGAAGCCCCAGGACGTAGTCAGTCTAGCCGAATTTTTGGATACCGCGATTGAGCCTTTTCTGACTACTGAGGAAGAACTCGCCCGCAGCGGTCGGCAAATCGCGGACGACTACGACTGGGAGGCGGCGTTCGCGGAAGTCCGCGCCGAGGAGGACTCACAAACCCCGGAATCCCCAGAAGAATCGGACTTGCCCGCGGAATCGGAATCACCCGAACAGCCTGCCGAGACCCCCCTCGACGCTACCGACACCGAAATACCCGTGGGCGGAGTTTTTGAGGGCGAACCAGAGGAAGTGCCCCCCCGTGAGTTGTTTGTCCGCGAAATCCTGGTTCCCATCGCTCCGGGAGTCGATCCGGAACAGGCCCGCCAAACCCTGCGGTCGCGCCTGAATGGGCCTCTACCAGCCAAAACCGACTTGATCATGCAGACCTCCGGCTCTCAGACCGGCAATGGGCATTTGGTGGCGATTTCCGCCAGCGCCCTGGTGTCCTCCGCCCGTTCTACCCTGGCTGCCCTGGGCGGGCCGGGCCGCTGGATTCTGGCACTACCGACTCACCACGTGGCCGGGCTACAGGTGTTGACCCGTTCGCTTATTTCCGGGACGAAACCCGTCATCGTGGATACTACCAACGGATTTAAGCCCGCCAGCCTGGTGCGCGCGGTGGAACGCGCCACCAAGGATTCAACCCTGCCGGTTTATCTGTCGTTAGTGCCGACCCAGGTGTCAAAGATTCTGGACGAGGGCGGGGACGCGGTCGCGGCCTTGGCGAAAGTGGACACCATCTTGGTTGGTGGTGCTGCATTTACCACGTTCCTGGCCGACCGAGCCAAAGCCGTGGGTTGGCACGTGGTGGAAACCTATGGGATGACGGAAACCTGCGGGGGCTGTGTCTATGACGGGATTCCCCTGCTGGGCACCCAAGTTTCTACCGTGGGAGATACCGTGTGGATTACCGGCACGTCCTTAATGGAAGGCTACGTTGAGAAACCGCCGGCCGGAGTCGATCCCGCGGAGGCTTCGCCGTGGATTCAAATGGGGCCACGCCGCTGGTTTAAGACTTCCGACACCGGCCGGATGGAAGGTCCGCGCCTGATTATCCAGGGCCGCACCGATGATGTCATCAACACCGGCGGGGTGAAAGTTCATGCTTCCGCGGTGGAGCAGGCCTCTTTGAGCGTGACGGGTGTCGGTCAAGTGTGTGTGGTCGGGCTGCCCGATGCCCGTTGGGGTGAACTGGTCACCGCGGTAGTGGTGCCTGGAGATGACCTCGATGTGGATTTGTTGGCCCCGATGTTGGGCTCCCCGGCTTCCTTGGGGGTTCGCGGGAAAGACGGAAATTCCGAGCCGGATTCTCTGGCGGCGCGGATTCGCACCGCCGTCACCGCGGAACTCGGCGCCGCCCATGCTCCCCGCGTGGTCGTGGTGGTGCAGCACCTGCCCACGTTAGGGCCGGGCAAGGTGGCTCGTCACGAGGTCACCGAACTGGCGAAACGCGAACTTCGCGCCGGTCGCGCCTGGGTACGCTAACCGAGCCACGCAGGGTCGGGCGGGCTTAGGACTTTGCTCGGGAGCGCTGTAAGGAGTTCCGGATCAGCCCTGCTATGAGGTTGGGGATGAATGTGAAACCGACATAGATGCCGGTGAATAGGAAAAATTCATCCCAGTAGACGCTGAGGTTAGAGGCAGCGTCCATCGCCAGAAAAAAGTGCGGAATAAACAGTACTACCGGCGCGATGAGCCACCACAGTGACCAGCCGTTGACAATCCCGTCTGCAACCCCGCATCCCAGTCCCAACAGCGGTAGCGCCAGATAGAAAATCATCAAAATCCACCCGAAACCGCCATCGCCTACCGACTTAAAAATCGGTTGGGTCACATAGGGCAAAGCCAGGAACAGCACGGCATAAGCCGCTAAGAGAATCCAGCGTGATTTGGGGTTAGACATCTGCCACCCCTCCTTTGCGTATCGAAATCATTTGAAAACCATGATACCGGTCGCTCGTCCCCTCCGCCCTTTTTATGCCATTCCCTCCGTTGGCTATCAGCCCGGCATGTCCAGAAATCGACAAAACAAGAAAGACCACGGGTTATACGTTAAGATGAAGCCGTGGCCAGAGTTTTGTTGTTTATCTTGTGGTTGGCGCTGACCCTGTATGCGCTGATTGATTGCATTCGCACCCCGAAAGATAACATGCCCGGCAAGGTACCAAAGATTTTGTGGATTTTGCTCATTTTGCTGATTAGCCCTATCGGGGCGATTGCGTGGATAATCGTGTCGCGAGTCGCTGCCGCCGAAGCCAAAGGCGGTGTTATCGAACCGAATATCTGGTCTAGTGAGGAATCCGTACCCATCAGTTTCGGACGAAAACCTGCCCCGAAACAGCCCAGCGCTCCTGACGACGACCCGGCATTCCTCGAGGAAGTCAGTCGGAAACTGCGCGAGAAACAGCGTGAAGAATACGAACGCAAGAAGCGGGAGAAAGAGGACGAAAAACTCCAGCCCCGCCCGGACGAAAATTCCGACCCAGAGAAGCCTACTGACCCGGAAAATCCCCCGGACTCCGCGGACTGACCCGACACGAAATCCTAGCCACCCGAGCTTGTGCCCCCGCCAGAAAACCGCGCGTACCCGGTTTTGCCCCCCGGTATCACCACACTCACCTAGCTACCCCGAGACTCACCGCCGACAGCACCCATCGGCCTGGTGAACCGGGAAAACCCTGACCTACCGCCGGGCGAAATCCGCAGGCCGGATTGCTATTCCTCGGTTTTCTCAGAGGGTTCGGGCTTCTTGGCTTTCTCTTTTTCAGCCTTTTGTGCAGCCTGCACCAGGGCTTCCTGGTTCAGTTTGTCCAAGGTCGCTTGTGCCCGGGCGCGCTCTTTCTCAGCCGCGTCCTGGATCTGTTCCTCGCGCAACCGCGTATCGAAACTCCGGGGTTCCCCGGTGGCGTCGTCGAACCCGTCCCCGTCGCGGTCACGTTTTTTCCGGTCTACCACCAGGGAGGTCGGCTCATCGGAGGGGCGGAAGAACACATCAATCCAGGCCGTGCGCGGGTCGGAATCCACGAAAATCGCTTTAAAGAACAGCGTGAGCGGCACTGCCAGAATCGCGCCGAGCGGTCCCATCACCGTGGACCACACCATCAAAGACAGGAACGAAACGGTGGCGTTCAAGCCCACCGCGTTCCCGGCGATGCGAGGCTGCAAAATGTTCAGGAACAGCAGTGACGCGACCATGTAACCAATGAAAACCCCGACGGCCGGCCACACCCCGCCCAGCGCCAAAGCCAGCAAAATCGGGGGAATCATGGACAGAATGAATCCCACCGCGGGAATGTAGTTCGCGACGAAAGCGAGAATGCCCCAGGTCCAGGGGGTCGGCACGCCAAACACATAGAGAATTCCGACGTCCACCAGCGCCACGACAGCACCAAAAACGGTGGTCATCAGGAAGTAGGTCCGCACCCGCAGGGAAAAGTTGCGCAACGCGATGGCGAAACCTGGCGCGTAGGACGCCAGCTCAGCGGCGCGGCGGCGCACCACGACGATGTCTCCGACCACAAAAATCGCCACCATGATGATAAAGAACAGGGTGGTTCCCGCGCCGCTAATCTGGTTGGCGAAACCGGACAGGTAGGAAAAAATCCGGTTGATATCCACGTTCTTCCAGGAATCCAACACGGCGGAAGTGTCGAAGCCGCGCTGATCCAACTGACTGATGGCTTGTTCATAGAGGGCCTGGAACTTTGAGCCGTAGCGAGGCAATTCGGTGACCATAGCGGTGATGGCAATCGCAATCAACCCCAGCATGACAAACAGGATGGCAAACAACAGCACGATGTTGACCAAAGCAGCCAAACCGACCGGCCAGCGGTGACGAATCAGCCATTCCGAAACCGGGCGCACCGCCAAAGCCAACGAAAACGCCAGGAAAGTCGGCATGAACACCCCGGCAATCTGGGCCAAAAGAAAAATAATCAGCGCACTGGCCGCCAGGGCGAAAGCGAAGCGCATCCCAGTAGGCCAGGCCGCCAAGCCGGAGGCTTTCACCTCTGGCGCCTTTACGTCGACGGTGTCCCCCATCTCAACGGCATCGCTCGACTCGTCACCGGAGGCACCAGACTTTACCGCCTGAACCATCCCTTTGGCCTTATCAAACATTCCCATAGGAATAACCTTATCAACCTAGCGGCAAAAAACTGAAGTCCCCGGCCCGCCAACCGCAGCTGGCGAACCGGGAACCCCGAGACTATTGAATTAAACCCGATTTAGCCCCGTAATCACAGGTCATCGAGCATTTTCGACCTTACCCCCACGGGTGTTCCAGGTCGACGTCGTCATCGAACAGCCCGAATCCGGTCGTGTCGCTGTAAGGCAGCTGCGACATCAGCATCTCATGACCACTCGCGGAAGGCTTGATTTCCACCCGGCGGTAACGGCTCAGCCCGGTACCGGCCGGAATCAACTTGCCCAGAATGACGTTTTCTTTCAGGCCCGACAGCGGGTCGTCGATGCCTTCCATCGCCGCGTTGGTCAGAACCTTCGTGGTCTCTTGGAAGGAAGCCGCGGACAGCCAGGAATCGGTAGCCAAGGACGCCTTGGTGATACCCATCAGCTCGGAACGTGCCGAAGCCGGCTGTTTGCCTTGCGTCACGACCCGCTTGTTTTCCTCGCGGAACTTCGCCTGGTCGATGAGCTGACCGGGCAGCAACATAGTGTCGCCCGACTCCAGCACGGTCACGCGGCGCAGCATCTGGCGCACGATAACCTCGATGTGCTTGGCGTGAATATCTACGCCCTGGCTGTGGTAAACCTGTTGTACTTCGTTGACCAGGGAACGCTGGGTTTCGGCTTGGCCTTTCACGCGCAGCAGTTTCTTTGGATCGATTGGACCTTGGGTCAGGCGGTCGCCCACCTCCACATGATCCCCATCCGCAACCAGCAGAGCCTGACGGCGAGACACTTCGATAATCATGTCCTCTTTGCCGTCATCGCGGGTAATGATGATCTCGCGTGGTCCAGACGGATCGTCGTTTATCTTTACCCGACCAGCAGCCTCGGTGATGGTCGCTTCACCCTTGGGGGTACGCGCCTCAAACAGCTCCTGCACACGCGGCAGACCCTGAGTAATATCAGCAGCCGAAGCCGCACCACCGGTGTGGAAGGTACGCATCGTCAGCTGAGTACCAGGCTCGCCAATGGACTGAGCAGCGATAATACCGACAGCCTCGCCAATATCCACCCGCTTGCCGGTAGCCAAGGAACGCCCGTAGCAGGCAGCACAGGTACCAATCGGCGCGTCACAAGTCAGCACGGAGCGGACTTTGATTTGGGTAATCCCGGCCTTCAAGAGCTTCTTAATAGCCACGTCGCCGACATCTTGCCCAGCCTCAAGCACGACGTTTCCGGCCTCATCCACCGCGTCAACAGCCAAGGTACGCGCAAAAGCGGTGGTCTCGACCAGTTCGTCAGGCTCGACTTGACCTTCGTCATTGACGAAACCGATGGTAATGGTCAGGCCCTTGCGGGTGCCACAATCCTCCTCGCGGATAATGACATCCTGGGACACGTCCACCAGGCGGCGAGTCAAGTAACCGGATTCCGCGGTACGCAAGGCGGTATCCGCCAGACCCTTGCGGGCGCCGTGGGTCGCGATGAAGTATTCCAGCACGGACAGACCCTCGCGGTAGTTCGACTTAATCGGGCGCTCAATCAGGCGCTGTTTCGGGTCGGACACCAGACCGCGCATACCGGCAATCTGTTGAATCTGGGACCAGTTACCGCGCGCCCCGGACTTCACCATACGGTACACATTGTTGCGTTCGGGGAAGTTCTCGCGCATTTCCTCGGCCACTTCATTCGTGCACGCCCGCCACAGGTCAATCAGGGCGCTGTAGCGTTCGTCCTCGGTGATGGCACCCAGGTCGTAGTCGGCCTGGACATCAGAAGCGAGGTTCTCGTACTTTTCCAAAATGGCGGGCTTGGTCGAGGGCGGCACCACGTCCGTGAAGGAAATCGTAATCCCGGACCAGGTCGACCAGTGGAAACCGAAGGACTTGAGCGCATCCAGGGACACCTCAATATCGGCCTTTTGATACAGTTCCGCCAGGTCATTGACGATTTTGCCGAGTTTCTTTTTCTCGACCACGTAGTTCACGAACGGGTAGTCACGCGGCAGCGAGTCATTAAAGATAACCCGGCCCAGGGAAGTTTCCAGCTCGAAGCGGTCTCCCGGCTGCCACCCCTCGGGCATTTTCATGTCCTCCGGCGGCAAGTCGCCCGGTTCCATCCGAATTACGCAGGTTTCCTGCAAAGCCAGGTCGTCGTTGTCATAAGCCAGGCGGGCTTCGGCGGGGCTGGAGTAGTGCTTCAACACCCGGTTGCCGTCAGGGTCAAACCGCGGGTTATGCACCATCTCCGGATCTTCATCCGAGGTCAGGTGGTAAATCCCGATAATCATGTCTTGGGAAGGCATGGTCACCGGGCGGCCGTCTGAAGGCTTCAGGATGTTGTTAGACGACAGCATCAGCACGCGGGCCTCAGCCTGGGCTTCAGCGGACAGCGGGACGTGGACAGCCATTTGGTCGCCGTCAAAGTCCGCGTTGAACGCGCCGCAGACCAGCGGGTGCAACTGAATCGCTTTGCCTTCCACCAGCAGCGGCTCGAAAGCCTGGATACCCAAACGGTGCAGGGTTGGCGCGCGGTTCAGCAAGACCGGGTGGTTGGTGATAACCTCGTCCAAAACGTCCCAGACCTGGGGGTTTTGCCGCTCTACCATGCGCTTGGCAGCTTTGACGTTCTTGGCTTCCCCGTTTTCCACCAACACCTTCATCACGAAGGGCTTGAACAGCTCCAGAGCCATCGTTTTGGGCAAACCGCACTGGTGCAGCTTCAGCTGCGGACCAACCACGATAACGGAACGACCCGAATAATCCACGCGCTTACCCAGCAAGTTCTGGCGGAAACGCCCCTGCTTGCCCTTGAGCATGTCGGACAGGGACTTCAGGGGACGGTTGCCCGGACCCGTCACCGGCCGGCCACGCCGACCGTTGTCGAACAGCGCATCCACAGCCTCTTGCAACATACGTTTCTCGTTGTTGACGATGATGTCCGGGGCTTTCAATTCCTGCAAACGATTCAAACGATTGTTGCGGTTAATGACGCGGCGGTACAGGTCATTCAGGTCAGAAGTCGCGAAACGTCCGCCATCCAGCTGCACCATCGGGCGCAGATCCGGGGGAATGACCGGAATAGAATCCAGGACCATCGCGGAAGCCGGCTTGCCGGTCTGGAGGAAGGCGTTAATGACCTTCAAACGCTTCAGAGCGCGGGTCTTTTGTTGACCAGACTTGCTCTCCACGACTTCTTTCAGCGCCTCGGCCTCAGCTACCAGGTCAAAAGACTCCAAACGGTCCTTCACTGCCTGGGCGCCCATACCGCCCTTGAAGTAGGTCCCGTACAGGGCATACATTTCGCGGTACACCAGCTCGTTGCCTTCCAGGTCGCCGACCTTCAGGTTCTTAAACCGGTCCCAAACTTCGTCATGCAGCTTCAGGTCAGACTCAGCCTGGTGGCGAATGGCACGCATTTCCTTTTCGCCGTTGCGCTTAACCTTGTCGATTTCGGATTTCTCGGCGCCTTCCTTTTCCAGCGCCGCCATATCCTGTTCCATCTTTTGGGCGCGCTTTTCGACGTCCAAATCGCGGTTCTTTTCGATTTGCTCTCGCGCCAGATCGGATTCCTTTTGCATATCGGACAGGTCCTTGTGGCGACGTTCCTCGTCGACCTCGGTAATCATGTAAGCCGCGAAATAAATAACCTTTTCCAGGTCCTTCGGAGCGATATTCAGCAGGTAACCGAGACGGGAAGGCACGCCCTTGAAGTACCAAATATGCGTCACCGGGGCAGCGAGTTTAATGTGACCCATCCGCTCGCGGCGCACCTTGGAACGGGTGACTTCCACCCCGCAGCGTTCGCAGACAATACCCTTGTAACGCACGCGCTTGTACTTGCCACAGGCACATTCCCAGTCGCGGGTCGGCCCGAAAATCCGTTCATCGAACAAGCCTTCTTTCTCAGGCTTCAACGTCCGGTAGTTGATGGTTTCCGGCTTCTTCACTTCGCCGTGGGACCAACCGTTAATGTCGTCCTCAGTCGCTAAACCGATGTGCAACTTGTCAAACTTGTTTGCATCCAACATGTGTTTTCTTTCCTCTTCTTCCGGTCCGTCTTAGGCGTTGATGAATTCGTCGGTCGTCAAAAGGCCGGGGGCGTTGGGCCGTTTGCCCAGGTCGAAGCCGAGACTGTTGGGGCCGCGGCCGGCCTCGTCGTCATCGTCACGCAAGTCGATGGCGTTGCCGGCAGCGTCCAGCGCTTCTACGTTCAAGCACAGCGAGCGCATTTCCTGCATCAACACGCGGAAAGATTCCGGAATGCCCGGCTGAGGCAGGTCCTCGCCGCGCACGATAGATTCGTAAACCCGCACACGTCCTTGAACGTCGTCGGATTTCACCGTCAACAGTTCCTGGAGGGCATAGGCGGCGCCGTAAGCCTCCATAGCCCACACCTCCATCTCACCGAAACGCTGGCCGCCGAACTGGGCCTTACCGCCCAGAGGCTGCTGGGTAATCATGGAGTACGGGCCGGTAGAACGGGCGTGGATCTTGTCATCGACCAAGTGGTGCAGTTTCAGCATGTACTTGTAGCCGATAGCAATCGGGTACGGGAAAGGTTCCCCGGAACGGCCGTCAAACAGCTTGGCTTTGCCCATTTCGTCGATAAGCGGGCGGTCGAAGTCGTCGCGAACCCGAGTGTTGCGCAGCAGGCCGGTAATCTCGTCAGCCTCCGCACCGTCGAACACGGGGGTCGCCACGTGCTGTCCCGGTTCGCAAACCTCCAACGGAACGTCCTGAGCCCACTGCTCACCGGCCTTGCGGGCTTCACTAATATCCCAACCCTCGTGAGCCAGCCAGCCCAAGTGGAATTCGAGTACCTGACCCAGGTTCATACGACCAGGCACACCCATCGGGTTCAGGATGATATCCACCGGGGTGCCGTCCTCGAGGAACGGCATATCCTCAACCGGGAGAATCTTGGAGACACAGCCCTTGTTGCCGTGACGGCCAGCCATCTTATCTCCGACCGTCATCTTGCGGCGCTGGGCGATAAAGACGCGAACCATGTGTTTCACGCCAGGTCCGAGCGCAGCGTCTTCGCAGTCGCCGGCCACAAATTCCTTGACCCCGATAACGATACCGGATTCCCCGTGGGGCACCCGCAACGAAGTGTCGCGAGCCTCTCGCGCCTTTTCACCCAAGATAGCCCGCAGCAGGCGTTCCTCACTGGTCAGTTCGGTTTCGCCCTTCGGGGTCACCTTACCGACCAGGATGTCGCCCGCGCTGACTTCGGCGCCGACACGGATAATGCCGCGTTCGTCCAGGTCCTTGCGGGCAGCTTCGGAAACGTTGGGAATGTCTCGCGTAATTTCTTCCTCGCCGAGTTTCGTGTCCCGAGCATCGATTTCGTGTTCCTCGATGTGAATCGATGTCAGCAAATCTTCGGAAACGACCCGCTGGCTCAAAATAATGGCGTCCTCGTAGTTCAACCCTTCCCAGGACATGTAGGCCACCAGCAAGTTCTTGCCCAAAGCCATTTCCCCACCAGCGGTAGCAGGACCGTCAGCCAGAACGTCACCGGCTTCGACCCGGTCACCCTCGTCAACAATAACCTGCTGGTTATAGCAGTTGCCTTGGTTGGAACGCTTGAACTTTTCCAGCGCGTAAACGCGGGTTTCATCGTCGTCTTCCTGGACACGCACCAAATCTGCGCTGACCTCGGTGACGACACCGCCCTTCTTGGCTACGACCACGTCGCCGGCGTCAATCGCGGCGCGTTTCTCAATGCCGGTGCCCACCAGGGGAGCCTCGGTTTTCAGCAGCGGCACTGCCTGACGCTGCATGTTAGCCCCCATCAGGGCGCGGTTCGCATCGTCGTGTTCCAGGAACGGAATCATCGCCGTTGCGACCGACACCATCTGACGAGCCGAAACGTCCATCAAGTCGACTTCTTCGGGGCTGACCAGCACCGGGTCGCCGCCGGTAGAACGGCACAGTACCGCGGATTCTACGAAGTGCCCGTCTTTCGTGAGCTGCGCGGAAGCCTGGGCGATGTTCTTGCCTTCTTCATCGTCAGCGGTGATGTAGTGGATTTCGTTGGTAACGACGCCTTTCTTAACCACACGATAGGGGGTTTCCACAAAACCGTAAGGGTTAATCCGCGCGAAAGTCGCCAGCGAGCCAATCAAACCAATGTTCGGGCCTTCGGGAGTTTCCACCGGGCACATGCGCCCGTAGTGCGAGGGGTGCACGTCACGGACTTCCATCCCCGCCCGGTCTCGTGACAGACCGCCCGGACCCAAAGCGGACAGACGGCGCTTGTGCGTCAGACCCGCCAACGGGTTGTTTTGGTCCATGAACTGCGACAGCTGAGAGGTCCCAAAGAACTCTTTGATGGCCGCCACGACCGGGCGAATGTTAATGAGCGAGTTCGGGGTGATAGCTTCGACGTCCTGAGTGGACATGCGTTCCTTCACCGTGCGCTCCATACGGGACATACCCGTGCGCACCTGCATCTGAATGAGCTCACCGACCGGACGCACCCGGCGGTTGCCGAAGTGGTCGATGTCGTCGGTCTTGATGCGCAGTTCGGTTTCTTTGCCGGCCGCGTCTTTGACCTTGACCGTGTCATCCCCAGCACGCAGCGCCAACAGGTAGCGGAAGGCGGCGACAATGTCGGTCAGATCCAGGGTGCGCTCGCCCATCTCCCTCTCAACACCGAGCTTCTTGTTGATCTTGTAGCGTCCCACCTCGGCTAGGTCGTAACGCTTGGGGTTGGTGTAAAAGTTATGCAGCAGGTTACGTCCGGCCTCCACGCTGGGCGGCTCGCCGGGACGAATCTTGCGGTAGATGTCCTCCAGGGCCTGATCCTGGGTTTCAATCGCGCCGTCTTTTTCCAGGGTTTCCAGCATCAACGGGAAGTCTTGGAAAGCCTCGCGGATTTCGCCGACGCTCATACCCAGCGCCTTGAGGAAAATGGTGGCGGACTGCTTGCGCTTGCGGTCGATACGCACCCCGACCGTGTCCTTCTTGTCAATCTCAAACTCGAGCCAAGCGCCGCGGGAGGGGATGACCTTGCCCAGGTAAATGTCCCGGTCCGAGGTCTTGTCCGCGGTCTTTTCAAAGTACACGCCGGGGGAACGCACCAGCTGGGAAACGACCACCCGCTCGGTACCGTTGACGATGAAAGTCCCGCGCGGGGTCATCAACGGAAATTCGCCCAGGAACACGGTTTGGGTCTTAATTTCGCCGGTTTCGTAAGTAATAAATTCGGCCGTCACGTACATCGGCGCGTTGTAGGTCAGGTCCTTGTCCTTGCATTCGTCGATGGTGTAGTGCGGGCTTTCCAAAGTGTAGTCCTTAAAGGACAAGCTCATGGTGCCGCCGTTGTCCTCAATCGGGCTCATTTCGTTCAGGATTTCCTGCAGGCCGGAAGTGCGGGGAACATGCTTATCACCGGTTTCATCGGCTTTCTTAACACGCTCCTGCCAGGCTTCATTCCCCAGGAACCAGTCAAAAGATTCGGTCTGGAGCGCCAACAGATTCGGCGGCGCCATCGGTTCATCGATTTGGGCAAAAGACACCCGGAAAGGGTGAGTGGAGGATTCTTTGGATTTCGTAGCCAAGATTTCCGTTTCCTTTATGTCGTATGGATGGTCGAGATTCCCTTTTGGTTTCAATAGGTTACCCTCCACTTTTGCGCGAAAAGTCGCGTCAACGGGGGTCTCCCCTTCCACCTTGAAAATCTCGATGCGCTCCGGCGTTTGAACATCTCGTCCCTCGCTGTACCTGCCGTGATATTGCCAGCGCATTCTTCTGCAATATCAACGTTTTCAGGCGGCCTCGGACAAAGAACACGCAAACATCTACTCTATAACTTTTGCGTGCTGTAAGCAACTTTCCGCTGTTAAATCCTGGCAGGGCGACCCCGCCAGCAAAGCTACTTAATACTGCCGGAAGTAAGACCACCAATCAGACGCTTCTCGATGAGGGCAAACATGATAATGACCGGCACAATCGCGATTACGGAAGTGGTAAACATGTACTGCCAATCACGCACGTAAAGCCCCAAGAAACGCGGCATTGCCACCGTCAAGGGTTGCAGCTCGGGCTTTTGCACCAACACGAAAGCCGCCGCGTACTCGTTCCAGGTATTAATGAACACGAATACGACCGCGGTAACGATACCAGGCCACACCAAAGGCAACGAGATTTTAAACATGGTTTGCAGACGTCCCAAGCCATCCATCAAAGCGGCTTCATCCACTTCCTTGGGTACTGAAGAGAAAAACGCCTGCATAATCCAGATTGCGAAAGACAGGTTAAAAGCCCCGTTGATTAGGATTAGCGCCACCCACACAACTTGTCCTTGCCAGCTGGAAAACTCCTGGTAGAGGCCGACCGCCAACACAGTAGGCTGGAGCATCTGGGTGCACAGTACCAGGAACAGGAAGGGCATCCGCCCGGGGAAACGGAACCGAGCCACATAGTAGGCCGCGGGGGTCGCCACCAACAGCACCAGGAGCGTCGCCCCGATGGCGATGACGGCCGTGGCCAAAAGCGATTTACCTACGTTTACCGCGGGGAAGGACCACACCGTTAGGTAGTTGCTCAGTTCCAGTTTGGAAGGCAGGTAGTCCGGCGGGATTTTCCGTACGTCGCCGCGAGTCTTAACTGAAGTCACAAACATTAACGCGTAGGGAAATAGGAAGAACAACACAATCAGCAGCGCCCCGACAAGCGTCATGACCATGCCCGCGGGACGGCGTTTACGGCGGGTCGCCAAGCTAGCTTCAGAAGCTGCTTTGGCCGGTTCAGAATGTTTGGTCAGAGGGTTACTCATGTTACTTCACCTCCTTCGTCGGCTTCACAGATATGAGATAGATGGCAATAATTACCAGGCAGAACATGAAGTTCAAGACCGACAGCGCACTCGAGACGCCCGGGCCGAGCTGTGCCTTGTACTGGAAAATGAGGGTTGTGGTGGTGTGGGCGGAGTGATAGCCAGGGGATTCCACCAAGATCTGCAAAATCGGCAGGGAGTTGAACACGTTGATGATGTTGATTAAAGCAGCGGTGGCGACAGCGGGGCGCAACATGGGGAACACTATCAGCCAATAGCGCTGGAAGGAGTTGGCACCGTCAACCCGGGAGGCCTCCAACACATCGGTGGGTACGGATTGCAACCCCGCCAGAATCGTATATGTCGTGAAAGGCAGGGACACGTAGATTGCCACGAACACCGCCACCCAGAAAGCGGCCGTTGGGTTTTCCGTGAAAGCATAGGCTTTTTTCAAAATCCCTGTCTCGACAAAAAACCGGTTGAACAGACCGTATTCCGAATCAAGGCCGTAGTTAAAGGCGGTGGTCGTCATCACCACAGAGCACGCCCACGGGAGAATCACGAAGAGTCGCACCAGCTTGCGACCAGGAAAATCCTTATTGAGGAACTGAGCTAACCCGAGGGAAACCAGTACTGTCACCGTCACGACCACAACCACCCACAGAGCTGTGTTAACTAACACTTGGCCAATGTCCACAGACGGATAGGTCAGCGCTCCGGCTTTACCAACGTAGTTGTCCAAGCCCGTGAACCCTTTGTTCACCCCATACTTGTTGAACTTAAAAAAGGAATAGTAGATGAGCAGTACAGTCGGGTAAATCACCACACCGATAATCAGCAGCAGAGTCGGAGACAGCCACGGCAAGGCAGCCACGGTTTCCATCCACCGGCTTTTTTTCACCTTAGACCCAATTTCAGGGCGTGGCTGGGTTTTGGTGTCTTGTTCCACACTGGGCGCACTTTTCATATTCGACAAGTTTCTTCTTCGGGATTTTTCGGGGCTGCAGGGGTAGAGATTGTCTCCCTCTGCAGCCCCAGTTTCAAATGAACATGTCAGGACTGGGCGTCAACCTCAGATTGAATCGCGTCCAGTACTGCGGCAGGATTCTCAGAGGTAACTGTCCCGGCTGAGGACTGCAAGGCTCCCTGAAGGATGTCCCACTGCGGGTTGCCCACCGGCAGGAATTGAACGGCACTCAGCGCTTCATAAAACTTTTTATCGATTGGTCCGGCGGCTAACTTGCCTTTCTCGATGATGCCACCAGTCACGGGGAGTAGCCCGGAAGGAGCGTACCAGTTCTGGTACATCGCGTCCGAGTAGAACAAGTCAAGGAATCCCTTAGTAGCCTGCTTGCGGGCGTCATCACCGTTATCGAAAGCCAAAATAAAGTCGGTGACACCCAAAGCGACACCCTTGCCGTCCTTGGATGGAACGGGAGCAACGTCGTACTTAATCTCAGGATAGTCTTTGGCAGTTACACCCAATAGACCAGAGTGAGACATCATCATTGCTACCTTGCCGTTGTTGAACAGGTCAGCGACGTCCTGTCGGTTAGACGTGCCGGCGTTGGGTTGGGTGCAGCCTTTATCAATGAGCTTCTTCATCTCGGTAAAGGCTTCTACGGTCTTATCGCTCTTGGCTTTCAGCTCATCACCCTCAGCCCAGTCTCCTCCAGCACCCCACAGCCACAATGAGGACTCAACCTGAGCTTCCTCCCGACCTAGAGGCATACCGTAGGGGTACACGTCCGGGGCGGCGGCTTTAATCTTGTCGCAGGCTTGCTCCAGCTCGTCCCAGGACGCGGGAACTGCCGTGATACCCGCTTTTTCAAAGATGCCAGTGTTATAGGCCATCATGCGGGCCGAGGCCACGTCGGGAACCACCCATTGGGTTCCGTCCGCGCCTACACCGTTCTTCAGAAGGGCGGGTTCAATCGTCTTCAACACGTCCTCGCTCATGACTTCCGTAATGGGGTACAACAATCCGCCATCAGCTGCGGAGGCAAAGTTATTGTCGTTCAAAATGTCGGGGAAGTCCTTGGCTTGCACACGGGCTTGCACCTTGGAGGAGAAATCGTCCCAACCTTCGATTTGCAGTTCAACTTTGACCTTGGGATAGGTTTTGTTGTACTCAGCGATGATGGCTTCCCAGTCTGCCTTGGTGGAGTCAGCGTATGAGGGAGCTAGAATCTTGATAGTTGTTTCCAGGTTGGCTGGATCAGCTGCGGCGCTGCCCGAGCCAGAGCCAGAACTTGCACATCCTGCTAAAGCGAGCGCCGCGATTGCTGCTACTGCGCTAATTTTTACGATACCTTTCACGAGCTTTCCTTTCGATTGTTTTCAGTTGTCAGCCCACGGTGATTACCGATAGTTTTTCCGCGTCGTTACGGGTGAAAAGGTGAACTCCGTCGATCACCTAAACACAGAATATGATTTTTTTTAATCGATTTGTAGGGTTTTAAACATTTTCTTTTATTTTGTTTGTACGTTCTAGACTGTCAGCACCTTGATACCTTGGCCTTCCAGCAGCTCCAAGGTTTTTGAGTCGGTGCAATCCGTGAGGATTTCGTCAATCGGCGCAAAGTCACAAATCCGGGCGGTTCCCAATGCGGAGAATTTGGAGCTATCAGCCACCACGGTGACGCGCTGGGCGGACTTGAGGAAATCCGCGTTAGTTTCCGCTTCCAGCAAGTCATCGTTGAACAAACCGCGTTTCATATCAATCCCCACCACCCCTAAAAACACGCGGGTCATCGCCAAGTTTTGCAGGACTAAGCCAGACATGTTTCCGACGATTTCATACGAGCAAGGGCGCATGGTTCCCCCCACGACGATGACTTTAATCTGGGGATGCAAAGCCAGTTCGTTAGCGATGTTAATGGCGTTGGTTACCACCGTTATCCCCTGACGTTTAAAACCATCATCTGCTCCAACCCGCGCAACAAGTTCCCGCGACACTTCGGTGGTGGTCGTTCCCCCGTTCAGCCCAATAACATCCCCCGGTTTCACCAATTTGGCGGCAGCTTTCGCCAAACGTTGTTTGATTCGACCTTGATTGACCGGGCGATACCGCAAGGGCAGATCCCCAGATAGGGGATTTGCCACCGCTCCCCCGCGAACCCGAGTAACCATCTGTTGGGATGCCAACCTGTCCAAATCGCGACGCGCGGTAGCTGAGGACACCCCCATCAGGGTTTCCACCTCTTCAACCTGAATCGAGCCGTTTTCCAGCACATAATCCAGGATTTTTGTCAGCCGAGCCGATTGATTAACCATGAACTTCCCCTCTCGTTGATTTAAAATGACACTAACCAGAAATTTAAATCAGTTTCAAACATATTATGTAGTCTTGCGTGATATTTTTGTTTCAGAACAACATCACCAATCTTGAGGGAGAAAACACCACCATGAGTATCACCGCTGAGGAAATTGCCAGCCAACCCCAAACCTGGAAACAGGCCATTGACATGCTCGCATCCCTGGATCCCAAGTTTTTCCCTGATAAGGGCAAAAGTGTTGCCATGATTGGCTGTGGCACCTCCTGGTTTATGGCTCAGGCATACTGCCGAGCGCGCGAAGTCGCCGGACATGGAGTCTCCGACGCTTTCACCGCCACCGAATTCCCCCTGACTCGCCACTATGACATGGTCATTACCCTGTCTCGTTCGGGCACCACTACGGAGATTATTGATATTCTCAAAGCCTTGCACGGCAAGGTTCCCACCCGCTTAATTACTGCCGTCGGCAACGGTCCTGCCACCCCCTTTACCGATATGGAACTAGTTTTAGACTTCGCGGATGAAACGTCGGTAGTGCAAACACGTTTCGCCACCACAGCTCTGGCTTTGCTGCGCGCCAGCCTGGGCGAGAACCTGACCAGCGCAATTACTGACTGCGAAACGGCAGTGAATGCGGAAATTCCCGCAGCTTTCGTAACCGCCGACCAATTCACCTTCCTCGGCACCGGCTGGACTTACGGACTCGCCAACGAAGCCGCCCTAAAGATGCGCGAAGCCTCACAATCTTGGACCGAGTCCTATCCCGCGATGGAATACCGTCACGGGCCGATTTCCATTGCCGAACCGAACCGCATTACCTGGATTTTTGGCTCCGTCCCCGAAGGTATGGAGGCGCAAATCACCGCGACCGGTGCCACTTTAATCCACCACGACTTCGATCCGATGGCATCTCTGGTGCTTTTGCAACGCGTCGCGGTGGCGCGTGCGGAACACCGGGGACTGAACCCAGACACTCCACGTCACCTGACCCGTTCAGTAATCCTGTCCTGACCACCCGCATTAACCTCACGCTTTTGGAGGGACAGATGTCATCCGAGGAGCATCCGACACCAAAAACCGGTTCTGCGCCGGTGTACGCGCTGGCCTTTGACGTGGGGGGAACGGACACGAAAGTCGCTTTCGTGTCTAACCGCGGTTCACTGGTGACGCTGCCGACCCTGGCTACTTCTACCGGCGGCGCTGTCGGTCTGATTAACCAAATTAATGACCAGTATCTCCAGATTCAACAGGCTTTGCACCGCGGTGAAATACGTCACCCTGATGGCTCCACCGTGCCAGCTGAGCAAGTTTGCGATGTGGTCGGGGTGGGTGTTCCCGGAGTAATGGTGGAAGACACCGGCATGACCATCACTTCCGCTAATCTCGGCTGGGGGAGTTTTCCCATGCGCGACCGCTTAGGTGACGCCTTGGACGCTCCGATTGCGTTGGGACACGACGTTCGTTCCGGAGCCTTGGGCGAAGCCTCGTTTACCGGACGTCAGGAGTGTTTTTTTGTCGCTATCGGGACCGGCATTTCGGCGGGGATTGTCCTCAACGGGCGAGTACTGAACCGGAGCGGGAGCTCTGGCGAGATTGGCCAGATTCTACTTCCCAATCCCGATTTGAATTACCTGGAAAAGGCCGCCGCCCCAGTTTCAGCTCAGGCAACTCACCTCCCCCTGGAACGGATTGCTTCTGCCGAGTATACCGCCCGACGCTACGCCCTTTTGAAAGGTATTTCCCCACAAACTGCCCACCCCACGTCCAAGGATGTGTTCCTGAGGGAACGGGAAGGAGACGAATGCGCTCATCACGTAATCGAAACCGCCACGCAGGCATTGGGGTCAGTCCTGGCTGCCAGCCTGGCGACCTTGGGAAATCTTGATGTCATCGTAGGCGGAGGACAATCTAAGGAAGGACCCGCCTACCTTGAACGACTCCGCCAGGCGACTTTATCGCACCTCGTGAACCTGCCTGAACCGCACTTCTCGCTGTCCAACTTTGGGTCGCAGGCACAACTGTTAGGTATCGCGGCACAAGCCTTCGCCAAAGCCCAAGTTCCGATTATCCCCGCGACCCGCCCGTCATAAGTTTGGAAAGACTACATATGCCCCAGCTCATCACTTTCACTCCCAACCCCGCTCTGGACATCACTTACACAGTGGACGCCCTCAAAATCGGTTCAACGCACCGGGTCGAGGACTTCGTATACCGTGCCGGAGGTAAGGGGATTAATACAGCTTCAGTCCTGGCGCAAATGGGTTATCCCACCCGTGCAGTAGGATTTTTTTCCAGCCCGGAATATCTTGCCGACCTGGAAAAACGAAAACTAGAGTGGCAGGGTCGGTTTAATTTTCAACCCTTGCCCATGCCATTCCCAAACCGACAATCCGTAGCCATCGTGGCTGACGGAGACGCCACCGTATTCAATGAGGCAGGCCCGAACTATGGCGCTATGAACCCCAAAGACATTACTCAGCATTGGGAACAGGCGTGGCTACAGGCACTCGAGCTGGACTGGGCGACCCCGAATGCTTTCGTCAGCATTAACGGGTCTTTTGCCCAGGGCAGTCCCCAGGGGATGCTCGGACGTCTCATCTCCGGTTTGCATGACTTAGGCTGCTGGGTGATGGTGGATACCTCCGGGCAGTTTCTCTTAGAGGCCGCTCAGGCGGGCGCGGATTGCCTGAAACCGAATGTGGCGGAACTGCGTGAGGCCACCGGTATTACTGAATTGCCCGCGGCGGCGCGCTCTTTGCTATCACTGGGAGCTCGCTCCTTGCTGATTTCCGCTGGACGTGACGGGCTGGCCTACGTGGAGCATCCCGCCGCGCCTGCGCACACCGCCTCGCTACAGGTCGAGTGGGCCGCCCCCGGGATGACTTTGGAGGGCAATCCAACCGGAGCGGGAGATGCGGCGGTAGCTGGATTTCTGTCCGGCATGTCCGAAAACTTGCCGACACACGAGACTCTCGGTCGTGCGGTGTCTTGGTCGGCTGCCGCGGTTCCGGCTGCAGTTGCTGGCGTGTTGGAAACAGAAATGGTGGCAACAATTGCCGCTAAAATGACCTTTCAAACTGAAGAATGGAGTGCATAAATGCTGTGCGATATACGTAAACTCGCTGCTGAGGCAGCCTCGGCCGGAGTCGGTCTGGGGGCTTTCAACGTGGTGCTGCTGGAACATGGTGAGGCCCAGGTCGCCGCGGCAGAAGCAGTCAACCTACCGGTGATTCTGCAGCTGTCCCAAAACGCTGTTAAGTACCATCATGGCTGGTTAGACCCTATCGGCAGTGCCGTGCTAAAGCTAGCCGAACAGGCAAAAGTCCCGGTGGTAGCCCACCTCGATCATGCTGAGGATCTCGACCTGTGCCGCGCGGCAGTCGATTTGGGCTTTACCTCGATTATGTATGACGGCTCCAAACTGCCGGATGCGCAAAACCGTGACACCACCGCGCAAATCACCCAGTGGTGTCACGATCGTGGCGTGAGCGTCGAGGCCGAATTAGGCGAGGTCGGTGGGAAAAATGGAGTCCACGACCCGAGCGCACGCACCAACCCAGAGGACGCCGCGAAGTTCGTGGCAGACACCGGCGTGGACTTGCTGGCGGTAGCGGTGGGGTCGTCACACGCAATGACCTCGCGCGATGCCACGTTGGACACGGAACTCATCTCTGCCATTAAACAGGCCGTTCCGGTTCCGCTGGTCCTGCACGGTTCTTCCGGGGTTTCTGACGAAGGAATGCGCGCCGCCATCAAAGCGGGAATGACCAAAATTAACGTCTCTACGCACCTGAACGTTGTCTATACCGCCAAGGTTCGTCAGGACTTGGCGCAAGGCCCCGATTTGGTCGACCCCCGCAAGTATTCCCGTAACGGCAACACTGCATTGCAAGCGGAAGTGGAACGTCTGCTTCTCTGGTACTCAGGGAAATAAACCCCGCTAGATGCTGAAATTCCGGGAAGGAATCGTCAGGATACCCGTCAGCTAACCGTTTATCGCGCGTAGCCCGAAAGCGAAGGTTTCAGGTTTCCCTGGTTCCAGTACCAGTACGTCCTGGTTGCGGTTCAGGGCGTTGGGCGGGCAGGTCATCGGCTCGACGGCCAGGGCGCGCCCGTCGCGAACGCCGGGGAAAGCCTGCTGGTGAGCGGGGTCAGCGGTATAAATCTGGAGCCAGCTACACCACGGTCCGGCACTGAGTTCCGTCCCCGAACCGTCCGCCCGGCACAAGGCGGCCCGGACTCGCCCGTCTGGTTCGGGTTGCGCCCGAAAGGCGTGGTCAAGCCACAGTCCGCGTAGCGCTACCGGCCGCGCTTGGCCCAAAACAGTGTCCGCGGGTTGCTCTAGACCGGTCGGCAGGTTACGTGTTGAATCGAGCACGAGATTGTTGCCTACCGAGACACTCAGGGTGCATTCGTCCAGGCTCGCGCCCCCCGCGCTCAGATAGGGATGCCACCCGAAGCCAAACGGGCAGGGCGTATCGCTGAGATTGGAAACCCGCAGTTCGCCTCGCAGCCCTTGGGTCGCGTCAACACTCCAGTTCATCACGTATTTGAGTCGCCACGGCCAGCCTGGTTGCGGCGCCATTTCCAGCGCGAGGCGTACCGCTGCGGGGTTGTCGGACGTTTCGGAATCGAGTTGCCAAGGCTGTTCCCTGACGAAACCGTGAATGGCGTTATGGCGGTCAGGTTCGTTGATTTCGAGCTGATGCGTTTCGCCTTGAAACGTGAAATTCCCGCCGTCCACCCGGTTGGGCCACGGTGCCAGCAGACATCCCGCCGCAAACGGAACCGGAGAGACTTGTGACAACCCCTGGTGCGGCACCGGAGGGGTCACCACCAGCGGCTTGTCCGCAAAAGTCAGCGACCACAAGCCCCCACCAAAAGGCGAAATCTGGGCGCGGTATTGACCGGCTCGAAGTTCTATGAAGTCATTGCTCGAGGTCATACGGTGATTTTAGCAAGGGCGGGGAGGGGGAAACCATTGCCGTTTCTTAACGGCTCCGCACCCTGAGCGCTTCGCTCATTTTCTGCCGCCTGGCGGCAAACTCGAGTTGAACCTATTTCGTGCAATTTTGCGACATATTTTAAGGAGCTCCGCCTGAAACGGCAAACCATTGCCGTTTCTTAACGGCTCCGCACCCTGAGCGCTTCGCTCATTTTCTGCCGCCTGGCGGCAGAAATGCTCAGCGCCCAAAGAAACTCGTGAATAGGGATTGCGGTTTGCGTTTGTCTTCGGGACAGGTACACCACTGGTCGGCCGGGACGCTGGCCTTGACCGCTTCAATGTGTTGGCCACATCCTGTCCAAGTCGTCTTTCCGCAATTCGCGCACTTTACTGGAGAGCACATGTTATTCCCTTTCCTCTATCCGGAATCGTCTGTTGGAAGCTACGTTACATTTCCAGCACCGCACCGGGGTTGTCAAAGTAATAGGCGAAAACCGTATTGACCCCGCCAGATAATACTTTAGCATTAATCCCTGCGGGTTCCAGAATTCTCTGTGCCAGCCATGCGTTAGCCCCGCTATCATCGCTCAAGTACACGGTTTCCCCGTCGGCCCAGGAACGCACCTCGTCCAACCGCGAACGCAGTTCCGTCAAGGGGATACACCTGGCGCCTCGCAAATGTCCGGCATTGAACTCAGGGACGGGGCGCACATCAAGTATTGGCGTGGCAGGGTCGAGGCGAGCCGCTTCCTCGGCGTACCACAGTTTCAGCCGGCCGCACAGCACATTTTCCGCCACGTAACCCAGGAAATTGACCGGATCCTTCGCTGCGGAATACGGGGGCGCATACGCCAAATCCAAGTCAATCAAATCGGGGGCACTCAGCCCAGCCTTAAGCGCCGTGGCAATAACATCGATACGCTTATCTACCCCGTTGCCCCCGATTCCTTGAGCGCCGAGAATCCTGCCGTCCACGGCCGCAAAATGCAGCATCAGCTGCATCGGTTGGGCACCGGGCAGGAAAGTTCCGTGGTCGGTGGGATGGGTGTGAATCGTGCGGTAGGCGATGCCCCTCGCGTCCAGTTCGGCTCGGTTGGCCCCAGTCTGGGCCACCGTCATGGGTCCCACCCGAAAAATCGAGGTAGAGATGGGTTTAGGTAGGGGCCGGGCCGATTCTGGGTCAGCAATAAAGTCAGCGATAAGCCGGGCCGCGCGGTTGGTCGGACCGGCCAGCGCAACCGGCCGCGCTTGTCCAGTCACCCCGGACTGCTGCGTAACGGCATCACCGCAGGCGAACACGTCAGGCAAGTTCGTGCGTCCATGCTGGTCAATTACTACGAAGCCCCGCTCATCAGCCTTGACCCCGGCTGCCACGAAAGGCTTGGTAGCAGGGGTAACGCCCGCAGCCAGCACAATCAGCCCCACTTCCAGGCACTGCCCGTTTGACAGTTCCGCCAGGTCGTGAGCGGGGAAATGTTGAATCTTGGTGACACGAGTTTTCGCGATGACGTTAATATTGAGCGATTGCAAGGCTCCGGTCACCAGATGAGCCATCTCCAGGTCCAGCGGAGGCATGACATGATCACTGCCTTCGACGATAGTCGTGTTGATGCCGCGATGAGCCAGGGCTTCCGCCGCTTCGATGCCGATGAATCCCCCGCCGATAACTAGCGCTGATTTTGCGGATTCAGCCAGGCCCACAATCTGTTGGGCATCATCAACGGTGCGCAGCGTGTGCACCCGCGTAGAATCCAAGCCCGCAATCGGGGGGCGCGCAGCCCTCGCTCCGGGAGAAAGAATCAGCTTGTCGTAGCTTTCGGTGAAGATACGCCCGTCCGCACCGCGTACCTGCACGGTTTTTGCGTTCGCATCCAGGCTGATGACCTCGTGGTTTACCCGCACATCCAGGTTCAGTTTCGCTTTCAGGCTCTGGGGTGTGTTCAGCAGTAGGCTTTCCCGCGTGGGAATCTCCTGGCCGACATAAAAAGGCAAGCCGCAATTGGAAAACGAGGGGTACGGCCCTTTTTCAAACACCACAATTTCGGCTGACTCGTCCAACCTGCGCATCCGCGCCGCGAAGGACAGACCGCCCGCAACTCCGCCGACCACTACCAGCTTCATTTCCTCCCCTTTTCTTCGTTTTATTCAGAAGGTTCTCCGGGCGCTTTCCCGGTGAACTCTCGACACCATTAACATAGCATGAGGTGGCGCATGAGGGTAAACCGACTACCGTTGACCGCAGCGGGCTACCGCCCACCCGGGCTTGTGCGCGCTTCTGAAAAACCGGCAAAAACGGCTAGAGCAGAGCGAACAGCAGACCGAGCAGGCCGCCATAAGCCAGGGTTAAGAAACCGGTGTTACGCAGGGCGACAATCAAGGACTTGCCAGTCTCGTGCGCGCGTACCGGACGCATAGTCCGCAAAGCACCCAGCCACAACACGAGCTGCACCACAAAACCGCTGCCCCATTGGATAAATCCGCCGGGGAAGATATCCGGCCACGGCACAAATAGCACCGCCAGTGACAACAGCAACGCGATATAGATAAAAAGCCGGTAAATACGGCGCGACCAGGCATCGCCCAAACGTACCGCCAGGGTAACTTTGCCGGATTTACGGTCCGTGGGGATGTCGCGCAGATTATTGACCATCAGCAACGCGCAGGACAGCAACCCCAACCCGCTGGCCAGCGCCCAAGACTGCCACGGTAGGACTTGAGCCTGCACCCACAGGGTTCCCTGCACCGCCACCAAACCGAAAAAGACAAAAACCAGTAGCTCAGACAGGCCTACCCCGGCGTAGCCATAGGGATGCTTGCCCCCGGTATAGAACCAGGCAGCCGCTACCGCTACCACTCCGGCGCCGATGAGCCACCAGGACTGGGAAACGATGGCGACACTCAGGCCCACAGCGCTGGCTAAGGCGAAACAACTCAGCGCTACCGCCAAGACCTTGCGCGGATTTTCCCCGCCACCGACCAGGCGCGGCGGGCCCACGCGGTATTCATCAGTGCCCCGAATCCCGTCTGAATAGTCGTTGGAAAAATTCACCCCGATTTGTAGCAGCAGCGCCACTGCCAGGCAACCCAGGGCCAGCCAAGGATCCATCTTGCCCAATCCGGCGGCAATGCCGGTGCCGAGCAGGACAGGTGCCGCCGAAGCCGGGAGGGTACGCAGCCGCGCTCCTTCAATCCAGGCTTGAGCAGTGGCCATCGAGGTTCCTTTCTTTGTAATCGTTGCGCCACCGGGTGTGAGGTTTCGCGCTTTCACGAGGTTCTTCGCCCGGGGTTTCGGCGTAATTCGCCGTAAAAAGTCTAACGCGGTTTTAACCTGAAATTAACCGGTTAATTGTGTGACCCCTGGTGCGGGGTTTCAGAGCACGTGTGGATTATAGAGGGAGAATATCCGGGTAGCTGCCAATAATGGCAGCTACCCGGATATTCTCCACCTTTATCCGCAACCCAGCGAGTATCCTCTGATTCTCGCACCTGAATTCCGGTGTCTATGCTCCGGATTTTCTGCCATGTTTAGGTGTGAAACTTCCTTGGTTTTTGGAACAGTTGCACGAACGACCGATCTCGACCCACAATCCGGGTTTTTGCTGACCCGTTTTTTCTCAACCTGCAGGTAGGTGCGATTCTAATTTTGCGGAGCCGGCACTGAGCAGAGTGAAATCGGTCATTCGTGCAAAACAGCCCCGGTATAGGGATTCATCGCGCGGTGCTCGGGCTTCGAACTCGCGATTTTTCGCATTCGGGGGTTGTGAGACGATGGAGTCATGGCGAAAGAAAAAACGGTTTACGTGTGCTCCAACTGCGGGGAGGAATGGCCCAAATGGGCTGGTCAATGCCGCGGCTGCGGCCAGTGGGGCACCTTGGAAGAAAACGTGGTCCTGGCGAAAAGCTCCGCCCGCGGGGGTGGCGGAACCGCGGTGCGCGGTTCCGGCGGATACGGGCGCCCGGCATCTCCGGCCAAACCCATTGGCCAGTACTCCACCGAGCGGGCCGTACGCCTCCCCACCGGCGTGGGCGAATTCGACCGGGTCCTCAGCGGCGGTATCGTACCCGGTGCGGTCATCCTGTTGGCTGGAGAGCCCGGAATCGGAAAGTCAACGTTATTGTTGGAGGTCGCCGCCCAGATTGCCCAAGGCACAGTACCGCCCTCGCCAGACGCTGGTGGGAACTCCCGGCTACGCTTGGTTTCCCCCGATTCACCGCACCCTGCCGCTGCGGATGCGGAGGGAAAAACTGTCCTGTACCTTACCGGCGAGGAAACCGCCGAAGCGGTGTTGTCCCGGGCGAAACGTATCGGTGGAGTGGCGGACAACCTTTACCTCGCAGCCGAAACCCAGGTCTCGCAAGCCCTGGCTCAAATCGAGACAATCAGCCCGGATTTAACCATTATCGACTCCATTCAGACCTTGACCGATCCCACTATGGACACGTCTATCGGCGGCCCGGCTCAGGTTCGTGAAGTCGCGGCCCGGCTCATTGACGCGGCCAAAAGCCGCCACATGGCACTGGTCCTGGTGGGGCACGTCACCAAGGACGGGGCGGTGGCAGGTCCACGCACCCTGGAACACCTGGTGGACGTAGTGTGTCAGTTTGAAGGCGAACGAACCGGAGAGCTACGGCTGTTGCGCGCTGTGAAAAACCGCTACGGCCCTACGGATGCGGTCGGTTTCTTTCAAATGGTCGAATCTGGCATCGAAGGCATCGAGGACCCCAGCGGCCTGTTCCTCAGCAAAACGGCCGAGCCGGTGCCCGGGTCCTGCGTGACCATGTCGCTGGAAGGTCGGCGCGTCCTGCCTATAGAGATAGAAGCCCTGGCCACCCCCATAGCGGGCGGTTCCCCGCGGCGCACTGTTTCCGGTCTGGATTACTCACGCACCGCCATGATGCTGGCTGTCCTGCAAGCCCGACTAAAACTGCCTTTCGGTACTTTGGACGCTTACGTCTCTACAGTTGGCGGAGCCAGAGCGGTCGAGCCGGCAGTGGACTTGGCAGTTGCGCTCGCGGCGGCCTCTGCGGTGACGGGCCAGGTCATCGACCCTGGTCTGGTGGCTTTCGGGGAAGTCTCGTTGACCGGAGAAATCCGTTCCTGCACCTCGGTGTCTCGCCGGGTAGCGGAGGCGGCTCGGCTGGGGTTCACTGGCGCTATTGTGCCGGCCGCCGCTGCGGGAGGTTTGCAGGCCCCGCGGGGATTCAAGATTCAAGCTGCCGCAAACCTGCGTGAAGCGATGAGCCTGGCCCTACGCCGCACCCCCGCCTCGCCTCCAGACCACGAAATCTGAGTTAAACCGAAACGGAACTTTTCTCACGCACGCCGTGTCACAATGAGTACATCTCGACTACCGAAAGGACATAATATGACCCGAAAACGTTTCGTTGTCACGGTATGTGCCCTCGCAATGGCGGGAGCATCTACCATCACCTGCGCCGCCGCTAACGCCGAGGGCTTCAACCAGCTCGCGGGCACTAACCGTTACGAAACCTCCGTAGCGATTTCTCGCCACGCCTACCCCAGTTCAGCGGAAAATGTTTACCTGGCACGCGGCGATGTTTTAGCCGATGCTCTCTCGGCAGGATCCCTGCCGGGCGGCCCGATTGTTCTGGTCAATCCCCACGGCAACAACGATGCTGCCACCCAGTATGTAGCAAGTTTGAAAGTCAGCGGCAAAGTCATTGCCTTGGGCGGGCCGGGCGTAGTTTCCGATGCAGCCTTGACCGAAGTGGCTGGGGATAAACCTACCGCCCGGATTTTCGGGGCTAACCGCTATGAAACTTCAGCTAAGATTGCCGCAGCTGCTTTCCCGAGCGGCGCCAAAGTGGCTTATATCGCCAATGGTGCCGGGGATGGCTCCCCCGATGCGGTAGCTGGCGGGGTTCTCACGGACGGCCCGGTCATTTTGGTCAATCCCAGCGGAAATAACGCTTTCGCCGCTAATGCGATTAAGGCACTTGGAGCTCAAAAAGTCACCGCCTTGGGCGGACCGGGCGCCGTGTCCGCGGAGGTGCTTGCCGAAGTTGCCCAAGGGGCAGACACCGCCCGCTTGCAGGGTGAGAACCGCTACGCCACCTCCCTGGCTATCGCCAACTACGCTTTCCCCGGCCACAAGGGGAACTTCTACGTGGCTCGCGGTGACGTGTTGGCTGATTCTGTTTCCGGGGGAGCACTCCAGGACGGTCCCATCATCCTGTCCTCCACCATGCCGAACCCGGGAATGAATATCGCCGCTGGTTACGTGCAAAATAACGCGGCTTCTCCCATTTTCTTAGGCGGTAGCATCTGGGATCCGCAGGTCATGCAGATGATTGCCAGCGGCACCGGATACACTCAGCCAGCTCAGCCGGCTCAGCCAGCTCAACCAGAGCAACCGCAGCAACCAAATAATCCTGGTAATGCGGCCGGTTCCGCGGAGCAAGCCGCCGCCCAGGAGGAAGCGGATATCCATGCCGGCATTAATGCCCGGCGTGCCCAGGACGGCATCGCGCCTCTGACTCGCGACCCCGCTATGGATGCCCTCGCCCGCGCCTGGTCGCAGCATATGGCTCAAACCGGCGAATTCGAGCATTCCAATAATGCCCCGGACGGCATCCGCTCGATTCTCGGCTCGAAGTGCATGGCAGTAGGCGAAAACATTGACTGGCACATGGGCTTCTTCCCCGCTGGTCAGGGCGGCAGCAAGCACGTCACCAACTGGATTCACTCGCCCGGGCATTTCGCGAACCTGATGAACGCCGGCTTCACCACCACCGGTATCGGGGTGTGGTTCGACGGGCCGAATTCGTCCTACGCGACCCAGATGTTCTGCCGGTAAAGGCTTCCTGAACAGGCAAAACACCTAACTTAATCAAGTTTTTCTAACTTAATAAACTTTTTGGGGCTGGCGCACGCCAGCCCCAAAAAGCATTAATCCCAAAACAGCGCCAAACTGGCCGATTCTCAGTCGGAAAACTCGATGGCTGTACCGCCGCGGGACACGGCCTCGACACGGCCCGTCTGCGAGTTGCGGCGGAACACGGCGTGGGAAACCCCTGCCAGTTCCTCGGCCAACATCGTCTTTGGCTCGATAAAGAACCCGGTATCACCAGGCATAACACCGCCGGAAGGCATGTAGTAAACCTTGGTGTCGCTGTTCAAATACAGACCGCCTTCAACAACGCAGTCGTCTCCCAGCGGAACCGCCAGACCGGAGTTCGCCCCCATGTGACAGTCCTTACCCAAGGACACCCGCTTGTGAATTCCCACCGCCAAAGTGCCCGCGGTGGAGGCACCACCAGCCAGAGTCGTGCCTTCGTCCACGGTCACGCCCTGGGACAAACGTCCCTCAATCCGGGCCGCGCCCAAGGTTCCCGCGTTATAGTTCACGAACCCGGTGTAGCCAATCTCGGTACCCGGATGCAGGTAAGCCCCCAACCGCACGTTCTCGGTATTGGCAATCCGCACCCCGTCCGGGGTCACGTAGGTGGTCATCCGGGGAATCCGATCCACGCAACGGATGTTGGCGCCGATGCCGTACTTGGTCATCAGGCGCAGACGGGTTTCCTCAAAGTTCTCGTAATCACAAGCCCCCCGGCTGGTCCACGCCACCAGGTTCAGCTTGTCGAACAAGCCTTCCAGACTCAAGGTGTTGGGTTTCACCATCCGCCATGACAGGGCGTGCAAACGCAAGTAGCCATCGGGAGCGCTTTGGACATCGTCCTCCAAATCGGCACTCACGGTGATGACCTTGTTAATAATCAGGCGGGCATCGTCCTTGCCCTCCAAGTGCGCCAGCTTCGCGGTCAGCTCTTTTGCCTTCGCCTCGTCCACGTCACCCTCATAAATGTAAGGGTACCAAGTGTCCAGCGACTTCCCGCTCTCAGTTTCGGCCGTCAGGCCCACACCCCAAACTTTCTTAACCATGTTTTCCTTCTCTCTAGTTGTCAACGCTGTTGTCTCGCCCACCGGCGTCGGGACGCGTCAGGCGGCGCGGTCAACCGGACAGGGCAGGGAGACGTAAAAGTCGATTACTTGGCAGACCGAGAACGCAGATTCTCGTAGTGACGCTCGGCGTGGCCGATGTAAACCTGACGCGGGCGAGCAATCTTGGTCGCCGGATCGGCAATCATCTCGCGGTACTGGGCAATCCAGCCCGGCAGACGGCCCACCGCAAACAACGGGGTAAACATCTTCATCGGGAAGCCCATCGCACGGTAAATCAAGCCAGTGTAAAAGTCCACGTTCGGGTACAGGTTACGGGAAACGAAGTAATCATCGCTCAACGCGATACCTTCCAGCTCCAGCGCTAGATCCAGCAGCTTGTCGGCCTTGCCCAGACGGCTCAACACTTCGTGGGCGGATTCTTTCACGATGGCAGCACGCGGGTCGTAAGCCTTGTATACGCGGTGGCCGAAGCCCATCAGCTTGATGCCGTCCTCTTTATTCTTGACCTTATCGACGAAGGTCTTAACCGACATATCCGTATCTCGCAGCTGAATCAGCATGCGCAACACTGCCTCGTTCGCCCCACCGTGCAGCGGGCCAGCCAACGCGCCTACCCCGGAAGCCACCGAAGTGTACAGGTTCGCGTGAGATGAGCCCACAAAACGCACCGTCGAGGTCGAGCAGTTCTGTTCGTGGTCGGCGTGCAGGATAAACAGGCGGTCCAAAGCACGAACCATTGCCGGATCAATATCAAAGGACTGGTAGGGTAGCCCGAAACACATGCGGATAAAGTCCTCGGTCAGGTCCCGAGACGCGTCCGGGTACAGCTGAGGCAGGCCGGCGGCGCGCTTCGCGATGGTCGCGACCATGACGGAGAGCTTGGCCAGCAGTTGAATCGTGGCTTCTTCAAGCTGTTCAGGTTCGAGGGGGTTCAGAGTGTCCTCGTAGTAGGTCGCCAGACCGGCAACGCCCGCCTGCAGGATTGACATGGGGTGACCATTCGAGGGAAAGGCCGTAAAGAACGCCTTAAAGTCCTCGGGCAACAGACGGTTGCGCTTGATTTTGTGGGTGAAGGTTTCCAGGGACTTCGCGTCGGGCAGGTCACCATAAATCAAGAGGTAGGCGACCTCTACGAAACTGGATTCCCGAGCCAGTTCCTCAATTGGGTAGCCGCGGTAACGCAACACCCCGTTAGCGCCGTCAATGTAGGTAATCTTGGATTCGCAGTTGGCGGTATTACCGAAACCGTAGTCCAAAGTGACGTTGCCAGTACTGCTCAACAGTTTGTTGATTTCAAGACCGTTGTTGCCTTGCGTGGCCTGGTGAAAAGGGGTATCCAATCGCTTCTGGTCAGACTGGATAAAGTACTCTCCGTTATTCTCACCCATGAGATTCCTCCTCGATGATTTTTATTTTCATATAAGCGCTGGTCCGGCAGCATTGCCAGGCTGGGGGGCTTTGGGACTTAAGTCCTTAGGACTATAGTACTCCCGTTACCCGCGTTTCGTCCAATAGTTTTTGGCGTCAATAATTTAAATAAAAATCACCGCAGCGGTGCAGTTTCGCTCTGCACCGTACCGTACGTTGAGGAGGCGTTCAGTCAAGCCTCATAAAGGCACCGCTCCCGGTGCCGGAATCAACCCTGGGGAGGCAGCGCGGCCACCATCGGGTCGTCCTTGTCGACCTTGCCCACTACGGAGGCCCCACCGGGGGTCGGGTTATCAAAATCAGCAAAAAAGTCTCGATTGGCCCGCAAGAAGTCCGTCCACGGCGCGGGCAAGTCGTCCTCGTAATAGATTGCCTGCGGCGGGCACACCGGCTCGCAAGCTCCGCAATCCACGCATTCCAGGGGGTTGATGTACAGAGTGCGTTCGCCCTCATAAATGCAGTCGACCGGGCATTCGTCGACACAAGCCTTGTCTTTCACGTCCACGCAGGGTTGAGCTATAACGTAAGTCATGAATCTATCCTACCCCGTGTCGTCAGGTTCGCCTGTCGGCTAGTCATCTGTGCTTGGGGAAGCGGCTGCGCCTTCACGAGCTTTTTGCGCGGCTAAGTCTTTCGCGCACACCACCGCGTTATCCGGTGCGTAGGTATGAGTGTAGGTCTTGGAATCGACCTTTTTCCCATCCAAGTAGCGGGTACGCGTGTTGCTGACGGTAAAACCGGGCTGGCCCGCCCCGGATGGCACGCACTTGGACCAATTGTTGATGGTCTGTTTCGGCTGCACATAGTTTGTCCGCGGACTTTGTGTCGATTCCACGGTGTAGTACTTGGTGCCCCAGATACGCATATGCAGCTGACCCCCGCCGGTCCATCCCTGCAGCACCACAGCCGTTGGATTCGGGTTTTTCCACTTCAAATCCAGGGAACCGGTCCACAAGGTGCATTCACGTCCGGCCGGATAGCGGGTGAAGTAAACCCCGTGAGGATTGAACTCAATCAAATCCATTCCCGCAAACCAAGCCGCATTCAAGGCTGTGACGCACATCTGGGACAAACCACCGCCGATGGCTGTGGTGTGCACACCGTTTTCAAAGACCCCCGAAGCTCGCCAACCATTCTCGGGCGTCAACGGCCCCAAGTCACGTTCCAGGGAAAAGTCCTGTTTCGGGAGATACATTTTCCCAGTCAGAATCTGGGCCGCCCTGGTCAGATTACTGGTCCGTACACTGTCGGCAGTCAGCGGGGTGGCAAACTCCCCAATAATCTCTTTTACTCCGGCTTTATTGGCGTCATCGGTAGAGAACTGGGGAGGAATCGGGGTCAAATCGAGACTGACCTCACGGTTTTCCGTCGAAGTTGCTCCCAAGGTCACTCGGTCGGCCAATTCTTTCGGATCGAGTTTGGTCCCGTTCACGGACGCCACCACCTGCGGAGATCCGGAACTAAAACTGAAACGCGCATCAACCGGCTCGGTTTCCAAACCCTTGGTGCTTCCCAAAGTGAATTTCTTGAGTTTCTCCCCGTCAAAACTGGCTTTCAGCTCCTCGCCGCGCAGAGACCAAGTGACGTCCTGACACAGTTCAGCAGGGGGAATTTCCAGGCTTTGCCCGCCAACGTTGAGCTTCACCGGGGCGCTCATCAGGGTTTTCGCCTCACCCTCGGTGGCGGCGTCCAACTGGGCCTGGGTGGATTTCGGGGTACTAGACTTGCCCGGAAGTTTCAGGGGGTCCCCTTGCTTCCACCACGATGTTTGTAGCAGGGCGGTGGCGGCTTTCAGATTCAGCTCGCGTCCCGGACTGGGCTTGACCGGCTTTAGCTGACCCGCCTGACAATTAAAATCAGCTTCCTGCGGCGCGGACTTTAGATCCGCGGCCGCCGCGGAAACGGCTTTATAAAGCGCTTTTTCATCAATTTTCGATTTCAGGTCCAGCGCGCCAGCACCACCGATATGAGCAATTATCTTGATTGGATTCAAGGAGAAATCGGCGACCTCATGCACGGATGAGGTGAAATCGGGCTGTAGCCCTGCCACAGCCGGATCGATGTTCGCCGTTTTGGCGCCCAGTTTCACCGGGAACGGCTGCTTCAGCTTGTCCCCCAAATCGGAATCGAGCTTCTTAATGGCGGCATCGGGCGTCATTCCCCCGACAGAAACCCCCGCGATTGACGACCCTCGGGGCATACTGCCCGACACGGCTACGGCCACCCCCACGTAAGCCAAGGCTAAAACCCCAATGGCTGCGCCGATAAACACAGGAAACTTGCCGCTGCGTTTCTTGTCCTGCGCAAAGCCGGGGAACATTTCAGTAGCGTTGGTAGTCCGCGCCCCACCCGGCGCTTTTCCTGCCGGTCGAGCGGGTCGGGGAACGGGCCGGGACACGGCAGGACGCGACCCTTTGGGGGAGGCACCCGGCCTCGCACCTTTATTCACGTCTGGTTTGCCCATCGAATCCCCCTGCGGTATCCGCTCTTGGTATATCCGCCGAATTACTGCTCGCGGCGGCGACGCGCCGCATCTTTGTAGCGTGTTTCCGTATCTAAGATTACCTTACGAATCCGCACAGCTTCAGGAGTTACCTCGACACATTCATCATTTCCGGCAAATTCCAGGCTTTCCTCTAGGGTAAAGTTCATCGGCGGGGTCAGGCCTTCAAAAGCGTCCTGGGTGGAAGAACGCATGTTGGTCTGCTGTTTTTCCTTGGTAACGTTGACAATCATGTCATCGCCGCGCGGGTTCTCACCCACGACCTGACCCTCATAGACCTGTGAGCCGGGCTGAATGATGAAGCTGCCGCGCTCCTGCAGTTTAATCATGGCGTAAGGGCTGGCTTTCCCGGCGCGGTCCGCGATGAGCGAGCCGGTCGCACGCCCCTCAATCTCGCCTTGCCACGGCGCCCAACCGGAACTGACCGAGGAGGCAATCCCGGTGCCGCGCGTCTCGGTCAAAAACCGCGTCCGAAAACCAATCAAACCGCGGCTCGGAACGGTAAATTCCAGACGCACCCAGCCGGTTCCGTGGTTGGTCATCGTGTTCATCTGACCTTTGCGTGCCGCCAGCAGCTGCGTCACCGTTCCCAAGTGTTCTTCCGGAACGTCCACGGTCAGGGCCTCCATCGGCTCCAGCAGTTTGCCGTTTTCTGTCTTGGTCACGACCTGCGGTTTTCCGGCGGTCACTTCGTAGCCTTCCCGGCGCATCTGTTCGACCAAGATTGCCAAAGCCAGCTCGCCGCGGCCCTGCACCTCCCAGGCATCCGGGCGCCCGATATCCACAATCCGCAGGGACACGTTACCCACCAGTTCCCGCTCCAAACGGTCCTTGACCTGGCGTGCGGTAACTTTTGCGTCTTTCACCCGCCCAGCGAACGGGGAAGTATTGATGCCAATCATCATAGAAATCGCCGGTTCGTCCACCCGAATCAGCGGGAGGGGACGCGGGTCGTCCACGTCAACCAGGGACTCGCCGATGGTGATGTCCTCGATACCGGCCACCGCGACAATATCCCCGTATTTTGCCGACTCGGCAGGAACCCGTTCCAGACCGTGCGTGGCCAGTAGCTGGGTAATTTTAACAGTTTCCACCATGCCGTCCTGGCGAGCCCAACCAACCGTCTGACCTTGCCGGATGGTTCCGTTGTGAATCCGCAGCAGTGCCAGGCGGCCCAGGAATTGAGACGCGTCGAGGTTCGTGACGTGCGCCTGCAGCGGTGCGTCCGGATCGTAGGTGGGTCCGGGAATATGCTGCAAAATGGCTTCAAACAGGCACTCCAGGTCGCCGTCGGGGACGTTGCCGTTGCCGGGATTCGTCAAGGAAGCTGCCCCTACCTTTGCCGAAGCATAGATAATCGGCAAGTCCAGCAGCTGGTCCAGGTCCAAACCGTCCTCGCCGAGTTCCCCACTGGCTTCTAAGTCAGTGGCCAGAGTCAGCAGCAGGTCGGTCGCTTCGGAAACAACTTCGTCGATACGCGCGTCAGGGCGGTCGACCTTGTTAATGACCAACACGACCGGCAGGCGCGCCGCCAACGCCTTGCGCAACACGAAACGAGTCTGGGGCAGGGGACCTTCTGACGCGTCCACCAGCAGCACGACACCGTCCACCATCGACAGACCGCGCTCGACTTCCCCGCCAAAATCAGCGTGACCAGGGGTATCGACCACGTTGATGGTGACTCCCTGGGGACATCCGCTATCCACAGCTGCTGGACCGCGATATTTCACCGCCGTGTTTTTAGCCAGGATAGTGATGCCTTTTTCACGCTCCAGGTCGCCCGAATCCATGACTCGTTCCGGGCCGTCCGCCCGGAGTCCCTCGGCATGAGCCTGTTTCAACATCGCGTCGACCAGGGTCGTTTTCCCGTGATCAACGTGCGCGACGATGGCGACATTTCGGATATCTTGACGCTGTGCCATAAACCCTTTTCTGTAGTTACCGGTTTTCCAAAAACAACGTCCTATTGTAACGCCGCTTACTCGCCGGTGAACAACGGAATCTTGGCGCCGGGAATCGCGTCAATCAAATCCCTAGTGTAAGCCTGGGTCGGGTGGTCAAAGATTTCGTCAGTCAGACCGGTTTCCATGACCCGGCCCTCCTGCATCACCACCACATCATCAGCCATCTGACGCACCACCGCCAAGTCGTGGGTGATGAACAGGTAACTGATATGTTCCCGGTGCTGAATCTCAGCCAACAGCTGCAAAATTTGTTCCTGCACCAACACGTCCAGGGCGGAAACGGCCTCATCCAAAACAATGATTTCGGGACGCAACGCCAGGGCGCGCGCAATCGCGACGCGCTGACGCTGACCGCCGGATAGCTCCCCGGGGTAGCGGCGCATCGCCGAACGCGGTAGGGCCACCGCGTCCAACAGCTGCGCCACGCGTTCCTCACGAGCCTTCCGGTCGCCCTTCCGATGCACCAGTAGCGGTTCCTCGATGCAGCGGTAGACGCTGAACATGGGATCGAGCGAACCGTAAGGATTTTGGAATACGACCTGCATTTTCGCGCGCATATCGAACAGCTCGCGTTTGTTCAGGGTCGACAGGTCGGTGCCTTCGTAATAGACCTTCCCGGAAGTGGGATCCAGCAGGTTCAAGATGATGTTCGCCACCGTGGATTTCCCGGAGCCGGATTCGCCCACCAGCGCCAAGGTCGTGCCTTTGCGCAGGCCAAAGGACACATCGTCGACTGCCTTGAGCTTTTTGGCAGCGCCTTTCGAGCCGCGCACGTCAAAAACCTTGGTTAAGTTTTCGACCCGAATAATTTCTTCCTTGTATTCCTCCCGGCTGGCTCCGAAAGTCAGCAAATCTTCAGAGACTTCGCCGCGTTGCTTAGCTGCTTGGATACGGTGCGAAGCCAGGGACGGCGCGGCACTAACCAGGCGCTTCGTGTAGGGGTGCTGCGGCTGTTTCAAGATGTCCAGGGCCGGGCCGGATTCCACCACGCGCCCCCGGTGCATGACGACCAGGTGCGAGGCGCGTTCCGCCGCCAGACCCAAGTCGTGCGTGATAAACAGCACGGAGGTACCGCGCTCGTGCGTCTGGTTCTGCAGGTGATCGAGGATACGCCGCTGCACCGTGACGTCCAGGGCGGAAGTCGGCTCATCGGCAATCAACAGCCGCGGATCGGCAGCCAAGCCAATGGCGATGAGGGCGCGTTGGCGCATTCCGCCGGAAAATTCGTGGGGGTATTGTTTCGCGCGCCGTTTCGCGTCCGGAAGTCCCGCTTCCTCCAGCAGTTCCACCACGCGGTCATTCTCTTGACCTTTGGCTTTACCGTTGGCCCGGAGGGCTTCGCGCACCTGGAAACCGATTTTCCACACCGGGTTCAGGTTTGACATGGGGTCTTGGGGCACCATGCCGATATGCGAACCGCGCAGGTCAACGTATTGGCGCCGACCCAAACTGGTGATGTCGTGACCTTGGAACAGAATCTTGCCGCCCACGACCTTGCCCGTACCGGGAAGCAACCCGATGATGGCGGAGGCCGCAGTAGACTTACCGGACCCGGACTCGCCCACAATAGCGATGGTCTGGCCGGGATAAACACAGAAGTTGGCTTTACGCACAGCGGGAACCATACCGGTGGAGGATTGGAAAGCGACTTCCAAATCGACGACTTCCAGCAGGGGCACGGTCGAGCCCGCTTTCACGGCCGCGTAAGATGCCGAACGCAGAATCAGCTCATCTTTGGTCGCTTCCATCTCGGCGGCGGTAGCCGGCTGATCGGCACCCTCCAGTTCCTGAGTTAATACCGGCATTCCCGAGGCTTCGGCTGCGGCCTCGCTGAGGTTCTTTGCATTGTCACTCAACGTTACTTCCTCGCTTTCGGATCGAGGGCATCGCGGACCACGTCACCCATCATGATGAAGCTCAAAACGGTCATAGCCAGCGCGCCAGCCGGATAGAACAGGACTGACGGGTTTTGACGCAGTGCGGACTGAGCGCGGGAAATATCTCCGCCCCAGCTGACCACATCGGAAGGCAAGCCCACCCCCAGGAAGGACAGGGTCGCTTCTGAAACGATGAACGTCCCCAGAGCCACAGTCGCGTAAACAATCATCGGAGCGGTCGCGTTAGGCACGATGTGACGCAAGATGATACGAACCTTACTTTCGCCTAAAGCCTTGGCAGCGTTGACGAATTCCTCGTTCTTGGTTTGCATCACGGCCCCGCGGGTAATACGCGCGATTTGCGGCCACCCAAACACCGCTAACACCAAAACTACCGTAAAGATGGTGCGGTTTTCCCTGAACATCTGCATCACCACGATGGCTGCCAGCAGGAATGGTACCGCGAAAATAATGTCGGTGATACGGGAGAGGATTGTGTCCAACCAGCCGCCAAAGAATCCTGCCAAGGTTCCGAACGTGCCGCCTATGAGCACCACCACCACGGTGGTTAAGATTCCCACGATTACAGAGGCGCGTGCCCCGTAAACGGTACGTGCCATAATGTCGCAGCCCTGACGGTCGAATCCGAACGGGTGTCCGGCACTGGGCTGACCGTAAGAGTTCTTTAGCTCGCAAAACTTCGGATCCACGCTGGTGAACAGGCTGGGGAAAGCCGCCAGCATCACAGCGAACAAAATAATGGCGGCCGCCACCCAAAACAGGGGACGTTTGCGCAGGTACTTCCACGCCTCTCCCCACATGGAGGAGGGAGCGCGATCGTCAGCTACGGCATCTACCGCCCCCAGACCGGTTTCGTCGATTTCCGAAACGTAGTGGGACTGTCCGGGCAAAGTTTTCGTTTCCACAGTGTTCTCGTTTTCGTTTGCCATGTTCCCCCTCCTTACTCGTAGCGAATCCGCGGGTCCAGGAGGGCGTACATCAGGTCGACGATGAGGTTCGCCAAGATGTAGACCATCACCAGTACGGTGGTAAAGGAGACGACTGTGGCAGGTTCGCCTTTGATAATGGCTTGGTAAATATTGCCGCCCACCCCGTTGATGGCAAAAATACCCTCGGTCACGATGGCTCCACCCATCAGCGCCCCCAGGTCAGCGCCCAGGAAAGTCGCGACCGGAATCAGCGAGTTACGCAGGATATGTACCCGAATAACTCGTCCGGGACGCAGACCCTTGGCATAAGCGGTACGCACATGGTCGGCCGACACGGTCTCGGACACGGATTGGCGGGTCAAACGCAGCACATACGCGAAAGACACCGCCCCCAAAACGATGGCAGGCATCAGCAGCCTTTCGAAAGATGTGTTTGCCCCCACGGTAGTGGGTAGCCACCCCAGCTTCACCCCTATGAGGAACTGCATCACGAAACCAATGACGAAAGTCGGCACGGCAATAACGAACAGCGAAACCACCAAAACCGTGGCGTCAAAAATACCCCCGCGCTTCAGACCCGCAATCGTCCCAAAGACAATCCCAAAGATTGCTTCGAACGCCAAAGCCATCAGAGCCAGCTTAATCGTCACGGGGAAAGCCGAAGCCATAACTTCGGTGACTTCCCGACCTGAGAACGTCAGCCCGAAGTCTAGAGTAAAGATGCCTTTCAGATAGAGCAGATATTGCACGATGAATGGCTGATCCAGATGGTAACGCCGGCGCATAGCGGCAGCGGCGGCCTCACTCAAACCACGATCGCCGCCCAAAGCTTGAATCGGATCACCTGGCATCAGGAACACCAGCGCGTAGATGAGCAGCGTCGCACCCAGCATCACTGGAATAATCTGCAGGAGCCTGCGGCCGAGATATCGTCCCACGGCGCCTCCTTGTCAAAATCGAAATAACCCAATGATTCTACCCCGATAAGGTAGTGAAAACGTAACTGCGGCCTGGGAGTGATTTTTCCCACCCAGGCCGCAGTCGTTCAATTTTCAGGCTTTTTGGCGGTCTTTCGACGCGTCAAGTCAAGCTCAAATTATCGCCAAATTACTTGGTGATGTCGAAGTACAGCGGCTTGGAGTGCCAGTCGAACTGGACGCCCTGCACGCCTTCTGCCCAACCGCCGTTGACGTTGGAGTACCACAGCGGAATCGTCGGCAATTCCTTCATCAGGATTTCCTGAGCCTGGTCGTAAATCTTAAAGGCTTCCTTCTGATCAGAGGTGTTCAGAGCCTGCTTGAGCAGATTGTCGAAATCAGGGTTGGAGTAATCGCCGTCGTTAGCCGAACCGCCGGTGCGATAAAGCGGACCGAGGAAGTTGTAAGGCGAGGGGTAGTCTGCCTGCCAACCGGTACGGAACGCCGTCTTAATGGTGCGGTCGGTGACTTCGTTACGAATGGACTTGAAGTCCGGGTAAGGAGCACCCTTGGCATTAATACCCAGATTGTTCTTAATGGAGTTCATCGTCGCGTCAACCCATGCCTGGTGGCCACCATCAGAGTTGTATGCCAGTTGCAAATCGCCAGTCCACGGTTCAATCGCGTCAGCCTGCTTCCACAGTTCCTTAGCCTTTTCCGGGTTGAACTTCAGTACCTCGTTACCCTTCAGCGAATCGTTGTGACCGGGGATAACCGGCGCAATGAAGTCAATGGCGGGGGTACGAGTGTCCTGGAAGATGGTCTTGCAGATCTCTGCACGGTTAATCGCCATCGAGATAGCCTGCATACGCAAGGCACCGGCCTCGCCTTGGAAACGAGCATCAGACTTCGGGAAGGTGAAGGACTGGAAGATAGCGGAAGGCTCGTTGACCGAGCGGTCGCCCAACTCATCCTGGTAGGTTCCGAACGCGGAGTCCGGAATAGCGTCCAACACGTCCAAAGCGCCCGACTGCAAGTCGTTATATGCCGCGTCCTGGGTGGAGTAGAACTTGAAGGTCACCCCGCCGTTCTTTGGCATACGGTCGCCCTTGTAATCCGGGTTCGGAATCAGTTCAATCTGTTCATTATGCTTCCAAGAATCCTTTTTAACCATGTAGGGGCCGTTACTGATGGGGTTTTCACCGTAGGCCTTAACCTTGGCTCGGTCTCCGAGTCCAGCCTCCGGCAACGGGTAGAACGCTGAGTAGCCCAAACGCAGCGGGAAATCGGATTCCGGCTGTTTCAAAGCCACGGTGAACGTGGTGTCGTCCACTACCTTCAAGCCGCTCATATCCATGTCGCCAACCCCATTCTCTTTGTCAGCTTCAATGGCGGCTTCTGCAGCCTTCAGCGCTTCGTCGTAGCCCTGAATGGACTCAAAGAAGCTGGCGTTGAGCATGCTTTGCTTCACAGACTGGTTCCAGGCGTCCACGAAAGACTTGGAAGTCACCGGAGTGCCATCCGAGAACTTGGTATCGCCCTTGATTTTAATGGTCCAGTTCTGGTTGTCTTCAGACTCAATAGATTCAGCAACTTCCATCTGAGGGTTGCCTTTGGCATCGTAGTATTCCAGGCCAGCAAAAATGTGGTCCAGAATCAAGCCGCCACCGGTCTCATTAGTGTCAGCCGGAACCAGCGGGCGTTGAGGCTCGGAATTATTACCAACGATTACCGCGTTGGGATCAGTTTTGCCACCAGCGCTGCCGCCGTCCGAGCCAGAGCTGCAAGCAGTCATCGTCAATGCCAGGGCTGCCGCAGCAGCGATGGCAGTTAGTTGTTTCTTCACGAGGTTAGCCTCCAAAGATATCCTCAGCTTGGCGCCATCAGCGCCATCGCCGAACTTTCGGGTAATACCACTTTTGTGGCACGAGGCTAGTTTACAGGCAAAACCTAAATATAACTAAAAACATACCCATCTTTTACCTTTGGTCCGGTTCTGGTGCAGCTTTGGTCCTGCTCTGATTCGGCTCTGGTCCGCGCCGATAGTGCGTTAAACCGATTTAAATGGGTCGGTGTGCCTATATGACACACCGAGAATTTAAATAGGTTCTATTTGGGATTTTTTTGGAAATTGGGCTTTCAGGGCCGAGCCCCTGGCGATTTGGCCGGCGGTTTCTTGGTGGGTAGCGGAGTGCGCGAAGTTATAAGAAGTTATCCGCAACCGACCGAGTGTCCCCTGATTTCCGCCGGCGTTTGCGCGGTGCTGTTTGGCTAGGCGCGAGGCGAAGAACACAGGGAGGCGGCAGGTTCGCCACGAAAACCGCTGGCCGTCACGGGTCTCGCCCCACCGACCTTGTGCAAATGAAAATGATGCCCGGCACAAGCCGGACATCACCACCAGCGGAGGATGGGGGATTCGAACCCCCGAGGGCTTGCACCCAACACGCTTTCCAAGCGTGCGCCATAGGCCACTAGGCGAATCCTCCAGGTATTTGGTTAATCTGCAAAAAGCAGCGCCTACTATTCTACATATTTACCGCCCGGGCGAGAAATTTAGCGGCCGGGATTTTGCTATAGGCGATACTCCGCAGACAGCCCGCGTATGCTCGGATAGAATCGAGCCGTCGGGTCAATCCGGATCTGACTGCAACAGTTAGGAACAAAACATGGCGGTTTACACCCTCCCCGAACTCCCCTACGATTACGCTGCTCTGGAGCCGCACATCTCCGGCAAAATCATGCAGCTGCACCACGACAAGCACCATGCCAACTATGTGAACGGCGCGAACACAGCTTTGGAAAAGCTCGAAGAAGCCCGCGCGACCGGCAACTTTGCCACGATTAACCAGCTCGAAAAGGATCTCGCTTTCAACCTGGGCGGACACGCGAACCACTCCGCTTTTTGGAAGATGATGGGTCCAGCTAACGCCACCCCAGACCGGCCCAGCGGCGAGCTCGCTGCAGCGATTGATGAATACTTCGGTTCTTTTGAAGCCTTCCAAAAGCACTTCACCGCCGCCGCTACCGGACTGCAAGGCTCCGGCTGGGCGGTATTGGCTTGGGACAGCGTGGCGGGTCGCCCGGTCATCTTCCAGCTGTTCGACCAGCAGTCGAACATTCCGATTGCCCAGATTCCGCTGCTCATGCTGGATATGTGGGAGCACGCGTTCTATTTGGACTACTTGAACGTCAAGGCTGACTACGTCAAGGCCTGGTGGAACGTGGTGAACTGGACCGAGGTCGAAAGCCGCTTCGAGGCCGCCTCCAAACATCACGGCGTGCTCTAGTACTCTAAACCTCAGGACTCTATATTTCGCGCGGTGGCGACGTATTTTGCGCCGCCACCATGAGTAACTGCCGTGATTTTGTCTCTTGTTTAGTCGAGATTCGGGCTTGAACCCCTCCTGCAATTTCGAGGCAGCTGCATGAACGACCGATTTCAAACCGGATTAGCCGGTTTACACACCAACGGTTTTCTAAACCTGCAGGTAAACGCGATTATAGTTTCTGAGAGTGGACTTTAAGCGAAGCGAAATCGGTCGCTCGTGCACCATAGATTGGGTCTAGGAAAAATTATCGCGGTGCCGATGGGCATCCTTGCAAAAACTTTCCGCCTTAACCCAGCCATTTTACCGCTTTCACCGAGTCGACATATACAACCATGCTACGCGTAGTTCGGCTCTCATTACTGGGGTTTCGGATCAGTTCTAATTTCTCAGCACCAGGCCCGGATCTGCGGTATTAAAAAGCGGTTTCCCCCGCCGGAAGGCAGGGGAAACCGCTGGGCAAAACCTCACAGGCTCTTGATGATTTCCTCCACGGAGGCCTTGGCGTCACCGAAGAGCATGTCCGAGTTCTCGTTAAAGAACAGCGGATTTTGCACCCCGGCATAGCCGGTCGCCATCGAACGCTTGAAGATAATCACGCGCCCCGCCTCCCAGACATGGAGCACCGGCATCCCCGCAATCGGGGAGCCCGGCTCGTAGGCGTCAGGGTTCACGGTGTCGTTCGCGCCGATGACCAGGACCACGTCCGTGTCCGGGAAGTCGTCATTAATCTCGTCCATCTCGAGCACGATGTCGTAAGGCACCTTGGCCTCGGCCAACAGCACGTTCATATGACCGGGCAAACGGCCCGCCACCGGGTGAATCCCGAAACGAACCTCCACGCCCGCCTCACGCAGTTTCTTGGTCAAGTCCGCGACCGCGAACTGCGCGCCCGCGGTAGCCATGCCGTAGCCGGGAGTAATGATGACGGACTTGGCGCCCTTCAAAATCTCTGCGGCTTCGGGAGCCTTGATTTCGGTGTGTTCGCCGTAGTCTTTGGCTTCCTGCTTCGGGCCCGCACCCTCGCCGAAACCGCCGAGGATAACGGAGATAAACGAGCGGCCCATGCCTTTACACATGATGTAGCTCAGGAACGCACCGGAGGACCCGACCAAGGCACCGACGATAATCAACAGCGGGTTGGACAGCATAAAGCCCGCCGCCGCGGCCGCCCAGCCGGAGTACGAGTTCAGCATGGACACGACCACCGGCATATCCCCGCCGCCGATAGCGGCCACCAGGTGCAAACCGAGTACCAGGGAAATCGCGGTCAAAACGCCCAAAGCAATCCACTGCTGCTGGAGCAGGGCGGCATCGGCGCCGGCCGGATCCGTGCGCTTGGCCACAATCATCCACACAATCATGGCGATAACCGCCAGGATCATCAGGATATTCAGGAAGTTACGCGCCGGCAGCATCAACGGCTTGCCTTTGATCTTTGCCGAGAGCTTCAGGTAGGCAATGATGGACCCAGTGAAGGTCACCGCGCCGATAAAGATGCCAATCCCGACTTCGCCCAAGTGGAATCCCATGTCGCGCACGGTTTCCGCGTTGTCGGTGGCCGAAAGTTCCATGAAGGTGTTGAACCCGACCAGCACCGCTGCCAGACCCACAAACGAGTGCAACAGGGCGATAAGTTCGGGCATTCCCGTCATCTTAACGTTCTTGGCTTTCCACAGGCCGATAATCGCGCCCAGCAGCATACATCCCACCAGGATAGAGGCGGTTTGACCGACGTGGGTCACGGCGTTTGCCGGCGGGGTGGCCGTCAAGGCGACAAAGATAATCGACACGAGCGCGATGCTCATACCGGCGATACCGAACTTGTTGCCGCGCAGGGCGGTGGTCTGGTTAGACAGACCCGCCAAGGCCATGATGAACAGCAGGGCGGCGATGAGGTAAGCGAAGTATTCGACGTGATCGCTCCAGTAAGCGAGGGTGGTCATGTCGGCGTGGTCAGTCGCGTTAGCGGCAAAATTCACAAGTGTGTGCAACATGGCTTAGTCCTCCTTCTGGAACATCTTGAGCATTCGGTGGGTCACAAAGAAACCGCCGAAAATGTTGATAGAAGCAATGAGGATGGCCAGACCCGCTAAGCCCGTCACAATCCACGAGGTCGATTGGGCCAACGAGAGAATCGCGCCAACCAGAATGATGCCCGAAATCGCATTCGTTTCACTCATCAGCGGGGTGTGCAGCGAGTGAGTCACGTTGGTAATGACGTAGAACCCGGCCACAATCGCCAGCGCCAAAATGATGTAGTAGGGCAGCATCGAGAACGGTGTCACCGCGACCAGGGCCACGCCCAGCACGGCGGCCACGAAAGTCCAGAAGTTCCGCATGGCGTGGGACTTCGGTTTTTCCGGCTCGGCAGCTGCGGGCGCTGCCGCTGCGGGAGCGGGCTTGGTCGGGGCCGCCGAGACCGAAATGGGCGGCGGAGGCCACAGTACGTCCTTTTCGTGGGCAATCGTGATGGCCCGCACGACTTCGTCCTCCAGGTTAAAGACGATGGTGCCGTCCTTTTCCGGGGTCATAAGTTTCATGAGGTTCACAATGTTTTGCCCGTAGAGTTGGGAGGCCTGGCCGGGCAGACGGTTCGCCAGGTCGGTAAAGCCGATGATGGTCACGCCGTTGTCGGTTACCACCACTTCCCCGGCCTTGGTCAGTTCGCAGTTGCCGCCCGCCATGTCCACGATGACAGAACCGGGCTTCATGCCCCCCACCGCTTCTGCAGTGAGCAACAGCGGGGCGGGACGGCCCGGAATCTGGGCGGTAGTAATGACGATGTCAGAAGCGGCCGCCTGTTCCGTATAGAGTTTCAGGGCCGCTTTGGCCTGGTCCTCGTTCATTTCCTTGGCGTAGCCGTCCGAGGATTCCTGAGCGGGAGCGGGAATCTCCACGAACTCGGCTCCCATGGATTCCACCTGTTCAGCCGCGGCGGCGCGCACATCCGTGGCCTGGACGATGGCACCCATCGAGTTCGCGGTGCCGATAGCCGCCAAACCGGCGACACCAGCGCCGATAACGTAAACCTTAGCCGGAGGCATCTTGCCGGCGGCCGTGACCTGGCCGGTGAACAAGCGCCCGAAAGCGTTAGCGGCCTCGATGACCGCGCGGTAACCAGCGATGTTTGCCATCGAGGACAGCACGTCCATCGCCTGAGCGCGGGTAATGCGCGGCACGGCGTCCATCGAAATCGCGGTCACGTTTCGCTTGGCGAACACTTCGGCGATTTCGGGGTGGATACGCACCCCGAGACGCGAAATCAGCACGGTACCTTCACGCAGCTGGTCGATTTTGTCTTGCGGCGGGGTGTCCAAAGTCGTGACAATGTCTGCCTGCCAAACTTCCTGCGGTCCCACCACTTCGGCACCGGCGTCGCGATAAAGCTGGTCTGGGTACGACGCATCGGAGCCTGCTCCGGCTTCGACAATGACCTCATAACCCAACTTAATCAGTTTGCCAACGGTGTCAGGTGTGGCGGATACCAGTTTTTGCCCCTCAGCGGGCTCTCTCGGTATTCCTATACGCACGTATAACTCCTGAATGTCAACAGTTTCCGGCCTCGAACGGGCCGGGGCGGGATGGTCCCCGTGACGGGTTTATCCTATCAGTAACTCGCAGGGTTGTTTTTATCGGGTGGCGGATTCAGACTGCGGTCAAGTTCGCGGCGGCCGGCCTAAAGCAAAAGAAAGTTCCCCGGGGTTGCCACGAGACTCTCGCCGCTTCCCCAGGGAACTTTTCTCAGACTCGCCGAGAGGGTTATTGTCCCAGCATTTCTTCGAGGGCATCTCCCAAATTCGGCCCTCCCATATTGTCCAACCCCTCCTGGACCATGCCTGTGCCGGCTGAAACCGCGCTACTACCAATCGCGATGGTGGTGGTGGTGAATCCTAGAATCAGGTAAACGAAGGTGAAGCAGGCCAGGCACAACACCAAGAACATAGAGTGCCACAAGGCGGTAGTTTTTTCAGTCCGCGTAATGTTGCGAATAGCGGCGCTAATCAGCAGTTCCATCATGAACAAGCCACCGAGGAACGCTATCGTTAATAAGACCACCAGCAGCATGGTCAAGAACGGGATGGGCAGCAGCTCGATTACGAAAATAGCTGCCAGCGCAATGGTGGGAAGCACCAGACCGGTAGCCACCACGTTGCAGCATTGCAGGAAAGTCATGTCCCCTTTAAACGTTGCCACGGTAGCTTTGACAAAAACCGCCCGGAGAATGACTGCCACAAAAGACACGATGATGGCCACGAAAAAGACCAGGAACCAGTATCCGAAGCTGAGGATGGAGTAGGGCGAAATGCTTCCGGCTCCGATGGAATTGCTCAAGCCGTTGATAAAACCGCCCACCATCAAGTCCGCTGAACGCGCTACCCCAACGGAATATGCCAAGCCGGAAATGATGCTGAACAGCAGGAACATCACCCACCACCAGGCTTTCAGCTGCAGGTTCTCCAGCACTACCTGGTCGCCTTGGGATTTGTGAATCCGCTTAAATGTGGGGAAAATCGCCTTCAAGGCTTTCATGAATTCGCCGTCTTGCTTTGGCATCGCGATGTAGATACCCCCCTGGCCAGGAGCACCACCGGGAATTTGGTTGGTGTAGCCAACCATGGGCTGCGCACCGGTCACAGGCGGGACAGGTTGCCCGGCAGCTTGGGGCACACCCATCGGCTGACCTGGAGCCGGAGGCATCGCCGAACCCGCAGCCGGAGGCATCGGCTGGACCGGAGCGGGAGGCATCGGCTGATACGAAACCGGAGGCATCGCAGAAGGTGCGACTGGCTGCATTGGGGCAGCGGGTTGAGCCGGGGCAAAACCGGGCTGTTCCGGCTGGCTAGGCTGCGCAACGTGCTGCGCTGTATGTTGCGGCTGTGCGGGAGGCATCGCTGGTTGGGCGCCGGGGTAGGCCGTGGGATTTACGGGCGCGGGCGGCAAAGATTCGTTTTCGGGAGGTGGAGGAAGACTCACGGTTTTTCCTTTCAAAATCACTCGATTTTACAGAAAAACCATACCACCTAGAGGCCCACGAGTATACGCTTGATGACCAAAATCGCAGGGAAGTTTTTACCCTACATTTACCTGGAATTATTACCGAGCTACTTCACCCGTGGTGCGTGAAACTTTCCGAGAAGCGATTATGCAGGCGGCGCAGGGGTCGCGGCGCCCACCAGTTCACCCGGCCGAACAGAGCCATCACGGAGGGCACCAGCACCATGCGGACAATAGTGGCGTCAAAGGCGACCGCCAACGCCAAAATAAATCCGACCTGCTTCAACACAATCATGTGCCCGGTCACGAACGCGAGGAACACAAAGACCAAAATGGTCGCCGCGGAAGTCACAATCCGGGCCGAGCGCGTCAAGCCCTGAATGACCGACAGACGGGCCGACCCGGTCTCGTCCCACACCTCTTTCATTCGAGATAACAGGAACAGCTCGTAGTCCATCGACAGCCCGAAGCCGAAGCACATCAGCATCACGACCACGTAAGATTCCAGCCCCGGCAGTTTTTGGGCACCCAACAGCTCCACCCCGAAACCGTCAACAAAGACCAGGGTGGAGATCCCCAGGGTCGCCATCAGTGACAACGTGTTTATCACCAGGGCTTGCAGCGGTATCACTATCGAGCCGGTCATGAGGAACAGCAGGATAATGGTGATAATCACCAGCACGCTGAGCACCCAGGGCAAGCCTTGGGCCAATGACGAGATGAAGTCGATTTGGTTCGCCGCCTGGCCGATGACATAGCGCTCGAAATCATGGGGTTTATCCCGGATTTCCTTCACGATCCTCTCGGCTTGCGGGGAACCGATGTCTTTCGTTTCCAGATCCACGATGGCCACGGAGTCCTTCGTGTCGCCCAGTTGGGAAGCGGCAAAAACTTGGGCGATTCCTTTGATATCGCTGAGGTTTGCTTCAGTCCAGGCATCAAGTTCCTCGGGCGTGGTGTCCTCGGCGACGATACGCACCGGGGGCAGTCCGGTACGCGGCACCTGGACGGATAAATCTTCGTACAAAAGCCTTTGTTCGTTGTGGACTGGCAGCATGTCGAACAGCGAGTTGCGCAGATTCAAGGTCGCCAATGGCAGACACGCCGCCACCAAAACCGTTGCCGAAACGATGAAAGACAGCCAGGGTTTGCGGGTTACCGCGATGGAAATCCGATAAAAGAACGTGTTTTCCGTTTCGGGGTCAACTTCCGGTGCGCCATCCGGATCTTTGCTTTGCGTTACCCGGTGCTTCACATGTGCCGGCTCTACGTCGCCCATGAAGCGGCGCAGGAACGGAATCTTGGTCAGGATGGAGGGCTTTTCCAGGCGGGCGGAAGCCATAAACATGAGCGCGGACACCAAGGTCAGCGCCGCAATCACCGCCAGCAGCACGGTGGAGGACCCCGCAATACCCAGGGACTTCAACAGCTCCGGCCGGAAGAAAATCATGCCGGAGGACGCAATCGCCACAGTCAGGGCACTAAAGAAAGTCGTTCGCCCCGCGGTAGACAGGGTAATTTCCAAAGCCCGCAGGTAGCGCGGATTCAGGGCTTCCAGCCGCTCGCGGGTCTTGGGTTTTTTCACCCCGGAGAAGTCCGGTTTCCATTCGTCTTCGGGCAGGTCACGCAAACGCACAAGTTCCTCGTGGTAGCGCGACACTATCAGCAAGCCGTAGTCGATGGATAGCCCCAGCCCCAGCACTGAAATCACGTTGACAGCGAAAGACTGCTGCTCAAACAGATAAGTCATCCCCAGCATGATGGCCAAAGCGGTGGAAATCGCCACCATCGCTCCCGACAGCGGCAGCAAAGCGGCCAAAAATCCTCCGAACACGACCGCCATAATCAGGAAAGACAGCGGAATCCCAATCGATTCGGAGCGCACCAGGTCGTTCTTAAGGGTTTGGATTCCGGCCTGGTTTACCAGGTCCGCGTCCGTGACCCGCACCCGGAAATCGGACTGCACCGCATCTTTTGGCAGAGCCGATTTCAGCGTGGATTCCAGCTCGCCCAGGGCTTTCTCAACGTTCCTCACGTCCGGCTCGAACTGTTCCGGCGGGGTCTTCTGAGCTTTCCCGTTGACCCGCAAATCCATAGTGGCCACCATGACAAACCCCTGGCCGTCCTTCGCCACCAGTTCCCGCGCTTGGGGATCGAGCATGGCGTTGTATTCCACGAAGGGATAGGACACCTTGTCTACGTGTGGCATCCCTTTCAGTTTCGTCTCAAACTGTTTCAGCTCGGTGTGCAGAGCTTTTGAGACGGGCCAGTCGGGTTCGGACAGCGCTTTGGCTTGGTCGCCCAGCACTTGGGCTGCGTCGCCGAGCGCTTGGGCACGGTTCGCCAAGTCTTTGGCAATGTCGCCCTTGTCTTTCGCTTGATCGCCCAGTTCCTGAGCCCTGTCGCCCTTCGCTTTGGCTTGGTCACCCAGTCGGCGAGCTTGCGCGGCCAGGCTCTGGGCTTGGTTTCCACTGGCAAGAGCCTGATTCCCCGCCGCCTGCGCTTGGGCGCCGATTTCTTGGGCACGAGCGGCCTCGGTTTGAGCCTCGGTGCCCGCCGCCTGGGCTTCGGCCCCGAGTTGTTGGGCGGCGGCGCCCTGTTCTTGGGCTTGGGCTCCGGCCTGCTGGGCTGCAGCCCCGAATTGTTCAGCTTGGGCTTTCGCCGCCCCAGCTCCTGCCATATCTCCGCTGGCGGCGAGCTGCTGCGCTTTCGCCCCGGCCGCCTCGGCTTGCGCCTTCAACTCCTGGGCCTTCGCACCCGCCTCCTGCGCTTTCGCACCCGCCGCCTCGGCTTGCGCCTTCAACTCCTGCGCTTTCGCACCCGCCTCCTGCGCTTTCGCACCCGCCGCCTCGGCTTGCGCCTTCAACTCCTGCGCTTTCGCACCCGCCTCCTGCGCTTCACGCCCCAGGGCTTTGGCTTGGTTTCCCAGGCTGGTGGCGCGATTGCCCAGCTCAGTCGCTTTCGCACCCAGGGCTCGCGCCTGATCAGCCAGCGTCTGAGCCGGATCTCCGGCAGCTTTTGCCTCATCACCGAGCTTCTTGGCTTCATCCCCCTGATTCTCGGCCTGAGCCTGCATCTCATCCAGCTGACTGGCCAGCTTGGGCGCTTGCTCCAGCTCCGCGCGCAAATCAACCCCGGAAACATAGGCCATCACGGAATAGGCCGCGGTCTGTTGACTTTCCACCATGACTTGCCCAGTATGAGACTCAGAAGGGGTCGCCTGGGGTACATCAGAAATGAGCCGATTCCACAAGGGATCTCCAAACCCGGTCACCGCGCTCAGTGCGGTGGCGATAACCACCAAAATCCAAAATGCCAGAACTCGCTTCGGCCTGAGGGCCAGAAAACGAGCGAGCTTGACATACATATATCAAATGTACCCAGACCGCGTGGGAGTCGCACCCGGAATGGAACTCTGTTTTTGTCCGGTCACGAAACCGCTATGGTTGGATAAAACCCCGTCTATAGTCGATAATTGACCTCATGGTCCCTGGTTTCACGCAACGCCGCCCCCTGTGGGTTCCGGCGCTATTCATGTTGGTTTTCGCTCTCGTTGGTATTGGTCCGGTCGCGCCCGCACAAGCCGGGACCAGCGACACCCCGCCAGGTTACCCGCCAACCGAGGTTCACCGGCTCCTCCCGCCCACCCCTGCTGACCAACTCGACCGCGCGACACCCCTTGTGAACTCCCCAGAAAAGGGCTCCACCCAGGCCGGACAGATTCCTGACCCGCACCCCGCCACCGTCCAGATTGTTATCGGACCGGGTCCGGACGGAATGGCGTCCATGTGCTCCGGAGTTTGGGTCGCGCCCAACATGGTGCTGACCGCGGCTCACTGTTTTAAGAACTTGCCCCAAGGGCCGGCGCGGGTTTTTGCTGCTAACTCTCAAGTTCCCGGCAGCAAACCCCTAGCCACCGGCGTTACTTGGGACAGCACCACGCAAGGCGACGTGGCACTGATGGTTACCACCCCGGCGAATCACCCCATCGCCCCGATCAGCGCGGCGGTGCAACCTCCCAGCACTCCCCTGCATATTTGCGGGCAAAACTACATCATTAAGGAATCCTCCACCATCGACGGTGTCTCCCAAATGATTGGCGGCAAAGCAAACTACTGCGCCAACGTCAACACTTTGGATGCCCACACTGCCCAGCGTTTCCAGATTCCCGCTGGTGGCAACATCCTGGCCACCGTGCCGATGGCGGTAGATAAAGGCGACTCTGGCGGTCCTCTGTACAATGCGGCTGGCGAGGTGGTCGGCATCACCAGCTCAAAATCCAATGCGTCCTTCACGAACAACAGCGAACAGCTGCTGTTTAACGCCGCCTCGCCGATGTCGCGTTTTGCCCCCTGGCTGATGAGTTTAGGGGTGCCGGTGCGCGGCGCGAGCAGCGGCACTTTGGAGTTCAAGCAACTCCCGCCGCACATTACGCGGGTCAGTGGCGCCAACCGGATGGATACTTCCGGGATGATTGCCGACGCTTCGCCCAACGTGGAAACGCTGATCCTCACCACCGGTTTGATTGCCGCTGACGGTTTGGCCGCAACGCAGCTGGCCGGGGTCACCAGCTCCGCGTTGGTGCTGTCGAACTCCCGCGACCACTTGGATCCCCAAGCCCTGAAAGCCCTAGATAAATTCGGGCTGCGTCGGGTCGTGCGCGTAGGCGGGACCGTGGGGCTGAGCGCTGCCGACCGGGCGCTGATTCAGGCTAAAGGTCTGGAATTGGTGGAACTCATCGGCGCGGATCGTTTTGACACCGCCCGGATAGTCGCGCAATATCGCGATTCTCTGGGAGGCGCGCCCAGCGCGGTCTTGGTGGCTGACGGCATCAACTTCCCTGACGCCCTGGCTGCCGGAGCCGCGGCCGGAGCGCTGCAGGCCTCCCTGGTGCTGTCTAGCGGAAACACCCTCCCCCCTGCCACCCAAGGCTACCTGAACCCCCTTCTGACCAGCGCTAAGATCATCACGGTCGGCGGTCCGGCGCAGTCTGCCGTCGCTTCGGCCGGTATCAACGCGAGCGCGACCTACACCGGGGCGGATCGCTACGAAACCGCCCTCGGCCTCGCCACCAGCCTTGACCTGGGACGCGGCGTAAACGGCCTGGTGATGGTGTCGGGACGGAACTTCCCGGACGCCCTTTCCGCCGGAGCCTACACGGTCAAGCAGGGCGCGAAACTTGTGCTGGTACCCCCGGCCGGGTCGAAACCCGCGTTTTTGCAAGGCTTGTGGGCCTCCGCCGGCTCCCACGGTGTCATCGTGGGCGGCGCCGGCGCACTGTCCGACCAGGATGTGGCGTGGGCGCTGCAATAGCCGCCCGTTTGCCGCTTGTCGTTGGCCGTTAGCCGTTTGTGCCCGCGGCCCGAATCCCCGACTGTCGACATTAACTAAGATTGGAACCATGGTTTTCACTGCGACTTTGCTGGACTGGCTGAAAGACCCCGGCGCCCTGTTGGAACACCTCATCTCGGCTTACGGGGTGTGGATGGTGGCCATCGTCGCCCTCATCGTGTTCATCGAGTCAGGAGTGCTGTTCCCGGTGCTTCCCGGCGATTCGATGCTGTTTGCGCTGGGGCTGCTCCAAGACCGGATGCCGGTAAACCTCGCCGTGATTCTGTTCGTGCTGATTGTGGCGGCAATCGCCGGAGCCCAGGTCGGCTACTGGTTCGGGCTGCTGTTTGGCGAACGGTTTTTCAAACCCGACGCGCGCGTGCTGAAAACCGAATATTTGCAGACTGCCCAAGTGTTCTTTCGCAAGTGGGGTGGGCCAGCGGTAGTGTTGGGCCGTTTCGTTCCTTTCGTGCGCACTTTCGTGCCTATCGCCGCCGGAATAGGCCGTTACGGCTGGGCGCATTTCACCCTGTGGAATGTTATCGGCAGCATCGCCTGGACTGGCGTGTTCATCGTCGCCGGCATTTCGCTCGGGGGAGTGCCCTTTATCCGCAACAACGTGGAGCTCATCGCCGTCATCATCATTGTGGTGTCAGTCATTCCCATCGGGTTGGGGATTCTGAAAAAGGCGTTGCGCAAAGACCCGGATAGCCAGGAGACTGAGAAAAGTAACATACACTAGGGCCATGGTGAAATACCTCCAAGACCCCCTGAACCGGGCCATTTATTCAACGGATGCCTCAAACTATCGCATCGTGCCCGACCGGATCGCCCAGCCGGAAAACCTTGACCAGCTGCGCGACACGATTTTGGAAGCCCTGTCCGCCGGTGTGCCCCTGACGATGCGCGGCCGGGGAACGTCATGTTCCGGCAACTCTATCGGGCCTGGCCTGGTCATTGATACGTCTCACCACTGCAACCGGATTCTGTCCCTCGACCCCTCCGCGCGCCAGATTACGGTGGAGCCGGGGGTGGTGCTTGCCGATATTCAGAAGGCCGGGGCGCCTTTTGGTCTGCGATTTGGGCCTGATCCGTCCACCTGGACGCGGGCCACCGTCGGGGGTTCGATTGGTAACAACGCCTGCGGCCCGCACGCCCAAGCCTGGGGTCGCGTGGCCGACAATGTCATTTCGATGGACGTTATCGATGGTTTTGGGCGGGAATTTCGCGCCACTTCGGGCGAGGGCGCGCTGGATGTGGTGCCGGGTTTACAGCGTTTAGTTGACGAAAACCTGGCGTTGATTCGCACGGAATGCGGGCGTTTTCACCGGCAAGTTTCGGGCTATTCCCTGGAACACCTGCTGCCGGAAAACGGGCGCGACCTGGCCAAATTCTTGGTGGGCAGCGAGGGGACCCTGGTCAGCGTGCTGCGCGCTACGCTCCGTTTGGTGCCCGTGCCGACCGCGCCGGTGCTGGTGGTGCTGGGATACCCCGACATGATTGCCGCTGCCGCTGATGTGCCACTGATTAATGACTTTTCTCCCCTCGCGGTGGAGGGCATGGATTCGCGTCTGGTTTACACTCTGGCGCACAAGCCGGGGGTCGGCGAGCTGCCCGAGCTGCCGGAAGGCAACGCTTGGCTACTGGTAGAGATGGGCAGCGCCACCGCGGACCTGGAGACAACCCTGGCTCGTGCCAATGACCTGGCACAAGCCGCCAACACCCGCGCCACCCTAGTGCTGCCCCCCTCCACGCAAGCCACGAAACTTTGGCGGATTCGCGCTGATGGGGCCGGGTTGGGCGGGCGAACCCCCTTGAACCCGGACGGCAGTGGTAACGACCCGGCCTGGCCGGGCTGGGAGGACGCGGCGGTTCCGCCTCAGAATTTGGCCGCTTATTTGCGAGATTTCACTGATTTGATGCGGGAAATGAACGTGGACGGAATGCTTTACGGGCATCTCGGGGACGGCTGCCTACATGTGAGATTGAACCTGCCATTGGGTGCGGAGGCTGGGCAAGGGCGTTCTCGGGAGTTTCTGGAGCGCGCTGCTGACCTGGTTGGTAAATATCACGGTTCACTTTCGGGCGAGCACGGGGACGGCCGGGCCCGCTCCGAATTGTTGCCGCGAATGTATTCCCCCGCTCTGATTCGTTTATTTAAGCAGGTCAAAGCGCTGTTTGACCCACGGGGTTTGATGAATCCGGGGGTGCTGGTGGACCCCGATCCACTGGACGCGAACCTACGACTGGCGGGGGCTCGGACCATTCCGGCCCTGCCTGGTTCGGGCTTTACTTTTCCGAAAGACACGGACTTTACCGCGGCCGTGCATCGCTGCACCGGCGTTGGCAAATGTTTGGCAATGAACCAGGTCAACGGTGCTTGGATGTGTCCCAGCTACCTGGCTACCGGCCAAGAACAGGACGCCACTCGCGGTCGCGCCCGGGTGCTGCAAGAAGTCACGAACGGCACTCTCATTCGGGATTTCCGCGACCCGAACCTGTTACGCGCCCTAGATTTGTGTCTAGCGTGTAAGGCCTGCTCCGCGGCCTGCCCGACCGGGATTGACATGGCGGCGTACAAGTCGGAGTCGCTATATCGGGCCTATCGCCGGAGATTGCGGCCGCGTTCGCATTATCTGTTGGGTCGTCTGCCGGGCTGGCTGCGTTTGGCGCGCCGGATACCCGGCGGTGCGGGCCTGGCCAACAGCGTTTTCGGGGTCGCGTGGATTCGCCACCTGGTGTTTCGGATGTTCGGGCTGGATCCGCGCCGGCAGATGGCGCATTTTAACCCCGAGTCGTTCCGGACTTGGGCGAGGCGGCGCGGAGGAAACGCTGCGGAACCGGAAATTGGGGCGAACGGGCTTGTGAATGGGGATATGAGACAGACGTCGGAAGCTGCGGGGCAGGTCAATGCCGTCGCCTCGGCAGCACGCGCCAACAGCCAGCCCGCTCCCGAAGCTAAACCGTGGGTGGCGGTGTGGGCGGATTCTTTCTCAGAAGGGATTGCCCCCGACGGTGCCAAGGCCGTGGTGGAGCTGCTAGAAACGGCGGGATACCAGGTGTATGTACCGCCCCAAGCCTGCTGCGGGCTGACCTACGTGACGACCGGACAGCTGGACAAAGCCCGGCGCAACATGCGGCGCTTGTGCCAGATTCTGGGGCCGCTAGCGGTCAACGGGATTCCGATTGTCGGCGTGGAGCCGTCCTGCACCGCGACTCTGCGCGACGACCTGGAACGTTTACTGCCCGACGATCCGCGTGCCCAGGCGATTGCCCAGGCCACACGTACTTTGGCGGAACTGCTCAGCGACCCGGACACCGCGCCGAACCCGGACGTCTGGAAGCTGCCGGATTTGCGAGGCGTGCAGGTTGTCGCCCAGCCGCATTGCCACCACTACAGCGTCCTGGGTTGGGAAACCGATCGCAAGTTGCTGGCCGCCACCGGAGCGGAAGTTGTGGAACTGGCGGGCTGCTGCGGAATGGCGGGCAATTTCGGCATGGAACGCGGTCATGTCGAGGTGTCGAAACGGATTGCGGAACACGCTTTGCTGCCCGCCCTGCGCGAACACCCGAACGCGATTTTCCTGGCTGACGGCTTCAGTTGCCGCACCCAAGCGGAACAGCTGGCCGGCAGCCACGGGATTCACCTGGCGCGCCTGCTGCTGGGCCCCAGCTCCCGCGTCGAAGCCTAACCCCCAGCGCGGTCCGCGCAGAATCAGCCAAAAGGCACCTGGAAAACACCCGGAGAATCCAGGAATGCTCGCTCCCAAAAATCAGGGGATACTCGCCGGGTTGCGCCTAAAGGTGGAGAATAGCCGGGTAGCTGCCATTATTGGCAGCTACCCGGCTATTCTCCCCTTATAATCCACACGCGCCCCGAAACCCCGGTAACAAACAACCCCGAAATTCCCCGGATAACGTGGAATGAAGCCTAGCGGTTGCGCTCGATTTCAGCATTGATTTCGGCTTGGGCTTCAGCGAGGGTCGGACCATCGATGAAGCCCAGATGCCAGAACTCCCAACCGTCGACATCTTGGCCGAGCTCGCGAGCCGCCTCGCTGGGATCGTCAAATTCGCGGCCTTCAAGGATAATGACCCCGCGCTCGGCGAGAGTAGCGTTGACTTCGGCCGCGCTTCCGTCAAAGTTCACCAGGGCAATGAGCGGCGTATCTTCGCCGGTCACCTGGGCAATGACACTGAGTCCGGCTGCGTCACGGTTGAGCAGGTCGGTTCTGTCAGATTGGGCCGCGCCGGAATCCTCCGAATTTGCCGCATTTTCCGGGGAATGGGCAGCTTCCCAAGCCGCGGCATCACCAGCGTTTGCCAAGCTAGCTGACTCGGCGGGTTGCTCGGGTTGCGCCGGCTCGTTCCCGGCCTGTGCCTGTGCCTCTGCCGCCAGGGTCTGTTCACTAGCGGGAGCCCGGTGGGAATGATGAACCGTCTGGATTTCTCCGGTATCGGTGCCGGAAATAATGTCCGCGAAGGATGGTACATCAGTCTCGGCAACGCTACCGTGATGGGTGGTGAACAGTGACTCGACGGGTTCTTCGTCCTCTGCTGAAGCCAGCGGGGATACCCCGGAACCCCGGGCCGCTTCCATAATGGAATGGCGGGAGATTGAACCGGTTTGCAGTTCGGGTTCATCAACTGGATTCGGACTTTCCTCCGTAGTCTCAAGGGCGGGTGCTACCGGCTCCGGCGCGGGTGACGCTGACTCTGAAACCGCCTCGACCTCTGGGGCTGCGGGCTCTACGTCTGGCACAGCGGTCCCGGAAACCGGACTGGTCGCCATCGGGGTCGCCAGGTCGGCAAAGCCTACGCTCGGCACCTGGTCCGGACTGGAATCCACTTCGGATGCCATAAACTCCACGTTTTGCACATCCTCATCGGTAGCGGAAGTAATCGCGGGAATGCGAGCTCCCCGGCCCGCTAACAGATTCGTATCGTGGCTGAACAGCGAGGACGCGACCCGCTGCACGTCCAGGAAGCGGCGCCCATTGGACATCTCGCGCACACTGACATGATGGACTTCAAGCCCCGAAGGGGTCAAAGCATCCAAGGCGGGGCGCACATCCGGGTCAATCTCGGTGGCGACCAAAATCAGGCGCGGTCCAGCCGCCAAGTTCGGGGGCATAGCATCGCGGAATTGCGTCCAACCGGAACGGAAAGCGCTGACCCCGCCGGGATAGGCGGCAGCCAAATCGTTCCATCCCAAGTTCGACACGGCTCCGAGCCGCGCCAAAGCTGCAATCAAACCTGTGGAATCCAGCCGATTCACCACTTCGACCAGCACGACCTGACCGGAACCGTCCAAAGCGGTCAAACGCGGGGACTCCTGGGGAAAACCGTTGGCCGTCCCGTCCGCGCTAGGAACCCCCGACCCCGGCGACGCCCCAGGTTGCGCAAATTCTCCGGGCATCCCGGACACCGGCGTCATAGTCATATCGTTCCAAGTCACGGGAAAAAGCGGGCGAGCAATAACTTCGAGGACCTGACGGCGGATAGAATCCAGAATCTCCCCTTGGGCTTCCGGGCCTACGGGATGGCCAAACTGGGCCGGAATCAGGTGACCTTGGTCATACTCAAACAGCGACATCGCAACCTCAATCGTCGGGACTCTTTAGCGAGCCCAGACTGCAAGGCTCAACTTCCCCTATCATCTCACGTTTTTACTCCTGTTACACCCAAGCATGAGAGAGCATTTCAAAATGTCAAGAATTTATTAGCGCTGTCGTCCAGCTAGACTGGCGCAGCGCCGGGGATAGTGAGAAGGTTACAGCTCGGGTTTTTCGGGAAAGGCCGGGTCGCCAGGAGTTGCTGGGGAGCCATCACCAGTGTGGATGGCCGGTTCGTCCGCACCAGCTCTGTTGTCGCCATCCGAGGTGTCCGACAAGGCCGGGGCGTCACCAGTCCGGTCGGGCGAACCGTCCGCGGGGGACGAAGCCAGCGCGCCAACCTGTTGCCGGGAAAGCTCCTGGGATTCCATGACTTTCGCGGTGTCCTTCTTGGACCCGCCAATGTAGGACGCGGCTACCTGGGCGTGAACTGTTCCGGGAGCCCCGCCGATACGGTCGTGACGAGTGGACAGTTCCGGCATCGAATCGTGCCCGGTCAGATACAGAACCACGGTGTTACAGAACGCTATAATCGGCACCACCAGCAAAGCTCCGATAATTCCAGCCAGGAAGGTTCCTGCCGTCACGCCCAGCAGCACCGCCAGCGGATGCAGACTGACCGCGTTGGACATCAGCATCGGCTGTAGCACGTTGGATTCAATCTGTTGCACCGCCAAAATCACAATCAGCATGATGACGGCCGCCATGAAACCTTTATCCAACAGCAGAATCAACACGGCCATAGCCCCGGTGGTGACCGCACCGACAATCGGGATGAAGGAGCCAATGAAAATGAGCAAAGCCAGCGGGATAGTCATCGACCCGGCGCCCAGAATCGCTGCCCCGATGGAAATAAACACGGAATCCACCAAAGCCACCAGCGCCTGGGCTCTAATGTAGCCATTGAGCGTGGTCCAGCCGCGAATCGCCGCCTCGTGAACCGGCTCACGGGCGGGAACCGGCAGCATCCGAATCAACCAAATCCAAATCTGGCGACCGTCCTTGAGGAAAAAGAACAGGCAGAACAGCGAAATCAAGATGGTGGTGACCACGCTGGCGACCGAAGAAGTCACCGACAGCGCCGAGGACGCAATGGAGGAAGAATACTTGGTGGCAAAAGCGGTGATTTGAGCGGTCAGCTCTTTAAAATATTTATCAATTTGCGCCTGATCCAGATTCAGAGGACCGTCGCTCAACCACGCCAGAGCCTTGTCGAAGCCGCCCCCGGCTTTGACCAGCAGGGCGGGCGCGCCGTGGGCCAGCTGGGAGGTCGCAATCCAAATCATTGCCACAACTAGCCCTACGCCCACCAACAGGGAAATGACCGCGGATAACGTCTTGGGAACATGCCACTTTTGCAACCGGAAATGCATCGGCTCCAGCAGCAACGTCAACAACAGGGCAACCGCGAGGGGCACGAAAATGATGGAAACTTTCGTGATTCCGTACAGAATCAGCCCCAACGCCGCGATGATGACCAGGAAACGCCATGCCCAACTGGCCGCCACCCGAATCCGCCACGACACCGCATAAGCCGAGTTCGGGCCGTTTTCCACCTCGGGCGGAGCGGTCGGCTCCAGTCCGTCAAAGTTAGGAACTCGATTTTGCGTGTCCCGCCGGGAAATGACCTCGCGCCACCACCCGCGTCTAAACTCGGCTCCGGCGTTCAATAACGGTTTTTTCTCCATCGCACTTCCGTTTTCGGTTGTTTGTTGTTGTCAAAAGATGTCACAGTCTGGTTACTGCCTCACCGGGAACTTCGCGATATGGCAGGGCGGGCGCAAAGCTGGGGAAGGATAACCGCTCAGCGCACCATCCGGTTCAAGGCCAGTCCGTAGTTGACCTCGCGACCGGTCATCGCTCCGTCCGAGAGGAACCCGGCGCGGCGGTAAAACCGGTGGGCTCGCTTTTCCCCGGGATATCCCGAAGGCAGCCACAGCTGGGCTGGCTCCTGCGGACCGACCACGTATTCCAACAAGCGCCGCCCCAAGCCTTGCCCCTGATATTCAGGCATTAGGTAGTGCATAGAAACTTCCCGTTCTCGGGCGGGCGGGGCGACATGCTCGTTGCGTACCGTCTGAACCGTCATGGCGATGCCGACCACCCGGCCGTGCTCGACCGCAACAGCGATACGGCGTCCTGCCGGATCCGAGGTCAACAGGTTGTGCCATTGACCAACCAGGGTCGGCTCGTCAAAGCGGGAGCGATATTTATCGTCGATAAATTCGCCGTAGTTAGCCAACCACATGCGGGCGTGTGCCACCCCCATGCCGGCGGCATCCTGAACCTCAGGCGGGCGAATGTTGACAGTCATTACTCTCAATTCCGTGAGTCGTTTTCTCTAAGTCTAGCTTCTGTGGCCGGACGAGGAGAATCCACCCGCGGGAAAACGCGAAACCGATTCGTGTCTGAGCCAGAAACTCCCGAAACTCCGGAAGTTCTGGGACACGAACCTAGTTATCGGACGCAAATAACGCGAAAATCCGCAGGAACTCAATGTAAAGCCAGACCAGGGTCACCATCAGGCCAAAAGCGGCAGTCCAGGCGGTTTCCTGGGGCGCCCCGTTATCAACCGCTTTGACGATGTAGTCAAAGTCCGTGACCAGAGATAACGCCGCTAAACCGATAGCGATGAGGCTGACGATAATCCACAGCGGGAAGCCGCCGATGGTCGGGGCGTTCGGGCCGTAGAAAGACCAGGCCGGGTTGATGAGGCTGACCGCCAGGTTGCCCAGGTAGAACACAAAAATCGAAAACATGCCGACCATGACGACTCGCATCAGGGTCGGGGAGTTGCGCACCACCTTGGTCTTAAACAGCACCAGCATCACCAGGGTGGTGACCAGGGTCGCCACGATTGCTTTCATCACCACGCCGTCATAAAGCGCGGCGAACAAGCTGGAGATGCCGCCCAACATGACACCTTCAAAAGCGGCGTATCCCAGAATCAGGGCTGGAGAGGGACGGCTCTTAAACGAGTTCACCAGGCCCAACACCAAGGCCACAATCATCGAGCCGAATGCCACGCTCATGCCCAGTCCCGGATTGGCTGCGGTCAACGCCCAGGCCCCGGCTCCGAAAAGTAGGAGGGTCCCGAAAGTCAGCACTGTCTTAATCAAAACATCGTCCAGAGTGACGGGACGGCTGCCTGAAACCGTGCCGTACTGTTCCTGGCCATGCGGGGTGGGGAACTGCTGGGGTTGTTCCGGCGCGTAGCTCACTTGGGGAGCGTTGCCGGGATAGGTTTGGGTCGCGCCGCCACCGACCTGGTAACCAGGCATAGTCGGGTAACCTCCCGGAGTACGCTCGGTAAAAACTTTGTTGCGTGTAAACACTGGGTTGCTCATGTCGCTCCTTATTGTCTCAACGGTTTAATCGTAGCGGATTTCCCCATTACTGCCACGGCACAGTCCTCCTGCTACGGGGTGATTTTCTCAGGGCGCAGCCCTGTCACGGAGCCGGGAAAAACCAGCTGTGTCACAATAGGTTGGTGACTAAAAGCCAGGAACCCCGCAAGCCCGGAGGTAAAACCGACCCCGCTCGGCGTCAAACCCTGCGCGGAGTCGTGTCGAACGTGTTGCTGCTGGTCACGTTCATTGTGCTGTTCGGGGTCGGCATTTTGGTGGTGGTCCAAGCGGGTTTCCTGGAACCACAGGAAAATCTGGCTGCCCGCGGCATGATGGCGCTGGTCATCACCCTGCTGATGGTGGTGGCGGTGCTGCTGGCGCGCATCGTTCAGTTGGGACGAGACCGGGTGGACGAGTTGACGTTGCGCAACCGGCAGTTGGAGCTGGAGCGCGAGCAGTCCGAACAGATTGCGGTCGCTGACGAACGCGCCCGGATTGCCCGGGAAATGCACGATATTGTGGCCCACTCGCTGACGGTGTTGATTGCCATGAGTGACGGCGCCACCGCCGCGATTGACAAAAATCCAGAGCTCGCCAAGGAAGCCTTGCGCAATATGAGCGAAACCGGGCGGGCGGCGCTGGCGGATACGCGCCGCCTGGTGGGAGTGCTGCGCCAACCCACCGAAGTGCCCCAGAACCTTGACCCGAACGCCCCTCAGGACGACCAAACATCCTCGCTCGAGGAAGTCCGCTTCACTCCTTCTCCGGATTTGGCGGAAATGGACGGACTTATTGCCCAGTTCCGGGCGGCCGGCCTGCCGATTACCTACCGTTACACCGGGGATGAGGTGCCGGCTGACGGTCCGCTGCAACTGACGATTTATCGGATTGTCCAAGAGTCTTTGACTAACATTTTGCGTCACGCACCCGCCTCCACCGCGGTTGAGGTCGATTTACAAGCGCGGGACAACGGCATTCGTATCGTCGTGTTTAACGCCACTTCCCTGGCGGGGATTAATCCCGGCGGCGGGAAGGGACTCATTGGAATGCGCGAGCGCGCTGCGGTCTATGACGGTCACGTGGAAGCTGGACCCACCCCCGGGGGATGGCGGGTCGAGGCGACTTTGCAGTGGCAGCCTGAAGCGCCGAAGTCCGAGGGCTGGGTTATGCCCGCGTAGACAACTTTTAGGGGACAATGTAAACGTGAGTGAAAACGAAAACGAAACTGGACAGTCCGCGCCGTCCGCGCCCGGCGAAGTCATCAAAGTGCTGCTGGTCGACGACCAATCCCTAATTCGGATGGGTTTTCGGATGGTGCTGGAGGCGGCGGACGACATCACGGTAGTGGGCGAAGCGGCGGACGGCAAAACCGCCCTAAAGATGGTCAAGGCGACCGCGCCGGACGTGGTGCTGATGGACGTGCGGATGCCCAACATGAATGGCATCGAGGCGACCTCGGAAATCATCGCCAGCAACCCGAACGTGAAAGTCCTCATCCTCACCACTTTTGACCTAGACGAATACGCTTTCGCGGCGCTGCGGGCCGGGGCCAGCGGATTCCTACTGAAAGACGCCAAACCAGAGGAACTCATCGGCGCAATCCGCAATGTCGCCCACGGGGATGCCACGATTTCCCCGCGCGTGACGAAACGGATGCTGGATATGTTTGCCCCGCAGCTGCCCGGCGACCAGGACGGCGACGCGGAGACGAATCTGGTCGACCAAGCCTTGCTGGACAGCCTCACCGATCGGGAAACCGAGGTGCTCACCCTCATCGCCCAGGGGCTGACCAATCAGGAAATCGCCACGCAACTGTTCATTTCGATGACCACTGTGAAAACCCACGTGGGCAATATCCTGAACAAGATTGGCGCCCGCGACCGAGTACAAGCCGTCATTTTTGCCTACGAAAACGGCCTCGTTTCCGCGTAACAGCGTCGGATTGACGAAAAAACTGTACCCCCGGTCGGATTCGAACCGACACTGAACTGATTTTAAGTCAGCTGCCTCTACCATTGGGCTACGGGGGCGCACACATTTTTCAGACTGGTTAATCATCTATTCATTTGGGAATTTACTCAAATCGACCCTAAACTTTGAATATGGACAAAGAAGTGCCAAGCAATGATAAAGAAAACGAAAATCTCGACAGGGGCCTCTTCGGCGAGCAGGATCTAGCCGGTCCGTCCCCGGAAGATTACGATGCCGCGGTTCGAGTTGGTGAAGAACGGCTCAGCGCTCAAGAGCGTTTCGCCCGGTTTGTTTCCGACGACATCGTCGGGGGCTTGATTCTGATTATCGCCGCCATTATCGCCCTGGTTTGCGCTAACACGCCTTTCCGCGAGGGTTATCAGGCGGTGGCACAGTTCGTGCCCGACCCCGGCTTGGCGCAGGCTGCCGCCGCTGACACCCTGTCGGTGCTGCAAAAACTGCACCTGTCCATGCCTATTGAAGAGTGGGCGCGTGACGGTATCCTGGCGATTTTCTTTTTCACGGTCGGGTTGGAGCTAAAGGAAGAGTTCACCCACGGCGCCCTGCACGATCCACGAACCGCGGCGATGCCAATTATCGCCGCCGCCTTTGGGATGGCCGGTCCCGCCCTGGTTTACGTGGCCGTCACCGCCATCACCGGCTCTGGAGCTTGGCACGGCTGGGCGATTCCGACCGCCACGGATATTGCTTTCGCGGTCGCGATTTTGCAGATTTTTGGCCGCGGCCTGCCCAACGGAGCCAGGACATTCCTGTTGACCCTGGCTGTAGCCGACGACTTGGGCGGGATTATCGTCATCGCCGTGTTCTATGGCTCTAACCTGAATCTCGCTTTCCTGTTGCCGATGGCGGCGTGTGCCGCCCTGTTCGGGTTCCTGTGTCACAAGCGGAAAGGTCACTGGTACTTCCTGATTCCCCTGGGGGTGTTGACCTGGTACTTCATGCTGGTTTCCGGCATTCACGCCACGATTGCCGGAGTAGTTTTGGGCATGGTGGTTCCTGCCGACAAGCGCGACTGGGAAGTTCACAACCTGGTGGAACAGATTTCTATGAAGGTCAACCCGGTTTCGGCCGCGTTTGCGGTGCCGTTCTTTGCTTTCTTTGCTGCTGGCGTGGACATCGTGGACACCCCCGGCGGAGCGCTCAAGATGCTGACCAATCCCGTGGCCGTGGCGGTCATGCTGGCTTTGCCTTTCGGGAAGTTGCTGGGGATTTCCGGTTCTGTGTTCGTGATGGAAAAGTTCACTCCTCTACACTTGGAAAAGGGCGTGACCATGGGTGATATGGTTCCGATTTCGCTGGTGGCGGGGATTGGTTTCACGGTGGCGCTGTTGATTTCACACCTGTCTTTCCGCGGCGACGATTTGCTGACCCAAGCCGGTTCTATCGGCGTGGTCATGGGCACCGCGCTGTCCATCGTCCTGGGCGCTATCGCTTTGCAGGTACGCCTGGCGTACCGCCGATCGCACTCCCACGAGTGAGATTTTGCCCGGTTTCCCGGGTGAAAGTTAGCGTTTTTCGGTTGCGCGAGGATTCAGTCAAGTCTCCCCGCATGGCTAGTTGACCCCACGGACCGGGGAACGCAAGCCCCGCCCTTGTGCATCCGCCCGACCCCGCGGACTTGGGAAAGAAAATAGCCCAAAAGGGTATGTCCGGTATCGAGCGCATCTGATATTTTCGAGGTGAGGAATCGGCGTTGGGTCGCTTCCCAGAAACCTAGAAAGGCAAACAAATGCGGAGTTTGCAAAAGAAAAGCCTGGTGGCGGGCATCGCAGCAATCGCGTTGGTGGCGTTGAGCGGCTGCGAAATGGACGTCAAGCTGAAGGTTATTGATGAGAACACCATTGAACCTTCGGTTATCGTGGCGATGACCGAATCAGAAAAGGACATGCTTTCCTCTATGAGCGACGGCGAGGAAGTGACCTGCCAGGATCTCGCGGATATGGAAGATGAGGACGAGGCCACGGTCAAAGATTTGAGTACCGGCGGGGATATGAAATGCGAGATTATTCTGCCGCAGGGACAGAATCTCAATTCAAGCGAGAACCTGAAAAAAGAAGGCGATGACCTGGTTCTGTTCCTGCCCAAAGAGCAGATTTATGACTTGAAATCGGAACTGAACGATGCTGGGGATATGAGCGAGCTCGGTATGGATTCAATCACCATGAACCTGATTATCCAGATGCCCCACGGCATCAAAACAGCCACCGTGGACGGGCAACCCGTTGATTTCAAGGGGGACACCGTGACGCTGGACATGACCGACATCAGCAACGAGGTTAAGATTGTGTCCTCGCCTGGGATTCCTGGCGGAAATGCCGGCGATGAGGCTGATTCCGAGTACGACCCGGACAATGACCTCACCGATGCTGGGAGATCTGTGGCGGCAGGAATGGGCATGCTAATCCTGGGGATTGCCTTTGTGGGGATTCTGATAATTGCCGGCATCGTCATCCTCATCGTGGTGCTGGCGAAAAAGAGCAAGGCAAAGGCTATTCCGGCTAACCAATTCGGCCAGCCGATGAACTACGGGCAGCCTGGGCAACCAGTACAACCGGGACAGCCAGTTCAGCCAGGGCAGCCCCAGTTTGGGCAACCCATGCAACCCGGGCAACCTGGACAACCCGGAGTTGGACAGCCAGTTCAGCCAGGGCAGCCCCAGTTCGGACAGCCCGGTCAACCCGGGCAACCTCAGCCTTTCACTCAACCTGGTCAGCCGGGACAATCGGGACAGCCGGTTCAGTCCAACCCCTTTGCTCAGCCGGGAACCCCGAACCAGTCGATTCAACCAAATCAGCCTGGCCAGACCCAGTTTGGTCAACCGCAGTCATTCGGTCCGAATACCCCTGACCAAGCTAATCCGTTCTCCGGACAAACCAACCCCACCCAGGATCCAAATCCGCAAAACTAGCCCCAACAAGCTGCGCGAGGTTTGACATACCTGCCTGGGTTGTGCCTAAAGGGGGAGAATAGCCGGGTAGCTGCCATTATTGGCAGCTACCCGGCTATTCTCCCCTTATAGTCCACGCGCGCCCCGAAACCTAGGAAGGTTTCACGCCCAAACAGCGCTGAAATCCGGTTATCTACACCGGAATTATGGCAGGTTGGTAGCGCAGCCTGAAGTGGGTGGTCCCACCATTAGTGACGCTATTTAGCCCTGCGGGGAGCGGGGCGTACCCCTGCGGAATGTGATAGCGTCCGCGGGAATTTAGCCAGGCCTGCGGGGCGGAGAGCGTTGGGGGCGACTCAGCGAGAGGCTGGGGGGTGAGCGTTTTGCGACAATAGTCGCGCAAAACGCGAGGGGGCCCTCCCCCTTCCGCCTCTCGCGAAATGTCGTTTTCCGAGGTCCGAACCGGGAAAGCGCCGCGGGGTTCACCGGCAGGCATCGCGGAGGAATCCGCTAGACCGGGAGCCGGATGAGCTTCCAACCAAGCAAGAATCCGCTCCCACACCAGGACTCCCCCGGCAATCTGGCGTACCCGCTGCGGGTGCATGGGCCCCAGCTGGGCTTTTTCCGCGTGCGGCATCCGAATCAAACGCCGGGCGCGTTCCCGCAGCGCGCCGGAATCCAGCACGGCGCCGTTGATTTTGTCCGGCTCGTAACTGGCCAACCCCAACTCCAAAGCGGTCAAAGTCGTGACCGAACCGGCCACCCCGACTACCTCGCGGGCGCATTCCAACGGCACACTCGCGCTAGCTTGGGCAATCAGCGAATCTACAAACTGGCCAGCCTGGCTGATAGCGTCCTCGCTGGGGACTCCGCGCGTATCCTCGGCGGGCCGCAGGTAACGTTCGGTGACCCGCGTGGAACCCATATTCATCGACACCGCGGCCGTGACCTGGTCAAACCGGCCGGTATCGGGGTTAGCCTGACCGAACGCAAACTCGGTGGAACCTCCCCCGATGTCAACGGTCAGAGCCGGACTGGCAATGTCGCGATGCGCCGACAGCGTCCCGGTAAATCCCAACGCGGCCTCGACTCGTCCCGAAATGACTTCCGGCGTCACGCCCAGCCGCGCCTGCACCCCGGCACTAAACTGCGAAAAATTATCCGCGTCACGCGAAGCGGAAGTCGCCACCATCCGAATCTGCTGGACGCCTTCCCGGCGCACAAAACCGGCGTATTCCTCGACCGCCGCAAAAGTCCGTTCCAGCGCGGCTGGACTCAGATGCCCGGTCCGGTCCACCCCTTCACCCAACCCCACAATCCGGTTCAACCGCATTACGTCAACCATCGCCCCGGAGTGGGGATCAACCTCGCTAATCAGCAAACGAATCGAGTGAGTTCCACAATCAATCGCCGCCAAACGCATTACCGACCCCTTTCCCCAACAGTTTCGTCCAATTTCCACACACAAGTCGCGGGCGTCCAGCGATGCGGGTCACTCGCCGGCAACTCCGCCAGCCGGTCCAACACCCAATCCCCGATAGGATTCACGCCTCGGCCCACCGCCAAAGCGTGTCCGAGCAGGGCGTGGAAACACTTGACCCGGCGGGGCATTCCTCCAGCCGACACGCCTGCGATTTCGGGGACTTCCCCGATTCCGGCGGCTTCACCGGCCTGGGTGCGCTGGCGAATATAAAGTTCATGAGCGCGGGCATAAGCGGCCGATATCTGCGGGTTTGCCTCCAGCAGGGCTTCCGCTTCGCGCATGACCCCGTTTGCCTCCAGGTGTGACACGGCCGCGACCGCCGCGGGGCAGGTCAGGTAATAAAACGTGGGGAACGGCTCGCCGCCGGGCAGGCGCGGAGCGCTCGCAATGACTGCCGGGTGACCAGCGGGGACACCACCCCCTTGGCCAGCAGGAAAATCGGTATGACGACCCATGGAATTATCACCGGGATAACCCACGGGATTAGCAGCCTGGTGACCTGGGGAAATACCCCTCTGACGGTCAGCAGAAATACCTCCCTCATGACTGGCGGGACTGGCATCAGATGACGCTCCGCAATCCCCGCACCGGGCGGCGACCCCCAGAACTCCCCGCGGGACGCGCCCCAGTTGAGCTGCAATAATGCGCAAATCTTCCGAGCTAGCGGGTGTAATCACAAGGGCTCCTTTGTCAGTTTACGGTTAGCGCTCAGTTATGGGTCGGGGCGTTCGAGGATTTCGGGGCTGGTTCTGGATTGGTTTTGCCAAGGCTCGCGGGCGGTTCGGTAGTTTTCGTCCCCGGAGCGGAGGTTGTCCCGTCAGCGCCCGGGGTCGTTTCCGGGGCGGGAGCGGCCCCCGCGACTTCCAATCCGGCGACAATTTGGCGGAACCACGGCAAATCATTCGTATCTTTGTCGGTCCAACCGCTGGTCAGCTGCGGTTTTTTCGCGCCGGGAGGATCAACTACGACATAGGTAATCTCGCCGGGTTTCACGTATCCCAAACGTTCGCGGGCTTGGCGGGAAATATACTCGGGGTCTTGATAGCGTTTGATTTCCGCTTCCAGCTCGGCGTTTTGCGCTTTGACCTGGGCAATCTGAGCTGCCAGCGAGCGAGCCTGCTGCTGCTGATCCATCCAGGAACGCAGCGGTGAAAACACGACCAGGAACACGGCGAGGGCTACGGCCGCCAGCGTCAAAAGGCGGGCGATGCGGGTCGAGCCGGGAGCTTCCGCAGCGGGGGTGCGCGGCGTGGTTTTTGCTCGGGAAAAGGCCGAGTCCACGGGTTTCCCGGGTTTCCCCGGTTTCCCGGGTTTCCCCGGTTTTCCGGATTGCCCGGTTTTCCCGGGTTTTCGGGCAGAAGCGTTCGACGTAGCCGAACCGTGCGGGGTCGGCTTATCCGCGTCAGAAGGTTGGCGCGGTTTCAAACTGGGACGCTTCACGTGGACATTATCCCAAAATTCTGCAGTTTTCCGTCACTGGACAGGCTTTTGCGCGTAATCTCGAGGACCAAACAGGGCCGAACCGACCCGCACACACGTGGAGCCCGCCGCGATGGCCAACTCGAAATCCCCGCTCATGCCCATCGACAGTTCCCGACAATCCGCACCGCCGGGCAGCCCCAAAACCGCCTCTCGCAACCCCGCGAGCTGGGAAAACATCTCGAAAACACCACGCTCGCCGACCTGATCCACGTGCGCGGCCACCGTCATCAAGCCGATGAGGTGCAGTCGGGGCTGGTCAATGACCAGCCGCGCCAGCTCCAGGGTTTCTTCGGGCGCAATCCCGTGTTTCGCGTCCTCACCGGAAGTGTTGACTTCAATCATGACTTCTAGGGTCCGTCCTGCCTGGTCAAGTAGCCGGTTCAGGGTTTGTGCCAGTTTCGCGGAATCTAAGGATTGCAGTTCCGCACCGTTTGCAACGATGAGTTTCGCTTTGTTGCGCTGGAGGTTGCCGATTTGGATCCAGCGGGGACTTGCCTCGTTCCCGTCAGCGCCCAAGCCCAGGTTCGCGCCGAGTTCCGCAGCTTTCGCGGCCAGTTCTTGGGGTTTGTTTTCCCCGAATTCGCTCACTCCTGCGGCGATAGCTTCGCGCAGGTCCGCAACCGGGTGGGTTTTGCTGACCGGAAGGATTCGGATTGACTTGCCATCGCGTCCCGCGGCCGCGGCCGCCGCGGCGACCCGCTGGGAGAGGGCTTGCAAACGCTGTGAGAATCCGGTCATAAGCCTAGTTTAGTCCGTCTGTTCAGCAGGGGTGGGGGCGGCTGTATCGGCGGGGTCGCGCCGATAGGTCATCGCCACCGCTACCGATACCAAAATTAGGCCGCCCACTTCTGGCCAGCTCGGAAACTGCCGCAGCATAATCACCCCCACCAGCAGGGACGTTACCGGCAACAACGCTGAGAGCAGCGCGAAAATAGCGGCGGAAACATCGCGCAGCACCACCAGTTCCAGGATGTAAGGCACAAAGGAGGAACACATGCTCATGAGCAGGGCCAGGCCGAAAACGTACCACGAGCTGAACGCAACGTGGATGTCAGGCCAGGCCAGAGGCAGCTGCAGGCACGAACCGAAGGCCAGGGCTACGGACAAGGAATCGATGCCGCGACCCAAAACCGCAACTTTGCGGCCCAAAGCCATGTAGGCGACCCACATTCCCCCGGCGACCAGCGCCCAGAACAGGCCCATCCGGTCAGTCGGATTGCCCATGTCCAGGCCCAGCCCGCCAATCATGACTACGCCGGAGAACGCCAACAGGACCGAGAACTTGCCCAGCCAGCCGGTGATGCCGATGGCCGCAAAAATGACCGGCCCCAGGAACTCTACGGAAACGGTAGTCCCCAAGGGAAGCCGCGCAATCGCCTCGTAAAATGTCATATTCATACAGACCAGGGCGGTTCCGAACAGGCAGGACCACACATAGCCGCTGCGAGTGAGCGCCCGGGCACCCCAGGGCCGGCGCCACGCCAGCAAAATTATTGCCGCAAAGACAGTCCGCAACCAAGCCACGGTTAACGTCCCCATCAGAGCAAACAGCGTCACCGCGAAGCCAGCTCCCACATACTGAATGACGCCTTCGGTAAAGAAAATCAGGGGCGCAGGAACGGGTTTTCGTGCTTTTCCAGGCATCCTGCCATTGTAGACTGCACCGCACAAACCGTGAAAAAACATTGTCCGACCATTTTTCGTTACCGCGTGGGACTTTTTCCCAGTTCATGCCATTTTGTAAAATCGTATCAAGACCGTATGGTTCTGCCCTCCGCTCGCCCGCTGGCAGCGCATCAACCGTTGGTATTGAGTTGAACTTCCTTCGGGCGTGGAAACCGGCACCCTGGCGGCAAATATGAAAGAATGCAGAGAAAGGAGGCGAAACTTGGTCAATCAAACCGCTGCGGCATCACCGAGATTTTCCACCACGCTTTCTCCGGTCTCAAATCCTCTCATCAGCGTCCGCGGTCTGACTAAAATTTATGGTCAGGCCGATACGGAGCGCGCTGTCACAGCTTTGGATAACGTGGACGTGGATTTCCCCCGCGCCCAGTTCACCGCCATTATGGGGCCTTCCGGGTCCGGGAAATCCTCCCTGCTGCACATTTTGGCAGGGCTAGATTCGTTTCAATCCGGGACGGTCAAGGTTGCCGGACGTGACCTGTCTCAGCTGAACGCCGCAGAGCTGACCCGGTTTCGCCGCGACAAAATCGGGTTTATTTTTCAGTCATTTAACTTGGTGCCCACGTTGAACGTTGCGGAAAATATCGAGTTGTCAGCGATGGTGCGCCGCCATTCTCCGGATCGACGCCGGCTAAAAGCTCTGGTCAAAGAGCTGGACATGGAATCCCGGCTGGGCGCCTTCCCCTCCGAGCTGAGCGGAGGGCAACAGCAAAAGGTGGCTTGCGCGCGCGCGTTGCTGACCGCCCCGGAGGTCGTTTTCGCTGATGAGCCGACCGGAAACCTCGATTCGGCTTCATCAGCACAGGTTCTTTCGTTCCTGCGGGCGGCCGCGCGCGACTGGGAACAGTCAGTCATCATGGTCACCCACGAACCGGACGCCGCGAAATACGCAGACCGGGTGCTGTTCCTGTTTGACGGCCAAATCGTCGGCCAACTGGAGAACCCGACCCGCGAAACCATCCTCGAAGCGGAGCAAAATCTCGGCGATGTGCGCCAAGCGCGGAAACGCGCGGGGCAATTGGGCACGCCCCAGTCTCTGCAGGACGTTGATCCGGAGGCCTTGGAAAAGGATCTAACCGCCGTCATGAGTTTGCCAAAAATTGAGGAGGAAACCGACTCTGAACAGGTGGAATCGCCCGCAGAGGAAGCCGCGGTTTTGCCAAAATCGGCACCGGACACGCAGCCTTCCTCCATCTCTCCGTACTTACAAAGCGCGTTCCCAGTCGGGCATACCGCCCCCGAATCCAGCCCGACACCTGCCCCCGCGCCTCCTCCCCCGTCGCGTCGCCAACGCGATACTGCCCTCACTTTTGCAAACCTCGGCATCGCCGAGGCAAACCCCGAGCCGAACGAACTGGCAGATTCCCTGGCTCGTGGCGATTTCAAGTGGCCCAGTATGTCCGTGGCGCGCCCCGATTCCCCGGACGACACTAATGATTTATTGGGTAAACCGCTCGCTTCCGGCTTTGCCAGCTCTGATACGGGCTGGAACTCCGCAGCGGCGGGCGAACACAATGCCACCTTTGATTCCGTGATTGCCGGGTCTGCCGAGTCGGCTGGCGACAGTTACGAAACAGCACCGGATTCTGACCCCACAGATTACGGTGATACCGGGTTTAATCCGTTCGATTTTACGAACAAGCCCGCGCCTACCGTTAGCGGCGCAGGGGACTCGGGGACACACCCCTTGTCGCGCCGTCCGATTTTGGGCGGTATCGCTGCGAAGAAGCCCGCACCAACTGCTCCGACACCGGTCCTTCCCCCGGATGCGGCCGCGCCGGTCGTGCCGCCGACCACGGACGCTTGGGCAGATAATCCCCCCACGTTGGTGCCCAGTTCGGCTTCGTCCCGGATTTTGTCCGAGGCGTTTACCCCCGAAACGGTCCCGGCACAATCCGCCGAGCCTGATTCGCCACACCCGCAGTTCCCTGAGTCAGTTGCCGCGCAATCAGACACGATATCCTCGATCGAAGTCCCGGCTGCCGAACCCGAACCGCAACCGGAATTTTTCGCCGAGCCAGAGCCAGAACCAGAACCCGAACCGCAACCGAAACCCGAGCCGACCCGCGAAAGGCCGCGTCGGCCGCGCCGCCCCGCCGTCGACCCCCACTTGGCCGAAGCCGAAGGCAAGAACGAGCTGCTAGCCATGATTGAACAGGCGGAAAAACTCTTGGCCGCTTCGGGCGCAGCTATCAACGACGCCACGGAAACCCTGCAGGAAACCGCCGCGCCGCACGACTCGCGCCCTTCGGAATCGGCACTTGCAGCACGAACCCCTCGCGACACCGCGGCCTCGTCAACCCCTTACGGTGGAAACCCGAACTTGCCCAGCCGCGGGAAAACTCCCGACCAAGAACTGCTCATCGCCCGCGCAGACGCCATGTTAGCCCAGGCAGAAGCCCGTTCGGCGACTCTGCAAGACGATCTGCGAAACCTGGGGCGCACCCCCGGCTCGGCAACCCCGGACACCCCAGCTGTCCCCGTCCCCGGCGCGGACCCAGCGGAAACCTTCCCCCCGAACTTGCGCACTCCTTCCTTGAAATACCCCACTAAAGGCCGGTAAACGCCATGTGGAAACTCATTTGGCGCGAAATGACCCGCCGCGGCTCCCGCTTTTTCCCCACCGTGTTTGCCGTAGTGCTGGGCGTAACGTTCCTGACCGCCACTTTGGGGATAACCGACCTGATGACTGACGCGGCCAAGTCTTCCGTGACGGCGACGCTCTCCGGGGACCTCTATGCCGTGGCACCACCCACGAAAGACGCTGTCACGCCAGACTTGGCAGCGCGCGGCAGCGTCAGCGACGAACTTGTGCCAATTATCGAAGCGGCCGACGGGGTCGCCCACGCGGTTCCCCAATATGAGGGCCAGGCAGTCCTGCTGGACCAGGCGAAACACCCCGTCTCCATCGGGCTCACCCCGACCCTGGTGCACGGCGCTTTTCCCTATCCGCCAGGACCGGAAGTCGCGGCGGGTCGCCTGCCGCAGGGACCGAAAGAGGTCATGCTGGAACTCAGTACGGCCCGGCGCGCCGGACTGAAAACCGGCCAAACCGCCACCCTGATTTGGGGCGGAGCCACCCACCGGCTGAAAGTCGTGGGCCTCGCCCAGTTCAAAGACCCGCTCGGCACCGCCACCTTGGCTTTCGTGGACGGTAAGGACGCAAAAACCTGGTTTTCTCCTACCGGCAAAATCAAGCTCATCGGCATCCACGTGGCGCCCGCGGCCGACCCGGACAATGTCAAGGAACGCGTCCAAGACGCGGTCGGTCCCGATGCGGTCATCCTGACGGGGGCCACGCTGCGTGCCCAACAGTCCGCGGCGGTGGCTCGCACGGTCAGTCTGGTGAACCTGCTGGCCCTGGCGTTTGTGGCGCTGGCGCTGCTGGCGGGCGCTTTCCTGATTGCCAACACTTTCGGGATCCTGGTCGCCTCCCGCTATCGAATGCTCGGAATGCTGCGCACTGCCGGCTACACCCCTCACGCGCTGCGGATGCTGGTGGTCGGCGAAGCCCTGCTGGTTGGGCTGATTGGGTCCGTTTTGGGCGAAGGAGTGGGGCTGGCCCTGGTGGTGGGGATCCGTCAGGTTCTCACTGCACAAGGGTGGGTGTTCACTTCCGGTGTGCCGTTGGGGCTCTGGAGGGCCCTGGCGATAGTGGCGCTGGGGGTTTTCATTACCGTGGTGGCCTGTTTCATTCCGGCTTGGCGGGCCGGACGCATGACACCGCTGGATGCTTTGGCTGCCAGCGCTCCCGTCCCGGAAGGACGCCGGTGCGGAGTCACGATTTTTGGGCTGTTAGTCCTGGTCGTGGCCATTGGCCTCGGAGCGGTGGCATTGTTGGAAGCGTCTGGCTCAGAAGTGGGGACGCAGGCGGCAGTGCTGGGCATGGCGGCAACGCTGTTGGGGTTGTCTGGCGTGCTGTGTCTGACCCCGGTCTTGCTGCGACCGTTCCTGTGGTTTTTTTCCGCCTTATTTAGGCGCGGGCAGCGCTTACCGGCGCTGTTGGCGCTGCGCAACCTGCGCCGCTACCCGCGCCGCACCTCCCTGGGAGCCGCCGCACTGGTCCTTGGCATAGCCATCGCCACCACCGGCGGAATCCTGGCTGATTCCGCCCGCAAGTCCCTGCAGTCCGGGGTGACCCAGGAAGTTCAATCTGACCTGGTCGTAGCCTCACTGCAGCCTTCCACGAACGTGGAGAAAGCCGTCTCGGCGCTGCGAAAAGTGGACGGGGTACGCTCCGCAGACGCCGACATCTTTAGCGCCCCGATGCTGGTGCGGCTCGACCAAGATCCCACGCGGTCCCTGACTGTCGCCGGCATCACCGCGGACCAAGCCGACAACCTGGTCTCCCTGCAGGTTAAGACTGGTGACGTGAAGGGCTTGGCGAACGGCCGAGCCCTGGTGAACGCCCGTGATGCCGCCCGGGAAGGGTGGAAAGTGGGGGATGCGATTACGGTGACGGGTCCCCGCGGGATTTATTCCACCAAAGTCGCCGGGATAGTGCATTCCACCCTGCTGGACGCGGCGATTTTCCTCGATCCGCAGTATCTGCGCCAGGCGGCAGCCCCCGAATCCCTCGCTTTCCAGTACATTTTTGTGAACCTAAAGAGTGAAAACGCCGCGGCCGCCCCGTCTGAAATCCGTGGGATTCAAAACCAGATACAACACAGTCTGAATCAGTTCTTTGTCTACCGGGTCTATACCCCGGTTGAGTTGTCTCACGCCCTGTCGCAAACCACCACGCAGGTACTGTGGCTGATGTATGCGCTGCTCGGACTGTCCATCGTCATCGCCATTCTGGGGATTGTGAACACTTTGGCGCTGGCGATGATAGAACGGCGGCAAATTTTCGCCCTGCTGCGGGTGCTGGGGCTAACCCCGCGGGAAGTGCGGGCTTCGCTGCGTTGGGAAGCATTTTTCCTGGCGTTGCTGGGTGCGGGGCTGGGATGGATTTCCGGACTGGTCATCGGAATGCTGTGGCGTTGGATGCTGCGTGACTTTGGGCTGAGTGCATGGGGAATTCCGGTGCTGGGACAGCTCGGTTTCGTTGCGGCGGCCGTCATTTTGGCGGTTTTGGCGGCATCGTGGCCGGTTCGCAAAACTGTGCGGACCCCGGCGCTGATGGCGACTCTGGCTTCCTAAACGCGGATTTTGTGAAAATAGTAAACTAGGTTTTAAGTGACATCGACGAGGAGGCCCTTATGGCTATAGAAGAACCGAAATTATCGCTGGGGGCGCTGTTTGCGCGATTTTCCACCCAGGTTTCTGACCTGTTCAGGGCTGAGGTCGCGTTGATGAAAGCCCAAGCCAAAGCAGCCGGGTCCCGGTTCGGTTTGGCAGCGGGATTGTTGGCCGGTGCCGGTGTGTTTGCCCTGTTCATGCTGGGTTATCTGATCAAAGCTATGTTCTATGGGTTTACGGCGCTGACCGGTTTAGCTGCGTGGGGCGCTTTGCTCACCGCGGCGGTTTTGCTGGTACTGACGGTGATTTTGGCCCTGATTGGGCTGTCAGCAGCGAAACGCGCCAAAGACAACATCCCCGAACCTCAAAAGCACGTCAAGAAGGATGTAGAAACCCTGAAGGCCGCCATCAAGCACCCGGATTTAGGAGCGGAAAAATGAGCGAAAACGCCGCAGAGAAAACAGAGTTTAACGGCAGCCCGGAGGAAATCGAGCGTCAGATTGAAGCCGCCCGCTCCGACATGGGTCAGACCGTAGACCAGCTGGTGAATCGGCTGCGTCCGGCCAATCAGGTCAAAGAAGCCAAGGCCAAAGCCCAGGATTTTGCACAGCTTGCCAAGTCGACCTTCACTGATGCGGTAGAGGGCGACGTGGATTCGCAAAAGAAACTGGGCATCGCGGCGGGGGTCGTAGCTGGCGTGTTGGTGCTGGCAAAGCTGCGCCGTCGCCACCGGTAATCACGTTTGTTGTCAATATAGGGGGAATATAGCCGGGTAGCTGCCAATAATGGCAGCAATCGGGCTATATTCCCCCTATAGTCACGCCACCCACAGTAGCCCGGGCTTAAAACCGGTATTCACCGAGCATGGCTACAGTTCCTCCAGCAACCCCTTTAGTCCCGGAAATCTGGCGTTCACCTGCGGGAACACCATCACTGACTCGTCCCATGACAAAAGCCTCCACGCCGGCTACCTGTGCCGCCATGATGGTGGCGGGCACGAAATCAGGATGCACGATAGCCGCCATACCCACGCCAAGGTTCCAGGTGTCCTCGGCACTGGTCACGTCCACCCCGCCCAAATCCATCAGGTAGCGGAAAATCCCCGGCACCTGCCAAGTTGAACGGTCCACTACCGCGTGCAGGCCGGCGGGAATAACCCGGCACAGATTCGCGGCCAAACCGCCTCCGGTCACATGAGCAAACGCGTGGACCCGGTTTCCATCCAGTTCCCCGGCAAAATCGCCGGCTTGGCGAGCGGCGAGCCAGCCCGAATTCTCCAGTTCCAAACACAGCTGGGAATACAGCCGGGTCGGTTCCAGGCAGGCCAAGCCCACAGAATAATCAGCAGCGTCAGCAAAAGGCGAACCGCTGGGAGCCGTCACCCCGTAAGACTGGGGAATCGAGGAATGCCAATCCACCCGCGCGTCAGCCACAATCCGGCGTACCAGGGAATACCCGTTGGAATGCAAGCCGCTGGAAGCAAAACCGACCACCAGGTCTCCGGCACAAACCCGCTGGGGTCCAAGCAATCGAGGCGCATCTACAATCCCGGTTGCCGCCCCGGCCACATCAAAATCTTCAGTTCCCAGCACTCCGGGGTGTTCGGCCGTCTCGCCCGCCACCAGCGCGCAATCCACCGCCTGACAAGCCCGGGCGATGCCTTCGACCACGGCCGCAATCATCTGGGGGACGACCCGGCCACAGGCAATGTAATCGGTCATGAACAAGGGGCGCACCCCCGCCGGAGTGAGGTCGTCAACGACCATACCCACCAGGTCTTGACCGATAGTGTCATAAATCCCCAGGGCTTTGGCCAGCTCAATCTTGGTGCCAACCCCGTCCGTAGACGTCGCCAACAGCGGGCGGCGCATGAGGTTCATCCCCGCGGCCGAGGCATCATAGAGGCCCGCAAACCCGCCGGTGCCGCCCAAAACTTCCGGCCCTTGGGTGGCTTGCACCGCGGCCTTCATCAACCCCACCGCCCGGTCGCCAGCCTGGGTGTCCACTCCGGCGCGCGCGTAGGCGTTAGCCGAGCCGGCGGCACTTTCGGCCGGAATATCGGCCCGATGTTTGCCTGGATTAATCCCTGAAACTTCCCCGGAAAACCCGCCAGAATTCGCTTCTGAACTCAAGTCAGTATTCATGCCGGTCACTCCTTTCCCCCGCAGTAGGTCAATCCCAGCGGGAGAGCTCCCGCGGTCTCGAGGTCCGCCAAACGGGTGGGGTAACGCCCGGAAAAACACGCGGTGCACAGCTCATTTTCGGGCTGGCCGGTAGCCTCGACCATGGACTCGTAGGACAGGTAGCCCAGGGTATCCGCCCCGATAGAACGGCAAATTTCGGGAATATCCATACCGGTGGCGATGAGCTCGGCGCGGGTGGCGAAATCAATCCCGTAGTAGCACGGCCACATGACCGGCGGGCTGGAAATCCGCACGTGCACCTCGGCGGCGCCAGCCGCGCGCAGCATCTGGATGACGGCTCGCTGCGTGTTGCCCCGGACGATGGAATCATCGACCACAATCAGGCGTTTGCCCTCAATGACGGAACGCAGCGGGTTGAGCTTCAGGCGAATCCCCATCTGGCGCATGGCTTGGGTCGGCTGGATGAAAGTCCGGCCCACGTAGGCGTTTTTCACCAGGCCTTGCCCGAACGGAATCCCGGATTCCTCGGCGTAGCCGATGGCGGCCGGCGTCCCGGAATCCGGGGTCGCCATGACCAGGTCAGCCTCGACCGGATGTTCGCGAGCCAAGGCGGCCCCCATCGAACGGCGCGCGGCGGCAATGGAGCGCCGCGCAATCGTGGTGTCCGGGCGGGCCAAGTACACGTATTCAAACACGCAGCCCGCGGGCGTGGCCTGGGCAAAAGTCTCAGAATGTACCCCGTTTTCGTTGATAGCGATTAGCTCGCCGGGCGCGATTTCGCGCACGAACGAGGCGCCGACGATGTCCAGCGCGGCGGTTTCGGAGGCGACCACCCACCCGTTTGGCAGCCGTCCCATGACCAGGGGCCGAATCCCCTGCGGATCGCGCGCCGCGTACAGCGTGGTTTCGTCAATAAACGCCAGGGAATACGCGCCGTCCAGCTTCGGCAGGATTTCCCGCATGACGCTCAGCAGCGGCGGCTCGCCCCCAATCGAAACAGCCTGGGTGGACACGGACTCAATGAGCTTCATCAGCAGCATCGTGTCTGACGAGGAATCCTGCAGACCGTGAGCCTTTTGCTCTTTCACGTCAGCGACGGTTTGGGCAGCCGATTCCTCCAATTTTCGGGACACAAAAGGGCCGGTGGCGGGTGTTGCGGAAGTGGCGGGTTTCCCGGCAGGGTCACCGGCGACCGGTTTCCCGGCCGGTTTCCCTTCCGCGGGCAGCAGCTCTTCCAGCAGACCCCGGGTGTTCACCAGGTTCCCGTTGTGCGCCATCGCGAGAGTGCCGAAAGCGGTGGGTCCCAGCGTGGGCTGGGCGTTTTGCCAAGAGGACATCCCGGCAGTCGAATAGCGGACGTGACCCAACGCGAGGTGACCTTGCAGGGAAGCCAAGTCCCGGTCTTTGAACACCTGAGAAACCAATCCCATGTCCTTGTAAACCAAAATCTTGGACCCGTCCGAAGCGGCGATACCGGCGGATTCCTGGCCGCGGTGCTGCAGGGCGTAAATGCCGAAATAGGTCAGGCGGGCCACGTCCTCGCCCGGTGCCCAGACACCAAAAACACCGCACTCATCGTGCGGTTTATCGTCAGAGTCGTGTTGAGCCAAGTCAGCGGAACAGGTCATTGCAGCATTACCGAAGATGGGCAACCCCGGCTTCACGCGGCGTCCCCGCCATCATCCTGGTCATCATCAGCGTAATCAGCCCACTTGTCGTAATCGGGCTCAGCATATTTGGCGTAGGGATCATCGTCCCACGAATCCTCACCGGACTTACCTGATAGTTCCCGCTGCAGCGCCTCGAGATCCATTTCCGGACTCTCATATTTCAGTCGGCGTGCGACCTTTTGCTGCTTAGCTTTCTGGCGGCCACGGCCCATAGCCCGAGTCCCTCCTTGAAGTCACGATTAGTCAGCTTTTAGTCTATCCCCTGGCCTAAGATTATGCCACTTGTTTGACACCTTTCGGCGGGACGCCAGAGCCTAATTCTGGGCGACTTTCCAATACTGCACGCTGCCCCGCCAATTCGGCTCCACGTCCTTGACCTGCGGGGACCACCCAATCAGGGACTTCGCGTGCCACAGCGGCAAAACCGGCAGGTCACGCAGCAATATCGCCTCGGCGCGCTGATATTCGCGGTTAGCCGCCGCGTCCTCGCTCACCCCGCGCGCGTGGTTGAGAACCGCGTCAAAATCCGGGGAGGAATACCCGACATTGTTGGCATACCCCCCGGTGGCAAAACACGGCTGCAGGTAGGAATGCATCCCCGGATAGGGCGACTGCCAATCCACCAGGAAAGCCGAGTCGATATCGCCGCGGGTCACGGCCATGTCTATGGCGCGCTGATCGAGGTAAGACTTGCCCGCGGTACGAATCCCCAAAGTCGAGCCGATGGTCCCCAAAGCCACGTCGATCCAGGCATTCAACCCGTTATCGGGCCGGGCGATGGTAAAGGTTTCCCCTTCTGTCCAGGGCGAAATCTGGTTTGCCTGGTGCCACAAGCTGCGGGCGACATCTGGCCGGTAGGTCAGCACCTCGTTGCCCGGCAGTTTCACGGTGTGACCCGCAATCGTGGGGGTCACGAAATCGGTGGCGACCTGCCTGGTGCCGTTAAAGAAACGTTTGACGATGTCCTCGCGGTTGATGGCTTGGGACACGGCGGCGCGGCGCAACCGGCCTTCATCGGTGTTTAGGGCGAAATGCCCGCTGGAGGGGATGGCCAGGAACTTCACGTGCGCCGAGGACACCGTGAGCGTGCGGTCGCCGAGCTGTTCGGTGAAGCTGTCTTTCGCGCTGTCCGGCAGGGCTTCGTCAATGTCCAAAGCGCCGCTGGTCAGGTCCTCGTAGGCTTGATCCGGGTCGTGGTAGAACTTGAAAGCCAGTCCGGCATTCTGGGCCTGGCGCGGCCCGTGATAGCGCGCGTTCGGCACCAAAGTCAGCTGAATGCCGTGTTCCCAAGCGCCCTCCCGCGCCAGCATGTACGGTCCGTAGCCGTAGGGGTTTTCCCCGAAGCCCGATGTCACATTGCCCGCCGCGTCAAATGCGGAATCCGGCAGCGGCACGAACGCCGGGTCGGTCAAACGCATCGGAAAATCGCAGGTCGGCTGGGTCAGGTGGACTTTGAAATGCGTGTCGCTCAGGCGCTGCAGGCCGGTCAGGTCTTGGTTTGTGGTGGCGGAAAAGCCCTCGATAGGCTCAAACAGCCCCGCTTTCCGGCGCCGATTCGAGGCTTTGGCGGCGTCGTTCCATGCCCGGATGAAATTATCGGCTTTCAGCTTGGTGCCGTCGGAAAACACTTCGCCCGAGCGAATCTGGATGTCGTACTCCGTGCAGTCCGGGTTCGGCACCACTGCGGTGGCCAGCTCGTTTGCAATGGTTCCGTCCGGGTTCAGATACGACAGGCCGGAAAACAGCAGGGTGGCGTACGTGGCTCCTGCGGAATAGGAGGAATCGGCCGGAATCAGGGATCGCTCCGGCTCGGTCGCCGCCGCGTTGATTAGGGTATCAGTCGAGGTCCCGGGTTTATTCAGGCTTTGGTTTGAGGTCGCGGGGCTGGAACACGCCACCAGTCCGGTGGCGGCGAGCGCCACCAGCGTTGCCAGCGCGACCCCCGCGGTCATTGTTTGCTTGATTTGCACCGGGCCTCCCCTGAGCCGTTTTGTCCCTTACGTTTTTATCTTACCGATTCGCCCCGTGCGCGCGAGGTTTTGGGGCTGGCCGGGGGAATCAGGGGGTACAAGCTGGGTTGTACCTAAAAGGGGAGAATAGCCGGGTAGCTGCCATTATTGGCAGCTACCCGGCTATTCTCCCCCTATAATCCACGCAAGCCCCGAAACCCGGTATCAAACATCCCCTAATTTCCTCGGATAACCCGAAATAAAACCTATTAATTTGGGGGTTATAGGACAAAAATTGTTGATTTTTGATTTCTAGTAGTCCTGTCGGTATGGGGTTTGGTGGTGGAGGTCTTGCCATTGGATGGTGGTGTCCCAGA
>QWCK01000026.1_pt1 | contig 230217 bp, 196 predicted proteins | sample 1972571 | NCBI WGS metagenome assembly QWCK01 (sample SAMN09866710, study PRJNA288562) | Human gut metagenome isolate term2_stool, whole genome shotgun sequencing... | isolation source: gut | host: Homo sapiens | place: USA: California
GTACACCACGCCGCGCTCCAGCTGCTTCGCGAGGATGTTGTGGTGGATCTGCTGCATCATCTCGATCCCTTCCTTATTCGCGACCGCGATGCAGAGCTGTCCCTTATTCGCCGCGTTGATCACGGCATCCGCCCGGACCTTGCGGTTCGCGAGCTCATCAACGAACCGCTTGCCGGTCGCGCAGTTCACCCAAATCCCGAACATTGCGGCCGCGCTCTGCGCGAAGTAGAGCGCGATCCCCATGCCCTTCTCATCCGGACTGTTCCAGGGGCCGCACTGAATCCAATCGGCCAGAATGATCTGGCAGCCGATGCGGTTTGCCTCACGCCAGCCTTCGCTTGTAGCGCCCGGCTGATTCGTGGTCTGGAACTTGTCGGTGAGTTTCGGATCCTGATGCATACGGTAGGCGACGTCCGCGCCGAAACCGCCGTAGCAGAGAATGACACCTTTCTTCGCGCGGATGTACTTCACGCGGCCGGAATTGTTGTCGCGGAACTTGTATCCCTCGCGGACCTTAAGCCCCTTCACGCGGCCATCGGTGTCCCGGATGATCGTTTCCATGAAGACACGGGTGCGGAGCGGGATTCCGAGCTCCTTGCATTTCGCGATCTACTTCGTCACGATCGCGGAACCGGAGCCGTTCCCGGTAATCGCGCAGCGGGGCACGGAGTGACCGCCTTCCTGCACGAGGTGATCCATATTCCATTCAACGCCCAGCTCATCCCGCGTCCACTGCCAGGTAGGAAGAGCAAGATTGACGAGAGTGCGGACTTTGTCAGGGTTATTAAGTCCCTGACCTTCACGCAGCATGTCTTCAGCGAGGAGTTCCGGCGTGTCCTTGATCCCATTCTTCTTCTGCATCGGGGAACCGGGAATCGCCATGATGCCCCCGTTAATGATGGAGTTGCCGCCAAGCGTCCGCATCTTTTCGAGAACGACGACGTTCGCGCCCTTCTTCTTCGCTTCAAGGGCCGCCGCAAGCCCGGCGAAACCGGAACCGACGATCAGCACGTCCACCTCTTCGTCCCACTTCGCAGGCATCGGATCGTAGGGCTTAGCCTGTGCGCTGGAAAAGACGGCGCCAAGACCCAGTGCGGTGCCGGAACCAAGAAGTGCTCTTCTGGAAATATCTGACATGTGGATTCTCCTTTCGACTTAAATTGATGCCGCTTTTTAGTTAAGTATTTCGGCACCGATGCAGTCAGTCTAGAAAGGAGGGGTAGATGGCGAAACGGCAGATTTGCTAAAAAAGATTGCAGATTTCACAATCAGCTTTATCTGCAATCTAGTTCTTGTAATCTATTTGAATTATGTAATAATAATTATTTTGGAGTATTTTCTACGGATTATTAGGTTCGCCGCCCAACATCCGGAACATGGGTTTCCAACGAGCCTGGTTGTCAACGCTTTCACGTTCCACAAGCCAGCGGCAGAACTGCATGAGACGGGCATTGCTCTGCAGGCGTTCAGTCATGACAAGCGTCATTTCCCACGGCGTGCGGTGCAACCCGTTGAGCACCGGAACGAGTTCTCCCTTCAGAATTTCCTGTTTGCACAGGTCAAACGACAGATCTATGGCAATGCCGGCATCGGCCATCACAGCGGCTTTACAGGACAGCGCATCTCCCGAGAAACTCACGCGGTTCCAGACAAGAGGTTTTTTTTCTGTGCGTCGGCACAGAAAGTAAGAAGGCGGATAGTTTCTGCCGGTGCGCAGAATGACAGCATGGTTTTTCAGGTCTTCGGGAGATTCCGGTGTGCCGTTTTCCATCAGATAGTCGGGAGTCGCCAGTGGAAAATTGAAACCGGTTCCGGTAGACCACATCACCAAACCCCTGACAGGAGGTTTGTAGGGGAGGAGAGCGATATCGACACGACCGCTGAGGACGTCTTCGTGATCGCATTCGCTCATGAGATCAAATTCAAGCTGCGGATCGATTTTCCTGTAGTCGATCAGCTGATCAATCAGCGTGTCTCGGCCTACGTTGAGAGGAAAGCAAAGCCGGTAACGGACAGCAGATCCTGTTAGGGAGGCGGCAATTTCGCTTACCTGATTGAAGTGTTCAAACAATTTCTCAGCATGCGGCGAGAGCACCCTGCCGTTGCTCGTGAGCGTCATGGGACGGGTCTGACGGTTAAAGAGTTTGAAGCCAAAATCGCTTTCGAGGCCCGAGAGCAAACGGGAAACTGCCGACATATCCATATTGAGCTCAATGGCTGTCTGTTTGATGCTTCCGGTTTGAATGACGGACACAAAAACACGCCAGGCTTCCAAGTTTTCTTTGCTCTGCATTGTCTGATCATCTTTGTGGAAGCTATCAATGTTTTTGAGTATATCCGATGTGATTAGTCGCAGAATGCAAATATTGCAATCTCAGAAAATGGTCGGGAAAATCCTGAATCCGCATTGGAACAGGTGGTTTCAGCTAGAGTGCCGAAGTAAACAGGGCATTGATCATGGCAAAAAACCTCTTGACCGGCAGCGTGCATTTCGTTGTGGAGCGAATGGCGACAGCAACAAAGCGGTTAACGTTTTGCCATGGAATGGAAATGAGTACGGGGTTTTCTTTAGCCAGAGATTCCCCTGTCTTAACCTGAATAAAGGACTTCAGCCGGACATTTTCAATTGAAACGTTTTCTGGGTCTGATATTCGTTTCTGAACATCTGGCTGAGAAATTTTCGAAACTCTTTCCCTTAGGAAAAATTCAGGTTAGAAAAATCCTTTGTCTGAGCCTGAACGCTTCGCCTTTCGGAAGTCCCAGGGCGGTGTGGGGTTTGATTCGCTCCAGAGGCCGACCCGTTCGCTGCGCGCCTTTTCCTCAGCTGCCTCGTAAATCGGCCGGTCCTCAGGGAACATGGACTTCTGGTAACTGCGGTAGAACCAGGCGTTCCCGGTCTGAAGCTGGCTTAAATTGACATCCTTCCCGTCCACCAGCACCTTGCCGACCGTGCGGCCGTACTGATCGAGGTTCCGGTAACGCACTGTGACGTTCCGGCCGGAAACAAGCGACTCGAGGTGAGCCTTGCTCGCGGGGCCGCCCGCCTGGTCATGCTCCGGGGCGTCGATTCCGAGGAACCGGATGCGGATCGTCTGACCGTCCGTTTTTTTGAGCGTGATGGTGTCGCCGTCCGCCACCTTCACGACCTGCCCCTGAACTTCCTGGGCTCCGGCGTTCACGGTCGAGTCAGGGAGCCCTGACGTGGATCCGGTCGCGGTCGGATTCTGTCCCGGGAGCGCGGCAGGTGCCCCGGCTCCGCCCTTCACGGACTTCATCGTCTCCTGCGCGGCGTGCTTGAAGGCGTTTGTGATGCCGTTACCGGTGAAGCCGTTCACGGCGATCGCGCCGATAAAGGCAGCGACAAAGACGCCCGCTGCCTTTTTAAGCTTCGGGGAACTCAGGACGGAGTTGAGGAGTGAGGAAATTGCGGAGTGGTTATCGCGGGGGTCAGTCATCAGCGTCAGCTAACAAATAAAGAGCTCAAACCAGCGGAGCTCCATCGCATCGCTCTAGTGTAGAAAAAAGAAACACAGCGTGCAGTGCGAAACACCGTATTTTCGGGACTTTTCGTTCCGGACTCAGGTTTTTCCGGAGAAGAATGAGGTGAGCCGCCCGAAAAAGCCGTCCGGCTGCTTCACTTCGCTCTTTTCCTCAAACGTTTTCAGTTCCGACGCGCCCGTTCCCTTTCGGAATTCCCAGGGAGAAATGGGTTTCGGATCCGCCCAGAGGCCGATCCGGTTTTTCTTCGCCGCGGCTTCGGCGGCCGGATACCGCTTCCTCGCCTGCGGCGTAAGCTGCGGAGCCTCCGATTTCACGTACCAGGCGTCGCCGTTTGCGAGCTGCGTGAGGCCGACGTCCGTTCCATCCGCGATCACGCGGCCGAGAATCCGGCCGTAGGCGTCCCGCCCCCGGAACCGGATCACGACATCTTTCCCGTTAAGGAGCGCGGCGAGCGCGAAGTAGCTCTTGTCGCCCCAGATCTGATCGGGATCCGGCGCGTCGACGGCGAGCAGCCGGACACGTTGTGTCGACCCATCCGTGATCAGCGCCGTAAAGGCGTCGCTGCTATCCACTTTGGTCACTTTTCCGTGGAGGAGCGAAATCGCGGTGGGAGTCGTCGCGGGGCTCGGTTTCGCGGCGGGCGGCACCCGGACTTCCAGGTCAGGCGACCCGATGCCGACCGCGTTTTTGACGTTGTTCCAGGCGTTTGGGATCAGTGTGAGAGACACGCCCGCGATGATCACGAGAGCCGCGGCCCCGACCGCGAGACGTTTTTTAAAGGGGGACAGAGTTTTTCTGGAACTCCGTTTCGCTTTGGTGACTCTCTTAGGCGTTGCTTTCTTGCGGCGTGGTGTCGTCATTCGGGGGGGGATCCGTATGAAGTCAGAGTCCGGTTCTGCGGGGACTCTATCGCTAGTCGTAGTTTAAGAAAAAAATCCGCGCGGCGTGCTTTTGTCTGGCGCGCCGCGCGGTGGATTTACAGCCTTTGGAGTCTCACGATCAGAGCTTCTTCAGCATCTTCTTCAGCTTCTTCGCGGTTTCGCGGACATCCTTATCCCAGTCTTCGCAGCCGAGATCCGGATCGATCTTGATCGCCTTGATGCGGGTGAGGAGTTCCTTCTTCTTTTCGCTCATCTCGTCGATCTCGTCCGAGATCTTCGCGAGGATTTCTTCCCGCTTCTCATCCGCGGCCTTCGCGGCAAGAGCGGCCTTCGAAGCGCGCGTGCAGAACTTCTTCACGATCGTCTGAACGTCCGTCTTCTTCGAATCCGCGATCAGCTTCAGGCCTTCAAGCGTTTCTTGATCGAGTTCGAGCGTGAGCGGCGGAATCGCCGGCACAGGAGCCGGAGCGGGTTCAGCCTTGGCTGCCGCCGGGGCAGCCTCAGTCTTTACGGTTTCTTTCTTATCAGCCATGTTGAGACTCCTTTTCGTGTTGGTCTTTTCACCGGGTACCGGAAAAGCTCATAACGGGTCAGGGTTCCGATACCGGCTGGCAATGCTTTGTATCAGGGGTTGGGAGGATTCTTTTTATTCTGTTCACGGCGCTCCCGCATCTGCTTCAGGAACTCATCCTTCTTCGCGTTGAGGTCGGTGAGTTCTTCAGAAATCAGCTGCGCGATCGCCTTGCGCTTCTCGTTCGCGCTCTTCGCCGTGTGCGCGGTTTTCGCGGCGGCGGAGGCAAGGCGTCCTATCACTTCTTCGACTGTGATCCCCTTATGTTCCGCGATGAGGCGGAGACCTGCGAGCGTATCTTCCGTAAGCGTCACGGTGACCGTTTCTGTCTTCACTTCTTCTGCTTCAGCCATATGGCGATCTCCTGTCAGTGAGTTTTAACCCCGGGGTTTTCTTTTTCTGTAGTCTGAGAGGTATATCTTCAGAGAAAAAGAACAGGCTGGGTCAGTAACTTTCAACTAATAGTGTAGTAGTCAAAAGCGCACTTGAAAGCGGTTAACCTGAAAAAATTTGTGAATGTCTTGAGGCAGACGAAAGAAAATACCGGTTCTCATAGTAAATACAGGGGATTCAACAGGGTTTGTGTGGAGGCTCGGGAAGGTGTTTCGTGAATCAAAGCTCTTAACCTATCAGGATGTCAAAAATTCTGACGAAAGTGAAAAAACGCGGGCTCCCGTTTGATGGGAGCCCGCGTTTTTTAAGTGTCTCGGTAATGCGTCTCAGCCGATACCGACAATCTTTCGGATTTCTTCTGCCGTCGCGTCGCCGAAGATCGGAACGAACTGGTTATCCGGCGTCCGGAAGATACCGAGCGGGACCTGAGTGCCGCCCGCCTTGCGGAAGATCCGGGAATTGTTCCAGGCGACGTCACGCTGTTCCTGGGTGACCGGGTAGTCCTTCGGATTGATGCCGCGGAAGTCCGGATCGTCGAAAAGCTCTTCGCTCTCCTTCGTGAGCGCCCAGGGCGTGTCGGACGCGAGAATCGCCGCGGCCTGCGCGGTGCTCACGTCCTTCGTGACGCAGACCGGGAACCAGAGGAAATCGATTTCGTCCTTCAGGATCATCGCGGTGTCCCAAAGGCGGTGAGACCACGGGCACTGGGTGTCAAACACCACCATGACGCGGGGGAGCCCCGGGCAGGTGCCCGGTTCCTTCTTGATGCCGGGACGGCGGTATCCCTTGCCGGTCGCGAGCATCCGGCCCCAGATCGCGTCGAGCTGCGTGCCGGCGCGGAGTTTCGGGTATCCCGGAACTGAGGGCATCGTATAGAGATCTTCTGTCGTCCCGGGTAGCGGGCAGGTCTTGTGGTTAGTTGCCAGGCTGCAGGAGCAGGAGTCAGAAGCCATCAGAACCTCCAAAATTAAGTGGTGCCGGCCTGTTTGCCGGCTGATACTCAAATTTTATGTCCTGAAATTATGCAATCAGAGGCTTTTTGTATCTGGAAATATTGCGGAAAACCTTGATTCGGACCGGAAACGGCGTACATTTATTTTTATCAGAGTCGTGTCAGTCGGAAAGAATCCGAGGAGGCGAGCCATGGAGTGGAAGACCATACGGCGTGGCGGCATCCGGAGTGCCGCGTACGACCGCCGCAGCCGTACGCTTGAAGTGGAGTTCGACACGCGAAGGATCCTGCGATTCCGGGGCGTGGGGGAAGAAATCGCGGAGGGGTTCCTTGCGTCCTCCTCCCCAATGTCCTACTACCGGGATCGGATCGAAGAGGATTTCGAGGGCGAAGAGGTGTCGTCCCGCGCCGAAGCGCCGGCCGCGCCAGCGTCAGACGCGAAGAAACGCGCGGAAGAGGAGTGGAAGCGGCTTTTCGGCGGCTGAAATTTTCCTGTCCCAACAAGCAGAAGAGCCAGAAAACCTGAGGTTTCCTGGCTCTTTCCGTTTCTCGGTGACCCGTCGGGTATTCGATCGTGATCAGCTCGTATTGCGGGTTCCCCATCTTCTTCTCAGCCATGCCGGACAGCTGACGGAGACCGTGGCGGGAGGTCATGCGTTCCACGAGGTCCTTGTTGCTCTCATGATTGAACACGAGGTCAACGGACGCCTGATCGATCGCGAGGAGGTCGGTGGAGGCAAGGATGCCGATATCCGGGATCGTCGGCTCAGCGGCCGTGACGCCCGCGCAGTCGCAGTCAACCGACATGCGGCGAAGGACGTTGATGAAGGTGACGTGTTTCCCGAAGTAGTCGAGCGTCGCCTTCGCGGAATCCACCATCAGTTCCATGAAGGGTTCCTTCATGGGCCAGTCGGTCCAGCTTTCGGGGATCTTGTCGACGACGCCATGCACCTGGCGCTTGCCGACGCGGCCCGAGGCGAGGCCGATCGCGATATTCTTCATCGAGCCGCCGAAGCCGCCCATCGCGTGACCCTTGAAGTGGGTGAGAACGATGAGGGAGTCGTAATTCACGATGTGACCGCCCATCGTCACGTGGTCGAGATGGAAGCCGTTACGGACCGGGAGGTCAACGCCGCCTTCCTCGTCGAGAATATCAACCGGGCAGAAATCCCAGCCATTCACCTTCAGCGTTTCGCAGTGACCTTCTGTCGTATAGCGGTCACCTTCGTAGAGGGTGTTCGTCTCAACGATGTTGCTGTTCGGAATGCGGCTCTGGAAGTCACGCACGAGGTCGCGCGGAAGAATATTGGGGCCGTTCTTTTCGCCCGTGTGGAGCTTGATCGCGGTGCGGCCGTAGATGCCTTCATTCACGCGGCGATAAAGCTTAAAGAGATGCTCGGCGTCGATCACCGGGGTAAAGAACACTTTCGCGCGGGAGCCCGGGACATCAAGACCCGTGACATTCTTCGACCCGATCACCGGAGCCTGCGGATTGGTTGCTGTCATTTAAAAATCTCCAATGAGACCGAAGCGATTCCGGTCTTCTCTGCAATTCTTGTTTTTCGTGTTCAAAGACACTTTCTCATCATCAATTTTAGGCGGCGGACACCCGCGCGGCGTCTTTCTTTTTCTCAGAAACTTGCCGGAAATATAAAAATCCTGTTCACGAATGAACCGGTTCGAATCGAGGTGTCTCAGGATCTGAGACTGAGCTCTGAAGCGATTACTCCACAGCGACCATGACGTTCGAGGCCTTGATCACGGCGAAGGCGGTCTTGCCGACTTCGAGGCCGAGGTTGTCAGCGGACGTGGTGGTGATCGAGGAAACGATCTTTTCGCCAGCGGCGGTTTCGATCGTCACTTCGGTAGAAACCGGGCCCTTCTTAATGGCGATGATCTTGCCTTCGAGCGTATTGCGAGCAGAGAGTTTCATTTTCAATTACCTTTCGTTTTACCGTAAAAGACATAACGGGATCATTTCCGTTATGCGTGTTAAGAATAACGATATAAAATTTTCTATATTCGAATCAAGAACATCGAATGATATCCGTGATTGAATATGAGACACTCTACCAGAAATTTTTGAAAAATGTAAGACTTTTTCCTTATATGAATAGCGGTGTCATTTTTCTGTTCCTGAGGCAATGAAAAAGCCGGCTCGTTTCCGAACCGGCTTCGCCAGAAAACTCGTTAAAAAGCAGTCTCTAACGTCTTAGTCCACCGCGATCATCACGGAGGAGGCCTTGATCACAGCGTAGGCCGTGTCACCGACCTTCAGCCCCAGATTTTCAGCCGAGGTGGAGGTGATGGAGGAGACGAGCTTTTCGCCGGCAGCGGTTTCAATCGTCACTTCAGTGGAAACAGGACCATTCTTGATCGCGACGACTTTACCCTGGAGGCAATTGCGAGCTGACAGTTTCATACCAAACGTTTTCCTTAAAGTGATTGAGGGCGTTCTGCCCCGGATAACCGCAATACATAAAATGAATAACGCATCACGGTATGAATTATTCTACTCATAAAAACAAATATATCCAGACTTGTTCATTAAAAATAATGCTGGATTCGGGGAGCCTCGGGGGATAAAATAAAAAGTTACTCACGTTTCCCGCGGGAATGAGGAAAGGCCATAAAAAAGCCGGCTCAGCAAAGCTGAACCGGCCCCTATTCTGTCGCCTCTCGGGAGAAGGCGGCGGAATAGAACTTACTCCACAGCCACCATGACGTTAGAAGCCTTGATCACGGCGAAAGCCTTGACACCGACGTCGAGACCGAGGGACTCAGCGGAAGCGGTGGTGATGGAGGAGACGATCTTTTCGCCGGCGGCGGTCTCAAGGGTCACTTCGGTGGAAACGGGACCCTTCTTGATGGAAACGACTTTGCCTTCGAGGCAGTTGCGAGCGGAGATCTTCATAGTATTCTTGATCCTAATAGGTGTTTTCAAAGGTTAGGCTTTGACGCGCCGATATGCATTATTGGAATAACGAAGACTCTATTTTCGCTATTCAAATCAAGAACATCGAATGCATATCCACATCAAAAGCGTTGGAAACTTTACCAAAGATTTTTGAATAAAGTAAGGAAAAAAGGTCGCCCGGAAGGAGAAAAAAGTGGAGGAAAAGAGCGTAGTCACGATGACGTATCAGACTCCCTGCGGGGAGTTGCTCCTTGGTACTAATTCCGGGGCGCTGATCCAGGCGGATTGGGTGGATGGGTGGCATGAGGCCACAGTCCGCGCGAGGCTTAACCGCTATCTCGGGAATCCGGAATTCATATCCGGAACGGATCCGGTGCTTCAGGAAACCGCGTCGCAGCTCGATGACTATTTCGCGGGGAAACGGCGGACGTTTGACCTTCCGCTTCGGTTTCTCGGGACGGAATTCCAGACCGCGGTCTGGGATGCCCTGACAAAAATTCCGTTTGGCCGCGTGACGACCTATGGCGAAATCGCGGAAGCGATCGGGAAACCGAAAGCGATGCGGGCGGTTGGGATCGCGGTGGGCGAGAACCCGTTCTCCATCATCGTGCCGTGCCACCGCGTGGTGGGACGGGATGGCAGTCTCACGGGGTACGGCGGCGGGTTTGACGCGAAGCGCTATCTCCTTAATCTTGAAGGGATCCGGCTGCCGTCCGCTGTGCAGCAGGAGTTCAGGTTTTGACCCCCCTTAAAGCCTCTCGTCATTCGCGATAGTCGCGGATAATAGACACTCATTCCCATTGAGACTTTAGGGTTAGGGAGGCTCGAGGCTTATGGCGGCAGGTGTGGTAGTCACGGAAACTTTTGCTTCTCCCTGCGGCGACATCCTTCTCGGATCGAACGACGCGGGGCTGGTGATCGCGGACTGGACGCACGGCCATCATTACGGGGACGTGATGAAGCGGCTCAGCCGCTACCTGAAGAACCCGGAATTCGTCCCCGGCCACCACCCCGTGAACGAGCGGGCCGCGGAAGAGCTCGCGGAATACTTTGACGGGAAAAGAAAAGTCTTTGACCTGCCGGTGATCTACTACGGGACCGAGTTCCAGAAGAAAGTCTGGCGGGTGCTGGAAGCGGTCCCCTACGCGACGACCACCACGTATCGGGAACTCGCGATGCGGCTCGGGATACCGCAGTCAGCGCGGGCGGTCGGCGCCGCGGTCGGGCTGAATCCGTTCGCCGTGATTGTGCCGTGCCACCGGGTGCTGGGGACGGACGGGAGTCTTACCGGGTACGACGGCGGTTTCGCGGCGAAGAAAATCCTTCTCGCACACGAAATGCCGGAGCGCTTCCCGCTTGAAGAGGAATTGCCGCTCTAAAACGTAATCCGCATCTGATTCCAGGTGACGCCGCCGCGCGTTGACCCGAGGAACCCTTCATTCACGAACCCGAACTTCGCGTAGTAGTGGACGAGGGGATCCTTGCACGTGAGGACCAGGCCCTTGCGGCCTTCCTTCCTCGCTTCCGCGATCATCCGTTTCAGAAGCTCCCCCGCATAGCCCTGCTTCCGGTAGCGGGGACGCGTCACCACGCCGAAAATCATCTGCCACGCGCCTGATTCGTCATGCATCGACGCGTCTTCATACATCTCGTCCTTCAGATCCGGGTCGTTCGTCACGAGCCCATCCACGAAGGACGCGAGTTCCCCGTCGACAAAGAGAAGCCAGAAGTGATTCCCGTAAGCGGTAAGCCTCGATTCGAACGACTCGCGGGTAGCGGCTTCCGCCGCCGGAAAGCTTTCGGCTTCGGCCGCCGCGATCGCGTCAAGGTCAGAGGGGAGAGCGGAGCGGATTTCGATCGTCATGATGGAAAGAAGGACTGGTTTTGATCCAGTCCTTAGGAATGTAAAAAATTGATTTCTTTCCGATTCTAGAGGAAGACGGGCCAGAGGGCGGCGAAGATGAGGGTGGGGAGCATGTTCGCGACCGAGAATTTCTTTCCCCAGACCAGGTTCACGCCGACCGCGAAAATCATCATCGAGCCCGTGAGTCCGATCGCGTCAATCGACGCCTGGCTGAGGAGGGGCCCAATCAGGAACGCGAGAAGCGTCACAAGCCCCTGAAAAATACCGACCGGGATCGCGGAGAAAATGCAGCCGACTCCGAGCGCAGATGTCATGATGAGGATGATCACGCAGTCGAGCACCGCTTTCGCGGCGAGCACGGTGTAGTCGCCCGCGATCCCGTCCTGGATCGCGCCGATCACTGCCATCGCTCCGATACAGACCGTGAGAGAAGCCGTCACAAAGGCTCCGACAAAACCGTTGTCGCCTGTCCGCCCTGCCTTCCGCTGAAGCCAGAGACCGAAGCCCTCAAACCGATCCTCAAGCTTCAGGATCGTGCCGATCAGCGTTCCGATCGTGAACGAAATCACCATCATCATCGAGCCGGTCGAGGTCAGCGCGGGCCCAGTGCCTGAAACGCGGAGCATGAGAGACAGTGTTCCCGCAGTGCCGAGGAACATGCAGACAAGACCCATCACGCTCATCAGGTTTGTCTGCAGCGATTTGCTGAGATACCGCCTGAAAACGAGCCCTGCGGTGCCGCCCGCGGCAATCGCCGCCATATTGATCAAAGTGCCTAAGCCAACCATTCCGATGCCTCAGGAGAATTTTCTGAGTGATGTGACTGAAAAGATTATCTGAACGAGAGACGGCTGTATCGTCTGATACAAAATTTTGGGATCCTTAAGCCTCTAAACCGTCTAAGAACGTGGGTAGAATCCCTTCCTGACCGTGGATCAAGCGGGTATTGACAGAAAATTATCACCGTCGTTAAGCAATTGTATACACGCTATTCAATTGTTTTGCTTGAATATTTTCTGTGTACTGTAAATATTTCCAAAGTATTGATTTATTTTCATTAATGCCCGCTATAATGGTTTCAAGAGACTCCTGGATGGCTTTGATCCCGTGGGCCGGGCTTAGCCGGTTGTTCCTGGAATTTCTTCTTTTATGGGTGACATCAGCCGTCTTGAACTTCGGCTTTCGGGCCGAAAGATGGGTGAAGTAAGCGAACTAGGCTGATGTCACCCACCCTTTTTGCTTAGTTAAGCAAGGAGAGCGGGGTTCTCGGTCACCATAGAATCCGCTTAAATGGAGAGCGCTGTGAGAGAGTTTCACAGCGCTCTTCGCATTTTTAAGAGAGGTGTCCGAGCGGGTTGTCCCCGAAAAGTGTGCTCTCTTTCAAAGAAGCCGAAAATCCGAGAATGATATTAATTCATGTGTGTTCGGTGTAAATTTTTCCTTGAAAGAAGCATGTTATTCATATGGATATAGAGGAATGTCTGAAATGGATTTCGTCATCCGGTCATACCGACACGGAGAGGAACAGTTTGTAGCGAATCTCCATAAAAGGCTCTATCAGGAAGAATATTCGTGGGGACCTAGCTTCACGGATTATGCTGTCAAAATTGCCCTGGATTTTGCGGCTAAGCCCAAAAGCAGCAAAGAGGATTTATTCGTTGCCGATGAGAACGGAACGTTGATCGGCTGCATTATGCTCTGCCAGACCGAGGATCCTGAGGTTGGTCAGCTCCGTTTATTCGCTGTCGAAAAGGAATACCGCCGGTATGGAGTGGGGAAGGCATTAATGTCGGCCCTTATGGAAATGGCGTTATCAGCTGGATACCGTAGACTCATCCTCTGGACAGCGAGTCCTCTGACGGCAGCTATTCACTATTACGAGAAGGTGGGATTTCGAATTACAGAAGCCGTTGAAAACTCGACTTGGAGCACGAAAGGAGAAACGCTTCAGGAGATCAAGATGGAAATGGATCTCGGGACTAACTGAGGCAGGAAAAAATATCAGCGTTCCGGAACGGCCGCTCTTATGTTGGTCAATTTTACGTTGTAACCGGCACCTCGTTCGGGATGCCGGTTTTGTTTTAGGCGCTCCTGTCAGCCAACTGCGTCCGCTCGGATAACTTCCATCTGCCGCGTCAGCCTGAGTTATCAGATGGGACTAATTTTCTCTTTATTGAATGACCTTCGGCTGCGGGCGGAGCTTCTGCTGAAGTTTCGGAAAGCTGTGGCAGTCGCTGCACATGAGGTTCGAGCGCCCCTTCCAGCTGTGGCATGCGTCGCACTGCACCGGTCCCATGTGGGAGCCGTGCGGGTTCGGTTTTACGTTAGATGTCTGCTTCGCGAGCGCCTCATAACTCCCGCCGTGGCAGGCGATGCATTGTTCCTGCGTGGGGTTCCCCTTGACGCCCGCCTTCGCGTGCTTCTGGGCGAGCGTCTGTGTCGCGGCACCGGCGGTCGCGGCGAAGAGGGCGATCAGAGCGAATGTGATGAGTTTCTTCATTTTCTGTTCCCCCTCTCCTACAGTGCCGTCTTAGCCCAGGCCGCCGCCTGGCGTCCCGCGATCGACCCAAACACCGCGTTCGCGGTCTGGGGGTTCAGTCCTCGGAGTCCGGACGCCGCGCATTCGCCGACCGCGTAGAGCCCCGGGATCACGGAGCCATCCGGTCTCAGTGCCTCGGTCTGCGCGTTCGTCTTCACGCCGCCAAACGTCCCCTGGATCATCGGGGAGATCGGTGCGGCGTAGAGCTTGCCCCCGAAGGCGGGCTTCACGTTCCCGCGGCCGAAATCCGGATCCTTCCCGGTTTCAGCGAGTTTCGTGTAGGCGGCGATCGTGTCCGTGAGCGCCTTCCCGTTGATCCCGGTCTTCATTTCAAGCGCGTTCGCGTCAACGGCCGTCACGATGGATCCCGCCGCGATAAGGCCCGGAAGCCGCTTATCCGCGGCGAGCACCGGGTCTCCAAACACTACCCATGCCTGCTTCTGCGGGAGCGCCCAGATTTTCCTCGCTTCCCAGTAGCCGCCTGTCTCATTCATAAAGCGGACGCCGTCCTGATTCACGATGATCGCGCCCGCGTTCACCGCGGGGCGCATGTTGTACTTATTCCCCTCAAAGCGGTGGATCGTGGGGTTCGCCTTGAAGACGTCCATATCGGCGAGTTCGGCTCCGGCCGCCTCTCCCATCCGCTGACCATCACCGCGGTCCGCGGGGGTGCAGTAGAACCCGGCCATATCCCAGCCGTCCCCGATATACTTCTCGATCATGTGGGGGTTCCCCTCGAACCCGCCTGTCGCAAGGATCACCGCTTTCGCGGCGTAGCGCGTGACGCCCTTCGGGGTTTTGCAGATGACACCGGTGACGCGGCCGCCGGGCGTGATCAATTCAGTCGCCCGGGTGCGGGTACGCATCGCGACGCCGAGCGACTTCGCCTTCGCTTCAAGCGCGGGGATCAGCACCTGGCCGAGACGGAAGCCCTCTTCAATATTGAGGAAAAACTTCTGAGCCTTCTTCCGGGACCAGCGGACACCGAGTGACTCAAGCCAGTCAGCTGCCGGAATCGCGCCGTCCGCGAGAATCCGGGCGACGTCCGGTTCCCCCACGGTGTGCGTCGCCGCGGCCTCACCGATATAAAGCTGATAGAGGTCTTCAGGCGTCGTCTTGAACCCAAGCGCCTTCTGGATCGGGTGTCCGGCGCAGCCAAAGATCCCGGCCGCGGCCGCTCCCGCGAGCACTTTTCTTCTTGTGATTCCAGTCATAAAACTCTCCTCGGCGGAAGACCGGATGAGCGGGGGATTCACACCCGCTTTCTTCGCGTCAGACAAAGTCTGATGATTCAATTCCGTGTCTTCTTTTCCCTACTATACCCGTGCCGTATACAGAAAATCCATAGCGGTAAAAGACGCTTAAGATTATTACGCGTGAGAAATTCTGTATCTCAGGAAACGGTTATGGCGGTGGAGCGAAACCTATGAGGTTTCAAAGCCTCATCCGTTTTTTCCTATTGCCGTAATATTTTTGGTATTCGTGCTAACACAACAAAAGAAGGCAGCTCATATGTATAAGAAGTTAACGCCCCGCGCCGCGAACCGTCTCACAAGCGGCGGACAGATTGTTACGGTCGCTACCACGTCGAAGGAAGGCGTGGCGGATATCATGACGGCCGCGTGGAACACGCCTTACGACAGCGATCAGGTGCTCGTGGTGCTGGACCGCGGTCACACGACGACGAAGAACATTATCGAGACCGGGAAATTCGTGGTCGCGATTCCGCATGAAGGCCAGATCGCGGATATCAACCGCGTGGGTTCGATCCACGGGCGTGACTCCGGCGACAAGTTCCGCCTGGGCAAAGATCACCCCGGTGACCTCTGAGGTCCTCGGGATCAAGACCCTTCCGGATGCGCTCGCCTATATCGAGTGCGAGCTCGTCGATCTTGAGACCCTCAAGAAGACCGGCGTCTGCATCGGCAAGGCCGTTAACATCACCGTGAAGGAAGAGCTGTGGGATGAAGAGCATTCGAGCTTCGCCGCCGGCTTCGCGAAGACCCTGCACTACATCTCTGAAGACGCTTACTACACGAATGGCAAGGTCGTTCATGTGGCGGAGAACTTCACGAATATGACGAACGACTAAGCGCCGTTCACGCTGTATTCCAAACGAAAGGCCTGTGAGAACACTGCTCTCAGGCCTTTTTTCATGCGCCGGGATCCCGCCGGATTCAGCGGGACGGGATCCTGAGGGTTCGTCTTTTAGGCGAGACGCATGTCCTTCAGGAGGCGCACAAGTTCATCGGCGTCCTCGTCCCGCGTCGCCCAGCTCGTCGCGAAGCGGACCACGGTGTGGGTCTCGTCCTTCTTCTCCCAGAAGCTGAAGGCAACCGACTTCGCGAGTTCCGCCATCTGGGTGTTCTCGAGCACGACGAAGATCTGGTTCGTGGGGGACTCAAAAAGAAGCTCGTAACCGGAGGCGCGGAGCGCGTCCTGGATCTTCCGGGCGTTCCGGATCGCGGGGATGCCGATCTTTTCGTAGAGGCCGTCCGTGAAGAGCGTCTCAAACTGGATGCCGGCGACGCGGCCCTTCGCGAGGAGCGCGCCATGCTGCTTGATCGTCGTGAAGAAGTGGGGGATGAAGTCCGGGTTCGGGATCACGACCGCTTCGCCAAGCAGCGCGCCGCACTTCGTGCCGCCGATATAGAAGACGTCGGCGAGCCGGGCGAGATCCTTTATCGAAACGTCGTTTTCGGGCGACGCGAGCGCGTAGCCAAGACGCGCGCCGTCGATGAAGAGCGGGAGCTTATGCTGGTCACACACCGCGCGGATCGCCTCAAGCTCCGATTTCGAATAAAGCGTGCCGTATTCGGTCGGCTGCGAGATGTAGACGAGACCCGGGTGCACCATGTGCTCGTAGCTCCCGTCGTTCTCGATATCGAGAAGCGACTGATTGAGCACCGTGGCGGACACCTTGCCGCGCTCCTGCGGAACCGTGAGCACCTTGTGACCGCCGAACTCGATCGCGCCCGCCTCATGCACGGCGACGTGGCCGGTCTGAGCCGCTACCACGCCTTGATACCCGCGCAGCACCGCGTCGATTACCGTGGCGTTTGTCTGCGTGCCGCCGATGAGGAAGTAGACCCCGGCGTTCGGAGCGCCGCAGGCCTCGCGGATCTTATCCTTCGCCGCGAGCGAAAATTCGTCGTAACTGTAGCCCGGTTCCTTCAGGAAATTAGTTTCCGCGAGACGCTTCAGAATCGCGGGGTGCGCGCCTTCCTCGTAGTCACAGGTGAAAGAAAGACGCGGAGTGTTCTCTGCCATGATGCTGGATCCTTTTTATCGGTTATATGCGTTGGACTGATGAGGCGCCCTGAGCGGGGGGCCAGGAGCCGTGCCTCTTTGAAAGTGAAAAGCCAGAGCATAGTTTTCAATATTACCTTCAGATGAGGAGACCGGAGAAGAAAGCGGAGGGAGGAGCCGCGGTTCCCGAAGAACGCGGCAGCAAAAAACCGGAGCCTGTGAAAGAGAAGCTCCGGTTCCTCAGGCAACAGGCAAAAAAAAGCGCCGGCACTTCGCGGGTATCGGCGCTGATAAATCCAGTTTCCTGGAATTTATTTTGACTTTCTCTGTGTGTCAGTCTTTTTGTTTTTCACGGCAGACCCGGAAGGATCTCCGCGTGACCCGTTTCCCGGGTCTTATTCATATCAATCAGGCGCTGGTTCGTGGAACCGCGGAAGGCGATCACGATGTTCTTCTTCGCTTCCACGAATTCACCGTCCACCAGCACATCGATATAGGAAAGGAGCTCGTCCGTCACTTCGCAGCGCGCGCGGCTGGGGGCGAGGAGATCCGTTTCATAGGTGTACCCCGTGTAGCACCAGATGTTCTTTTCCGGGTAGAGCTTCTTCACCCGGCGGCAGAGCTTCACGAGTTTCCGCTGGTTCTCCGGTTCCATCGGCTCGCCCCCAAGGAGGGAGAGTCCGTTGATGTAAGAGGGTTCCAGCATTTTGACGATCTGATCCTCAGTTTCCTGAGTGTAGACGTCACCGTACTTGAAGTTCCACGTCTGCGGCTGGAAGCACCCCTTGCAGTGGTGCGTGCAGCCGCTGACGAAAAGAGACACCCGGACGCCAAGACCGTTTGCGATGTCGCAGTCTTTGATATTCCCGTAGTGCATGGCGTCCTTATGGCTCAGAGGTGCAGAACACGGTCACGGATTTCTTCCGTGCGGCCCTGGTTCCAGAACTGCGTGCCGATGTAGCCGCAGGTACGGCGGGCGACGTTCATCTTCGACTGCTCGCGGTTGCCGCAGCTCGGGCATTCCCAGACGAGCTTGCCGTCATCCTCGACGATCTTGATTTCGCCGTTGTAGCCGCAGACCTGGCAGTAGTCGCTCTTCGTGTTGAGCTCCGCGTACATGATGTTGTCGTAAATGTACTTCATCACGTCAAGCACGGCCGGAATGTTGTTCTGCATGTTCGGCACTTCGATGTAGCTGATCGCGCCGCCCGGAGAGAGGCGCTGGAAATCAGACTCGAACTTCAGCTTCGTGAAGGCGTCGATCTTCTCAGACACATGCACGTGGTAGCTGTTTGTGATGTAGCCCTTGTCGGTGATCCCGGGGATCACGCCGAAGCGGCGCTGCAGGGCGCGGGCGAACTTGTACGTCGTGCTTTCAAGCGGCGTGCCGTAGAGCGAGAAGTCGATGTTCGTCTTTGCCTTCCACTCGGCGCACTTGTCATTCATGTGCTGCATGACGTGCAGCGCGAAGGGCTTCGCTTCCGGATCCGTGTGGCTCTTCCCGGTCATGTACTTCACGCATTCGTAGAGGCCGGCGTAGCCAAGCGAAATCGTGGAGTAGCCGCCGAAGAGCAGCTTATCGATCTTCTCACCCTTCTGCAGACGGGCGAGCGCGCCGTACTGCCAGAGGATCGGGGCGACGTCGGACGGCGTCCCGAGCAGACGCTCGTGGCGGCACATCAGAGCGCGGTAGCAGAGCTGCAGACGCTCATCAAAGATCTTCCAGAACTTCTCCATGTCACCGCCAGACGACAGCGCCACATCCGGCAGGTTGATCGTCACGACGCCCTGGTTAAAGCGGCCGTAGTACTGCGGCTTCCCCTGATCATTCACGTACGGGGTGAGGAAGGAGCGGCAGCCCATGCAGGTGTAGCAGTGGCCTTCGCCGTTCTTATCCTTCTTCAGCTTCAGCATGATCTTTTCGCTGATGTAGTCCGGCACCATGCGCTTCGCGGTGCATTCAGCGGCGAGCTTCGTGAGGTACCAGTAGGGCGAATCCTCGTGAATGTTCTGCTCTTCGAGCACGTAGATCAGCTTCGGGAAGGCGGGGGTCACCCACACACCCTTCTCGTTCTTCACGCCCTGGATACGCTGACGCAGCGTCTCCTCGATAATCATCGCGAGATCGTGGCGTTCCTGCTCGTTCTTCGCTTCGCTGAGGTACATGAAGACCGTCACAAACGGCGCCTGGCCGTTCGTCGTGAGGAGCGTCACCACCTGATACTGAATCGTCTGGACGCCGCGGCGGATTTCGTCACGCAGCCGGTCCTCAACGATCTTATCGAGCTGTTCCTGCGTCGGCTCAAAGCCGATCGACTCCATTTCGGTCTTTACGATCTTGCGGATCTTCACGCGAGACGTCTGCACAAACGGGGCGAGGTGCGCGAGGCTGATCGACTGGCCGCCGTACTGGTTCGACGCGACCTGGGCGACGATCTGCGTCGCGATGTTGCAGGCGGTCGCGAAGCTGTGCGGCTTCTCAATCAGGGTGCCCGTGATCACGGTGCCGTTCTGCAGCATATCCTCGAGGTTCACGAGGTCGCAGTTATGCATGTGCTGCGCGTAGTAGTCGGAGTCGTGGAAGTGAATCAGGCCTTCCTGATGCGCCTTCACGATGTCCTTCGGGAGCAGGATGCGCGCCGACAGGTCGCGGGACACTTCACCGGCCATATAGTCGCGCTGCGTGCTGTTGATCACCGGGTTTTTGTTCGAATTTTCCTGCTTCGCTTCTTCGTTGTTACGTTCGATCAGTGAGAGGATTTTGTTATCCGTCGTGTTCGACTCACGGACGAGATTCCGGGTAAAACGGTAACGGATATAGCGCTTTGCGGTCTCAGGAGCGCCCTGCAGAATGATGTGGGTTTCAACGAGCTCCTGAATCTCCTCAACGGAGAGAGCGTGACCCAGTTCTTTGCAGTGGTCTTCAATGACGAGCGAAATGTAATCGATCTGACGATCGGTCAGCTCGGCTTTGCCGTCATCGGAGATATTGGCTTTAGCGATTGCGTTTTTGATTTTCTGGCGGTCGAATTCTTCTTCCGACCCGTTTCGCTTAATGATCTTCACTCTGCGTCTCCTGGCATCTGTTCAAAGAGCCAACTAAATCTTGTTGATGGAACTCGTTAATGATACATAATCTGGTACTTTTTTCAACCAGAAAGCCCGGTGTGGAAATTTTCCTATTTTGATTCAGGCGCTTTCAAATCTTGTTCACAGCGGGGCGAAAAGCAGCGCTTTTTTTTCACATTTCGCTGATGAGTTTTTGATCAGCCGGGGTCAGTTTGCTGGCGCCGAAAACTAAATAGCCGGAGCTGGAAAGTCTCCGGACCAGATATGGCATATCGGAAATTCCGCTTATCCACAGCGAAGCGGAAAAAGAGCCCCGCATTCTCCTCCAAAATCCGGAGTCGGGGGAGACAGATTTCGGTATCACATATTGAATTGATTGCAAAAAATGAAATACGGATTCGGGGACAGGAACTGACAATCAATTGAGAAAAAATGGCAAATCGGGGAGCCCGCCCGACTGATAATTCATAAGTGCGGGAAGCGGCGCTCTGAGTGCAGATAAAAACGGATGCTTTCAGGACCCCTTAGCCGGTTCCCGTCCACTTTTTGGAGAAAAGCAGATGGCAGATCAGAAAGATATGAGTGTGTTCGATTCGGGCGACGTGAATCCCTATAACAAGTTCTTTACGGGGATCAGCTACCTCAAGATGCTTTCGACTGAACAGGTTCCGGTCGGAAACGTCACGTTTGAGCCCGGGTGCCGCAACCACTGGCATATCCACCACGCGACGCAGGGCGGCGGTCAGATTCTGCTCGTGACCGCGGGCCGCGGCTGGTATCAGGAGTGGGGTAAGCCCGCTCAGGCTCTGAAGCCGGGTGACGTCGTGAATATTCCGGCAAACGTGAAGCACTAGCACGGTGCCGCGAAAGACGCCTGGTTCCAGCATCTCGCGATTGAGGTGCCGGGTGAAGGCGCGAAGACCGAGTGGTGCGAACCGGTGTCGGACGCCGATTACGACGCCCTGAAGTAAAAAAGAACAGAGGAGGAGGGGGGCGGAAGCGATTCCGCCCTCTTTCGCGAGAAACGCCATTCAGCGCATTAAAGAAAACCTATATGAGGAGCGGTGAAAAATGGCAGGCGAAGTGAAAGAACTGAGTGTCTTCCCTATGGGGGAAGAAAACCCGTTTGGGCAGTACTTCACGGGAAAGAGCTATCGGAAGGCGCTCTCGAGTGAACAAGTGAAGGTGAGCAACATCACCTTTACCCCGGGGTGCCGCAACCACTGGCATATCCATCACGCGGAAACCGGGGGCGGACAGATGCTTCTCGTCACCGCGGGCCGCGGGTGGTATCAGGAGTGGGGGAAGCCGGCGCGGGAACTGCATCCCGGCGATGTCGTCAACATCCCCGCGAACGTGAAGCACTGGCACGGCGCGGCAAAGGATAGCTGGTTCCAGCATATCGGGATCGGCGTACCTGGCACCAAGACGAGCACCGAGTGGTGTGAGCCGGTGTCAGACGACGACTACGCGAAGCTTCCGTAGCCCGACTTCAAAACATCAAAACTTTCAGTCAGACTCCAGTGTCCGGTTGGCAGTCCGTCTTCTCTTTTAATATAAGGGGGCGGCTTCCAGCCGGTTTTTTTGTGTTTCACGAGGAGGAAGATAAGCATGACGCGGAAAACGTGGTTCAGTTGGGTGGCAGCCGGGATGCTCGGCCTCGCGTCCGGAATATCCGGCGCTGCTCCCTCAGTGACTTCAGCCTCTGCCGCTTCCCCCTCCGCACCGACCGCGGACACGGTCCAGGGAAAGGTGACCGGTATCACGCGGACACTCCCCGGAAGCGACCTTGCGGCGGATGCGTTTCTCGGAATCCCCTACGCGGAGCCCCCGGTCGGAGACCTCAGATGGAAACCCGCGGCACCCGCTAAAAACTGGACCGGTGTCCGGAACGCCGAGTGGCACGCGGCGCCGTGCCTGCAGCCAGAAGGGGGGTCGGAAGACTGCCTCTACGCCGATATCTACCGGCCGGCGGGGACAAAGCCCGGCGCAAAGCTCCCGGTTGCCGTGTATCTCCATGGCGGCGCGAATATCACGGGAAGCGCCTCAGCGCAGGATCCGTCGCGGCTAGCTGCCGAGTCCGGCGTACTTGTGGCCGCGGTTCAGTATCGGCTTGGGGCGCTCGGGTTCCTCTCACTTCCTGAATTTGGGGACGCCTCGGGGAACTCCGCGATGACGGATATCGAGGAAGCCCTTCGCTGGGTGAAAAAGACGATCGCGGGGTACGGCGGAGATCCGGACCGCGTGACCCTCATGGGGGAGTCGTCCGGCGGCACCGATGTCTGCCGGATGCTCGTGGATCCGAAAGCGAAGGGGCTCTTCCATCAGGCGGTGATTCAGTCGGACACCTGCGCCTTTGACTCTGAGCGCCCCGCGAAGGCGAAGCGCCGGAGCGAATTCTTTATCAAGCGGGCGGGCTGCGACTTTGAGAGCGGCGTCGGAAATTGCCTGAGGAAAGTGCCGGCTGAAAAAATCGCTGAGGCGAGCGCCTCATCCGGCCTCTGGGCGCCAGTTTCAGACGTTCCGGGGATTGAGCAAATCAAGAAGGGTGACTGGAACCGCGTGCCGCTCCTCTCGGGATCGAATAAAAACGAGGCGCGGGACGCCGCGTCGGTTTTCACCGGGTGGAGTGAGGACGCCTATAAGGTCTGGGTGAAGCGCCTCGTTGGGGACAACTGGTACAAGGCTCAGGTCGAGTACCCGGGTGATAAGTATGAGAAGGATGAGGCCTACGGCGTCCCTTACATCATGGGGGACTTCATGACGGATTCCGGCATGCGGGGCTTGGGCGGCTGCGGGAGCCTGACGCTTGCGCGCGCCGCGGCCGCGTCTGATGTTACGTCCTGGTTCTACGCCTTTGAGGACGAGAACGCGCCGACGCTCCTTCGACCCCGGTACCCGGGCTACAAAACGGGCGCGAGCCACGGCTCTGAACTCTCGTACCTCTTCCCCGACACCGGTCGGTTCCTCGCGCTCGCGGCAAAGATGACGCCGGATCAGAAGCAGCTCGCCGAAACGATCCGCACCTACTGGGGAAACTTCATCCGGACCGGAGACCCGAACGGGAAGGGCGTCCCGGCCTGGGGTCCCTATAAGGAAGACGGCGCCGTGATGGTGCTCGCTCCCGAGAAAACCGGTACGCGCCCTGCCGCGTACTTCGCCGACGAACATAAGTGCGCGTTCTGGGCGTCGATCCCGCCTGTCACGGGGCGCGGCAGCAGCTTCTGAGTTCTGCCCGGGATTTCGGACAGTTCAAAAAACAAAGGCATCCTTCTATTGATAGAAGGATGCCCTTTTCATTTCAGCCCCTAGCGGGGGAAGCCAGGCGGCGGTTCACCGGGACCATGAGGGCCGTTCGGTGCCGGCCGAGGCGCGGGACGCGAGGTGCGGGACCCGGACGAGGACCAGGCCCCGGGCGGGGACCCATTCCGGGACCGCCGGGGCGTCCGGGAGGATTCCGTAAACCCGGTCCCGGTCTTCCAGGTCCGATCGGGCGCGGACCGCCGGTCCGATGCATCATCCGCGGATCCGCGGGGCGGTGAGGCCCAGGGGGCGGAGGTGCCGGTCGGAACCCCGGTCTCGGACCGGGCCCAGCGAAATGCGGCGGCGGAGCCGGTCTCGGAGGCTGCGGTGCGGGTCTTGGCGGAGGTGGCGGTGCCGGACGGGGACGCGGGGGCGGCGGAGGCGGCACAGGATGAGGATGCGGGTTCGGTACCGGCGCGTAGCCGACGTCCCCCACGTAGTAGCCGTCGTCATACACCGCGCAGCCGGAAAGCAGCGCGACCGGAATCGCTGCCGCGGCCCGAAGAAATGTTCTGCGTCTCATAGTGCACAGCTCCTTTCTCTCAGAGAAGGAATGTTCTTAAGAACATTGTAGGCGCGGCTGAATGGCCGAGATCATGGATTTTGTATCAGTTTCAGACATCAAAAAGCCCCGGAGTCCGGGGCTTCACCGATTTTCCGTGAGAATCCGCGTTTCGCCATTCAAAGAAAGGCACAAACGCTTTACGTTTCTGGAAACTGCAAATTCCGCAAGGATCAGCGGCTCGGAACTCAGGATCCGTGCTTCCTGACGAGCAGAATCGTCTTCGCCTGCATGAGAAGGAGACCGGCGAGCACGAGGAGCGATCCGAAGATAAACGGCATCCCGACCGATTCCCCGAGAAGCAGCACCGAGAGGATGACGCCGAAGATCGGAGTCATGAAGACGAGTACTCCGAGGCGGGCGGCAAGGTATTGCTTCAGGAGGAAGTTCCAGACGAGGTAACTCGCGTAAGAGACGATCACCGCCTGGAATAGCAGGCTCGACCACCCGACAAGCGAATTGTGGAACGTCGTCTGACCCGTGATAAACGCGAGCGGCGTGAGGATCACAAACGCCATGAAGAGCTGCGCGAAAAGCATGAGGGAGGGCGGCGCGTCATTCATCGTGGTGGTGCGAAGCATGATTGTGGTGAGTCCCCAGGAGAGTCCGGAGCCAAGCCCAAGGATATCTCCGAGAATCCAGCCGCTCCCTTCAAGCGTTTCTTTCGAGAGAAGCGCGGGAACGAGGAACGCCACCGCGATTCCGAGGAAAGCGGTTAAGAGTCCCGCCCACTGAATCACCGAGAGCCGTTCTTCCGGGAGCTTGATCGAGAGTCCGATTGCGGCGAAGAAGGGTGACGTGTAGAGGAGCACCGACATGTGGGCGGCTGTCGTGAAGCGGAGGCCTTCGGACACAAAGAAGAATTCGCCGACAAACCCGAGACCCACAAGAATCGCGTCCCGGAGCTTCACCTCATGCCCCCATTTTTCGTGAAGCCAAAAGCGGTTCGTGAGGAGGAGAAGGAGGGCGGAAACGCCAGAGCGGATCCCCACCTGCAGCATCGGGCTGATATCCGGGGCGGCCGCCTTGATCGCGACCTGCTGCAGGCCCCAGGTGAAACTCAGCGCGACGCAGATCAGAAACGCGCGCAGATCAATCGGACGGCGGACGGCAGGTGTGGACGGCATGGCTCTAAAGAAACAGGTGAAAAACAGAAAGACGCTGAAGTGTAGTCCTCTGAATGCGGGGACGGGACAGAGGGCGGGATCCGAGAGGGGATGCCATCTGAAGCGCCTGAGCAATATCTGCGATAATGGCTGGCTTAACGAAAATTAATAACTGACATGCAATCAAAGACTTTACGCGGCGTCCTGATGGCGCTTACGACAATCACGGTCTGGGGCGCGACCTATGTCGTCACAAAAGGCGTGATGTCAGAACTCACGGCGATTGATGTTCTCGTCACCCGTTTTACGATCGGTTTTCTGATTCTCGCGGCGGTCGCGAAGGCAACCGGACAGTCGATGATGATTCAGGAGCGATCCGACCTGAAGCTTTTCATCGCGTCCGGCGCGACGGGTGTCGCCGCCTACTTCACGCTTGAAAACTGCGCGCTTTACTTCACGCAGGCCGCGAACGTCGGGGTCATTGTGTCCCTGATCCCGATCACGAATGTGCTCGTGATGTGGTTCTTCTTCCGGGACGTGCCGCTGAAGCGGCAGTTCTTTATTGGTTCCGCGATCGCGGTCGCGGGATCCGCCTGCCTCACGCTCGCGACCGATAAGATCGGAGCCGTGAGTCCGCTTGGCGACCTGCTCGCTTTTCTCGCGTGTTTCGCGTGGCCGCTCTACTGCGTGGTGAGCCGGAAGCTTTCGGAACGCGGCTACAAGATCATTCCGATGACCGCCTGGACGTTCTTCTTCGGCGTTCTCATCATGCTGCCCTTTGATATCGGGTTCGGGTCGAAGATTTCACTCTCAACCCTCACGGATCCGGGAGTCTTCATGGGACTCGCGTTCCTTGGCGTGTTCGCTTCCGCGCTCTGCTACGCGACGTGGACCGGTGCCGTGGAGTCGCTTGGCATCACGAAGACTTCTCTCTTCCTCTACGCGCAGCCGCTGATCACGGTGCTTCTCTCCGTGGTGTTCCTTCACGAGACGCTCCCGCCGCTCGCGATCGCCGGCATCGTGACGATTTTTGTGGGCCTCATCGTCGCTCAGAAGGGGCATTGATCTGATGGCGTAAAGAACCGTCTCACAGATCCTCCAGACAAACGCAGACGGCGGAACCGCTATTTAGGCAGTTCCGCCGTCTGTTTTTTCCATTCAGAAGTTACGTGAGGCTATCAGGGACGCTTCGGGCCGTTGGGGCCCGGACCCTGCGGGCCCTGAGGGCCGTTCGGTCCCTTCGGGGGCGGGGGTGCCGGACGATCCTTCCGGTGGTGCCGCTCATGGTGATGCTTCGGGGGAGGCGGCGGTTCCGGACGATGATGCTTCTTCGGGCGCGGCGGCGGGGGATTGCCGCCCGCGGGAGGAGGCGGAGGGACATCGCCAGGGCGATGGTCCTTAGCGAAAGCCGCGATCGGGCCGCGGCGAGAATGGCAAGAAGAGCACGGCGTTTCATGATGTTTATCTCCATCACTTCTTCTGAAGGATTCAGAAGTTCTGTTGAGAAATACTCTAATGATCGCGATGCAAACTGCTGTGAGAAAAGAGCAACAGTTCACCTCACTTGTGTCCGCCCGTTTCTCCTAGGCATTTCTACGTAAAATAGCCGCTGACGGCTGTAACAATACATATCCGCGGCCGCTCGATTTTCCCCGGCTTAGAAGGAGGACGGTGATGGCAGAAGAGAACGAAAAGGCGGCTTTGGACCGCAAGGCGCAGGAGCACGAAATGAATGAGCTGAAGCGCCGGATTCACGCGGCGGCGGAAGCGATCCGCTCGAAGCTCCTGAGTGACGCGGAGAACCGGTCGTTTGAATCTGAACTCGCTGACCTCAAGTCGAAAGCGGAGTCGGGAGATAAGGACGCGGCGACAGACTACGGCTGGAACCTGATTTCCGGCTTCGCGACCGGAACGCCGGACCCCGAGGGCTGGACGTTCCTCAAGACCGCGGCGGACGCGGGTCACCCGAAGGCGCTCTACCAGGTCGGTATCGCGTTCCTTCAGGGAATCGGGATTCCGAAAAACGAAGAGAAGGGCGTGGGGTTCATCAAGCGCTCGGCCGAAGCCGGCTACCCGAAGGGGATGGCGCTTTACGCCCGGATGCTGAAGGAAGGGAACGGGGTTGATAAGAACGAACCCGAATCCGTGATGTGGCTTAAGCGGGCAGCGGAAGCCGGTGACCCGGCCTCGATCCGCAACCTCGCGATCGCGCTCTCGACGGGTGACGGTGTGCCGCAGGATTTTGAGCGGGCGACAGATCTCTTCCAGAAGGCGGCGCGGGCCGGTGACCTCGACTCCCGCTACTGGTACGCCCGGGCGCTCGCTTACGGGATCGGAATCCCGAAGGACGCCGTAAAGGCGGCCGCCTGGTCAATCTTTTCTGAGGCCGCGGGCGACGTCCGTGCCGGCGCGATCCTCGCTGGGCTCCGGAAGACCCTCAAAGAATCCGAGGGTGTCCGCGCGAACCGGCTTTTCGTGGATCTCCTGAAAGAAATGGGCCCCGTGCAGTCGCAGACTGAGGCGGCGGATGCCGGGATTCCGGCGGATCTCCCCGAGGCGACCCGCCGTCAGCTCGCGTCGCTCTTCACGCCGGCCCTTCAGGGGATTCCTGAGTGTGCTGTGGTGCTCGGGCGCGCGTATGAAACCGGCTGGCAGGTGAAGCAGGATCCGGCGCGCGCCTTCCGCTGGTACTTCGCGGCCGCTCAGGCGAAGTACCCCGAAGGCGAATATCTCCTCGGGTTCTGCTACCTGAATGGAATCGGCGTGCCGCCGGATCCGGAACTCGGTGTCTTCTGGATTTCAGAGGGCGCGAAGGGCGGGTTCCCGGAAGCGATGGGATTCTTCGGGAGCCTGCTCGTCAACGGTAAGCTCGGGGACGAGATGAAGAAGGACGGCATTCCGTTCCTTGAGAAGGCAGCCGAGGCGAACGACCCCTACGGGACGCTGAACCTCGGACTCGCTTATCTCTCAGGCACCGTGATCGCGCTGGACCGCGAGAAGGGGAAGGCGCTCGTGAAGAAGGCCGCGGACCTCGGGTCGGATGATGCCGCGTCGATGCTGGAGAGCCTCGCCTAAGGGAGAGCTGGATCAGGAGGACGATGTTCCTCCATCCATCAAAGCAAAACGCCTGAGATCTTTGGAGACCTCAGGCGTTTATTTTGGAATCAATGAATTCCGATCAGGCTTCTTTCTTCAGGAGCCCCATGACATTCGGAAGCAGCTTCTTAAAGAACACCGCTGCCGCGATAAGCGACACGAGGAACCCGGCGAGCGTCGTGAACTGCACGCCGATTGAGCGCTCCACAATGCCGCCGATAAAAGCACCGGACCCGATCCCGAGGTTATAGATCCCGGAATAGGTCGCCATGGCGATTGTGACCGCCGCGGGCGGCGCCACTTCAATCACGAGCGACTGCAGCACGAGGTTGAAGGTCATAATCGCGATACCCCAGAAAGCGCAGACCGCGATCGTCGCCGGAATGAACCAGGAGGCGGGGTACAGCATAAAGAGCGCCGCGCCGATGCCGCAGATCGCGAAGTAGAGGAACGGCTTATGGTGCTTATCGTAGAGCTTCGTGTAAAGGATGCTCGAGAGAATACCGGCAACGCCATACAGCACAAGCACCCAGGTCACCATCGAGTCCGGCATCCCGGCCTTGATCTTGAGGAACGGCTCCACGTAGCTGTAGCCGCAGAACTGCGCCGTGACGGTGAGCGCGGTGACGGCGAACGTCGCGATCAGCACGGGCTGCTTCAGGACGCCCGGAATCTTCTGCGGCGCGATGTAGCTCGTGTTCGGGACGTTCGGCATGACCTTCAATTGGAAGGCGAAAATGAGGAACGCGAGAACCGCGACGATACCGAAGGTCCAGCGCCAGCCAAGCAAGAGCCCCACGGCGCGCCCAAGCGGCAGACCGCAGATCAGGGCGGTTGAGGTGCTCGCGGCGACGACCGAGAGCGCGAGAGCGCGCTTCCCTTCCGGCACGATCTTCACCGCCATCGGAGGCGCGATCGCCCAGAAGACCGAATGCGCGCAGGCGACACCGATTCGGCTTGCCATCAGCATCCAGTATTGGGTCGAGAACGCGCTTCCCACGTGGCTCACCGCGAAGAGGAGCAGCACGCCGAGAAGGAGCTTCCGATACGCCATCCGGGAGCAGAGCACCATAAGCGGAAGCGACATCAGCGCCACCACCCAGGCGTAGAACGTAATCAAAAGACCCGCCTTCGCGACCGGGATCTCAAAATCCTTCGCGATGTCGATCAGAAGGCCGATCGGCATCAGTTCAGACGAATTAAAAGCGAAAACCGCGCACGCCAGCGATAGCAGCGGCAGCCAGGGACGGATGCCGCCGGAATTCTTATTTTCTGTATCCATTATCTGAGGCCGGATGAGACTCACGGCCGTTGTGCTTTGTAGAAATCATTGAGTGGGCTTGCAGTATAGAAAGATTTGGAGAAGCTGGAAGGACTTTGGTCCTATTTTTTGGGGATGCTTTCGAAAGATTTTCCGTCCGACAGGAAATCCGCTTCAAAAGAAAAGGAAATTTTTTGTGAACGTATGGCGGAAAGGTACGCAGCGCCGCCCGGGCGGCGGTAACCTATAGGAATCAGGATATTTTTTTCCGCACCGCTATTGGAGTCAAAGCATGAAGCTAGATATCGAAAAATTCCGGGTGAAGCCAGGCGACAAAGTGGATCTCGCCGCGATCAGCACCAAGGCGGATCCGAAGGCGGATAAGAACGAAGTGGAAAATACGCTTTTCCCCGCTCTGAAGAATCATCTGGAGTCGCTGCAGGAAAAGCTCTGGGCCGAGAATAAGCAGTCAATCATCCTCGTGCTGCATGGGATGGACGCGGCGGGGAAGGACAGCACCGTGCGTCACGTTTTTACGGAAGTCGACCCGGCCGGCATGTGGATCGCGTCCTTCAAGGCTCCGACCGTGATCGAGAAGGATCACGACTACCTCTGGCGTGTGAACCGCGCGCTCCCGCCCCGCGGCATGATCGGGGTCTTCAACCGGTCGCACTATGAGGACGTCGTCACCGTAAGGCTGCATAACTACATCAAGGACCGCCAGCTGCCCGACGAGATCAAAAACGACGAGCACCTCTGGGACGAACGCTTCGATCAGATCCGGAACTGGGAAAAGTATCTCCGTCAGAACGCCTTCCGCATGGTGAAGATCTTCCTTCACGTGTCGAAGGATGAGCAGCAGAAGCGGCTCACGGACCGGCTCTTCAATGAAGAGAAGCACTACAAGTTCTCGCTTTCTGACCTCGAGGAACGCCGCTACTGGCCTGAGTATCAGAAGCTCTACGCGGAAACGATCGAGGAAACCACGACGGAACATTCCCCCTGGTACATCGTGCCGGCGGATAACAAGTGGTATCACCGCTACGTGGTCGGAACGATCGTCGAGCAGACGCTTGAAGCGATGAACCCGAAGTTCCCGCCGCTTTCTGACGAAACGAAGGCGAAGCTTGGCGAACTCCGCAACCTCCTCACGCTCGCGAAAGACCTGAATCTCGACAGCAAGACGGTCGAAAAGAAAGTGATCTCACAGGTGATCGCGAAGGATGCCGCGCCGGCTGAGGCGCACGCGCTCGTGGAGGCGGTGAAGGAGATCGAGGAAGTCAAGAAAGAAGAAAAGAAGGACGACAGCAAAAAGGGCGACAAAAAGGATAAGGACGGCAAGAAGGACGATAAGAAGCACTAAAGCCGATTCTCTCTTCAGTCTCCCGTGTTCTCTCTTCCGGAACTACCATAGAGGTAACAGCAGGTCGCTATAGGAGAAATTCCTATGAAGAAATTTCTGGATTACGGGGCGTCGATCGTCGCCGTCCTCATCATTGTCGCCGTATGGCGCTTTGTCCTTCATTACCTCTTCGCGCCGGATGGCCCGCTTCAGTATGTGCCAAAGGACTGGGTCGCCGGGACGCAGGGCGTGGTGCTCGCGTTCCTTGTCTGCGCGCTCGCGATTTTCGCGTCTTTCTGCCTCTATCTCGGCGTGACGCACTGGATCCGGAAGGTGGGCGGGAAGTACGGCCGGTGGATTCTTGATGAGCCGGAACGCGCCTGAGTTAACTTGAGGATCTCCCGCCGGGGACCCCCATAGAAAACACACATAACAAAACCGCCAGGAGGAAAATCTTCTGGCGGTTCTTTTTGGATCCTCGAAATCCGCCGGGCCGCGGTGACGCAGCCCCGGGGTTTCAGTCGATTAGGCGGGAACTGCTTGGTCCTTCAGGGACGGAACCGCGATTTCACCGTTCTCGCTCTTCATATAGTCATTGAAGATGTGCTCGGTGGAAGGTTCGACCCAGAGACCATCCGCGCCGCGGACCGAAGTCTCGTGGAGCCGGCTCGCCTTCGCGCCGCAGGTCCAGACCTTGAAGTTACGCATCTGGGTGCAGAGGCAGGTCTTGCTCTGAACGCACTTCGGGGTGGGACCGTCAAAGGTGCCACCCGCGGCGTCGAGCCACGCGGTGAGGTAAGAGCACTTGCCTTCTTCAAGGAGGTAGCCGTAGGTCTCGCAGTTCGGACGGACGGCGGAGCCGATCGCGGGCGAGTACTTCAGCATGCGCATCGGGTAGCCGGTGGTCGAAATGGTGTTCACTTCGATGTCCTCGGGCTTCGCGTTGAAGTAAGCCTGCTTCACGTCATGCGGGAGACCGGATTCCTGGGCCACGGTGAAGCGGGTCGCCACCTGAACGGCGGCAGCGCCGGCCTTCATGAATTCAACGGCGTCGCTTCCGGTGAAGATGCCGCCCGCCGCGATCACGGGGATATCCGGGTGACCTTCGTTTGCGAGGAATTCCTTCACTTCCTTGAAGATCGGCATGAGGGAATAGTTCGCCCAGTCCATGCCAAAGCCCAGGTGGCCGCCCGTGAGCGGCCCTTCCACGATCACGTAGTCCGGCATGCGGTTATGCTTCGTCGCGCGGCGAAGGAAGAGCTTCAGAGCGCGGACTGAAGACACCATGATGCCGATCTTCACGTCGCGGAAGCGGGGGTTGTCTTCCATCAGGGAGAGTGACGCCATATGAAGACCCGCGCCGAGCGTAATGCCGTCGATACCGGCATCCATCAGGGCGTTGAGACGAGCCTTCAGGGTGCGGAGGGGATCGTTCATCGTGAGCTTCTCCATGCAGTTCACGAAGACGAGGCCGTCACCCTTCTTCTGTTCCATGATCGGACGCGTGTAGAGGAGAGCCGCTTCGCCCAGCATCTCGCTTGAAATGACGTCCTGGCTCTTATCGATCGAATTCATATAGATCCGCTGAGCCTTCGCCTTCTTCGAGGTGAAGTTCGTCCCGAGGATCTTGTCGCAGACAGAGGGGAGCATAGCGTCGGAGATGTGTCCGATGCCGCCGAGTCTCGCCGCTTCAAGGGCCATTTCGCGGGTCGAAATGTTCACGCCCATGCCGCCGATGATGAGCGGCTTAAGTTCCTTATTGCCAAGGCGAAAGGAGAAGTCTTCGAGTTTCATGTTTTCCGTGAAGTTTCTATAAATGCAAGAGAAGCAGATACCTGAGTATCTTAAAAAGCGGGGAAGCGGAAAATGGCAGCGGAAAATAGGGATAAATCCACTTTTTTATGCTCGTTAATGAATGCCGTTTTGGTGTATAAGCGCGAATCTGTCTTTAGGGCTTCCAGCGCCGGGTATATGTCTGTTATGAAATACCCATGACTTTAGACAGCATAATCCGAATTGCGAAAAATGCCATAGGGGTTCTACCTAAAAATTAGGCACTGTGCAAAAGTCAAATGTTTCCAATAGTTTGTAAAAATAAAAATTACACTTCTTCACAGGAAATGTGGATATTTCCCCCATTCGGATGAGGGAGAGTGGCGGAGAACGGAAAACCGCCCGAAAGTCCGGTAATTATTCTATTGAACAGTTAGTTAGTGCGCAAGTACCTTGAAAAATATAAGGAAAACCGGATTCTGTGCAATTACCGGGGGCAGCGCTTTATGTCAGTTACTGTAAACAGTCGAAGAAAAGGCCTGAAGAAACGGGTTCTTCAGGCCTCGGTAACCTGCTGAAAAGCGTGTTAAAAGAGAGATAACTCTTAGTCAGAAAGGATCCGGTCAACGAGGGCGTTCACGTGGATCTGGACCCCGTCGAGCTGCGGAATGTCGGGGTACTTGGAGAACACCATTGGAAGCTCGGTGCAGCCAAGAACGAGCGCGCCCGCGTCATGCTGACGCATAAGAGAGAGGGCAATCTCACGGAACGCGGCCGCGGTGTCCTCCTTCACAATCCCCTGCTCGAGCTCATTCATGATGTGGTCCGCCACCCAGTCGCGGGTCTCGGCTTCAGGCGTCACCACGTCAACCCCATCCCGAAGGAACGGTTTCTGGAAGAACCCATCCTCCATCGTCGCCTTGGTGCCAAGGAGAAGAACCCGCTTGTAGCCGCGCTTCTTCGCTTCATCAAGCGTCGCTTCGACGATGCTGACAAGAGGAATCGGGGACACTTTCTCAAGTTCCTCAAACACCATATGTCCCGTGTAGCAGGAGAGCGCCGCGAAATCGCACCCCGCGGCAGCGAGCGATTTGATCCCGTCAAGGAAATAGTCCACGAGTTCCTGCTTCTTCCCCGCGACACTCATCGGCACGACATCAAAGCATCTCATGCTTTCAATCGTGATCCGCGGGAAAAAATCGTGTCCGACGCGGTCCTTCACGCCGAAAACAATGCCTTTGTAATAGGGAACGGTGGATTCCGGTCCGACGCCGCCGATGAGGCCAAGCTTCTTCATTCGAGAGTCTCCTCCAGGAGTTAAGCGTTTGTGTGTTCCTGAAACCTTGTTTGGGAAGCCTCACGCGCTTCCCGCTGGCTTCAGGGGCGTATCTAGTGAAGTGTAGACCGGATCCGTGAATCTCCCGCGGCTTATCAGGGGGATATTGAGCCGTGGGAGAGGCCGACTGAGAATCCGCATTTGCTGGATCGGGAAAGGCGTCTTTCAGCTTGTTTTTCAATGCCGAATTTTGAATTGCGGATATCAGCCGACGGTTGAATGAGATTTCCTTAAGGCAGGCCGATGGGCTTCGGTTCCGGCTTAAAGAAAAATGCCTCGTTTTCAGGAACGTTGGGCCCGAACTTGTTGTCCTTCGAGTCAGAAGGCCAGAGCACAATCGCGAGGCTAATTACTGCTAACACAATTTCACCGACGTCCCGGGAACCGACGGAAATCAAGCTGCAAACAAAAAGGATTAATAAAATCCACCACCCAGAGATACCAATATCGTGCAGCCTTTGAATGAGAGTGAAAAATGTAAATATAGAAAAGAGAATGGTTACTGTTATGCTGAAGCAGAGCATTAACTGGGCACTTCTCTCTGAATCAGCATCAAGGTTTAAGCTAACAACGATAGCGAGAGGAAGGATATAACCAATGGCGAACATCAGAGCGGTGAGGCAGATCCCCCATATAAAATAAGGGAGACGTCTCATCCGTCCTCGCCAGGTGAAGCAACGGAGATTTCTAATATTTTTCTTGTCAGGCATGGTTTTAGTCCCTCTGATGAACTGTGGGGAAAATGGGAAGATGCAAGGCACTTGATTTTTTTGCAGAACTTTATAGCGCCATTTACGTAAGTATATAAATAACTTATAAGAGAAACTAGGCGCAACTTACTGACGATGCTGAAACTGAATAAAAACAATAGCTAAACAAAAACGCCTTCTTTATCGAGAAGGCGTTCCGCGTTGAGTAACGAACGATTTTTGGAAAAATAGTAATGACGCCGAAATCGATCTCCGGTTAATGTGTGATCGCCATTTCATTCGCCGGTGTCGGGGCTTTCGGCTGATAGAGGAAGACACCGTTCGCCTCGGTGTTCGGTCCGTATTTATTTTCTTCAGGCTGAGAGGGCAGAACCCCAAGCGCGAGGAGGAAGATAAGGTTCACGATTGAGTCGAGCGCCGAGAAAATGCCGGTGTCGAAGACTGAATCCACAACCGCGCAGATAACGCCGAAAATCATCATGCCGATCGCCCACCAGCCGGAGAGGCCAATGTCATGCAGCCGCTGAAAGAAAATCGCGTAGCAGGCGATCACGGTTCCGACGAGTCCCGCGAAGAAGACGATCAGTAAAAAGATACTGAGCGCTGCGCTGGAATCCGCCGCGATGAATGTCAGCGCGAGCAGCGCCCCGAGGACGCAGCACGTAAGGAAATACGGAAGGAGCCAGAACCAGAAGGGCTTCCGCCTCATGCGGCCCTTGAACGTGAAACAGCGGAAATCTCTGATACGGCGGTCGGAAGCCATGGTTAACTCCTTAAGCCAAAAAGAAAAAATGCCTGAAAGACGGGGTCTCTCAGGCAGTGTAGCGGATCAGGCGGCGGCTTTGGAAGGATCGGGCTTTCTGTCTTCCGGCAGCCGGTAGATAAAGGCTCCATTCGCGTCAACGTTCGGCCCGAACTTGTTGTTTTTTGCCTGCGGCGGCCAGAAACCGATCGCGAGCGTTCCGATGGTGCTCGGAATCCAGAGCGGAATGAAGCAGCCGATCACCGCCACCGCGATCCAGATCGGAAGGAGCCACCAGCCGGAAATCCCGATATCGTGCACGCGCTGGATCAGAAGGAAGACCGAGCAGATGACGCCCGGGATCAGGGCGAGAAGCCACCAGACGAGCCCCGCGTCGAGATTCTCAGACCCCGCCGGCACTCCGTTATTCAGCCAATAGAGATACGCGAGCCAGATAAAGGTCATGAGACCATAGTACGCGCCGACACAGATGTTCCAGAGCCAGTAGGGAGCCCGTCTCATGCGGCCCCGAGGCGTGAAGCAGCGGATTTTCTGAGTGATGCTTGTTTTAGCCATGGCGCGTTTCCTTAAAAAAGCGTGATTCGCAGAACCAGGGCGGCAATCCGGATACTGAATTCCCGTTTAAGTTCTTATCTCCATTACATAAAGAATGATAACGCCAGAAGCCGGGTATATAGCATCCGGATAATGAGTTTTACAAAAATAATCGCTTTGGTTGGATAGGGAAGGACGGCAAAAGAGGAGAAGCCGGGCAACAAAAAAGCGCCTTCAGGAGAGAAGGCGCTTCGCTTGGGATCCAGATCCGCGATCAGCCGAGATACCGGCCGTTCGCGTCGGTGTCAGGACCGTAGTGGTTATCCTGATGCTCGGAGGGGAGGAGTCCGATGATCACCGTGAAAAGCATCATGAAGAGGAAGAAGAAAAGCATCCACCAGCCCGAGTGTCCCGCGTCATGAAGCCGCTGGATATGAATAAAGAAATTCGCGATATAGAGCAGCGCGTAACAGATGAGGAAACTGAAGCCTCCATCCACCTGATAGTACGCGAGACCGGACGAAATCTCCGTGATGGTGTCAGAAAACACCGCGGTGACAATGCCGCCGAGTACCCAGAAGGTAATAACCCAGAGCCAGAAGGGCTTCCGGCGGACACGGCCTGAGGGGTGTAAGCAACGGATAGACATGATGCTTTTTCTTTTATGAATTTCTGGCGCTCTCGGGGGTGATGCCAGAAGAAAATTGCTTTAAAAAGCGGCGGAAAAGTGACGTTCCGCCGCTTCAATTCCTTTGAAGCCTTACAGTCTAGATGATACGTTTCCATTTGTATCCGGATGAGGCAGGAATTTTTGTGTCTCTGGGGGTTTTACCCGAGTTTTTGGGGTCTCAGACGGAGCGCCCTGCGGTTCCGGACAATGGAAGAGGCGAGATAAATCGCGATCCCGGACCAGATAAAGAGGAGCGGTATGAGTTCAGCGCGTGTGAGTGACTCACCGAAGAAGAGGACCCCGAGCGACGTGACAAGAATCGGGTTCAGGTACTGGATGAAGCCGAGAATCAGCATCGGGAGGCGCGGGGCGGCGTAGGAGAAGGCGATCATCGGGATCGCGGTCACAAAGCCGACAAAGAGAAGCGCGAGATCAAGCTCCAGCCCGTGCCCATGAAGGAAGTACATGTCGCCGGCGCGTTCCAGATACACGAGGTAGAGCGCGGCCGGAACGAGCATCAGGGCGTGCTCGACCGCGAGGCTGATCCAGGCGGAAAGCGGCACTTTCTTCTTGATCGCAGAGTAGACGGCCCAGGTGCTCGAAACCAGAATCGCGATCCACGGAATTCTTCCGAGACCCCAGATCATAATGAGAACACCGATGAGAGGAAGCACCACGGAAATCCATTGGATCGGCGTCAGTTTCTCGCGGAAAAACACGACTCCGAGAGCAACCGACATGAGAGGCGTGAGGAACATCCCGATACCAAGCTCCACCACGTGCCCGGTATTCACCCCCACAATATTCACGAGCCAGTTCGCGCTTGAGAAAAACGCGGCCCCAACGAGCAGCAGGGCGAGCGGCCTATCCGAGCGAAGTCCGCGGACGACACCGGAAAGCTCACCGAGCCGGCCTTTTGCCGCAAGGTACCCGAAGATGAAGACGAGGCTCCCGATAATTCGGAGGCAGAGAATCTCAAGCGACGACGCCTCCCCAAGGAGCCGCCAGTAGATCGGCATCAGGCCCCAGATGATATAGGCGAGGACACCGGCCGCGATGCCGGCGCGTGCAGCTGAGGGACTATTCAGATCGGGAGCCTGAGTTGTCATTTTCCATCGTCCTTCTGTCGATTTTCGTCTACTGAATATTCTCCTCTATATATAGAGGTTTTTTATGATTTAGATTTCCGTGTGCCTGAGGGGCCGCGAGGGTCAGAGCTGCGGGTCAGTCGGCAGCGGAGCTGATATCGGATCACCATAGATATTGTGTGCCGGGTCGCTCGGCCGGGTGCCGAAGAAGACGAGGCCCGCGAAGGGGAGAATCATCAACGCTCCCGCGATTCCTCCAAACCGGATCCCGGCGATCCCGAGCGCGAGGAGCGCGTAGAACCCAAGCGCCCAGGGGCCGGGCATTCCGGCGTCATGCAGTCTCTGACTCATGAGGCAGGTGAGGGAATAGAGTCCGGCGGCTATGGAAAGGCCGCCAAGCCCCGCGAACACCGCGAAACTCGCGGTTTCAGAGCCCGTCGCGCTCCGCGCCACATCCGCGAGGAGCACGGACACAAACACCGCGCAGGAGAGGAGGATCAGGAGAAGCAGGACGCCGATCCAGAAAAAAACGCCGCGGGAGCCGCCCTGAGGTCCTGAAAAACTGAAGCTGATGCATGGGAAAATCCGAAATTCAGTGAATAGGTTATCTATCCCGCACTTTAACGCGTTTCGGGGCGGAAGATGGCGTGGAAAACGGGCTTTTCCGGGAGGAGGAGGCGGTGTTTCAGGGATTCTTCACTTTCACGCCCCATTTTTTTCCTTTCTTAAGGTCCATTTCAGGCGCGAAAAGTACCCTTTTCAAAAAGTTTTATACTAAACTAATTTACGTAACGAGAATCATTTCCATCTAACGGTATACCGGTATCTACGCCGGTACCGGCCAAAGAACTAGTCCTTCCGACGTAGCAAAAACACGCATCCCCAATATATGGCGTGTTTCAAATCTGAAGCGAAACTGAAAGAATTCCCCGAAAACATTAAAGATTTTATGTGTGCATTGTGGGGGTCTACCGTTATTACTAAAATGAATACCGCTTTGATTCCATAGCGTTTTCTTGTATCCCTCATGCACGGGATGTAGTGCTAAATCCTCCTTCGCTTAGTCCCGCCTCCCTATTGGATCTGAAAAAACTGATCCCTAGAATGCGTGACATGCCCGGCCCGAACGGGATTTACAAAAACAAAGCAAATAGGAGGCTTTTTATGGGGATCTCCCGTAGAAGTTTTTTCAAACGCAGCATGGCTCTTGGCACCAGCGGCTTTGTCGCTGCTGCCCCGTCCCTCGCGCACGCTGCCGCCGACACGGCTAAGAAGCCATACAAGCTCGTTTCAACCCAGGAATTCACGAACATCTGCTGCTACTGCGCTGGCGGCTGCGGTGTGATCTGCTCTGTTCGCAACGGCGAACTCGTGAACCTTGAAGGCGATCCGGATCATCCGGTGAATAAAGGCGGTCTCTGCCCGAAGGGCGCGACCATGTTCAACCTCCGCAACGTCGTTACGCCGGACCGCAAGGTGAAGCATAACGAGTCCCGCCTCCTGAAGCCGCAGGTTCGCCGCCCCGGCTCCGACAAGTGGGAAGACATCTCCTGGGAAGACGCCTTTAACGAAATCGCCCGTCACGTGAAGAAGGCCCGTGACGAAAACTTCGTTGAATACGAAGACGGCGTCCTCGTGAACCGCAACGACGGCATGGCCTCCATCGGCGCTGCCCAGCTGCAGACGGAAGAAGCCTGGCTCGTGCAGAAGTTCTGCCGTTCGCTTGGCTCCGTTCAGATCGATAACCAGACCCGCCCCTGCCACTCCTCCACCCCGGCTGGCTTTGCCCCGACCTTTGGCCGCGGCTCCATGACCTCCCACTGGTGCGACATCGAAAACGCCGACGTCATCATGTCGATCGGCTCGAACAGCGTTGAGTCCCACCCGCTTTCCTCCCGCTACATCGAACGCGCTCAGCGTAAGGGCGGCACCTGGATCGTGGTTGATCCCCGCTACACCCGTTCCGCCGCTCAGGCTGACCTCTTCGCCTGCATCCGCCCGGGTACCGACATCGCCTTCTTCGGCGGCATGATGAACTACATCCTCTCCAACAACCTCTGGCAGGATGAGTACGTCAAGAACTACACGAACGCCCCGTGCCTGATCAACCCGGACTTCAAGTTCGATCCGGAATCCGGCCACTTCACGGGCTACAACCCCGAGACCCACAAGTATGACGACGAGACCTGGTCCTACCAGACCGCCTCTGACCGCGAGTGGGATACGAAGGGCGCGATGAACTGGGTGACGAAGCCCGGTGTCCCGAAGTTCAAGTACCCGACCGTCCATGAGCCGAAGAAGGACATGACGCTGCAGGATCCGAACTGCGTGTTCCAGATCATGAAGCGCCACTATTCCCGCTACGCGCTCGACAAGGTTTCTTCCGTTACCGGTATCGATAAAGAAGTCCTCGAGAAGGTCTATCAGGTTTACACCTCCACCGGCAAGCGTGAACGCGTCGGCACGATCCTCTACGCGCTCGGCGAAACGCAGCACACCTTTGGTTCCCAGAACTGCCGCTCGATGGCTGTGATTCAGCTGCTGCTTGGCAACGTCGGCGTCCCCGGCGGCGGCGTGAACGCGCTCCGCGGCGAACCGAACGTTCAGGGTTCCACCGACATCGCTGCTACCTCTGACGGCCTCCCTGGCTACCTCAACTATCCGCGTCAGGACAAGCATCCGAAGCTCGCTGACTGGCTCGCGAAGGAAACCTACGCTGACGGCTACTACACGAATAAGCCGAAGTTCATGGTCTCCATCCTGAAAGAGTGGTACGGCGAAAACGCCACGGTCGAGAACGACTATGGCTACGACTGGATGCCGAAGCTCCCGCACGAATACCGTGATGCCTCCATGATTCCGACCTGGAACCGTATGCGCGACGGCAAGGTGAAGGGCTACTTCGTCTGGGGCATGAACCCCGCTCACTTCGCTCCGAACGCGTCGAATGCCCGCCGCGGTCTCGCGAAGCTCGACTGGATGGTTGTCTCCGATATCGTCCCGACGGAAACCTCCGACTTCTGGAAGGAACCCGGGTTCGATGTCAAGTCCTGCAAGACCGAAATCTATCGTCTGCCGGCTGCCCTGATCTACGAACGCCCCGGTTCCATCGTGAACTCCGGCCGTATGCTGCAGTGGCGTGAACAGGCTGTGCCGCCGCTCGGCCAGGCGAAGTGGGACCTCGAGATGATGTCCGAAATCTTCACCCGCGTTCAGGACCTCTACCGCAAGGAAGGCGGCAAGTGCCCCGAGGCCGTGACGAAGGTGAACTGGGACTACAAGGTTGACGGCAAGTGGAGCATGGAACGCGTTGCCCGCGCTCTGAATGGCTACAACACCGTGACCGGCAAGTTCCTGAAGACCTACGCTGACCTCCAGGCTGACGGCACCTCCGCCTGCGGCTGCTGGATCTATGTGGGTTACTGGACGAACGACGACGCTCCGCTCGATCACACGAAGCAGCCGGTGTACCGCCGCGGTTCCGAGGATCCCTCTGGTCTCGGCGTGTTCCCGAACTGGGCCTGGGTGTGGCCGGCCAACCGCCGCATTCTCTATAACCGCGGCGCTGCCGACATGAAGGGCCAGCCGTGGAACCCGAAGCGCGACCTCCTGCACTGGGACGAAAAGGCCCAGAAGTGGGTCTGCTACGACGTGCCGGATTTCGTGGCTGCCAAGGACGGCAAGGGTGTTCCGCCGAACAACAAGGCCTTCATGATGACCTGGGAACAGTACTCCCGTCTCTTCCCGAATCACGGCATGGCCGACGGTCCGCTCCCCGAGCACTATGAGCCGTGGGAATCCCCGGTGAAGAACCAGATCAACGGTTCTCAGAACAATCCGTGCGCGATTTACACGACTGACCCGTCCGTGAAGCGTGCTGATCCGGATAAGTTCCCGATCGTCGCCACGACTTACTCCGTGGTTGAACACTGGCAGGCTGGCGGTCAGACCCGTAACTGCCCGTGGCTCGTTGAAATCAGCCCGCGTCCGTTCGTCGAAATGTCTGAAGAACTCGCGAAGGAAAAGGGCATCAAGAACAAGGACCTGGTCCGTGTCTGGAACAATCGTGGCGAAGTCCGCGTCCAGGCCATGGTGACGAAGCGTCTGAAGCCGGTCATGGTTGACGGCAAGCCGCATCACATCCTGGGCTGCCCGCACCACTTCTCCTTCATCGGCCGCTACGCAAGCGACCGCTGGACGATGAACGACCTGACGCCGAACGTCGGAGACCCGAATTCCCAGATTCCGGAATACCGCGGCTTCCTCGTTAACGTCGAAAAGGCCTGATCAGAGAGACTAGGAGATAAATAATGGCAAAACCTAATGATGTCGCCATCTACTTTGACTCGAGCCTTTGCACTGGCTGCAAGGGCTGCCAGGTGGCGTGCAAGCAGTGGAACGAACTTCCCGCTCCGCTCGGTCACAACGTCACGGAATTCTCTGGCTCCCTCCAGAGCCCGATGGATCTGAATGGCGATACGCGTCTTATCCAGACCTTCCACGAGGAAGAGTCCGGCAACAAGTTCCAGCCGATCAACTGGGCTATCGGCCGCCGCTCCTGCATGCACTGCACGGACGCTGCCTGCGTCGAGGTGTGCTCGAGCCACGCGCTGTTCCACGACAAGAACGGCATCGTGAACTTCGACACCGAGAAGTGCAACGGCTGCCAGTACTGCCGTACGGCCTGCCCGTTCGACGTGCCGCGCTTCCGTCCTGGCGATCACAAGATCGACAAGTGCACGGCCTGCATGGACCGTCTCGAGAAGGGCGGTATCCCGGCCTGCGTGAAGACCTGCCAGCCTGAAGCCCTCCGCTTCGGCAACCGCGACGAAATGATCGCGAAGGCCAAGGCCCGCGTTGAAGTCCTGAAGGCTAAGGGCTTCAGCAAGGCTGAGGTCTACGGTGAAACCGAAATGGGCGGTCTGCACGTGATCTACGTCTGCAAGCACGGTCACGAGGCCTATGGTCTCCCGACCAATCCGCAGAAGAAGGCTGTGTACGACTCCCACAAGCTCTTCCGTCCGCTCGGCGGCATTGCCGCGGCCGCGACCGTTGCCGGTCTCGCACTCTCCTGGATCTCGGCTCGCAAGTATCACCGCGATGATCTGACGATCGACGAAGCGAAGAAGACCTGGTCTCCGGAACAGCAGGTGAAGGCCGACGCTGAACTGAAGGCTGCCCTCGAAGAAAAGGAGGAAAAATAAATGACTCGCTATATCCAGCGCCACTCCCGTCTCGCCCGTGTGACCCACGGTGTCGCTGCGGTGTCCTGCATTTTCCTCGCTCTCACCGGCGTCGCGGTTTTCACGCCGGCGATCTCCGAGGCTCTTGGCGGAACGTTCGTCTACTGGATGCGCATGCTGCACCGTATCGCCGCGGTGCCGTTCATCCTCTTCCCGCTGATCGCTCTCGTTCGTTTTCCGAAGGGTGCCGCGCACCTCTTCAAGAACAACATCTTCGGCAAGTGGGATAAGGACGACTGGGAATTCGCCCGCAAGTTCGTGCCTTACCTCTTCAACCCGCAGAAGGTCCATATGCCTCCGCAGCACGAAGTGAAGGGCGCGCAGCGTATGGCTGACGGCGGTCTCGTGATCATGGGCATCCTGATGGCTCTTTCGGGCCTCGTGATGTGGGCTGAAGCCGGCTGGCTTCCTGGCTCCACCGGTATCGCGATGTCGGCTTCCCTCATCTGGGCTGCCCACATCATCCACGACATCGGGTTCCTCGTGATCATCGTCTTCGGTCTTGGCCACATCTACCTTGGCGCCGGCATCTTCCAGCCGTACAAGGGCACTGCCAACCTCATGTGGGGTGACGGCAAGGTCTCTGAAGCTGACGCCGCCTACCACTGGGGCTACTGGGCTAACACCCGCCTCGGCACCGGTGAAGGCGTGACCACCGAAAAGAAGTAAGAAGCAACACGCAGTAAAGCTCTAGTTTCATCAGAGCGGCAGTACCAGGGATGCGGGGGGCCTCGCGCCCCTCCTCCCAGGGACCCCTAAAGCAGTACCCGGTTTAAAAACATCAAATCCAATAACTTAAAAAGAGTTTCAAACCATGGATAAGAATCTTGAACAGGCAGTTGAGCAGCTTTCGAAGGGCGTTGCCCCGGAGACCGTTCACGTGCTTTGGCTGATGGCTGAGACGCTTGAGAAGACCCGCGAGCTCTCGGATAGCTATTCGCTCGAAATCGTTGATCTCACCCCTGAATCCGTTGAACGCGTGAAGAAGGGTGAAAGCACGGTGCTCCAGGAGTCGCCGGTCGCGATCGACCGCGCGAGCCTCGCCGCTGTGTGCCGCGAGATTCTCTCCACGCTCCTCGGAAAGGTCGGCAAAGATATGGATCCCGAGGTCCTCAAGATGCTTGAGGGCATTGACTGGGACGCGCTCGTGGATGACCATGCGGCGACGCTGGCCGGCACCCGTCCGCAGGAGTTCCTGAATTACATCTATGACAACGCGAATGGGGCGGATCCGGATACGCTCTCGCGCTTCATCTTCCCGGTTCTCTCCTGGGCCCTCCGTGTCTTCATCGGCAACGCCGCGAAGCAGAAGGCCGCGTCTCTGGATCAGGATTCGCTTGAGGACCGCAAATACGGCTACAAGCCTCACTGCCCGATCTGCGGCGGTGATCCTGTGATGGCCCGTGTTTCTGAAACGAATTTCAATGGCTCGGTTCGCAGCCTCGTCTGCGGCACCTGCGGCGCTTCCTGGTACTGGAACCGCATCGGCTGCCCCTACTGCGAAACGAACGCGACGCGTGACCTCCGTTATGTCCACGATAAGGACGACCTGGATCACCGCCTCTACGTGTGCGACCACTGCGGTGAGATCCTCCCGACCGTGTTCGAGCACGAGGATGAATTTAACCGGACTCCGGACGAGCTTGAGCTCGTGAAGCTCGGTGATCTCCAGATGGCTTACGAAGCCGATCAGGAGAAGCCCCTCAACTAAGAGGCGGTGAAGCAGCTTAAAGGAACGGAAAGACTGACCGCAGTGGGTGTCAGGGTTTTTATAAAGGAAGCGCCATGGATCTCAATCAGTGTGCAAGACCGGTAACCGCGTACAAGCGCAACTTCGACACGTTCGGAGCGGTGCCGGATGTCGTGGCTGAGGAAGTCCCAGTGGCGCTCGTTTATAACGGGATCAGCCATGTCGTGATGATGGCGCTCCCCTCTGACCTTGAGGAGTTCGCGGTCGGTTTCTCACTCTCTGAAGGCATCATCCAGGATCGCTCCGAGATCTATGGGATGGACGTGGTGCCGGCCTGCCGCGGCGTTCGGGTGGAGCTCGAGGTGTCGAGCGAAAGCTTCATGAAGCTGAAGGAACGCCGCCGGTCACTCGCCGGCCGCACGGGCTGCGGTGTCTGCGGTCTTGAGCAGATCAATGACGTGATCCGCCCGGTGAAGCCGCTTCCCCGCACCGCGACCTTTGATCTCCAGCACCTCGATCGGGCGCTCTCCGCGATGAAGGCCTGCCAGCTTGTCGGCGACGTTACGGGCTGCACGCATGCGGCGTGCCTTCTCGATGACCATGGCGGCACGATCGGCTGCATGGAGGACGTCGGCCGCCATGTGGCGCTCGATAAGCTCCTTGGGGCCCGCGGCATGCGCGCTCCCACGGCTCCTGAGTGGAACAGCCGCGTGGTGCTGATCTCATCCCGCGCTTCCTACGAAATGGTTCAGAAAGCGGCGAGCTGCGGCGTTGAAGTGCTGCTCGCTGTGTCCGCCGCGACGGGGTTTGCCGTCGAAACGGCGGAAAAGGCGGGGCTCACGCTGGCGGCGTTCTGCCGCCCGGGCCGCGCGACGGTCCTCACGCATCCCGAGCGCCTCACGAACGCCGGACTTCCCGCGCAGCGCGGCGTTGTTATCGATTCGGTCGCCGAGCGTACCTTCCGGCGTCCCGCAGAAGAATCCGTCTCCTAGGGCTGCGAAGTAACTTGCAGTCTTTGATTTCCCGTCCGCCAAAGCACGGGAAATTTTCAGGGATGTCAGGGCAGCGATATCCGGGACATCCCTCTTTTTCTTCTTCTCTGTATTTAGCTAGAACAGAGACTTTCATGCCTGGGCTTCGAGCTCAGGTTTTTTTTATATGCATAGAGAGCGGAGCCGCAGTCCGCTCTCATCAAAAAGCCGTTTCCCCTTTTAAGGCCTGATAGATACAAATAGATCCTGATAGTTACTATCAGGATCTATCAGAAACTATTAATCGGTTTACGCCGCTATTCCACGGTCTCTCCGCACTCAGGACAAACGAGTTTTCCTTCCCGACGCCTGTAGTAGTCGGACTTCAGAGCGTTCCCGAAGAGCGAGGTCCGCCCGCAGCATTGGCACGTGAGTTTCCGCCGCACGACGTTCCCGCAGTCCTTGCAGTACAGGATGTTCCATTCGGTCGGGTTTCCATCCCGGTCAAAGTCAGACGCGCGGACGGAGAGACGCTCGCCGCTCGCGCCGCAGACCGGGCATAGGAGCTCATCGGGGTGAGAGAAATCCGCCTCGTAATCGTGTTCCAGCGCCTGAAGCCACTCGAGCACCGCTTTTGCGAGTCCGTTATTCCGGGGAAGGGTCCCAATGTCGGCGAACGCGTGCACCCAGCCCCGGCCGCGGTTCATGAGCCCGAAGTAGCTGGGACGCTCGGTTTCCGGTGTCGGGTACACAAGAAAAAGCATGTTGCGGCCGTCCGTCATCCGGAGGTCGCGCTCACGGTCGCTTTCAGCCCGGCTCAGGAACTCATCCCGGTTCTCCGCCTCGATAAAAGGCTCATCCGACGTCCTCAGTCTTTCCTCGAGATAGTCCTTCCGGTACGCGAGTTAATCAAGGAGCTGACGGCAGTCCGAGGCTTTAAAGACCGTGCGGAACTTCGCGTCGAGAATCAGTTTCGGGAAGCGTTTGTCGAGCCGCGACTCATCAATCAGCTCAAGGACAAAGTCCGGGCGGTAGGCGTAACGCTGCGCGCCCTGTTTCGGAAGCTCGTATTCGTACGTGAGCCGTATTCGGTAGCGCCAGGAGGGGTGAGAGAATTCAAGGCGGATGTTATGTTCATCGCGGATCACCTTGCGGACAAAACTGCTCACCCAATCCGGCGTTAGAGTCAGTCTGAATCGGGTCTGCAGCACCCGGACGAGCGTCACGAGCACCCAGCGTTCATAGAGCTCCGCGAGGCGCGTGATTCTGAAGTGACGTGAATGCTGGAACGCGTACCGGAGACTATCCACGGTCTCGAAACCCATGCGGTTCGAGAAAAACGCCTTCTGCGCTCGGTAGAGGTGCGAGTACTTCGTGTCCTGCTGGAACACCACCATGTTGTAATTCAGCGCTTCGGTTCCTATCCCGAGCTTGATCAGGCGGTCGCGGTTCCGGCGGAGCTTCTCCCGCATGAATTTCAGCGTCTCAGTGTCCTCATGATCAAAGAACCGGTCTTTCACGGACTGCGGCTGATCAAGCGTGAGTTCCACGAATTCAAGCGTCCGTTCGACGACAGAATGCACGAACTGATTCACGCCGCTGTTCCAGTCGTGATGAAGCTCGCGGGAGAGGAGCGTCCGGGCGTTGGGGTTAACAGCTAGTCATCAATAATTTATGCAAACCTGTCCATTATCCTGAAAACAGACCTTTCGTAAAGGAGATCTGCCATGAAGGAGAGAAAGAATCTGATGTCAGTTGGACAGGTTGCAGAGATCTTCGGGGTGACAGCGGGTACCGTCCGTCGATGGTGCAGAGAAGGCAAACTGAAGGAATATCTCCGAACAGTGGGTAATCACAGGCGGTTTCGCGAAGAAGATTATCGACACCTCCTCCCGGGTGAAGAGAGAGGCCGGAAAACTGTGGGTTACGCCCGTGTTCAAGTCATGATCAGAAAAGCGATCTTCAGACTCAGGCGGAAAGACTCCGGGGATATGGATGTGATGAAGTCATCATGGATCTTGGAAGCGGGCTTAATTGCAAAAAGCCAGGACTCAGAAAGCTGATGAGACTGCTTCTTGGCGGACAAATCCGGACTTTGGTGCTGACCCATGACGACAGGCTGCTTCGGTTTGGCACGGAACTGATCTATATCCTTTGCCGTTGGGTGAAAACCTCTGTTGTTGTTCTGGATGAGTTAGCGGAGGAACTTTTTGAGACTGAACTCGTCAAAGACGTGATAACACTGATGACTGTGTTTTCCGCCCGGCTCTATGGGAAACGCAGCTAATCGAAATAGCGTCGAGCTTCCGTTTATATGTAACAAAATATTATCCGCCTGAAACTCACTTAAAGACCGGCAGAGAATGTGACTGTGCAGCGGGGCTTGTTTTTTAGCCGCGTATAAGTATTATTTTAATAACCTATTTACAGTTACTTTTCCTATGTCAGACAACGAGCTTTGCTGGTATCTCGCATTCAGAACAAAACTGGATCCTACGAAGGAGCAGGCGGAATATTTCGCCCGTGCCAGCGGCACTGCTCGTCTTGTCTTCAACTGGGGACTGGGGCAATGGAAAAAACAGTATGAGGAGTACAAAAACGGGCTGCGTTCCAGCCCTCCGAAAATCAAAGATATAAAGAAACAGCTGACACAGCTGAAAAAGGAGGGAGAGAAGTTCTTCTGGATGAAGAAGGTGACCAAGTGCGCTCCGCAGTACGCGCTGACTGATCTTGGGATGGCTTTTGAGCACTTTTTTGACAATCCTGACGACTTCAAATATCCGAATTTCAAAAAGAAGGGCTCTTCGAAGGACAGCTTCCGTCTGGATAACTGGCAATTCAAAGTTGAGAACAATCGCATCCACGTTCCCCATGTTGGGTGGGTACGTATGCATGAGCGTCTGCGATTCAGGGGCGCCAAACTGCTTTGGGCGACTATCTCGCGACAGGCAGACGGTTGGTACGTGAGCATTACGCTTGAACTCCATGATCTCGATCATCTCAGTCCGGCTAAAAACCAAGGCCGCATTGGGGTGGATCTGGGAGTTCTGAATTTTGCCACGCTCTCAAACGGTCTCGTCTTCGAAGGCCCGAAGCCGCTGAAAAAATACAGTAAGAAGCTTGCGAAGCTTCAGCGAAAATTTTCCCGTACTGAAAAAAACAGCCGGAATCGTGCGAAGCTTCGAATTAAGATTGCCCGGCTGCATAAGAAAGTCAGCGATATCCGACTTGATGCCATCCATAAACTCACGGCATTTCTGACTGCCAACTATTCAGAGGTCTGCATTCAGGATCTGAGCGTTAAAGGCATGATGAGGAATCATCACCTTGCGTGCGCCATTTCCGATATGGGATTCCGTGAATTCAGACGTCAGATGGAATACAAAATGAAGCTGCGGGGCGGGAGGCTCGTCATCGCGAGCCGCTGGTTCCCGAGCTCAAAGATGTGCAGATTCTGCGGATTAAGGAACAAAGATCTGAAACTCAAGCAACGGCTTTGGGTCTGCCCGCATTGCGGCAGGATTATCGTTGACAGGGATGTGAATGCAGCTATTAATCTTTGTAATTACATAGATAGAGTTGATAAAAAGGACAGCTGCTCTGACAGCGGCAGCGTCGCGGTAAGCAATCAGAAAAGGAATGCTGTCACGTCCGAGAGTTACCCGGATGTAAGCCCCGCCGGTGAGGATCCGTCCCGGCTGAAGGCCACTGCGGAGAGGCGGGGATGCCAATCCACGATGCAGACATGTCGGAAGACATTGGCCGGAAATGATGCTACCGACCCTGGAGAAAACAGTAAGGCATTTTATTATGGTGTCGGAAGTGATGACTGGGGAAGCCAATGGAATTCTCTGCCCGGCAGTTTTGGCGCAGAGGTAGTCTCTAAGCAAACTGTTAATGTACAGGTTTGTTCAGAGGCTCAGTAACGGATGTCTGGCAGCGATATCCGACATCCCTCTTTTTCTTTTTCTCTGTATAGCTAGGACAGAGATCTTTCATGCCTGGGCTTCGAGCTCAGGTTTTTTATATGCCTATAGAGTAGAGCCGCTGTCCTCTCTTAATAGAAAGACACCTTCTCGGTTAAGACCTGATAGATACGAATAGATCCTGATAGGAACTATCAGGATCTATCAGAAACTATTAATCGGTTTACGCCGTTATTCCACGGTTTCGCCGCATTCGGGGCAGACGAGCTTCCCTTCCCGACGCCGGTAGTAGTCAGACTTCAGCGCGTTCCCGAAGAGCGAGGTCCGGCCGCAGCACTGGCATGTGAGCTTCCGACGCACGACGTTCCCGCAGTCCTTGCAGTAAAGAATGTTCCATTCGATCGGGTGCCCGTCATGATCGAAATCGGAAGCTCTGAGCACCAGATGATCGCCGCTCGCGCCGCAGACCGGACAGAGGAGCTCATCGGGGTGAGAGAAATCCGCCTCGTAGTCGTGCTCCAGCGCCTGAAGCCACTCGAGCACCGCTTTCGCGAGCCCGTTATTCCGGGGAAGGGTTCCGAAGTCCGCGAACGCGTGCACCCAGCCCCGGCCGTGATCCATGAGACCAAAGTAGCTTGGGCGCTCGCTTTCAGGTGTTGGGTTGACGAGGAAGAGCATGTTGCGGCCGTCGGTTATCTGACGGTCACGCGCTAAGCGGGCGGCTGCCTACTCCATAAATTCAGACCGGCCCCGCGGCGGAATATAGGGAGTGTCGGAGGTCTTCTGCGCTTCCTGCAGGTAGTCCTTGCGGTACGCGAGTTCCTCAAGCAGCTGCCGGCAGTCCGCGGCGTTAAAGACCGTGCGGAATTTGGCGTCGAGAATGAGTTTCGGGAAACGTTTTTCAAGCCGCGACTCATCGATCAGCTCAAGCACAAAGTCCGGGCGGAAGGCGTAACGCTGTGTCCCTTGTTTTGGGAGCTCGTACTCGTAGGTAAGACGGATCCGATAGTGCCAGGAAGGATGCGTGAATTCGAGACGGATGTTATGTTCGTCCCGGATCACCTTGCGGATAAAGTCGCTCACCCAGCCGGTCGGCAGCGTCAGCTTGAACCGGGTCTGCAGAACCCGGACGAGCGTCACGAGTACCCAGCGTTCGTAGAGTTCCGCGAGGCGCGTGATTCTGAAGTGGCGCGAATGCTGGGACGCGTAGTGGAGACTTTCCACGGATTCAAAGCCGACGCGGTTCGAGAAGAACGCTTTCTGGGCTCGGTAGAGGTGCGAATACTTCGTGTCCTGCTGGAACACCACCATATTGAAGTTCAGCGCTTCAGTCCCGATTCCGAGCTTGATCAGGCGGTCGCGGCTCCGGCGGAGCTTCTCCCGCATGAGTTTCAGCGTCTCGGTGTCATCGTGATCAAAGTACCGATCCTTCACGGACTGCGGCTGATCGAGCACGAGTTCCACGAATTCGAGCGTCCGTTCGACGACAGAATGCACGAACTGATTCACGCCGCTGTTCCAGTCGTGATGAAGCTCGCGGGAGAGAAGCGTCCGGGCGTTGGGGTTGAGGTATTTCCGGATCAGCGTGGCGGAGGACTGCCGGGAACGCCGCGCGGGAAGGAGATCTTCCCGGAGACCGATTATCGACCGGAGCGACGCCATCACGGATTCGATGGAGTTCACCAGATCGACGAGAGATTCAAACTGATAGAGGCTGCCTTCTTTCGGTGAGCCGCTGGAGTCTGCGCTCACGGCAGCGGACGCGGTGAGGGGATTTTCTCCCGCGAGAATGATCTCATAGAGCCCGTCCGGGAAGTCACGGAGCATCCGGTCAAGCGACGCCTGATCAAAGGGCTCGCATTCCACGTGAAGGACAAATTCCGAGCCGTCAGTCCACGCGACCGGGAGGAACCCGACCGAGTTATAGATCGCGGAGCTGCGGAGCGTCTCGGTCTCTCCTGTCTGACGGTTCCTGTCCGTGTAGAAGCAGGAGAGGAACCACCAGCGGTTTCCATCCCAATCCGTAAACGAGTCCCAGGTCTCGCTCGTATTCTCGAGCGGAACCGGGGATGCGGCCGGATTATCGGAGCGGAAGGCCGGAAGAATGATAGACCCGTACTCGTTCCGATTAAACGCGGTCACGACGAGTTCTGTCTCAAACGAGCCGATTTTTTCCGTAAACCGGGGAGCGTTGTTTTCCCGTCTGACAAAACGGATGTAGCACGCGTGGAACATCAGAGCGCCCAGTAGTTGACCTGATTATCACCGTTCCGGCTTTGTTTCAGCAGGTCAGATGCCTCTTCGTTGCACTGCCGGTCATCGAGAACCGATTTCTCAAGGTACGCGTGGAACTTCTGAAGCGCTTCGCCCTTCGTGCCGGGGTAGCCGCGGGAAGATCCCGAATCCGCGTCAAACACCATGCGGGGGAGAATCTTCGAGCGGATCACGGCGCTGATCACGCCGTTCGGATCAAGTCCCACCTTCGTCATCGAGTTCTTCAGATGCAGCGCCTGCTTGATGAGACGCATGCTGAGGTCGATATTGAGAGGGTTCGTGTACTCCCGGAGCCCAATCAGCTTCTGGATGATCGGATCCCGCATCGCCGCGCTGTCGAGATCTTCATACGGTCCCCGGATGCCGAAGGACGCGGGATCAAGCCACTTTGCGTCCCCAGTGCCGGAGCATCGCTCATCATCCTTCATCGCGAACGGGTCGTCGTCCATCTTCAGGACATGAACTCGGTCAAGCACCTTCGGTGAGAACGAGTTCGTTGTCTCATCCACATTGATTGTGCCGATGAAGCGGACATTCTGTGGAATCTTAAGCATTTGGCCGGATTTCCCGTCATCCGCGGCACCTTTCGCGATTTCAACGAGCTTCGTGAGAAGCGGCGCTTCGCCGAATTCCTTCAGAGCGCTGGCGAGAAGCCCTCGGTAATCGGGGTCCCCGAGCATATCCTGGAGTGTGACATCAGAACCCTTGTCGCCTAGGAACGAGAGGATCACTTTGCAGACCGCGTACTGCGCTTTGCGGGGAGCCGGATCCTTGTTCTTCGGAATCCCGGGAAGCACGATTTCAGGTTCCGGAACCGTTCGGTCTTCAAGGCGGCTGAGGAAATCCGCGAAGTAGTGCTCAGGGATAGCGATGTTCATTTCGTCGAGCACAACGAGATGCATCTTTTCCGGATGTGCCGCGGCCTGGAGGAGAGCGTCACGGAAGAGGGTCGACACATAGGTGCCGTTCACCGGATTGAAGTACCCGAGAAGATCCTCCGTGCTCATCCAGTTCGGTTTCACAGGAACGATCGTGACGTCCGCCCCGATCGCCTCGGCGTAACGCTGGCAGAAACTCGTTTTGCCGGTACCGGAGCGGCCGCCAAGCACCACCATGTCGTGCGTCAGCATGAGGGCCGTGAAGGTCTCAATGAGTTTCTTCGGGTATAACCCGCCTCGTTCAGCGATAAAGCCTTCAATACGCCGGATTTCAGCGTCCCAGGCTTTTTCGCCTTCAATCAGTTCGCCGTGATCAGAGAGTTCTTCGTCAGTCTCTTCGTCCGGCGCGTCCGGGTCGGAATAGAACCCCATTGAAGCAAGAGCTTCGAGCATCTGCTCCTTGGTCAGAATGTCCCGTACTTCGCGATCAGACGCGTCCTCCTCAGATGAATCGGAATTCTCATCGTCAGCCGCCTCTTCGGCAGGCTCCGATTCGCTTTCAGGATTCTCCGCGAAATCTGAATCATCCTCTTCGATCTCAGGCTCTTCAGCGGATTCTGATGCTGTGGAGTCAGTGAGAGACTCGTCAGACGTCTCTTCTTCTGAATCAGTGTCAGAGACCTCAGGCGTTTCATCTTCAGTGTCAGGGTCTTCCGGCGGCAGTTCCTGGGGTTCAGGCAGTTCCTTATGAACGGCAGGGGAAACCTTGACCTCCTCAGGCTTCGGACCCGTAGGGAGAGGCTGTTCTTCCGGGCGCGTATGAACGGTCGGTGTGATGTGTTCAACGTGCTGGTTCCGTTCTTTCTTCCATCCCTTTTTAACGGTGATTGTGCCTTCATCTCTGGAAGGCTTTTCCTCAGGTTTTGTCGAGGTAACTGGCGCGGCGGATTTCGGCGCGGAAGAGAGCTTTGCCTGTTCCTTCTTTTCCTCAGCCTCCTTCCGGTTGAATTCTTTCAGCAGCTCCTGGCGGATACCGTAGTTGCCAAAGGGTTTGGCATAGGCGTTTTCGGAAGGCGAGTGGGAGCTGTGCGGCTGCTTACGCAGAATCGCGGACTGAACAGAGGAGATCGGAGAGGAATAAACCTTATGCGTAATCGTCTGCGTCTTCGGCTGAACGGCTTCGATTTTCATGTTGACCGTGATGTACTCAAGGTCAGTTGCTTTGAGATAGAGCAGCGTTGAGCCGGAAAGGTTTTTGAGCGTCACATGAAACCGCACTTTGGAACCAAACGAGAATCGCCAGCAAAGCTGCGGGTCGTCGATTCTGAGATACTGTATCGGTTCGAGCGGTTTATAGAAGAACCGATACTGTTCAGCGATATCTTTTGGGAGCAGGAGCTGATCCGCTGCGGGATTCGATGGGTCGTAGCTCTGATGCGGATCATGAAGGTAATCGATGACGGTTATCGACGGGGTTCTTCCCGGAAGATTCACCAGCGTTCCCCAGAAAAACTGATCCGGGGTAGCGTTCCACCGTTTAAGCAGATGAATCAGAATTTTGTCTCTTTCGCGCTGTGTCATCATGGCCGGAACTCTGCCTTTAATCTATTTCGGGAACGGTTTTCTTAATAATCAGAGAGTTGTTCCTGCATATCAGAAGTGAATCTCATCAACTGAATGGCGGAGAGTCGGACGGTCGGTCCAATGTGTCAGAGGTCAGACGATGAAACGCATGCAGGTAACGCGGCTGGCATCACCGATATCAAAGCTTTTGGTGCCAGTCAGAAGGGAAATAATGCCTGTGTTCGTACTGTTTTGCAACACGCTGACACATAATTTTGACCCTAGGCAGATGAAGATTTCTCTCCTTAACATTTACCCCCTCTCCCGAGTTAAGACGATACGATTGGAATTTTCTTGAAAATAAAAGGGGAAAACGGAATCTGATAAATATTCTCAGACAGAAATCGGAATAACTATTTAGTATATTTTCGTTATTTGCCTTATATCGTAAATTTTGAATAAAGTAATTCCGGTAGTCGATTTAAGTTATAAAATTTGTAAAGTCAAATCATGGTCTGTTGCCATCAGATCTCCGACTCAGCATTGGGAATCAGGTCATGGCTGGTAACACAGGTTCTTGCAGTCCCCAAAATTTAAGACATTTTATATTTGAGTATTGGTATGCATCCGATAAGAAATATTATTCTGGTGACGCTATTAGGAATTGTTTCCAGTAACGCCTATTGTGCCTGGGAAAAAATTGCCGGCAAGGGAAATGAAGGTCTTTATGTCAATCTCAGAAAATCTGAGATTCAGTCCTCAGAGTCAGACATACAGACTATGGGAACTCTCAAATGTACGGGATAAACAAAAAATATTTTCAAGAGTCGATCTGGTCGAGCTTGATTGCCGAAACAAAAGAAACAGATGGATCATAGCTCTGGTCTATCCTAAGTTTTTTGGACAGGGTGATCTGCTCATGGGCTCCACACAAAAGGCGGAATGGCAAAGTCTTCAATCGAATCCGACGGACTTTGAGGAAGCTTTGTGCCAGAAATTAAAATAATATCTTACTAATATTTATTTAAATATTATGAAAAAATTAATTTTTGCTGTTCTTTGTTTCCTGTCCACAAACGCTTATTGTGCCTGGTATAACGTTGATAAATCAGCAGTTGTGAAATCGTATATTAATATTGAATCAATACGGCCAGCGGGTAATTTTTATGAAGCCTGGATTCTTTACGACTTAAAACAGCCCTTGATTTCCCAAGATCATAAGAAAGTTAAGTCTGTTGTTCGATTGGAAGTTTTTGACTGTGTGAATCAGGCAAACGCGAAAGCGCAAAGTACCTATTATTCGGGCAGTATGGGGAAAGGTGAAGCGGTAGAGACTGACAATGCCCGTAACCTGCAATGGAATTCAGTTATTCCCGGCTCCCGCGGAGATACTGCGATGCAAGTGGTATGCGCTTACGCTGAATAAAATAGCCTTGAATATTAATTGAATTGATCAGGATTTTTAATTTTTAAAATTAATATTTCACGATCAGACTTACCGGGCTCCGTTCTGCGTCTCCCGGATTTGTCACAAGGTGATCAGAGGGACTGTTGACTTCTCCACGCGGCGTTTTTATCGAGCAGGCCGTATGCCCGTTAACTGAGTAACGCCTCGCGCGTCGATTAGAAACGCTGCCCACAATTTGTCTTCCGCTTCTCAGAACCCCGCTCCAGCCCTTGGCGAGCGGGGTTCTTTGTCTCTTTCTCCACGCTCATCCTGCCGGCCGCTTTCCCCCTTTTTGAGAGTCCAAACGTTAAGAGAGTGTTTTTTTCTTGCTAAAAATGTAAATGATAATTATTATCACGCTCATTCACTTTTTTTAAGCATTTGTCCTTAGATGAAGAAAACACTTCTCGCCGCGGCTCTGTCGAGCGCGCTCTTCTGCGTTTCCGGTCCCGCGTTTGCCGCTGACACGGCGTCTGAACCGGCTGAAAATTCCAGCGTCACGGCTTCCGGTTCCGTGCTTCCCGAAGCGGAACTCAAAGCCTCTGACACGGGCACCGTGGAACTCGCGGACACCGTGGTCTCTCCCGAATACATCGAGATTGAGCGTCTCCGGAACACGAAAGAAATCATCGTCGTGAATAAAGAGCAGATCCAAGAGCAGGGAAACCGCACGGTGAGTGACGTGCTCTCCAAGATCCCGTCGATCTCAGTCAACGCGACGGGTCAGGGTCAGATTGATATCCGTGGCCAGGGCTCGGATCAGGCGGCGCGGAATATCCAGGTGCTGCTTGACGGCGCTCCGATCACGACGCTCGTAAGCCACCCGATGCAGACGAATTACGACGTCATTCCGGTGGAGCAGCTTGAACGCATCGACATCATTCCGGGCGGCGGCTCCGTGATGTACGGCTCCGGAGCTTCGGGCGGCATCGTGAATCTCACGAGTTCGCTGAATTCCATGAATAACCCTGAAACCTCGATCTACGGCGAGTGGAATTCGAAGGGGTACCGCGCGGGCGCGACCGCCGGCACGACGTTCGCAGACGGGCGGGGTGCTGTGGAATTCACGGGGAGCAAACTGAACCGCGATCTGGAGTTCGTCGACACATTCCGGAACTCCAAGTACTACAGCGCCGGCCTTCGCTGGAACTTCACGCCGAATCAGCGCGTGATTCTCCGCGCGAGCCGCCTCGAAGAACGAAGCGAGTATCTGAATAACGTTTCCCGCTATAAGCTCAAGGCCTACGGTACGGACTACCGTCCGAGCCCCCGGAAAGTGGTGTCGGGTGTCGATTCCGAAGGAAACCGCCTCTACCGCATGGACTCCGGCTACATCTACGGCAACCGCGATCTCGACACGATCAGCCTCTCCTACAGCGCGAACCTGAGTGACAAGTGGCAGATGAGTCACGATGTCTTCTATAACACCGGGAACTATCAGGGAAACAACGATTCCGAGCGCACGATGGATCACGATGGCTACGGGATCCGTTCAAAGCTCAACTGGAAATACGCGAACTGGGGCGAGCTGCTCTTCGGTCTCGACGCGATCCGTCAGGAAGCGAACCTGGACTACAACGACTACGAGCGGATCAAAGGGACGAAGTACCGCGCGGTTCCGATGTCGTTCGATTACCAGAAGGACATCTACGGTCTTTACCTCCTCAACACGATCAAGTACGGGAAGTGGGAATTTAACCAGGGCATCCGCGAGGAACTCACCCGCTGGTGGTTCTCGAAGACCGGCAAGGCGACAAGCGAAAACGGCACCGATACATCCCGCCGCTGGAACACCGCGCTTGAGCTTTCAGGTGCCTATCACTACAGTGACACGGGCCGATTCTACGGGCGGTATGAACGCGGCTACACAACGCCGGACGGAATTGAGATCGCGGACACCATCCGCCAGGCGGACGGCACCCGGCTTATCAAAGAGTCGAGCGTGAATGACGAAGTTCACAACATGTACGAGATCGGCTGGCGCGACGCCTTCAAGTGGACCACGTCGAGCGTCACGCTGTGGTACTCGTCAACTGACGATCAGATCGCCCGTAATTACCAGCGGGGCGAATACGGTCTCAATTACCTGAGCGTCAATCTCCTTGATACCCGTCGCTGGGGCGCTGATATCTCCTTCAGCCAGAAGGTCGGTCCCTTCACGTTTGAGGAAACGTACGCCTATCTCAAGGGCCGCACCCGATGCGCGAGCGCGTCGGCCTGCGAGCGTCTGGGAGAGGACAACGACTACACGAGCAAGGGCCTTCAGAAGGTGCCGAAGCATAAGCTCATTCTCCGGGCGATGTGGGATGTGCGTGACGACCTGACGCTTGAATTGCAGCACATCAAGCAGGGCCGTTACACGAACTTCACGCGGACAAGCGACGAGCAGGATCAGGGCTTCTTCAAGGGCCACGACCTCACGAACTTCTCGGTCCGCTACCACCCGAACCGTCACCTCTCGGTGTACGCCGGTGTCACGAATCTCTTTAACACCAAGTACTACGACTACGGCTCCGGAAACGGCTACTACTCAACCGTGGTGCCGGGCGCTGAGCGGCAGTTCTTTGTCGGCATGAAGGCGACGTACTGAAAAGAAAAAGCGTCTCTCGCGAGAGACGGAATGGCCAAAGCCCCGGGCCGGGTTACAACGATCCCGCCGGGGCGGCGGTCTTTCAGGGAAGGAAATAACCATGAACGAATTTCTGCATCTCTTCCAGGCGGGCGGCTTCATGATGTATCCGCTGCTCGCGGCGTCCATCATCGCGGTCGCGATCACGGTGGAGCGCGCCCGTATGTACCGGAAGTCGAAAACCGATATGACGCTTCTCGCGTCCCACCTCTCGAAGCCCCTCCATGAAGGGAAACTCTTTGAGGCGGAGAAGATCGCGGCGAACGCCGGCGGGCTCACGGGCGACCTGATTCTGAAGGCGATCGCGCATGAGCGTCATATCGACGATATGGCGTCGTGGCTTGAAATGGAGGGGCAGCACCGCGCGGCTTCTCTCAAGGCAAATCTCGGGATTCTCTCCGTCATCGTGACGCTCGCGCCTCTTATGGGGCTTCTCGGAACGGTGCTCGGTATGATCCGGTCGTTTGACGTGCTGAATGTCGCGAACGGCGAACCTTTCGCCATCACGGGCGGCGTGGCGGAAGCGCTGACCGCGACGGCCTTCGGGCTCTTTGTCGCGATCCTCGCCCTGATCTGCTGGGCGTGCCTGAATCAGCGGGCTGAGCGTCTCGTCGGAGAGCTTGAGCGAGGCGCGGGGCTCTATCTCGTCTCCCGGAAGAAAGGGGAAGCCTCTGAAGTTCCGGCTGAGCCTGCTTCGCAGCCGGCGACGGCGGACATTCAGAGCCCGATCAGCCAGGCGTCCCGGATCACGGCCGCGCAGACCGCGTCCGGCGCGTTTTCTTCCTGAAGCATCAGTGAATAGAAGGTTCCGCGATGAAACTTCAGGATCACAAAACGAGCCAGACACCGACGCTCATGATCATCCCCATGATCGACATCATCTTTTTCCTCCTTGTCTTCTTCATGATGTCGATGCTGAACATGGTGACGCAGAAGACAATCCCGGTGAAGCTACCGACCGCCGCGACCGCGAGTGTCGACCGGACGAAGTCAGTCCCGGTCGCGATCAAGGCGGATGGATCGATCTTTATTGAGGATCAACCGACCTCGATCGAATCGCTGGGACCCGCGCTCGAAGCCCGGAAAACCGAGGATGGGAAAGCGCCGGTCGTCGTACTGATGCCGGATCGGACGCTTGACGTCGGCCGCATGGTGCAGGTGATGGATACGGTGCGCGCCGCGGGGGTTGACCGTCTCACGGTTGTCGCGAAAAACGGCCGGTAAGGGGGATAAACCGATGAAACGGTTTTTATCTGCTTCACCGACCCCAAGTCTGATTGAGGACGCGTCGCCGAAAGGGGCAGGAAAGAGCCTCGCCGCGAGCGCATTGATTCACGTCGGGATTCTCGCGGGGATCGCTGCCATTCTCACGGTTTCTCCGCTTCAGAAAACGGAGTCCGCCGGGAATCAGGCGCTCCAGATTGATCTCGGACCTGGCGGCTGGGCTTCGGACACCGAGAATCACATCGCGAAAGGCGTTGCGTCCGGGACGAATGACGGGAAGTCAGTGACTGAACCGAAGAAGGGGAGTGAAGCGGTGAAGAAAGCGCCTGCGCCGGAACACACCGTTCCGGTTCCGAAAGCGGTCACTCCGGCAAAGCCCACGCCGGCTCCAAAGCCTGAGCCCGCGCCGTCTCCGGTTCCCGCTCCGGAACCCATGAAGGCGGCACCGAAACCAGCGGACACCGCGGCCGTTGCGACGCCCGCGAAACCGTCAGTAGCGAAGTCTTCCTCGCAGACGCCAGGTTCCGCCTCCGGCACTGCGGCAGGAGAGGGAAAATCCTCCGCCCATCTCGGCGCGGCAATCGGCACGGGCAACGGAAAAACCACGCTCGCGGGATCCGGCAATCAATTGAAGAGCCTCGCGGGAGGAGGCGGGGACGCCGCGTTCGCGGATAACGGTGACGGCACCTATCGGATTACGGGGAAGGGGAAGCTCGACATCGTGATCCTGAATGACGCCCATCCGGTTTATCCGAGGCGGGCCCGTGTGGCGGGCTACAGCATATCGATCCGTGTCCGTGTGCGGTTTGTGGTGGATGAGAAGGGGGACGTCATCCGGTCAAAAGTGATGACCTCTGATATCCCGCCGCTCGACTTTGAGCAGGCCGCGCTGAAGGCGATCCGGGCGATGAAGTTCCGGCCGATCAAGCGGCTCGGAGTCCCCGTCAAGGTGACTTTTGAGAAGGCGATTATCTTCCGGCCATAAAAATAGATCCTGATAGTTCCTATGCGTATCTATCAGTATCTATCAGTATCTAATAGAAAGTATTAAGAGTCAGAAAGACACCGATTCTGGCTCCCGCCCCGCTTCCGCTGGCGTCACGCCGTATCTTTTCCGGAAAGTGGTTGAGAAGTGCGAGCGGTTCCGGAAGCCGGCTTCGAGGTACACGTCAGAGACCTTCCGGTGGTCCTCCGCGAGGAGCCACTTCTCAGGAGTCAGCGGACTTATCTTCGCGAAGTCACGCTTAAAGGTCGCGAGACTCCGGCCGGTGTAGGACGCGAATTCTTCGAGCGTCAGATCCTCCCTGAAATTCGCTTCCATAAAGGCGAGGAGATCAATCTTCCAGGGACTGCTGAAATCGAATAGCGTCGGATAGAACCTCGGGCTCATCGTGAGGAGGCAGAGAAGCGCTTCCCGTTCTTTTAATTCAATCCATTCCGCGAGCGGTTTCACCCGGGCATCGGTGTAGGGAAGGAGCGACGCGAAGAGGCTCTCGAGCGCAGGTTCGCTCTGAAGCGGAATCACCGCTTCCTCAAACCGTTTCGCCGTGCGAGGGAGTGTTTTCGGGTTCAGGGTCCGGAAGGAATCCCGGAGAAAGTTTCTCTGAAGAAGGATGCTTACCGCGCTGTAGGGGCGGGCACCGTCGCTTTGCTTCCGGATGCGAACCGCGTGATCGCGCTTCAGAAACACAAAGCCGCCCGATGGCATGGTGATTGTCCGGCCGGCAGACTCCGCTTCCATGACGCCCGATCGCACAAAGACGAGCGCGTGAGACGCGATCCGGGATTCAGTGAGCATCTGCCCCGGAATAAAGCAGCTCAGGATGATGTCTGAGTAACGAATCAGTTCCATTGCGTTATTCATCAGGGGCGCTCCTAACCGTTTCAGTGAGACTCGGCTTCTCAGGACGCCGGGAACACGCGGGACCAATATTCAGAGGCCGTGCCTTTGAAACCGACGAGTTCGGGGTATTCGTACACCTTTTCGCATTCGGTCCGCTTCTCGTAAAGCTCATAAAACGCTTCTGCGATGCGGTCGGCGCTGAAGAAGTCATTCATGCCGATGGGACCGTTGATCGTGACGGTGCCGGCATAAATCCCCTTCGGGGCGACCGCCTCATTCAGCATGAGCGAAGCGCGGCCTTCGTGAGGCTCATGGCGCCAAAAGCGGGGAAGGGGTGAATTCCAAAGCCGCCGCCCGTGAAGAGAAGGGCACTCTTGTTCTGAAGAAACTCAGGATCCTCGATCAGATCGCGGCACACCGTCCAGGCGCCCGCGACATCGAGTCTGAAGTGCTGGACCAGCTCCTCGGTGTCAACTCCCCAACCAGCTTCAGGACTCGTATTCGCTGCGTTGTAGATCATGACGGTCGGCGCGCCGTGAGCGGCTTTGATGGACGCCATTGCTTTTTTGAGAGAGGCCGTATCAGACGCATCCGCGGTTTCCGTGAAGGCGTCGATCCCGAGTTCTTTCAGATCGGAAACAAGTTTCCCAAGCTTCTCTTCGCTCCGGCTCACAAGAACCGGCGTGAAGCCGTTCTTTCCAAACACCTTCCCGAGGCTGAGACCCAGTCCAGGACCCGCGCCAATGATGACAGCAATCTTTTCAGTCATGAGTATCTCCAAACCAATGTTTTGTGACGAGGAAGGAATGGGCGGCCGTTTTGTTGCTGAAAGGTTCAATTCAGACGATCACCGATATCAATCGGAATGATTTTAAAACCGATGATGCTACGTGATTAAGCCGACATTGCGCCGTATTACCGTTTTTTCTCTTCCTGTAGATCTGTTCTTCATGCTAGTGAGCAGTTTAGAACGTGATGTTGCTGAGAAGCTCAAACTGATGTTTGTGACAGGCTCAGAATAGGATTAGGAATGGGATAGGGGGCTTTCCAGGTGGAAAGATTGCTTATCAGTAACTAATAGATCCTGATAGTTCCTATCAGAATCTATCAGGATCTCAATAAAATCTATAAAGTAAAACGGCTGGTTTTCGGCGTATGAAAGGCTTTTACCACCAGCCAAAGAGGCTCTTCGCGTTGTCGAGCGATTCAATCCTCTTCATGTCGTCCGGATCGAGCGTAAACGTGAGCACGTCGAGGTTCTCCTGCATGTGTTTTGCTTTGGTGGTTCGCGGAATGATCACAAAGCCTGACTGCACGAGGAACCGGAGCGCGACCTGGGCGACCGACTTCTGATGCTTCTTCGCTGTTGATTCCAGAACGGGGTTACCGAAGATCTTGTGCTCTCCTGATCCGAGCGGCGACCAGGCTTCAGGGACAACACCGGCCTCCGCCATCATTTTCCGGAGCCCCTTCTGCTGACAGAAGACATGCGCCTCAACCTGATCCACCGCGGGCACCACGTCCACCTGCTTGATGAACGAGGGGAAGAGGTTTTCGACAAAGTTTGAGATCCCGATCGCCCGAACGTCGCCCGCTTGATAGGCCTCTTCAAGCGCCCTATAGACCCCGAGGTTATCTTCTCCCGGCCAATGAATCAGAAGCAGGTCGATCACGCCGATCCCGAGCGCCCGCTGGGAGCGGGCAATCGATCGCTTCGCGTCCTCATAATCCCGCGCGCCCCAGAGTTTCGTGGTGACAAAGATCTCATTTCTCGGGATACCGGACGCCCGGACCGCTTCGCCGACCTCAGCCTCATTCTTATAGAGCTGCGCCGTATCGATATGGCGGTAACCAAGCGAGAGGGCGGTGAGCACCGCGTCCTTTGTCTGATTTACCGGGATCGCGTAGACGCCGAGCCCTACGCGGGGCATCCGGACGCCGTTATTCAGCACCACAAAGTCTTCCATCTCACGCACCTCTTGATTGTTTCAACCGCTTTCGGCCGCGGCTTTTGCCTCTCTCATGATAAAAAAATAGATTCTGCCAGGAGTTAACAGAATCTATAAAAGTGAGTCTAGAGAGACCAACAATGAAACCACTGCAAAACTGAACACTCAGATCCGGAAACCCTCACTCTGTTCGGATTCCGAAAACTTATCCTCTTCCGGCACATAGTTCCCGTAGCGGTTCTTCCGGGGTTCAGACGGCACAAAGCCAATCAGGACAACAAAGGTGAACGGGACAAGAACCGTGAGGAAGGTGGGGAACGGGTGAAGCAGGTCGTACACCACCATGCCGATGAAAACGAGATAGACGAGCGCGTACCAGCCGCTCTTCCCAATGTCATGCAGCCGCTGCACCGTGATCGGCACCTGGATCGCGAGCACCATGAGCGCAGTCACCAGGTTGCAGCTGAGGATGAGGTTAAGCCGGAGCTCGGGAGTGCCAAAGCCAAGGAGACCAATCATGATGGCGATGACAGCCCCGATTCCGATCACGAGGAGCGAAAAGACGTACCAGTGCCAGTAACCCTTGCGGTTAAGCCGGTCACGAAAGTCGAAACAGCGTGGTAAGATCATTTCGCACCTCCTCTGTGTGAAGGTTTTATAACTTCATTGTAGGCTAATTTGTCACCAATTAATCACAAAAATGCGTTTATACCCACTATGTATAATTTTTTCGTATTCAATAATTGCGAAAATGCCTTCAGAAGAAAAACTCTGAAGGCATTGTTGTCAAAACGTGTAAAGCGAGCTGAAGCGCCGTCCCACCTCGTGCCGCGGGAGATTACTTCGCGGCAGCCGAAGGCGGCGTGAACGCCCGGATATCAGGGATCGGTCCTACCCATTTGGTAACTTCCACATTGGCGGTAGACGCGACGTTTCCGCAGGCGAGCGACGATGTCGGGATATCCTGCGTGAGGCTGTTCGGGTTCCCATGGACGTCGATTTCTTTCCCGTCCAGCACCGCCGGATCAAACCACGCGCCGTGATGCAGCACGACAGCTCCCGGGATCACCGTGTTCTCGACGACCGCGCGGGCGAGCGCCGCGCCCCGGCGGCTCTTTACCAGAACCACATCACCGGTCTCAATGCCGCGCGGCTCCGCGTCTTTCCTCGTGATCGTAAGCGGCTCACGAAGCTGGGTGCCGTCCGGCTCCCGGTTCGCGTATTCATCAAGCTGCGAGTGAAGCCGCTTCACGCTCTTCGGGGCGACAAGGGCAAGCGGAAACTCTTTCGTCGCCCGGGCAAAGCCTTCAGACGGCTCAAAGTACGCCGGGTGCGGGAGGCAGTCCGTGTACCCGTAGGACTCAATCTTTTTCGACCAGATCTCAATTTTTCCGGACGGGGTCTGAAGCGGATGCCCGACGGGGTCGTTCCGGAAGTCTTCAAAATCCACAAACCGGCGGCCGGATTCGGTCGGCTCAAATCTTAGGATCCCGGATCGCCAGAATTCGTCAAACGTCGGCACCGTGTCAAGCGACAGCTCAGCCGTTTTCGCGGCCTTTTCGTACGTCGCGCGGATCCAGTCTTCGAGCGTCTTCCCTTCCGTAAAGGCGTCAAAAACGCCGATCCGGCGGGCGAGCTCTGACCCGATCCAGTAGTCATCCCGGCACTCACCCTGCGGGGGAACGAGCTGATGCATCGCGACCACCATATTGCGTGCCTGTTCTCCGGTACCTGAAATATCGTTCCGCTCGTAAACCGTGGTCGCCGGGAGCACGATATCGGCGTGCTTTGCGGTCGCGGTCCAGTGCGTCTCGATCACGATCGTTGCTTCGAGCTGCTCAGAGCGCCACGCGCGTTCGAGCCGCATCGTGTCCGGCTGGTGCGTAAACGGATTGCCGCCGCCCCAGAGGAGAAGCCGGATCGTGGGGTACGTGATCTTTTCGCCATTAAAGTCGATCACCTTCCCCGGATGCTCAATACAGTCAACGAAACGCGCGATCGGGATCACGCGGCTTCCCTGATCGGGGTGAGACGGGGGAATCGCCGGCACTTTCGGGACCGGGAGATTCGGGATATAAGGCCCCGCGGTCGCGAGGTCACCGGCTGAACCCGTGTGGTACTCCGTCTGAATGCCGCCGCCCGGGAGTCCGATCTGGCCTAAGAACGCCGCGAGCGTAAACGCCATCCAGTGGAACTGCTCACCAAACTCCGCGCGCTGCGCGCCCCAGCCGGTGATGAGTGTTGTGCGGTGGGTGCCCAGGTCTTCGGCGAGCGCGCGGATCGTGGCTTCCGGAACTCCGGAGATGTCAGCGGTCCAGGAAGGGGACTTGGGGCACCCGTCCTCGTGCCCCATGACGTAAGCGAGGAATCCTTCCCAGCCTTCGGTGTGGGTTTTCAGGAACTCGTGATCCGCGAGGTTCGCTTCTTCAAGCGCGTAGATGATCCCGAGCATCAGAGCGGTGTCCGTTCCCGGACGCACCGGCACCCAGGCGGAGCCAAGCTTTTCCGCGGTGAGCGGTTTCACGGGGTTAATGCACACCGTGCGGATCCGCGGGTGGTTGATGAGCGCGTTGTAGTAGGGGCTTGTGCCGTGCGTCGATGCGAACCAGTCGATGTCGTTCGTGATCGCGGGATCCGCGCTCCAGAAAACGATCCGCTCGGCGGACTCGAGCACCCGCTCAAAACTCTGCGGCTTCTGGTACGCGCTTCCAATCACGTAAGGCAGAATTTTCCGCATCGCGCCGTTCGAGTAGTTGTTCTCTCCCTTCACGTACCCGCCGCGGCACGCGAGCAGCCGGCGGACGAGCGTCACCGCGGACTGAATGGCGCCAGAAGACTTCCAGCCGTAGGATTGCCCGAAAACCGCGGACGGCCCATAGGTGTCGTAGACGTGGTTGATCGAGTCAGCTGCCAAATCAAGCGCCGTCTCCCAATCCACCTGCACCCACTCATCCCGGCCGCGGAGCGCCGCGTTCCCGGGTTTCTTCTCGAGGAACGACTTCCGCACCATCGGATGCAGCACCCGGCTCTTCATATAGGGCTGGGCCTCAATCGCGCGGACATTCGGACTCGGGAAGTAATCACCGGCAGCGGGCGTGAGCGTAATTCGGCCGTCATCGACGGCGGCGCGGAATACGCCCCAGTGGCTCGCGGTGGTGAGGTGATCAGGTGTTGGAAGTGTCATCTGAGTAAAGTGGGAGAAACGAAAAAACCAGTCAATAAATGAATCGCGGTAAGAAGAAATTTTACCCTTGAGCGAACGGAAACCTGACCCTCAAAAGGGGGAGCAAACGCCCTGAATACGGGACTCCTGAGGTATTACCCGCTATTCATTTATCCCATAGGGAAGAAGGAAAGCGCTCTTTATGGGGTCAAAAAAAGGGGTGTCTCTAATATGAGACACCCCTTTCACGGTGGAGGGGCTGAAATGCTCCTCCCGCGGTTTTACTTCATCGGAGCCGGAGCGGGCTGCGGGCCGGCATCGGCTTCGGAGCCTTCTTCGCGTGACGCAGAGCCGCGCGGTGCGGGGCCTTCTTCAAGTGCTTCGGCTGAGCCTTCGGAGCGGGCGGCGCTTTCTGATCCATCTGAGGACCCGGCGCGGGCGGCTGGCCTTCAGGACCAGGGGCCGCGAAAGCGGAAGCGGAAAAAGCGAGAGCGGCTGCGATCGCGGCTGCGGCAAACGTCTTCTTCATCATGATGAGAACCCTTTATGTGTTAACGCCCTCCCGGGACTTAGCCTCGGGAGGGCGGGTGAAATCAGCGAACTGAATTCAGATGAATTACTTCATCGGCGCGGGAGCCGGAGCGGCTTCCGGAGCAGGAGCAGCCTTCGGAGCCTTGGGGGCATGCTTCTTCGCGTGCTTCACGGCCTTCTTGTGAACGGCCTTCTTCACAGCCTTGTGGTGAGCCTTCTTCACGGCCTTAGCCTTAGCCTTCGGAGCAGCCTTGGCAGCAGGAGCGGGAGCCTTCTCGGTCGCCTGGGTGCCGGCGGGCTGGGAAGCAGCGGGGACCGGGGCGGCGAAAGAGGAAGCAGAGAACGCGAGAGCAGCGGCGAGAGCCACAGCAGCAAAAGTCTTCTTCATGATTTTTCGAGAAGCTCCAAAAAGGAATTTCCTATTCCCATCCCTGGTTTCAGCAGGGCTCGGGAGCCAGGCGTCTTGATGACTCACATCAGCGTTTCTGGATGGAGTGAAATATAAGCGCCGCCGTGAAAAAAAAGCTTGGGAGAAACACTCTCCCCCCACTGGGAGTTACACCCAAGGGTTTTCGCCTGACGCCTTTATTCATGGGGGTTTACACCAGATATGGCTGTACCCTGAAAGGCCGGGAAAACGGGTTTGTTATATCTGAATCCGGGATTTTTTGTATACGGGAAAAAATAGGGCGGGTGTGATACCGGGGTGAGTGGTATGTCGTAGTTCTCTAAAAGATTCTGCTTAAGACATACCGCCAGCTATAGATAATTCACCATAGCCTATATATGGGTAACTCGAGAAAAAGCCCCGTTTTCAATTGAAAAGACACCTTTTATAGACGCATTATTTTCAAACACGCACTTCAAAAGAACCCCGTGCACCGCACAGGTAAAAGAATGTGCCCCAAGCTTTCTCACATAAAAAAAGAAAATCTTTAGGGAGACTCCAGTCATGCCTCAAATGACTTTGGAAGAAGCGCGGAAAGATGCCGCCCAGCACGGACTGTACACACCGCAGGCAGAGCACGACGCCTGCGGCGTCGGTTTCGTCGCGAATATCAAGGGCCGTGTCTCTCATAAGGTGATTGAGGACGCGCTCCTCATCCTGCATAACCTGGATCACCGCGGCGCGGTCGGGGCTGACCCCCTCTGCGGCGACGGTGCCGGTATTCTGATTCAGATCCCCGATAGCTACTACCGAAAGGAACTCGCGAAGCAGGGCATCTCGCTCCCGCCTCCGGGGGACTACGGTGTCGGCATGATCTTCCTCCCGCAGGAGCCCGCGAGCCGCGCGGCGTGCGAGGCGGAGCTTGAGCGTGTCGTGAAGGCGGAGGGCCAGGTCGTTCTCGGCTGGCGCGATGTCCCGGTCGACCACCATATGAAGATGAGTGACACCGTGCGGGCAGCCGCCCCGGTGATCCGCCAGATCTTCATCGGCCGCGGCCCGGACGTGATGGTGCAGGATGCCCTGGAGCGGAAACTCTACGTCATCCGTAAGGAAGCCTCGCACCGAATCAAGGCGCTGAACCTGAAGCACGGGAACGAATACTTCGTCCCCTCGATGAGCACCCGCACCGTGGTCTATAAGGGTCTCCTCCTCGCGGATCAGGTCGGTAAGTATTACCTCGACCTCCAGGCCCCCGAGGCCACCTCCGCGATCGCGGTGGTGCATCAGCGATTCTCCACGAACACCTTCCCCGCCTGGGCGCTCGCCCACCCCTACCGCTATATCGCCCACAACGGCGAAATCAACACGGAGAAGGGGAATACAACTGGATCCGGGCGCGAGAGGCGACCTGGGAGTCTCCGGTGCTGGGGGACGACGTGAAGAAACTCGCCCCGCTGATCTACGAAGGTCAGAGCGACACGGCGAGCCTCGATAACGCCCTCGAAGTCCTCGTGATGAGCGGCTACTCGCTCGCGCAGTCCATGATGATGCTGGTCCCCGAAGCCTGGGAAAAGGCCCGTACGATGGACGCCGACCGACAGGCGTTCTACGCCTACAACGCCCCGATGATGGAAGCCTGGGACGGCCCCGCCGCGATCGTCTTCACGGACGGCGTGCAGATCGGCGCGACGCTTGACCGTAACGGTCTCCGCCCGGCGCGTTATGTCGAAACGGATGACGACACCGTCATTCTCGCGTCCGAAATGGGCGTGCTCCTGATCCCGGAAGGCCGCATCCGCCGCAAGTGGCGTGTGGAGCCGGGGAAGATGCTGCTGATCGACACCGTTCAGGGCCGCATCATTCCGGATACCGAAATCAAGAACCAGGTCTCTCTCGCTAAGCCCTACCGCGAGTGGGTGGAGCACCTGAATCTCCGTCTTTCTGACCTCCAGAGCCCGGACGTGAACCCCGTGCCGTTCGCGGTGTCCTCCGGCCGCCTCTTCGAACTCCAGAAGGCGTTCGGGATGACGCAGGAAGATATCGATGTCATCCTCGGGCCGATGATGGAGAAGGCGATGGAGCCGATCGGCTCCATGGGGAACGACGTCTCGCTTCCGGTTCTGTCAAAGAAAGATAAGCCTTTCTTCAATTACTTTAAGCAGCTCTTCGCTCAGGTGACGAATCCTCCGATCGACCCGATCCGTGAGGAGCTCGTGACGAGCCTCATTTCTTTTATCGGTCCGAAGCCGAATCTCCTTGACGTGAATAACGTCAATCCGCCCCGGCGTCTGGAAGTGATGCAGCCGATCCTCACTGAACGCGATATGGCGAAGCTGCACCACATCGCGGCGTTTACGGACGGCAAGTTCCGGAGCCGTGAACTCGATATCACGTACCCCGTGAACTGGGGGAGCGAGGGTGTTGAGGCCCAGATTGCGTCCTTGTGCGCTCAAGCCGTGGATGCCGTGAAGGGCGGCTACAACATCCTGATCATCACGGACCGCGCCGTGTCGCGCGACCGTGTGGCGATTCCGGTGCTCCTCGCGACCTCCGCCCTGCACCAGCACCTCATCTCTGAAGGCGTCCGTACTGACGTCGGCCTCGTTGTTGAGTCCGGTTCCGTGATCGAGACGCAGCACTTCGCGCTCCTCATGGGTTACGGCGCGGAAGCGGTGTGCCCGTATATCGCCCTCGCGACCCTCCGCTCGCTCGCCCCGAAGCGCGGCCTCACTGAAGAAACCGCTGTTGCGAACTACGTGAAGGCGATCGGCAAGGGCCTCACGAAGGTGATGGCGAAGATGGGTATTTCGACCCTGATGAGCTACCGCGGCGCGAGGATCTTTGAGGCGATTGGCCTCAAGACCGACTTCGTGAAGCGTTACTTCTGGGGCACGCCCACCCGTGTCGAAGGTATCGGGCTCTTCGAAGTCATGCAGGAAGCCGTGAACCGCCACCGTGCGGCCTACGGCATCAATCCCTCGATGCAGGGTGAGCTCCCGACCGGCGGCGAATACGCGTGGCGCGCCGACGGCGAAGAGCATATGTGGACCCCTGAAGCGATCGTGAAGCTGCAGCGATCCACGCGCGACAACAGCTTCAAGACGTATCAGGAATACGCGAAGATCATCAACGATCAGTCGAAGCGTCAGATGACGCTCCGCGGCCTCCTGAAGTTCAAGACCGCCGGGGCGACCCCGGTGCCGCTGGAAGAAGTGGAACCGGCGGCCCAGATCGTGCGCCGCTTCGCCGCGGGCGCGATGTCGATCGGCGCGATTTCGGTTGAAGCCCACGCGACGCTCGCTGTCGCCATGAACCGTATCGGCGGCAAGTCGAACACCGGTGAAGGCGGTGAGGATCCGCGGCGTTACGAAGAAGAAATGCGCCTCGGTCACTCCCCCGTGAAGGATGGCGACACGCTCGCGTCCGTGATCGGGTCGGACCGCGTGATGGCTGAGGTGAAGCTTAAGAAGGGCGACAGCCTCCGCTCGAAGATCAAGCAGGTCGCCTCCGGCCGTTTCGGCGTCACGGAAGGCTACCTCGCGTCCGCCGATCAGATCCAGATCAAGATGGCGCAGGGCGCGAAGCCGGGTGAAGGCGGTCAGCTCCCGGGGCACAAGGTGTCCCCGTACATCGCGGAACTCCGTTACTCGGTTCGGGGTGTCGGCCTTATTTCGCCGCCTCCGCACCACGATATTTACTCGATCGAGGATCTCGCGCAGCTGATCCACGATCTGAAGTGCGCGAATGACCACGCGGACATCTCGGTGAAGCTCGTCTCTGAAACCGGTGTCGGCACCGTGGCGGCTGGTGTCGCCAAGGCAAAGGCCGACCACATCGTGATCTCGGGTCACGATGGTGGTACCGGCGCGAGCCCGGTGTCGTCAGTGAAGCACACCGGCAGCGCCTGGGAGCTCGGTCTCTCTGAGACCCAGCAGACCCTCGTGCTTAACCACCTCCGTGACCGCGTGACGGTCCAGGTGGACGGCCAGATCAAGACGGGCCGCGACGTGGTGATCGGCGCGATGCTCGGTGCCGATGAGTTCGGTTTCGCGACGGCTCCGCTCGTCGTTGAAGGCTGCCTCATGATGCGTCAGTGCCACCTGAACACGTGCCCGGTCGGCATCGCGACTCAGGATCCGGAACTCCGTAAGCGTTTCCACGGGAACCCCGGTCATGTCGTGAACTACTTCTTCTTCGTCGCTGAGGAAGTCCGCCAGATTATGGCGAGCCTCGGGATCCGGAAGTTTGAGGACCTGATTGGCCTCTCGGACCTCCTCGAACAGGAAGCGGACGTCAACAACTGGAAGGCGGACGGGATTGATCTTTCCCGCGTCCTCTATCAGCCGAAGGCGGATTCGATGGAACGCAGCCACCACACGGCTCAGAACCATCACCTCGAGAAGTCGCTTGACACGAAGCTCCTCCCCGAACTGAAGCTCGCGCTCGAGAAGGGCGTCCGGACCGAAGTGAAGACTCAGATCCGAAATATTGACCGTACGGCAGGCACCATGATCGCGCACGCTGTGGTCGAGAAGTTTGGTTCGAAGGGCTTGCCGGACGACACCATCCATATCGAGCTCGCGGGTCACGCGGGACAGTCGTTTGGCGCGTTCGCCGTGAACGGCATGACGCTCGACCTCGCGGGTGACGCGAATGACTATGTCGGCAAGGGCTTGTCTGGCGGTGTGATCATCATCCGGGCTCCGGGCGAGTTCCACGGCGACCGGACCCACAACATCATTGCCGGGAACACGACGCTCTACGGCGCGACAAGCGGCGAAGCGTATTTCAACGGTGTCGTCGGTGAACGATTCGCCGTGCGTCTCTCGGGCGCTTCCGCGGTGGTTGAAGGTACCGGTGACCACGGCTGCGAATACATGACGGGCGGCACCGCGGTGGTGCTTGGGAAGACCGGGCGCAACTTTGCCTCCGGTATGTCTGGCGGTGTCGCTTATGTGCTTGACACGGACGGCGACTTTGAAAGCCACTGCAACACCTCGATGGTCGCGCTCGAACGGGTTGAAGGGTCGGATGATCAGCGCAGGACTTCTGACCCCGAGTCCTGGCACCTGGGACGGACGGATGAAGAGATCCTCAAGGGCCTCATCCAGAAGCACGCGGACTACACCGGTTCCGCGCTCGCGCAGCATCTCCTCACGCACTGGGAGAGCTCCCGCACGCGGTTCGTGAAGGTGTTCCCGCTCCAGTACCGGGCGGCTCTGCAGGCGAAGGCCGAAAAGGCGAAGGCTGCTCACGCGGCGGTGAAGTAAAGAGAAAACGTGATGACAACCGAAAAGAAACTTCACCGCATTGAGTTTCACCATGAATCCGTGGAAGAACGCGTGAAGCACTTCCATGAGTTCAAGACCCCGCTCACCGCGGAAGAGATCCATGAGCAGGCGCTTCGCTGTCTCCACTGCGGGACACCGTACTGTTCCTCTTCCTGCCCGCTCCACAACCGCCCCGTGGACTGGAACCGTCTGGTCCGCGAGGGGAAGTGGCGTGATGCCTGGGAGTGACTGTACGCGACGAATAACTTCCCTGAGGTCACGAGCCGCATCTGCCCGTGCCTCTGCGAGGCGGGCTGCACGCAGTACCTGATCGAGGACTCCGCGGTCGGCATTCAGACGATTGAGCGTTCCATCATCGACCGCGCCTGGAAGTCCGGCTGGGTGAAGCCGGAAGTCCCGCTCATCCGCACCGGTAAGAAGGTCGCGGTGATCGGCTCCGGCCCCTCAGGGCTCGCCTGCGCGCAGCAGCTCGCGCGTGAAGGTCACCTCGTCACGGTCTTTGAGAAGAATGACCGCGCGGGCGGTCTCATGGCGCTCGGCATTCCGGATTTCAAGCTCGAGAAGCCGCTGATTGACAGGCGTCTGGAGCAAATGAAGGCGGAAGGTGTCACCTTTGAGCTCGGCACCGCGGTCGGTACCGATAAGTTTGACGAAGGCGTTCACTCCTTCGCGAAGAAAGTAATCCCCGCGGAAGACGTGATCCGTGACTACGACGCCGTGGTTCTCGCGCTCGGCTCCGAGGCTCCCCGTGACCTCAAGGTCCCGGGCCGCGACGCGAAGGGCGTGAATTTCGCGCTTGACCCCCTGATCGGCCAGAACCGCGAGGATTCAGGCGCGGTGAAGAAGGCTCCGATCTCGGCAAAGGGCTGCGATGTCGCTATCATCGGCGGCGGCGACACGGGAAGCGACTGCGTCGGCACGGTCCGCCGTCAGGGGGCCGGCAAGGTCTACCTGATTGACGTCGGTTCCGAACCTCCGGAGCACGAAAACAAGGCGGAAACCTGGCCCAACTGGCCCCGCAAGATGCGTATTTCCACGTCGCATGAGGAAGGCTGCGAAAAGCTTTTCCAGGTGTCGACGAAGGAAATCGTGAAGGATAAGAAGGGCGAAGTGACCGCGATCCGCTGCGTGAAGGTGAAGGTTGACCGCGGTCCGGATGGCCGGCTCCGCTTCCAGGACATTCCGGGGACTGAGTTTGAGATCCCGGTCCAGCGTGTGTACCTCGCGATGGGGTTCCTGCACCCGTCCTCCACCGTGCTCGACGCCTTTGGGGTTGAAAAGGACACCCGCGGAAACGCGAAGACCGATCGCCCGTACTTCACGAGCCGCGAAAAGGTCTTTGCCTGCGGTGACGCGCGCCGCGGTCAGTCTCTCATCGTGACCGCGACGAGCGACGGCCGTCAGTGCGCCGCGGCGGTGGACGCTTGGCTCATGGGCCGCACGGCGCTCACAGTGTTCGCGAAGTAACAGCAGCTCCGGTTTAGAGGAGAGAGAAGAGGGGCGGTGCCGGAAACGGTGCCGTCCCTTTTTTCAACTCAGAAACGCGACCCCCTTCACGTGCCTTAAAAAGGATCGCCGTGCTGACTTCATAGCCTGACATCCTCGATCGGGAACCCAAAGTGCCGGTACCAGTACTTCCAGGAATCGACGAGGTGGGTATAGAAGGACTTTCGGATCACGGACATCAGTTCCCGGAGCAGCCGGTCATCCGCGTTCCGTCTCAGCACACAGATGTGATTATCCCAGGGCTTTCGGTGCCAGCCGGGGAGCACCGGAACGAAGATGCCGGAGGCGAGCTCAGTGGGCACCAGCGCGCAGTCGATATCAAGCGCGATCCCGCGGCTCATCGCGAGCGCGGTGCGCCGCGTGGCGCCGTCCCCATAAATCACATGCTTCATGTCGCCGATATAAAAGGCGCTGTCGCCCTTATAGAGATATTCCGGGCGATCTGTATGAATGTCTGAGCGGCTCTGCATGATGAGTGTGTGGCGCTTCAGATCTTCCGGCGTCTCAGGGGTTCCGTGAAGCTCGAGATAGTGAGAGGTCGCGAGAATCAGCGGCACGTTTTTCTTAAGCGAGAGCGCGAGCAGATCACTCTCTTCCGGGCGGTAGGAGAGGATCGCGAGATCCACCTCTCCGACCCTCAGCCACTCCATTCCAGCGCCTGACACAAATTCCACCCGGAGCCCGTCATGCTTCTCCGCGAACCGCGCGACCGGATCAAGAAAGGAGCTGCGGCTCATATTGGACGGGACACTCACCCGGATCACGCGTCCTGAAACCGGCGTCCTTTTCCGATCCCGGGTGAGCGAGAGAATGCTGCGCTCTGCCTTCACGATCCGCCGGGCGTAAGGGAGGATCGCCGTGAGCGCCTCGGTCGGCACCGCGGGTTTCCGGCTTCGGTCAATCAGCGCGACACCGAGTTCTGTCTCCAGCTCCGAAATCAGGCGGGACGCGGCGGCCGGATCCAGCTCCATCGCGTCAGAGGCCGCTTTGAGGCTCCCCGCTTTCGCGTACGCGCAGACCAGTTTCCAGACGCCGATATTCTCAGACCGTTTCATATAAACGCGATTCAGTTCGTGATTAAGTTGATATTTTCATCAAGTTTAAATGGATCATTCCGCCTGTCAATTTTTTCGCCTTTTTCGCATCATGGTGACAGACCTCATAACGCAACCAAAGGAGAATAAAAATGAGGAAACTCTCAGCAGCCGTCTGCGTGCTCTCGGCCGCCGTGCTCTGTCAGACGGCGATCCAGGCGAAGGACATCGTTCCGCAGCCTTATAACAGTTCCAATTTCGAAAAGGTTTTTCCGCTTCAGTATCAGAGCTGGATCGCGTCGAAAAACGACTCGAAAACGGAGGATTACATCGCGAAGTATCCGTTCCTCGCGATTCTGCGCGCCGGAACGGGCGGCGATACCGGTCCCCGTCTTCTCGGTCTGAGAGGCCACTACTATGCCTGGGTTGATGTGGCGACGATTCCGGATTCCGGCATCCCCAACGGAAAAAAGAATGAGGCGACCACGGCCCGCTGCAATGTATGCCACAGCTCGATCGGACCTGAGGTGATCCGGAAAGAGGGTGAGCGTGAGCTGCAGTCGAATAACCTCTCTCACTTCGCCTACATGGGAGTCCATTCCGTCGGATGCATCAACTGCCATGACCCGGAAAGCATGAAGCTCAAGGTCTCGCATTCGTTCCTTGACAAGATGCTCACGAAGGCCGGAAAACCCACTTTTGAAAAGGCCGGCGCGGCGGAGCAGAAGAGCCTTGTCTGCGCGCAGTGCCACTACACGGGGTATACGGTGGAAGAGAAGTGGAAGGATAAGACCGGAAAGATCCGCACCGCGACCGTGGGTAAGACCGCCTGGAAGAATGGCTTCTCGCTTGCTGAGCAGGAAGCGTTCCTGAATGACGGAAAGAATTTCCCGGATGGGAAACCGTTTGCTGAACTGATCCACCCGATCTCGAAGACCCCGATCATCTGGAGCATTCATCCGGACTATGAGCTCTTCAAGACCGGTATCCACGGCAAGATGGGCCTTTCCTGCTCGAGCTGCCATATGCCGAAAGTGAAGGCGAAGGACGGCACGGTTTACACGAACCACAATATCGGGAATCCGATGAATACCTTCAAGGATTCCTGCGGCAGCTGCCACAGCGTGAAGGATGAAGCGAAGTATCAGGCGATCGTGAAGCAGATGAAGGACCGGGCGGAGGATCTCCGCTGGAAGTCCGGGACGCTGCTCGCGAAGGCGCACCTGGAAGCCGGCAAAGCCTGGGAGGTGGGGGCGACTGAGAAAGAAATGAAGCCCGTGCTTCAGAATATCCGCGCGTCCTACTGGCGCTTCAATTCGCTGAACCGCGGTGCCTACTTCCATAATCCTCAGGAAACGCTCGGGGAATTCGCGAACTCGATCCGCTACGCGGAAGAGGCCCGCGTCCAGCTGCGGAAGATCCTCGCGAAGCACGGTGCCGCGAACTACGTCGCGCCGAAATTCGACACCAAAGAGCAGGCAATGGCGCTCCTCAAGCTTCCGAACCGGGCTGCCGCGACCAAGGCCAAGTGCCGCTCGATCGAAGTGGACTCCGCCCGCTGGGTGGTCCCCTCGAAGAAGAACGGTACCTATGACAAGAATTACGTCGCGCCGGATGCCGTGGAAACCTGGTACACGCGTGAATGCCGTAAGCCGGTGAAGGGCTGACGGGAAAAGGTCAGAGAGACTCCAGGGGGTGATCTCTGAAGGGAGGGGCGGTGCCTGAAAACGGTGCCGCCCCTTTTTCTTACGATTAAGCCGAAGATAAAGACTTTCCCAGCCGCATTAAAAAACAAAGGATGCGTAAATCAATACACATCCTTTGTTTAATTGATCCGCATCTGGTTCAGAAAATCAGATGCCGCCTTTCGTAATGGAGACCCGTTTGTAGTCCGGCGTGCAGGTCTTCGAGACGCCGGTCACTTTCGACTGAATCGGGACCGAGATCCCTCGCGGAATCTCTATCGGGAAGGAAAGCGCACCGGGGTCTGAGGCGCTGCCGCCGCAGGGGATCGAGACCTGGATCCGGGCCGGAGCGTCCGCGGCGTTGGATCCGAGCCCGGTGAGCGTGTAGTCATACGTTCCCTGCACCGCGCCGTCCGTTCTCGAGACTTTCAGGTCCTTCAGCTCAGTCCCAGGGCGGGAAAGCGTTCCGATATCCCCCTTAGCCTGGTTCCAGCCGAAGATATCACCGAGGTTGAAATTCACGCCGATTCCGCCGCCTCCGGAAGAGGATCCGCCGAAGCATCCGGCGTAGCCGCCCCCGAGCGTCACGCCGCCCATCTGGCAGGCGGTGAGCAGGGTGCCAAGTATCAGAGAAGCGAAGACCAGTCGGACGGGGCGTCTTTTCATGGCGGACCTCATTAAAAATAGGTGTTCTTCAGAAAAGCTTACGCCTGTTCTCCGAAATACAGTTCCTTGTGACGCGCTTTCCCGCGGATCACCTCAATCGTGACTTTCCAGGTGTCGATCGCGTTCTTCGCGTTCTCGTAATAGGCCTCGGTGTTTTCGGCTTCAGACGCGGTGATTTCCGTGAACTTCAGCATGATGCGCTTCTTCTCGTCCGGATCCGTCACCATCGAGAGGTGACCGTAAACGGAAGCTGACGCGTAATTCGTCGAAAACTCTTTCTGGGCGATTTCCTTCCGTCCGATAAAGAGGAGAGCGACTTTCGGATTCACCTTGAAGATCGCTTCTTTGCGGCCCGCGTTATGCGCGCAGTGGAAGTAGATCGCGCCTTCAATCAGAGCGGTGTTGACGGCGAAGACGTAAGGCGTTCCGTCGGTGTCCGCGACGCCGACCGACGCTTCATGCGTCCGGCGGACGATTTCATAGGCTTCTTCTTCCGAGAGCGCCCGGTCCACGCGGCGGATGGGGCAGTGGATGCTGGTCGCGCTATTCTGTTCTTCAGACATGGTGTTTTTTTCGCCTGTAAGTGAGAGAGATTGCGGATCATTTTACCCGGGTGAGGCTGTTCCTTACTCCCATTATTCGGGGAAATCATGTTTTTTATCATCGCCACTTTGAGGCGGTCAGAAGAGGAAAGCGAGATATGAATGAAGGACTGAAAGCGGCGGCGTTCGAGGCGATCCGGATTTTCGCGTCCGTCCTCGTTTTCTTTCTCTCCTGGCAGGGACTTGCGCTGCTCGCGGGTGACGCCAGTGCGGACGACGCGGTGACGTTCTTCATTGTCGGCGCGGTCTGCGGCGTTCTCACGTACCGGGAGTTCCCGGCGTATCTGAAAAACCTGATTGAGCGCATGAAAAAAGACGGCCGGTCGTAATCTCGATTCGCCGTCTCTGAAGAAGAACTGCTTTTCTCCGACAGAAAAAATCAGTTTCCGGTATTCGTTTTCTTCGCACCGGAATACTTTTTCGGGATCGGTTTCTTCATCCCGCGGCCCTGATTCTCGCGGGTCTGCACGCGGTACATGCCGGCAAGAAGCCCGAGTCCGAGTTTCCACTTCTCAAGCTGCTTCTTCTCAGACTCTTTCTCCGCGAGCTTCAGTTCAAAGTCCGCGAGCCCGCGCGCTTTATCGATCCGACGGAGATCCTCCGTAATCCGCTCGGGGCGGAGTGTCTTTAGCCGTTCGCCATTCAGAATCGCGGTGCCGCGCAGCAGCCGCATCTGTTCCGCCTGAAGGGATTCCGCGGTGCGCTCAGGAGCATGATGCTTTTCTTTCGGTTTCGCGGGAGCGGGGGCCGGAGGTGCTTTCTCTTCCGTCTTCCCGCCCTTCAAGAAATCAAAAAGTCCCATGCCGCGCCTCCCATTGAGTGATTAAACCGCGACCAAAAGCCAGCCGCCCCGCCATTCTAGCTAGAGAAGCGTGAGAACATTCCGGATCATCGAGATCCGTTCTTCAATCGTGTCGATCCGGAGGTATTCGTTCGGGGAATGAGCGCCGTCGCCAGCAGGGCCGCAGCCATCCACCGCCGGAATCCCGGCAGCCGCCATATAGGCGGCGTCTGACCCGCCGCCGGCGTCTACCCACTTGGCGTCAAACCCCGCCATTTTTGCGGCCTGGTTCACGAGACGGATCAGTTCTTCGGTTTTTTCCGTTTTCGGCATCGCCGGACGCCCGTGATCAATCGTGAGTTCAGCGGTGACCCCATCCACCCACGTGCGAGACACGAGTTCCCGGAGTTCACGGTCCAGCTTCTCAATCTGGGGATCCCTCAGGAACCGGGTGTCGAGATAGATCTCAGAGGCATCCGAAATCGCGTTCCGAATCGAGCCACCTTGCATGACGGTGGGGGAGACAGAGACTCCGTGCGCGAGGTCATTCAGTTTGTACGCTTCCAGCGTGAATTTCATGAGCGCGATATTCGCGTCTCGCCCTTCCTCCGGGTGGTTCCCGGCGTGAGAAGCTTTGCCGTGGAACTTCACGACGTACCCCCGGATTCCCTTCCGGGACTGGATGAGGGAGTCATCCGGGCGGCCTGGCTCACCGACAAGCGCCCGGTCGCACTGCGCGGCGAGACTGGAAAGCCACTCGTGCGAATAAACGGACCCTGACTCCTCATCCGGGTTGCAGGCGACCGCGATCGAGAGGCGGTTCGTCACGTCAGATGGCAGCGTCTTCAGGGCGTAGAAGAACGCGACAACCCCTCCCTTGCAGTCCATGCAGCCGGGAGCGTAAATCCGGTCTCCCTCAATCCGGAAGGGGCGCTTCGCCGCGGTCCCGTCCGGGAACACGGTGTCGAGGTGCGCGTTTAAGAGGATGTCGTAGTGATCCGCGTCCGGTTTATTCGTCGCGAAGAGTCCGGGACCGACAGCCGACCCGAGGTCGACAAATTTTGTCGCGAACCCGATCGAGTCGTAGTGCCGCTTCATGATCGAGGCCGCTCTCGCGACCCCTTCCGTATTCCGGCTTCCGGAGTCAAACGACGTGATTTCCTTGAGATCCCTGATGTAATCCTCGACGAGCGCCATACGCGGTTCCTTTCTGATGAATACAGCCGATAAGGAGTTATAGCCGGGAAAGAACAGTCTGTGGCATTCGGATGGGGAAAGTCAGAAGTTTGGTACCCCCGCCGGTTTGGACAGATCGTTTCTCACGGTATACTGATAGGACGGTTGGATTCCAACAACCGACACGCAGAACAACACGATAAAACTCAAGAATTTCAACTCTTCACCGAACCGGGAGAACCACTCGATGACTGACACGAAAGAAGACCTTGCCCGACGCGAAGCCCCGTGCTTCATTTATGAGAAAGAGGAAATTGTCCGCCGCTGCGGGCTTCTCAAAGCCGCGCTCCCGGATGTCCAGTTTCTTTACTCCGTAAAAGCGAATCCCTTTGACCCGGTGGTCCGGACGATCGCGGGGGAGGGATTCGGAAGCGACGCGGCGTCGTCTGACGAAGTGCAGAAATCGATCCGAGCCGGCGTGCCGCTCGATCGGATCTTCTACTCCGCTCCGGGGAAGACAGACTTCGATATCCGGTCGTCTCTCGGGTTCTGCGTCTTTATCGCGGACAGCATCGGGGAGGTCGGCCGGATCGCGGCGATCGCGGATAAGGCGGGTGTCCGCCAGAAAATCGGGATCCGCGTGAATCCGGCGTTTGGGATTGGGGGAGCGGCCCCGGCTCCCTCCAAATTCGGGATCGATGAGGAGCAGCTCCCGCGGCTCTTCCAGATCGTCCGGAATCTGAAGAGCGTGGAAATGACGGGGATTCACGTTCACCTGAAGTCTCAGATGCTCGACGCCGAACTGATCGCGGACTACCACCGGAAGTGCTTTGATCTCGCGGAACGGATCGCGAAGGACTACGGGATCACGGTCGAATTCGTGAACTTCGGAAGCGGCATCGGAACGGTCTATAACGACGACGCGGAGAAGCCGGTGGATCTCACGGTTCTCTCGAAATCCTTTGCCGGGATCGCCGCGAAAAACCGCGAGACACTTAAAGCCGCCCTCTATATCGAAACCGGGCGCTTTCCCACCTGCCGCGCGGGGACGTATTACGCGCGAGTCGTCGACAAGAAAACGTCCCGCGGTGTCACGTACCTCGTGGTCACAAGCGGCCTGAATGGCTTCATCCGCCCGGGATTCGCCGCGATGGCGGAGCGGATTGCGGCGAACGGCGCTGCCTCGGGGCTTGAGCCCTTCTACACCACAAAGAACGAATTCCGGATTGAGGTGCTCCCCGCTCACCCCGCGGGAACCACTGAAACCGTGACGGTCGCGGGAAACCTCTGCACGGCGGTTGACGTGATCGCGGAAGGGATTACGCTCCCGACGCTAGAGGTCGGTGACCTCGTCGCGGTCACAAACGCCGGCGCGTACGCGGCGACGCTTTCGCCTACGCGGTTCTCGAGCCACCCCGCGCCGCAGGAATTCCTCTGGGAAGGGAAGTAAAGATCAGGGGGATGCTTCCCCCGCCCGCGGAAACAAAAACCGCCGCCCGAGGTTCACCCTCCGGCGGCGATGGTTTTTTAAGAGAATGCTTTTTTCTCAGCGGTTCACGATCATCCGTTCAAACCACCCTTCGGGGTTGCGCTTAAACGTGGAGCAGGGCGGGGCGAACGCGATCGCCGCGACCCGCGGGTCCTTTTTGAAAACGAGGTCGAGGAGACACGCTTCAAACTCCTCTACGCCCCAGAAGTCGTCCGGCGCGGTCCCAGCTGAGGAGAACCGCCATCCGGAGTCCCAGGATCCGGCGGGAGCCTCGCGGAAGCAGAAAATAATCTTGGATTTCCCCGAGAGTACAGAGGCGGACGCGAGACACCCCTGCCCCCGGTGAAGGCTCGAAAACGGTCTTTCTGTGCTTTTTGCCATAAGTGTTGTTGCCGTTCCGTCAGTAAATTAGGGCTTCGCGCGGCAGGATCGGAGAGTTTCCGTGTCAGACGAACCCCATTCCGTAATCTCATCACATTCACTATTTTTCGTCAATCCTTTAAACAACTTAGACAAATTTCTTCAAAGTTGTTCATTTTCATTTAATTGACATATCGATAAACGTAGATATAATGTTCGCCATGGATACCGTCGATATTTTCAAAGCGCTCGCGAACGACACGAGGCTCGCGATTCTCATGTGGCTGAAGGAGCCGGAAAAGTATTTTCCGCCCCAGGGGATTCATATTCCTGAGGGTGACTCCTTTGATCACAGCGTCTGCGTCGGGGCGATCTGCGACAAAGCGGCGATTTCGCAGTCCACCGTGTCGCATTATCTCGACATGCTGCAGCGGGCGGGATTGCTTGAATCGCGCCGCTACGGGAAGTGGACGTACTACCGGCGGAATGAGGAAAACATCCGGAAACTCGCGGACTACATCGCGACCCGGATCTGATCCCCGGACAAAGAGAGGCTGGAGCGAAGCTTCCGGCCTTTTTTAAGCTACTTTTATATCGATATTTATCGATATATCTATTTAATAACAACAGAGGCAAATACCAAATGCATTTCAGCGGACCGATTGTGAGACCGCAGACTGACGCGGACAGTCTCTTTATTGAGGTGACGGTGGGCTGCACGCATAACAGCTGCCGGTTCTGTAATTTCTACGAGGGCGTCCCCTTCCGGATGGCGAAACTTGAGGATATCGAGTCGGACCTGCAAGAGGCGAAACAGTATCTCCCGACCGTTCGGAAGATCTGGGCAAACGGCGGGAACCCGTTTGTGATGTCAACGGAAAAGCAGATCCGGGTGTGGGAACTCATTAAGCGCTACTACCCGGAAGCCCGACTCTCCACCTACGCGATCATCACGGATTTCAGAAACAAAACCGTGGACGATATCCGGCGGATCAAGGCAAGCGGCCTTGATGACCTCGTGATCGGAATCGAGAGCGGGGATGATGAGGTGCTCGAAGCGGTCGATAAGGGATATAAGTCGGATGAAATCATCGAGGCCTGCCGGAAACTCGATGAAGCGGGGCTTGACTACCGCATGATTTACCTCGGCGGTCTCGCCGGCGCGGGGAAGCTTGAAGCGAGCGCGAAGAAGAGCGCTGCAATCATCAATCAGATCCACCCGTACTACATGTACCTCACCACGGTTTCCGTGCTTCCTGGGACGCCGCTCTACCGCGACATGATGGAGGGGAAGTTCAAGGAGGCGACCGAGAAAGAGCGCATTAAGGAAATGCGGGAGCTGATCGCGGACGTCAATATCCCGATCACCGTGAATTCAGAGAACGCCGCGAGCAGCGTGAACTTCACGGTGGATCTGCCGACTGAAAAACCGCTGATCCTAAACGAGCTCGATAAGTTCCTTGCGAATTTCTCGGACGACGCGGAAAAAGCGATGAGCCGCCGCCGTCACTACATGCGGTCAGTCTGACAGCCGGAACAACTAGGCAGTGAGGAAAGGGGACGCTTCTGGATAAAACGGGGCGTCCCTCTTTCGTTCTCTTACACCGTGTACCGGCGAAGCAGCGTGTCGAGATCAGACATTTCTTTCAGCTGCGACTCAGCGGCAGCGGCTTCCGCCTCGGTTCTGCCGTTTGAGAGAAAGAGACGCGTGACTGAAATAGGTTCCGGCTGACGAGCGGGCTTCCGCCATTCGGGCGGCAGCCTGGACTCCGGGGCTTTCAGGACGCGCTCCAGAATCTCGGTTTCCGCTTCAGAAAGCAGATCAAAAACGGATTCGGTGCCATCCCGGTCCGGCGCGGCTTTATTGCGAAGAGAAATCACAGCTCCGTCCCGCCTGAGGAGTGCATCCTCAAGGGATGAATCGCGGCCTTCGAGCCATCGGGACATCGTTTCAAGCCCTGGGCCTTCAGGGAACGCCATTAACCGGTCGCCGGTCAGCGGCATCCCGTTAGTCAGCAGCGAAGCCCGCTCCGCCTGATAGAGAAGGCGCGAGACACGGCCGGCGTCGAGTTCACCGCCCGCTTTCCATAGGAGGAATCCGGCGGCGTGGAAAGCCTTTTCTGGATTAATCATCGCGAGGAGGAGAGAAGAGAGAGTGAGAGTGGCTCTATTTTCTCTCAGAGCGCGGTGGCAATGCTTCTGTCAGGCCTTCTTCGGGGCAGCCGCTTTTGCTTCTGTCACCGCCGCTTCGGCGTCTTTTGCCGGTGCCACGGTCGGACGGAACGGAAAACTGCCGTCCCGGATCGACTGCCGCACAAACATGCTGACCGCGGTGTTGAGGGTCAGCCCCATTTCAGAAAAAAGCGCGTCCGCTTCAGCTTTGACCTTAGGGTCGAGCCAGAAAGTCACATTGACAGGCTGATTCGGCATGGTGAAAAACTCCGTGTATCGGAATTGCGCCGATATAACGCAAAACCCTTGTTATCGTTAATTTAAATGTGCGGCGAATTATAAGTGCGGTCTACGACTTTGGAAGGGCTTTTTGATCAGTAAAGATACCTAGCTCACGGAATTCCCCAATCAGGGTCACAATGGAATTCTGATCTACAGAAAGGATGGAGACGTCATCATGAAAATCGGCGTCATCGGAATCGGAAATATCGGCGGGACACTCGCGAGGAAGTTCGCGGCGTCCGGCCACACGGTGCGGGTCGCGAATTCCCGCGGAGCGGACGCGGTGAAGGACTTTGCCGCGTCGATCGGGGCGATCCCGACGGATGTCTTTGGCGCTGCGGCCGATGTCGACGCCGTGATTCTCGCGATCCCGCTGCCCGCGATCGCGAAGCTCCCTGTGGATCTCTTCACCAGTCTCCCCGCCGCGGTCCCGGTGATTGATACATGCAATTACTACCCGGATCTTCGGGACCCCCATATTGAGGAAATTGATGAGGGGATGCCGGAGAGTGTCTGGGTAACGGAAACGCTCCATCACCCGGTGATCAAGGCCTTTAATAATGTGCTCGCCGATACGCTTGCGACGCGCGGCCGGCTCCCGGGCGACCCGAATCGTCTCGCCGCCGCGGTGGCGGGCGACAACGACACCGCGAAACGCACGGCGATGAAGCTTGTGTCAGAAGCCGGCTTTGATCCGGTGGATGACGGGCTCCTTGAAGACTCCTGGCGTCAGCAGCCGGGGACACCGGCCTACTGCTGCGACTGGAAGGCGGATGAAATGAAGGCGGCGCTTGCCCGCGCGGTTCCAGGACGGGCACCTCTCGTACGGGATTCGCTCTACAGCCGCTTCGCGGGGCTCGGGCCGAACCCGACGCACGAGGCCGTGATCCGGATGAACCGCGGCGTGCATGAGGAACCGTTTGCGCCATAAGGTGACCAGACTCCCCCGAACGGCGGGTGCGGAGAGACAAAAGCGCCTCCTATAATGGATCGCGTTCGGTCCTAACCTGAGTCCTATTTTCCACACTGATGCGCTGGCTCCAATATCTCGCGCTGCCCCTCATTCTCTTCGCCCTCTGGGCGGGACTGTCCTATACGGGACGGGTGCCGGCGATTCTGCTTCCGACACCGGGCGCGGTGTGGGATTCCTTTGTGAGTCTCACGGTTTCGGGGGACCTCCTGTATCACACGCTCGCGTCAGGCTTCCGGTCGCTCGCAGGGTTCGCGATCGCGGCAGCGCTCGGGCTCGCGCTCGGGCTCCTGAACGCCCGGTCCCGGGTGTCGACGCGGGTTTCCTACCTGCTTCTCGAGGCGGTCCGCGTGACCCCGCCGCTCTCCCTCATTCCGCTTCTGATCCTCTGGCTCGGGATCGATGAAGCGCCGAAGATCGCGATTGTGTTTCTCGCGAGCTTCTTCCCGATCTACATGAATGTCGTGACCGCCGTGAAGGCGGTAGATCCGAAGTTAGAGGAAGCGGCGAAGCTCCTTCGATTCACGAAGTCCGAGCGCCTTCACTACCTCACGCTTCCGTCGTCCCTCCCCGGGATTCTCACGGGGCTCCGGCTCGGGTTTGGCTACAGCTGGCGGGCGCTTGTCACCGCCGAACTCATCGCCGCGAGTTCGGGTCTCGGTTTCCTGATCAGCGATTCCGCCGAGTTCGCGAAGACGGATACCGTCTTTGTCGGCATCATCACGATCGCCGTGGTGGGCGTGATCGCGGACCGGGTGCTTTATGCCGCGTTTGAGGCGGTGGGACGCCGGGTCGGGAGGGCCGTCTGATGTGGACGTTTGAAGTGGATCACGTGAACAAAGCCTTCGCGTCGGACCGGGGCCGCGTCGTAACGGCGGATGGTCTCACGTTTACCGCGGCGGCGGGGGAAATCACTGCTGTGATCGGTGAAAGCGGCTGCGGAAAGACCACGCTCCTTCGGATGATCGCGGGGCTCGAGACGCCGGACTCGGGTTCTATCCGGTTCACGAACCCCGGGAAACCCGATACCCCGCCCCGGATCTCGGTCGTCTTTCAGGAGCCGCGGCTCTTCCCCTGGATGACCGTGCGGGAAAACGTGTCGCTCGCGGTGCGGGAGCTGCCGGACGCGGAAAAATGGCGTCGGACGGATGAGGCGCTCAAGGCTGTGCGGCTCAGTGACGCCGCGGACGCCTTCCCGAAGGAACTTTCGGGCGGCATGGCGCAGCGGGCTGGGTTCGCCCGCGCGATCGCGCAGTCGCCCGACATCCTGCTGCTCGATGAAGCCTTTGGGGCACTCGACGCGCTCACCCGCACCGTGCTCTATCAGGAGTTCCAGGCGCTGCAGCGCGAGCGCCGGATGACGGTGCTTCTGATCACGCATGATGTGCTCGAAGCCGTGATGCTCTCCCGCACCATCATGAGGCTTCGGGGCGGCGTGATCGATGAATCTTTTGCGGTGCCGTTCCCTTACCCGAGGTCACTCGCCACCCCGGGAGCTGGTGAGCTCTCTCACCGGATCTACGGAACGTTTTTTACGGGCGAAAAAGAAGATATTAAATAGCAGTTCGGATAAACCGGGCCCTTCAAAGATTAGAAGGTCCGTTGTTTCAAAGAGGAGCTAAGACACTATGAATTTCATCAAAGCGGCGGCGATCGCGATTTCAGCTGTCATTGCCTGCGGCGCGGCCGAAGCGAAGATGCCGAAAGAAGTGAATATCGTCTACGTGAAGGCGCCGTTCAATCTCCAGAACATGGTGATCAAGGATCAGAAGCTCCTTGAAAAGGCGTTCGCGAAGGATGGCGTGAAGGTGAACTGGAAGACGATCACATCCGGTGCCCAGCAGAGCCAGGCGATGGCGGCGGGGTCGGTCGACGTTTCAGCCGTGATGAACACCGCGTCGCTCCTTCTCGCGAACGGCGCGGGGAACCCGGTCCAGATCGCGACCGGTGTCGCGCACCCCTCGGAAAACTTCGCGATCGTCGTGAAGTCAGGCTCCATTAAATCGATTAAGGACCTGAAGGGGAAGCGGGTCGCGGGACCGCGCGGCACCGTCCTTCAGCAGCTGCTGCTCGCTGCGCTCGCGAAGAACGGGATGAAGGCGACAGACGCCCAGTTCATCTCCATGGGGATTCCGGAGTCGCTCGCCGCGGTGACGTCAGGGCGCGTTGACGCGGCGTTGCTTGCCGCGAGTGCCGTGGTGAAGGCGGAGGAATCCGGCTGCCGGGTGCTCACGACGGCGAAAGGCCTTGTTGATGTGAACCTCGTGATGACCGCCCGTAAGGGGTTCGCGGATGAATCTCCTGAAGCGCTCGCGACGATCGTGAAGGTGAACCGCGAGTCTCTCAAGTGGATCAAGAGCCACTGGAAAGAAGCGATCGCGATCGGCGCGAAAGAGCAGGGGATCAGCGTGAGCCAGGCGGAGACGCTCGCCCGCCGTTCTCACTATTACGACGTTCTCACGCAGACCGATATCAAGGGCCTTGAAGCCGATCAGAAGTTCCTCGTGGAATCCCGTCTGATGGCGCATCCCGTGAACGTAAAGTCTCTGATCCTTCCGGGCGCGATGAAGTAACACGCGTAACTAAGTGTTTTTGAGATCCAGATTTACGAGCCTTCCGGGGGTTTTCCCTCCGGAAGGTTTTTTATTGCCGGCGGATAATCCATTTCTCAAGGTTTCGAACGCATCCCGCTATCGGTTTTTGATCAGGATTTTCCCATTATGAAGCGACGCGCATTTCTTATTTCCGCCGCAGCGACACTGGCCGGTTTATCCGTGCCCGTGTTTTCGACTGTGCTCGGAAAGTGCTCGCTTCGCGGGGCGTTTCCGGATCGCGAGCTGACAGTCGATACGACAGAGGGCCCGGTGGTTGGGTCCCAGGCCGCTGGTCGGCGCGCCGAAGCCTATATCGGGATTCCGTACGCGAAGACGCCGGTCGGGGCAAAGCGCTGGAAAGCGCCTGAAGCGCCCGCGGCGCGCGACCGGGTGCTCTTCCTCGGGAACCGCGCCCCCAAGGGAACCTCGGGAACACCGCTCACGCTCTCCATCTGGCGGCCTGAGGGGAGCGCTTCAAACCTCCCCGTGGTGTTTACGCTTGAGGACGGGAAGTACGACGGTGACGCGGATCATGCGTCGATCGACGGCGCGTCGCTTTCCGCGGCATTAAACGCCGTGGTCGTCGTCGCCCGCACGCGCCCCGGGCTCTTTGGCTTTGTGTCGCTTCCCGCGCTGCGGCACGGGACAAAGCTCGAGAATTCCGGGAACTTCGCGCTCCTCGATGCCCGAAAGGCGCTCCTCTGGGTGAAAAAGAACATCGCGAAATTCGGCGGGAGCGCGTCTTCCGTGACCCTTGTCGGGACGTCCGGCGCGGGCCGCGACGTGATGGCGGTGATCGGGAGCCCGGTCTTTTCCGGCCTCTTCAGCCGCGCGATCGTGATTTCCGGGGGCGGCGCGTTAACGAAGCCCGATCCGGCGGCGAGAATCGACGCGGATAGCCTTGCCCGCCTCGCGTTTGAAGACCGCAAGGCCGGCACCGTGGGGCTCGCGGCCAAGTGGATTGGGGCAGACAGCGCTGAAGTCCGCCGCTGGCTATCCACTCTTGAAACCTCCCGGATTCTTAATCTCACGCGCGGCGCTCCGATCCGTGACACCGCGTACCCGAGACTCTTCGCGGATGGCGCGTTCCTTCCCGCGTCTGGCCTCGATCGAGCCGGTCCCCCGGACCCGAAAGCGTCGCGTGACTTCCCGGTGCTGCTGCTATCCGGGGCGTCCGAAGCGAACGCTCTGGTGTCCCGCGACCCGTACTTCGCGGCCGCGGTGAAGGATTCGAGCCTCCTCACGAACCCCGCCTCTCAAGCTGAATTCTCGTTCGCGTCCCGCTACGGAAACAGCCTGATGCTCTGGGCGAACACCGCTGAAGCCGCGGACCGCGCGTATCGCTTCGGGAACCATCAGGTGTTCGCCGGGATCTTCCGCTGGGGAGATGATGAGGCGGTGGTGGGGGCGACCGCGAAGACGCTCCACGGATCAGCGTCAGACGTCCCGTCCGCCTTTATCTTCGGTCCCTCGAAAAATTTTGGCGCCCGCTATGGCGGCGCGGTCCGGACCGCCGGAGGTCAGGAGCTCCTCTCGATCACCCGCTCCTACGTGAAGAACTTCATCCGCACAGGAAACCCGAACGGCGAAAACCTCGTTACCTGGGCTCCGTGGGGCGAAACCGGAAACGCGCTCGTGCTCGATGCCGACCGAACGAAAGCGTGGGCGGATACCGAGCCCTCGCGTGTCGATCTCGCGTCCACTTTCCGTCAGATGGATGACGATCAGACTGTGACGCCGGACGCGAAGGCGAAGCTCATCTGGGATGTGCTCTCCGGCTACGCCTGGAGTCAGCCGCTCGAAGCGAAATTCGGCGTCCCGAATGATCTTTTCGCGGGCACGGTGCCGAAAACCGATATCCCGGCGTCTGAAGACGACGCGGCATAAGAGTCCGAGCGTCAGAGAAGTTCAAATGAAAGGGGTATCCAGCGCGGACGCCCCTTTTTCCATTCTGGGTTTGAAGCGGGGGAGGATCGGACCCGGTCCCCAGAAAACAGGAACCGCCTGACTCTCAGGGCGGTTAAACCCAGAAAACCAGGCGGTTGGGACACAGCCGACTGCACACAAGAAAGCCGACTGCTCAGGATCTATTCTAGCGGGTGAGCCGAGTGTTTTGGGGCGGCTCACGCCTTTACGGACGGGGCTTCAGACAATTTTCGCTTCACGCCATCGCCTTTTCTTCCGCGACGCAGGGTTCCGGTGCCTTCGGCATCGGCCAGAGTTTCAGGAACTGCTTCGCGAAAAGCCCGACGCAGAGCGCCGAGACAAAGGTCCCCTCACGGACCCCGATAATGCCGCCCGTGAAGAGGAGAGCGACGATGCACGCGATGATCACAAGCGACCAGTCGTTCACCACTTTCATGGTCCCAAAGGGGTGACGGAAGAAAACAGACTCCGCGAGCACAATGCCTTCGCCCGGCTGCACGATCGTGCGCGAATGAATCTGCATCACGATCCCAAGCGCGAGCACGGCGTTCCCGAGGAAACTCACGATGAACCGCGGGATGTAGCCTGTGGGCATCACGGCCGCGGCCGGTGTCATCGTGAAATCGATAAACGCGCTGAACACAAAGACCACCGGCACCTGAAAGCACATGAAGGCGTGGAAGACGCCCCGTTTCTTCAGGAGCAGCCACTCAATCACAAAGAACATGACATTCACGATAAAGGTCGTGGTGCCGAAGGTGAGTCCCGTGAGCCCGGTGATGGTGTAGGGGAGGGAGCTGATGGGAGTGGTCCCGAGATGCGTCTGCGTAATCAAAGAAATGCCGGACGCGGCGACAAACATGCCGAGCGCGAGAAGCGCCCAGCGCTTCCCGTAATCAATTAACTTTTCTGAATTCAACCTCTTTCTCCGAATCGCCCGCGCGGGTTCCAGCAGGACGACCGCGCGGACCTGACCATTCTAAGAGGATGGGAGAAGGGTGGACGACTACCCTTCAAGCGATTTGAACGCCGAGTCGAGCTCCGCTTCGGCGTCCCGGAGGAGCTTCACTTTCGATTCCAGCCACGCGGTGTCACGGTCGAGCGACTGTTCCGCCGCTTTGAAGAGGCGATCAAGTTCCGGCTTCTGCGGACCGCCCTCGGACCGCCGGGCTTCCACGATTGACTTCGGGTCGAGAAGCGACCGGAACGCGGCTTCCGAGAACGGAAATTCGGACGGAATATGCGTGAGTCCTTCCTTCTTCACCATCGTTTCGTAGAACGACTTCGCGGCTTCATACGGCAGCGTGAGCGGGGTGTATTCGTGCGCTCTCGCGAAGGTCACGAGTTCAGAGGAATAGTGGTGTCCCTCCCGGAACGGGATCCCGAACGCCTGCATCATCACGTCCGCGATATTCTGGCTCGCGGTCCAGTCGAGATTCAGTTCCTCAAGCGCCCGGTCGGGGTTCACTTTGAGGAGCCCGATCACTTTCCCAAACGCGTCAAAGACCGACGCCGCGTCAGAGAGGAGCGTCGCGTTGCTTCGCTGATCCTTCGCGTCATACATCCCAGGGGCGAGATCGTGGGCCCGGAAAATGACGCCTGAGATTTCTCCAAGCACCTCATTCGCGTCGCGGCGCACATCGATCAGGGCTCCCGGGTTCCGCTTCTGCGGCATCGCGGTGGAGGCGTAAGTGGCGGAGACAAGGATCCAGGGACGCGACTGCGCGTACTGCGTCATCACGTCCTGAATGAACTGCGTGACGTGCAGCAGCGGCTCAACGAGCTTCAGCTCCGCCTCAATCGCGACGTCCGTCCCCGCGATCTGCCCCGCGTCGTACGCGTTATCAATGATCCCCTCAAACCCGAGAAGCTTTGCCATCCCATGACGGTCAAGGGGCCATGGAGTGCCGTTAAGCACGGTGGTTCCCATCGGGGAGAGGTTGAGACGGGCCCAGAATTCCTTCAGGTTCTCGATATCGCGCCGGAACCCCTCGAGGTGCCCGAGCCAGGTGTGACCGAGACTGTTCGGCTGCGCCGCGACGCCGTTTGTGTAGCAGGGGGCGATGGTGTCCCGGTTCTGATCGGCAAGTTTCAGAAGGGCCGAGCGCGCCGCGTTGAGGTTCCGGATAATCCGCACGATCTGATCGCGGATCATCGCGCGCTGGAACGTGGCATGCATGTCCTGGGACGAGCGCCCGGCGTGGATAAGCGTCACCTCGATCCCGGCCTCTTTGATGAGGAGGGGTTCGTACCTCACATACATCTTCGGGCGCGGATTCCCGGGGGTGTTCCCCGCCTTGATCACCCGCTCCTGCGCTTCGCACCAGGCGCCGACCGACTTCCGGTCAAGGAGCCCCGCCGCGGTATTCGTCACAAAGGTGGCTTTATTGATTTCGGAGAGCCAATAAAACTCGTCCCGCGGGGGTGTCCCGCTCCAGGGCTCCAGATCCGCTTTCTTTCCGGCTTCGCCGACTGACGGTACGCCAAGCGCCATGCTGTTCTCCTTATCCAAAAATTCACGATGTCTGACACCGGGTCTTTCCGCCCGGGTTTGAGGACAGTATGGAGAAGATTTGTTTTGTCTTCTATGACAAGTATTGCAAAAAGAATTTGCTTTTTTCTACAATCGAGGGCAACGGCCGGACACTCACCGGGACTTAAACGGGCGGCATTGGGCTGAAAAAGGACTCCCTCACATGAAACGCGATCTCAATCTTGAAAGCTGGAAAGTGTTTGCCGCGGTGGCGCGGACCGGAAGCATCACGGAAACGAGTGCGGAGCTTGAGATGGATGCCCCGAGCATCAGCCGCATCGTGTCGGGGCTCGAGAAGTCGCTCGGCGGCATTTCGCTCTTTGACCGGAGTTCGCTCCCGCTCACCCTGACGGACAACGGCCGCTTCGCGCTGGACTATGCGACAAAGATGATTACGCTTCATGATCAGCTGGTGACGGGCCTTGCTGCGAACACCAACGCGATGTCGGGGGTGCTCCGGGTCGGGGTGCCGCCCGCGCTCCTTCAGGGGTTCCTGATGCCGTTTTTCGTCTCGTTCGGACGCCGGTACCCGGAGATTCAGCTGGAGGTGAGCGAGTATCTCGGCGGGATCCCGATCGATTTCTCGTACCCCGCTGGGTCGCTCGACGTTGTGATGTCGTACGGCCCCGACCCCACGCACTCCAACTTCGTCCAGATCCGGTACGGAGACGCCGGGTTCATCTGCTGCGCGTCGCCCACTTACATCGCCCGCTACGGGATGCCGAAGACGCCTGAGGAACTCGCGGATCACGTGGGAATCCGGTTTAAGAGTCCGCTCAGGCTTGGCACCGTGGGGCAGCAGCTGACGCGGGGGAGCGAGCACCGCGCGGTGCGCTTTAAGCGGGATATCGTCTTCAGCTCGGCGCTCTCCGCGAAGTCCGCGACGCTGATCGGTGCCGGCATCGCTCCGGATCTCGGGGACCTTCACTGTTACCGGGAGCTCGCGAAAGGGGAACTCGTCCCCGTGCTCCGCGACTGGAGCTATCCCCGGCAGGACTGCTACATCTACACGCGCCCCGACCTCGTGAAACTGAAGCGCGTCCGTACGTTTATTGATGAGTACCGCGCGAATGTGGAGCCGCTCCTCGCTGAGTGCGCCGAAGTGATTCGGAATGTGATGGAGTAGAGCGGAAATCGGGCGTCCGTTCACCATCGCGCGCGGTTTTGTTCTTTTTTACAAAGAAACTTTAATCCGATTGCCATTGTTGCAAAGCGGGAAATACTCGATCCTTAAGAGCATCCGGACTAGGTCGTTCGGAAGAGAAAAACGATTCTTCAGCTACCCAGAATTAAGGAGAGAGTTTTATGAACCGCACTGCGCTCACCGCGGCGTTCGCTGCCGCCGCTTCAGCCGCTTTCGTGTCCGCCCCGGCGCTCGCCGCGCCGAGCGTCACGCTTTATGGCCTCGTCGATATGGGGCTTTCTGTTTCCCGGTCGTCCGGCGACGCGTCGAACGCGAATGACGGCAAGGCCCTTTTCCAGCTGAAGAGCGGGCAGAGAAACGGCTCCCGCTTTGGGCTGAAAGGCGTTGAGGATCTTGGGAGCGGGAACAAAGTCGGCTTCATTCTCGAGGATCAGTTCAAGGCGGATGACGGCACGCTCCAGGACTCTTCGTTCTGGGCCCGTGAGTCGTCCCTCTGGGTGTCCGGGCGGTATGGCCGCGTGACGGTTGGCAAGACGGGCCAGCTGAAGAGCCCGGTCGGATCCACCGCGCTCGCTGGCACCGTGATGTATCCGTTCGGAACGCTGATGAGTAACTTTATCGGGGGCCTCAAATACATCACTACGGAGAATTACCTGACGGTTGATAACTCCGTCACCTACGCGTCCCCGAACTACCGCGGCTTCACGTTCCACGCGCAGTATTCGTTCGCGATGTCGGGGCAGGAAGGGACCGGGATGAATGATAAGGACCGCATGATGGCGGCCGCTGTCCGCTATAAGCAGGGCGCGCTCACGGCGCTCGCGCTTGCCGACATGATTCACCTGAACACGGCGGATTCGAAGCTTTATGACGATCCCTGGACCGTGAACCTCGCCGCGAACTACGACTTCGGCTTCATCAAGCCCTATATCTACGCTCAGTACTTCAAGCACAGCGCCTTTAATTCGGTGGGTTCCGACTATCAGACGCGGATCAGCTCAGGGGCCGGGAAGAAATACAACGGTTTCGGAGTCCTTGCCGCGGTCCAGTGGCCGATGTTCGGCGGCAAGGCGAAGGTCGGCGCGGGCTACGCGAAGGGTGAGGGGGACGGCTCGAACACGACAGACGTTGTCCGCTACTCCGCCCACGTGGGCTACGACTACGCGCTTTCCAAGCGCACTGACCTCTACGCGGATCTCGGCTGGGTCCGCCAGGATCTGAAAAACACTCTTGACCGCTCGAACCTCACCGGCACGGAACTCTCAGCCGGCATCGTTCACCGTTTCTGATTTCTTATCGGAGATAACTCGTCATGCATGACATCATGCCGTATCTCGCGCTTCTCGTCGTGATTCTGACTGGCGTCGGAATCGTGAAGAAGCTGCAGGTGAATATTCTTCTGCTTTTCGCCGGCATCGCCTTGAACCTCATCGCGATTCTCGGAGGCGTCACCGATCTGATGCCAAAGGGCGCCCACGGCACCGGTTTTATCGGTTTTGACCTCGTCGGGCTCCTCTCCGCGCTTTCCCGCCACCAGGCGGCGACGACCGGTTTCATCATTCTCGTCGCGGGCGGCTTCGCGGCCTATATGGATCAGATCGGGGCGACGGATAAACTGGTTGCCGTCTGCCTGAAACCCCTTCAGCGGCTCCGGAACCCGTACCTCATCATGGGCGCGGTCTTTATTCTCGGGAATTTCCTCGGGCTCGTGGTGACGTCCGCCGCCGGCATGGCGATGCTGCTCGCGGTGTCGGTCTACCAGCTTCTTATCGGTATCGGGATTTCCGGGGTGGCGGCCGCCGCCGTGATCGGCAGTGTCCTCGTGATCAGCTACGCACCGAGTTCCGCGATCGCGGTGCTCTCCGCTCACACCGCGGGTGTCGACCCGATGACGTACCTGATCCAGTATCAGCTGCCGGTCGCGATTCCCGCGATTCTTGTCACTGCCGTGGTTCACGTGATTGTCCAGAATTACCTCGATAAGCGCGATAAGGCGACCGGGTCGCTCCTCTCGATCGACCCGAAGGTGGTTGAGGAAAAGACCCGCCGCGCGGCGAACCTCCCCGGGTACTACGCGCTCCTTCCGCTCGTGCCGCTTGTCCTTCTCTTCATCTTTAACAAGATGGTCTATAAGACCGTGGTGCTTGATGTCGCGATCGCGATGTTCATCGGCTGGGTGTTCGGGATTCTCGTTGACCTCCTGCACCGCCGGAACCTCCAGGCGTGCTTCCAGGACGGCTTCGCGATGTTCAAGGGCATGGGCCACATGATGCAGAGCGTGGTGGGCCTCATCTTTGTCGCGGCGCTTTTCGCGGATGGTCTGAAGAACGCGGGTCTTGTCGGTCTCATGATTGACGCTGCGAAGTCCGCGGGGTTCGGAATGATGGGCACGGGTCTCGTGCTTTCCGCCGTGATCGGCATTGTGACGGTGCTCACGGGGTCTGGTGTCGCGTCCTTCACGGGGCTCGTCCCGATCGCGCCGACGGTGGCGGCCGGGTTCGGCGGCGACCCCACGGTGCTCGCCATGATGCTGCAGCTCGCGAGTGAATTCCTCCGCCCGGTGTCGCCTGTCGCTGGCGTGATCATTATTGTCGCGGGCTTTGCCGGGGTGTCGCCGCTTGCCGTGGTCCGCCGCACCTGGATCCCGTGCTTCGCGGGGCTCATTGTGGCACTCGCCGCGACCGTGATTCTCTTCTGAGGATCAGAACACCATCCAGAACCTTTGGAGTCAGAAGGGGATTCCCTGGAAATGCAACTTTTCTGAAGTCGGAATCCGCTTCCTTTTCTCTTCCTGCCGGAGCCTAAGCTCCGGCTTTTTTTGTGCCGGGGGGAGGGAAGCGGGTTTCAGCTCCCGTTTCTTTCCTCTCGCTTTGCCGTTATTAAATCCGGACTTAAAAAACCGTTTTCTATTTTTTGTGCGGGATCGGGCAGCTCTGCAGGCGCATTTCTCTACGTTTCAGAGGGTCGGGTTGCGTGAAGTTGATTGGGAAACCGCATTTCCGTTCTTGCTGAATTCATTACGGGGATCCGAGTCCGTAATAGGAATGATTCGCCTTATCTATAAGGCGTAGTCTGCCGGCTTTCAATTTCATCAACCAGTTAAATCTAACCATGAACAAATCGCTTTCCATAACCTGATAAGTTGTTAAGTTGACTTTGGTTGGCAGATGTTTTTATCTAACACAGAAAATAAAAATCAATAAAAAAGTAGTGTTGTTTATGCGCAAAAAATCTTCTTAAAACTTTGCAAAATCAGCATATGCGGAAAATAATTTCAGAAGGATAACGTTATTTACGTGATCTTTACCCTTCTTGATTTGTCAATCAACCGCAGACGAGGTTGACAGGAATTCAATATGTGAGGTGCGCGTGCTTCCAGAATCACACAGCTGGAAGGAACCGGGCAGGAAGGGCAGAAGTTTGAAGAGTCAAAACCATTTAATCCATAAGAACGAGGAAACCATGAGACACACAGAAACCGTCAGACTGTCAGGAAAGGCGGTCACTGCCGCTGTGGCTGCCGCGCTGCTCGCGATGGCATCCGCCGCGAACTCGGCACCCTTAACTCCCCCCCGAATTTCGTCAACGCTTGATAATTCAGCGGCTGATGTCACGGTCACCTATACGGACAATACGGCAAATACCGACATCATCTATGCGCCGGTAGAACCGGGGTCAGCGGACGCGCTGACGGTGAACGTGAACTCTCTCACCGTTGTTAATCTGACCACCGCGGGAACTGTCCAGATCCAGACCGGCACGAAAGATGTCACAGGATCCGACGGAACGGTAACCCAGGAACCGGTTTACACGACGTACGACAAAAACGGCGGCGGCATCGCGACGAATCCGGCTTTCCCCGGCACCAGCATCACGCTGACCACCGCGAAGGATCTGTCGGTAACCGCAAGAACCGCGGCAATTTCCGCGGGAAACCGCTCGGGAATCACCGGATCGATCGGCGGCGATCTCATTCTGAAGTCGACTGGAGGAGAGGCTATTTCGGTGACAGAAGCCACTGCCGGAGAGAACACCGCCCAGACCGTGAATCTCGCGCTGAATGGCGGGAAAGCGACAATTAAAGCCGAAGGGGCAGGGGACGCGGTTTACGCGTCAGGTATGAATAGCAGTGTCAGCCTCTCCGGGGCATCCGACTACGTGATTACATCGGAAACCGGCAGCGCGCTCCGCTCGGTGAACGGCGCGACGGATCTCGGTCCGGGGACCGAACGAGAACGGTGACTCGCTGGTGGCTGACGGCACCATTACGCTGAAAAGCGGCGGATCCGCCGCGACAGTGGATGTCGGCCCCGCGTTTGAAACCACGGCCCGCGTGAATCTCCGCACCGATATCTGGGCTGATTCCGTCACGATTGAGAATACCGGGTCGGGCTCCGCAGTGGTGAATCATCGGGGAAGCGATCACATGACGATCTCCGCCGATGGTAATGCGGGCGGCATCACGATCCGGAATAAGTCGGCGGATAACGCGACCCTTGTTGTGGGACTCACGGAAGATCAGAAGGACTCCGGCGCGAGAGTGGCGGTCATGGATCTAATTACTTACGGCGCTCCGGTCATTATTGAGAATCAGGATGCTGCAGGCACCGTGATGGATATCAAGAACCACGGCGCTATTATGATGCAGATGGGAAACGGGATCCCGGCGCAGATTACCGGCAATATCTTCGTGGATAACGGCTCTCAGATCTGCCTTACCATCGGCGGCGATGGTTTTGTCCATGCCGATACGCTGAAGCTTACGAACGGAAGTATCTCTGACATTGAGACCTTCGGAACGAGCACGTGGTCGAACCGCGATGGCACGGGGAACACCCAGGCGGCTGCGGATGGGGTCGGAAGCATCCTCTCAATGATCGCAATGGGCCACTCCACGATCAACGCGGATGGCGTTGTCTCGAACGGCGCTGTGGGCGGTTTCCATTCAGATGACTATGGTATCCGGAATGGCGATACCACCATCACGGGGGAAGGCTTTGCTTACGACACAAGAATCCCCTCGGAGTCGTACACGTATATCAACGGACATGGCCAGGTCAACGGCAATCAGTACACGAAAGAGGGCGCGAAGAACACGGTTTACGTCATGGACGACGGTACCCTTACGGGTAACGTGGTGTCGGACGGCGTGGGGAAACTCGACGGGACGCCCTCAGTAACGATGGTTGGCAGTGGGGCGAACGCAGTCATCAATGGTGACCTCACCGCGTCGAACAGCGGTACGATGACCGGCCTAATCATGCAAAAATCCGTGGAAAACGGTAACGTTTACGCGGTGTCGGGCGGCAAGGTGACTTATTACCTCTCTGGCCAGGACGCCCAGTTTCCTACTCTGAATGGTGACTTCGTGTCTGAAAGCGGCGGCTCGATCACGGCCTCGATGAATGGCAGATGGAACGGCGCGTCGACCGTTTCCGGCGGCACGACAGATGTCACATTCATAGACGCGAACGCGGTGTGGAATGTCACGCGCGACTCTGAACTCACGAATTTCACCCAGGGCGCGGGCACCGTGAATTTCCCGGCCGCGGCCTCAGGCTTCACCGGCACCACGGTGACCGTGGACGGGAATTATTCGTCTGATGGCGGCGCGATCAATATGAGCACCGTCCTGCAGGGGGATACCTCGGCGCATGATGAACTTGATATCAAGGGGGACGCGACCGGCACCGCGACGATCACCTTTACGAAGGTCTCGGGTTACGGAAGTGAAACGATTGAAGGCATCAAGGTGGTTCAGGTGGAGGGCGCATCAGACGCCGTGTTTACGAAACCGGACTCGAACCGCCTCACCGCAGGTGCTTATATCTATGACCTGAAGAAAGTCGGGAAAGACTGGTACCTCACGAGTCAGCGTGACCCGGACGCGCCGCTTCCTGTCGTTCCGGATACTCCGGACACGCCGGATAACCCGGATACGCCAGAGCAGCCGGATATCCTGCTGCCCACGGATCCCACCGATCCGACCGCTCACATTGTGAAGCCGGAGCTCGGGAGCTACGCCGCGAACCTCCTCGCGTCGAACACGCTTTTCACTATGACGCTCAACGACCGTCTGGGTGAAACGCGGTACTCGGACGCGCTGAAGAGCCAGAAGCATTCCGGGAACATCTGAATCCGGACAGCGGGCGGAAAGACGCACACGAAGATGATGGATGACCAGCTCACGAACCGCGGTGACTGGGGTCTCGTGCAGGTAGGCGGCGACGTTGTCTCCTGGGCTGGCTCCGGCGACCACCGGTTCCATGCGGGTCTCATGATGGGTTACGCCCATCAGAGTGAAAAGACCCGGTCCTCTGAAGTCGGGGTGACGTCGAAAGGCAAAGTCTCCGGCTACTCCGCCGGTCTCTACGCGACCTACATGAACGCCGCTCCGGCGGGCACCGGTCCGTACGTTGACACCTGGCTCATGTGGCAGAAGTTCAAGAACAAGGTCGATCCGAGCAATAGTGTTGAGGAGTCCTACGACTCGAAGGGCTTCACCGGATCCATTGAAGCGGGCTACACGTTTGGGCTGAAGGATTGGGTGAGCGCGGATGGCACGGTGAACGCGACGCGTCTGCAGCTCCAGGCTCAGGTGATCCGCATGGGTGTCAGGGCTGATCAGCACGTGGATGCCGAGAACTTCACGGTGGCCGGCACCGGAGCCGGGAACGTCCGCTCCCGCGTCGGCGCCACGGTCTATCACCTCTTCACGAACGAAAAGACCGGTCGGGCAATCAAACCCTTTATCGGCCTCAACTGGTACCACGACACGAAGAGTTTCGGTGTGGTGTACGACGGCGTGAAGGATCGGATCGAAGGAAACCGGAACTTCGGCGAAGTGAAGCTTGGGGTCGAGGGGAAGGTCACGAAGCACGTGAACCTCTGGGGCGCTGCCGCCTACCAGCAGGGAAGCCACAGCTTCCGGAACCTCGGAGCCTTTATCGGCGCGAAGGTGCTCTTCTGAGACTGAGGTCTGAAGTCGTTCCGAGGCTTCAGGGAAGCGTCACATGAACACCGCGGGGGTCTGATTTTCCCCGCAGTGTTTTTGTATCGGCGATGTCTCAGAGTTTTTGAGAGAGGAAGAAGAGATAAATCGGATTTTTATTCCCTTTTCCGATCTTTTGCCGACGGATAACGATAGATTCAGTCTGATTTCCGCTTTTTTAGAGAGCGCCGATTTCAGGTTTTCCGGGATTACGGAAAAGCGGGGCAGCTGTTAACTTCGCCTTCCTGAATTTCCGCCGCGGTGTGACTGGAACCGCCGTTCAGCGCGGCGTGCGGAGAACTCTCAATCTCCCCCGTAAGACTTAGGTTTTGAACGAATGATGAAACTCACGGGGAAATGATTTCAGGTATCCGCTGTTTTCACAAATTATTGTCAACTTGTCACGTTAACTTCTGTCAACTCTTATCGTTTGTGAAACACAAATAAAAGTTTTTCGAAATCTTCATGCAGTAAGGGCTAATACCATAAATAGGCGTCTGGTATTGAAAAATTGGAATTTTTTGAAAATAATGCAATAAAAGAAGGTTTTATTTTCAGTGTTACTGACACCGCTCGCGGTTATGAAATATTGTCAAGAATAATGGCAGATTTCAAAATTTGTGAAGCAAAAATCACCCCTTCGGAACGCGGACCGGAGGGAGGCTGTCAGAAGGTGTCAGCGTTCATGAAAAACAAAGCCAGATAGATAAAAAGAACGAGAAGAACGAGAAAACCATGAGACACACAGATACCATCAGACTGTCTCAAACGACAGCCGCTGCCGCGCGTCACGCGGCGGCTTCAGGCTCCACCCGGCTCACCGGGTTCCATGAGATCCATGCTGACACAGTCGATGCTGCGTCGCTGATCTCAGGCGGCAGCCCCGCCTCCATCCTTTCCTCCCTTCGCCCTGGTGCCCGGACTTTCGGCACCTACATCGCGGCGAAATCCCGTTTCCGCCTCAGGTCTCCAAGGCTTTTCAGCCGAAGAAGCCTCAGAACCGGCGGTCTTTCCCAATCCTCATGGCAGAAAAATACCCGCAGTGGGTCTTTTCACTACGTATTTGTCACTAAGGGTTTTGGGAGCGTTTTTCTTCAGTTGTCTCAATCTGTAGCGTAAAAGCAACAAATTAATGGGGTTAACTACCCAAAAAGCCTTACAGGATATTACAAATAGTGTGCTATTTGATAATATCGAATTGAAATTTGTAATTATTTACGCAATTTTTACGCGCCTTGGATCTTTAAGAATTCCGAACATTCCGCAGAACGCCATGTTTCGCGGATCGGGGTTCTGAGAGTCCCTCGCGCGGGGCGGATTGACTGACTTGCAGGCCTTTTAACCATTTCCCGGTGTCAGCGCGGTTAACCGGCACGGGAACAGAAATCGGATCAGGTTCCGACAGAACCGATCCTTACTTATAAGAGAGGCAAACCATGACAGAGCAGAAACCGTACGCAAGAAGACAGGCAGTCGCGCTTGCCGTTGCTGCGGCGCTCCTCGCGCTTCAGGCGCGGCGGCCGCGGATCAGGTGAATTACGATCGGATTACGACGAGCATCAATGAGCCCGATCAGGATGCGGTCGTCACGTACACGGACGACACGGATGAAACCATCGTCGGAAAGGTTCCTGTGGTGCCTGGAAATAATGTTGATCCGTCAGCCGGCATTACGCTGACACTCAAGTCACTCACGGTCTCCAATACGACAACAGAAGGCCATACCGGTTCGGCCGAACGGAACGGTGACGCGATCAGCACAGGCTCTACCCAGGGGACTTCCGAATGGAAGGATCCGACAACCGGCGGCGTTCATCTCGCGGTGTCAGGCGATGTGTCTATTACAGACAGAACCCATGCGCTCCAGGCGGCGTTTAACAACAATATCGACGGTACGATCGGCGGCAATCTGACCATAGATTCCAAAGGAATCGGTCTTCAGGCCCAGGCTGGCACACACGATGCGACCATTGACCGCGGCATTCTCCTCACGCTTAATGGCGGTGAAGCCTCGATTACCACGACGGGATACGGTATCGAAACGGATAATTCGTCCGCTACAGTGAAAATTGAGGGGGCTTCCAAGACCACGATTACTTCTGAAGACGTCGCCATCTATACCGCGGGCGGCGGTGAAGTGGATATTTTAGGCTCCGGGAAGGGCGGCGCGGGCGGCAGTGTTGTCGTTGAAAGCACGAATGAAGGCACCCCTTACGCTGTCATGGCTACGCAGGAGGGAATAGTTGCCCTTCAGGCCGGTAGCGTGAAGGTTCAGAACAGTGCTCCTGAAACTATAGCGGTGGCTGCTGTGAATGGCACTGTTGCTCTGACCTCTCTTGACGCGACTGGCACTGGAGTTCAAGTACTCAATAACTCCAGCCCCGCAGAAGACCCCGATTATCAGATCCCCACTATCTATGCTGCGCAGAAGGGTGGGGTCACGATCCAGGCTCAGAATAGCCCCATCGAGGTTCTCAATCAGGGGAATGGCGCGTCTATCAAGGCATTGAATGCGAGCAGCGTTGCCATTAATCCTTCTCAGATGGCGACCCGTGTTCGGGTAAACGGCGATGTCACCAATGATGATGGAAGCAGTGTCGGCATTTATGAAACCGGCGCGGGTTCTTACCTGAAAGCCGATAAGATCGCCACCAGCGGTGACAGCTCGACCTATGTCGTGCTGCATGACGACGCGGCGTACACGTCGCTCAGCGGCGGGACGTCAGAAGTGACGATTGACGGAAACTACAGCTACCTTGTGATTCAGGAGCAGGATACAGCCTCCGCTCTCGCGAATATCACGGCGACCGAGGGAGCCTCCGCCTCGATGTCACTTGCCGGGAATTCGACCTTTAAAGGCAATCTGTACGCAACGGGCGTGATAGACAAGGATGCCGGTGTCAGTGACGATATGGATAAGAGCGTCATTGCGCTGAGTATGACCGGTAACAGCGCTTTCACCGGGGACTCGAAGGCTGAGGCGGGCGGTCATGTTAACGCAACCTTTGGCGACGCCTCGACCATGACAGGGAATGCCACGGTGAGCGGCAAGGCGTCCGACGTTACGCCGTCCCTTTATAGCGTGATCGGAACCGGCACAGGGTCTTACACCGGAAACGTGGATATCTCAGGCGGGGCCTGGGGATCGCTTTCCTTCTCAGGCTCGGTGCAGGTGAAGGGGGACATCACCGCGAAAGATGATACGTCGCTCCTCTACTACGTCGCGGCCGGCGAAACCGTGACGACCGGGAATATTGATACTTCGGCCGGCGCTCAGTCCATGATTTATCTCGGGGACACCGCGACCCTGAATGGTGATGTGACGGCCACTGGCACCGGCACCAAAGTGACGGAAGTGTTTTATCCCGGCACCACGGTGAACGGGGGCCTCACATCGTCCGACAGCGCCGCGGTGACGACTCAGCTCGGCGGCACCTGGAACGGCACATCGACGATCTCAGGCGGCACGACGGATCTGGAATTCACGGACGCGTCCGCGGTGTGGAATATCGCCGCGAATTCCGAAGTCACGAGTCTCAAGCAGTCTTCCGGGACGATCAATTTCCCGGCAGCGCCCTCAACGGGCTTCACGGGTACAACGCTCACGATCGACGGCGATTATTCGGCTGACGGCGGCACCGTGAACATGAGCACGGTGCTTCAGGGCGACACCTCGCCGCACGACAAGATCGTCGTGAACGGGAACACGTCCGGCACCGCGAACCTCGTGTTCACGAAGGTGTCAGGCTACGGCAGCAAGACGATTGAAGGCATCAAGGTGGTCCAGGTGGCGGGAACGTCTGACGCGGTCTTCACGAAGCCGGACTCGAACCGCCTCACGGCCGGCGCTTATATCTATGACCTGAGGAAGGTCGGCAACGACTGGTACCTCACGAGCCAGCGAGACCCGAACGCGCCGGCGGTTGTTCTTCCGCATGCCAATGACGATCCCGCGGACAATCCGTCTGACGATCCGTCCAATAACTCGGCAAACGGGGATGATCCGCTGCCGGATATTCTGCCGGCTACCGACCCCACTGATCCGAACACGCACATCGTGAAGCCGGAGCTCGGAAGCTACGCCGCGAACCTCTATGGTTCAAACACGCTCTTCACAATGTCGCTTTACGACCGCCTGGGCGAAACGCGGTACTCAGACGCTCTGAAATCCCAGAAAAAGTCCGGGAACGTCTGGATCCGGATGCAGGGCGGGAAGAACCACACCAATATGTACGACGATCAGCTGACGAACCGCGGTACCTACGGCATCGTGCAGGTGGGCGGTGACCTCGTCACGTGGCCCGGTTCCGGTGACCACCGGTTCCACGTCGGTCTCATGGGTGGCTACGCGCATCAAAGCACGAAGACGCGTTCGAGTGAGATCGGGACTACATCGAAAGGCAAGCTCTCCGGTTATTCAGCCGGGTTCTACGCGACCTACATGAATGACAAACCGGAAGCGACGGGTCCGTACGCCGATCTCTGGGTGCTCTATCAGCACTTCACGGATAAGGTGAATCCGAGCAACGCCGCGGAAGAAAGCTACCACTCGAAAGGCTGGACCGGGTCTCTTGAAGCTGGGTACACGTTTGGGCTGAAGGACTGGGTGAGCGCGAGCGGCACGCAGAACGCCACACGCCTGCAGCTCCAGGCTCAGGTGATCCGCATGGGGGGCCGAGCCGATGAACATGTCGACGCCGAGAACTTCACGGTTCAGGGAACCGGGGCCGGAAACGTCCGCACCCGTATCGGCGCGACCGCGTATCACCTTTTCACGAACCCGAAGACGGGACGCGCAATCAAGCCTTATCTGACGCTCAACTGGTACCACGACACGAAGAACTTCGGCGTGGTTTACGACGGTGTGAAAGATCACATCGAGGGCGCCCGGAACTTCGGCGAAGTGAAGTTCGGGATTGAAGGGAAGGTCTCTAAGAACGTGAACCTCTGGGGTGCGGCGCTTTACCAGGCTGGCTCTCACAGCTACTGGAACGCCGGGGCCTTTATCGGGGCGAAGGTGCTCTTCTGACCTAGGCAAGGGGTGAGGGCGTCTGGATTCCCGGACGCCCATACCCCTTCAGAAAAGGAGGCACATTGGTTATTTCGTTTGATGCCTCCTTTTTACGTTTATCAGTCTTCCAGCCAAAGAGCGGCTCATTCCGGAATGTCTTCCGACCCACACCTGGCCGCGGTTTACAGATCGGCGTTCTTCAGCTGAAAGACCATGACTCATTCCGCCTGTTCAGCCGCAGCACTGAGCGGGGACAAAAAGCAAGGGACCGGTTCCGTTCGGTCCGATTCTGATAATGAGAGGGAAACCATGACAGAGCAGAAACTGTGCGCGAAACGACATGTGGTGGCGCTGGCGGTCGCCGCGGCGCTCCTCGCCGCTTCAGGCGCGGCGGCCGCGGATCCGGTGAATTACGATCGGATTACAACATCCATCGATCAGCCGGATCAGGACGCGGCTGTGACGTACACGGACGATACGGGCGAAACAATCGTCGGCTTGACTCCGGTGATACCGGGAGATGGGGTTGATCCGTCGTCCGGCATTACGCTGACTCTCAAGTCACTCACGGTTTCCAATACGACAACAGCCGGAGAAACGGGTGAGACCGGGCGGAACGGTGACGCGATCAGCACGGGTACTACAGCGGGGACTTCTGCCTGGCAAGACCCGACGACCGGCGGCGTGCACCTTGCGGTGTCTGGCGATGTGTCTATTACCGCGAGAACCCGCGCGTTCGTGGCGTCCGATAACAACAATATCGATGGCACAATCGGCGGCGATCTGACTGTGGTGTCCGACGGAATCGGTCTTCAGGCCTCGTCGGGGTCACACTACGCAACCATTGACCGCGGTATTCTCCTCACGCTTTCTGGCGGCGAAGCCTCGATAACCGCAGCAGACTACGGTATCGAAACGGAGAGTTCCAATGTTACGGTTCGTATCGGGGGGCTTCAAAGACCACGATTTCTTCCGGAAACATCGCCATTTATACCAAGGCCGGCGGTGAAGTGGATCTTTTTGGTTCCGGTCAGACCGGTGCGGGCGGGAGTGTTGTTGTTGAAAGCACGGGAGCAAATACTCCGTACGCGGTAATGGCTACACAGGAGGGGTTTGTTGCCCTTCAGGCCGGCAGCGTGAAGGTTCAGAACAATCCGGGCGCAGCCGTAGCCGCTGATAATGGCACAGTTGCCCTGACCTCTCTTGACGCGAATGGCTCCGGGGTTCAGGTACTGAATAACTCAGCCGTAAACCCCACGATTGGGGCGCTCGGTAAAGGCGGTGTCACGATCCAGGCGCAAAACAGCCCGATTGAGGTTCTCAATCAGGCGAATGGTTACGCAATCTGGGCTGATAACGGCTCGGTTTCTATCAATAGCTCTGAGATAGCAACTGGCGTCAGAGTGAACGGGAATGTCATCGCGGATAATCAGTCCGGTGTCGGAATTTATGAAACCGGAGCGGGTTCTTACCTGAAGGCCGATACGATAAAGACCTCGGGCGCCAGCGCAACCTACATTGGGCTATACAGTGACGCGGCTTACACGTCGCTCAACGGCGGAACGTCAGAAGCGACGGTTGACGGGGATGACAGCAGCATGAGCATTCAGGAGGCCGGTACCGCGAAGGCTCTTATGAATCTGACGGTCACCAATGGTGCCTCAGCCGGTATGATGCTTTCAGGAAATTCGACAATAACCGGCGATCTCTCCGCTCAAGGGGTTGCGCCTGGGCATGAAGCGGACGCTGACGATTTTACCCGGAGCCTGAACACGCTGACCCTTTATGAGAACACGGCTTATAAAGGCACGTCGACCGTGACGGATGGCGGTCACATTTACGGAACCTTCTCAGGCGCTGCCTCGATGTCAGGGGATGTAAACGTCTCAGGTACGTCAAGCGGCGGCATTCCGTCGACCTGGAACTTTAATGGCAGCGGCACAGGATCCTTTACCGGCAACATGAATCTCTCGGGCGGCGCTTTCGGTGAGCTCTGGGTGACGGATACGGTGAAGGTTGACGGCGACTTTACCGCGAAAGACGATAAAACGGTGCTCTATCTGATGGGCTCGGGTGAAACCGTCCTCACGGGTAATGTTGACGCGTCTGCCGGCGCGACCGCGGCGGTCTACCTCGGGGACACCGCGACCCTGAATGGTGATGTGACGGCTACCGGCACCGGCACCAAGGTGACGGAAATGTTTTACCCCGGCACCACGGTGAATGGGAATCTTTCGTCCGCTGACAGCGCCGCGGTGACCACGTCGCTCGGCGGCACCTGGAACGGCACCTCAACGCTTTCAGGCGGCACGACGGATCTGGAATTCACGGACGCGTCCGCGGTGTGGAATATCGCCGCAACTTCCAAAGTCACGAGTCTCAAGCAGTCTTCCGGTACGATCAACTTCCCGGCCGCTCCGTCGACTGGCTTCGCAGGCACCACGCTTACGGTGGACGGGGATTACTCCGCTGACGGCGGCACCGTGAACATGAGCACCGTGCTCCAGGGTGATACGTCGCCGCACGACAAGATCGTCGTGAACGGGAATACGTCCGGCACCGCGAACCTCGTGTTCACGAAGGTGTCAGGCTACGGCAGCCAGACGATTGAAGGGATCAAGGTGGTCCAGGTGGGCGGAAATTCGGACGCGGTCTTCACGAAACCGGAATCGAACCGGCTTACCGCCGGCGCTTATATCTATGAGCTGAAGAAGATCGGAAGCGACTGGTACCTCACGAGTCAGAGGGATCCGGACGCGTCGAAGATCATTCTTCCGAAAACCGATGACGATCCCGATCCCGCGCAGCCGGATGTCATTCCAGCAGTAGATCCGACAGATCCCACTATTCACTATGTGAAGCCGGAGCTCGGAAGCTACGCCGCGAATATGCTCGCGTCGAACATGCTCTTTACGACGTCGCTTTATGACCGCCTGGGCGAGACGCGGTACTCGGACGCCTTGAAGAGTCAGAAGAAGTCCGGTAACGTCTGGATCCGGATGCAGGGCGGCAAGAACTACACGACGATGACGGATAGCCAGCTCACGAACCGCGGCACGTACGGTGTCGTGCAGGTGGGCGGTGACCTCGTCACGTGGCCCGGTTCCGGTGATCACCGGTTCCACGTCGGTCTCATGGCGGGCTACGCGCATCAGAGCACGAAGACACGGTCAAGCGACATCGGGCTCACATCGAAAGGAAAGCTCTCCGGCTATTCCGCCGGTTTCTACGCGATCTACATGAATGACAATCCGGAAGCGACCGGACCGTACGCGGATCTCTGGATGATTTACCAGCACTTCACGGATAAGGTCCACGCGAGCAGCGCAGCCGAAGAGGAGTATCACTCGAAAGGCTGGACCGGGTCTCTTGAAGCGGGCTACACGTTTGGGCTGAAGGATTGGGTGAGCGCGAGCGGAACCCAAAACGCGACGCGGCTCCAGCTCCAGGCTCAGGTGATCCGCATGGGAGTCCGCGCCGATGAACATGTCGACGCCGAGAACTTCACGGTTCAGGGGACCGGGGCCGGGAACGTCAGGCCCCGTATCGGCGCGACCGCGTACCACCTCTTCACGAACCCGAAGACGGGCAGAGCGATCAAGCCGTACCTGACGCTTAACTGGTACCACGACACGAAGAACTTCGGTGTGGTCTATGACGGCGTGAAGGATAGGATTGAGGGAACACGGAACTTCGGCGAAGTGAAGTTCGGGATCGAGGGGAAGGTCTCGAAGAACGTGAACCTCTGGGGCGCGGCGCTTTATCAGGCCGGATCCCACAGCTACTGGAACGCCGGGGCGTTTGTCGGCGCGAAGATCCTCTTCTGAGAGAGGAGAAAAGGGTTCCGGGCTGAGTCCCGGAGCCCAGTGTCTCAGACTTCAGGGCGCAAAAAAGGGGAGTCGGTTGATTAGTCCGGCTCCCCGTCCTTTCCCGGTTAAGAGAAAGGTCCCACCACAGAGATCTTTCTTACTTCAAGCCACGCTTCAGAGCAGCTTCTCAATTTCAGGCGCGATCGCGGAAGGCACCGTCGTCGGCTCAAACCGATCCACGACGTTCCCCTCGCGGTCGATCAGGAACTTCGTGAAGTTCCACTTGAGGCCGTCCCCTTCGAGATACTCGGGGAATTTTTCCTTCAGCACGCCTTCGAGAATCTTCGCGATCGGGTGACTTTCATCAAACCCCTTGAAGCCCTTCTGAGATGTCAGCCACTTAAAGAGCGGCTGGGCGTTTTCACCCCGGACGTCACCCTTTCCGAACACCTGGAACGTCACCCCGTAATTCAGCTGGCAGAATTCGTGAATTTCGGCGTCTGTCCCCGGATCCTGCTCCGCGAACTGGTTGCAGGGGAAGCCGAGCACCTCAAGCCCCCGGTCCTTGTACTTCAGGTAGAGGTCTTCGAGTTCCTTGAACTGCGGCGTGAAGCCGCACTTGCTCGCGGTGTTCACGATGAGAAGGACTTTGCCTTCGTAGTCGCGGAGCGACTTGTCGCCCTTCGGGGTCTTGCCGCTGAAGTCATAGACGTTCATGCTCAATTCCTTTTCATAGACGGAGCGCGGGGAAGGCGGGAAGAGAGGGGTTTCCCGTGCGGCTCCTCCGCGCTCTGCGAGGAGTATCTGTTCACTGTCAATATCGATTATAGGCGTCGGTTTAAATAATGCGAGGCTTTTTTATTGTTGCAATTTCAATTGTTTAAGCGTTATTTAAGAATCGGTTTTATTCGTTTTCTGAGTGACTTTTGATACACGGAAAAACGCACCGGGACGCCCGGAAAATGGGGAAAGAAGGGGGTTTAACCGGTCCCCGAAACGAGGAACCCGGAAGGACTCTCGTCCTTCCGGGCTCCAGGGCCGCACTCCTGCGGCAGGGCTCCTCTCAGCCGAAACCGGTTGACTAGCCGAAGCGGCCGCTCACGTAGTCATCCGTTTCCTTCTGGCGCGGATGATTGAAGACCTGATTCGTCTCGCCGTATTCAACAAGGCGGCCGAGGTACATGTAAGCGGTGTAGTCCGAGCAGCGCATGGCCTGCTGCATGTTGTGAGTCACGATCGCGACCGTGTAGTCACGCTTCAGTTCCGTCACGAGTTCCTCGATCTTCATCGTGGAGATCGGGTCAAGGGCGGAGCAGGGCTCATCCATCAGCAGCACTTCAGGCTTCACGGCGATCGCGCGGGCGATGCAGAGACGCTGCTGCTGGCCGCCGGAGAGACCGTAGCCGCTCTGATCGAGCTTATCCTTCACTTCGTTCCAGAGGGCCGCCTTCGTGAGCGCCCATTCAATACGCTCATCCATGTCTTTCTTCGAGAGCTTCTCAAAGAGGTTCACGCCGAACGCGATGTTGTCATAGATGCTCATCGGGAACGGGGTCGGCTTCTGGAACACCATACCGACTCGGGCGCGGATAAGCGCCGGGGGCGTCTTCGTGGTGAGGAGGTTTTCACCGTCGAGCATCACTTCGCCTTCCGCCCGCTGACCCGGGTACATGCGGTACATGAGGTTGAAGATACGAAGGAGCGTCGACTTGCCGCAGCCGGACGGTCCGATGAAGGCCGTCACTTTGTTTGCCATGATCGGCATCGATACGTCGTGGATCGCGTGGAAACCGCCGTACCAGAAGTTGACGTTATTCACGGCAATCTTCACTTCTTCCTCGTCCACTTCGCCCGGCATCGCGGGGGGAACCATAGTCTGAGTATTCGTCATGATGTCAATATCCAAATGTGTTTACTTGCGGTTCGTCTGGTTTCTGAAGAGAAGGCGGACCGAAATGTTGATTGCGAGAACAAGGAACGTGATGAGCGCGGCACCGGCCCAGGCGAGCTGCTTCCAGTCGTCAAACGGGGACGCGGCGTACTGGTAGATCACCACCGGGAGGTTTGCCATCGGGGCATTCATGTTCCAGCTCATGAACTGGTTCGAAAGCGCGGTGAAGAGGAGCGGAGCCGTTTCACCGGAAATACGGGCCACCGCGAGGAGGACGCCTGTCACGATGCCGGCTTTGGCCGCCCGGCAGATGACAGAAAGAATCATCTTCGACTTCGGGCACCCAAGAGCGATCGCGGCTTCGCGGAGGTTATTCGGAACCAGCTGCAGGAGGTTATCCGTCGTACGGGTCACCACCGGGATCACGATGAGAGAGAGAGCGATCGCGCCGGCCCATCCGGAATAGTGACCGGCCGGGGCCACCACCACGGCGTACACTACGAGGCCGAGGACGATGGAAGGGGCGGAAAGCAGCACGTCATTCAGGAAGCGGGTTGCCGGAGCGAGCCAGCCGCCTTTCCCGTATTCCGAGAGGTAGATGCCGGCGAGAATACCGATCGGGGTGCCGATCAGCGTACCGAAGGTCGCCATGAGGACAGAACCCACAATCGCGTTCTTCAGGCCGCCCGCGGCTCCCGGAGGAGGCGTTTCTTCCGTGAAGAGCGTGAGCGACATCGCGCCGACACCATTCTGGACGAGGGTCACGAGGATCCAGACGAGCCAGAAGAGACCGAACACCATGGCACCGAACGCGAGAATCTTCATCAGGCGGTCAGTGGCGGAGCGAATCGGGAATGTCGCTTCGCGCGCGAGGATCCGCTTACGGGCCTCCTCGTCACGGTTCACCGAGGCCTCGTAATTCGCGGCGCTCGTATAGTCAGTTGCGTGAGATTGCGTCATGATGCGCGGCCCTCCTTGCGGGAAAGGCGGAAGAGAAGCAGACGGGAAGCTGCGAGAACTGCCGTCGTAATGAGGAAGAGGATGAGACCAAGTTCAATCAGAGCGGACTTCTGCAGGCCAGCCGCTTCGTTGAAGCCGTTAGCGAGCGCGGAAGCGATCGAGTTCGAGGGGTCGAAGATCGAAGTGGGGAGCGCGAACGAGTTACCGATAACGAACGTTACGGCCATCGTTTCACCGAGCGCGCGGCCGAGACCCAGCATGATGCCGCCCATGACACCCGCGCGGGTGTAGGGGAGAACCACGTGCCAGATCGTTTCCCAGGTGGTGCAGCCGATACCGTAGGAGGATTCCTTGAGGAGCGGGGGCACCATGTCAAACACTTCCTTCATGATGGAGGCGATATACGGAATCACCATGATGGAGAGGACGAGGCCGGCCGTGAAAAGACCGATACCGAACGGAGCGCCGGAGAAGAACTTCCCGATCACGGGGAGAGAACCCAGGCCTTCGATCAGCCACGGTTCCACGTACGTCTGGAAGAGTGGCGCGAAGACGAAGAGACCCCACATACCGTAGATGATGGAAGGAACCGCGGCGAGAAGCTCGATCGCGATGCTGCAGGGCTTGCGGATCCAGACCGGAGCGAGTTCAGTGAGGTAAACCGCGATACCGAAAGAAACCGGAACCGCGATGAGAAGAGCGATGGCTGAGGTGATGAGAGTACCGAGAATCGGCGAAAGGGCTCCGTAAATATCCTGCACCGGGTCCCATTCAGACGAGGTGAGGAAGGAGAGTCTATATTGATTTATGGTGTCGCGGCTCTCGTACCCGAGGGACACGAGGATCGCCGCGAGGAGCAGAAACACAAAAATGGCCGCGAACCGGGAGAGGTTCTCAAAGCCAGTGTCTGCGAGCGTGGATTTGGTAATCATAGAGATGAGAGAAGAGCCAGATACGGAAAACCGCCCCTGAGGGTCCGACAGATACGGGTCGGTCTCAGGGGCGGATAGTGAATTACTTCACCAGCGGCTTTCCGTCAGCAGCCTTGAGGTCCGACTTCCAGATCGCGCGGATGCGGGTCGTGACAGCAGCGGGCAGCGGCACGTAGTCGAGCTTTTCAGCAGCCTTGCCGCCGTGCTTCCAGGACCAGTCGAAGAAGTTCAGGACGGCGCGGCCCTGATCAGGCTTCGTCTGGGTCTGCTGCAGGAGGACGAAGGTAGCGGAGGTGATCGGCCAGGACTTGGCACCGTCGGTGTTCGCGAGCGACACGCCCATGCCCTTCACGCTGTTCCACTTGGCGTTGGAGGCGGCGGCAGCGAAGGCGTCACCGGACGGCTGCAGGAACTTGCCCGCCTTATTCTGGAGCTGGGTCCAGGCGAGGTGGTTCTGCTTCGCGTAAGCGTATTCGACGTAACCGATCGAGTTATTCAGCTGACCGACGTAAGCGGCAACACCTTCGTTGCCCTTGCCACCCTGGCCCACCGGCCACTTCACAGCCTTGCCGGCACCGACCTTGGACTTCCAGTCAGCGGAGACCTGGGAGAGGTAGTCGGTCCAGAGGAACGTGGTGCCGGAACCGTCAGCGCGGTGGATCACGACGATCGGAGAGGCCGGGAGCTTGAGGCCCGGGTTCAGCTTCGTGATCTGGGCGTCATTCCACATCTTGATCTTGCCGAGGTAGATGTCGGCGAGAACGGGGCCGGTCAGGCGGAGCTGGCCAGCCTTGACACCGGCGATATGCACAACCGGAACCGCGCCGCCGATAACAGCCGGGAACTGAACGAGCTTATGCTTTTCCAGTTCAGCGGGGGACATCGGATCGTCAGAAGCGCCGAAGTCAACGGTACCCGCGATAATCTGGCGCTGACCGCCGCCGGAGCCGATGGACTGATAGTTCACCTGGTTACCGGTAGCAGCCTTGTAGTCAGAAGCCCACTTGGCGTAGACGGGGTAGGGGAACGAAGCGCCGGCACCGGTAATCGTGGAAGCGTGCGCGACGGCGAGCGTCGAGGCAGCGATAAGGGCGGCGAGAGTGACAGCTTTGAACGGCTTGAGAGTGATCATTTTCGAGTATGCAATCAATTGAAAAATGGAAGGCCGGGATGGGACAACTCTTCACTTCCATCCCGGTACCCTGCATACTACGAGGCGATTATTTCAACCCTGTTGCGAATTCATGACGTGTACATGAATTTTTCATGACAGAATGATGACAAACACGGTTTCTGCGTAAAAACGGCTGAAATAAGCCTGTTTTGATCGTCTGCTGTAGACCGGATTGCCGTTAATCCGTAGTGCGGAACTGAAAAGAGATCGGGCAAAAGGGGTCGGTCAGCGCCGGGAACCCTGCAGAAAAAAACCGGACGGGTAGTGACCGTCCGGTGTAATAAAAGAGAGAATCTTTAAAGGTGCGAGCCCTTTAGAGGATTACTCGTCGCAGAACAACCGAAACGGAATCGCTGAGGAGCGGGAGAACCCCTGAGCCGGACGGACCCGAAGCCAGATTCGCAGGCACCCCCAAGGAGAAGCGGGAGAGGCTGCCGGAGGCTTTTCGTCATTATTCCGTTTAGGAATAGCGATATTATGCGCTGAAAAAACAAAAAAAGACAGGGGTCCTGCGGAAAGCGGTAAAAATTTTGACTTTATTCAAGAAAATCCGTTTTAATGACCCGGTTTAACCCGTCGGGGTTTTCTTTTTCTGTGTTTCGGGTGACAGTTTTCGGAGCGATATGACTTTTTGGAATATCGACTCGCCCGGTGTCTTCCCGACAAGGAAAAAAAGGTCCGCGGGATCTGAAGATCCGGCGGACTTTGAAAGGGGCCAATCACTGCAGGGTACCAAGCAGTACAAGCCAGCAGTCTCACAAGGCATACAAGAACTACAGGTTACTAAATGTGCCGGCGGAGAAAAGAAGCTATGAACAACCGCATCAAAGGTTAAGGAGCAAAACACCACACAGCCCCTTCTCTCGCACCAGCATCCGGGCGGGCCCCTGTGCAGACACCACTCTGCGGAACGCCCTTGGTACTACATCTGTAATAGTAGTTTTATTCATACTGAGTGTCAATAGCGAACCGATTTTTGCGTTCATTTTTTTGATCTGAATCGGCTGAGACCTCCGTGTTTCCGAGGTTCAGAATCCGATTTTTACGGCGTGTCAGAAATCTGATCCGCAAAAAATAACCCCGCGGTCCGGCTATTTCATATTCACTATTCGCATATTTCATAACGGGGGCTGAAAACCCGGCCGGAAAGAAGTCAGATCGAGAGTCTCAGCGCGAGAACTGAGAGCGCCGCGAAGAGCACGGGGAGCGTCATCACGATCCCCATTTTGAAATAGAAGCCCCAGGTGGATCCGGATCCCCTTTTCAGAAAGCACGTGAAGCCAGAGGAGTGTCGCGAGGCTTCCGATCGGGGTGATCTTCGGGCCGAGGTCGCATCCGATCACGTTCGCGTAAATCATCGCTTCCCGGATGATCCCGGACGCTGTGCCGCCATCAATGGAAAGGGCTCCGACGAGGACGGTCGGCATGTTGTTCATCAGAGAGGAGAGAAAAGCGGAAAGAAACCCAGTCCCGAGCGCCGCGCCCCACACCCCGGAGTCTGAGAGGCGCGAGAGGGAGGAGGCGAGCAGCTCCGTAAGCCCCGCGTTCCGGAGCCCATAAATCACGAGATACATACCGAGTGAAAAGGTGACGATCTGCCAGGGGGCGTTCTTCAGCACCCGGACGGTGTCAATCACGCGGCCCCGGAGCGCCGCGGCGAAAAGAGTAAGCGCGCCCGCGGCCGCCACCGCGCTCACCGGGACCCCGAGCGGCTCAAGAATGAAGAACCCGGCAAGAAGCAGGAGAAGCACCGCCCAGCCCGTGTAAAAGGTGCCGCGGTCCCGGATCGCGGAAGCGGGTGACGCGAGTTTCTCTGGGGCATAAGCCGCAGGGATGTCTTTCCTGTAGAAAAAATGGAGCACGGCGAGCGACGCCGCGATCGACGCGAGGTCCACCGGCACCATGACCGAGGCGTATTCCGAAAAGCCGAGGCTGAAGAAATCCGCGGAGACATTGTTTACGAGGTTCGAGACGATGAGCGGGAGGCTCGCGGTATCCGCGATGAAGCCCGCCGCCATGACAAAAGCGATTGTGGATTTTTTCCCGAATCCGAGCGACGTGAGCATCGCGATCACGATCGGGGTCAGGATGAGCGCCGCGCCGTCGTTCGCAAAAAGCGCCGCCACCGCGGCCCCAAGGAGAATGATGAGCGTGAAGAGGCACGTGCCCCGGCCGCCTCCCCATCGCGCGACGTGAAGCGCAGCCCACTCAAAGAATCCGGAGGCGTCGAGAAGGAGACTGATGAGAATCACCGCCACAAAGGCTCCGGTCGCGTTCCAGACGATTTGCCAGACCGCCGGGATATCGGCCAGATGCACCGTTCCGGTCAGAAGGGCGAGGAGAGCGCCAAGCGACGCGCTCCAGCCGATGCCGAGACCGCGCGGCTGCCAGATAACGAGCGTGAGAGTGAGGATAAAGATCGCGAGAGCGGTAAGCATGATGAGCTCTGTTCACAGGCAGCCGGCGGCTGCCTGCAGGGGAAGGAGGAAAGCGGAAAAGCGGCGCGGCCGGGCCGGAGACTAAGGTCCGACCTTCGGCCGTCCGTCGGATTACCGGGTGAGAGCGAGGAGCTTCTCAACCCCAACTGGTTCGTCTGTCTGAAGCGGCACGATCGCGGTCCGGGGAGACTCCGACTCAATTTCCCGGATCAGAGGAAGCTCAGACGCAGCCCGTTTTCTCAGAAGCGGGGACTCCGGATCCGCGGCCGCGAGACTGTCATTCACGATATAGCCCCAGGGGGTGATCCCCGCCCGCCTGAGGTCCGCTTCGAGGCCCTTTGCCTCAAGCACCGGCGTGGTTTCAGGGAGCGTCACGATGATGACGCGGGTCATATCGGGGTTCTGAAGAAGCGAGAGCGGTGTGGTGTCGCTTCCCGTCTCCCCCATCTTCCGGACAACCTCCCGGTGGTAAGCCCCCGCGGCGTCGAGCAGCAGGAGCGTGTGCCCGGTCGGCGCGGTATCCATCACGACGAACCGTTTATCCGCCTCCCGGATCACGCGCGAGAACGCCTGGAAAACCGCGATCTCTTCCGTGCAGGGGGATCGGAGGTCTTCTTCAAGGAGCTTCTTCCCAGCGTCATCGAGCCCCGCGCCCTGAGTCTTCAGGACTAGGGCCCGGTAATTCTCCGTTTCCTTCACGGGATCAATCCGGGACACGGTGAGGCCGGGAACGGAGCCCGCTAGCGCCGCGTCCACGTGGGCCGCGGGGTCTGAGGTTGAGAGATGCACGTCGTACCCCATCTTCGCGAGACGTGCCGCGATCGCGGCTGCCATCGTGGTTTTGCCGACACCGCCCTTCCCCATTAGCATGATGAGACCGTGGCCCATGCCCGTGAGCCCGGCGATCAGATCGGAGAGCGGCTTCGGTTCCGGGGGTGTGAACGCGGTGTTTTCCGCTTTGCTCTCACTATTCTTTATAAAGAGCGTGCGAAGCGCCTCCACGCCAACCATATTCCGGGGTTTAAGGAAGAGGGTGTCGCGGGGGAGGCTTTTAAGCGGCTCCGGGATCTCGGATATCGCTTTCCGCTCCCGGAGGCACACACTCTGAGCGAGCTCTCCTGAAGCGGAGTCTGTCGCCGGCATCACGCCGTTCAGCACCAGATACTGATTTTTGATCCCGATTCCGGCGAGTTCCTCAGAAGTCCTCGCCGCCTCCCGGATCGACGCCCGATGGGCGCGGGCGACAAGGACGAGGCGCGTCTCCGCGGGGTCTGAGAGCGACCGGACCGCGGCCGCGTATTGGCTCCGCTGTTTATCAAGCCCTGACACGGGCCCGAGGCACGAGGTCCCATTCGGGTTCGCGTCGAGATACTGGCTCCAGGCCCCGGGGAGCTCAAGAAGCCGGATCGTGTGCCCGGTCGGCGCGGTGTCAAAGAGAATGTGGTCGTACTGAGAGGTCACCTCGGGGTCCGTAAGAAGCCCCGTAAATTCGTCAAACGCCGCGATTTCCGTCGTGCAGGCACCGGAAAGCTGCTCCGTGATCGAGGCGACCGTTTCATCCGGGAGCAGCCCCCGGATCGGTTGAATCAGTTTCTCGCGGTACGCGGCGGCCGCCTGCGGATCAATCTCAATCGCGGAGAGACCGGGGACCGACTGGATACCGGTCACCTGATTCCCGATCGGCTGCCCGAAGACCTGGGAGACGTTGGACGCGGGATCCGTGCTCACGAGAAGCACCCGTTTCCCGAGACCCGCGAGAGCGACCGCGGAAGCCGCCGCGACCGAGGTCTTCCCAACACCGCCTTTCCCCGTGAAGAAGAGGGTATGCGGCGCGTTTTCAAGGAACTTCAGCCCGTCAACGGTTTCTTTCAGAGTCGGCTCGGATGCCGGCTTCGCTTTCCCCCCGCAGCCGCAGTCCGGACCGCAGACCGCGGCGGACGAAATGCCGGTGGTTTTCTCAAGCTCCCGCGCCCGCTCGCAGGCGGTGAGGGGGATGCCAAACCATTCGGAGAGTTCGCTCCGCGTCGGATAGCGCCCCGAAAGCCGTTCTTCGTTATCGACCAGGATGAGGGGGAGGGCGTCAGACCCCTTCGCCTTCAGAAACGCGGATGCCTTGTGGTTCAGGACAAACGCCATCGGCTGATTCGCGAGATTCCAGCGCTCAGCCGGGACGCCATGCGCTTTCAGCCAGTCGAAATCCGACGCGAAATCAATCAGCGCCTGATCCGGATCCGGACCGCAGACCCCGGTGCTGCAGCACATCGCCGGGTCAAAAACCGTGAGCTTCTTCATGGCGTTCTCCGTATATATTCGTTAAAACAGATATGAATGAGTAAAATTTTTATAAGCAGAAGGACTTGCCGTCCGCGGTGCCGTTTCCCGAAGTGAGTTTGGCAGCGAGATTCCGCGCCGCGGTCCGATCCGCTTCCCAGGCTTCCTCAATCACCCGCGCGGCCCAGGCGGGCATCTGGGGCGAAAGCCGGTAATGCACCCACTTGCCTTCCTTCCGATCCCGAAGCAGCCCCGCGTCCCGCAGCATCCCAAGGTGACGCGAGATCTTTGGCTGCGGGGCGTCAAGCGCCGCGCCGATATCGCAGACACAGAGTTCTCCCATCTCGCGGAGAAGCAGCACGATGCTGAGACGCGTGTCGTCAGAAAGCGTCTTGAAAAGCTGAAGCGGGGTGAGAAGGAGAATCATGGTGTGCCGGAAAACAGTAAGAGTCGGAATCAACACTTCTGACACGCGCGGTGCCAGAAGTCATATGCATTTTAGTGAATATGTTTAAAACCGCAAGGCTTTTGATGACCGGATTGATCTCTGGCGTCGTTTGATCAGCTTTGCGGGGTTTCCGGTTCTTCCTCTTCTTCCGCTTCCGTGAGTTTGAGGAGCTGCTCGGCGGTGATCAGCTTTTCGCTTTCAAGCGGCACCACGGCATAGCGCCTCGTATTCGCGGCGACCCGGGTGAAGAGGGGCTCTTCCGCGGCCGCCCAGACTTTGAGAATCGGGGACATGGGACCCGCGGCCGCGAGGCTCCCGTTCACGATATAGGCCCAGGGAGCGATCCCAGCCCGCTTCAGGTCGTCCTTCAGAAACTTAGTTTCCCGGAGCGCGGAGGGTTCCGCGCGCGTGACGAAGATCGCTCGGGTCAGCGCCGGTTCCTGCAGGAACTCAAGCGGCGTACGGAATGTCCGCTCGATCCCAAGGCGGTTCGCGGCGTTCCGGTGATAGGTGTCCGCGGCGTCGATGAGAAGAAGCGTATGGCCTTCCGGCGCGGTATCCATCACGAGGAACCGCTTTTCCGCTTCCTGGAAGAAGTGTGACACCGCGTAAAAAACCGCGGTTTCCTCAGCCCACGGGGCTTTAAGATCCTCTTCAAGGAGCCGTTTCTCTTCTTTTGTCATCGACTGCCCGGCGGTCCTGAGGACAAGAGCCCGGTAGCGTTCGGTTTCCTTCTTCGGATCCACGGGGGTGATTTCAAGCGTCGGGATGGGATCCCCGAGGTCAGAGGCCTTCAGCGCCGCGGGGTCTGTCGTTACAAAGTGAACATCTTCCCCTTCCGCCGCGAGCCGCAGCGCGATCGCGGCGGCAAGCGTTGTCTTCCCGACCGAGCGTTTGCCGATCAGCAGGATGAGACCAGGCCCCGCGTCATGGAGTTCACGTACGAGTGTAGCGAGCGTCTTCGTGCTCGGGTACCAGGCGGTGGGTTTCGGTTCCGGGGGCCGCGTGCCCCAGCGGAAAATCCCCTGAAGAGCGTCAGCGCCCGCGGCCCTCCGGGACTGCAGCGGAAGCACAGTCCGGGGGGAGGCTGGAAAGTGCCTTGGGAAGCGACCGAAGGACCTGCCGCTGACGCCTGAACACCGCGGCGTCAAGCGTTCCTTCCTCTCCTGAGGTCTTCTCCATCTCGGCGTTGAGGACAAGGGAGAGGTTCCGAAGTCCAGCGTCCGAATACTCCTCCGCGAGCCTCGCGGTCTCCCGGATCGGTCCGCGTGAGAGCGTCGCCGTGAGAATAAGGCGGGTTGATTGCGGGTCCTTCAGTGTCTGGAGTGTTTCGTCATAAAGCGCGCGGGACTGTCCGAGACCGGCGGTGAGGGCGATAGACGCCTGACCGTCCGGACGCCGCTCAAAAAACTGATTCCACGCGGCCGGGATCCCGAGGTACCGGATCGTGTGAGCGGAAGGAGCCGTGTCGAGAATCACGTGATCAAACGGCCCCTCGATCCGGGGGTCGGTTCTGAGCGCCGTAAAGCGGTCAAAGCACGCGATTTCCTCGGTGTCCGTCCCGAAAAGCTGCTCCGTGATCGCGGCAAACGTCGTTTCCGAAAGGAACCCCTTCATCGGCCGCAGCACCTTTTTCCGATAGAGGTCCGCGGTTTTCCTGGGGTTCAGTTCGAGGGCGGAGAGACCTGGAACGGATTGAATCGGGGTGACGGAGCTCCCGATCGGCTCATTGAAGAGCTCCGCGAGATTCATGTCCGGATCCATGCTGACGAGAAGCACGCGTTTCCCAAGCCGCGCGAGAAGCACCGCCGTGCCGCTCGCGATCGATGTCTTTCCAGCGCCGACAGGCCCCGTGAAGACGAGATGCTTCGGGGCGTCTTTCAGGTACGCGAGGGCTGCGGCCGCGTCCCGCAGACGCTCCGCTTCCGTTTTCGGGGCGCGCGGCATCCGTGCCGCGGTCACCCGTTTCTTCTTTGCAGCCGTTTTTTCTCCCGTCCGGCGAGTTCGGCGTGAAGGGGCTCCCGCTCCCTTTCCCGTTTTCATGGCTCTCTCCGTTTCTTTTCCCGTCAAAACGATGACCGTGCTTTTGTTTTTTTCAACCCGAAGGTCGTAGGACTATCGTCTGAAGGAATAGGTAGCAATGCTTTAAAGCTGAATATCATAACGCCGAACGTCAAATTTTCAAAGCATAAAAAACCGCGCCCCGGAATCCGGGACGCGGCTGACGGGTGGAGGAGCGAACGGCCTCAGCGTCTTTTATGGTTTCGGTTCCGTGAGTTTCAGGAGCTTCTCAAACCCTACGGGTTCCTCGCGGACGAGCGGCACAATCGCGACGCGCGGTGATTTCGCCTCGATTTCCTCAATCAGCGGGATTTCGGAGGCTGCCCGGCTGCGGAGGATCGGGGTCACCGGGGATGAAGCCGCGAGGCTGCAGTTCACGATATAGGCCCAGGAGTCGATCCCGACATCCCGGAGATTCGCTTCAAGCGACTCCGCTTCCCGCACCGGGGTGGGTTCCGCGACCGTCACGTGAATCATCTTGGTGAGTGTCGGATCCTGAAGGAAGAGGATCGGTGACCGGAAGGCTTCCGGATTTCCGGCCTTCTTTTCCTGCTCCCGCCGATAGCTTTCCGAGAGATCGAGGAAGATCCGTGAGTGGCCGTTCGGCGGGTTATCCATCACGACAAACTGATTCTCGGCTTCACTGAACACCCGGGAGATTGCGGAGAGCACTGCTATTTCCTCGGTGCAGGGGGACCGGAGGTCTTCCTCAAGGAGCGCGCGTCCCGCGGCGTCGAGCCTCGACCCCTGCGTTTCCATGACGTACGCCCGGTACTCTTCGGTTTCCTTCTCGGGGTCGATCCGGGAGACCGTGAGATTGGGGAGCGTGCTGTCAAGCGTTTCCTCAATGTGGGCCGCCGGGTCACAGGTCGAAAGGTGAACTTTGTGCCCGAGTGTCGCGAGGCGAGCCGCGATCGCGGCCGCTATCGTGGTTTTGCCGACACCGCCTTTCCCCAGCATCATGATGAGACCGTGGCCGGACGCGGCGATCTCGTTCACGAGATCCGCGAGCGGCTTTGGGGCGGGAGGATCAAACTCAACATCCTCCACCGGTTCCCCGTCATCCCGAAGGAGTGTGCGGAGATTCGCGGCCCCGACCAGAGTATCGGGTTTCAGCGGCAGGATATCGCGCGGCAGCGCGGGAAGCGGGGCGGGGAGATTCTTAATGACATCGGACTCCCACTCGAAGATCGAGGTGGCGAGCGGCCCCGTTCCGGATTCACTTTCCGGAAGCACTCCGTTCAGCACCAGCGTTTGGTTCACGACTCCCGAGTCCCGCAGCTCGTCCACGGTCCGGGCGGCCTCGCGGACCGATGCCGCGTGAGGCCGGCAGACGGTCACAAAGCGGGTCTTTGTCGGGTTGATGAGAGACTGCATCGCCGCCTGATACTGATGACGCTGCCGCTCAAGCTCCGAATCCGGCGCGAGGTCCGCGCGGTTCTGTACCCGGGCCTCAAGGTAATCGCACCAGGCTCCGAGATGCTTCATCACGAGAAGCGTGTGACCGGAAGGCGCGGTGTCAAAGAGCACGTGATCGTACTGCGACGCCACCGCGGGGCTCGTGATGAGTCCCGTGAATTCATTAAACACCGCGACTTCCGTCGCGTAGGGGCCAGAGAGCTCCTCAATAATCGACGCGATCGCGGATTCGGGGAGGAGATCCCGGATGGGCTTCACGATCTGCTCGCGGTGCGCGAACGCGGCGAGCCGCGGATCAATCTCAATCGCGGAGAGACCGGGAACGGCTTTGATCGGGCAGAGAGTGTTTCCGATCGGCTGCTCAAAGATATCGGAGAGGGAAGACGCGGGGTCGGCGCTGACCAGCAGCACCTGCTTTCCTTCCCGCGTCAGGGCAATCGCCGCGGCCGCGGCGACCGAGGTTTTGCCGGAACCGCCCTTTCCGGTGAAGAAAATCGTTTTCGGGGCGCGGTCAAGGAACCGCAGACCCGCGGTGGAGTCGCCTGACGCCGGTGCCTCGTGGATCACGGAAGGGCGAAGCGCCGCCGCGTGGTAAACCCAGACGGAGCGGGGCTTCTTGGGCGACGCGGCCGCGGCGCAGTCTTCAGGCGTTGGTTTCAGCGACACGCCGAACCACCCGGCGAGCTCTGCCCGCGTCGGATAGCGCCCGTAAAGCACCGGGGAGCCGTTCGCGAGAATATAGGGGAGGTCCTCAGGACCGTGACGCTTCAGGAACATCGATACCCGGTGGTTCAGCGCGAATTCCATCGCGTTCGAGACGAGATTCCAGCGCTCAACCGCGACACCTTTCCGCTTCAGCCATTCGGCGTCAGACGCGAATCGGATCAGGTCCGGGTTCGGGGTGGATTCACCCGCGCCTGTGCTGTCAGCGACCGCCGGGTCGAATACCGTAAGACTCTTCATGAAGTTCTCCGGAAATCCCTAAATAGTGGAGAAATAAAAGCTTTTCGCTGCTCCGGATTCAGCGCCTTTCGGGATCCGCGGTCGGGATGCCCAGGCGCTGGCTTCTTTCACGAGTCCCCTGAAGAGACGTCCCGGGGGTGAAAAAGCAGATCTGAATGAGAGTTTCTGTGTGACAGATGTCAGGCGGGCGGCCGTTCTTTTATTTACCGGCGCTTCCTGCCAGAAACACAGGCGGAAATGGACCGGAGTTACGGGGAAAACATCTTTCCCTCGGATAAAGAGCGACGCTTGCGATGAAGCCATCTGTTCGTGACAGAATCCCGGAAGATCGCTGAAGATAGCCTCCAGATCAGATCAATTCGTTCTTTCTATTTTATAGAAATGAAAGAAAAGAGATCAGGATTTTTTTGACACGAAATTCCCCAATATGGGTAGAAAATACCCGATAACTAAAATGGTTTACGCAAGGATAGGGACACAAAAAAGAGGAACCCCGGAAATTCCGGGATTCCTCCTTCGATTTGCGATTTAAATATCACCCCGCGAAGGGGTGGGACTTATCTTCAGAGCTTCGCGAGCTCCTCCGCGACCACATAGCCCTCAGTGTAATTGTGTCCGAGGTTGAGTCCGAAGATATCAAGCGGATAGTCGACCGACCCGTAGAAGTTGCCGGCGAGGTTCCCGATCGCGTAGAGACCCGGGATCGGCTTATCGTCCTTATCGAGGCATTCGAGCCGCTCGTTGATTTCGACTCCGGAGCAACCGACCGTGAACCGAACGTGGCGATGGATGCCATAAAACGGACCCACTTCGACCGGGCAGAGGTGATCCGCCGGAACGCCGAATTCGGTATCGGCTCCGGCATGCGCCATCTCGTTATAGCGCTTCACGGTTTCAAGGAACGCCGGAACGTCCTGAATGCGGAGCTTCTTCGCGAGTTCTTCCAGCGTATCCGATTTCCAGGTATCGATCAGGCCTTCCATCACGCCCTTATGCTCGATCTTCTCTTCCGGCATCCAGTTCTTCAGCGACTCGGTGTCTTCCACCGGGAGCCCGAGCTTCTTTGCCTGCTCGATATAGTTCGAGTCAAAGATTTGGCAGTAGTGACCGGCGTCTTCCTTCGAGAGAAGGAAGCAGTTCATGTATTCCATCGGCACCATTTCGCTTGAGAAGCGGCGGCCGGTCGAGGCCTTCACGCGGAGGTACGGGTGACTCATCATCGTCGCGGGACCCGCGTCCATATCGTGGACCATCTTCGTGTGGCCGACGTTTTCCATGCGGCCGCCTGCCCAGACGATCATCTTCTGGCCGTCACCGTCGCGCCCCCGGCGCTTCAGCTCAAGGTTCGTGACATCCGGCAGGTAGTAATCCATCATCCGCTTATCGTTCGCGTAGTCACCGGTGGCCATCACGACACCCTTCTTCGCGTTGAAGCGGATGTATTTTCCGGCGCGGTCCTTGCCGATGACGCCCGTGACGCGGCCTGTCTCATCCTGGATCAGCTGCACGGCGGGAGTCTTGTAGTACACCTTCACGGGGAGGTTCTTCTCCGCCCAGTCGGCGAGCTCCTGCACGGCAACTCCCGTGTTATAGGGCTTCGGCCCGAACACGCAGGTCGTGAAGTTGAGCTTATCCCAGCCTTCCTTCGCGAGGAACGCCTTATGCGGCGTGGTTCCCATATCGACCACCTGGCAGCCCGCTTTCTTCGCGCGGTCGACCATCCAGGAGACGGCGACTCCGGAATTCTTCGCCCAGGTTTCGAGGACGCCCCGCTTCGCGCGGTAATCCGACCCCGCGACGAGAAGCGACACGCAGGCTTCAACCTGCTCAGGATCACTTTTATCGAGGAGAATGCCGGCCCCGAAGTTGCCGCAGGCGGACGCGTAGGATTCCTTCTGCAGCACCGCGACCTTCATTCCGAGCTCACCCGCGCGGATCGCGCAGGGGACACCTGGCGACCCGGCACCCACAACCGCCACATCGCATTCCACGGTTTCGTCGCACTGGGTGATCGGCTCAGGACGCCTGAAAAATTCCAATTCTTCACTCATCTTTCTCTTCACTCCTCATGGACGGACGCTCATTTGATAGCATCCGTATATTGATTGGATCCCCAACACCCACCGTATAGTCTAGGCGCTTTATCGTGCTATAGCGAGGAAATTATTGTGTCAGTTGTAATCATAAAAAACGGTGAGATATCTTATTTTTTCGGATACAGTTAAGGAATTTCAGGAGACGGGTAAAATTGACGGGTCAGGGTGTTTACTTTAGGAGCCGGCGCTATGACGGGCGGCAATACTTTCTGGATTATCTGGGGCGGGGTGCTGGTCCTCTGGCTCGTCCTTCGGTACTTCGCGAAGCAGCGGATGCACCCGGTTCCCGGGATGGAGACGCAGACCTATAAGAAGGCGCAGCTCTATTCCGTTTTCGGGACCACCGCGACCTTCATGTTCGCGCTGGTGCTAGCCACGATCCTTCCGATACAGGGGTTCGCGGGCCGGATCGCGCTCGCGGTTCTCTTTATCTTCGCGGGGCTGCAGGTCACGAAAGCCGCGGTGCAGAAGGTCTGGTGCTGCCCCGTCTGCGGAAAACCGCTCCCCGTGCAGACCGGGCTTCTCGGGGTCGTCGTGATTCCGGTTCAGAAATGCCCGCACTGCGGCACAAGGATTCCGTAACCGGGATTCTTGCCTCAATTCATATATATATATCAAATTGAGGGCGGTGTTCCTCCTGAGTCGAGCTGTCAGCTGATAGCCGTTGAATTTAAACGGAAATCTTGACGTTCTTGGCCATGCCATACATTTTGACATAGGTAGAACGAAAAACCGCTACTTTTCGTAGCGGTTTGGTGTTGAGCCGATTTTAGTAAGAGGCTTGCCGAATTTGCTTCTTTGTCGATCGACGTTCCTCAACATACACCTTAACAGTCGATTCGCTCCAAAGTCGGCGATTGCAGATGGTTGTTCGCCCGCGCGGAAATGTTCCATCCTTTATCCTATTGAATAGAGTCGAACGACAACCGCACACCTCTTTAACAGGGCGAATTATCACTTCAAGTGCAAATAGAGGCTCTGATTAAATTGGTGAATGCTGAATTAGAACGATCTTCTGATTTGACTTCGTTTGTCATACGTTAAGACAACATAGCATCAGATGGTTCACAGGCATTGATGCTGATAGCTTTCCATCCTTTGTCGCCTTTTATGGCGATTCCTTCAACAGTCATTTCATCATCTAAGTCTGTCACTGTCACAAGGGGAGGTGGAACGAAAACACTCCTAGTATCAGCCTTTACGAAGGCAAAAGGCTTGCCTACAACTATTTCATATTTGCCCTTAAACTGAGTTTTCAATGTTGCGAGATCCTTTTCAGACTTTGCTATCTCCACAACATTCCATCGAACTCCATCTTAAGTTCTGCGTTGAATACGACGAATGTCCAGGATATCTCCGGGTTCTGCTTTAATGCCCTTTAGACGGTCAAAGGGAATCACTACACCGTTCATGTCAGGGAAGACACAGTAAACACAGTGTTTCGAAGAATTTACATTCTCCACTATGGCAGATTCGGGTTTTATCAGGTCCCACGAAGCACCGTTGAGACGAGCTGACGCTTGAAAAACTTTAAATCGGTCGCCGTCCCATTCTCCTTTGACCTTAATCGGGGAACCTTCTTCTGTTTCAGTCAAGTCGTTCAATGCACGAGCAGAGACTGAGCAGGACAGCACTTTGCCGATTGCATTTTTTATGTAGATATTGAAGAAAGGCTTTCCTATTTTTGTCTTCAGGAGATTTTTTCTTCGTGAATTTATTGCCGAGAATTGCTTCGAACCATGGCAGATTGCCCAGAAGCAATTCATTAGCGCTGGATAGGTATTTTCTATATAAAGCCTTATTGTCTTTAAGGGTAGGAGCAGCGGCGTATTCGGGAATGCCTTCAAGGGCAGCTATATCATCAGGGACATCATGGCCGTAGAATTCAATACCTTCTCTTCCACGATCCGCTTCAAACTTGGCTTCAGGGTACATTTTCCGCTCAACCAGACGGCGAGCTAAATCAAACCGAACTGAAAACCTAAACTTTTCCTCGCCGGGACAAGTGGCTGATTTTACAAGGCATGTAAAAGCATCATCATGTTTACCTTGGGCGATCAAAATTACTGCCAGCAGTGACCAGGCCCAGAATTCGGAACTCTTTTTACGCACTATCTCAAGTGCTTCCTTAAAAGCCAAGTCAGTATCGCCAAGCCACAAATGAATACGACATTCGTACAGAGGGAACCATTCGCCGTACTTACAGGCAGGCATTTCTCTGGCTACCAGTGGAAGAAGCTCATTGGTAAAAAATTCAATTGATTCAGGAGAGGGAGGATTTTCTGCCTTTTTGGCTTCGTCATACGCTTCTTTGCATGCTGCATAGATAGCCTGGACGGCTGTACTGTCATAATCCTCTTTTTTCTCCCAATCAGCTGGAGAGAAGTTTTTAGTCTTCCAAAGCAGTAGGAATATGCCAAATTTGAATTCCTTTTTTAACTCACGTTTCATTCGCAACGCTAAAATTAAAAAATTCGAATTTAAATTAGACGGGAGATCTGTATTATTTAATTTAATGTATCGGTTAATTTCTGATTTAGATTTCAGCCAATCTTTGTTGTTAAAAGCTTCCTTTGCTGATTTATAAAATAACCATGCAAGTCCAGTTTTGGCTTTCAAGTTATTAGGCTGCTCTTTTATTGCACTTAAGTAATAATTTTTTGCTATATCAAAATTTTCTTTTTTTGAGTGAAGTTCGGCAGCATAGAGATTGAAGTTTGTTTGTATTTTGTTAACTCTTTTGTACAGTATATCTTCTTCATCACCGTTGTTGGTTTTAAGTGATAGAAGTTCATTAAAATACTGAAGAGCTGATTCTATTCTATTTTATAAAATCTCTCGGTCTATTAGATTGATAAGGGTCCAACCCACTGCACCTATTTCATAAATATTTGTCAAAGACTGAAAGTTAGGAAACTCTTTCAGACACATTTCATATGCTTCGTCTAAACGTCCTTCTTTTCTAATAGCTGTAATTTCCCGTGTGCTCATAATAATTATCGAATTTCGTTAAATATCGGCTTGATTTCGTTATACAGAGCATGAGATCCAGAATCGAAATCATATTTTGTGACATTATGATTGCCGTCGTAGTTGAAATCGATTATGGTTCTGCGATCTTCTTTTATGAATAGAATCTCCATTCTGAATTGTGTATGTCGGATTAATGTAACCGATATATTTTGTTTGTCACAATATTGCTTAAGCAGATCTAGGAACTCGTTTAAATTATCATCTCCCAAATCCTGAACGGGTTCAGATGAGGGGAACATATCAAATCGAAGACCTGTCAAGCTTTGAAGGGCTTCAGTAATTTTATTACTTAATTCATTAAGACTTTTGTCTTCAATTCTCGTTATTTTTTTCTTGTTATAGTAAATAACAATTTTGGCGGGTTCTCCCTGATCGTTTGAAAAAAGGTAGTGTTCCTGATACGGATTTCTTTTCGCGTTTATAAACTTAACTGAGTCTTTATCAATAAGAGGCCAAGCTTGATCGAAGATAATCCGGGAATTGCCGTCATTAGGAATAGCTAGACGTTGCCTCTCGGAGGCAAGCTCGGTTTGAGAAACATTAGAAGTTTGAGTATTTTCTGCTTTTAATAAGGTTGCAGAATCCTCAGCAGGGTCACTCAAAATAGGTTTCCAGTCTTGAGAGATCTCTTTGAGTTTATATGGCGTGATATGAGGTTCGTTGACCAAGTAAATGCGCTCGCTAGCACGGGTAATTGCTGTGTAGTACCAACGGAAGAAATCAGAGTGACCTTTTTCTTGGTTCTCAGAAACAATCACTACCCAAGGCCATTCGCTGCCTTGCGACTTGTGGCAGGTAATGGCATATCCATATTTCACAAGAAGACAATTCAGGTACGGGTCATCGCGTCTAGCTTGTTTTATCTGTTCACGGATCTTTTCACGGCTGAGTCCCTCGGGTAGATTTTTGTAGAGTTCCTTGTGTCGATTTTTGAAGTCTTCTCTCAGAGCACACGACAGTTCAAGGTCAAGCTGGGGATCTGACTGGTTAAGATAATTTTCCAGTATGTAGTAATTCCCTGAATGACTTTCATCATAAAAATCAACTTGTCGGTAGACAAGAGTAGTATCAAAATGATGAGTTTCCTTTGTCTTGGGATCTTTAACGTAAAAATTCACACGATGGATTTCAGGTTCATAGACTGTTTTAACCTGAAGAGATTCCCCGTTAAAAAAGTAATCTGTGTTTTGTCGAACTGTCCGATACACCATCAGTCGATCACGCGGGTGAATCGGGGCCTTCGGACTTGAAGTAACGCTTTCTAACCATTTGGTTGTATAGAAAAACGTCAGCGTTTGTTTGAGCAATGATTGCAACAGGCTTTTGAGGTTTATGTTTCCATCCCTCATCAAATATGCTGATAATGTCGTCTTTCTCGGCTTTTCGAACATCGTTGGAAAACTGAATAGCAAGTTTTGAAAAGGAGGAGGTTTCAATGTCTTTATGCAACTCATTGGCTAAAGATAAAACGCCGTTATCTCCTTTTTGGCGTACTACTTCGGTCAGCTTATAGCCTGTTGATTTGAGCTTGTATTCCTCTTCTAAATAAGAAAAATCGAATGCAGGAGAGACTTTTGCGCCGACGGGGGGAAGCTGCGCTTCATCACCGACAAAGATGATTTTGCCGGTAAAGTCAGAGTCAGTAGCGTGGGCGAAGGTCAAAAGATCTTTGAGAAGTTTTCCCGAACCGAATTTAATAGATGAGAGATCGTTGACTGCGTCATCATCGGCATTTTCTGAGTCGCCGATCATGGATGCTTCATCGACTATCAAAATAGGATTTTTCAACTCTTCGGGTAATACTTTCAGCCGTCCTTGTATGCGGGGAAGCTCTGGTTTCTCTAATTCAAACTTTTCAGAAATTTTGTCTTCAATGATTTCGTATATATGGCTGTGAATAGTCTTAGCCGGTAGGCCGGTTTTAGCCATTAATACGTTTGCAGCCTTGCCGGTAGGAGCCAATAACCAGGCATTGCTGTTGCCGGAGCTGAAGAGGTATTCGCATAGCCCTTTCATTAGAGTAGTCTTGCCTGTTCCAGCATAACCATACAGGGCAAAAACACGGGCAGTATTATCGTCAAGGAACCCTTGCAACGCATCGACAGCTTTCTTTTGGTCAGCATTGAGGGTGATATCACCATAGAAGTCAATAAGTCGAAGATCAGGTACATCATTCTGAACGATGCGAGAGATATTTTGTGCAAGTGCCTCGTTTAAAACAGGCTCTTTGTATGAGTCGATGCTGTCGGCGGAATACCCTAAAGTCGTTAACAGCCATTGCCCAAGTTTGTATGCTCGGAAATTATTTTGAATCAGTACGTTAGTTTTTGCGGGCGAGTTCAGGTCATCGTCCGAGTGGTGAACGGTCGAATTGCCGGAAAGCCTAAGGCCTTTGCAATCTCTTGAAATATCGGAAGGAATTGTTTTCGGGAAATTTTTATAAACGAAGTCAAATTTCCCCGCCAGACTCAGTTTCTTGTACTTGCTTACATCATCATTGAGAACTTTAGATATAACTTCATCTATGAATACTTCTAGAAAACGTCGATAGCGGGTGCCTGATGAGAGGTTGTCTTTTCCGATTAACTGTTCCGCGCTTTCTGCCTCTGCGCCCATTTCAGGGAAAAATTGTTTGATCTTTGAAAAATTACCTGTACCACTCATTTTTTGTACCTATCGCGATAACTTCTTTTACTATAGCATTCAGATAAAACGAAATGGGATGGGATGAAACAAAAGCAAGGGAAAAGAATTGAAATGGCTTTTTCAATCTAGGTCTAACTGTGAGCTTCCAAAGGTATCCCATTCCCGCTCATGTTTAGTTAACTAACGATATTGATCTGACCGAAGGCCACCTCATGGGGACTTCGTACGCTGGGGCATTGCTCACATCACGACCGCCATCGTTGCCGCTATTAATGGTTTTGGTGCGTCCGTTCTCTATTTTCATTATTTCCCGCCCGTGCAGAAATTGCCTGCACCCATAACCCATAGCCGTTGCTGATATGGTGAAACTCGCGGCTTCAGTCACTGATCTTCTGCTAAGGGCGATGAGGCGTCTTTTATGAAGACGGGACAGGCGATAGCCATGCTTCGTAATTAGGGCTACATCGTGCTTGACTCACGAATGGTGATCGCAGCGCACGAAGAATACGTTCGAAAGCCATCGGATCTGATCGCAGGGGGTTCCGACAAGGAAGCTCTGCCAGGTGGCTATGTGCCTCCCAATATCCTAGGCGGACAAATTCCCCATGCGAATGCCAAGTAAGTTCCTCTCATTGGGAGAACGGTTCGCGCTCGTCCTCGCCTCGATCCTCCCGATGCAGGGGTTCGCGGGCCGCGTCGCGCTCGAGGTCCTCTTTATCTTCGCGGGGCTGCAGGTGACAAAAGCCGCGGCGCGGAAGGTCTGGTGCTGCCCGGTCTGCGGAAAACCGCTCCCCGTTCAGACCGGGATTTTCGGCGTGGTCGTGATCCCGGTTCAGAAGTGCCCGCACAGCGGAAGGAAAATTCCGTAATCCGGTTTCCTCTCCAATTCATATACATCAATTGAAGACGGCGTTCCTGCCGAAAGCCGCCTGATTTCACACCTGAAAACGCCTCCGGTTCATCCCCGGAGGCGTTGATTTATGGGCGTTTCAGACTTTTCGCTCCAGGTCTTTTGGCCGTTCTCCCCTGGAAAACCGATTTCCGTATTTTTCCCAAATCATATATATGAATTCGGAAACCCTCGTTTTTTGGGGTTACCCTTTGGGAAAATTTTCCGTGTCAGGAGATCTCCCGCAAGACAACGTTCCCTCTCTCTACGGCGGGAGATCTCCATTACGGAAAGGAAAAGAAAATGGCTGATAACTTTGATTCGTACGTTCCTGAGATGGTGGCGACCCGCCGGAAGTTTCATGCCCGTCCGGAGCTCGGCTGGACCGAGTTCGAGACGACGGCGACTGTGATCACGCGGCTTCGGGCTCTGGGGTATCAGGTGCTCTGCGGGACGCAGGTCGTGAAACCGGAGGCGGTGCTCGGGCGTGACGAGAAACTCGTCGCCGCGGCGATTGAGCGCGCGAAGTCAGCCGGGGTGTCGGACGACCTCCTCTCCGAAATGGGCGGCTACACGGGCGCGGTGGGGATTCTGGACACTGGCCGTCCCGGTCCGACGCTTGCTTTCCGCTTTGATATGGACGCGCTCCCGATTCAGGAGCTGCAGGATCCGGCGGTTCACCTGCCGGCGAAAGAAGGGTTCGCGTCGACGTTCAAAGGCGTGATGCACGCCTGCGGTCACGACGCTCACACCGCGGTAGGTCTCGGGGTCGCCCGGTGGCTGATGGACCATAAGGATGAGCTCGTTGGCAAAGTGAAGCTCATTTTCCAGCCGTCCGAAGAAGGGACGCGCGGTTCGAGCCCGATGACCGCGGCTGGTGTCGTGGATGACGTTGATTGGTTCTTCGGCGGTCATATCGGCACTGAATGCCATTCGCACGAAGTCGGTGTCTGTCACGACGTGTTCCTCGCGACCGTCAAGTTTGATGTGGACTTCACGGGGCTGGAGTCCCACGCGGGCGCGGCTCCGGAAAAGGGCCGCAGCGCGCTGCTTGCCGCCGCGAACGCCGCGGTGATGCTTTCCGCGATCAGCCGCACGTCTGAAGGCAACACCCGGATTTCGGTCGGGAAACTGGTTGCCGGTACGGGCCGCAACATCACCCCGGCGCACGCCCATATGGAGTGTGAGGTGCGAGGCACCACGTCGGAGGCCTGTGACTTCATGTGGGAAAAGGCTCAGACCGTTGTGAAAGGCGCGGCCGAGATGATGGGGGTCGAAGTGAAACTCACGAAGGTCGGCGAAGCGACGACCTTGAAAGCCACCCCCGCCGCGATGGAAGTGGTCCGCAAAGCCGCCGCTGCCGCGAAGGACGTGAAGGAAGTGAAGGAAATAACCGCCCCGCAGGCCTCTGAAGACTGCACGATCTTCACGCGCGCCGTGGTGGCGCATGGCGGGAACGCCGCGTTCTTCCTCTACGGCTGCGAGCACCACGGCCATCACCGCCCGGACTTTGATGTCCAGGACACCGTGAATCTCGAGCCGGGTCTTGAAGTCTTCGCCGGCATCGCGAAAGAAGTGCTCGGCCGGAAGTAATCCCGAAACAATTTTTCTCTCCCACTGACTTGCAGAGTCAGCGCTTGCCCCCGGTACGGATGACACCGGGGGCTTTTTTTCGGGCGGCTGGAAAGAGCGACGCGGGCGGGGAATAAAAGAACAGGACCGGTCCCTTGCGAGACCGATCCTGTTCTGGTTTTTCGCTACTTCCGAACTTCAGGTGTTTCTTGAAGTCCGGATCGCCGATCCCCTATTTTTCAGGGTGATCAGCCCGGAAGAGTTCCCACTCCTCAATCGAGCGGCCGTCCGGCAGATGGCAGATCGCGTATTCGCCGCCATCCTTATCCTTTTTGATTTCAAGCATTCCGTGATAGTGCTTCACGCACCAGACAGAAGCGGGGTTAGCCATTCCGGCCATCGGTTCAGAGGCGGGCTGATCAGAAGCGGATCCGGTCCCCGCCCATCCTGTGAGGAGAGCGGCGGACGCGGCTCCCACGGCTCCGAGCGCTTTAAGCGGCTTCATCGTTTGTGTTCCTCAAAGAAATTACCTATGTCCTTTTTATTCTATCTGCCGACGCGAAACCGTTCGAGGTGTCGTCCGCCGTTCCGGCTCCCGCTACACTTCTACATATATGCACCCTTGTCTCTCACGCGGCGGAAACGCGAGGGGCAGAGCGGCAGCGGGATTCAGTTTCAAGGAAAAAGGACTTACGCGCGATGGACCGATACGGAAAAATTGAAGGGATGGAGGATATCGTCGATCTGATCGATGAGCTGGGGTTCCTGCCTTTCTTCCGGAATCCGATTGAGGGGTGGTCGCTAGAAGAGAAAACGCCTCCCGAATTCTGGTTCAACGACGATAACGACGGGGACTGGGAGTGGAAAGGCCCGATCATTTCCCGGAGTGAAAGCGCGTATGGAAAGTTTTATCGCGGGAAAGCGGTCTGGATTTCGCGCGGCTGGTACCCGGATTTCGTGAATTACCGGAGGTTCCGCCGTCATCTGACGGCAGACGAAAAGTTCATCCTTGAGACACTGAAGGGGGAGGATTCGCTCCTCTCGAAGGAACTCAAGGCCTTCACGGGCTACAGCCGCCCGAGAACGAAAGCGATCGATCCTTTCGGCGAGCGGCTCACGCATCTCAACTCGATGTTAGGCGACGACGATGGGCGGCAACGCGAAGGCTTTGAAACCGCGCTCACGCACCTCCAGATGGCGGGCTACGTGATCATTTCGGATTTTGAGTATTCCCGCGACAGGAAGGGGAACACCTACGGTTGGGGAGTCGCCCGCTACACGACGCCGGAATCCTATTTCGGAGAGTCCACGCTTCACGTGGACCGGACGCCGCACGAGTCCCGCGACCGGATCCTCGCGCATCTCCGGAAGATCCTTCCCCGGGCGACGGAGGAGCAGCTCGCGTCCTTTATCGCCTAAATCAAGGCTTCGGCGTCCCCCCACGAAAAATCGGATTCTGTATTGATGCAGAATCCGATTCTCTATGCCTCCCGGAGGAGTGGAGGGAGGCAAACCTTCCCTACGCCTTCCCGTGCTTCAGCCATTTGCCTGAGCGGAAGCGCAGCAGGAAGATCATCCCCCGGAAAATGAGCTCACCGCACATCGCGATCCAGACCCCCTTGAGGCCAAAGGTGCGGGCGAGGAGCCAGGCGGCCGGAAGCCGCACAAACCACATCGAGCCGAGATTCATGAGGCAGGGGATCAGGGTGTCTCCCGCGCCCATAAAGACGCCGTAGGCGACGATCGAGGCCGCGAACATCGGTTCCGCGAATGCCTCGATCCGGAGGATCGTCGCGCCGAGATCGATGATTTCGGGGACGTTCGACATGAGGCCGATCATGATCGGGGCGAAGATAAACATCAGAACACCCATCACGGTCATGACGCCAAGCCCCGTCGCGATCGCGATCTTACCGAACCGCATCGCGAGGTTTTCGCGCCTCGCGCCGATGCATTGGCCGGTGAGGGAGGCCGCGGCATCTGAAACCCCGTACCCCGGCATATAGCAGAGGCTTTCCGCGGTGATCGCAAGTGAATTCGCCGCGATCGCTATCGTGCCTAAAGGAGCCACGATCATCGTTGACGCGACCTGCGCGCAGCACATCACGGTGTGCTGAAGCCCGACCGGAATCCCGATCTTGAATGCTTTTTTAAGCAGCGGGAACTCGGGGAGGAACCTTCCCTTTTCGCCCCGGATCGCGAGCTCGGGGCTCTTCGTGCAGACGTACCAGAGCATCGGGACCGCGGTGCAGAGTTCGGCGAGCACGGTCCCCAACGCCGCCCCCGCGACGCCCATCCCGGCCCCTGGCATCGTGAACGTGAACCCGAGGAACGTGACAAGCCGCGTCGGGAAGATGAGGAAGTAGTTAAAGACCACGTCCTCCACGCACATAAAGATATTGAGGAACGAGGGGACGCGGATATTGCCGCTCGCGCGGAGCATCGACCCCGCTTCGTAGCTAAGGAAGAGAAGCGGCATCGCGGCGGTGTAGATCGCGAAGTATTTCGTGCCTTCCCGCGCGACGTCTGCCCCGGCTCCAAGGAACCCCGGGAGCCAGGGGCTGATCATGAGCCCCACAGCGCCAAGAATCGCGCCGGTCGCGACCGCGACCGTGATCCCCTGCCGCAGAAGCTTCCGGGCTGTGGGGTATGACTTCGCCCCGATTTCCTGCGAGGCCAGTACCGAGTACCCGGTGATCCCCGCGGACCCGAGGCCCCAGAAGAGCCAGATCGTGCTCGACACAATACCGACAGCGGCAGCCTCGACCGCGCCGAGGTTACCCACCATGGCGGCATCGATGTACTGCATCAAAACATTCGCGAACTGCGCGAGGATCGCCGGGATCGAGAGCCGGATCACGAGGGCAAGTTCCTCGGCCCGCGTAAACGACTCGCCCGACCGGATCTTTCCGATCAGCCGCTGGGAAACGCTGTCTTTCATAGATAGATGAGGTGTGTTGCTGAATTGTTGTTTTTGTATAAGCGGTGAAGAGGGGAAGAGGGGATTGATCGTCCCCGGTGTCCGCCTTCCTTTGCCGCCGCGCCATTCTAAGCCAGACTGCTTAGAAGCCGGAGACAAAACGGATGTGTTAACCCGGAGACGGGCATGAGAGTCAAACACGTCAAAATGGAAAGAAACCGGCGAAACCCATCATGATAAAAAGCAAACAGTCGTTCTTTTGAGAGAATTCCGCTGATCGCCTCATGAATACGGATGATCCCGCCCATTACCGATTTCCCTTTAGAGGGTTATTCCTTAGGGGCTACCTATTTTTAATAATTATTTGAAAATAAACCGTAAATTTTAACAAAACGACAAAAAATGAAAAATTCGCTTTTTTTCGTCTGCCCCAAACATGTGCATACCCTGCTATTCTGGATGACAGTTTTTCGTCGGGTACTGGAAATTAACTTGCGGACTGGGTGAATAAGAATGACGCGGACGGATGAAGGAAATCAGAAGAAAGCGAAGGCTGGCCGATGGCAGAAAAGCGTTTTTGCGCTGGCTGCGCTTCTGATGATGTCGTCCGCTTCGTTCGCTGATCTCCAAGCCCCCGAGGTTCAGGATCCGATTTACGATACGCTCACCACGCTTCAGGAATCGACGGAAATCTCGGTTCCGAAGGCGTCGCTTGGCTCCGCCCCCGAGAAGGATGGCGAGGCGAGCCTGAACTCCTCTGACCGCCCGCATGGGTTCGGTCTCCGCGTGATCAAGACCGCGGAAACCCAGCTTGGAACCCCGTACCGCGCCGGCGCTGAAACGCCCGGGCGCGGTTTTGATTGTTCGGGGCTTGTGTGGTGGGTCTATCAGCAGCAGGGGATCACGCTCCCCCGCGACTCTGTCTCTCAGTCTCACGTTGGGACGCGGGTCGATCTCGCGGACGCGAAGGCAGGCGACATCGTTGTTTTCAAGACAAACCGCGGTCCCAACGGCTTCCACACCGGCATCATGACGGATTCCGAGCACTTTATTCACGCGCCGCGTTCCGGTGACCGTGTGCGGGAGTCGGAGCTTACGGGCTACTGGGCGCGGCACCTTTATTCGGTGCGTCACGTCGGAGGCCTGAAGCTCGCGAAGAATAAGCTTCCTTCAGACGTTGAAGTGGCGACGGATGACCTCGAAGAAAAGATCGCCGATACCGAGTCCCGCGACGCCGCGTTTAACCCCGGCCCCGCGCTTGAGTATCAGGAGAAGGCGGAGCCCGCCCGGGTCGTCGCCTCGGTCCGTCACGGCAAGAAATCCGCGAAGGCTGAGAAGCGCGTGAAGGGATCGAAGTCTGCTAAGGTCGCGAAGGCCTCGCGCGCCGGCAAGACCCGCGCCTCGTCCGGTAAGAAGGTGGTGGTCGCGAAGGCCTCCTCAGGTCACGCGAAGGGCCGCCGCCACGGCCACTCCTGACCGCTATAGAATAATCACGCACTATAAAGGCAAAACGGGCCCCGGTTTCAACAGCCGGGGCTTTTATTTTGCCTGTTAGATACCCGCCCAATAAAAAACCGCGGTTCCGGATGCGCCGGACGCCGCGGTTATGCCTGGTCAGAGGCTCTCGGTCAGAGCTTGATCGCGCCTGACACAATCTTCGCGAGGAACTCGGGGAAGGACCCCGCGACACGCTTCGCGCGTTCCTCAAAGTCGGGTTCCGTGCTCGTGATCACCGAGCCATCCTCGATATCGATCGCGTAGTAGTAATACTCGGGATCGGTGCAGAGGTAGATCGGGAAATGGGTGTCCCAGAAGTCTGTCACTTCCTTCGCCCACTTCTTATCCTTTCCGGCCGCGTCAAGCCCCATCAGCTCAAGCTCATTCCAGCTCCAGTCGTCCTCGGTCTTCGCAGGCTTGAAGTCCGGACCCACGAGGAACCACTTGTTCCCGGTCTGATCCTCGCACTTCGCGAGTTTCCCGGCGAAGTTAAGCCAGGACTGCGGGATTTCGTGCCCGTAGCGACTGAGAACGTCCTCCGGAATCGGCGTCGCGGTTTCGGCAGGAATGACTTTCCAGTTCTGAGCGGAGAGCCACTGAATGAATTCATCAACCATTGAGGTAGCCAGCTTTTAAAAAAAGAGGTCGGAAAAAGGGAGATCGATGGCCGCGGTCCGGTTTCACTTCCGGACGCCCGTCTCCCACGCGTGGATCCCATGGATTCCGATCGAATTCTAGTTGAAGATCCCCGGATTGCAAGAGCGGATACCATGATCCTGTAAAAATAAACCGGATCGCCGGAAATTCCGGTGATCCGGCCCGATCGGTCACACCCCTGTCACAAAACTGTGCTAGGGGTGACGTTTATGACGGTCAGGAGAGCGAGGCGCTCTTTTCAACTGCCTTATCGGAGGCGTCCGACGCGTGAGCGGGTTCGACGCTTGCCGCGGTCTTCTTTTTGGACGCGGTCTTCGCCTTCGCCTTGCGGCTCCGGGACTTCGTCTTATGGGCGTCCGCTGCCATCATGCTATGCAGCTGACGCTCGCGAAGCGAACGGAGGGCTTTGAGAGATTCCGCCGCTTCATTCATCGCGGTCGCGCGGCCGACGATCAGCGGATCAACCGGTCCCACCATCTTGTCGTCCCGCCCTTCATACGGAATCGTGTTCAGGACGTAACGCATGGCATTCAGACGGGCACGCTTCTTATTGTCGCTCTTCACAACGGTCCACGGGCACTCCACGGTATCCGTCTTCTCAAACATCGCTTCTTTTGCCCGGGTGTAGTCATCCCACTTGTCGAGCGACGCGAGATTAACCGGCGACAGCTTCCAGCGCTTCAGCGGGTGAACCTGACGCTCCTTGAAGCGCTTCCGCTGTTCTTCGCGCGACACCGAGAATCAGAACTTGATGAGGTAGATCCCGGAGTGAACGAGGAACCGTTCGAATTCCGGCACTTCCTTCATGAATTCCTCATACTGCTCATCGGTGCAGAACCCCATCACGCGCTCAACGCCCGCGCGGTTGTACCAGGAGCGGTCGAATAGCACGATTTCGCCCGCGGTCGGGAGGTGCTTCACGTAGCGCTGGAAGTACCACTGGCCGGACTCGGCGGCGGTCGGCTTATCGAGAGCGACGAGCCGCGCGCCGCGGGGGTTCGTGTGTTCCATGAAGCGGGTGATCGTGCCGCCTTTGCCTGCCGCGTCGCGGCCTTCAAAGAGAATCACGACCCGGCTTCCGGTCTTCTTCACCCAGGCCTGCAGCTTCAGGAGTTCCACCTGGAGCTTGAACTTCTCGGTTTCATAGACCTTGCGGCGAAGGTGGTTCTTATAGGGGTAGCCGCCCTTTTCCCAGTCTTCGGAAAGCTCAATATCGGGGTTGATCCCGCGGGTGGAGACAACGCGGCCCTTTTCATCCTTCACTTCCGCGGAGAGGAGTCCCTGCAGGATCTTCTCGCGGTCAGACGGTGACTGGTCTTCGAGCACCACCTCACGGATGAAGTTCGTCGTGCGGCCGACAGCGGAGCTTGAGCGGTCCGCTGTCTCAAACTTCATCGCGCCTTCAGGCGTCGTGTACCGAACGTCACGCTCCATGCTGAGGTTATTCTTCACGTCCCCGCCTCTCGTGCTGCCAGCGACGCCGAGTTCTTCCTCGGCTTCGGTCTGAAGGCGTTGCCGCTCTTCCTTCACGGCGCGGGCGGAGCTCACTGCTTTCGCGGCCTGGCTCGCGGCGACCTTGTTCACGCGGTCAGAGATCGCCTTGAAATCGTTTTTCTTATCTGCCATTCAGTTACTCTCCAAAAGTTGCAACCCGTTATGTATTACTTTAGTCCCTATCATCTCAGAGGAACATAGCGTTAATTGGCATCTTGCGGAATATGCATGTAAAGACGCCGAAAAACCGTGATCTGTGAGGGATCGGAGGGGATTTTTGAGCTCGTGCTGCATGATAAAAATGTCTGAAGCGTTTTTTTCTAACGCAGAGAGCGAAGTGAAATACTGTGTCTTCAAAAGGCGTTTCGGCCCGGTTTCCCGAAGATGGAAGGACCGCGGGGGCAGGGGGCGTCAGCCGACGGTCCAGACTCCCAGAGTGACGCGCGGTTCTTGAACTTCGTTTTCACGCTGGTATCCTGTCTTCGTAACGAGGGAACGGCGTGAAAGGGGATCCTCGGGCGCGCTTCTCTATATAGAGAGGAGAGGGCGGCCGGTTTTCCTTTCCCCGGGTCCCAGGAAAGAAAGAGAAGTTGAAAGGGGGAGTGGAGCAACAGATGACAGCAGCGAAAAAGGGTTTAAACACAGCGATGGCCGAGACTCCCCCGGATCATATTGAGGTGCGGGGAGCCCGCGTCCATAACCTCAAAAATATCGATGTCGATATTCCGCTCGGGAAAATAACCGGGATCGCCGGCGTCTCGGGGTCCGGGAAGTCGTCCCTCGCGCTTGGCGTGCTCTACGCCGAAGGCTCCCGCCGGTATCTGGAGGCCTTGTCCACCTATACGCGACGCCGTCTCACGCAGGCCGCGAAAGCCGATGTGGACGAGGTGCTCTATATTCCCGCCGCGCTCGCGCTCCATCAGCGCCCCGCGGTGCCGGGGATCCGCTCGACCTTCGGGACCGGGACTGAATTGCTGAACAGCCTCCGCCTCATGTTTTCGCGCCTCGCCTCCCACCGCTGCCCTCACGGTCACTATGTGCCCCCGAGTCTCGCGGTGGCGGCGGGGAAGCCGCTCGTCTGCCCCGAGTGCGGGGAGTCGTTCTACGCGCCGTCCGCGGAAGAGCTGTCCTTTAACAGCCAGGGTGCGTGCCCTAAGTGCGGCGGCACCGGGATCGTGCATACCGTCGATCTCGCGACGCTCGTGCCCGATGAGTCGCTCACGATTGATGAAGGCGCGGTCGCCCCCTGGAACAGTCTCATGTGGTCACTCATGACCGATGTCTGCCGCGCGATGGGCGTACGGACCGATGTCCCGTTCCGGGATCTGACGGATAAAGAGAAGGACATCGTCTATAACGGCCCGATGGTGAAGAAACACATCTTCTACCGGCCGAAAAACGGCTCCAACTCCGCCGGGGAACTCGACTTCACGTATTACAGCGCCGTGAAAACTGTGGAAAACGCGCTTGCCAAGGTGAAGGACGATAAGGGAATGAAGCGGGTTGAGAAGTTCCTGAAGTTCGACGCGTGCCCGGACTGCGGGGGGAGCCGTCTTTCCGAAGCCGCCCGGGCTCCGAAGCTGCGGGGAATTACGCTTGATGCCGCGTGCCGGATGACACTCACGGAACTCATCCCCTGGGTGAAGGGGGTGCCGGCGTCATTGCCGGAAGAAATGCGCCCCATGGCGGAAAGCATCTGCGCGTCGTTCCTCGCGGTCGCGGCGCGGCTCGTCGACCTTGGGCTCTCGTACCTGTCGCTTGACCGTGCCGGAAACACCCTCTCAACCGGTGAGCGGCAGCGGATGCAGATAGCCCGCGCGGTCCGCAACCGGACAACCGGCGTGCTTTATGTGCTCGACGAACCCTCGATCGGTCTTCACCCCTCGAATATCGTGGGGCTCACGGATGTCATCCATGACCTGATTCACGATGGGAACAGTGTGGTGCTCGTTGATCACGATGTGCAGATCCTGAAGGAATCCGACTGGGTGATTGAGATGGGACCGGTCGCCGGGGCGAAGGGCGGAAACGTGATCGCGAAGGGGACGGTGCACGAGATCGCCGGAAACAAAAATTCCCGGATCGGCCCGTTCCTTGCCGGGACCTACGAGCGGCGCGTCAGGCCCGTGATTCCGAAGCCTGAGATTTTCTCGGAAGGCGAGATCACGATGGACACGCTCCCGATCCACACCGTGAAGCCCCTTCATGTCACGATCCCAAAGGGCCGGATGACAGTGGTCACCGGAGTCTCGGGGTCGGGCAAAACGACGATGGTGCTGGAATCCCTGATCCCAGGGCTTGAGGCGATGCTGTCCGGAAATAAACTTCCGCAGCATGTGAAGGGAGTGGCGGCCCCCGGGATTGAGCACGTGAAACTCATCGACTCCACCCCGATCGGGATCAACGTCCGGTCGACCGTCGCGACGTACGCCGGGATTCATGATGAGCTGCGGAAGATCTACGGACGGTCGAAAGCCTCGAAATCCGCGGGCTTCAAAGCGGGCGACTTTTCGTACAACACCGGGAAGCTCCGCTGCCCCGTGTGTGACGGCACGGGGGAAATCAGTCTCGACGTGCAGTTCCTGCCGGACGTCGACATTCCGTGCCCGGGCTGCCGCGGGAGCCGGTACTCGAAGGCGGCGGAGTCGATCCGCGCCGCGAATAAAGAGGGAATAGAGAAGTCCCTCCCCGAACTCATGGCGATGGATGTCACAGAGGCGCTCAGCTTTTCCCGCGATATGAAGAACGTCCGCCCGAGGCTTGAGGTGCTTTCGCAGCTTGGACTCGGGTACCTGACGCTAGGGGAAGAAACCCCGGGACTTTCAGGAGGCGAAGCGCAGAGGCTGAAACTCGCGAGCGAAATGGGGCGCACGCAGGAGGACTCGGCGTTCGTTTTCGATGAGCCGACGATCGGGCTCCACCCGCTTGACGTCATGACGCTCCTCTCCGTTTTCTCGTCTCTCATCGACCACGGGGCGACGCTGATCGTCATTGAGCACGACCTCGATATCATCCGGAACGCGGACTGGATCGTCGATATGGGTCCGGGCGGCGGAGACGAGGGCGGCCGTATTGTGGCTGAAGGGACGCCGGACGACATCAAACACACGAAGGCAAGCGTCACCGGGCGGTTTATCTGATTCGCTTTAGGGGCTGCGGGGACTCTTCTTCCCGAATCGCGGAGGGGAGTCCGATTGCCCCGTCTCTTTTTCCCGCCAATATATACCAAGGTAGAGCGAATAGCGCGATTTCATAACCAAAGAATCGCGTGAAATCAGTCCCTAAGAAGGGAAGGGAGTTTGGATTTTCCGACGGTTTCCTCAGGATCGGGTCTGGAGAGGTTCCGGAGGATGGCGGGATTTAAAAGTCCTCGTTTCAGGAGAAGAGCGTTTGCGGGCCTTTAAGTGAGACCGAGGCAGGGATTCCGCGGTTTTCCTGTTGGGGGTTCATCAGGGGACGAATGGAGAACGCCTGCCTGCAGATGACTTTTGACAAGATGGCATTTTCACGCGACTTAAATCGGATTATGTCCGGATGAAAGGCGCAAGGCCGGCAGGGTTTAACCCGGCTGAAGGGGGGCGGCTGTCTCTTCGCGCGTATCTGTAATTGCCTTTAATGCATTGATTCTGACCCCGGTATCCAGTAGTGAAACTTTGTCACGAATAAACTTTTCGAAAATCACAGAATTGCGTACGCCTTTTTTGGCAGTATAAAGAGAAAAAATTGTGAAATCCCTATAAAAACAGTGGATAATATAGGTGACGTTAAGTTTACTTTTGTTAATTTTATTTGATCAATCGATATGTTTTCTGATCGGATAAAAATAAAGACAAAAGTAACTTATGTAATACATTAACGGCCCAGTGATGCTCAAAAAGATGTGTTTTAAACCACTGACATAAGAGCTGCAGAATGCGCTTCCCTTCTGAAAAGGAGTTGATTCTTCTTATTTGACAGGTTTCAGAACAAGTAAACACTTGAAGCCCGCCGTGTAGACCGGAAACCACCGCAGCCCTGACCTGGGCCCCGCACAGAGATAAGGGGGAGGAGCTGAAATGACAAAAGAGAATCGGCTCTTGGGGACAGTTAAAAGTGAGTTTTCGGCGGGACAGAGCCGTAAAAGACGGCTGACTCCGGTCCGTCCACCCCGTACCTCCCAATCCTGGAAACCTAAATCAGATCCCTTCCCTGGCAAGGTGAGTCTCATCCGGGCGCTTGTGATCGCGGCGCTCGCTGTGACAGTTCCGGCGGTGTCGGCTTATGCCTTCACGCTGCAGACATCGACTGAAACATCGACTGAGACGGGGACAGAAACAGAGAGCAGTTCGATGCAGATCCAGGTGCTCGAAACCATCACCGTAGCGCGGGACTCCAATATCGTCATGTCGTTAAATGACGACACCAACACGATCAATCTCTATCTGAATGACGATGTCACCGGGACATCGTTTACGGCAGGGAATTCCGTTCTTTCGACATCCGGTCTCAAGATAACCGGGACGAAGCAGGAAAGTGATACCTATACTCCGCAGGCTTTGCTTAGCTCTGCAGGTCTCAGCATTACAGGCGGCACGGATTCGTCCTCTTCACTCACTCCGGATGGCATATCGACCACGGGTACAGTCTCCGCGGGAGACTCCATCTATGTGGGCGACGACGATTCCCAGTCGGTTCTGACCGGCACCGCTCTCACGCTCGGGAATGGCATGACTTACACGTCTTCGAGCGCCACAACGCCGGTGATTGGCAGCAATAACACGGTTGTCGCGAACACTGCCAATTCGGTTGTGATCGGCAGCGGCAACACGGTGGGGGCGGGTGACACCCCCGATTCCAACCTGATCCTGATCGGCAGCAATACCACAACGAATTCCACGGATTCCGTCATCATTTCACCGACAGGCGGCACATATAACGCCATGGACGGAATCGTCGTGATCGGCGCAGACGCAACGGTTACGTCCGGCGAATCGACTGCCGTAGGTCATGGAGCTTCGGCTGGGCAGGGCAGCGCGGCCTTTGGTTATGACGCGACGGCCACGATATCGAGCCTCGCCATGGGCTACGAGAGTGATGCCGGTTCGGCTGAAAATTCAACTAATTTCGCGGTCGCTATCGGTACCACCGCGCAGGCGACAGGTGACAGCGCGGTAGCGCTGGGCTATGGAGCCACGGCGACCAAAAACAATTCTGTGGCTATCGGCCGCGGTGCTGGTTCAGACGCGGTTGGCGGCACCACCCTCGGTCATGACGCCCATGCGTGGACTGAGAACTCTGTGGCACTCGGTATTAATTCAAACGCGACAACCGCGGCTGGTGTCGCAGGGTGGAAACCGACCGGGGCACAAAGTACGGTTTCAGCATGGGAATCCACTGATGGACCGGTTTCTATCGGTAATTCGACGCTCGGTTACACCCGTCAGATTACTAACGTCGCCGCTGGTACGGAGGACACCGATGCCGCGAATATCGCTCAGCTGAAGGCAAGCAATATCGCGGTCGCGGCGGACACCGGGACAGCCGCGCGGGTGCTCAATTCAAAGCAGCTGACGGTCACGGGCGGTGCGACGGATAAGACGCTCACGAGCAACAACATCTCGGTCGGCATTACGTCTGACAGCGACACGGGGAACAGCACCCTTTCTGTCGCGCTTGTCGAGGATGTGGATCTTGGGACAGCGGGCAGCGTGACTGCCGGCACTTTTACGGCTGAGGCCGCGGCTGAGGAGGGAACCACCGCTCCGAAAGCGGTTCTCAGTTCGTCAGGTCTGGTGATTTCGGATGGTGTCGCGTTCACGAGCGCAGCCACGACGGTCCCTGTGATCGGCTATCAGAATTCAGTTTCCGGTAGCACGCTTTCCGACACCATCGTGCTTGGCAGCACAAATACGGTTGGATCTGAGAATGCCACGGTTTCTGATCTCATCCTGCTTGGGAGCGGAGTCTCTACCAACGCGACAGATTCCGTCATCATCAACCCATCCGGCGGCACGTATACGGATCTCAGCAACATCACCGTGATCGGGTCCGGAGCCAATGTGACGTATAACGGCGCGACCGCGGTCGGGGCGGAAGCGGCTGCCGGGGAAAACAGCGCGGCTTTTGGCTACCAGGCGGCGGCGCAGGATAACAGCACCGCGGTTGGCTATGGAAGCAAAGCGGGACTGATTAATACTGCGACCAATGACCTCACCCAGAACGGCGGTTCGGTCGCGGTTGGCACTGACGCCAACGCGACCGGGGACAGCGCGACAGCTATCGGTTACGGCACCAGGGCCACTGCTGAGGATACGGTCGCGATTGGCCGCGGCGCTGCCGCTACTGCTGTTGGTGCGAGCGCGATTGGTCACGAATCCATCGCGAGCGCGGAAAACGGAGTGGCGCTTGGCATCAATTCGGTCGCATCGACCGCGTCCGGCGTTACGGGATGGAATCCGACGGGCGACACTGTGTCCGGATCCACCTGGATTTCGACTGACGGCGCGGTGTCGGTCGGCGCGAAGGCGAATGAAAACGCGTATCACACGGCCGCTATCACCCGCCAGATCACGAATGTCGCCGCAGGAACGGCGGATACGGATGCGGTGAACGTCGCTCAGCTCAAGAATTCGAACATTAAGGTCGCGGGCGACACCGGCAGCTATGCGATCAAGAATGGCGAAACCCTCACGATCGCGGGTGACGCAGCGACGGGCGCAGTCACAGCGGATGGCAATATCCTTACGACCCAGGATGGAAGAAAGCTGACGCTTTCGCTTGTCGAGGATGTTGACCTCGGGAGCACCGGGAGCCTCACAGTGGGTGCCACGGCGCTCGATAATGCGGGTGTTTCCACAACCGGCGGCACCTTTACGGCAAACGCGGTCAAAGCGGAAACGGATACGACGGCTGCTGCCGCGTCGCTCAGCTCTTCCGGACTGACCGTCACTTCGGGCACCAATACGGATAACCCGGATGCGGTCACGACAACCGTCACGTCAAGCGGTATCCAGGCAGGATCCGCGGATAACCAGCTGACGACATCTGGCCTCACTGCTTCCGCGGCGACGATTGCCGGAGCGCTGTCAGCCGGTTCCGTGACTTCAGAAACCTTTGACACTGGGACCGTGACGCTGACCGACTCCGGCCTTACCTACGATAACGGCATGGTGTACACGAGCGCCAGGCAGTCCGTTCCGGTGATCGGGTACAACAACTCTGTTGTCGGCAATGCGACGAACTCCATTGTGATGGGGAACGGGAATACCGCGGGGGACTCGGCAACCGCGGCGACTGGCCTCATCATGCTGGGAAACGGGATCAGCTCCGACTCCTCGAACTCCGTCATCATCAATCCGACAGGCGGCACGTATAACGACCTCATCGGACTCGTCGCGATTGGAGACAACGCTCAGGTGAAAGCGAGTTACGGCACCGCGGTTGGTACCAATACCACGGCGTATGGAAGCGGCACAGCTTACGGCTACGGCTCGACCGCCGGCACCAACGCGGTCGCTATCGGCCGCAGCGCGTACGCGTACTCTGACGCGGCGGCCGCCGCAAAGACCTATTCAGACTCGGTGGCAGTCGGCGACAGCGCCAAGGCGACCGGCACGTCATCGGTCTCCATCGGTCAGGCAAGCCAGGCTACCATGACGGGGTCGACTGCCATTGGCTATCAGGCGAGCGCGGCCGGCAGCTCGCTTAACGGTTCCACCGCGATCGGCTATCAGGCGAAAGCCCTCTCGGGACAATCCACCGCGATCGGCTACGGGGCAACTGCCGGCAATGAAACTATGGCGTCGGCGACCGCGATCGGTTACAACGCGAAGGCGGGCGGAGCAGGGTCTACCGCAATCGGCATGGGAGCCATCGCGAATCAGGCGAACTCGATCGCGATCGGAAGTGAGTCCGTCGCGTTGATCCTCTCTGGGGTCCAGGGCTGGGACCCGAGCGGCGCGAATTCGAGCTCTTCCTCCTCCACCTGGAGATCCAGCCGCGCGGCGCTCTCTGTCGGTTCTTCCGCGAATTCGATCACGCGTCAGATTACGAATGTCGCCGCAGGTAAATTAGATACCGACGCGGTGAACGTCGCTCAGCTGATCAATTCCAATATTTCCTTCGCGGGTGACACGGGCACCTCGATGGTGAAGAACGCGAATACGGTGACAATCAAGGGCGGGGCGGACTCGGGTGAAACCGCGTCGACCGGCAATATCTCGGTTGCTTCCAGTAAAGGCACGCTCACCGTGTCGCTCGTGAAAGACGTGGATCTGGGAAGCACAGGCTCCCTCACCATTGGGAATACGTCGATATCAGACACCGGGATTTCTCTTGGCCTGACGAATGGGAATCCCAATATTTCCCTTACGGCATCTTCCGGCATTATCAAAGCGACCCGGCTGAACACCAACGCGGTGCAGGTCGGAAGTTCGATGCTTTGGAATTCGAGCGGCATCAATATGGCCGGCAGCCCGATCACAGGGCTCGGCGCAGGAACGAATGGCATCGCGCAGGATAGTACGGACGCGGTGTCGGGCGGCGCTATCTGGTCTTATTTCCAGAGCTACACGCCGACATCGAGCGCGGGGTGGAACGCCAAAGTTGGAGAAACGAGCTCTTACCACGTGGCTCCTGGCGGCGCGCTGACCTATGCGACGGATTCGAACCTGAGCCTCGCGCTTTCAGACGCCGGCACCCTCACAGTATCGACCTCCGCGACACCGTCCTATACGTCAGTCGCGGCGGAAACTTTCTCGACCGGAGACTCTTCTCTGACAGATTCGGGTCTTGCCACATCCGGTACTGTACTGGCTGGCACCGCCACGGCGGGTTCGACGCTTGCCTCCACGGGTCTCACGGTGAAGGACGCCACGAATACGGCGAGTGTGTCCTCGACCGGGTTCACGGCGGGAACGGGGAATTCGCTGACCACCTCAGGTCTCGAGGCGACATCGGCCGCGGTTTCCGGGACCGTGACTGTGGGATCGACGGGGAGCGAGACCACGATCTCTGGCAGTACAGTCACCACAGAAACGGTTCAGACCGGGGCGACCTCGCTGAGTGACGCAGGGGTCACGACCACTGGGACGCTGAACGCGACAGGCAGCGGTAGCGCCGGCGCGGCGCTCACGTCCTCCGGTCTCACGGTGACAACTGATGGGACGGATGCCAATACGGCAACGCTCAACGCCTCCGGTCTCACCGTGGGAACGAGCGGAAACAGTCTCACGAACACCGGACTCGCCGCCAGCGCTGCCGCTGTGACCGGGACTCTGACCTTTGGAACAATAGGCAGTCAGACCACGGTTTCCGGTAACACCATTACGACTGGCACCGTAAACGCTTCGACGCTGTCGCTTGATACCAGTAACACCTGGAATACAACGGACGGCATCACCGCATCTGCCGCGACAATCGGCGGCGTCGGCATCACGTCGACGGGGCTCGATCTGAACGGCAAGACCATCACGGATATCACGTCAGGCTCTATCTCGCAGAACAGCACGGATGCCGTCTCAGGCGGCGCGGTGTGGTCTGAGCTGCAGAATTACACAACGACCGCGAATTCCGGCTGGACCGCGAAGGTGGGTGACACCACTTATAAGGTGAATCCGAATGGGGCGCTGACTTACGCAACCGACTCGAACCTCAGTGTCGCGCTGAGTGATAAGGGTGTTCTGACCGTTTCCACGTCCGCGAACCCCTCTTACACGACAGTGGCAGCTGCGACTTCTGTGACCGTTGGGAATGAGACCTCGAACACCGAGATCACCGGAACCGGGGTAACGTCTGAATCCTTCTCGACCGGGGCGTCGGTGCTTACGGATTCCGGCCTTACAACGACCGGTTCGGTGACGGCGGGTACATCCGCCACGGGTTCAACGCTCACGTCCTCGGGTCTCACCGTGAAAGAGGGAACGAACTCCGCGACGGTGACGCCGACCGGATTCAGCGCCGGTTCCGGGAACACACTCACGAACACGGGACTCGCCGCATCGAAAGCGGATATAGCGGGGCAGCTGACGGTCGGTACGTCTGACAATCAGACCACCATTTCCGGAAATACGGTCACAACAGGGACTGTGAATGCCTCGACTCTGTCGCTTGGCGAAGGAAACTCCTGGGGATCCACTGGAATCACGGCGACCGCCGCGACAATCGGCGGCGTCGGCATCACGTCGATTGGTCTTGATTTGAACGGCAAGACCATCACGGATATCACGTCAGGCTCTATCTCGCAGAACAGCACGGATGCTGTCTCGGGCGGCGCGGTGTGGTCTGAGCTGCAGAATTACACGACCACCGCGAATTCCGGCTGGACCGCGAAGGTGGGCAGCACCACTTACAAGGTGAATCCGAATGGGGGGCTGACTTACGCGACGGACGATAACCTCAGCGCCGAGCTCTCGAGCACCGGAACGCTCACGATTTCGACCTCCGCGAACCCCTCGTACACAACCGTGGCAGCCGCGACCTCGGTAACGGTCGGGGATACCGCGTCTAACACGAAGATCACCGGAAGCGGGGTAACGTCTGAATCCTTCTCGACCGGAGCGTCGGGTCTTACGGATTCCGGTCTCACAACGACCGGAACGGTATTGGCTGGCACCTCTGCCACGGGGTCGACCCTCGCGTCCTCCGGTCTCACCGTGAAAGAGGGAACAGACTCCGCGACAGTGACCCCGACCGGGTTCAGCGCCGGTTCCGGAAACACACTCACGAACACCGGGCTCACCGCGTCGAAAGCGGACATTGCGGGGCAGCTGACAGTCGGGGCGGTCGGCAATCAGACCACGGTTTCCGGAAACACGATTACAACGGGGACCGTGAATGCCTCGGCTCTGTCGCTTGGCACCGGGAACACCTGGGGCTCCTCTGGGATTACGGCGACAGCCGCCACGATCAACGGCACGCTTTCCGCGACGCAGGTGAATGTCGGCGATATCACGATCGGCGGAACCGGGAACACTATCTCTGGCTTTACTTCCGGCACGATCGCGTCGAACGACACCAATGCTGTCACGGGTAAGGCCGTCGCGGATTACTTGGCTGCGAATTAAACGACGACTTCGGGTTCCGGATTCTCGGTGACCGACGGCTCGACCGCGGCGTCGACGATCGCCCCGGGCGGCACGCTCACCTTCGCGGCCGGTACCAACGCCACTGTGTCTCAAGAGAATGGCACGGTGACGTATGGGATTTCGTCGACCCCGACCTTTACTTCGGTCACTTCGGAAACCTTCACGACGGGTGCCTCGACACTCACGGACTCCGGTCTCACGACGTCTGGGACGGTTGTGGCCGGAACCTCAGCCACCGGGGCGACGCTCTCGTCCACGGGACTCTCGATTTCAAGCGGCGGGTCGGTCACGAACAGCCTGACCACGTCCGGTCTCACCGCGACCTCCGCCACGATCGGCGGTGTGTCGATCGGAACGGATGGCAAGATCTCGAATCTCACGTCCGGCACCATTGAGGCTGATAACGATGAAGCGGTGACAGGCGGCGAGGTGGCGAAGTACCTTGCGGATAACTATTCGACCACTACGGGGTCGGGCTTTAAGGTGACGGCTGGCACGACCACCCTTAACAGCACGGGCGTCACGGTTGGAACTTCAGGTAACGCGCTGACGTCCTCTGGACTCACCGCGTCCGCAGCGACGATTAACGGCACGCTGTCCGCAAATCAGGTGAATGTCGGCGATATCAAGATTGGAGGAACCGGAAACACCATCTCTGGTTTCACGTCCGGCTCGATCGCGTCGAACGATACCAACGCTGTCACAGGTAAAGCAGTCGCAGACTATTTGGCTGCGAATTACTCGACCACTTCGGCTTCCGGAATCACGGTTTCAGCGGGCGGCACGTCGTCCACTGTTGCTCCGGGTGGCACGCTCACTTTTGCTGCCGGTACGAACGCCACGGTGTCTCAGGCGAACGGTACGGTGACGGTAGGCGTCTCGGATACGCCGAGCTTCAGCACGGTGACCGATTCGAGTGTCAGCGCCGATACCTTTACGGTCGGCACGACCACGGTTAACACTTCCGGCATTACGGTCGGCACTTCTGGGAACGCTCTGACGACGTCCGGACTCACCGCGTCTTCGGCCACCATTGCCGGTGACCTCACGGCCGCGACCGCGACAATCGGCGGCGTATCGATCGGGTCGGACGGCAAGATTTCGAATCTCACGTCCGGCACTATCGCGGCGGATAACAATGAGGCGGTGACAGGCGGCGCGGTCGCTGCTTACCTGAGTCAGAACTACACAACGTCCGCGAATTCCGGCTGGACCGCGACCGTGGGTGACAACACCTATAAGGTGGATCCGAACGGCACTCTCACGTACGCAGCCGGCACCAACGCGACGGTGTCGCTTGAAAACGGCACGGTGACGTACGGCATCTCGTCGACCCCGAGCTTCACGACTGTCACGGCAACGGATTCCCTCACGGTGGGGTCGGATGGCACGACCACTCAGGTGACGGGAAGCGGGGTGACCTCTGAATCCTTCTCAACCGGCTCGTCGACCTTGACGGACTCCGGTCTCACCACGACCGGAACCGTGACCGCTTCGAGCGTCAGTGCCGATACCTTCACGGCCGGCACAACGACTGTTAACAGCACGGGCATCACGGTCGGCACGTCAGGAAACGCTCTGACGTCTTCCGGCCTTACCGCGTCTTCGGCCTCCATCGCCGGTAACCTGACCGCAGCCACCGCGACAATCGGCGGCGTATCGATTGGGACGGACGGGAAGATCTCGAATCTCACCTCCGGTACCATTGCCGCGAATAACAATGAAGCGGTGACGGGCGGGGCGGTCGCCGCGTACCTTGATCAGAATTACAAGACGTCCGCCGAAACCGGCGTCCGGGCGTCGGTGAATGGTGTCGCGAACCGTGATGCCGCGCTCACCGATACGCTGAACTTTGATTCGGCGGATAACATCACGCTCACGCTGCTGGACGACGGCTCAGTGGAAGTCGCGACGGCGGAGGATGTCACCTTCAAGACTGTCGCCGCGACAGACTCCGTGACGGTCGGCTCCGGCACCGCGAAGACCACGGTCACGGGGAACTCGGTCACATCCGAATCCTTCACGACCGGAGGGTCGACGTTGACCGACTCCGGCCTCACGACGACCGGGACGGTGACAGCTTCGAGTGTCAGTGCTGACACCTTTACGGCTGGCAGCACTACGGTGAACAGTTCCGGGATTACGGTCGGCACCACCGGGAACGCCCTGACATCCTCCGGACTAACGGCTACAACCGCCGCGATTTCCGGAAACCTGACCGCCGCGACCGCGACGATCGGCGGGGTGTCGATCGGGACAGACGGGAAGATCTCGAATCTCACGTCCGGCACCATCGCGGCGGATAACAATGAAGCCGTGACAGGCGGGGCGGTGGCCTCTTACCTGAGCCAGAACTACACCACGTCCGCTAATTCCGGCTGGACCGCGACCGTCGGTTCGGACACTTACAAGGTGGATCCGAACGGCGCTCTGACCTACGCCGCGGGCACCAACGCGACGGTGTCGCTCGAAAACAGCACCGTGACGTATGGCGTGTCGTCCACCCCGAGCTTCAGCACCGTGACGGCGACCGATTCCCTCACGGTGGGGTCGGGCAATACGACGACCCAGGTGACCGGAAGCGGGGTGACCTCCGAATCCTTCTCGACCGGGGCGTCGACCCTGACGGACTCCGGCCTTACGACGACCGGAACCGTGACCGCTTCGAGCGTCAGTGCTGACACCTTTACGGCTGGGCAGACGACGGTTAACAGCTCCGGTGTCACGGTCGGAACCTCGGGGAACGCCCTGACGGCTTCGGGCCTCACCGCGACCTCCGCCGCGATCTCTGGAAACCTCACCGCTGCCACCGCGACGATCGGAAAGGTGTCGATCGGGTCGGACGGCAAAATCTCCGGGCTCACCTCCGGCGCTATCGCGTCGGGGAATGATGAGGCGGTGACCGGAGCCGCGGTGGCCGCGTATCTTGATCAGAATTACAAGACCGCGGATCAGACGGGCGTCCGTTCGACCGTGAATCACAATTCGTCCGATAACCTCATCCCGCTCTCGAGCACGCTGAATTTCGATGAGGGGACGAATGTGAGCCTCACGCTTGAGAGCGACGGGTCGGTGAAGATCGCGACATCGGACGATGTCACCTTTAAGACCGTCGCCGCGTCGGACTCCGTGACAGTGGGCACTGACACCGCGAAGACCACGATCACCGGGGACTCGGTTACGTCTGAATCCTTCACGACCGGTGACACCACAGTGTCGGATTCCGGTCTCACAACGACCGGCACGGTGACCGCATCTAGCGTCACCGCCGGCACCGCGTCGAACGGCGCGACGTTTAGCTCCACTAGGCTCTCGGTCACGGATGGCACAAACACCACCGGCGTCACGGCGGACGGCATCACGGTCGGCAGCGCGATTTCGCTTCTCGCGTCGACCGGCGCGATCACGGCGGCGAGCGGCAACTTCGGCGGCGTCTCGGTGTCGTCAGCCGGTATCGATATGGCCGGGAAACCGATCACGAACCTGCAGTCAGGCGGCATCACGTCAACGGACTCCTCAGCGGTCTCGGGTTCCGCCGTGTATGACTATCTGCAAAGCAACTACGCGACAAGCGCGAACACGGGCTACACCGTGAACGTGAGGGACGGGAGCTCCACGTCCACCTTCCGGGTCGCGAATAACGGGGCGATCAGTTACGTCGCCGGGGATAACGTCGAGCTTTCGGGAGAGAACGGCAGTGTCACGATCGGGATGAGCCTCACCCCGGTCTTCACCTCCGCGACCTTCGGGACCGCGGGTTCCGGCACCACGATCGGGTCGACCGGCGTGACGCTCTCGAACGGCGCGTTCTTTACGACCGCCGGCATCAACGCGGGCGGCTCCACGATCACGAACGCCGGCACGGGTGCCCTTGCGGCCAACAGCACGGACGTGGTGACAGGGGTCAGGTCTACTCCGCGATCCAGACGCTCGCGGATAAGATTTCCGCGGACGCCGGGGCGGCCACTGAAACCAAGGTCGCGAACTTCACGGTGGCGGATGGATCGATCACGATCATGCAGACGACGACCGATGTCCTCGGAAACACGACGTCGACGAGTTCCAAATCGATCGGCTACTCGTTCGGCAAAAACATGGCGATCACGACTGAGAACAACACCCTCACGATCGGCACCGCGAGCGAGGTGTCGTTCGACAAGGTGACGGTCGGGAACACCACGGTGACGACAGACGGCGTCTCGGTCGGGAACGGGCCGAGCCTCACATCGAACGGCGTCGACGCCGGGAACCTCAAGATCACGAACGTGAAAGCTGGGGAGATCGCCGAAGGGTCGACCGAGGCCGTGACGGGCGGTCAGCTCTGGACCACGAACCAGGCGGTGATCCAGAATTCGGACGCGATCAATCAATTGGCGAGGAACGACGCGCGGCTTAATCGCCGGATCAACGATGTGGGGGCGCAGGCCGCAGCGATCGCCTCGCTCCACCCGCTCCCCTTTGATGAGGATCACCGCGTGTCGGTGTCGATTGGCGGCGGCGCGTACCGGGGATCCGGCGCGGCAGCTGTGGGTCTCTTCGTGCGGCCGACAGAGAACTCCCTCATTTCGCTCGGCGGTGCTGTGGGGAATGATGACGTGATGGGGAACCTGAGTTTCAGCTACCGGTTCGGCGGCGATACGCTTGCTCAGAAGCCGCAGCAGATGGCGGCGAGGCTTGTGAGTCTCGATAGCGAAAACCGCGACCTTTCGGCTCAGTTAGCGGTCGCCCGCACGCGGATCACGACGCAGGATGAGAAGCTCGCGGCGCAGAAGACCGCGCTCGCGACCCAGGACGCGAAGCTCTCGAAGACTCAGGCCGAGCTCGATGAAACGAAGGCGAGGCTTGAGAAACTCGAAGCCGCGGTCCGGGCGCTCACGGCGGGAGGAAAGAAGTAACGGCCTCGCAACTGAAGATCCCCTGAAACCGGGCTTTTAGCAACGCTTAAGCACGTCAAAAAGTGCTTATCAACTAGGTCGGGAATTTTCAAAGTTGTTCAGATTACCGGGGAGGGGCGGACGTCTCTCCCCGGTTTTTACTGCGGTTCGTTCTCAAGAAAAAACGGGTTTCCGGTCAAAAAAGTGTAAAGATTTCGGCCCGAAACCCGGTGTTCCTACCTAAAAAAGTAGGTAACTAGGGAAAGTCCTATCCCATGTTTAGGTAAGGAAAATACCCTAGAATACGGAAAATCCGGTGTACCCCCATGGAATACCACCCCGTATTTATGTTTTTTGCCTATGGATCCATCACTTAGAAACAACCCCAGAAAATCTGTTCAATTTCAATACTGTATCTTTTTCAACGCCGGAAGAAGGGGTGAAATTTATGTCGAACGGACCCACCTAAGGGATTAATCCTTCGATACGCCCCGTCAAATCCCTGTGAATGCATTTTTATCAATTTCATTTTTGGCATTAAGAGTGACTCGCGTTTCGTTTTTCGTATACGGAACAGCGGTCGGGAAGTTGTAAAGCGACAGGAACCTGATAGCGATCGTGAAAAATCGACGAAGATAACGACAGAAAAGTGCGTATTACGCAATCAGGGATTCGAAGAGAGCCGATATTTTTAGTCTGAAAACTTTGGATTTTTGACAGCTATTCACAAAAATTCCCGTACACCCCTTAAAACAGCTGGTTTCCGGAACATTTAAAAGTTACAAAACTCATACCTAATTTAAATTTCACTACTTTGGGCTATCCCTTCACGGTAATAGAGAAAAATACAAAACACGAGCATATTTCTTTCCTCTTTACTAAAATTAGCGGTTTCGAACTTTTGCTGAACATTTAGTAAGTGAGCTGTCTGCTTGGAGAGTGCGGCCGGCTCACGTGACAGATTGAATTTGGAGAGAAGAGAGTCTCAGATGAAAAAAATTAAGCGACTCCTTGCCACAGATATGAACCCTGCCAAAACTTCTTCGCCCGCGGGCGTCAAGGTGTACGGCGCGGCTGCAGCCGCGCAGGATTGGTGCACCGAACGCCATACCACTCGCCGCGCGAAAAAGCGCCTTCCCGGTGTCCTTAACCTCGTCCACACGGTGATCTTCGCCGCGATTTCCGCGTCCGCTCCGGCGCTCGCCTATACGATCAAGGCGGCCGGGAACGGAAATAAGTCCGCCGTGGTGTCTGACGCGGACACGCTTTCCGTGAATACCGACGGGAACCTTCAGGCGGCCGTCACGGATACCGCGGACGGTGCCTCGATCACCTTCGGACTCGCGGATACCGTGAACCTCGGGGACGAGAGTGAGCTCACCGCGACGCAGCTGAACGCGGGCTCCTCCACGTCGTATTCCTCTCTGACTGATAAAGAACTCACGCTCGCGAGCGGCGTCTCCGTCTCGAGCCAGGGCGCGTCGACCCCGATTATCGGAAGCGGCAACTTCGCGGACGTCGGAACGACGAACACCGTGATTCTCGGCACGAATAACCAGGCCGGTATCTACGGCTATGGCCCGTCGGATCTCGTCCTGATCGGCAGCGACCTCAAGTCCACCTCTAACGAATCTGTCATCATCAATCCGTCCGGCGGCACCTATTACGGAAATAATGAGCTCGTCGTGATCGGCGCTGGCGCGTCGACCACCGGGTCGAACGCGGTCGTGATCGGCCACGGCGCGTCCGGCGCGGACTATTCCGCCGTCGTGGGTTACGGGGCGTCCGCCGGTATCTCGTCACTCGCCGTCGGCTCCTTCAGCACGGCCAGTGACTCGAACGGCGCTTACTGGGCGACCGCGATCGGTATTTCGTCCCACGCGTCCGGCGCGAACTCCACGGCGATCGGTTACGGGAGCGGCGCGAACAGCGAACTCTCGACCGCGATCGGCTACGGAGCCGCTTCTTACGGGAAGAATTCGTTCTCCATGGGCGCGAACGCTCTGACGGTCGGCGAAGGCGCGATCGCGCTTGGCGCGAACTCCTACGCGAATACGGAAGCCGGCAAGATCGGTTACGACCCGTCGGGTGAAACGCACACGGGTTCCGCCTGGGTGTCGACTGACGGCGCGATGTCGATCGGAAACGCGAACACCGGTTCGACCCGTCAGATTCAGAATGTGGCGGCCGGTACCTTGGATACCGACGCCGTGAACGTCGCTCAGCTCAAGAATTCAAGCCTCACGTTTAAGGGTGACACGGGGTCGTCCGTCGTGAAGAACGGCGAAGCCGTCACGGTCCAGGGCGGAGCGGCGGCGGACGCCGCGGTGACCTCTGGCAACATCCAGGTAGCTGCGGATGAAGGTGTCCTCACGGTTTCCCTCCTTCAGAATGTGAACCTCGGAACCGCGGGCAGCCTCACGATCGGAAACGTGAAGATTTCCGGTTCCGGCATCAACGCTGGGGGCAATCAGATCACGAATCTCGGCTCCGGCGTGATCGCCGAGGGGTCGAAGACCGCGGTGTCGGGCGGCGACGTCTATGACTATTTAACGAATACCTATAAGGGAACGACGACGGATTCCAGCACCGCGGTAGCGAAGATCGCGGCCGGAAAGAACGCCGCTGTGTCGACCGCTGAAGACGGCACGGTGACAGTCGGAACGACGGATGCCGCGACCTTCACGTCCGTGTCGGCCGATCCCGATCAGGTGACCGCGGGGACTGTGACCGCGGATCAGGTGACGGTGGGAAATACCACTGTGTCTTCCACGGGTCTCACGACGACTGGCACGGTATCCGCTGGCACGGTTTCCGCCGATTCCGCGACGTTTGGCACGGTGACCGCGGGGAACACCACGGTGTCGACGTCCGGTGTCACCACCACGGGTACGGTCTCGGCCGGTACGGTGCGCGCTCCGCTCGACTGCTTCGTGAAGGCCTTTGAGGCCGCCGCGGAGAAGCTTGGGATCGACGCCTGAGTCGCTCGGTAGTCTCGCTTGAACCCCATGCCGCGGGTCGGAAGACCCGCGGCATGTGTGTTTCTGGGGGAATGAAAACGCCCACAGGTGGCATCGGGCGGTTAGACACTGGACCGACAGCAAAAGATGGCCGCGGGCAGCGCTCGTTCCTGGGGTCGAAGTGACTCTCTATATATAGGAAGAGGAGAAAGACCGGGGTCTAAAAGTCGGGCAGCGAATAGGGGAGGGCTACTTCTGGAGTGCTCGCCCGATCATCCGGCAGGCAAGGGTGACGCCAGCGAGCGTGTCGAGTCCCGAGGTGTTCCCATGCTTTTTGACTCTGAGGACTGTCGCGTAGAGCGACCGATTCGAGGGAAGTGAGAGGCACTTGAGGAGCGCGATCAGGTGACTCCCGAACCGGCCCTGAAGCGCCGCTTTCAGGTATCCGGTACTCATCAGGGTGGTGAGAGCGGGGAACCGGGGCTCGCAGCAAGAGAGGGCCGAGAGCCACGAGGCCGCGATGTCGGAGACCGATCCTTCAGCATTTTTAAAAAGTGTACAGACCGCGGCAGCGCCGACCAGCATATCGTCGCCGGACGGGGTTGAGCCCGCGCCTTTCCCGAGAAGCCCGAGGATCGAGTCGGACGTTTTGCCGCTACTCGCGAACGCCCCCCGGTGCTCCCAGGTATCCGAAAACATCGCTGTGAAGGGATCGAGCCCGCCGGAAGATGCAATAAGGAGGAGCGTGCTCCGGAGGACTCGGGACCGGGACACCAAACGCTTTGGATCCGGGGTTCCGGTGAGGTTATCCGGCAGATACAGATCAAAGGTCCGGTAGGAGAGGGTAAGCGCGTCCGGAGCGGTCCGATCCTGAGAATCGGTACGGATCCAGAGATGACTCCCGACTGGTTTCTGAAGAAGAGCCTCAAGCACCGGCTGCCGCACCGCGAAGTGCGAGGGAAAGAGCCCCTTCGCTGCCGTACTGACAAAAACGCGTTCTGAGAGTGCCGGAATCTCAATATCGAGCCCATGGCGGTAGCGCGCCGCGATCGAGGCCTCGAGGGGATCTGACCCGGCAGACACGATTCTCTCCCGCAGGCTCTTCTCAGACGCTGATACCCACATGACTCACCTCAAGAAAAAGAGAAACCTGGCACCGAAGGGACGGGAACTTCTAAAAGATAGTGTTCTTAATAACCTATCAGCAGACGCAGGGTCCATTTCTCAGAATCTCGCTTCAGAATTCCTGTCACACAGAATCCTGCGAAGCAGTGACAGAGGGGTGACCCCATGCTTCCTTCCGGACTTAAAAACAGAACTTGCGTTTTCCTCAATCAGTGAAAATCAAAACATCGATAAAAACAGCGGTTTAAGCCAGAATTAAGAAAAACGCTTCCGTCCATCACTCGCTACTATAGCGGGTCTGAAGCGCCTTCCGGAGGCTGATTCGGACTTTTAAAAATTGTCGATTAACGGCCTGAAATTCCCACAAAAAAACTGCGCTATCCCAAAAACACGTCACCGTAGAATTGATTCTGTCAAAGGAGTTTTTCATCTTCCATTTTTGGAGACCTATTATGGCCGCGATTACTGCTCCGGCACAGGAGAAACAAACCAGTTGGAAAGTCGCTGTGTTGTTTTTCTTCCTGGGCTGGATTTTCATCTACGCAGACCGAATGATTCTGAATCCGGTGCAGGTGCTGATCCGCACGGACTTCAATCTCACAAACGCCGAGGTCGGTCTGATCAGCAGTCTGTTCTTTATGACGTACACGCTCCTCCAGGTGCCGTCCGGCATCCTCGGGGATAAGCTCGGAAAAGCGAAAGTGATCGCCTTCGGTTTCGCGATCTTCGGTCTCTTCACTGGGTTTACGGGTCTCGCCGGGTCGTTTGGCACTCTGCTTCTTGCCCGTGCGATGACCGGTATCGGCCAGGGTTTTTATTACGGGCCGCAGTACGGTCTTTCCTCCGAACTCATTCCGACGAAATTCCGGACGCTCGGCAGCGCGATCATCAATAGCGGACAGGCCTTCGGTATCACGCTCGGTCTCGTGGCGTCGAGCTACATCGCGTTTGACATGAATGGCGGCTGGCGGCTTCCGTTCTACATCTTCGCGGTTCCCACGATCCTTGTGGGCCTCGGGATCCTGATCTTCGTGAAGGAACCGAAGCGCGAAGCCCAGTCCGCCTCTGCTCCCAAGGCGAAGTTCACGGATCTGCTGAAAAACCGCAACCTCCTTCTCACGTACCTACTCGTTTTCTGCAGCCTCTATGGGTTCTTCGTGATGTGCACGTGGCTCCCGGTGTACCTCGAGGAAGTCCGCGGCATCGCGCGGTCTGACACCGGTTTCGTCTCGTCGCTGGTTGCCTGGACCTCGATCCCCGCGGCGCTGCTTTATGGCTACATCTCGGACAAGATCGGGAAGCGCCGTCCGGTGGTGCTCTGCCTTCTGCCGCTCGCGGCCTGCAGCATCCTTCTGATGCTTCTCACGAACAGCCACGCGTTCATGATCACGGCGCTCGTCTGATACGGGTTCTTCGGAAAGCTTGCGACGGACCCCTTGACGATCGCCCTCGTCGCCGATAACACGCCGCGGAACCAGCTTTCCACCGCGTTCGGGATCTTTAACTTCGTCGGGATGTCGTCCGCCATCATCGCGCCGTACGCGACGGGGCTGCTCCGCGATATCACGGGTTCCTGGAACAGCGGCTTCTATGTCGCGGTCGGGCTCCTGATTCTCGGTATCGTCGCCGTTCTCTGCATCAAAAAGAAGAAGCAGATCTGACGCTCATCCGCTCTTAATTTCAAATAACTTTGCTTAGCCCGGCGGGACTCCCCCGCCGGGTCTCAGACAGGCTTTGAAAAGAAGAATGTAGAAACCAAACACACCGCTTTTTCTTCCGATCTTTTTAGGAGGAAATCCAAATGTCGCAAGGCAAATCGGGAACCGGGAACTGGCTCACCACCTCGCTCCTCTTCTTCCTCGGTTGGGTCTTTATGTACGCGGACCGCACGATTCTCAGCCCCGTGCAGGGCGTAATCCGGGAAGAATTCCTGCTCTCCAACGCGGAAGTCGGCCTCATCACCTCCGTCTTCTTCATCATGTACACCGCGGTCCAGATCCCGTCCGGGCTCCTCGGGGACCGCTTCGGCCGCACGAAGATCATTCTCTTTGGCTTCATGGTGTTTGGAGCCGCGACCGCGCTCACGCACTTCGCGTCGTCCTTTCTCATGCTGATCCTGATCCGCATTCTCGCGGGGTTCGGTGAAGGCTTCTACTACGGTCCCGAGTACGCGATTTCAAGCGACTCCACGCCTCCGAAATACCGGGCGCTCGGCTATGCGATTATCAATAACGGCCAGGCGGTCGGGATTACGCTCGGGCTCATTGGTTCCAGCTACATCTCTTTTGGTCTTGATCTCGGCTGGCGCGTGACCTTCATGGCGTACGCGATCCCCACCTTTATCGTCGGCATTCTGATTTATATGTTCGTCAAGACCGGGACGCACGCGAAGAAGGTGGAGCACGCGAAGACAAAGGCCGGGTCTGTGGCGAGTATCGGGGAGATTCTCGGGAACCGGCAGCTTGCGACAATCTTTTTTATCGCGTTCTGTAATGTCTACGGATTCTTCGTCATGGTGACCTGGCTCCCGCTTTACCTTGCGGATGTGCGGCATATTCCGCTCTCCGAAACCGGAATGATCGCGTCACTCGTCGCGTGGACGAGTGTGCCGGCCGCGCTCCTCATCGGCAGGCTCTCAGACAAAATCGGAAAGCGGAAGCCCTTCCTCCTCATTCTCATCCCCGTCGCGATCGCGTCGATTGTGTCGCTCGTGCTCGTCCAGGAATGGGATCTCCAGATCGCGGCGCTTGTCGCCTACGGGCTCTTCGGGAAACTCGCCTGCGACCCGATTATTCTGACCCTCATTTCAGACGCCGCCCCGAAGGACAAATTGTCGTCGGTCTACGGGATCTATAATTGCATCGCGATGCTTGGGGCGATTCTCTCGCCCTACATCACCGGGTGGCTGCGAGACAGCACGAACACATGGAACAGCGGCTTCTACTTTGCGGCTGGCATGCTTGCCGTTGGATGGCTTGCCGCCTGGACCCTCAGAAAGGAAAACCCGGTTCCGGCGTAAAGCGTTTTACTAGAACCCGGAAACACCAAGGGCCGCGGGGGAATGTCTCCGGCGGCCCTTGGTATAGCAAAAGAGGAGGGGACTCAGCGGTCCGCCTCCTTTTTGAGCGGTCAGTTCTGCGCGTGTGAATTCAGATGCACCGGAGCCGCAACCGTCTGGGTGCGGGTGGTCGATGCGACCTGCGGGGTGTCGGCCTTCAGCGACGCGCGGATCGACGCCCGGGCGCTCTTCGAGACCGGGACGTAGCGGGTGGGTTTGAGTCCGAGCGCGGTTTCCATCATCGCGACTTCGTTCTGCGGCATCTGGAAGTTCGAGGCCTTGACGCGGGCGGCGGCGCGGCGCACAAACCAGGCGGCGGTCGACTGCGGCGCGGTTCTCATGAACGACTGATAGGACGCGAGGTACTGGCTCCTCAGCGTCGGATTCTGCTGCATCCGGGGATCGTGCAGATAGAAGTGCAGAAGCGAGAAATACACCGACTGCACCTGGAACGCGTACGGGAAGTCCGGGTACGCCTTTACGAATGAATCGCAGTTCGCGATCACGTGCGAGAGCTCCGCGGGCGACGGAATATTGCGGTTTTTGTTATCTGCGCTCACGCGCCCATTTCCAAGCGCCATGACGTCAAAGTACTGCTTCCACATCGGCGGGAGATTCGGGAGCTTCGCGAAGAACGAGTAGAGCGGCGTCACCTCAAACTTAGAGCCTGAGATCGAATACGTCCCCCAGTCGAGGAGATTCTCATGCAGCTCATGCTCGATATCGCCGAATTCCGGTTTTCCGACGAGGTCCGTGACTTTAAACTGCGACGCATCACGGCTATTAAACGCCACGAGGTTATTGAGGTACATCTTGTAGAACTCAGGGAAAGGCTTCTTCGCGGCGTAGAGCGAGGCGTTCGCCTTCGCGAGGCTGATCACGCTGTCATGAAACGCTTTCAGCTTCGCGTCCGTCGGGGTCGCGATCGGCTTTGCCGTAAAGGGGTTCCAGAAGGTATTCAGAGTGCCGCCTGCGGCGAGTGAGTTCGCCGCGGCAGACGCTACCGCGGATGACGCCGGGTCCGCGGGGTGCAGCGTATTCTGACCCCAGTTGATGATTTTCCCAAGGGCATCGCCGATGGGATTGGCTGAGGCAGAAAGCGACGCGAAGCACGTAAGCAGTACGGCGATTTTTATAGTTTTTGTATGCATGGGGAAATCAATGAAGAGTCGCTTTTTAGACCGATTTATTTTAAGTCGAAACCCCGATTTTTCCGGCAGATTCTGTCATCAATCTGTAATCATTTGATTTATCTCTAAATCTGACCTGCGAATGATTATCAGATCACGGGAATTGAAGCGCTTTCGGTTATGTGTTTGTCTGCCGGAGGATGAGAAAACCGGCTTCAGAGCGACCGGGAACTGCCCCCAGAAGGAGGGAGAATCGAGAGAAAAATCCGATTTCGGAGCCGCGGATCCAGAGACTCGAACGACACTTGCGCCGAATGACGCGAAGCGGTCTTATTCGTTTTTCTGTTTTATAAAATCGTTTAAAAACAGGTAAATAATGATCTCTTTTTAAAGTATCGGATAAAAATCAGATGCGGGACCAGACCCATCCGGGAAGGATGCTGTCCTTCTGCCAGACCCGATCCTTTAAAGGCAGTGTCTTCAACGCCAGGACTCAGTTTCAAGACCCCTGTTTCTTCGGCGGTGAACCTTTGTCGCTAAGTAAAGGCGAGGGCCCGCTTTCTTCTCCATTCTTCTCTGCCGACTTTGTCCTATCCAAAGAGTGCCTCAATATCCTCCAAAACTCCCTCTTCAAGCCGATATTACTAAATAGAATATCGTATGTAGAATAGCGTTACGCCGAAGCGGAAACGGGATTCATAAGAACCGATTTTTTCCTTCCCTTCGGTACTGACCACAACGCTTCTGGAGAGAAAGAATATGAAGAAAACCGCCATCTTTGCCGCGCTCTGCGGCGCTGCTTTCGCGATGTCAGGCACGGCCTTCGCCGCTCCGTCGGTGCTAGGGGTAACGACGGGGGCGGGCTATATCCCGATGGTGAAGGCCGTGAATGAAGTCTGCAAAGCGCCGGATGTGAAGATCGAAGGGCATTTCGGCGGAAATATCGGTCAGGAACTCGCCCAGATCGAGGCGGGGAATGACGTGTCGGTCGTGGTGTCAGACGCGTCGACCCTGAAGAAGATCAAGTCGAACGTCACCTACACGAAGACTGTGACGCTTGGCGACACCCCGATGATGATGGTGTGGAAGAAGGGCCTGAATATCAAGAGCCCGGCCGATCTCACGAACGCCTCCGTCACCCGTATCGCCGCTCCGGATCCGAAGGCCGCGATTTACGGCCGCACCGCGACCCAGTGGCTCTCGGGTCAGAAGCCTGAAGTGAAGAAGGCGCTTGAAGCGAAGTGGCTCACGGTTGGAAACGTCCCGCAGGCGATTTCGTATGTCGTCCGGGGTGAGGCGGATGTCGCCTTTGTGAACGTGGTTGCCGCGAAGAAGAATCACGAGAAGCTTGGCGGCATGATGCCGGTGAAGACGGGGTACGAACCGATCACGATGACGGCCTCGATCGTGAAGGGCGCTCCGAACGAAAAGGCCGCGGAACAGTATCTCAGCTGCCTCACGACCCCGAAGGCAAAGCAGTTGCTTCAGAAGTTCGGCGTGGGCGACGCGAAGTAAGAGCGAGTCTCGTTATAGACAGGGGGGACTGGGCGGAACCTTGAACGGCTCCGCCCGGTTCTGATAGCTTTATCAACAGAAGAGGAAATTTCTGATGGTCTACTTTCCGGATTCTTATTTGGATGACCTGATCCGTGAGGACGCGCCTTACGGTGATGAAACCTCCGCGCTGCTAGGAATTGAGGATCAGCCGAGCATGGTGGTCGGGGCTCCGAAGGTGACAGGCGTGGTGTCCGGTGTCTCCGTTGCCGCGAAACTCTGCCGCCGGGTGGGACTCAAAGCGACGGAACACGTGAAGGATGGCGCTCGGGTCGAAGCCGGGACGCCCGTTCTGACGCTTGAAGGCACCGCGTCGCAGCTTCACCTGGTTTATAAGACCGCGCAGCGGCTCATGGAAACGTGCTCCGGGATCGCCGGGCGGACGCGTCAGATGGTGGACGCGGCGCAATCCGTGAACCCGAACTGCCAGGTGGCCCTCACGCGGAAACACTTCCCTGGCGCGAAGCTCCTCTCGCTCTACGCGATTCTCTCGGGCGGCGGTGTCTTCCACCGCGCGGGGCTCTCGGAATCCATTCTCGTTTTTGATCAGCATCGGGTGTTTTTACCCGCCCCCTTTAAGGCGGTGCACGACGCGAAGCTCAAATCCCCCGAACGCCGCGTCACGGTTGAAGTGGCGACGGGAGAAGAGGGGCTCGCGTACTTTGAAGCCGGGGCGGATGTGATCCAGTGCGAGAAGTTTTCGACTGAGGCTTTGAAAGCCTTTGTGGACGCGGTGCGTGTTAAGTACCCGGCCGGGAAGATTCTCGCGGCCGGCGGCATCAATGGCTCGAACGCCGCAGATTTTGCCGCGACCGGCGTGGACGCGATTGTGACCACGTGGCCCTACTTCGCGCAGCCCTTTGATATCAAGATGCGCTTCAAGGCCCTTTGATTTTCAGATGATGAATCGGATCCTTGGTGGGGATGGAGCCCCCGCGGGTGGTGAGAAAAGCCCGCGGGGGCTCACTTGCGTGATGGACCTCCGCTGCGTGAGGGGAACGAGTGACTTTCACTTCGTCCTCAATATGCCGCTTTCAGGCGTCACCGCCGTGATGGGGGAGAGCGGCGCGGGAAAAACGACGTTCGCGCAGCTGATCGCGGGACTCATCCGGCCGACGGGAGGGTTCCTGCGGCTCGGAACGCAGCCGATCGTGGATACGCACAGGCGCTTTGTCCTCCCGCCGCACCGACGCGGCGTCTCCATGGTGTTCCAGGATCACCGGCTTTTCCCGCACCTCACGGTCCGCGGGAACCTGACGCTCGCCGAAAAGTGGGGCGGCCGGAAGGCGCGCGTGGCGCTGGACGATGTCGCCCGATTTTTTGAAATCACGCCGTTCCTCGACCGGAAGCCGGGAACGCTTTCAGGCGGCGAATCCCAGCGTGTGTCGCTTGCTCGGGGCGTGATGGCGGCGGATTCCTTACTGATTCTCGATGAGGCGCTTGCGTCGCTGCATCCCCCCAGGAAGGCAAGGCTCCTCGAACAAATCGCGGCGCTTCCGACGCTGATCGACGTTCCGGTCCTTATGATCACGCATTCCCCGGCTGAGGCGCTTCGGGTGTCTCAAAAAGCGATTGGGCTATCTAAGGGAAAGATCGCCGCGACCGGGGACACCCGGTCGGTGTTGGAGTCCTGCGGATTCCTGAAGGAGGAGGGGAACCATGCCTGAGTGGCTTTCGATCTTCCTCTCCCCCGACCTCTGGGAGTCCCTCACCGGCCCCTTGTGGCTCACCGGTAACGCGCTTTTCTGGAGTCTCGCGCTGCATGCCCTGGTTTCCATTCCCATCGCCTTTTGGCTCGCTCGGCAGCAGAACGTTCTCACGAAACTCGTGGGGTTTGTGACGACACTCCCGCTCATCTTCCCCCCGATCGCGCTCGGGTACCTTCTCATGGTGCTCCTCGGGCAGAACGGGTGGATTGGCAGCTGGCTTAAAACGGAGTGGGGGATCCGGGTGCTCTTTACTCCGGAAGCCGTGATTCTCGCGGCCTTTGTAGCCGGCATTCCGCTTGTTGTCCGGCCGCTTAAAGCCGCGTTTTCGGACGCGAAACTCCGGGACCTGGAGGCGGCCGCCGCTCTCTGCGGTCTTTCGCCCCTCAAGCGCTTCTTATTGATCACCGTGCCGCTCGTCCGTAAGCCGCTCGCCGCCGCGTTTATCCTCGCAGCCGGCAGGGCGATCGGAGAAGTCGGGATCACAATGATGCTCGGCGGCAACATTGAAGATCGCACCGCAACGGTGTCACTTGAGATCTTTAACGCCGTGGGCCGGGGCGACTTTGATGAAGCCACCGCGCTCTGCGGAGTGCTCGCCGCGATTTCGCTTTGCTTCTATGTGCTTCTCGACCGTCTGGGGGCGAGCGATAAGGCCTGAGGTTCTTCAATCCTCAGGCGTATCCGCCGAGTCTCTCGATCTCGGAACCGTCTATATCGGGGCGCTGCGGGACGAGGAAACGGCGCTTTGCGACCTGCTTCACCTCCCGGAACAAAGCTTTGTGGTGGCCGGGCTTCTCGTCGGGTGGCCGGCGGATGGCGTGCAGACGCTCGTCCGTCCCCGTCTCCCGCAGAACGCCGTGGCGTTTAAGAATGGCTACGGCCCGATCGATCTGAAGGGAGCGGTTGAAACCTAAGAGCGGAACTTCCGCGCGTACCGTGAGGCGAACGGGATGAAATTGAAGTCCTGGACCTTTGAAGTCGTGAACGGCGCGACGAGCCTTGACTATATGGATGGCCGTGAAAACATGACCGCGATGCTGAAGGGGCGCGGCTTCCCGCTGAAGTAAAGCCCTGCGGAAAGCGGGCCAGCTCATACTGATTGGCTGACACGCTCTCTATATAGTGAAACGAAAAGACCGCGGGCCGCTTGGCGGCTCACGGTCTCTTCGGTCAAACCCAGGGGAATGGTTAGGCTCGTTTTGCCGGCGTCACGGTCGCATAGCCGTCCCAGGCGAAGAGCGCTTCTTTCGAGTCGTCCCCAAAAATCCTCTCAATATCGCAGAGATAGAGGAAGTGGTCGCCGGATTCAATCGTCTCGCGGAGGGTCACGAGGAGCGCGACGCGGGTGTCTTCCGGAATCTCGATATCCGACCCTTCCACACGCTGGAGCGCGACCGGCATTTTCTCAAGCTTATCGACCTTCGCGCCGGTTGAAGTGCCGAACGCTTTCACCGCGTCCCGGAGGGTTACGCCCGGGGCCGCGATAATCGCTTTCTTCGTTCGGCGGAAGTTTTCGCCCGAGTTTGCCGTCCGCAGCATGGCGAACGCGAGCATCGGGGGGTTGAAGGACGAATACATGAAGAACGACACCGGGGCCATATTGAGGGCTCCGTTCTCTTTCTTCGTGCAGACGAGCATCAGGGGTTCCGGGGACGTGAGAACCGTGGCTTTCCCAATATTGATTTCTTTCATGGCTGCGAGCCTCTTCCTTTCCTCTTACTCAAACATCTGATCAGCGTCTTCATCCATCGCTTCGATGAGGAAACTCACCGGGCGGAAGCCGTCGTTACAGGACGCGACAAAGGCGTTCCGGTTTTTGAGTTCTCCGTCGTAGAAGTTCTCCGCGCCGTGCGAGAGCGCGAAGACATACTCCATCATCGACTTCCAGGCGTTGTCGCAGAGCCCGGCGGGCTTCTGCCAGCCGTTTGAGATGAAGGTCATGCCTTCGGTGTTGTAGTCACAGGGTTTCAGCCCCGGCGTCGCGTATTTGTCGACGAGTTCCTGATTCCAGCCGCACTTGACGACCGTGATTTTCACTTTTTTCATCGTGTTTTCCTTTTAATAAACAAATCTGCAGTGATGCGCGAGGGTCTGATAGCACCCGTCGCAGTGAATGCAGTGCCCCGGAGCCGCGTCACCCGCGGCCCAGCGGTTCGGGAGATCGGGTTCCCGGATCAGTCCACGGCTGATTCCGAAAAACGGAATGCCGTGATCGTTGAGAAGCGCGTTCATCACACCTGGGTCGGAATTGCATCCCGTGAGAATGAGGGGGATGTCGCTCTGCTGCCGCACCGCGATCGCGAGATCCTGGTAGCAGGACGGGTGATGGTTCCCATGCTCAAGCCCCGAGTGGTCACCGAGCACCTCGATGAAGTCGAGCCCATTCTGATAGAGAAAATCACAGATCGCGACGCAATTCTCGGTGTCGTAATCCGTGAGGGATCGGTTCACGTAGAAACTGAATTTCGCGGAGACCGGGTACCCCGGGAGCCGCTCCTTGATCCCATGAATGATTTCGGTCACGATCCGGGCGCGGTTTTCGACACTGCCGCCATAGGCGTCCCGCCTCCGGTTGAACCAGGGGCTGAGAAAGCGGTAGAGGAGCCAGCCGTAGGCGAGGTGGAGCTGCACCCCATCAAACCCGCAGCGGTAAGACCGGACCGCGGCGTCCACGAAGAGCCGCCGGATATCCGCGATGTCGTCAATCGAGAGGCTATTCACCTCAATCACCCGGTGAGGCGCGGCGCTCGACACGTAGAGATACATGTTGAGTTCCGGGAGTATCACGGCTCCGTACCGGTGAGCGATCGAGACAAGCTTCTGATAGTCCGGAATCAGCCGGTCGCTGTAGAGCCGCATGTTGTCCCCGATCGCGTTATTCCATTCCGACACATCGGTGAGCTCCGTGATGATCATTCCGACACCGCCCGCGGCAAGTGTTTCGTACCGCTCATACATCTCCGGGAGCAGCGTTCCATCGGGCCTGCAGAGACCAAACCACGTCGCTGACCGGACCAGATGATTCTTTAACCGCATCCCGCAAAGCTCCGCTGGGTCTGTCACCTTTTCCATCCTCAAAACCTCTTTTATTTTTGGTGCCGTGAAGTTTATGATCACGGATACATTTGTACAAGTACGTACATTTTTGTTCCTTAGAAAAAATCTCAGAATGCCCCAGTACAAAGACCAAATTTTTGAGAAATGCCCGATTGTCTACGCGATGGATCTGATCGGTTCGAAGTGGAAGATCCCGATCCTCTGGAATCTCACGCAGGAGGATGAGCTGCACTACAACGAAATGCGGCGTCGGATCCATGGGGTGACAAACACCATGCTCACGCGCTCCCTGAAGGAGCTGGAGGCGGACGGTCTCGTGATCCGGGAGTCCGCGGGCACGGTGCCGCCCTCCGTCACCTATCGGCTGACGGACCTCGGGAAACAGCTGATCCCGTCGCTCGACGGCCTCTATAAATGGGGCGAAAACCACCAGAAGGCGTTTCTCGCGTCCGTCAAAGCGGCGTAATGCCTGACAGAGGGGAATTCCATCTTCTGTCACCGGGCGGGGGGATTCGGGTTGAGACTAAAGCGCGGGGCAAAAGACTCCGCTCAAGCTTCCGTCTCCGTGAAAGCGTGAACCCCGTTTTCCCCCGGCGCGCTTACACTTCGGGGCAGTCTGAAGGGGCTTTTGGTGCCTCTTCTTTGCTTCTAAAAACAGCCCGCCAAAGCGGAGAACTCATCAACACTAGAGCTCGCCTTTTTCCCGGACGAAAGGAAAAAATGATCAGCCGCCGAATGCTGTTTGCCTGCTCAGCCGGATTACTGGCGGGTACCGACGCCCGCGCTGAAACAACGCCCGGAAGTGAAAAATACGCGGTTAATGTTCCCGCCACCGATGGTTCCCGGGATGTCACGGCCGCGTTTCTCGATGCGCTGAAAACCCACGATCGGGTCTATGTGCCGGAGGGGATGTACCGGATTGATAGCCGCGTGGATCTCTCCCGTCTCTATGGACCGGGAATTCTCACCTTTGACACCGGGCACGAGGTGGCACTCACGACGCCGGCGGATTCAGAAATCCTCGATCAGATGTTCTTCGGCGACCTGAAATACGCGGTGGAGAAGGTCGGGGTCCAGGACATGTCGGTTTGCGGAGGCTCTGTCTTCCTCTCCCAAAACGTCCGGAACCCCGGCTGGAGCGATAAGTCCGTTGTCCGGGTGTCGGAATACGCGTTCCCTCAATTCCCTGATAAACGGCCGGCGTTCCGGATTGAGACGGACACGGATCAGCTGTCTCCGGTGGCGAGCGCCGCTTTCCTCGGTCTCGGGCACGGGCAGGGCTGCCAGGCCGTGCGGGAAGAGGGGCGGACGGTGATCTACACGACGAAAGGCCCCTCAGCCGATTCCCCCGCGGGGAACGGCGTCACGCGGATCCTGTGGCGCGGAAGCGATACCAGGGAGTCGGACTTCCGGGTAACCCGGACCCCGAAGAGCGACTTTCACCAGGTGGGGCTGTCGCCGGATGGGGAATACCTGCTGGGGTTCGTCCAGGGACGTATTAGCGTCTTTAAGCGCCTTGAACTCCTCACTCACCCCGACAGCGCCAAACCCGTCCTCACGATTCTTTTCCGCGATGAACGCCCGAGACGCTTTGTGTCGGGGCTCACAACCGACGGCCGCTTTATCTATGTGCTGCAGAGCTCCACGGCTGACCCCTGGATGAAACAGCGGATCGACGTGTTTACGAGGGAAGGGCGGCATCGGAAGACGATTGAGACGGATTCTTTCCTCGCGTTTCTCCCTGAAGCCGCGAAAGAGGGGACAGAGCACGTCTTCTTCCCGATCAATAAGGAAGTAGAAGGGCTTTCCGTCTGGCGGAACGCGCTTCTTATGGTCTGCAAGCTCAATTTCGCCATTCCCCGCGACACGGTGACGCATGAGGGGCGGTTCTGGATCGCCGCTCATGACTCAAAAGGCGTCCCTCCGCCCAAACTCCAGTACTGGCGCGAGGCAAAAAAGGCCTTTCCGGCCGCGAACCCCTGGAATCCGGACCAAAACTACCGCGGATTCCGGGGTCAGGTCACGCATCGGTTCATAATTGGGATCGTTCCGCGCGGTTTTCTCCGATCAGACGCTCCCTTAAACATAAAATAGAATCCTATAATACAAATCGCGTCCGCCCGGAATCGAAAAAAATCGATTTCCGGGCTTATTTTTTGAGATTTTTCGAATCCTCTTTTTCTTTAAAGTGATACATAAATTTATCTCTGTGATGTAGTTTTCTATCTATTTTTACTGGCTATTTATCAGGGATAAATTAGTGTCGCTTAAATTTTTTGAAGTTATCTTTAAAGATCAATTTATCTTGGTAATTTAAAGATTGATATCAATGCTGGAAATACCGTTATTCCATACGGTAAATGGTCTGAATTCTCTGGAGAGCTTCAGAGAGTGGAACCGAACCTTCTGGATGCCGATGAGCGAGGAGGAAGGATGGCTTTGAGGATCGCCGATGTCGTTATGGTTTTAGAGGGAAAGCCAGCCAGAAAACGGTCCCTGAAATAGTGATTTTTAAGTTTAAAAAATAGAAAACAGCAAGTGATGGAAAGAGAGAAAAAGCACTCTAGAGAAATAAAAAATGTATAAAAATGGATAATTAAATGATTATCTGCGGCAGATATGAGCCAGCCGTGACCATTGTGTTTTGTGCTTAGGATGAGTGCAAAAATCAACAGCTGTTTCGCAGGGCCACCCCGTGTTTTGGTCTGGCAGGGGATAGTCAGTGGTTATAAAATAAAAAAAGTAAGGCTGATTTTTAGAGCCGTGATTCGGGTGGGGTCGGTTGCGATCGATCCAAATGGGGGGTTGAACTGACACAAGGGCTCGAGGAATCAGCTGAAAGCCCGCGACCAGGATTACGAGCCCCCATAGTGCCTGGTTCAGCGGGCTTTCCTATTTCTGTGGGATGCCTATCCCAGAGCGTCCGTCAGCTCAGAGCTTCACCTTCTTTGCCGCCTCCCGCTGGGCTTTGCGGCCTCGGCGGTCATAGAGCGCGGTGGTGGTGATGCTTGCGTGGCCCATCATATCTTTCACGGTCGAGATATCAACTTTCCTGTCGAGAAGCCGGGTCGCGAACGTACGGCGGAGGTCATGCGTCGTGATATCCTCAAGCCCCGCCAGGATCCGGTACTCCTGGACGACATGCCCCACGGCGTGCGGGGTAAGCGGCGCGCTCGGGTCAAATTTCCAGCCCTTGAAGAACTTCCCAAAGACAAATTCCCCTTTTTTTCCGCGGACATCGAGCCATCGGGCAAGAGCGTCCTTCACTTCCGGGATCAGAAACACTTCTCGCTCCTTATCGCCTTTGCCGATAAAGCGGATGGAGCTATCCGCGAGGTTCACGCCCTTCAGTTTGATCGCGGAGACCTCCGCTCGGCGCATCCCGCAGCCAAGAAGCAGGCAGAGAATAGCGTGATCACGGATCGTGATCGGGTTCATCTCAATCTGGGTAGCGTCGAGGAGCGCCTCAGACTCATCCTCCGTGATCGCGCGGCCGGCCGCGAGGCGCAGAAACCGTATGGATTTCACGAGCTTAATTCGGGCGAGCGTCTCCGCGTCCATCTGTTTCAGAAGGAACGCCTGGTTCGCGACGCCCTTGAACGCGGAGAGGTAGCAGTTGATCGAGCGGGGGCTCATCCGGGGCTTCCCGTTTTCGTCTGGCTGCTGCATCGCGGTGATAAAGGCGAGCACGTGTTCGTACCGCATCGCGGACCAGTTGAGAAAACGGAGGTCTTTTGCTCCGGCCCAGTGCGCGATTACGTTCAGTTTGCTTGTCATCGTGTAGCGGGAAGTACCACCATGAAGAGTGGCGATAAACGCCATAGCAGGGTTCACTTCAGGAGCGTCAGAATTATGGCGAATGATGAGCTCATTCTGTACCGGATCGAGGACTTCACTTTCCATAATTTTGTATACCTTAATTCAGAAAAACGGGATGACAGGCATCGAAAAAAGGATTCTATTTTTGAATTATAGGAAAAATAGGATCCGTTTTTGGGGTACTGGAAGCACCGGAAGGCGTTAGATGAGCCTGAAAACGGACTTTTTATAAACCGCCCTCACGGATTGAATAATATAATCGACATTATATTATCCTATTCTTGGAGAAAAAAGGGCGGAAAAATGACCCCGAGAGCCATCAAATTGAATCCGATTTGGTGATCAAGGGCTCGTACCTCAAAATTTGAGCCGTTTTAAATCGATCTCTGTTTCTATGCAAAGTTAAATTTACAGATTTATATCTGCATAAATTCTGAAAGATCTGAAAAAACCTGAAATCTGGATCCTGGAACGGAACGCTAAAAGTCAGGTTTGGGGATCCGGGCAGTCTGGGAAGCGTCCATGGATTTTCCTCAGGACTGACGTTTGAGAATGCGGGTGAAGGGGCTGAGTGACGATCAGAAACGATCCAAAAAGAACTTTGGGCAGGAAGTGTCAGACATTAAGGAATTGGATCTGTCAGGCGCAGCATCCTTGTTTGTGGTTCTCCGCTTTATTGCATCTCGGCCCTTCTACTCACAGCGTAAAAGCGGTTCCAGGTGCCGTTAGTGACAGTGGCAATGCAGATTTAGCTACTGTCGTCACGAGAAAAGAGTCCACCCAGCTTCTTCCTTTGCGACGAGACGGTTCTTATTTGACATTACAAATTGCGCCTCAGAACGTAATGAAATCTATATATACGAAAACTTAAAGTAATGAAATGAATCCACTTATTTCACAACTCTTTTTTAAACACGTTTGAAGGCTATACTTTGAAAAGTAACAGAAATGATTTCCTGCTATAGCTAGATATGGGGCTTTCAAATGGATATATTTGTGATGGTTTTAGCTGCGGCACTCTGTTTCAGCACAAGTGCTATCGCGGAAGTTACCTGTCATACTGATGCGTTTGGCGACGTGAACTGTACCGGATATGACAAGGATGGAAATTATGTCAACACCACCTCTCACAAAGATGCCTTTGGAGATGTCACCACAACTGGGCATATTGGGAATAGTAAAGTAAACACCACAGCTCACACAGATGCCTTCGGCGATGTCAACACAACCGGGCATATCGGGAATAGCCAAGTAAATACCACCGCCCACACAGATGCTTTCGGTGATGTCAGCACAACTGGCCATATTGGGAATAGTCAGGTAAATACCACCGCCCATAAAGATGCCTTTGGAGATGTCAGCACAACCGGGCACATTGGGAAGAAAAAATTAAACAGTACCGCTCACACAGATGCCTTTGGAGACACGTCCAACAGGTAGTTATAACTGATTGTTCCTGAACCCCGATTTAAAGCCGATCCATTTAGGACCGGCTTTTTGTATGCAGTATCTTTTGCTCCGTCAGGCTTAAAATTTTTTTCCGTTACGAACTCCGGCCGCCCTGCTCCCACTTCCGGTGTGCGGCTCACCAGGAGGGAATTCAGAGACGCTATGAAGGGTGAATGAAGACCGGATTTAGAGTTCCGTGTACTTCTTTGAGTTGCCCTTTGCCTTTTCGACCGGGTATTTCGCCGCGTTCTTATCAATCTTGTTCCGGATCGCTTCCGGAATGTCGATATTGAGGGCGTCCGCCATATAGATGCAGTAGATCATCACATCCGCTAGCTCTTCCGTCATTTCAGGCTTCTTCCGGGCGGCCTCGAGATCAGCGCCGGACCACTGGAAGAGCTCAAGGAGTTCCGAGGCTTCCAGAGAAACCGAGATCGCGAGATCCTTGGGATTATGGAACTGCTTCCAGTCCCGGTCGTTCCGGAATTCGATTGCCTTCGCTGCCGCTTCTTCAAATGTGATTTTGCTCATAATCGTCTTCTTATTTCGATCTATCGAGGTTATCAGATAAGGTGAGGAAAGTATCAAGACTAGTGGCGTTTGTGCTGCTTATCCCATCGGCTTCGTAGAAAAACGCAATGGAATCTGTACCTCACGAGGTGCAATGAAATCTGTACCCCCTTGAACCGACCGAATTTTTCAGCCAACCTTTTCTGGGAAAAGGGGGAAAGCGTTTAGATTTGCAAACACTTGGGAACAGCGGAAACTTAATGAAATCGCTGATGTTTATGATGGTGTTCATCAAACCCCAAAGTACACTTCAAGTGGGGTAAGGTTCCTTTCAGTTGAGAACATAGCAACGCTTGAGTCTGAAAAATATATCTCAGAAGCTGATTTTATTCGTGATTTCAAAATATTCCCACAAAAGGGAGATATTTTGATGACTCGCATAGGTGATATTGGAACTGCAAAGGTTATTAAATCTGATGAAAAATATGCATTTTATGTGAGTTTGGCGTTATTAAAGCCAAAGCACATAAATTCAGATTTTCTTTGCAACTCTATTGCTTCAAAGAACTTCCAAAAGGGGCTCAAAGCAAGATCGCTTCTGACTGCAATACCTCTGAAAATCAATAAAGAAGAAATCGGTAAAGTAGCGACTTCTTTTCCCTTAAATCTTTCAGAACAAGAAAAAATAGGTTCATTTTTTAATCATATTGAATCTCTTCTTACCCTTCATCAGCGTCAGTCAGTAAGTTCATCCCTCCCAAGTCGATGTTCTCCTTTGATCTATTCACGCACCCTACAGGGATTACCAAGGCGGAATCTTGCGAATCAGTACCCGTTTAATCAATCAAAGAGATACGGAAACGCTTGGAATAAAACGGATAAATTCATTTTTATATGTCAATTTTTTATAACTCCTACAGCGGGATCCCTTGACGGTTTCCTTCTCTATTGCCAGAATGGCTGTGCGGTTTTACAGCGATATTGAAATCCTTACGTTCCCTTGATGAGGGATTGGGAGAACAGGTATGGCCACAAGAAAAGCGACCCCTGAAGAACTTGAAGAGCTGCAGAAAAGCATGATGGCCTGGGGCGGCAGCGCCTGGGCTATTGGCGCGCATCGCCCTCGCCCCGCCTCCGACGACTCTGCCGATAAGAGCGCCAAGACGGAGGAGAAGGCGAAGCCAGAAAAGACTGACGATTAAATCAGCCTTACCCATCACTGGAACACAGACGAGCCGCTGAAAAGCGGCTCTTTTCTTTGTCATACCTCCGCAGGAATTTCCGCAGCAAACCGCATCTCCGATTTCAGGCAGATGCCCCAGCGGGCCCCTTCCCCAAACAAAAAAATCTCCGCTTCGGTGTCCGGAGCGGAGATTATGTCAGGGTAATCCGAAATTACTTGCTGGCGTTCTTGACGGCATTGTCACCAGCCACGTAACCTGAGACGATTGCCCAGGTGTTCATCATGGCAGGGAGCGGATGCGCGCCGTTCGCGCCGCCGACCACACAGCCGGCGCCGTACAGATTCTTGAAGGGCTTGCCGCTCTTATCCACGATCTGCAACTGGGCGTTGGCGCGGAGACCGCCAAGCGTCGTCTGATAGCGGGCCTTCTGTTCGATGATGTGGTACGGCCCCTCACCGATCGCGTGCAGATTCGTGCGGCCGAACTGCGTGTCCTTGCCGGCCTTCACTTCGCTGTTCCACTGAGCGACCTGAGCGAGCAGCCCCTTCGGATTGATGCCCATCGTCTTCGCGCAGGCTTCGAGTGTCCCCTCGCAGTGAGCCGGACGGCCGTTATTGATCAGCGTCTTCCAGGACTCAAAGACCGCGGGGCTCGTGAACGTATGATCATCAATCGCTTTCTTGACATACGTGTCATAGCCCTGCTTATCCATCACGAGATAAAGGAGGTGACCCGGAGCCTTCAGAGTCGCCTGAGCAAGTGCGGCAAGCGACGCGTTTTCGTTAATCACGCGCTTACCGGTAGCGTCCACGAAGATTGCGTTCTTCTTCACGGCGAAGCTTGACGAACCCGTCGTATCAATCGAGCGGCCGGGCTGGACTTCCACGCCGTTCGGGTACGTCGTCGCGAGTTCGAGATTCAGCGTATCGGCGCCGATTTCGCGGCCCATACGGAGACCGTCACCCGTTTCGGTCGGCAGACCATAGAAGAGGACGTGGGCCTTCTTATCCTTGAAATTATTGCGGTTCGCGCCGAAGCCGCCGGAGGCGAGGACGAAAGACTTCGCCTTGAAGGTATAAGGCTGGCCATACAGACCGTTTGCCTTGACACCCACTACGCCGTGACCCTTCGTCATGAACTTATTCGCGCGCATATCGGTCATGATGACGCCGCCGTGCTTCTTATAGATATCGAGCATCAGCTGCTGGTACTTGACCGAGTTGCCTTTGATGGAAATCTGACGATCCGCGCTGTGGTCCGGGAACTTCACCCAGGCGGCGCCGTACGGGAACTTGAGATCATCAATCAGCCAGTCACCGACTTTGCCGGTCATCTGCGTCACCATGTGGGCGACAACCGGGTCGTTGAGGTTACGGCCGCTTCGCAGCATATCTTTATAGAGGAGTTCCGGTGAATCCTTCGTTTCCTTCATCACTTCACGCTGATAGCGTGTACCGAGCGCGACAAAGCCGCCGTGGTTCAGGGCGGACACCCCGCCGACCGCGGCACGCTTCTCAATGAGGATCACTTTCTTTCCCTGCAGCACACCGCGAACCGCAGCCGTGATGCCGGCGTTGCCGCCGCCGATCACGAGAATATCCGTATCCACTTCTTTCGCGGGACTGCCGGCGAGTGACTTATGCGGCACTTTCTTCGCGAAGTCTTTCTGCGTGGCGCCAGCCTTAGCGAGAGACGCCGCGGTCGCGCCGATAATGGCTTTGGAGGTGAGAGAGGCGCCGCTCACCACGTCGACCTTCGTGCTCTGGCTCTCAACGATTTCCTTCGGGATGTTCTTCAGGGCGGCGTCGGAAATGCCCTTTGTTTCCTTCTGGTCGATCACTTTGACGTCCGCGATCTTGCCGTCCTTAACCGTAACGGAAACCTTGACCGGGGCGTTGCGTCCGTGAGCTTCGCCTTCGTACACACCGTCAGTGACAGCCGCCGTGGCTGCCATCGAATACGCTGCGGCAACAGACATCACAAGAGTTGCGGCGGCGGAGAAATGAAATTTCATATTGCTCTCCTCTGTTTGCCGGTCTTAAGGCAGACCGGCTTAACAATCCGCCAACAATTCTATCAAATAAGCCCTATATCCAATACAAAAGTATTAGATATTAGTGATTATGAACAGAGATAAAGGTCAGGGAATAAGTTCGCGAACTTCTTTAGGCACATGAGAGGGGGATTCAGTGGCGGTAAGAACGGGGGAGATTTTCAGAGCTCCGTGTATTTCTTTGAATTTCCCTTCGCCTTATCGACCGGGTACTTCGCCGCGTTCTTTTCAATCTTTTTCAGGATCGCGTCCGGTATGTCGATATGGAGGGCGTCCGCCATATAGATGCAGTAAATCATGACGTCCGCGAGTTCTTCCGCCATCTGAGGCTTCTTCCCGGCGGCTTCAAGGTCCGCTCCGGACCACTGGAAAAGCTCGAGGAGCTCCGAGGCTTCAAGCGACACCGAGATCGCGAGATCCTTCGGGTTATGGAACGGCTTCCACTCCCGGTCGTCCCGGAACTGAATCGCTTTGGCTGCCGCGTCCTCAAATGTGTTCCTGCTCATCAGAGTTTCCTTTTTTGACTGAATGCCGCCCCGCGAAGCCTTTGATTAGCCGCATCGGGGGTGGGGTTAGAAAATCGTTATACTGCAGTAATGGTTTTTATTCATAAAACACACACGGAGTCCATCCCATGAAAAAAGTTATTCTGGTTTTAGCTTCAGCTTTCTGCTTTAGCGGCAGTGCCCTCGCAGGCGTTAACTGCTACAGCGATGGATTCGGCAACACCAACTGCAGCGGTTATAACCAGAACGGCGACTATGTGAGTACGCATTCCTACAGCGACGGCTTCGGGAACACCACGACTACAGGCCGTATCGGGGATAGTTCCGTGAACACGAATTCTTATAGTGACGGGTTTGGCAACACCACAACGACCGGCCGTGTCGGAGGTAGCTCCGTGAACACGAATTCCTACAGTGACGGGTTTGGCAACACCACGACGACCGGCCGTATCGGGGACAGCTCCGTGAACACGAATTCCTATAGTGACGTATTTGGCAACACCACGACATCAGGCCGCGTGGGGAACCGTTCCATCCATTCCAATTCCTTTTCTGACGGTTTCGGGAACACGACGCATACGGGTTGGTAATCCTGGGGATCAGACTTCCCTAAAGTCACTCTCCCCCTCCCGCTGTCTCTCCGGAGATAGAGTCCCCGCCGAAACGTTTCAGGGCCGCAGACATGTCCGCGTGGCCCTGAAACAGCTGTTCGCCCGATCAAAGAATCAGCGCTAAGAGGAAACCAACCGCTACGCCGGCGAGATCGGTCGCGATATAGCGGGCAAGGCGCCTCTTCAGCAGTATTCGCGCCATCTACTCTTTCCTTCCGAATATGAGACTCAGGACGAAAACCACGGCGATGATGGGGACCGCGATGAGGCTCGCGGCGGAGGCGACCCAAAAGAGACCGAGTCTGATACAAGTCCAAAGCCAAGAACCGCGACGATAAAAATTACCATGCCGATGGTTTTCAGTGTTTCCATACGAATGAACGATTGTCAGGCATTCGGTCTCATTTACTGCCTTGCTCTCCGCCCAGAAAAAAGCCGTCCGGTCAGTTTCACCGAACGGATACGGGATTCTCGCGATCAGAACCAATAGACGGTATCGCCCTTCACGAGAGGCGCGTCCCGGATTTCTTCAGCGACTGCGCCGTAACTGATGCCCCAGTGACCCAGCAGGTTGTCTGAGCCTTCGCAGTAACTGATCGAGGGGCTCCCGTCCGCGGAGATCACGTAGCAGTCTCCAAAACACATGCAGCTTTCCCACGCGTGTCCATTCAGGCGGTCAATCGCGAGACAGAGCAGCTCTTCGGTGGGGCCGCACTCCCCGCTATACCCGAGAGGAACGCGGTGAAGACGCTCCTCGCAGAACGGAATGAACGCTTTCTTTTCCTCGTCGTTCACGAAGAGGAGAGGCTTTTCCGGATCGGGATCCAGGACGGACTTATATTTTCCGGATTCATTCCAGTCGCTGACGATGAATTCGCGAAGGGAGGGAATTTCATCCGTCACAAATTTCTCGATTTTATGCGCGGTTTCTTCCTTTTCTTCTTCACTGATCCCCTCTTCCTCGTCATCCTCTACGAAGCCGTCATCCTCGTCTTCGTCGTCCCCTTCTTCATCCAGCACTTCCGGCGTTTCGGGCGCCTTGGGTTCAGTCACTTCGGCCACGGGGGCTGTGACACTTTCTTCTGTCTCTGCCATCAGATCATCTCCTTTCCGGGTATCCGGTAACCATCCTGATTTATCAGCGGTTTCCGGAACTTCGGAATCTTTGTCTCCTGAAATAAAAGTAGCATTTTGATGACGGATGAATCAGAGTTCCTCGTCAATACTGTCCCTGGATCGCAATACCGTTTCTTTTGAAGGGGGAAGACAGGGGGATGCTTCAGAACAGCTCGCTTTTTCTCCTGAACCGCGGGTGACAGAGACGCAAAAAATCCGCCCTGACGATCAATCAGGACGGATCTGACATGTAAAACTGAAAGTGTTTACTTCAGGATCGTCAGCCGATAGCTGCGGCGGCCGACGCCGTTCTTCTCCGCTTTCCAGATACCCGCGGGGTCCGTGAACATGAGATCCGCGGTGCCGCCTGAAAGCGTTGAGGAACCGGTCCAGGTGCCGGCGAGCGTCACAGTCGCCAACGCGCCGTCCGACGCCGAGAGGTCGCCTGTCCACGCGGTGCCGGTCCCGAAGTCAGCCTGCAGCTGGGTCCCCGAGCCTGACTCGGTCACGTTCCCGGTGAGGGTCGACGTGCCGGAGAGCATCACTATGGCTCCTGCTCCCGAGGTCAGGCTGATACCCGCGAGACTCGACGCCGTATCCTGCTCCTGAAGGAGGAAACGGCCTCCTGTTCCGTCCACCGAGACTTCTGACGTGCCGCCGGTCTGCGACGTGTACGCAGCGTCTCCCGTCAGCACCAGGTATACCCAGCTATCGGATGCCGTGATCTTATTCGCTTTCAGGTAGGAACCCGCTCCGCTTTCGTGAATGGCGACGCGGGAATCATTGCTGGCTGTCACGTTCCCAACCACCTGGACGCTTGATGCTTGGAGATCCCCGTTAATCGTGACGCCGGTCGAAGGATCGGCATTATCAGAGAGAATCACTTGGCCGCCGGATTGGTTGATCACCTGAATTGGGGCGCCGTCCGCCCGAATAACGACGCTGCCTTCGTCTGACGCGTAAATCGTCGGAGAGTCGGAATTATTGAGCACCTGAACTCCGGTGCCCGAAGCATCGTTCGCTTTCAGGCTAACCAGCCCGTGACCGGTGACTTCAATCGCGGCGGACGAAGCGGCGGTGTCTTTCACGGTCACGCTGCCAGCGTCAATCGTGACAGTGCCATCCGAATCCGACATGATTGCCGCGGCAGCGGATTGAAGACTCTCAGCCGTCACCGTGCCGCCGTCGTGGTCTTCCCCCGTACCATAAAGATTCACGATGTCGCTGTCCGCGCGAATAGCGAAAGTGCTGCTTGACGTGACTGTCGTGGTCCCGGCCCCGGCGATCTGAACAATCGCTGAAGCGGCATTCGTTTCAATGCCGTAGCCCTTATCCGCCGTGATCGACACGGTGCCGCCTGAGAGCGTGAGGTCGACGCCCCGGTACACGTACCGATCCGTCGTTCCGGCGCTCCCGAGGATCGCGGCGCCCCCTTCAGTCGAACGCACCGTCAGATTCCCGCCGATCGTGCCGTCAATATTGTTGTTTGACCCCGTGACGAGCGAATCCCCGACTGTCGTCACATTCACATCTCCCGCCACCGCGAGGTGAACGCCTCCCGTTGTCGAGCCAGTCGACGTCCCGGTGAGACTGTTCGCGGACGAAATGCCGTAAGGACTGATTCCAGAGCTCGCGGCGGACACGGTATTCGTGACCGTGAGGGAGTTAAGGGTCAGCGTGATGCCTGTCGCGGCGTCCGTGTCTGATCCTGCCTCAACCGGCGCGAGGGATCCGACCGCAGCGGTATCCGTCTGATCGGTATAAGACACGACCGCGTCAGTCCCGGCGGCGTTGATCGATGTGCCTATCTGGGTATACGTGACTTCCGACGCGTGCGCCGCGCCGATCGCGAAAAGCGCCGCGGCGACCGCTGCCGCCGCCTTCGTCCCCTTCAGGGCATAGGTTTTTCTCTGCTTCATGGTGAATACTCGTCCAATGGTGTGTTGAGCCGGATTAAAGACTCACCTCGGGTCAGAAACTGCCCTTCAAGGGGAATTGCTGAGAGGGATGGATTCTGACTTTTTCGCCTCACCTGTTTATTTTTGGTTGTTCTTCAAGTTGACAGATGGACCGAAGTAAGGATTACGGTAATTATGGAATCTTTACTCATTATTTCGTGTCGCTTCCGATTTCGCAAATAAATACAGAATTCTGTTGCCTTCCGGCAACAGGGAAATCGGAGAGCTAGTAACTTTTCCGTAATTTCAAAAATAGATGAGTTAATTTCAGTTAACTATTTCAGGTTGACAAATAAGGGCAGGAAACCCGGGGAAGCTGTCAGAATTTGAAGGCCAGCGGGATCAGATTTCAGTCACTCGGGCGATCTGAGAAACGCTTTTCGTTATTCTCTTTTTGAATATCCAACATAACTTGCAAAGGACTCAAGCTATATCTACCTAGTACTACCCAAAAGGTTTATTAATCACGTCAAACCATTTAAACGACTGAAAAAAGCCCTGTATCTTTTTTTATCGTTCTCATAAAAATAAGCCGTCTCAAAATAGTCTCGCAAATTTAAGAAACCTGTGGCAGACTGCCCCCGATGCTTTGAACAAGCTTTTGATGTCATAAAAATGAAAACAAAAAATAACCTCCGGCTTGAGATGGAGTTTTATCGGCTGGCTGCGGGCGACTACCGCCCGCTCCCGGAGCTGCCGAACAGAACTTCCCCTTCCCGCGGACCCCGCGGCCTGAAGAAGTACTGTGAACACTCTGTCGAACAGGCGATCTACCGCTTTTTCGCGTCGGACCATGAGGTTCCGGACGAAATGGCGCTGGAACACGCCTAAGAACGTTCCTCCGATTCGGCTGTCCCCCTGAAACTCTTGCCGGCCGGACGGAAGGAACCACCGGCCTCTCGGAGACGGAGCCGGATGACAAAAATGGAACCGCCCCAGGGCTTCAGCGCTCTGGGGCGATTTCATTACCGCTCTGCCGGCTGAGGAGAGGGGTCGCCGGCAGTTTCTGCTACGAGAGGCATGAAACTGTGTCGCTTCCGGGCATATCTCCCCGAACGCTCATGCTCTCGCGAGGAACCTAGATCTAGGCCCGGTGCGCCGCGGCGCTCTTTCCGGCGACCCTGCCATACACGACGCAGTCCGCGATGGACACCGTTCCGAGTCTCACCATGCCGTGGACACCGCCGCAGATTTCACCCGCAGCGAAGAGACCCGGGATGATATTGAAGTCAGTGTCAATCACTTCGGCCTTCGGGGTCACGGTCAGACCTCCCATGCAGTAGTGCACCCGAGGCCAGAGGCGGCAGGCGTAAAACACGCCTTCGTTCGGCTCCGCGTCCTTAAAGATCATGGCGTGGAAATCCGGATCAGCCCGGTTCTGGATCGCCTGATTCCAACGTGCGACTGTAGCCTTCAGTGCCGCGGGATCGATCTTATAGGCGGCAGCCACCGCGTCTAGCCCCTCGAGCCGCTTGATCGAGCCATTCTTGACACCCGCGTCCACCGTGCTCTGCGGCACATGCTTCTTCATGTTCTTTTCCGAAATCATGATGATCGAGGGGTGACCGGTCGCGATGATGGCGTCCGCGCGGACCTTGCGGTTGCCGGTTTCCTGGACGAAACGCTTCCCGGTCTGCGGATCCACCATGAGACCGTAGCCAACAGACGCCTCGACATATTTCGGGCATTCACCGAAACCTACTTCGTCCGGGCTCGTCCAGGGGCCGAGCTGAATCCAATCCATCAGCGTCGTACCGGCGCCGATCCGTTCGGCGGCCTGAAGGGCCGCGCCGTCAGCACCAGGCTGATTGGTGGAACCCAGTTCCGACGTGAGCCGCGGGTCCTGCATCATGCGCATCTTGATGTTCTGGGAGAATCCGCCGCCGCCGAGCACCACGCCGCGGAGCGCGCGGACCGCAGCGGGTTTGCCGGACTTCTGGTTCGGGAACCGGAAGTTTTTGAGAATCTCAACCCCAAGCACCGCGCCCTTATCGTCCGTCACGATATTGGTCATCTTGGTTCGGAGCCGGACCGGAATCCCCAGTTCTTTGCACTTATCGAGCATTGGCCCGATGATGTCAGCTCCGGTGCCATTCTTAAAACTGCAGGAACGGGCAACGGAGTGACCGCCCTGGAAACCGAGACGGTCCCACTTCACACCGATGAAATCCGTCGCCCACCGGTACGAGTCATAAGCGCCGTAAGCCACGACCTTCGCGCACTGCACCTGATTCAGGTTGCCGCCTGCTCTCAGCATGTCTTTGAGAAGGAGTTCCGGGCTGTCCTGAATGCCGGCTTTCTTCTGCATGTCGTTCTCCGGAGCCGCGAAGCCGCCCGCTGAAAGGATGGAGTTTCCGCCCGGAATCGGCATCTGATCAAACACCACGACATTCGCGCCCGCGGTCTTTGCTTCAATCGCGGCTGAGAGTCCGGCGAATCCTGAGCCTATAACGACCACATCAAAGGTTTCATCCCATTTGGCGGGCATCTTTGCTGCCGGGTGGGCAAAAGCGGCAGGGGCCGCGGCGGCGAGACCCGCGGTAATAGAGGCTCCAAGCAGATTCCGGCGGTTGATACTAACGGTCATGATTCTCTCCTTAGTGAATAGAGGAACTGTTTTTCGAGTTCCTTGCTCTATGGAGAAAATCTAGTTTCGCGGCGTCTGAAAATCCTTAAACAAAAGTTTTAGATGCGTGAAAATCAGGACTTTATCCCTGCCGCATCCAGCCCCGCGATCCGCCCGAAAACCAATCCATCCGGAATTCCGCAGCCTCCCAGACGGTTAACGCCATGAACCCCGCCCGTGACTTCGCCCGCGGCCCAGAGTCCCGGGATAGGCTTTCCCAACGCTGTAAGGACGCGGGCCTGAGGTGAAATCCTCACGCCCCCAAGCGTGTAAAGCGTTGACATGCCGGCGTAGCACCCCCAGAACGGAGGCTTCAGAATCGGGGATTTCAGCGCGGAAGCCGCTTTTCCGAGGGGATCCTGACGTGTTTTGACGGAGCGGTTGTACTGCTCCACGGTCCGTGCGAGATTTCCCTTCGGGAGTCCCATGAGCGAGGCGAGTTCCGGAACCGTGTCCGCGCACCAGGCGTCCCCCGTCTCAATCGCGAGCGTCGCCTCTTTCTGCATGAGGATGCTGAGATTCCGGAATGCCCGATCGTCGATCACGGTGTACGCGTACCGCTCAGGAAGCTTAAGCACGGCGTCTGTCAGCTGATTCCGATGCGCGTCCTCCCGGATAAAACGCCTCCCCTGATGATTCACCAGAATAAATTGATCCACGATCATGTGGAAACGGGCGTGGTGCGTCCTTCCCTCGGGGGCTCCGGGGTTGCAGAGAATCCGATCCATGTCGGTGAGGGAGGAACCGATTTTTTCCGCTTCGAGAATCATTTCTCCGGTAGATCCCGGCGCGGCATTCGTGGTGAGCCCATCGTATTTAGGCGCAAAGCGGTGAATCATTTCCCGGTTGGCGCCGAAGCCGCCGCTCGAGAGAATCACGCCCTTTTTCGCGTTCAGATTTCTGAGAGTGCCTCGGTCGTTCACCCTGACCCCGGTTACTCGGCCGTCAGACTGAAGAAGTGCCACCGCGGCGGTCCCCGTCCTGATTTCCGCGCCAAGAGCGGACGCCCGGTTACTGAGCGTCCGGATATAGCCTTCGCCGTTTGGCATCAGGGGTTTATGGGCCCTCGGCCACTCAGCGCCATAAGCCTCGGTGACAGAAGGCATGAATTTCATCCCCTGGGACTCAAGCCACCTGAGCATCGGGGTCGCGTTCCAGCGATGAATCTTCACGGTCTGTTCGGTGACACCGAGTTTCTCGGCGATCTCTTTGTTATGAAGCCCAGATGCGGCCTCGCGGCAGATTTCGAGTTCCTTCGGCGTGAGTGTCCGAAGCTTATCAGCCGCGGCTTTCGCTTCAATCCTCTTTCTGCAGACGGCTTCATGCCACGCGACAAGCCGCTTCACGGACTCGGTGAGTGTCTCCGAACGTATCGGTTTCTGCACAAAGTCAGCTGCCCCGCGTTTCAGCGCGGCAACTGCCATATCCAGATCACCGTGACCTGTGAGAAAGAGGATCGGGATCGTGCGCCCTTGCCGGATCAGTTCCTTCTGAAGCTCTATTCCGCTCAGCCCCGGCATCCGGATATCGAGAACAAGGCACCCGCAGCGCTCCTTGTCATCCGACTCGAGAAACCGCTCGGCGCTCTCGTACTCCTTCACGTCCCAGCCGGAGAGCCTCAGCACAAACGCTTCAGACTGCCGGACCCTCTCATCATCGTCCACAATTCTGACGAGAGGATTCAGTTTCGGGTTCAGATTTTCCATTGTCATGCCTCGCTCCCTCTTGCGGCCGGGTGGATGGTGGGAAGGGTGACGGTCACCGTGAGTCCCCTCTTTTCTCTCCGGAATCCGATATGGCCACCGTGGCGCTCGATAATCGACCGGGCAAGACTGAGGCCGAGACCCAGCCCATCCGGTTTGAGACTCGTCACCGGGCGGCTGAGTGACTGAAGTTTTTCCTCGGACACGCCAACCCCGTTATCCGTGACTTCAACACTGGCCGTGTCGTTCCCAAGATCGAGGACCCGGATCGTGATCCGTTTGTCCGTCTCATCCCGCATCGCGGCGGCTGAGTTTTTGAGGAGATTCACGAGGACGAGCTCGAGTTCCATCGGATCCCCGAGCACCGTGATGTCCGGATTTACGCTCGGCTCGATATGGATCCCCTCCGCAGCTGAGGTGCGGCTGAAAAGCCTGACAGCCTCATTCACCAGTTTCTCAATCGTCACCGGAACCGGCCGCGGGCGATCCTGTTTCGCGTAGCGGCGAACCTTTTCCACGATATCAGAGGCCCGGACCGCCTCTTCCTCTATCACCCGGGTGGTTTCCGTCACGGTCGGATCATCGCCTTTGATCCTCGAGAGGTAGAGCCGCAGACCGCCCGCGAAATTCATGAGAGAGGTCAGAGGCTGCCGGAGTTCGTGCGCGACGAGCAGCGACATCTGGCTCACGGTCCCGGCCCTTTCAAGCTGTGAGAGCGTCTGGCTCTTCATCTGATTCTCTTTTTCGAGTCTTTCTTTTTCCGCCATCGACTCCCGGAGTTCCCGCGTCCGGATATCCACCAGCCGGTTCACACGCACTGTGTGAGCTGCCCAGAGGAGAATCAGCGCGGCGAGAACATAAACCGCGTACCGGTACTTTTCCCAGAACGCTTCCCAGTTCATTTCCTTCAGGTAAGCGTATGGGCCGGATTTCAGCACTTTATAGAGATTCGTGACCGCGGCTGAGTCATTCGCGATCGCCCAGACAGTCCCGTCATAGGCCGGTTTTTCGGCGAGCAGCGTGAGCGCGGTCGCCTTCACAAGTGCGGGATCGGTATAGGGGAGCGCCGCGAATACGACCCCCGGGTACAGCGGAGCGGAACGGCGGCAGGCGGATTTTTTGTCTGTCTGCTCGCGGATCACCCGGAATGCGTCCGGCTTAAAGGCGTGAAGCGTGAGCTGTTTCTCGAGATCACAGGCCTTCAGGATGCCGACATAGGCGTCGCCTGAAAGCACCGCGTCAACCACATTCGGATAGTCATAGTGGGTAAAAAGCTCCCGCCCCCAGAATTTATCCGGATCAAACCCCGCTTTCGCGACTTCCCCCTGGAAAACCACCCAGGAAGAGAAATCGTTCGGATCCTGACTGACGACAGTTTTCCCCTTCAGGTCTCCGATCGACTGGAGACCAGACCGATCGGATCGGACAAAAACCACGGCGCTCGTGCTGCGACCGGGGTTCATCCCCGAAACGCTTCTCGCCGCGACATTCGTCGCCCCGGATTCGAGCGCCTGGTAGGAGAAGAACCCGCTGTCCGACATGAAAAAATCAATCTGATGATTTTTGATCGCGTCAGTCAGCCCTTCCATCGACAGGACTTCGGTCCGGAAAGTCCTGCCGGGATTTTTGTCTCTCAGTGTCCTCAGTGTCGGCCCCATCGTATTCACAAAGAAATCAGGGTCGAGCGACTCCTGTATTCCGATCGTGACGGGGCGCTCTGACGCGCTGGCGGGATAGGGACCGAAAGCGATCAGAGCCGCGAAAAGACTGATGACGGATAGAGAGGCTCTGAGCACGGTGAAAAAACACCTCGGGCGGGTGTCCGTTGAATGAATAAGTGATACGTACTCTGACATTCTCGTTTCAGAGCGCGGATAAATCAAATAAATTCAATCCCACACAATCTTCACAGCCGTCCATGGACGCCCGTACGCGGCAGTCGGATTCCCGCCACAATGTTTAATCTAAGTTCAACTACTTACGTACTCGGATCCGTATCCTTAACTCTGTTCCGGGAAGCAACAGCGGCTTGATAGGTGCGCCGCTCCCGGAGCTAGGTGTTTTTATATTTACCGCTGCCAGATCCGGACTCTCTCCACCGGATGAGCAGCGGGCTTTTCTCTCCTTTGGTTGCTCTCCGACGGACCCGCGAGCTCTCTCTCCTGCGCGGGTCCGTTTATTTTTGCCTGGAAACCGACCTCCACGCCTCTTCTCTCCCTTACTTGATTTACTTATACAGAAATCAAGATTTCGGAGAAAAACGGTATTTTCCGAGGAAAACGAAGACTTTTCCCTGTCTGTTTGGCATCCACAGGAAAATCGGTCGGGGGCCGGCGTGCCGCCTTGGCCCCCTGGCGGACAGTACGAATAAAAAATACCCCGCCGTGGTTTGGCAATTGATAGCAAATCAGTATAATTTGCTGGCCCACAGCGTTTGTGCGTTTTCGCGCTGTGGGCTCCTTGCACCGCCCACCCCCGAGTCCTGAACACCTTGCGGGGCTGGGCGGTGTTTCTCTATCTGGCAGTAAGAAACAAAGACTCTTTGGCTTCACCGCAGGGTGCTCATTCCGTAAGAAGATTTCCATAAGTTTCGGCGTTAAGATTCCGCGGTCTTTAACAGCCAGCCATCCGCTTTCCGACTCCAGCGACTCCGGAAAAAGAACGTCATTTCCCTGTCGTTTGATTTTCTTATACGGAAATCAAGTTTGAGACCGTAAAAGGTATTTTCCCGGGATTTTTGACACTTTTTGCTTATTTATTAGGCAATCGTGAGAAAATCAGGCAAGTTTTCTGAGGTCAAATCCGGGAATTCCGGCGCTTTTCTCCGTCTCCCCGGCCCTTTAGCTGCGAGATCCCTCTTGATTCTCACATACTGAAATCAAGAAGCGTCTTCAAACCGGTTTTTTCCGGCAAATTTTGAGACTGCCGGGACCGGTTTTTGAGCTGAAAGAGTCTGTTTCGGGCATTCATGTTCCTGTTTTCCCCCGTTTCGATGAATTTTTCATCTTGATTTCGATATACCCAAATCAAGTGGAATCTGAAGCCATAAAAAAATCATCTTGAAATTGATATATTGAAATCAAGTTTCCCTGCGGACAGCCCTTCCAAAGAGAAAGAATATGGCATTACGGCTGATCAAAAAGACCGTTATGGGAATCACCGGGAACTCGCCAGAATCCCGGGTTTCTGGCGATCTATAGCGCTGTTTACCATTGATAGCAATATGATGTTTTCATAACTCAAACTGAAGTGGGCCCGGAACTGTGGTTCCTGATCCCCGCTTATCTCGCTATGAAGAAAATCGCATTGGCTCTCTGCTGCGCTGCCACGGCCCTTATGAGCCAGGGTGTGTCGGCCCACGGAATGACTCAGAACGACCTGATGAATCTGACAGAAGCGTATGCCTATGTCTATCAGCGGCAGCAGGTGCTCGCGGCGGCGGAGAAGCAATTCAGGAACGACGTTGGGGTGCTGGGCGTGGTTGATACCTCGCGTCTCACATGGAATCTGCTCTATCCGGACGCGGAAAACGCGCTGATCACGCATCTCGGACACTTCGGTCTCAGCCGGGCTGATATCGCGAAGCTCACCGCGGAAACGCTCGGAGCCTCGGATAAGAATCTCCGATTCCGGGACGCGAATCAGGCCAAAGCCGTGGTGCTGCACTACAGCCTGGTGTCCAAGAGTCCAACCGAGAAGGAAAACCGGGGCCGCCGGACACTATCGGATGCCGCCTTCTCGGACTACCCGGAAGAAGAGTTCGCGTTCCATCGGACAGCGCACGAAATCAAATATCCGCTTCGGAATACCGCGGGGGAGAAAAAATTCCGAATCCTGATCCCGGATTCCTGGGAAGAAACGCCGATGAGTTTTCCGGGGCATCTTGGCTACTGGACGAAGAATGATGAGGACGTCGTCGTCTCGATCGGCGCGAGGCGGCCTGTCGACGATGACTACAACCCTGCCGATTTCATTTACCGGAACCTGAAGGCAATCGAATCGACGCCGGAAATCTGGAAGCGGTTCGGACCGCTTGAAAGCGAGCTCGTTAAGAAGGGCTCTTCGAAGGTCGTCATTTTCGACCGGACACCGGTGATCCTTCTCGAGTGGGACGGACAATTCTCGAGAGACAATACGCCTTTCTACACGCACACCACTTCAGCGATCTATCAGGATGGATCGCAGTACGTGGATGTGGAATTTTATGTGGCGTCATGCGATCCCGAGGCAGCGAAGCGGGCGGGTAACAAGTACCAGATGCTGAGAGACCAGATCCTCAGTTCTATCCGGTTAGTTTCCGCAGACAAATAATCTCCGAAGCCCGCTGATTCCGCGGGCTTTTCCTTTATCCGTGGGGCAGAAGCGGGCAACTTTTCTTATCCCCCTATCTGATCCTGATTTTCTAATATCGGAGTCCAGTCTCCCAATGGCCTTTATTGATTGAGGTGACATTACGGTTTTTGAAAATCTCGTTACAGAAGAGGATCAAGAGACTCCGAGGCTGAACGTCGGCCGCCTTTCAAGTGGATCAATCAAGGAGGCAGGGATGTTCATTTAGTAACTAATCCGGTACTATCTGCAGTAACTGATTTTTCTCTCTGCCTCCTTCACCATGAAGAAACTCATTATCACTATTGCCGGCGCTGCCACCTGCCTCTTCAGCCAAAGCTCTTTGGCGCACGGGTTTACACAGACTGATCTTCAGAACCTTGTTGAGGCTTACGCATTTGTGTACCAGCAGAAACAGCTGATCGAAAACGCCCGGAAACAGTTTCCGAATGACAAACATTTAATGATAGAAGTCAGTGCCAGCGAGGCGGTTTGGAATACTGACTATCCGAATTCGGAAGAGGCCTTGCTCAGTCACATTGACGAGTTTGGCCTGACCAGAGAAAAATTAACCGGAAAGCTGGAAGCCAAACTCCGAAAGTTCAACTCGAACCGCAGATTCCATAATAAAAATGAAGCACTAAAATTAGTACATCAGTTCACCGGGGTTACGGACCACCCGACTCAGGATGAAAAGCGGATTTTCGCAACGGTCAGTGATGTGACTTTCTCTGAATATCCGGCAGAAGAACTTTTCGTTCACAAAAAGACATACTCAGAGTCTTTGCCTCGAGAACCGAACAAATCGCCTCGGAAGTTTCAGATTTCTCTCCCGGAATCCTGGGAAAAGAAACCACTGGATCATCCTTTTTCCCTTGGTTATTGGACTAAGTCCGATGAACACGCGTTAATTACCGTTTTAGTCTTGCGGGAAAGACAGACCGATGATCTTCCGTTTTTTAGGGAATACCGCTATTTGATGAAACGCATCAAGGAAGATAGTGCGGCGATCTGGAAAGAGTACGGTCCTCTGGAGGATGAATCCATTGCTAAAGGCCGGATTGATGCTGACTTTGTGGGCGACAGCGCAACCGGAACAGCGCTTCTGCTCGACTGGAAAGGAAGCGACAAAATAGAAAAGAACCACCCATTTTTCTATCATTCATACGTCGCGGAATACTTTGATTTTGACGAAAACATCCGGGTTGAGTTCACGATTGCGTCACCGGATGCCGAAACAACTGAAAAGACAGCGGAAAAATATCGAAAGTTAAGAAATCACATCTTTAATTCCGTTAAAGTAATCTTCAACTGATCCTGTATTTCCATGCCCGCCTTGCGCGGGCATTTTCATATCCAGAAAACAGAAACGGACCTGTTTTTGGGATTTTTTGTGTCACCCAAGTGTCGTTTTTTTGACGTGTGACCGGGCTACCTAGGCAGAGGTCTAATCCAAACTTACTACGTCGAGAGACATAGAGAGCCGCAAAGAAAAACGCGGCGGTCTCTCAATACGCATACAACCAAAAAGGAGATTTTAGCCATGCCCGTTTCGGTTTCACGCCGCAGCCTCTTGAAAGCCTCAGGTCTTACCGCCGCCGCGGTGAGTATGAATGGCGCAGCGTCCGCGGTCGCTTCCGCAGCGACGAAGGACATCAACGTTCAGCATCCGATCAGGAATATCGAGCACGTCCGCGCGTTCTATAAGAATTTCCCGACGCGGCTCGCCGCTGTGCGGAAGGGATTTAACCGTCCGCTCACGCTTTCTGAAAAGATCCTCTACACGCATCTCTATCACATCGAGGATGCGAGGGACTTCAAGCGCGGCCACGAATTCGCGAATTTCCGCCCGGATCAGCTCGTGATGGAAGACCTCACCGCGCAGTCCGCGATGCAGCAGTTCCTCGTCGCGGAGTTCCCGAAGGTCCAGCTTCCCTCCTCCATCCACTGCGATCACCTGACGCTCGCGAGCGACGGCGCGATCAAGGATCTGAAGGTCTCAAACTACGATAACCGCGTGACCTACAAGTTCCTGAGCGACGTGAGCGATAAGCTCGGTATCGACTTCTGGGAACCGGGCGCGGGCATTATTCATCAGGAGACACTCGAAAACTACGCGTATCCGGGCTGCCTCATTGTGGGCTGCGACTCTCACACGCCGAATGGCTCGGGGCTTGGCGGCATCGCGATCGGTATCGGCGGCGCGGACGCCGTGGACTGCATGTCGGGGGTCGAATGGGAGCTTCCGGTGCCGAAGGTGATCGGCGTGAAGCTCACCGGGGAACTGAAGGGGTGGTCCACTCCGAAGGATGTGATCCTCAAGCTCCTCGGAATTCTCTCCGTCAAAGGCGGCACGAACGCCATTATTGAATACTTCGGTCCGGGCACGGATACCCTTTCCGCGACCGGCAAAGCGACGATCGCGAACATGGGCGCGGAACTCGGCGCGACAAGCTCAGTCTTCCCGTATGACTCCCACATGATGGATTACCTCCGGAAGACAGGCCGCGAAGAGATCGTCCTGATGGCAAATAAGATCGCGGGCGACCTCAGAGCCGATAAGGCGGTGTACGAGAACCCGTCCAAATTCTATGACCAGGTGATCACGATCGACCTCTCGACTCTTGAACCCCAGGTGTCCGGACCGTATTCGCCTGACGCTGACATGAACCTCTCCGAAATGAAGGAGAACGTGAAGAAGAAGGGGCTTTCGGACAAGATCGAAGCGGTGCTGATCGGTTCCTGCACGAATTCATCCTACGAAGACATTTCGCGCGCCGCCTCCATCGCGCAGCAGGCGCTCGATCACGGGATTTCTGTGAAGTGCCCGATGTTCCTGTCGCCAGGCTCCAACCTCGTGAAGGCCACGATGGACCGCGACGGTCTCACGCAGGTCTTCCAGAAACTCGGTGTCACGGTGCTCGCGAATGCCTGCGGGCCGTGCGTCGGCATGTGGAACCGGAAGAACAACCCGAAGCGTAAGAACACGATCGTTCACGGCTTCAACCGCAACTTCCGGAAGCGTAACGACGGGAACCCGCTCACTGAAGCGTTCCTCGTGTCCCCGGATATCGCGGTCGCTTACGCGCTCGGCGGCCGTCTCTCCTTTAACCCGATGACGGATACCGTGACGGGGAAGGACGGAAAGGCGGTGAAACTCGAAGTCCCGCACGGAAATGAACTCCCGCCGAAGGGCTTTGCCCGCGCCGGCACTGGCTGCCACACGGCGACCTTTAAGACGAAAGTGATCAAGATCGACCCGAGCTACGACCGCCTGCGGCTGCTTGACCCCTTCCCCGCCTGGAACGGGAAGGATATCCAGGGTCTTCCGCTCCTCATCAAGGTGAAGGGGAAGTGCACGACGGACCACATTTCGCCTGCCGGCAAGTGGATTCACTACGTTGGGAACATCTCCCGGATTTCGGATAACACGCTTTCTGTCGCTGATAACGCCTTCCAGCCTGGGAAACTCGACCACGTCTTCAATCAGAAGACGGGGACCTACGACAAGGTGAGCTCTGTCGCGAAGAGCTATAAGGCCGCGAACCAGTTCTCGTGCGTCGTGGCGGACGAAAACTACGGTGAAGGGTCGTCCCGCGAACAGGCCGCGATGCAGCCCCGCTACCTCAATGTCCAGGTGATCATCGCGAGGAGCTTCGCCCGAATTCACGAGACGAACCTGAAGAAGCAGGGCATCCTCGCGCTCACCTTCGCGAATCCGGATGACTGGAACAAGGTGCAGGAGAAGGACCGCATCTCGGTGGTTGGCATGAAGGACTTCAAGCCTGGTAAACCGCTCACCGTGATCCTCAGTCACGCCGATGGGTCTCAGGACCGTGTCCAGGTGAACCACACCTACACCGATCGTCAGATCGAGTGGTTCCGTTATGGGTCGTCGCTTAACATGCTCCGCGCCCAGAACCAGGCTAAGGCGAAGAACGCCTGAGCTCTTTAGCAGTACCCGCTCCTGGATTCTCCCGATCCGGGAGCGGCGATTCTCTCTTTGGTCTTCGTTTGAACGTACGACGTTTTCACGCTCTTCCTCTTTTTTCAGATGAAGAGCGTGTTTTTTTATTGTGAGGGGCCGAGTCCTCTTCCCTATACTTATAGGCGTTACCGTGAACCTTTATTCGTTTATTCCCATGCGCCGCGCGAGATACCGCCTGAAACCTGTGAGCCTCTGCCTGATCGCGGGCTTTCTTGCTCTCCCGCTTCTTGTTACGCCGGCGGGCGCGTCCGGGATCGATGAGCCGTACCCGATCGGGCGCGTACTCACTCCCGAAACCGCGGCGCGGAAGGACGCCCCGGACGTGGTCCGGATGCAGGTCTCGCACTTCTCGCAGCCGAACCAGAATGACGCGATCATCATGCCGACGGTGCGCGCGTTTCAAAAAGCGTTCGGGCGGGATCACTTTTACGCCGAGGTGTTTTCAGGGGAACGGATCAATCCGAAGAAAACGGACCTGGTGCTGAGCTCCGCGGGGACGTACCGCCGGGCGGCTGACATCGGAAGCCGCGATATCGGGTAGCTCGTGTCGGATCGCTTTCCGGATCCGAATCACGCGGAAGGCTCCGTTTTTGTCGTGCGGAAAGGAGACCGGACGTACCAGAGTCTGAAAGATCTGGAGGGACTGAGGCTCGTGACGAGCGGCCCCAAGGCCTTCACTGGCTTCCAGGTCGCGATGGGGGAACTCCTGCGGGAGGGCTTCAACCCCGACCGGTTCTTTTCGGATCAGATTGTGAAGCTGAACGATATGCCGTCTGTCGTTACGGCGCTCCGGAACGGGGAAGCGGATGTCGGCGTGCTGCGAACCTGTTTCCTTGAAGATATGGCATCCGAAGGGAAAGATATTTCAGACCTCGCTGTCGTCGGCGCGAAACCGGAAACGAAAGACTTCCGCTGCATTCGAAGCACGGCGCTTTACCCGAATTGGACCGTGACGATTACGCCTCACGCGACACCGGATGTCGCGAGGCTCGCCGCGTCCACCCTCCTCTCGATGAAACCGATCCCCGGGAACCTCCACTGGGGGATGGCGACAGATTTCACCCCGGTCGACACCCTCTTCAAGGAACTTAAGATCGGGCCGTATGAGTACCTGCGGCACTGGACCCTGAGGCGGTTCCTCTCCGAATACTGGCCGTTCCTCACGCTCTTTATCGCCGCGGTCATCGGGCTCCTTCTTCATTCGGTCCGGAGTGACCGGCTGGTGGAGCGAAGGACCCGTGAACTCACAAAAGCCTACGCAAAGCAAAAAGAACTCGAAGAACGCACGCGTCGGGCAAACGAGCATCTCGCGTCGCTTCAGAAAAACGGGATGATCGGGCAGATGAGCTCCATGGTCGTTCATGAACTCCGGCAGCCCCTCGCGACAATCGTGAATTACGTGCAGAGCCTTCTGAGACTCTCAGACATGCATCGGCCGAATTCCGAAGCCATGATGCAGAAAGGCCTCACCACAATTCGAAGCGAAGCCTTGAAGGCGGACGAAATCGTGACGAAGGTCCGGGACTACGCGAAGCGGTCGAGCGGCTCGGACACCCGGACCGTGATTGATCTTTCGGACCTTGTGACGCGCTCCGTCTCGAATCTCGAGGACTCGAGCCGCTACCGGACCGCGATTCAATCTGATATCCGCCCTGGGTGCCTGATCGAGGGGGACCGGCTTGAGATTGAAGTCGCGGTCGTGAATCTCATCAAAAACGCGCTTGAAGCCGCGGACCGGAAGGGAGGCGCAGACGCCCGGGTCTCGGTGGTGCTTAACCGGTTTGAAACGGCGGATGGGGAATCGATCCGGCTCACGATTGAGAACACCGGTGAGGTCCTCACAAAAGAGCGGCTGGAGAGTCTCGGGTACGCCACAAAGAGCGCGAAGCCTGAGGGGCTCGGGCTTGGGCTCGCCATTGTCCGCACCATCATCCAGAACCACTCGGGAACGATCGCCTTTAACCCGGGTGCCGCCGGGGGACTTGCCGTGACCGTCACGATCCCAGCTCCGGCTCATCCGATTTCCTGATTCTGTCGCTTTCTCCCCTCCACTCTTCGGCCCTTCTGCTTCTCTTCTCTATATAGATAAGAAAAAAACCGGAAATCCGTCTGCCCCCGGAGAGAGAAAGGGCGGGATTTCCGGGGAACCTCAAGAATGAGGAGAAGTCAAAGGAAGAACGGAGGACTCGCTTCCTGTCTTACGGCGTCTTCAGATTGAACTTGTGGCACTGGCTGCAGGAAAGCGTGCTCTGCTGGTGACCCTTGTGGCACGTCGTGCAGTCGCGTTCGCCGTAGTGGTTGAAGTGCGGGTTCGGGTGAACGTTCTCGGTCTTCTTCGCGAGCGCTTCGTAAGACTTGTGGCACACGAGGCACTGCGCTTTGCGGACCGGTTTCGTGGTGTCGCCATTCACGTGGCAGGACTCGCACTTCACGCCGCGCTCGACGTGACGGTCCGCGAGGAAGTGGTCAGTCGTTCCGGCAGCCGCGGCGGACCCCGCGATCAGCATGGCGAGCGTCATAACGATTAAGTTTTTCATGGTCGTTTTCTCCCCTTCGGTTAAGCGTTCTTATGCTTTGAAGCCATATCAGCCGCGGCAATGCGGCCGAACACAGTGGCACCGCCAAGCTGCGAGCCGCCGATATAGTTTCCGAAGAAGAGACCGCCCGCGGCGTTGCCGACCGCGTAGAGACCCTTGAACGGGACGCCTTCGTTACTCACGATCTGAGCCTTAGAGTTGATCTTCGGGCCGCCGAACGTGGCCGTGATACCGCCCTGGAACGGGAACGCGTAGTACGGAGGCTTATTGAGGGGCTTCGGATCCTTGAGGGAGCATGGCGGATTCATATCCTTCAGCTTTCCGTCCGCGAGCGCCTTGTTGTATTCGGCGAAAAGCTTCGTGAAGACTTCGGGCTTCAGCCCCATCTTCTGCGCGAGTTCTTCCGGGGTGTTCGCGATGATCACTTCGCTATTCATCCCGAGGAACTTCTTCGCCGCCATTTCGGAGCGCGGCCAGTTCGCGTCAATCAGGTGATAGGCCTTGTTTTCCTTCGTCTTCGTCGCGGTCGCCATCGACTTCTGCGTGTACGTGAACACTTCATCCATGAAGCGCTGGCCCTGGCAGTTCACATCAAGACCCGTGCCGGCATCAATCACGAAGTTCGGATTCGCGTGGGTGTTCTCCACGATCGGACCGCAGTGGAACTGGTCCATGTGAACGAGCATCGCGCCAAGCGGCTCCGTCATCGAGACGTTTTCACCCGTGACGTACTGAGATCCGCGGAGTACGAGGCGGGAGAGCGGACCTCCCATATAGCGGCAGAGCATCGCGCGGTTCGCGGAGAAGCCGCCGGTACCGATCACGACACCGTCACGCGCCATGTAGTTCTTGAGGCCGTCGTCCGTCAGGCACTCAACGCCCACGATCCGATACTGGTTATCGGTGATGAGTTTCAGACCTTTCGTGTTGAAGCGGACCGGGATCTTGCGGGCTTCGCACGCGGCAAGCAGATACCGGATCAGGCGGCTGCCGCCGGTCATCCCCTGGCCGTCGACCGGAATCATGCGGTGAAGGAGCGGCCACGGGAGGCTGCGGATCTTCGCGAACTTCACGCCGATCTTCTTCTGCAGCCACTCGATATCGGGGCCGATATTTTCAACATAGGTGTCGACGAGCGCGGGATCGGCGCGGTTCTGCGACACTTTCATCATGTCAGCGCGGAACGCCTTTTTCGTTTCGTTGAATCCCTGAGCCTTCTGAAGGTCGGTGCCCCAGGCGGCGATACCGCCGGACGCGAAAATGGAGTTACCGGCGGCCCAGGACATCTTTTCGAGCACCACAGGCTTCAGACCGCGGTCAAAGGCCTCAATCGCGGTGACGAGGCTTCCGGTGCCCGCGCCGAGAATGACGCAGTCAAAGGTTTCGGACGGAAGCGTCTTATTGATGTTCGACTTCTGGGACGGGGAAGCTTTTCCTGTCGCAGCCTGAGCGACACTCGCGGTACCCGCGGCCGCTGCCGCGACACCGGCTTTCAGCCAATTTCTCCGAGTCAGCATACATATCTCTCCATGAGTGAGTTCTTGGTCTTGTGAGGACATCCGGTCACCCGAATCCCCTCTTCTCAGGAGAAATAGTGTTTCGGGGGTCTACCTAGGTGACCCCCATCGAAATCAGAAAATAGTCAGAAAGACTATGCCGAAAGACGTATAAAACCCGCTTTACCGCTCCGGGTTCGCGGCGAGGAACGCGTCAACCCGCGCGAAAAACTGTGCGAGGTCGGCGGAGGAATGAAGCCCGAGTTTCTTAAGGGCGGATCCCCGGTAGTGCTCCACCGTTCGGTGCGAAATCTCGAGCCGCTCCCCGATCGCCCGGCTCACAAAGCCCTGGATCGTGAGGCGGCAGATTTTTTCTTCCCTCTCCGAAAGACTCTGGAAAAGCTTCACCTCTTCCCGGATATCGCGGCTGATGCCTTCACGCCGCAGACGGTCATTTTCTAGCGCCCGCGCGACCGCCGGGAGGAACTTCTCCACGTTGATCGATTTTTGTCTGAAAGTCGCACGCCCCATCCCGCATCGCGCCCACCGCCATATCGGTGTCGCCATGCGCCGTGAGGAAGATCACCGGGACTTCGTACCCCCGGTGATTCAGCCGGTCAAAGAGATCAAGTCCGCTCATTTCCGGCATCTGGATATCGAGGATCAGGCACCCGGGGCGGCTTGGGGTGTCAGACTTCAGAAAATCCATGGCGCTCGCGTAGGACACGACCTCATACCCCTCGCACTGCAGCATGAATTCAAGCAACTGCCGAAGCGTGTCGTTATCGTCCACGACGCGGATAAGCGGGGGAAGTGCCGGGGTGTCAGTCTGAAGTGCCATAGGAAAACGTTGCTGCCTTGAAGTGATCTGGAGCGCGGTAATTCTACTCACGGAAGTCCGGAGGCCGTCAAGAATAAGAATTCCGCAAACGACGTTTCTACCCTGCCGGATTTGAAATTACGAGTTTCGCGATGAAGCCAGAACGGGTTTCGCCGGCTGCTTTGGCCTGGCGGTCAAGACGCGTCAGAACCCTCGCGGGGAGCGTGATATTCACGCGGATCGATTTATCGGAAAGCGCCTCCGGATCCACATCAATCACGGACCAGATCCAGCCTTCAAACCCTGGATTCTTTCTGAGTTTTTCGAATGAGGATGGGGCTGGAATGGCTCTGCCATTATCGAGCTCTGACTCCATCCAGAGTTCGGCAGCCGCCTTTCCGTTTCTGAGTGCCTCTTCCAAAGTGTTTCCGGCTGAAAAGCATCCCGGCAGATCAGGAATCACAACACCAAACGCGTTTTCATCGTCACCTGGTTCAATCGCGGTCAGATACTTCATGATTTCGGCTTCCGATTATTTTTCATACACATCATACACATAAAAACTCTTCAATCCGAATACTGACACGTTCCGTATTCGTATCCATTGCCTTGGTTACTGAAACCGTTCAGAATCGAAGAAGCACTTAATTCAAAAGATCGTTTTCCTATGAAAACCGCCGCTCTGATTCTCTCTGCCCTCTTCTTCACCTCAATCAGCGGCGCGGCGTCCGCTCACGGTCTTGGGGAATCCGATATCCGGAATCTCGCCGAGGCCTACGGCTACGTGGAGTATCAGAAGACCGCGCTCACGGAAATCATGCATTCGTACCCCGCTCTCACGCCGGATGTTCTCATGTTTCAGCGCCGCTTCCGGGATCGGTTTCCGGGAGCCGAAGCCGCGGTGCGGAAACACTTTGAATGCTTCGGGGATTTCGGGATCAAGGTGCTCGCGAAATCAAACGAACGGATCGGGAAGCTGATGCCGGACGTGAAGTTCAGGAACGAGGAACTCGCGGAGAAGCAGCTTGATCTCTTTATTGCCACGCTTGATCAGCCGACAGAACTGACGGACCGGATTTTCCGGACGCTGTCCGACGTCTCCTTCACCCATAACCCGGCAGAAGAGTTCTCGAGGAACAAAGAAACCTATTCGACAAAAGGGAACCCCAAGGCTCAGGGGCTCAATATCGAGATCTCGTTCCCGCTCTCCTGGGTGCAGAAAACGAAAACCGTCCGCCCGCATGTAGTGAGCGAATGGATGAAGGCGGATGAACAGACGGTGCTGATCTCCGTGATCGGAATCGACACCAATCCGGATCCGGAAGTTAAGGCGAACTGGGAGCTCCCCGTTCTCAAAGAAGTGGTGAAGTCTCCCGATTTCTGGACAGACATCTTTCCGCCGGTTGGTGAAATCGTGAAACGCGGGGACGCGAGAGCCACGATGCTCGATTCCTACCCCGCGATTCTCGCTGACGCGACCGTGAAGACCGAGCGGCTTGGAAATGTTCTCTATCTGCACACCTTTTACATGCTTTTCCTTGTGGAAAACAAGGCTGTGAACGTACAGTTCACGATAGGATCAAAGGATCTCAGGACCACGGCTTTATCAACACAGAAATACCGTAAACTCGCCTACCAGGTATTCAATTCGATCTACGTGAGAAAATGAGCATTTTTATTTCATCACTTTAAGAAAAATTAAAGCTTTGGCAGTAAAATAACAACGCGCACAATAGTACAGACGAAATAACCAAAAAAATCGATTTCCTCTCCGGCGCAACACCTCACATTGGAGAAATCTATGTCTGCAAATGCTTCTGGTGAATTCAATATCTGCCTCAGTTCCGGGGAGCAGCATCTGCTGCAGGATGCCGCTGAAAAGAGCGGCGTATCGCTTGCCGGTTTTATCCGGGTCGCGGCGCTCCGGGAGGCGGAGAAACTCGCGAAGCTCTCCCAAGTGTCTCACGAGGAATCCGTAGTACAGACCCGGAAAGCGTCCGAGAAACTGATCGAGTCACTCGACCACAGCTTCACGCCGAACGAGAAGATGAATGAAGCGATGGATCTCGCGAACCGCATCATTCAGAATTCGGAAAGCTATCAGCAAAAAGCGAACGATTGATTCCGCATCCCTCCAGCACTTCACAGCCGGAGGGATTTTTCATTCCGGGGAAAAGAAAAACCGCCTGCCTTCTGGGTTTACCAGCCCAAAAGACAAGCGGTTCGTGGGGCAAGCTAGAAAGGTTACTTCAGCATGTCGAGGATCCCTTCGCCCCCCTTCTTCCCGAAGTGGACGTCCTTATCGTTCACGATGAGGCACGGAACGCTCATGATGTTCCACTTCTTCTGAAGCTCCGGATAGTGAGCGAGGTCATACACGTCGACCGTCACATTCGGGTTATCGGCCGCGATCCTTTCAGCCGCGGCGACGAGATCCGGACACATCGTGCAGGAGAGCGACACAGCGATCGTGAGCGCTTTCGACGTATCGATCGAGTCGATCCGCTTCTGCAGCGCCTCACCCACGTCCTGCCCCGGACCCGCGACGTTATACATCGCGAGTATGAACGAATTGAATTCGTGACCGCCAGGCACCCCGTGGAAGCGGAGCCCCGCCTCTTCCTTCTTATCGTTCAGAATCGCGATCGTGTGTTCCTTACCCGGAACCGCGTCGACCACTTCGTAGGAGACCTTGTCAGAGAGACTGGCAAGCTCCTTGATCATCTCCGCGTCTTCACGCGAGAGATCCGAGTGATCGTCATAGAGCCTCAGCGTAATCGGATTCGTGAAGCGTCCGAGCACCGGAGCGAGCGCCGCGCGGGTATCCGCGTCGAGGAACGAATTGTCGTCCGCCGCTGGAGCGGCTTCAGGCTTCGGCTCTTCCTTCGGTTCGAGTTTCTTCACGTACGTCCGCTTCAGCTGAAGCTTCCGGTACTGGCTGCCGAGATACTTCTCAAGCGACGTCGCCGCGACCGCGCCATCCGACACCGCGGTCACCACCTGGCGAAGTTCCTTCACGCAGATGTCGCCCGCCGCGTAGACGCCGTCGATATTCGTCTTCTGATTCCGGTCCGCGATCACGTACCCCTGCGGGTTCAGTTCCACCTGGCCTTTGATCAGATCGTTCCCAGGCGTGTAGCCCACGAACACGAAGACGCCGTAGAAGCCATCCGACCCGGATTCGTAAACGGTTTCTTCTCCCGTCTTCCGATCCTTCAGCACCACCCGTCGGACGGCGCTGTCGCCTTCGACCCGAGCGACTTCCGTATTGAAGTGCAGCTCGACCTTCGGATTCTCCTTCAGCTCCTCAACCGCAGCGGAGTTGATCGAGAAGTCGTCACGGCGCACCACCATGATGATTTTCTTTCCGTACTTCGTGAGGAAGAGCCCCTCCTCCACCGAAGCGTAACCTCCACCGAAGCGTAACCGCCGCCGATCACGAAAATCGTGCGGTCCGTAAAGAATTCACCGTCGCAGGTCGCGCAGTAGGCGACACCGTGGCCCCGGAATTCGGATTCGCCGGTAAACCCGGCGAGTCTCGGATGAGCCCCGGCCGCGTACACCACGCCGAGCGTCTTAAAGTCGCCGCGGTTCGTGTGTACGATCTTCCAGTCACCCTCAAGCTCAAGCCCCGTCACTTCAGCCGCGAGGAATTCCGCGCCGAAATTCTGAGCCTGGCGTGTCATGTCAGAGGTGAGCTTCTCCCCGTTCGTCTTCACGATACCGGGATAATTCACGACCTCTGCCGTGATGGTGATCTGACCGCCGATCTTTTCCTTTTCAAGGACAAGAACGCGGAAACGAGCACGTGCCAAATAAATAGCGGCGGAGAGTCCTGCAGGACCTCCGCCGACTACTATGGCATCGTAGGTTTTAATTTCTGCCAAGATGCCATATCCCCATTAAAGCTTGCCGACCAGGTCGAAAGAGGGCTTGAGGGTCTTTTCACCCGGCTGCCACTTGGCCGGGCAGACCTCGTCACCGTGCTCGTGCACGAACTGCGCGGCCTGGACCTTGCGGAAGAGTTCATCCGCGTTGCGGCCGATGTTGCCGGCGCTCACTTCGTAGAGCACCACTTCGCCTTCCGGATTGATCACGAAGGTACCGCGTTCAGCCTGACCCGCGTCCTCAATGTAGACATCGAGTTCCTTCGCGAGACGGCCGGTCGGGTCACCGATCATCGGGTACTGAACCTTGCCGATACGTTCGGAGGATTCGTGCCAGGCCTTGTGAACGAAGTGGGTGTCGCACGACACGGAGTAGATCTCAGCGCCGATCTTCTGGAATTCAGCGTACTTGTTCTGCAGATCCTCGAGTTCGGTCGGGCAGACAAAGGTGAAGTCAGCCGGATAGAAGAAGAGGACGCTCCACTTCCCCTGCAGGTCCTTATCGGTCACATCGATAAACTCACCGTTCTTGTAAGCCTTCAGAGCAAATTCGCCGACTTTCTTTCCATTAAGAGACATGGTTAATTCCTCATATATTGTTTGACAAATAACCGTCATGAACAGATACGAATGAGAATGACTATTATTTCGTTGTTGATGGTGAACACTATATCAAGTATTTTTTAACTTTGCAAGACCACGATATTGTCGGAATGTTTTCCGCTGTAATTGGCTTTTATGCAATTTGCGTGATTCTGAAAAAGAGAACTTTAAGGTTCGTTTAAGGGTTGACACAGATCTAAAAAAGTTCTCGTTTTCTGATTAAAAAATCATCATTACTATGACTTTTATCACGGTTACAGTTGGTTAATGGCGGAGGTACTTCTGATGGCTAAAAGGGAAAATCCTGAATCAGGCTGAAGGTGTTTGCGCCCATTCACGCTTCTAAAAGCCTTCAGATGGAGCCCCTATTCGTGAGGGTTATTTAGTTGCGGACACCACTCGAAGGACCGCCAGGACTATACGAATAAGTACACTTAATAGTGTACTTATTGCTTTTACTTGTATAGTTCAGTCTCTTAGTTCAGTACTCTTCCAATGCATTGAAACCTTCCGAGAGAGCCAACATGAACTTTCTCCCTCCCCCTATTCAGAACGCGATTGAAAGAATGCGAGTCCTTGGACCTGACGCGCAGCATTATGAAGTGATCAGTGCCGGCGACGGCCTTCCTGACTCTCTCTTGGAAACCATCTCCGCCTTTGCTAATCGGGATGGAGGAACGCTGATCCTCGGTCTCGACGTCAAAAGTATGGCTGCGGTTCCAGGCTTTGACGCGAAGAAAATTCATGACGCGCTCCTTAGGCTGGGACGCGATCTCACTCCGCCCTGCCGCCTCAATATCGAACGCTATCCGGTTGAAGGCGGCGATATCGTGGTTGCCTCCATTCAGCCTGTCCCATTAAATCAGCGCCCCTGCTACATAACCAAAAAAGGATTGCGGTTCGGTTCATTTATCCGTACCAAAGACGGTAACAAAAGGCTGACAGATTACGAGATCGAGCGTCTGCGGGAATTTTCCAAACAACCCGCTTTCGATCGGGAGCCTGTAGAAGAAGCGACCCTGGATGATCTGAATCCAGAGATTCTGGATGCGATCGTTCAGCGGAACCGAGAGATCGCCCCTAGAGTGTTTGGAAAAATGCCAAGAGATGAGGCCCTCGTCAGGCTTGGCGCTTTGGCTCCTGCCGCTGGCGGCAAGTACGTACCAACGCTAGCCGGGCTGCTCGCTGCCGGGATCTTCCCACAGCAATTCTTCCCCCGCCTCAACATCACGTTCACGGTTTACCCCGGAGTAACCAAAGCTCAGGCTGAAGAGCTGCCGGGCCGTTATTCGGTAACTCAGCCCATTAATGGATCGATCCCGGAAATGCTGACAAGCGCCATTGAGCTGTTAAGACAACACATGGGGACGGGAGCACTCATTCAGGGGGCGCTCCGCAGGGAGGTCACAGACTACCCTATTCCTGCCTGCCGCGAAGCCATTGTTAATGCCTTGCAGCACCGGGATTACTCGCCTGACGGAAGAGGCTCTCAGGTACAAATTAATCTATATGCGGACCGGCTGGAGATTCTGAATCCTGGAGGCCTTTATGGTGCCGCTTCCTTCAGCAGTCTCCCACACGGTATCTCCGCAACTCGAAATACCCGCCTGTCACAGCTATTAGAGTTCACCCCCTACAAAGAAGATGACGGCCAGACCAGCTTTGTTATTGAAAACAGAGGCTCCGGTCTTCAGCAAATCAAACAGGAACTGCATGAGGATCTTTTGCCGGAAGCGGATCTGAAAGACTTTGTCTCTGCCTTTCAAATTACATTCTTCAAGCGTCAATTCCCGGAGACCGAGAAGACCGGAAATATATGGAAAAATTTCGACGCCGCTTTGCTGGCTGCTTTGGAAAAGCAGGGCTCCATGTCGGTCAATGAAATCATCGACAGTTCCGGGCTATCCAGAAATACGGTTTCTTCCCATATACGCAGCCTTAAAAACCGGGGATTAATCGAAGGCACTGAACGCCCAAAGAGCCCCCGGCAGCGTTATCGGCTGGTAAAGAAATAATCCCGTTACAGCCGCCATTCTCTCTGGCGGCTCATCTTTTTGCTTGAGGTTAGCCCCGGTTACTTGTATTCTGGGAAACAAGCTTAAGCTGCCGGTTTTCTATAGCACAGGCTCTATGGGTTACGAACCAGGAAGGGATTTCGTTTTCTCTCCACGGGTCATTACCCTTTAAATCTCCAATTAAAGAGAGGATGTCATGCGTACGCTTTTGATTCTCGGTTTAACCGCGGCGACACTGTCATTAACAGGCTGCGGGGGCACTTTTCCCATTCAGCAGCTTCCTCAGCATGAAGTCACTCAGAGTCAGTCCGCGATTCACGACGCGGTGATCAAAGCCGCGAACGAGCGCCGCTTCATGGTGGAGAAGGACACGCCGACCTCAGTCGCCCTCGTCTACCCGCCGACGAACCACGGTAAATACATCCAGTTCCACGCCCGCTATCGGGTAGATATCGGACCGCACTCGTACGAAGTCAAATATATCGACAGCATGGGGCTTGATGTCAGCAAGTGCACACAGCCCGCCTTTGAAGACAAGCTTTGCGGCCAATCAGTGGCAGCTGCTGCTTGACCAGAGCATCGAAAAATACCTGGCCTATAAAGAACCCGCGAAGAAGTAATCCTCTTCATTCCGGATTCAACGTGCCGCCCTATGAAACACGGTTTCGGGGCGGCATTTTTGATTCCGGAGTCCAATAAAAATCCAGATGCCCGTAGGACACCTGGATTTCATTTTCGGTTTATTGCTGGAAGCGTTTATTCCGTCGCGAGCGGGGGCTTAGGATCCGCGATCCACTCAGACCAGCTGCCGATGTAAACGCCAGCGGGCTGAATCCCGACATCTTCCATCGCGAGGTGGTTGCAGCAGGCGGTGACACCGGACCCGCAGTAATTGATGATGGGCTTCCCGGCAGCGGCCTTCAGAACGTCCTCAAACCCGTCCTTCAGTTCACCTTTCCGGAGGAAATATCCATCCGGTCCGATGTTCGCGGCTGACGGGTGATTGAACGCTCCGGGGATATGGCCGCCCTTCGGATCCATCGTTTCGTTCTTCCCGTGGAAGCGGTCGTTTGAGCGGGCGTCAACAAGGAGATACTCCCCGGTTTCGAGGTTCTTCTCGATCTCTTCCTTCGTGAAGACCCGTTCCAGCGGCTCACCGACCTCAAAGTCGCCCTTTTCAGGGGTCGGAATCTCAGCGGTCACAGGAAGCCCCGCGTCGACCCAGGCTTTAAAGCCGCCATTCAGCACACGGATATCCCCGTGGCCGGCCGCGCGGAACGTAAACCAAAGTCGGGACGCGAAATTCGCTTCTCCCCCGTCGTAAAGAATCACGAAGGTGTCCTTCCGGACGCCGAAGTTCCGCATCTTTTCAGCGAATGTCTCAAGATCCGGGAACGGGTGACGGCCGTTCGTCCCGGTCTTCACGCCCGCGACGTCCGTCTCCATATCCGCGAACACCGCGCCCGGGATGTGAGATTCGAGATACGCCTCGCGCCCCTTCTCGGGGTAAACGAGGTTCGATCGCACATCAATGATCACGACGTGGTTCTTGCCGTCCTCGAGCACACCCTTGAGGCACGGCGCGGTAATGAGCGGAAAAGCCGACTGTTTCATGACGCATCCTTTATTCAGAAAAGCTTGAAGTTATATTACCTTTTCCTTTGATTCTGCAGGAGAAAATAATTTCAAGACTGAACAAAAACTGAAGCGCATCAGAGGTTTAACCGTTACCGCCCAGACGCTTTAAACCGTATAGCGGATCCAGACCGACTGATCAGCGACCTTTTCCACGCTCTGCAGCGTGAGCTTATAGGGCACGGTGTGGGATTCTGAGATCCCTTCAAACGCGGTCGGCTGGCTGGAGCGGCCGTCAATTCCGGCCCCATAGACCATGCTCACTTCATCAATCAGACCGGCTTCAAGGAACGAGCCATTGATATGGCCGCCGCCCACCACACCGATCCGCTTGGACCCGAATTCGGTCTCAAGGATCCGCACCGCTTCCTTGAGGTCAATCGACTTCTTCCCGACCGCGATATAGGAGATGCCGTTCTTCTTCAGATAGTCGAGGTACTCGCGCGGGGCGAGTTCAGAAACGAGGCAGAGCCGGTTCTTATCATCCGTTTCCGGCCACACGAGCGTACCGCGGGTATCGGCGATCACGGCCCACTTGTCGGACTCATGCGACTTAAAGAACTCAGGCTTTCCGACAGAAGTCGGATCGATCGGCGTATAGGGGCCGCTCGCGTAGTGATGCAGCGCCGTGACCTTCCCTTCCACCGTCGTATCAATCTTCAGGGCTTCGAGCGCTTCGTAATAGCCTTTCGAACCCAGGTGGCTCGTCATATCGCAGTCAATACGTCCATCAAGCGACGCCATCATGTGGCAGATAACTGTTGCCATGCTGTCTCCTTAAATCCATGCGCCGGGAAACCGCTCCCGGATTGCTTTCCATAACTCTAACAGGAGGACCGCTGGTCTTTTGTCTGAAATTCTCAGAAGTCTGCGAGATTTTTTCGGATTGGGAGGGAAAGGCCTGTCCTCGTTAATGACGTTTCTGAAATTGGATAGTCTGAAAGCTGTTGATTTAATAAGGCAGTTCACAGCTACTCTACCAAGGTAGTCATGCGAGGCCGGCATTCTACCGAAAGAAATAAAAAATGCCAGAGGCTGGAAAACTTGGGATTTTCGGATCCCAAGACATCCTTCCCTTGTTAAAATTCCGAGTCAGAATGCCTCGCCCCCGATGAGGCACCCATCGATACCTGTCCTCTCATGAGCATATCCGCGTCGCAGTTTGCCATCGTCGTTCCGGTCTATAACGTGATCCAGTACCTGCCGGAATTTCTCGATTCACTCGATAAGCAGACTTCAAAAGCTTTCTTCGTGATCGCGGTGGATGACGGGTCAACTGACCGTGGCGGCCTGATTGTCGACCGGTTCTCGGCCGCTCACCCCTGGCTCACCGCGGTGCATCAGCCTAACGCCGGCGTTTCGGCTGCCCGGAACCGGGGGCTTGATATCGTGAGTCAGGTGAAAGGAGTGAAGTACGTGTCGTTTGTGGATCCGGACGATGTACTGAATCCCAACTACGTGGAGTCCTTCACGGAGTCGCTTGAACGCACCGGGGCCGATCTCGCGCTCTGCCCCTATACGGACTTCGACCGGAAGAAAGAAACCCCGAAAGTCCCGAATCTCAAAGAAATCCGCCTCGATCAGGATGCCATCGGGGCGGTGTTTTTTGGCTATGAAGCGACCAAGGACGAAGCGCCCTTCAGTTCCCGCGGACTCCCCACGAAGTGTTTCCGGTATGACCGGATCAAGGATTATCGCTTTGACGCGCGGCTCGGGATCGCGGAGGATCAGGAGTATTTCATCCGGATTCTCCCGTGGCTTAAAACCGCGATCACCGTGCCCCAGTACCTCTACCGCCGGCGGCTCAGAAAGTCCTCCATCACGCATAGCCTCAGGAACGACTCGGCTGGGCTTCCTTTCCTTCGCCGGTTCCTTGAGCGGCCGGATGGGCTCCCGCCCGCCGCGCTCCGGGGGATTGAGCGGACACTGGTCGGCATGTGGTGGGCCGCCGTGCGGTTTGGCTATGGCCGCGGGGACAGCAAGGCGCTCCTCGAAGCGGACGTCTATTACGGCTGGCTCAGGAACTACAAGTTCTCCTCGCCCCTACCCGCACAGGATAAGAAGCGGCTGCTTTTCTACGCGCTCGGGCGCTATATCCTCACGCCGTACCTTCGGTTCCGGGAGCGGGATAAACCGAGGAAAACGAAAGATCTTTTTGACTGAGTGAAGGACGGTTCCGTTCCTGGCTGGGAAATTCAGAATCCGGAACGAGTTCCGAAACCGATATCCAATAAAGACAGTTGCCTTCCGCGTCAGACAACAGAAAAGGGGCGGCTCCGTTTAAAGGAATCGCCCCTTAGCCGTTCAGACGGGACTCTGAAAATTTAGTCAGAGGACTTATTGCCCGGACGCTGCTTACCGAAGTAATGCATGTAGCCGCGGTCCTTGGCCTTGCCTGTGATGTTTTCAGGGGTCATCTCGAAGACATTCATATAAAGAGCGATCTTCTGGGTACGGGCAGCCATGGCCTTATCAATATCGATGCTCGGCGTAAAGCGGGCGAGCAGATAGCGCATGAACTTTTCCTTCTCCTTCGCGTCCGTCACGATGCGAATCGGGCCGCGGGCGATCACGGAAACGTAATCCACCGTGAGATGCGGCTCATTGATGTCCTGCTTCGCGATCCAGCAGAGCGACCCGCGGGGGTTCTGAGTAAGGTTCGCGTTGCGGCGGCCTTCGCCCATTCCGATACCGTGGAAATAAATCTTCCCGTTCAGCATAAACGGGGTCACCGGAACGCCATACGGTTCACCGGTGGCATCCGCGGTCGAGAGAACCGCGTGATCCGTGTGCTCGATGATATAGAGGCATTCTTCTTTGGAAAGCGCGAGTTCCGTATGCTTCATCGGCATATCTTTAGTGGACTTGGGGGCGTCGGCGGCGAAAGCGCCATCAGCAAAAGTGGCAAGTCCGGCAGCGGCACCGAGGGCGATAGCAGAACGGCGGGAAATTTCGGTCATAACAAACTCTCTCCTGTTTTCTCAGGCAACAGCGCCTGCGTGCCGTGAAATATAGAGAAGAAAAACCGCGATTTAACCCAAATCCGGGGTTACTACCATCATGGGTAGTAATACGGATAATTCCCATAAAAGAAAAATAAATTCAATCGATAAGTCTGCTGTTCTTCGAGGCGGGGAGAGAGGAAGAGGACCCGCATCTGCGCGGTTTACTGCCTTCTGAACGGAAAGACAGTCTTCAGCGAAACTTTGGCTCGCGGGAAGCGGACAATCAAAAAACAGAAGCCTGACACGGTTCCCAACGTGCCAGGCTTCTTCTCTTCTCAGAGACAGTCGTTTCACTCCTCTCAATAGGTCTCTGGAACAATCGGCGGGTCGGAGAGTGTGATGCGTAGTTTGCCAACTGCCCCAGAGGGGGAAACCTTTGAGAGGAGTGAAAGAACGGCCCATGAGGACAGTGCTTTCACTTCTATTGATACTTCAGGTGCTGCTTTTTTCCTCGAAACTAAAAAGTGAACAGCCAGAGCGGATCCCTCTTACCGCTCCTCTGCAGATCCATCACCGAAAAACCCGGCTCTGGCCATTCACCCAGGAGAAAGACGTTTACTTCAGAAAGAATCAGCGTTCAACAACGCGGGATTCAATCTCGAGAGCCCTCGGGAAGATGAGGTTGTTCTCAAGATGGATGTGCTCGTGCAGGTCATCCTTGAACTGCTTCAGGAGCGCGTAGGTGAGCTTGAGGCTCCCGCAGGCGTCCGCGGGCGGCGTGTAGTCGTTCGTCAGCTGACGGATCTTTTCCTGACGCTGACCTTCTTCCTCGTGTTCCGCTTCCATGACACCGATCGGAGACTCAACGGAGCCGCAGTGGAAAGCCTGCACGGAGTGGTGGTTCAGGTCACCGTCGCAGAGCTGATAGATGAAGGGGTAAAGCATCATCTCTTCCTTCATCAGGTGGTTCGTCAGATCCACCATGGTCTGCTGGAAGAGAGACTGGATTTCGTGGAGTTCGGGGTGATTCGGGCCGTGCACTTCAACGACCTTGGCAAGCAGATCCAGAATCTTCGGACCCACCTGGCGGATGCCGCGGTGATGCACCTTCAGCACGTAGTCAGAGAGAAGATCGGTCGGCCAGGTATTGAAGTCGTGCGACATCTGGGCCGGAACACCGACCACGGAGTCGAGCTCCTGGGCGACCTTTTCAGGATCAGCGCCAGCCTTGCGGCAGGCTTCGGAGAAGCCGTCAGAGCCGTGACAGCAGAAATCAACGCCGGCGTCGTTCAGCACCTTGGCAAAAGCCGTGCTCTTCGAGGCCACATTTCCGACAGACTGCGATGCATATTCAGGTAACGACATGATTCTCTCTTATTTAATTTAAGTTATATTTCAAATACAGCTTTAATATACCGAAGAACCTCACCCTAAGCAAGATTCCTAAGAATGAGACATTCGTGTCTACGGGTAATCCCGTATCAAATGTCCAAATTCTATAAACCGCCGGGCCGTCTCAAGACTATTCAGACTGAGCCTTCGACGACAGACGATCCCGCTCATTCTGCCGCTTCGCCCGCCGATACGCACTTGGGGACAATCCGGTTTTATTTTTGAAGGACTGCCCGAAGTAGCTCATCTGAGCGAAACCCTCGGATTCCGCGATCGCGCCGATCGGGAGATCGGTTTTCGCGAGCAGCTCCCCGCCCCGCTGCAGCCGATATTCGAGAAGATACTGATACGGCGTTTTCTCAAGAGTCTGTCTGAAAACGCGGCCGCATTCGGACTTGCTGATACTCGCACTCCGCGCCAGGTCTTCGAGCGTGATCGGTTCGGAAAAATGAAGCGAAATGTACTGCAGCATCTTCTGCAGCCGCCGGTGCAGCGGACTCACTTTCTGTTTATCGGGGAGCCTGAGATTCCGGACCAGCACGAGCCAAAGCCTCGCGAGCTCTATCAGAACCTCATAGGCATACGTTTCGTCTTTCGCCTGGTCCTCAAGTTTGTAGAGGCTGGTAAGACGCTCGAGCACTTCGCGGTTCCAATCCGTATCAGCTGAAAACCGAATCAGCCGGATGTCCTGATTCTCGGTCACCCGGGTCACCAGATCTTCCGCGGGGCTCCCCGGAAAGAAGGACAGAAACGAGGCCGGGAAAATAAAGCTCCGATAGCGGCAGGTCCCGATCTTTGTGATGCGGTGGATGACCGTCGCGTTGATAAAAATGGCTTCCCCTGCCCCCACTTCCACCTTTTCATCCAGTGTCTGAACCGTGATCCGCCCGTCTGTCACCAGGATGAACTGCAGATCCTCGTGCCAGTGCATCAGGCGAAAACCCGGGTTCGGCGGAAACGGCTTGTCATCAATCGCGTCCACCACGAAATAAGGAAACCGCGTTCCGATATTCAGATTGACGGAATTGACAAAACGGTTCTTATCCATGCGAAAAATTCCAGTTTGGCGATTTATTGATCATTTTCGCTATTTTCCTGATATCAAAACGGGGATTTTGAGAATAAATTGCTACTCAGGAAGTGATACGAATGGAGATGAGGCCGTGCTCCGGCACTGCCCGGCGCTGAAAGCCGGCGGGGCTGGATTCGCAGGGACGCGGGTAACAGTTCAGCGCTGCCTCCGATGGTTCACAGAATAAGACAGCCAGACCCGGCTGTCAGATTCAGAGCGTTATTTTAGCCTCATGATCAGAAATGGTAACTGTAAAGTACTACGACTCCCCGCTTGGGCTATTTTTTCTCGCGGCCGATGACACGGGGCTCATTGGACTCTGGTTTGAAGGACAGAAATATTTCGCCCAGACACTCACCCGGAATTACCAGACTGGCAGCACACCGATTCTGGAATCCGCGGTCCGCTGGCTCAGGGCTTATTTTTCAGGCGAAAAACCGGCTTTCACGCCGCCTCTTCACCTGATCGGAACCGACTGCCAGATCGCGGTTTGGAAGCGCCTGAACTCGATCCCCTACGGAACCTCCGCGACGTACGGCGAGATTGGAAAACGGGTTGCCGCGGCGCGGACCGGCTTTCGCCCTTCTCCGCAGGCGGTGGGCGGCATAGTGAGCCAGAATCCGATTTCAATCATTATTCCGAGCCATCGGGTGGTGCCGGCAAACGGAAGTCTCACGGGGTACGCGGGCGGCGTTATCCACCGGGCCAGACTTCTGATGCTTGAAAAAACCGATATGGGGTCGCTCTTAATCCCGGCTTCGGTTTCCGATCTGCAGCCTCTGGGGGTTGTTTAGTCCATCGCGAATCAGCGGTGGTTTCCTTTCCGCTCGGGTTTCAGAATTACAGCCGCCGCTCTTTTATTAAAGAGAGATTTCTCAGGAAAGGCCGTGTTTACGCCTTGAGCGGCAGACACGGCGGGAATGCCATCAATCGGAGCTGCCTTCAGACATCCGGTAACCCGTCTATTCGTTTTTCTTCCGGTGCGCCCGTCGGTAGGCGCTGGGGGTGAGTCCGGTTCTCTTCCGGAAGCAGTGCCCGAAGTGACTCACCTGGCTGAAACCCACCGTTTCACCAATGGTCCCAATCGGAAGATCGGTTTCCGCGAGAAGCTCAGAAGCTCTCTGCATCCGATACTCCATCAGATACTGGTACGGCGTTCTCTGAAGGCTCACTCTGAAAACCCGTCCGCACTCTGACTTACTGATACTCGCGCTCCGCGCGAGATCCTCAAGCGTAATCGGTTCCGAAAAGTGAACCGCGATGTACTGAAGGATCTTCTGCATTCTCCGGTGAGACGCGCTCACCTTTTCCTTCGCAGGGAGCCTCAGATTCCGGATAAGAACAAGCCAGAGCTCGGAAAGGACGGACAGTACTTCATAGGGGTAGGTTTCGTCTTTGGCCTGATCTTCAAGGGATGAAAGACGAAAGAGGAGCGAAAGCACGCCGCGATTCCACTCCGTGTCCGGTGAAAAGCGGATCAGATGGATATCCGGATTTTCGGTCACCCGGGTCACGAGGCTTTCCGCGGGGCTTCCCGGGAAGAATGTGAGAAACGCGGCCGGAAAGATGAAACTCCGATAGCGGCAGGTCCCGATTTTCCGCACATAGTGGATGACATCCGCGTTGATAAAGACGCCCTCCCCTGCTCCAATCTCCACCGTTTCATCGAGTGTCTGAACCGCGACCCGGCCATCTGTCACCGCGATGAACTGCAGGTCCTCATGCCAATGCATCACCTGAAAGCCAGGATTCCGGGGCGACGACTGATCGTCGACCACATTCAGCACCAGATACGGAAACCGGCTCCCGGCATTCAGATTGACGGAATTGATATAGCGGTCTTTTTCCATGCCGAAAATTTCATGATGACGATATTGTGATGATTTTCGCTCGCAATGTGATATCCGGACAAGGATTTCAATAATAAATTGATACTCAGAATGGGTACTGAGTGGGGACCGGATTGTGTTTTTTCGCTATGGCGCGAGAGAAACCGATTATCTGAAAGCGCGGGACGCGCGGCTGGGAAGTCTGATCGATCGGCTTGGGCACATCAACCGTGAGACAGACCCCGACCTTTTTTCATCCGTCATCCGCCACATCATCGGGCAGCAGATTTCGTCCAAAGCTCAGAAAACGATCTGGAATCGGATGCTCGACGCTTTCGGCAGCGTGACGCCTGACGTAATCGCGGCGGCTGGAATTCCCCGGCTGCAGTCTTTCGGCATGACTTTCCGGAAGGCGGACTATATCGCCGCTTTTGCTTCAGACGTTCTTAGCGGCAAAGTGGATCTCGGCGCGATCGAACGAATGACGGATGAAGACGCCATCCGGACGCTCACCGGAATCCGGGGAATCGGAACCTGGACCGCGGAGATGATTCTCCTATTTTCCCTCGGCCGGCCGGACATTCTGAGTTTCGGCGATCTCGCGATTCAGCGGGGGCTCCGCATGGTCTATCACCACAAAGCGATCACGCCGGCGCTCTTTCGGAAGTACCAGCGGCGTTTCAGCCCGTACGGCAGTGTCGCGAGTCTCTACCTCTGGGCCGCCGCGGCGGGCGCGGTGCCTGAGCTTCGGGATTACGCGCCTGTGCCGGTGAAAAAAGGAAAACCCGGAAGAAAAAAGAAAGCCCTCCCGAAATCCCAATCCGAATCCGGCCGCTCAGCCCATACCTGAAACCTATATCAAAACCACAAAGGAGAAAACCGCCATGCCGAACATCATTGTCCTTTTTGAACTGAAGCCGACCCCTGAAGGCCGGGCACGGTACCTCGAACTCGCCGCGATGCTGAAGCCTCTCCTCTCGGGGTTTGAGGGCTTTATCCGCGCAGAGCGTTTTGAGAGCCTCGCGGATCACTCAAAACTCCTCTCGATGAATGTCTGGACTGACGAAGCCGCGGTCAGCCGCTGGAGAAACACGCTGAAGCACCGGCTCGCGCAGAGAGAAGGACGCGACAAACTGATTGAAAGCTACCGGGTCACGGTCTGCGCCGAACTCCGCTCTTATACAGAAAAGGATCGGAGCGAAGCGCCGGATGACTCAAACCGATATTTCACCGATGGGAACTGAAATGGTCACCGTGAAGCACTATGAGTCGCCGCTCGGGGAGATTCTGCTCGCTGCAGATGAGACCGGGCTCACCGGTCTCTGGTTTGAGGGGCAGAAGTATTTCGCGCGGACGCTCCCCAAAACTTACAGGACCGGGGGTTCACCGATTCTGGACTCTGCCTCGAAGTGGCTCAGCATTTACTTTTCAGGGGGCTTTCCCTCCTTCACGCCCCCGCTTCACCTGATCGGGACCGAGTTTCAGACCGCGGTCTGGAACCATCTGCTCTCGATTCCTTACGGCACCACCGTGACATACAGCGCGATCGGGAAGCGGATCGCCGCGTCCCGCGGCGGCACCCGGTTTTCAGCTCAGGCGGTCGGGGGCGCGGTGGGTCATAACCCGATATCAATCATCATTCCCTGCCACCGCGTGGTCGCCGCGAACGGCAGTCTCACCGGGTATGCCGGCGGAATCCTCCGGAAGGTGAAACTTCTCACGCTTGAAAAAGCCGATATGCATTCTCTCTTTATTCCAAAAACGGGCACAGCCCTATGACACCTGAAAATCTCAGTCTTATCAATGAATCGTTCTCGATCCAGGCGAAGAACTTCGATAGTCCGACGCTGCAGTTCTCCAAAGCGGACTATCTGAACCACGTGCTCGACACCGTGAGGCCGGAGAAAAGTGATCTCGTGCTCGAAGTCGCGGCCGGCACCGCGGCCTGCGGCCGGACTTTTTCCCCGGCGGTCCAGACCGTGGTCTGTCTCGACGCCACACTCCCGATGCTTGAAGCCGGAAAAGCCGCGGCGGAGCAATCAGGACTCACGAATCTGATATTTGAGAAGGGGGTCGCTGAAGACCTCCCTTTCCTTTCCGGGAGTTTCGACCTCGTGATGTCCCGGCTCGCCTTTCATCACTTCTCGGCTCCGGTGAAGACGTTTGAGGAAATGGTCCGGGTTCTGAAACCTAACGGGCGGCTCGTCATGATCGATATGGAGGCGACTCCGGAACCGGATCGCGCGACCCGGGACGCGATCGAAAAGATGCGTGATCCGTCGCACGTCAGCAATCTGACAAAGGACGACATGGAGATGCTTTTTGAGTCTGAGGGACTCTCGATTGAACACTCAGACACCGTACCGATTGAGCAGCATCTCGAGTCCTGGATGGGCCTCACGAGGACGCCGCCCGAAACCGCAAAGGTGATCCGGGATCGGATGGTGTCGGAGCTCTCGGGCGGCCCGAAGACCGGTTTCGCCCCTTACCGGAAAGAAGGTGAAATCTGTTTCGAGCAGCGCTGGGTGCTCACGATCGGGCGGAAACCCGCATAATCCGGATAAAAAAAGGGATCCGGCTACGCTAAACCCGGATCCCAAACTGACTTATAACCTGAACTGCTTTTTCACCAGAACCGCGGGGGACCGGAGGAGAGATCGTCCGGTTCCCCGACTTTTACTTATCTCAGACGTCCTTCCGTCCCATGGCGATCTGGCCCGCCATGTAACCCGACGTATGAGCGAAACCGCAGGCGTTGCCGCCGCAGTAGAACGCGCCGTGGACACCAGCCACCGTTTCGCCGGCAGCATACAGCCCCTTCACGGGCTTCAGATCCCAGCCGAGCACCTGGAGGTGATCCGTCACGCGGAAGCCGCCGCAGGAGAGGTTGTTCCACGGATACATCTTGATGCCGTAGAACGGACCCGCGAGGTCAATCTTCACCTTCTGGTCATGACGCCCGTACTGGGTGTCGTTCTTCGTGTCAACGGCCTTATTCCACATCTCGATCTGATCCTGCAGGCCCTTGAGGTCCACGCCCGAGATCTTGCAGAACTCTTCAAGCGTGTTCGCGCGGAAGAGGTTCTTCCCAAGCTTGAACTCTTCCTCGGTGCGCTCGTCGTTCCAGGACGGAAGGCCGATCAGAGCGCCGATCTTATACTTCGCGCGGGTCGCGTCATAGATCTTCTTATCCATGAAGACGATGTGGTAGCCGCCCGGGTTGCTCGCGAGGTACGGCGTGATGTGGCAGATGCCTTCGTTTTCAGAGACGAAGCGCTTGCCGTTCTTATTAATCAGAATGCCGCCCGCCTGCGTGAAGTACCAGAAGCGGCAGTACGGTCCGCGGCGGCCGCCTGTCACAATGCCGCAGGGGTAGGACGCGATGTACTGCATGTGGGAGATCGGCGTTCCGACATCACGCACGGCGATACGCATCGCGGTGCCGTCGTTCGCGGGGCAGCCAATCGAGACGCCTTTGCCAGCCACTGACGGAACCCAGAAGTCGAGAGACTCAGGGGTGCCGGTGATGCCGCCGGTCGCCATGATGACGCCCTTAAGCGCGCGGACGTTGTACTTCTTACCCGTATCGAGATTCGTCGCCTCAATACCGAGGACTTCATTCTTCTTCGGGTCGAAATAGATCTTCGTAAGCGGCGTGCCTTCGTAGATCTTGATCTTGCGGTCCGCGATCTGCTTCGTCAGCACGTCGATGTAGTCTTTGCCCTGATAGCTGTCCTGACGAACGGCGCGGAGATTGCTGTGGCTCGGATACTTTTCAAGGTGATGCTTTGCGAGACCGTGGTTCTCGAGCCAGTCAAAGGCTTCGCCGGAATGCTTCGCGAAGAGTTCCACCGGTTCTTTCAGCGACATATAGCCGCCGTAATCCATGATGTCGTGCGCGAATTCCTGCCAGGAGTCCTTCGCGTGCTCACGCTTCTGGATCGCGGAGCCGTAGGCGGTGAAAAGGCCGCCGCACATGCGGGTCGCGGAGTGGTAGGGGCTGTAGGACTTATCGAAAACGACGACCTTCCCCTTCTTGTCATAGACCTGGCAGGCAGCCATGAGGCCAGCGCCGCCGGCACCAAGGACGACCACGTCAACGGTCTGATCCCAATGCTTCGGAGCGGCAGTGGATTGCGAAGACGCGGCAAGCGCGGGGGCGGCTGCGGAGGCAGCGCCGGCAGCGGCAGCGGTCTTCAGGAAATTACGGCGGGTCAGAATAGAAGACATGGTTTACTCTCCCTTGAACTTACGATCGGGAATCGCGTGGCAATCGCGGCAGATGTAGTGGCTCGTGGCGTGCATCGAATGGCACTGCGTGCACTCAATGCGGCCCATATGAGAGTCATGCGGGTTGAACTTTTCGCCCGGCTTCGCGGTCTTCTTCGCGAGAGCTTCGTAAGAACCGTGGCACTTGAGGCAGGTCTTCTGCGACGGGGCGGCCTTCTGGGTCTGCCCGGCGTGGCAGGTTTCGCACTTCATGCCGGCGTGGGATCCGTGGATCGTCACGCCCTGAGCGAAAGCGGACGGGGCCGCGAGGAGCATGGCTCCGATCGCCGCGGCAAGCGCTGCTTTGAACCTTATCTGCATATCCGTTGTCCTTTAAATCGGCTTTCGGATTCTGGGGAGTACTGCTGAGACTTTCTCTCTCCGTCTGAAAGCGGGTATCTTTGAAAACTGCTGACTCTGTTGTTTTTTCACAGAGTTCTTGTTTTTGAAGAGGTACTTAGAAGGTTTCTGCGACACCCTTCACACCTCTTAAGCTTCACTTAAGCTTAGGTACAAGGTTATAGATGGTGACAAAAATTGACTACCTAAAAAAGTAGGTGGGTAGCCGGCACGGTCCTTCTATAGAATGACCTCATACAAAAAACCACAATTCCCCCCTCTCATCCCGGCACGCCATGCTTCAGAAGTCCGCTCTCATTGCCGCGCTTGTCTCCGCCCTATGTCTCACAGGGCCCGCAGAGGCACTCGGCCCGCAGTTTGACTCAGCGGCGACCCGGACCGTGCCCGCGAGTTACTCGGCTAAAAACCCGTCGCTCGACGCGGATCCGAATGAGGGGCGAAAGAAGTCACGATCGGCGTGATCAACGTAAATGAACCGGGGTACCGGCCGGAATTTATTTCGCCGACCCTGATCCAGCTCTCGCGCGCCCTTCCCGGATACCACTTCCGGGTACTTGAGATCCCGGCCTACCAATCGGCCTCCGTCATTGCCGGGCACCGCCCGGACTTTGTGATTGGCCCGTCCGACATCTTCTATACGCTCACGAATTCCCTCGGAGCTCAGGCGCTCGCGACCCGGAAAACCATCTGGGCGAAGGATGGCGGGTATTCGGTGGGATCCGCGGTTGTCGTGCGGTCTGACCGCAAGGATCTCGACTCAATCCAGGACCTGAAGGGGAAGTCGGTTGCCGCGTCTCTCCCGGATTCGCTTGGCGGGTGGCTCGCGCTCGCGGGGTATTTAAAGCAGGCAGGCTATGATCCAAAGAGTTTCTTCAGCCGCGTGAGTTACCGGACGTTTGAGTATCCGGATGTGATGGAAAACGTGTTGGATGGGAAAACCGACGCCGGGGTCCTTACCGCGTGTGAACTCGAAGCCGCCGAAAAGGCGGGACTGATCGAAACGGGAGTGCTCCGCGTCGTCTCCCCTCACGCGGATAGTCTCCTTCAGTGCCGGCACACGACGGCGCTTTACCCGGATAACGTCTTCGGAGCGCTGAATTTCACGCGTCCGGATCTCGTTAAAGCGGTGTCCGTTGCTCTCCTTACGATGCCGGATCAGCGGTCATTCTCCTGGCAGGTCGCGGGGCAGCTGAACACCGTGGGCGATCTCTATAAGACGCTCGGGATGGGGCCGTTCGCGCCGAAACCCTTGACGTTCAAGGACGTTCTCATCAAGTACCGCTGGATCTTCGCCGGTGTCGCGCTGCTTATCTTCATCCTCGTGATGAACGAGATGCGGCTCCGCACCCTGGTGCGGAAGCGGACGAGTGACCTCTCGGCCGCGTTAACCGAAAACGAGCGGCTTTCTGAAAACGAGCGTGAGGCGCGGACAAAGCTCTCGGTGCTCGAGCGGAACTCTCTCGTTTCTCACCTCTCCAGCATGATCGCGCATGAGCTGAAGCAGCCGCTCGCGACGATCACGAATTACTGCGAGGTGATGAGTCTGACGCTAGAAGACCTCTCGCCCTCGAACCCGACGCTTGAAAAAGCGACAGACGCCGTGAACCGCGAGGCGCACCGGATGACGGATATCGTGGACCGGGTGCGCGGGTACGCGCGGGAAAAGAAGTCCGCGCATAAGCCCGTGGATCTCGCGTCCGTCATCACTGCGGCGGTCGAAAATATCCGTCACTATGAGGAATACCGGAAGTATTCGCCGGAGCTCCTCATATCCGCGGTCCCGGGCGCGGTGATTTCGGGGGACCCTCTGGAACTCGAGATCCTTCTCATTAACCTCCTCAAAAACGCGGCGCGGGCGATGAAATCGGAAACCCGCCGGCCGCTTCAGGCCTCGGTCCGGACGGTCGATCAGTACGTGTTTCTCACGGTTGAAGACGCGGGCCCGAAATTGGATGACAAAAACTTCAGGCGGCTTACCGAAGCGAGTGACTCGACCGACCCCGCGGGTCTTGGTCTCGGACTCGGCATTGTCCGCGGAATCGCGGACGCCCACGGCGCTCTGATGACCGTGAAGCACGCGGAGCCGCATGGCGTTATCTTTGAATTCCGTTTTGACCGGGTGAACGAATCACCGAAACCGGATCCGGCGCTCGACCCCGAGTCGAACCCCAACCCCTCTTCAGAACCCTCTACAGGTGCAGCCGATGAGTGAAACTCCTCTTATCCGAATCGTGGACGATGATCCTGAACTTCTCGCGTCGCAGAAGATGCTGCTCGAGACGCTCGGGTGGGAAGTGATTACGTATGCGAGCGGCGTTGAGTTTCTGAAGCATGATGAACTGAAACGCCCGGGCTGCGTCGTGCTTGATATGCGGATGCCGGGAATGACCGAGCTCGAAGTCCAGGAGGAGCTCGAGAACCGGGGTGTCACCCACCTCTCGATCATCTTCCTTACCGCTCACGGCGAAGTGGACGCCGCGGTGCACGCGATGCGGCACGGCGCGGCGGACTTTATCCAGAAGCCGGCGGAGCCCCACAAAATGCTGGAACGTGTCGCGGCGGCGGTGACGGCCTCTGTCGAACTCGACGTCCGGGAGCATGAGGTGAACCGATTGAAAAGCCTGGTCGGGAAACTCTCACCGCGCGAAAACGATGTCGCCCGCTGCATTGCCAGAGGTCTGAGAAACAAGGAAATCGCGCGGGAACTCGGGATCGAAGAGACGACCGTCAAAATGCACCGGCAGAACGCTTTGATCAAACTTGACGCCCGATCGAGCGCCGAACTCGTCCGGATTTTCACGATTCTGGATTATGAAACCGGCGATGACCCGGGGAGCGAGGCCGCCCTATGAAACGCCGGAATCTTCTCGGGCTCCTCTCCGTGATCCCGTTCGCGGGACCGGCGCTTTCGTCGACCGCGGAACCAGCTGACGAGTGGGAGTCGGATGTCTGCGTGATCGGAGCGGGACTCGCGGGGCTTACCGCCGCGATCGCGGCGAAAACCGCGGGGGCAGCCAACGTTTGCGTGCTCGAGAAAGAATCGCTCCTTGAAGGCCACTCGACGATTTCGACCGGATACTTCAGCGCGGTGCGCCATATGCCGGGGCACGACGCGGAGTACCGCGCGGCAGTCGACTCCATGATCGCCGATATGGAAAAAACCGGAAAAGGGCTCGGGAACCCGGAGTTGATCCGGATTCTCGCCGAGAATTCCGGCGCGGCCTACGACTGGATGACAAGCCTCGGCGTCACCTGGCTCCCGGATCCGTATGAAGCGCTCGGCGGCCTCGTCCCCCGAAGCTACCTCACGAGTTTCGTGAACGGGGGCTACGACTACATCTTCGCCGTGAACCGGAAGATCCGCGAAATGCGGATACCGCTTTATTTCGGAGCCGAAGTCACCCGGGTAACGCCGACGGACGCCGGGTACGTGGTTTCAGGATCGCGGCTCAAAAAGAAATTTATCGTTCACGCGAAAACCGTGATTCTCGCGACAGGCGGCTATACGGCAAACGTGGAACTACGGTCCAAGTACGACCCGAGATTGACCCGCGAAATCACCTCGACCGCGAATCCCTATGGGGATGGGCTCGACACCGCGACAGGGGACGGAATTCTCTTTGGCGAAGCGCTCGGGGCGGAGCTCCTCGACATGGATAAGATCCTCACGATTCCGTTTTCCGGCGGCCGCCTCACGAACTACGTCGGGGCGGATGTGTATCTCGATGAACAGGGGCACCGGTTCGTGAACGAGCAGGCTCCGATGGAAACCATTTCTCAGGCGGTGTGGAAACTCCCGAATCACCGCTTCTGGGTGGTGACCGACGCCGCCTCCGCGAAAGGCGCGAGCCGGAGCGTGAAACTCTTACGCGGGATCGTAAAAACCGCGGACACGCTGGAAGACGTCGCTGTGGGTATGCGGGTGAATCCGAAAGAATTCCCGCAGACGATGGACCGCTATAACAGCTACGCCCGGGCGCACCGGACCCGGAGTTTGGGCGAACGCTCTTCACGCAGGAAATCAAGAAGCCGCCGTTTTATTACGGGCTTGAGCGGCCGTTTGTTCATTTCTGCAACGGCGGTCTCAAGATCGACACCCGATCCCGTGTGATCAAAACAGACGGCAGCCCGATCCCCGGGCTCTACGCAGCGGGCGAGGTAACCGGCGGGATCCACGGCGCGGGGCGTCTTGGCGGCTGCTCGCTCCCCGACTGCGTGGTGTTTGGGCGGATCGCGGGAGAAAGCGCGGCAAAAGCCTTGTAACCTGGGGCGGGTTCTCCCCTTTTCCCTTACATCAGGCAAAACAAAAGGCTGACACGGCAAAAAGCCGGTCAGCCTTTTTGGCTGTCTCGAGCGAAGCAAGACAGATTACTTATTGCGCGCCCAGTCGTTATAGGCGTCAAACGGCGGGACACCTGCGATATAGCTCACTTCAGGAATATCAGGACGCAGCGCCTTCAGTTTCTGGTACCAGTCCACCACCATGTGACCGCGGCGGCAGTGCATGATGACGGGGCGGCCCGCCGGAAGCTCTTTGATCTTCTCAATCGACGCGTCATCCCCAATATCTTCCGTCGGAATGTTCACCGCGCCGTCAAAGTGGTTCCGATCCCAGAAACCGCGTCCCGCGACATTCACGATCACGAGATCCGGGGTCTTCTCCATATAGTCCAGAGCCTGTTCGGGCGGCAGTCCGCCGAGATCCTTCTGCATGTGGGTATTTCCTTTGTGTTGCTGGGTGTTATGGGTTACTTTCCGGCGGCTTTGGAAGCCGGAGCGGAGGAGTACGAGTCAGAGAACGTATTCTTCACTGCGGTCGCGCCGTTCTTGATCGCGTGACCGGTGGTCTTCGCGCCCTTCGCGATTCCGTGACCGACGGTAGAGGCCGCGCCTCCGACCTTCTCAGCGCCCTTCTTCACGGCGTGACCAGTGCCCTTCGCGGCGTCGCGGAAGAAGTGTCCGGTGTCCTTCGCCGCGTCACGGAAGAAGTGACCGGTTTCCGTCGCGGCGTCTTTTGCCATATGGCCGACGTCCGTCGCCCCTTCCTTGATGTCCTGACCGATCGACGTGGACTTCGCCGGTGCGGAAGCCGTTTCGTTCGCGATCGAGGTGGAATTGCCTTCAGTTGAGTCCGCCGCGAAGGCGGCAGTGGTCATTCCAAGTGAAAGAGCCAGAACCGCGGCCGCAGTCAAAACGCGTTTCGTCATCTCAAAGCCTCCAAGAAACCTGAATGAGTGTGATTCTTATGAGTCTAGCTGAACGAAACCGAATTGATGAGATGGACTTTCCCGTATACGAAAAGCCCATAAAAAGACCGCGGATGCAGGGAGCAGCCGCGGTGTAAAGGAAATTACCATCTAGCCACAGATTAAGTCTGTGGCATAACCACTAAAGCCGATCAATAGGAATTGAGCTATCGGTTTACTGGAATGTACTGAGAGTTAACTGATCTAAAGCTAACTATCGATGATTTATGTGTTTTTAAAAAACATCCAAACCGGGGTCAGTTTCATTTCGGTTAACTTCTGGTTAACTGCCCGAGAGCCCATGCCTGGGCGTCATTCAGGTCCGCTTCGTCCGGATGAGTCGCGGCGGCCGCGATCCGCACGCGCCTCTCAGGCGTCATCGGGAAACGCGCTTTTGACTTTTCGACGAGCGCGGGATCGATTTTCCCCTGCCAAAGCCTGAAATCCCGGAAGGGAACATTCGCGGCCGTGAGCTCTTCCCTCACCCGATTCTCATACGTGACCGAGTACCCGACCCCGGGCACACCGCCAAGGGTCCCGAAAAGGATGAAGGGGTAACCGGGGTGAGATTTCAGATACGTGTCCGCACCGTCACTCGCGTGCCCCTTGTCGCACCAGAAGCCTACAAACACCCGGTCGAACCCCTCAGGGGCCGGAGCGTCTGTGATCGGGAGCAGAACGGAACCCGGTATCACCGCCGCGATCGCTTCCGCGACCCGCTTGGTGTTTCCCGTGACGGACTCATAGGTGACGAGCACCCGGCGCGGTTTAACGTCCATAGCGCTCATCACGCTCAGAGCTGCTCCACGTGGATACCAGCCTTCTTCAGGAACTGAATGCCGGCGTCATCCCGATAGAGCTCGTGGTAATAGACCGCGATAATGCCGCACTTCTGAATGAGGAGCGAGCAGTGGATGCAGGGGGAATGCGTGATATAGATGCTCGCGCCGTGAGACGAGTAGCCGTTGTAGGCGAGCTTCGCGATGGCGTTCAGTTCCGCGTGCTGGACTTCCTTACGGGTCACGAGCTTCCCGTCGATCTCTTCCTCGCAGCAGTTGTCGTAGCCGGTGGGCATGCCGTTCCAGCCAAACGAAATAATGGAGTTGTTCTTCACGATGACGCAGCCCACCTGGAGGCGCTTCGCGTAGCTGCGGCCGGCCGCGATCTGCGCGATCTGCATATACATCGCGTTGTCTTTCTTGATATCCATTTAAATCTCTCTTCTGTTCCTCACGGGGATGGTGAGGAGACGCGCGTCACTGCGCGCTTAAATCAATCATTTAAGGGGTGAATTCTAAGAGATTTTTTCAGAAACCTGAGATCAGACTGCCGTTACGCTATTGCTTTTTTCTTTCTGACGGGAAAAAGGACGGCGACGTTCTGATGCGAACCGATGGAACGGGGTCACGGCTGAGGCGAAGGACCCCGCGAATTATGACGGTAAGAAGAGGCGATCCGTGTATCCACAAAAAAGGAAAGGCTGTGCCCTGAAGACCGGAATAACCGCCGCATCTTGTGCATGAACTCTGGTTATGAGACAGTCATTGCAAAATGCGGCTATAGATTGATTTTCCGACATAACCAAACTATTTTTAAAAAGTTATAGTAACTTTTTTAGTTAGCATTTTTCCAATTCTTCAGATAGAATTTCTCCAGGTTGATTTCCCGAAGTTTCCTTCGAGAAAATCCCTTATGTCCTTATATCTCTGCCATCGCAGAGGTGTTTCAATGGGAAGCTTGCAACGGACGGACTTCGGCGGCTAAGCGCTCATCCCTTTCCCCACACACCGTGGGGGTGTTTCAATGGGATCATTACAGAGGACGGACTTCGGCGGGTAAGCGTGCATCCCTTTCCCCACACGCCGTGGGGGTGTTTCGATGGGATCGTTACAGCGGACCGACTAGGGCGGCTGATTTAAAAATAGCTTTTCTCAAGGATGGAAATCAACCTCCTTTTCCTTTGACCCAAAACCTTTTAAGCCAACTAGTAAAAGCATCGCCGCCAAAGAGTGACTCTCTGGCGGCTGTCTTGTTTCTGTTGGATTGGCTTAAACGGCTTTAAACATTCCGGAACTCCGCGTAGAGGTTCGGAAGGATCTGCGAAAGCCGCGTGAACTCAATCATGTCGTGAACCGACATGTCGTACCCGCCGCGGAGCAGCATCTCGTCCGGCACCGGTTTCGCGAGGCTGAGCGCCTTCTCCACCGCATCCTTCATCCCGGTGAGTTCCGCCATTCCGCGATGCGTCCCAAGCCAATAGTGGGAAATGAGTTCAAGGCCGCCTGACACCTCACGCCCCAGGTGGAACATCATGCCGGCGGGGAGCCCCGGTGCCGCGAGATTCTCGGACCACCCGCTCGCGCTGAACGTGTAACCGCCCTTCTCGATCGTCTCTTCCGTGAGACCGAGCTTCTTCGGATCCGTGAAGTGGATCAGCGCGTCGAGCACCATGTCACCCACCAGTTCCGTCACCCGGTTCGGGTTCTCGGGGTCATACATTTTTTCCTCATACGTCCGGTTCGGATCATCGATCCGATCGAGGTGAGGAACCGTGTTTCCAATATGGGCGTACGGAGACCAGAGCGAATAGCGATCCGTGTGCCCCATGTGCCACGTGAACCACCAGCGGAGCATGTCGGAGGTCGATCCCAGGAAGAAGTGCCGGCTCCAGCTGCAGATGAACCGGCCGGTCTCTTTATTCCCAATGAGACCGAAACCGGCGACGGGGAGATCGTACGGGGATTGGAACAGCGCGTTGAGGCCTGCCTTTGTCGGAGGGAAAAGCGATGCTTCCGGGAGCGGCGCGAGTTTCAGCGCCTGGACCATATCGCGCGGAACCTCCAGGTCATCCGTGAAATACTTCGCGTAAGGCGTGTGTTCAAGCGCCGCCTCATTCTTACGGTGCTGCGTCACGTACTGGGGCGTGAAAAAAGTGAAGAGCGTATTGCGATCAGAATTCATCAGTCATCCTCTTTCTGCGGTCGTCCGGTCCGCCCTCCTCAGAAATTCAAGATTGCGGACGCAACTTCCTTTCACGGCTTTTCAATATCCCAAACTCCCGGAACATAGCTCCGGGATTTTTTCATTCTGGAAAAAATTCCTAGTAAATTTAAATAGTTGAGATTGACATTAAGGGTAATTCTTGGT